>Ga0183098_10163_pt1 | contig 231973 bp, 205 predicted proteins | sample BioMet9_FD_128884 | JGI IMG/M metagenome (GOLD analysis project Ga0183098, IMG submission 128884) | Microbial communities from bioreactor (seeded with sewage sludge) at Lawrence Berkeley National Lab, California, USA - Biofuel... | ecosystem: Engineered > Bioreactor > Anaerobic > Unclassified ...
ACTTCCAGGAAGACCCTCAAATAACTATGAAACTAATCCGTTAATCTTTGCTGAACCCTCTGAGGAAGGTACAGAAGAAAACGTGCCTTAAGTTTTTGAGTAACGCATCCTAAGCTAATTGTAATAGTTGAGTTATATGTTTAATGATCAAGCTTCACCTTTAGTTTTTAGCATTTAAGCTGTGAAAAGTTACTTCAGTTTTAAGTTTTATATAAAAATCAACAAATTAGTCTTTATTGTTTCGAAAAGTCAATTCAACGCTAATCTCATTTTTAAAATAGGTATTATTACATTGATTCACACGCAAGTTGCAATAGATATATATACTTCTATTGAAAATATTGACGAAGAATTCTTCGCCTTATAAATATAAACGTATAGGAACCTAGCGGCCATGAAAGTGGCCCCCAGGCTGCCTATCCTCCAATGCAATAAATGACCATATTGCTCTATGTTTTAAAAATTATGGTATAAGGACTGCGAAGAAAAAACATAACTATTTATACCACATCTCGGTTTAAACAGAAAAATTTGCTGTCTCAACCAATTAAACATTAACGTTTGAAGAAATCTAATTACTAGGAGGTAATAATTATGGATAATATTAATCATTGTTTTAGCGAGCAAGAACTAGCCAAAACATGGATTTATCGTACTGGTCAGTACGACATTTACGCTTGCAACAAGGGCTCCCCCATTTCAAATGTGGACGGCGTATTTTCTATCGCATGGAAGCCGTGCAAAAGTGGTTTGATTCACAAGAACAATCCACATCCGCAACATCTATTGACCCAATCAGAAGGATTAACTAATTTGAAAACTGTGGAGCTAATAACGCACTTAGCTCCACTCTCTTCTAACACAATAATTAGGATAATATTTTCAAGTATTTTTGTTGTGAGTAACAGAGCACACATAAGACATTGTGTGAATCTATTAAAAAAATGGAGGCCAACAATGTGAAATCAGCAGGTAGTATCCAACGTACAGGTGCGCAATCATTTAAACTTATCATATCTGCAGGAATGGGAGTCGACGGTAAGCGTATCCGCAAAACAAAGAACATAAAAGTAAAAGGTAATACTGAAGAAGCACAACAGCGTAATGCCAAAATACAACTGGCGTTATTTCTTTCAGAAGTTAAACGTGGATTAACTTCAAGCGCAGGCAATCGTACCCTGCATAACTTCTATGATTATTGGAAAGAAAACTACGCAATACCAAATCACGAGAAAAGCACATTAGCCTTGAATGACTTCCTCTTTAAGAGGATAGATGTGGCTCTTGGTCACAAGAAGCTTGCGCAAATCAATCAAGAACACATAATGTTATTTTTGAAAAATTTATCAGAAGATGGCGTCAAAAAAGATTCCAACTCTACTCGTCGAAAAAAAACAAAGGACTGTGTAAAAGAAAGACTATCGTCTGATTCTATCCGTAAACACTTTAATTTGCTAAGCAGCCTATTATCTCAAGCTCATTTTTGGGGTATGATCAACGCCAACCCATGCAAACGAATTAAAGCTCCAAAAATTGAGAGAAAGCCACCTTGCATATATGATGAAAAAACTTTAGGGATATTTCTTAATTACCTAATAAGCGAAGCAACTAATCATAAACTAATGATAAGTTTAGCTTTAATCGGAGGCCTCAGGCGCGAAGAAATCTTTGGACTGTGCTGGCAAGATGTTAACTTTACGGAGTCGAACATATACATACATCAAGCGAGCATATATGTTCTTGGGCAAATTATTACAAAGGCTCCTAAAAATACTGGCAGTATTCGACGTGTAAGCCTGCCTAAGTCAACAATGGATCTATTAGCATTACATAAAAAAGAGCAAGATGCACTGAAACTAAAACTGGATAATAAATGGGTTGACTCAGGCCGTATCTTTACTAAATGGAATGGAGAACCAGGGCATCCACATAGTTTTGCTACATGGCTTACACGTTTTACAAATAAACACAGTTTACCTCACATAACGCCCCATAAATTCCGTCATATGAATGCAACTTACTTGATTATGGCAGGAACCGACATTCGTACTGTAGCCGGTAAACTCGGTCACACTAAAACATCCACAACCGTGGATACTTATGCACAATTCGTACAGACTGCTGAAAAGGGATCTGCGAACACTATGGAGGTCTTTTTGCAAGGCTTAAACACCACTCCAGAGCAAAAAAAATAAAGCAGGCATAAACCTGCTTTTTTGTCTAATTGGTCATTCTTTGTTTAAGTTTGTTCTCTACTGTCACCAATACTGCCACCTGTGCATAAAAATAGCGGTCATCGGAAACCCGATAACCGCTTCAATACTGGTGGAGACAAGCGGGATCGAACCGCTGACCTCTTGCATGCCATGCAAGCGCTCTCCCAGCTGAGCTATGCCCCCAAAAAACTTACTCTGCTATTATAATTTATTATCTAAATCTTTGTCAATAGGTTTGTCCATCATTTCCGGTTCTTCCTTGTTTTCAGTAAGGGAAGTCCAACCGTTTTCTTGTAGGATTCTGCCCTCTTTCATCAGCTTTCCGAGCGCACGTTTAAAAGCAGCTTTGGAAATACCAAAAACATCTTTTATTATTTCCGCCGGTGTATCATCACCATATGGCATAGCTCCTCGGCGTTTTTCCAACAGAGCTAAAATAACGTCTGCATCAGTAATACGAGCATCTTGTTTAAGTGCACGCATTGATAAATCCAGTCTTCCGTCTTCACGAACAAAGGTCACTCGTCCTGTAACTTTTTGTCCAAAATCTAAACGACCGGAAGGCACTTCACTTCTATGGATGAACCCTATATACCGCTCTGTAGTAACGATGAAGAATCCTTCAGGCAAAATATTGTAAACGGTACCTGTTAGCATTTCTCCTTTTTTTACGTCCTTAGCAGATACAGAAGCCTTAATCATCTCTTCGTATACCTTCATGCTTACCGCTTGCCGCCCACTTTTATCACGGTATAGCCTTACCCAAATAAGTTGATCAGGAGCCACATGCCCGCTCATTTCACTGTAGGGTAAAAACACCCCACGTTCTGCACCAATGTCCACAAAGCCACCATTTTTAGTCACAGAGAGAACTTTTACGTAGCCCAGCTGCCCCTCTTGCATTTTGGGCAATTTTCTGCTGGCAGTCATCCTGCCATGAGGGTCTAGATACAAGTAAACCTGTACCTTATCACCTATTTTCAAAGGGGCATCTTGTTGCATTTTATGCAATAAAATATCATCAGAGGTATTGCCTGTACCGGCATCCAGAAATGCACCCATTTCATTTTCACGTACAACAGTCATTTCGCAAACGTCGCCAACGCGATGGCTGCCTACTGTTTTTACTTCAATTTTCTTTTTTTCTTCCATCATTTGTTTTCTTTCTCCACATATGTCTCAGACGGTGCGTCCGCCCACAATTGTTCTAGATTATAAAAATTGCGTTCTTCTTCTAAGAAAATATGAACGACACAATCACCATAATCTAAAAGTATCCATTTCCCTTCAGCGTAACCTTCTTTATGCATAGGCAATATTTTAGCTTCAGCCATTTTATCTTCTATATTATCGGCAATAGCCTTAACTAATGTAGTGTTGCCGGCACTACAAATAATGAAATAATCCGTTACCGGTGAGATTCCATCCATATTCAGTAATAAAATATCATTTGCTTTCTTGTCAGCAGCAAATGCTGCTATCTGGTTTGCCATTTTTTTTACGTTTGTCATGTACTTTACCATCTCCTCTTAAATTTTTTCTATTTTTCTATGGGGAATCTTTAACTCATCTAAAGATTTTGTCACTTGCTTAGGTGATGTTACCCAATAGCTAAGACCATCAATGGTCTTGAAATCCCCAAATATCATTTCTGATTGAACTCTTTCGCCGCCAAATAATTTAAAACTATTTGCTGCTCTAATCATGGTCAAAGTATCCATATCAGTTTCTACATTTTTTGTCAATGCACCTGCTATTGAAGGTAGTTTTACTACATTACCCACGCTAAAAAACTCACTAGCCAATGCCTTGAAAAATTTCTGTTGTCTCTGTACTCTGCCAATATCACCTAGTTCATCATGTCTAAAACGTACGTATTCTCCGGCTTTTTTGCCATCTAAATGTTGAAAGCCCTGTTGGAGATGAATCTTTAAATTCGCATAGGGATCTTCGTAATTCATATTATGGTCTACGTATAAATCAACGCCGCCCAAAATATCCATAATTTGGATAAAGCCCTGCCAATTAGCCAAAATGTAATAGTGTATAGGAATTTGCAATAAATTAGCAACCGTTTGCTTCGCTAGATTAATACCGCCATAAGCATAGGCCGCATTAATCTTATCAGGAGCACGGTGGCCAGGAATGCTTACACGCGTATCTCTGGGAATGGACAGGATTGATACTTCATTATGTTCTGTATCAAAACTCACCACCATCATAGCATCAGTACGCTTGGGTGCATCTGTTCCCAATTCTTCACTATCACCATCATCAATACCCAGCAGCAAAACATTTATACGTTTATTTAATATTTCATCAGTTCCGATATCTTCTATTGCAGCGACCACCGGGACCTTAGGTGCAAATAATATTCTAAAAGCCATCCGTCCTAAAAAGAAACTTCCGGCGACTAAAGCAATTGCAATAACAATAAATAATAGCAAACGCCCCCAACGAACTCGTCGCTTAAACTTTTTGGGGGTTTTGCCTAATTCTTCGTCGCTCATTAATCCGCTCCTATCTGCCAAGCTTATCTTTTTTATACTTAATTGCTATTTCATTATACCCTGCAATACAACTTGGATGAATTAATAAATCATATTCCAATAAATAGCGGATAGTCTGAGCATAAGCTTTAAACATAGCTTTTTCCAAATCAATTTTTGCTAAATCATACATTTCTTCAATACCGGGAAAACTTCTTGTAGGTTCCAGCAAATCAGCTAAATATACCACCATTGCTAACCTGCTCATATGTGGCGCACCGGTAGTATGATACAAGATGCCTTCTAAAATTTCTTTGTCCGTAACCCCATATTTATTCTTTGCATAATAAACGCCTAATTTGGCATGCAATAAAATCGGTTGGTTACTTTCTACATCATCTATTTCAATTCCTAATTCTGCTACTTTGTCCAAATTTTCGCGGCTTGGTATCTCTCGTCCGCAATCATGTAAAAGCGCCGATATTTCAGCTTTTTTCACGTTTACGCCGTGAGCCAAAGCAAATTCTCTAGCAGTTTTATAAACAGCTATTGAGTGTTCATATCTTTTACTGGGCAAAGATGCCTTTAATAGCTCCTTCATTTCTGCAAATTCCATGTTCTTTGGCTCCTTTCGAAAAATAAAACAGAAAAACCACTACCGGCGGTAGAGGTCTTTCTGTTGAATATACTCCGCTACTGCCTTAGGCACCAATTCGTCAATAGAATGCCCTATTTTAACACGTTCTCTTATTTCTGTGGAAGAAATATCCACTTCTGGGGTATCAACCCAGAGAATTCTTTTCCTACCTAGCTCTCCAAAAGTTTCGATTACCTTGTCAACGGTAAGGGCAAATCCAGGCCTAGTAGCCGCTACAAAGGTGCAAAACTGCATTATTTCGCGCACTCTATGCCAGGAAGCTAGTTCAGCAACAGAATCCGCACCAACAATAAAGAAAAGGTCGTAGTCTTTGCCATATTGTTCCTTTAAAGCCACAACTGTATCGTAAGTATAAGACACCCCTTCGCGCTGCAATTCTATATCAGAAAGTTCCCAGTAAGGATTGCCGTCTATTGCTAGTTCTGTCATTTTATAACGATCTTGAACCGGGGCAAATTCCCCGCCAATTTTATGCGGAGCTACATAAGCAGGGATAAACAATACTTTTTCTATGCCTAATTTCCTGCGCACAAATTCCACAGTAGCCAAGTGACCATTATGTATAGGATCAAAAGTCCCACCCATAATTCCCAATTTCTTACGGTTCATTTCAGCATTCCTCTCTAAGTGCCCAAGTTTATTTTTATATTATAACAAGTAAAAATAACTTGTACAAGCAAATAGATAATAAAAGCAATGATACCCAATAAAAGTAAGGCCTTTGCCCTGTCTTTGAAATCAAAAATAGTTTTGGGTTCATGGCAATATTTAATCCACGCACGCCATATTTCAGCATAAGTTGTTTTATTCTTATTCATAACGCAATGCATCAATGGGGTCCAGCAGTGCCGCTTGTCTAGCTGGGTAAATACCAAAGAACAAGCCAATGCCGACGGAAAATACCACAGCAATAACAATAGCCCAAACAGAAATTACCGCACTCCAACCGGCAAAATTTGCAATGACCAACGCTGTGACAACACCAAAAATTGTGCCGATAATACCGCCAGCAACACCTATAACTACCGCTTCAATAAGAAACTGTAATAAAATGTTATTATAGGTTGCTCCCAAAGCCTTTCTAATACCAATTTCTCTTGTTCGTTCTGTAACAGATACCAACATAATATTCATAATACCAATACCGCCAACTAATAGACTAATAGCAGCAATAATACCTAGCAGCAACGTTATTGTACCGGTAGTCTCAACCATGGTCTCCATTAGGGCAGATAAGTTTCTGACAGTAAAATCATCGTCGCCGCCTGCTTTAATCTTATGCCTTGTACGCAGCAAAGCTTCAATATCAGCTTGTGCTGAATCCACGGTGTTCTCGTTTTCAGCTTGAACCGTTATATTCCTAATATAAGTAATGCCCATTACTCTTTGCTGAGCAGTAGTTAAGGGAATATATACCACATCATCTTGATCTTGTCCATTAGCTGATTGACCTTTGGCCGCCAATGTACCAATAACTTGAAAAGGCGACTTGTTTATGCGAATTATTTTTCCTACCGGTGACCCTTCAGGATACAAATTATCAACAACAGTCTGTCCGATAACGCAAACACGGCTTCTGCTGTTTAAATCTCTGTCCGTAAACATGTGTCCATCGTCTATTTTAAAACTTCTAATATCAATAATATTCGGTGTAGTTCCTTCTACAGTAGATGTCCAGTTTTGATTGCCTACAACCAACTGATAACTAGCTTGCACGGAAGGCGCCACATATTTAACCCCATCAACACTCTTTTCAATAGCTTTGGCATCGTCATAGGTAAGCTTAGAGCCGCTGCCTGCTGCTATTCTTGCACCGGACGCAGTACGACCGCCTGACATAACAATAAGCAAATTACTCCCTAAACTAGAAATATTATTTTTAACCTGCTCCTGCATACCAAAACCCAAAGAAACCATGGCAATAACAGCACCAACACCAATAACAATGCCTAGCATGGTCAAGAAAGTACGAAGTTTATTCGTAATCATGCCATCAATGGCCATTTTTATGCATTCTTGAAACATTAGAGGCTACCTCCGTTCATCACTAACCATCTTGCCATCACGCATAGTGACGATTCTTTCTGTCATTTCACCAATCTCCGGTTCATGAGTTACCATAATTATAGTTCTACCCTGAGCATTTAATTCTTTAAAAATATCAATTATTTCAAAAGTAGATTTACTGTCCAAATTGCCCGTAGGCTCATCAGCCATAACAATAGCCGGATTGTTAATAAGCGCCCTGGCGATAGCTACACGTTGCCTTTGACCTCCTGACATTTCATTTGGTTTATGCTCTAGGCGATCGCCTAACCCTACTGATTCCAAAGCCTTTTTTGCTCTTTCGCAACGTTCATCATAGTCAATACCGGCATAAATCAATGGCAATGCTACATTATCCAAAGCACTAATTCTTGACAACAAATTAAAGTTCTGAAAAACAAAGCCTATTTTACGATTACGAGTTTTTGCATATTCGTCGTCAGTATATCCTGCTACGTCCTTACCATCTAAATAATATTGTCCTGATGTTGGACGATCCAAGCAGCCTAAAATATTCATCATAGTAGACTTTCCGGACCCGGATGGTCCCATAATGGCTGTAAAAACACCTACTTCAAAATTAACAGTCACATGATCCAAAGCATGCACAATAGAATCACCCATAACGTAAGTCTTCATTATATCCTTTAATTCAATGACTGCCATTAGCCTGCTCCTTTACTTACATGCCCGGTCCGTGTGGTCCGCCGCCACCAAGTATGTTGTTTTTTTGATTTGTAGTAGTTACTCTAGTCGCCTTAACCAACAATTTCTGTCCTTCTTGCAAGTCTCCGGTAACCTCGACACTATCATCACCGGTCATTCCTAATTCCACGTTTACATTAGTTATAGCTTTAGTTTTTTCATCATATACTTGTACGTATTTTTGTTTTCCTTCAGTACGCAGACAGGTAGTCGGCACCATTAGGACATCATCTTTTTCGCCCACTACAATATTTGCTCTAGCCGTCATAGTTGGCAGCAATTTGCCATCAGCATCGTCAACATCAACATATACTTTATAATATATAACATTATTCGTCGTTGTAGCACTACGTGATATTAGGCGGACTTTGCCAGTAAAAGTACGATCAGTATAAGAATCCACCGTAAATTCAACCTTTTGCCCTGCCACAACTTGACCAATATCAGATTCATCAACCATTAATTCTATTTGCATTTTATCTAAGTTTGCTACCGACATCAAAACCTGAGGTGTAGAAATACCGGAGGATACTGTTTGGCCAACCGGTGTGGGTTTACCTATAATGGAACCGGAAATAGGAGCATAAATAGTTGTATCTTTTGTATTAGATACAGCACTATCATAGTCTGCTTTAGCCACGATATAATCAGCTTCAGCTGTATCATAATCACTACGAGCAATAGCTCCCTGGCTAATCAAAACTTTATATCTATTATATTTAGCGGCAGCGTCAGTAAGCAAAGCTTCTTTTTGTTTTTGTGTAGCTAATAAGGTTGTGTCATCTAGCTGCACCAACTTTTGCCCAGCCTGTACTTGTTGATTTTCCACTACGAAAACCTTTGTAATACGACCTGTTATTTTGGAGTTAATATCAACGTTATCAACAGCACTTAAAGCGCCGGTCGCAGAAATAGTTTTTCGTACGTTACCCCGCTCTACCGCAGCCGTCTTTACTACCGGTTCACTAGCTTTTTCTTTATTTTGGTAGTATTTATATCCACCAAAACCTGCTGCAATGAGCACAAGGGCAATGATTATTAGATATTTGTTGTTTTTTAGAAACTTCACCATGGCCATCTCACTTTCCAACTAAATATAATAGCAACTATAATTTTCATGCTTTTGTTTTCCACTAATATACATTAAAAAAGTGACAGAATAATGTTTTTTCTTCACATACCCGCCACTTTTTTTATATTACCTTATTTGACCGTTCCCATTAATTAAATATTTGAAAGTTGTAAGCTCCGGCAATCCCATAGGTCCTCTAGCATGAAGTTTTTGTGTACTAATACCAATTTCTGCGCCAAACCCGAATTCGAATCCATCAGTAAAGCGTGTTGACGCATTTACATAAACGGCTGCTGCATCAATAGCCGCCTGAAATCTCCTAGCATTAGCATAATTTTCCGTTACAATGGCCTCAGAATGACCTGTGCCATATTTACGTATATGCTCTATTGCTTCCTCCATACTATTGACAATTTTCATGTTAACGTGTAAATCACCATACTCAGTCCCCCACGCACTTTCGGTAGCAGCATTAATTTTATCGTCATATTTTCGAGAGCAATCATCACCAATGATAATAACACCGGCTTGCTTATATTTAGTTAGCATAAGTGGCATAAACTTATCTGCAATATCTTTATGTACCAGCAATGTTTCCATGGCGTTACAAGTAGATGGCCTAGAAACTTTAGCATTAAAAGCAATGGCAACCGCCATATCCACATCAGCCGAAGAATCTACGTAAGTATGACAAACACCCGCACCTGTTTCAATAACAGGAACAGTACTATTTTTTACTACCATTTGAATTAGACCCGCGCTGCCGCGTGGAATAACAACATCTACCAAACCATCTAAAGTAATCAACGCATCTACCGCTGTACGATCAGCTGTGTTAACAAATTGAATCGCTCCTTTGGGCATACCGGCATGCTCACCTGCTACGGCCAAAACATCACTAATGACTTTATTAGAATTAATAGCCTCGGAACCGCCTTTTAAAATTACTGCGTTACCTGACTTAATACACAAACCTATAGCATCTGCCGTTACATTTGGCCTCGCCTCATAGATAATGCCAATAAGACCCAAGGGCACCTTAACCTTCGTAATAGTCAACCCATTTGGCAAAGTCCTGCCATCCACGATTTGACCAACCGGATTCGGCAGTTGTGCTACTTTGCGTAAACCATCGGCTATGGCTTCCAACCTAACATCCGTCAAAAGCAAGCGATCCAAAAAAGAATCTCGCATTCCTTTTTCACGACCTAGTTTCATATCCAAACCATTTGCATTCAAAATGCGACCCTGCTCAATTATCAAAGCATCTGCCATGGCAAATAATATTTTGTTTTTTATTTGATCAGATAGCAAAGCTAAATCAATTTCAGCATATTTAGCTTCTCGTGCTTGTTCCCTTACTATTTCCTGAACACCCATATTTCCCTCCTATTGTAGAAATATAAAGTACCACTAAAACTTAATAACGCACGCTATTACTATAATTTATAAAATAACCAAATTATCACGATGAATCACTTCATCAAAATGTTTGTGCCCAATAAGTTCTTCTATTTCTGACGTTTTTGCACCCTTAATTATATGTAATTCCTCAGAAGAGTAATTAGTTAATCCTCGAGCCATTTCATGGCCAGCCCCATCAACTACGCTAATAGTATTTCCAGTTTCAAAACATCCAACAACTGTGGTTATACCCGCAGGCAAAATACTACACCCACCTGCCTTGCATATTGCATTTGCACACCCAGTGTCCACAACAATTTTGCCCATAATACGAGCGCCAAATGCCAACCAACGTTTGCGGAATTGCAGTCTATTTTCCTTAGAAACAAATAATGTTCCTACCTCTTCACCATTTAAAATTCTGGTAATAACATTGGGTTCTTCTCCCAAAGCAATAACTAAATTAATGCCGGAACTAACTGCGGCTTTAGCGGCTTGTAGTTTTGTAAACATACCGCCCACGGCATTTTTTGTACCTGCGCCGCCTGCACTAGCTTCTATTTCTGGGGTAATATCAGTTACCTCAGAAAGCAAGGTAGCAGATGGATTAGTCTGAGGATTAGCGGTGTAGAGACCTGCAACATCGGATAAAATAATATCGACATCCGCATCTACAATACCAGCTACTAACGCCGACATATTATCGTTATCACCTATTTTCAGTTCATCCAAAGCAACAACATCATTCTCGTTAACTATGGGAATAACCTTCTGCTCTAACAACGCTTGAAAAGTATTACGTGAATTAGTGTAGCGATGCCTGTCAACAGCATCGCCCTTAGTCAAAAGTACCTGAGCAACTATCTGGCCATATTCTCCAAATAACTTTTCATATACATGCATCAAAATGCCCTGTCCTACAGCAGCAGCAGCCTGTTTTCCCGGAATGGTCTTTGGTTTTTCGGCAAGTCCCAGACGATCTACTCCTACAGCCACAGCACCTGAAGTTACTAGAATGATTTCCCTGCCCTGATTACTAAGGTCAGTCAATTCTCTGGCCAATCGTTCTATCTGCGTGAAATTCATTTTGCCATTTGGATAAGTAATAGTACTTGTCCCAACCTTTACGACTATTCTTTTGGCTTTTACCAACACTTCTCTGTTCACGTTTAATACCTGCCTTTTATTCTTGTTCTTTATATTCGAAAACCATATCGCTAATACGTATTGATTGACCCTCTTTTACTCCCTTGGCCTTCAATGCCGCTTCAATACCTAGTTTGCGCCAAATTAATTGGAAACGATACAATGCTTCTTCATTATCAAAATTGGTCATTGCCACCAAACGCTCAATGTTTTTCCCTTTAATCTCATAATTAGCATCCTCACAAGGAACAATTTCAAAAGCATCGGGATTTTCAGGAGCTGCTGCTTCAGCAATTTCTATTTCGTCAGGCACAAAATTTTGTAACATCTCATAAGCCTTGTACATAAGCGCTTGTAATCCTTCACCTGTTGCAGCTGAAACTTTCATTATTTCGTAGCCCTTACTCGTCACATATTCTGCTACTCTTTCATAATTTTCTTGAGCATCAGGTAAATCCATTTTGTTGGCAACTACTAATTGGTGACGTTTAGCCAATCTCTCGCTATATAAAGCTAATTCCTTATTTATCTTGTCAAAATCTTCTACAGGGTCACGGCCATCCATGCCTGATACATCTAGTACATGAAGAATAACTTTAGTGCGTTCTATATGCCGCAAGAAGTCATGTCCCAACCCTACTCCCGAAGCCGCACCTTCAATAAGTCCCGGTAAATCCGCCAATACGAAACTACGTTCAGAATCAATGCGCACTACACCTAAAACCGGTGTCAACGTAGTGAAATGATACGCCGCTATATCGGGACGGGCAGCAGAAACTCTGGATACGATGCTTGATTTACCCACGCTTGGATATCCTACCATGCCTACATCAGCCAATAATTTCAGTTCCAGCTTTACCCAAGAAGAATGTGCCGGTTCTCCTTTTTCAGAAAAGGTAACCCCTTGTTTAACTGCTGTTACATAGCAAGCATTACCCTTGCCGCCACGACCACCCTTAGCTACTGTGAATTTTTGTCCATCCTCGGTCAAATCAACAAGTATAGCATCAGTTGTGTCATCTCTTACCAAAGTTCCCATAGGTACTCGTACAATAACATCATCTGCCATAGCACCTGTACAATTTTTGGCTCCACCATTTGTACCTTTTTTGGCAACAAATTTACGTTTATAGCGAAAATCCACCAAAGTATTTAAATTTTTGTCAGCTACTATGACGACACTACCGCCACGGCCACCATTACCACCGTCAGGACCGCCACAGGACACATATTTTTCTCTGCGAAAACTAGAAGCACCATCACCACCGGCTCCGGCCTCCACATATATTCTTGCTCTATCAATAAATAACATGATATATCTCCGTTTCTATGAAATGAATATTCATTCCTATATTATATACTAAAAATACTAATAAAAAAACCCTGCAAGGTTTTTTGCAAGATAAAACTTGACTTCTAACATCTACGTCAAACCTTTATACCAGTTGAATAAAAGAAAAAATCCCCGTTACCTAAGTAACGGGGATTTTGTTGTGCAATTATGCTTCTGTAACGACAGGGTATACGCTTATTTGGCGTTTGTCTCTGCCCAATCTTTCAAAAGCAACAGTACCTTCAACTTTAGCATAAATAGTGTAATCACTGCCTATGCCCACATTGTTACCAACATGGAACCTAGTACCACGTTGACGAACAATTATACTACCGGCTGTTACTAATTGGCCATTGTGAGCCTTAGTGCCCAAACGTTGAGCATTAGAATCACGACCATTATGAGAACTACCTGTACCTTTTTTATGTGCGAATAATTGTAATTGAATTTTAATCATGGTATTTCACCTCCTGTGTTCCTGAATACGAACACGCTGCGGATATTGTTCAGCAATATCTTTCAGCCCAATTTCCATGGTAGCCAAAATCGCTTGCGTTAAATCATCCGGCGTTTGTTTTAGCTCTACTTGCAGGTAACCGTCTTTAATTTCATAAGCGATTTCACACTGCAAATGCTCTTCTAGTCCATTAATAGCAACCATAGTCAAAGTAGACACAGCCGAACATACAATGTCTTGACCCTCAGGAGCAAAACCAGCATGTCCATTAACCGTGTACCCAACTATTAGGTTACTTTCATTTTTTTCAATATTAATTCTAATCATTGTCTTATGCTTCGATAGAAGTAATTTCTACTTGCGTATATGGTTGACGATGGCCTTGACGCTTACGATAGTTAGCTTTTGCTTTATATTTGAAAACAAAAATTTTCTTGGCCTTGCCATGTTCCACAACTTTTGCAGTTACTTTAGCGCCTTCAACAACCGGTTTCCCGATCATTACATCACCATCATTAACTACAGTCAAAACTTTATCAAAAACAACATTTTCACCGGCTTCAACGGCTAACTTTTCTACATTAAGAACGTCGCCTTCGCTAACACGGTATTGTTTTCCACCTGTTTGAATTACTGCGTACATGAGTGCACCTCCCTCTTCTTATACTCGCCAAATACGGTACTCCTCGCGGAGATTTTAGAACCTCTTCGTGCGGTCGGAGATAGACTACTAGAGTCTATACTTGAATAGATTACCACATTGGTGTAACCTTGTCAAGATTATTACACTTAACAAACAAATAGTTGCTCCCACCTTTATGAAAATGGCTTTCGCTTTCGCGAAAGTCATTTTTTCATCATGCAACTTAAGCATCAAATTTAACAAAAGAGTTAATCCCTTTGCCCGAAGCTACCATAGGTTGTACCATATCTTTGGCATTTATAATAACTTCAATAACATGTGGTTTGTTTTCCTTAAGTGCTAATTCTACTGCTTCTGCTAATTCTTCCGGTGTTGTGACCCGTGTACCGGCAATCCCGAAGGCTTCTCCGTATTTTACAAAGTCTACAGCACCCGGACATTCACAGGCCATGAAACGCTTGTCAAACAGAACTGTTTGTAACTGTCTAATCATACCTAGACCACTATTATTGAACACTATAGAAATCACAGGTATGTTATTAGCGGCAATAGTGAAAAGTTCAGATCCTGTCATTTTAAACCCGCCATCACCTGATATGCTTATAACTCTGCTGGAAGGTCTGGCCACTTGAGCTCCCATAGCTGAAGGCAAGCCAAATCCCATTGTTCCTAGTCCTCCGGAGGTAATCCACTGTCTGGCAAATTGAATCTTAATATGCTGTGCAGCCCACATTTGGTGTTGTCCTACATCCGTAGTTATAATATAATCTTTGTCTTTTAAAATAGAGTTTAAAGCTTGAAAAAATTTAGGTGCTTCTTCATCGCCGGTATCATTTTCCCAAGTAGGCCAAGAATCAATAAGTTTCCACCAATGGCTCAAATCTTTAGGTTCACAAGCTTTTTTTATTAGGTGCAGGCTTTTCTTCATATCTCCTGTAATCCCAATTTCAGAATAAATATTTTTATCAATTTCTGCCGGATCTATGTCCATGTGCACAATAGTTTTATGTGCTACATAACTGTCGGCATCATCTGTTAATCTGTCATTAAAACGACTGCCAAACGCCAAAATCAAGTCAGCCTGTTTTATTGCATTATTAGCTTTGGCGTGACCATGCATTCCTGTCATTCCAAGGGCAATACGTCTATAATCACTGCAAGCACCGCGTCCCATGAGAGTATTTGCCACAGGAATTTGCAGCTTTTCTGCCAAATCCATAGCTTCGTATTCTGTATTGGCATTAATAACACCGCCACCAATAAGCATAACCGGTCTTTCAGCAGCATTAACAGCGTCAATAGCTTTTTGCACTTGAGCAGCATTAGGGTCTTCCGGCTCTAAAAGCTGAGGAACTTCAGGTATGTATTCTATCATAGCTGTTTGCACATCACGAGGTATATCAACTAACACAGGTCCAGGCCTTCCTGTCTTTGCCAATTGAAAGGCCAATCGCAGTGTTGAGGCCAGCTGTTCCGGGCATTTCACCAAGAAGTTGTGTTTAGTAATTGGCATAGTAATACCGGTAATATCTACTTCCTGAAAGGCATCACGCCCAATCATGGAAATCGCTACCTGCCCGGTAATAGCCACTAAAGGAATAGAATCCATAAACGCTGTGGCAAGTCCCGTAACCAAATTAGTTGCCCCAGGTCCTGAAGTTGCTACACAAACACCAACATTGCCACTGGCTCTTGCATAACCATCAGCCGCGTGAGCAGCGCCTTGTTCATGCGCGGTCAGAATATGTCTAACTGCTGATCCTCGCAAAGCATCATAAAATGGCAAAATAGCACCACCAGGATAGCCAAATACTGTGTTAACGCCTTGCTCTTCTAAACACTTAATAATCAATTGCGCGCCTGATATCTGCATAGTTTTCACCTCCATGATTTTTTGCTTACAGCCAATTTTATTGCAATATTTCTGTTGCTACCAAATGCCCCATTTCACAAGTAGATACTTTTTGCAAACCTTCTGCCGCTAAATCCGGAGTACGATAGCCCTTTTCCATAACTTTATCTACTGCGTCTTCTATCGCCTGAGCAGCCTCATCATTATTCAAAGAATACCTAAACATCATAGCCGCAGATAGAATAGTCCCCAGAGGATTAGCAATGCCAAGCCCGGCAATATCCGGAGCACTACCATGAATAGGCTCGTACATACCTGTACCGTCGCCTAGGCTGGCAGAGGGTAAAAGTCCAATAGAACCGGCAATAACAGAGGCTTCATCAGATAAAATATCGCCAAAAATATTATTGGTTAAAATAACGTCAAACTGTACCGGATTTAGTACCAACTGCATAGCGCAGTTATCAACGTAAAAATGATTTAATTCTACATCGGTAAATTCCTCTTTTTGCATTTGGGTTACAATCTTGCGCCACATGCGCGATGACCCCAAAACATTAGCCTTATCTACAGAGGTCACTTTACCTTTGCGTTTTTTCGCTGCCTCAAAAGCCTTGCGAGCAATACGTTCTACCTCTGGACGTGTATAAAGTTCTATATCAGAAGCAGTTTCCACACCATTAATCATGGCAGCTTCATTATGCTCACCAAAATAAATACCGCCTGTCAATTCACGCACGATCAACAAATCAGCGCCAGCTGCTCGTTCTATTTTTAAAGGAGATAAATGCGCCACATATTTTGATACCTTCATTGGTCTTAAATTACAATATAAACCCAAGGCTTTACGAATTCCAAGCAATGCTTTTTCCGGTCTTTTGCCAGGCTCTACATTATCCCACTTAGGACCGCCTACAGCACCTAAAAGAACAGCGTCAGATGCCTTAGCAGAAGCTACTGTTGCTTCCGGCAACGGGGTTCCCGTAGCATCATAGGCGCACCCGCCGATTAACTGTTTATCGTATTCTAATTCAAGATTGAATTTCTTTGCTACAGCATCCATAACTTCTACCGCCGCAGCGACTATTTCAACTCCAATACCGTCACCAGGTAATAACGTAATTCTCATTTATTGTGCCCCTTTAACAAAATTAATAAGACCGCCGGCATCAGCAATTTTCTGTACAAATTCAGGCAAAGGATTCGTGTGAATAGTTATGCCTTTATTTACAATATTTATTTCACCTTTAGCCAAATCTACAGTCAATTCATCGCCTGCTTCTATTTTCTCGACTTCTTTACCAATTTCCAGTGCAGGTAAGCCAATATTTATAGCATTACGATAAAAAATGCGTGCAAAACTATCTGCAATAATACACTTTATACCTTTTTGCTGCAAAACTATCGGTGCATGTTCACGTGAAGAACCACAACCAAAATTTCTACCGGCTACCATAATATCGCCGGCTTGAACATTAGCAGCAAAGCTAGTATCAATGTCTTCCATAGCATGTTCAGATAGTTCTTTGAAATCAGCAATATTCAAATAGCGGGCAGGGATAATAACATCCGTATCTACATGATCGCCATAGCGCCACACTTTACTCATTTCAGCACCTCCCTAGGATCTGCAATATGACCCAAAACAGCACTAGCTGCTGCTGTATATGGACTTGCCAAATAAACTTCACTATCTACATGCCCCATGCGTCCGCGGAAATTGCGATTAGTAGTAGATATTGCACGCTCGCCATGAGCTAAAATTCCCATGTACCCGCCCAAACAAGGTCCGCAGGTCGGAGTGCTTACTGCTGCTCCGGCATCAATAAAGATATCAATATATCCCAATGCCATCGCTTTTTTATAAATTTCTTGGGTTGCCGGAATAATAATACAACGTACATGTGGATGAACCTTACGGCCCTTTAACACTTCTGCTGCTTGGGCCAAATCTTCCAAACGGCCATTAGTACATGAACCAATAACCGATTGATCAATAATTATATTATTAGATTCTGCTGCCGGGTGAGTGTTCTCCGGCAAATGAGGATAAGCCACCACAGGGACTAACTCATCTAAAGCAATATTTAGTATGCTATCATATTCGGCATCTGCATCAGGTTCTACAGCCTGCCAAGAACGAGTTACGCCACGTTCTTGCAAGAAAGCGATGGTTTTTTCATCCACTGGGAAAATTCCGTTTTTGCCACCGGCCTCAATAGCCATGTTGCAAATAGTAAAACGATCTGCCATTGTAAGTTCGGAAATTCCCTCACCACAAAATTCCAGTGACTGATAACGTGCTCCATCAACACCAATTTTACCAATAATAGTCAAAATAATATCTTTTCCCTGTACAAATCTTGGTTTCTTCCCTGCTAGAACGACCTTGATGGCCTTGGGGACTTTAAACCAAGTAGTCCCACTTGCCATAGCCGCCCCTACATCAGTTTGTCCTACACCTGTAGCCATAGCGTTTAATGCGCCATATGTGCATGTATGAGAATCAGCTCCAATGATTATTTCACCTGGAGCAATAAGTCCAGCGTCAGGAAGCAGCGCATGTTCAATACCCATACGACCCACTTCAAAATAGTTCTTAATTTCATGTTGTCTTGCAAAGTCACGCAAATGTTTACACATTTCCGCAGACTTAATATCTTTGCAGGGAGAAAAATGATCAGGAACAAGTGCAATCTTATTCTTGTCAAAAACCGGTTTGCCAATTTTATCAAACTCGTCAATAGCCGGCGGTCCCGTAATATCATTAGCTAAGATTAAATCTACTTGGGAAATAAGTAAGTCTCCAACAGATACACAATCATGTCCGGAATGTTTTGCTAAAATTTTTTGAGTCATAGTCATGCCCATAATATATTCCTCCTATTTGTTTCCCTTGGTAAGAGAAAGTAGAAATAGCAAAATCTAGCCGGTAAAAAAATGGTTTGCTACATCTAGATAAAACAATGAATTCCTGTACATTTCATTAGTTAGTTACGACGAGTATTTTGCCCAATACACACAACACTTTATTATATGCAACTGCAAAACTACAAGTCGTAACACAGCTAGTGAAAGATTATTTAAATTTGCATATTATTTCTTAGGAGCTGGTTTAAGAAACGGCATCATAGCGCGAAGTTGTGCGCCAACTTTCTCAATTGGATGTTCAGCACCGCGTCTGCGCATAGCATTGAAAGCTGGGCGATTTGCTTGGTTCTCTAATAACCAGTTTTTGGCAAAAGTACCATCTTGAATCTCTGTTAAAACTTGTTTCATAGCTTTTTTAGTTTCAGCAGTAACAATACGGCTGCCTGTTACATAATCGCCATACTCAGCAGTATCACTGACAGAATGACGCATCTTAGCCATGCCGCCTTCATACATCAAATCAACAATCAATTTCATTTCATGCATACATTCAAAGTAAGCATTCTCAGGTGCATATCCGGCTTCACAAAGAGTTTCAAACCCAGCTGTGATAAGAGCTGTTACGCCGCCACACAATACTGCTTGCTCACCAAAAAGATCAGTTTCTGTTTCATCACGGAAAGTAGTTTCCAAAACACCGGCACGAGTACCGCCAATGCCCTTAGCATAAGCAAGTGCAAGATCATGTGCTTTGCCTGTAGCATCTTGATGAACAGCGATAAGCATAGGAACTCCGCCACCTTCTGTATATACGCGGCGTACCAAATGACCGGGGCCTTTAGGAGCAACCATAAATACATCTACATCCTCAGGAGGAACAATTTGGCCAAAATGAATATTAAACCCATGAGCGAAAACAAGTGCTCCCCCGGATTTTAAGTTTTTAGCAATATCCTGTTTGTAAGTAGCAGATTGTTTTTCGTCAGGAATAAGCATCATAACAATATCCGCAGCTTTTGCAGCGTCAGCGGCATTCATAACTGTAAGCCCGGCAGCTTCTGCTTTAGCTTTTGATTTACTGCCTTCATATAAACCCACAATGACATTAGCACCGCTATCTTTCAAATTCAAAGCATGAGCATGTCCTTGAGAACCATAACCAATAATCGCAACTGTTTTACCTTTCAATAAATCAAAATTAGCATCTTTGTCATAATACATTTTTACCATTTTTATTCTCTCCTTTTTGTTTCCTCGATTATTTATATTTATCTAAAACCTGTTTAGATGAAACATCTTAAATAAGTTTGCACTGATCCGAATTATTTTTGCCTGTTACACGTTCCGGCCATTTATAGCGGGATTTTGTCACAGTAAGAGTTTCCTCGCCTCTTTCTAGAGCTACTGTACCTGTCTGCACCATTTCCATGATGCCATAAGGTTTCATTACCTCTTCGAATGCACGGAGTTTACTAACATCGCCTGTAATCAAAAACGTTAGCGACTCCCCTGAAATATCAATAGCATGAGCCCTAAAAACATCTGCAACCCGCAAAATCTCTAACCTTTTATCGCTTGTCTGCACTTTAATTAAAGCCATGCTGCGTTGAGAAGTATTATGTGGCGGTAATATCTTCACCGCCTCTACTTCAACTAATTTAGCCAATTGTTTGCACACTTGGTCTACAGTTGTATCATTGGCCTGCATAGTAACAGTCATACGTGAGAATTCCGGGTTCTGAGTAATGCCTACAGCGAGGCTGTCGATATTGTAGCCACGCCGGGAAAACATACCGGCAACCCTCATCAATACACCTGGTTGATTACGAACCACTATAGATAAAACCTGCTCCATACTATACACCTCCCATAAAAAAACGCCCCTATCTGTTCTTCACAGATAGGGGCGACTAGTAACCGCGGTACCACCCTATTTTGACCTCATTGTCCCGAATAAAAGCTTCGGACACCGTAACATGGTGCTAAACGTCAACTCCTACTATTATTTCGTAGCTGAAGCTCCCGGGTGAGTTTTCTCAAGTAATTTTATCGGTTCACACCAGCCACCGACTCTCTGAAAAATTTTTCTTGATATTATCCCGATCATTACTTTGTTTCTAATGTATATACTACAAACTACATTTAGTTGTAGTATTTTTACATTATGACAGTTTTTATGCCCATTGTCAAGGCTTTTTGTATATATTAGTTTCTTTTTTTCTCGCATTGTGTCCCGTTAAACCGCTACATTCTTTACACTTTTTAGAAATTTATGTAAATCATTCTCAGTTTGTATGTAATATTGTGGTATAATAAGCAGAAAATAACAAAAGAGGTGTTCCATGCTCTTATTAAAAGAACGTATAAACACTGAGGGAATAGTCCTAAACAACTCCATTCTTAAAGTGGATTCATTTCTTAATCAACAAATTGATCCTGATCTTCTCATGGAAATAGGCAAAGAATTCTATTTTAGGTTTCAGGGGAAAAAAATTGACCGTATCCTTACCGTAGAAGCTTCAGGTATCTCTGTCGCCCTTACGACGGGCTTATTAATGCACGTTCCTGTTGTTTTCGGTCGCAAACAACGATCTGTGATAATGAATGAAGACGCCTACCAAACAGAAGTTTTTTCCTTTACCAAAAAGAAAACCTCCAATGTGGTAGTATTGAAGAAGTTTTTGCCTCCCGGTGAAAATGTGCTAATACTAGATGATTTCCTGGCAATGGGTGAAGCTTCCATGGGATTAGCCAATCTAGTACATCAAGCAGGCAGCGAAGTTGTTGGCATTGGAATCGTTATTGAAAAATCATTTCAAACAGGCCGCCAGAGACTCGTCAAGGCCGGCTATCAGGTAGAATCTTTAGCTCGCATTAAAAAATTTGAAAATAATAAAGTTGTCTTTGAAGATTAAAAACCGTAGGATATTTTTTAATATCCTACGGTTTTTAGGTTTTGTTGCCACAAAATTTTATAGTTTAATCAAGTTGACTTTTTTAATACCATCTAGTCCTTGCAATAAGTTTAGTGTTTCCTTATTTACTTCATTGTCTATGGTCATAAACATCATGGCACAGCCATCCTTTTGATTACGACTAACCTGCATTGTAGCTATATTTACATGTCCTGCGCCTAGTAACGTACCAATCTGGCCAATCATACCGGGTTTATCTTGATTGCGTGCCACCAACATAAAGGGCGCCGGGGTCAAGTCAAACTCAAACCCATTAATTTCCGTTATACGAATATTTCCAGCAGCGAAAACAGTTCCACTAACGGTGAACAAAAGATTTTTAACATAAATATTTACCGTAATTAGGTTATGTTTTTTCTCGCCGGCCATTTTGCTTTCTACAACGTCTACTCCACGACCCTCGGCTGCTAATTCTGCATTAACATAATTAACACGTTCCTTCAAAATTGGTTCGAATACGCCTTTCAAAATTGCTCTGGTTATCATTTGTGTTTCCATTTCTGCAACTTCGCCTTGATACAATACTTCTATTTTTTCTATTGGTTCTTTATCTAATTGATAATATAACTTGCCTAGTGCTTCACCTAAATGCAAGTAGTCCAACATTTCCTCTAAATCCTGTGGATGCAAGGTTGGCAAATTAACAGCGTTAGGCACCATATCTCCCTTAAGTGCGCTTATAACTTCTTCTGCAACGGCAATGCCCACATTATCTTGCGCCTCGGTAGTATCGGCACCCAAATGGGGTGTTAACACACATTGTTCCAGATCAATAAGAGGAGAAATAGGCTTCGGTTCATCTACAAGCACATCTATCCCGGCACTCGCTACAATACCCTTTTCTATTGCTTCTGCTAAATCTTGTTCATTATACAATCCGCCCCGAGCACAGTTAACTACACGCACGCCTTTTTTACATTTAGCAAATTCTGCAGCCCCTAGAATATTTACTGTTTCTTCTGTCTTTGGAGTATGAATAGAAATAACATCGGATTTTTTCAATAACTCATCTAAAGTCTCACATTTTTCCACGCCCAATTTTTTGAAGCGTGCATCAGCAATATATGGATCATAAGCAATAACCTTCATTTCAAAAGCTTGCATCCTTTTGGTGACCAATGCTCCAATACGACCTAATCCAATAATACCCAAGGTTTTGTGCAGCATTTCCGAACCTTTTAGGCCACTGCGCTCCCATACCTTGCTCTCAATCATTTTGTGAGCCTTTACTACATTGCGCGAAGATGCTAAGAGCAGTCCTATAGTATGCTCAGCAGCAGAGACAATATTGGATTCCGGAGTATTAACTACAATAATGCCCCGCTTCGTAGCGCCTTCCATTTCAATATTATCCACGCCATTACCGGCACGTCCAACTACTTTCAAGTTTGTAGCGTGTTCATAAAATTCCTCGTTAATTTTGGTCACGCTGCGCACAACGATAGCGTCATACTTAGGAATAACCTCTAACAATTCAGCCCTAGGAATATCAAAACAAACATCTACTTCTAGCCCTTTAGCATTTTTTAAAAGCGCAACACCCTTGTCGGAAATTCTTTCAGTAACGATTACCTTCATTTTTTCTCCTCCTAAATTTACATATAAAAAAACTCTCGCGCTTGATATTATCAAATATGATAAATCAAGGACGAGAGTTATACTCACGTGGTGCCACCTTATTTTGCTGCAATGCAGCCTTCGTTTATGATATAACGGTCTGACCCGGATAGGTTGCTACCCCTATCATCTCCGGAGTGGATTCAACTTCCTAAACTACCAATTTGCACTAGACATTGGCTCTCTACAAGTTACTAGGAAATTTACTTGGTTCCTTCATAGAAATAATTTGAAATTATCAAGCTTGAGTTACATTTTACTTCAAGGTTATAGCATTGTCAAGGTTTTATGTTAAACTAGGTGACATATCATTTATCAGTTCTTAAGGAATTTGCAAAATACTTAGTCCTAATATTATAAACATCTGTCTATATTATAAATAATATCTGAAATATCGAAGTCACCTACACAATCACCCTCTAATGTTTCCTTTTCTCCCCTTGTGAAAAGTTGAATTGCATTATCATAATTAGGTCCCCAAACAAAATTATTATGAGCTCCATCAGCAAGAACCCTATTATTATATAAACATATTAGTTTTTTATTATAGGCATTCGCTAGATGAACAATGGCGGTATCTGTAGATATTACAAGTTCGGAACTTTGCACTATACATGCGGCACAAAAAAAATTGTTAAGTGTATTTATAACCATATTCCCCGGCAATGTTTTGTTTTTTAACCGCCGTAACTGATATGGTTCACCTATTAATATTATCCTTACATTCACCTTTTCGCTCAAATGCTTTGCTATCCCTATAATTTGGTCCAAGGAAAAATCTCTATTTTTGGCTGAGGCAAATGGGTTTAAGCATATTATTTTTTCTCCTTTGAACTGCTCTAAAAAAGCCTCTGTTTCCTCCCTATATTTTGAGGGAATTTCAACTGTGTATTTTATTTTATAGTCACTTATACCAATTGCAGTCAAAAAAGCACTCAAACGCTTAGAAAAATGCGTTTTATCTCCTCCATGTTTTATGGGGATATCGAATATATTAAAAACATCATTAAAACCCACTAAATATTTCGGTTTAAATATTTTATACAAATTCAAACATATTAAATTATCAATAAGATACGGACCCTGACAAAAATCTATCAGCAAATCATATTGTACATCTCTAACCGTTTCATCAAAAATCTAAGCTGATAAATTTTTTTTATTTTCTATAACCAAAATTCTATCAACCAATTTTGATGCTTCGAATAATATAGCCAGTCGCTGTTCCAAAAGAACGGTCACTTCAAAACCCTTATCTTTAAGAACTTTTATCACACCGGTAACGATGATTGCATCGCCAAAACCACTATTACCCATAAAAATCAATATTTTTCTACATTTTTTTAGCTCATCTTTGCTTACAATAGTTCTGCGCGCTTTATAACGGTGTCTTTGTATAAATAGCTTAAGTGCCCGTGTCCTTTCTATTCTCTGCCAATTTAAATCTTTAAGCATTCTCGTTATATCCATGAAACGATTACCCCTGTTTTTATCATATAGATATATCTCTGTCTATGTATTCGTACATTTCCTTAACATCAAAATTCCTTATGTAATCACCATCTTGAGTCCCTTTATTGTCTTTAGTAAAAAGCTGTATAGCTCTTTTATAATTCGGGCCCCAGACAATATTATTCTGTTCGCCATAATCTAATATTCTATTATTGTAAACACAAATCAACTTTTTATTATATGCGTTTGCTAAATGAACAATTGACGTATCTGTACTTATTACTAAATCAGCAAATTTCACTATACCAGCAACGTATAAAAAATCTGCAAAAGGGGAAACTATTGCTGTTTTGGGCAGCTCATATTTTTTTAGCAAACACAATTGTTTTTGCGTGCCAACCAATATGACTTTCACATCTTTTTTGCTGTCTAGATAGTTTAATATTTTTTTTATCTGTTCAAGAGAAAAATCTCTAAAATCAGTGGACGAAAAAGGGTTAAGGCAAATAATTTTTTTATTTTTAAATAGGTCAAGAAAAGAACGAGTTTCATCAATATATTTTTGTGGAATATCTATACAATATGATAAATTATATTCTGTAATACCAAGTTGTGCTAAAAGATAATCAAAGCGTTTTGAAAAATGTTTGTCCATTTTTCTGTTCACTCCGGTACCCATATAATTTATAGATACATCATAAAGTCCCAAGGAATCATCAAATCCCATAATGTAACTTATGTTCAAAATTTTATAAAATTTTAACAGAGCATATGCTTCTATAAAGCTATCCTTTCCATATAAAACTATTAATAAATCAAATTTTTGTTTTCCATATATCTTTAGCAATTCCCTAGAAGATACATATCGTTCTTCATGTATTATAAATATTCTTTTTAATATTTTCATTTTATTGAAAAAAAAGCAATTTCTTTCAGATGCTATAACAGAAACCTCAAACCCATTATCAGTAAGCACCTTGACAAATCCGCTTATTACTATCGCATCGCCTATTCCGCCGCCACCCCAGACAAGAATACTCTTACTTTTTTGCAATTCTGTTAGACTAACTTGTTTGGTAGTAGGTTTCCACATTTTTTTAGCTATTTTAAATCTTATTTCTCTGCTTTTTTCTATTCGTTGCCAATTGAGTTTTTTTATAAAATTTGCTGGGAACATGCTCTACACTACCTCTTAAACTATAGTTTTGGACCATATATAGTACTACCTACCATATAGTAATATATACTAGTAAATTTTATCACATTTATTTTTCTTGTCAAATAGACTATGCAACTTACATCGTCACCTTACACCTTATCTTCGCTATCTTCTATGTTAAGCTCCGATGCCTTATTAAGGCGCTTAGTAATAATACGAGTTCTATCGGCAGTGTTATCTAGTTGATTCTGGGCTTCTTGCAATTTTTTTTGTGTTTTTTCCAGATTATCAGCAAAAGTAGCGAAATCATTCTTTAATGTCGCTACCATTTTCCACACCTCACCGGTCTGCCTCTCAATAGCCAAGGTTTTAAAACCCATTTGCAAACTGTTAAGTAGTGCCGCCAAAGTAGTTGGTCCTGCTACAGTAACTCGATATTTCCTTTGCAGTTCATCAAGTAACCCCGGAATACTTACTGCTTCGGCAAATAAACCTTCAACAGGAAGATACATAACCGCAAAATCCGTAGAATTGGGCGGACAGATATATTTGTCGCGAATGTCCTTAGCCTCACTCTTAAACCGTGACTCTAACTGTCTGAGAGCTGCTGTTGCTGCCTCTAAATTCGCTTCTTCCCGAGCTTCTATTAGTCTTTGGAAATCCTCTTGAGGAAATTTGGCATCAATAGGCAACCAGACAGGTTTTCCTTCTACCTTGCCCGGAAGTTTCAAGGCAAACTCCACACGTTCACTGCCACGGGGTTTAATAGCTACGTTTTCTTCATATTGATTAGGGGCCAGCATTTCCTTTAAAAGATTACCCAGCTGCATTTCTCCCCAGATTCCCCTATTTTTAACATTTGTAAGAATTCGCTTTAGATCACCTACGCCGCCGGCTAAGCTTTGCATGCTTCCCAATCCTTTGTGCACTTCTTCCAAACGTGCACTCACACTATTAAACGAGGCACTGAGTTTATGATCAATAGTTGTATTAAGTCTGTCTAATCGTTCCTCCTGAGTTCTGGCGTTTTCTCCAACTCTAGCCTGAATACTATCAGTAAGACGCAATAACAAATAAATTAAAATAAGTAATGCAATAAGAACTGCTCCCAAGATTATATTATTCATGTTTTCCTCCTATTGTGCAGCACCGAAGAGCCTTCTTCCTCTGCTTATTTATTATAACATTTATATCTATTTTTATGGTAGCAATAATCCCGCACGTATTCCTACTTGAAACACCTCATTATTATGTTATAATGTAATTAGTTAATTAGTCGTTTAATTTAATTATTTGTTAAGAGGTGAATTGAACTATGCCAAAAAAGACCGAACAGGACTCTTCTACCGCCGAAAAGATTCTGCAGGCCGCCATTGATTTATTTGCTACCAACGATTTTACCGGAGTGTCAATCAAAGATATCTCCCGTCGTTCTGAAGTAAATAGTGCCCTGATTTCCTATTACTTTGGCGGGAAAAAACAGTTATACCAAAAAGTCCTTGATATTTGTACTGATTTGTTTATCAATTTTATTGATAATTTAAATAAGCAGGATTTAGATCCTGCTGAGAAATTACGCCTTTATGTAAAAGACGTATCAGCAATCGAAATCTCTAACAATACCCGCGCACAGCTTGTTTTTAGAGAAATAACAAATCCTTCTGGGGTTTGCAACGATTTTGTTAAATCCAAACTTTTAAAAATTCATGAATTTTTATTGAGCATCGTAGAAGAGGGCAAAGCTGTTGGTACAATCTACCCTAAACTGGATGCCTCCCACGTTGCTTTCACCCTGGAAAGCATTATTTCTTTCTTTTTTCTCACGAAGCATTTAGTAGACGAAGACAAAACATATCTATCTGAAGTCCTTAATAGTTATTTAGCAAGTGTCATTAAAGTTTAGGGGGAGAACAAGATGTTGATTAAGGAAAAATTGCATTCTCTAGGTTTAACAAAAAAACGTCTTTTTGTTATTTTAGGTGTCATTCTAATCATCTTAATAGGCGGTAGAATTTTTAATGGTATATTTAACTCCAAACCCGTTGCCAAAACAATTCCTATTGTCCGCACCATTACCGTTGGCAAAAGTTCCACAGAAAATATATTTCAATATCCCGGCGAAGTACGTGGTCGTTACGAAAGCAATCTAGCCTTTCAAGTGGCAGGAAAAATAGTATCCCGCAGTGTCAATTTAGGTGACAGGGTTACTGCCGGACAAGTGCTCATGCAAATAGATCCTAAAGATATTACACAAACAGTCAACGCCAGCAATGCCGCTCTTAATGCAGCTCAATCTCAATATGAATTAGCGGCTAAAAATGCTGACCGTTACCGGGAACTTTATAACAGTGGTGCTGTCAGCAAAATAACTGTTGAACAATATGAAAACACCGCTAATGCAGCACTTGCTTCCGTACAACAGGCTCAAGCACAGCTGACCGGCAATAATCACCAATTGGAATATACACAGCTAATAGCGGATCATGACGGTGTCATTGCTGCTATTAATGGTGAAATTGGCATGGTAGTTGCCGCTGGAACTTCCATGATAACTTTGGTGCAAGATGGCCAACGTGAGATACAAATATTTATTCCTGAAAATCAGTTAGGAAATATTTATCCCGGTCAACCTGTGCAAGTCGATTTTTGGGCCTTAAACAATGTAAAAGTAAATGGCACTATCAGCGAAATAGCACCCATGGCTGATTCCACCACTCGCACCTACAAAGTACGTGTCGCCTTAAGTACCATGCCTGAACAAGTTAAATTAGGCATGACTGCTAAAGTTATTTTAAATGCCGGCAATTCCACCGATGTTGTTATCCCAAGTTCCGCTATTTATCAAACAGGCGATAAGCCAAATGTGTGGGTAGTAGTAGATAAACACGTGCAATTAGTCCCTATTGAGATTAGCAAGTATCGCGACAATGACGTAGTTGTAAAGTCAGGGTTGAAAAAGGGCGACGTAGTGGTCTCCGGCGGTATAACCAGACTAACAGCTAACGATGAAGTTCGCTTGGAAGATGGTGGCACATTATGAATTGGGCAGAATGGTCCATAAAACATCGCCAAATCGTGTATTTTTTCATGTTTCTCTGTTTGCTCATGGGTATTTATTCCTATAATGAACTAGGCCGCAGTGAAGATCCCAATTTTACTATTAAGCAAATGGTTGTATCTGCGTCTTGGCCGGGAGCTACTGCCAAGCAAATGGAAATGCACGTTACAGATAAATTAGAAAAAATGATTCAAACCGTACCGGATTTAGATTATACTACCAGTTATTCCCGCTCCGGTGTTTGCGTTATTACTGTCAATCTAAAAGATAGCGTAAAAAGTGCTGTTGTTAAAAATCGCTGGAAAGATTTGCGTAATATTGTAGCTGATAATAGATCAGATTTGCCTGCAGATTTGTATGGTCCGTATTTCGACGATCGTTTTGATGACGTTTACGGTAATGTTTATGCCATTACTTCCGATAATTTTTCTTACGAAGATATGCGTAAGGTCGCGTCAAAAATCAAAGATATATGTGTAGGTATCCCGGATGTTAAAAAAGTTGAACTAATTGGAGTACAACAAGAACAAATAAATATACAAATGAGTAATAATAAACTCTCTCAGCTTGGTCTATCGGTCACAGATTTAGCCTCTCTTATTCAAGCAGAAACCTCTATTACTCCAGCCGGTATGGTAGATAGCGATGTCTCCAACGTAAATTTGCGCCTCACCGGTTTGCCTGACAGCGTGGAAAATATTAAATCAATCCCAATAAAAGCTAACGGCCGTGTTTTTCGTCTTGGCGATATTGCTGAAATAACTCGTGGCTACCCCAGCCCTGCTGATCCCAAAATGTATTTTAATGGCAAACCTGCTATAGGCATTGCTATTTCTATGACGGATGGCGGCAATAATATAAAATTGGGCAACAATCTAAATGCTTTGGCTACAAAAATTAGTAGTGAACTACCCTTGGGATTCGAGTTTAACCAGGTAGCGAACCAGCCTCAAGTAGTACAAAATTCCATTAATGAATTTGTAAAAAGTTTATTAGAAGCTGTTGTTATAGTCCTTGTTGTTTCACTTATGAGTTTAGGGCGGCAATGCGGCTATGTTATTTCTATGTGTATTCCCCTAGTTTTACTAGGTTCCTTTATCAGCATGTTCATCATGGGAATTGACCTCCACAAAGTTTCTTTGGGAGCCCTAATTATTTCTTTGGGCATGTTAGTTGACGACTCCATTGTGGTGGTAGAACTCATGGAAGTAAAAATGGCAGAAGGCTGGGATCGCGTAAAAGCTGCCAGCTTTGCTTTTAAAACCTGTGCTCAACCACTGCTTGTAGGTACATTAGTTACCTGCGCCGGCTTTTTACCAATCGCTTTATCCAGTAGTCTTGCGTCCGAATTTGCCAGTGCTTTATTTCCTGTAATTTCTATTACCTTGTTATTATCATGGTTTATTTCTGCCACGGTTGCGCCTGTTTTGGGGTATAACTGGATTAAGCCTAAGAAACTAACCACAAGCACTGAGCAATTTAATACGCCTTTTTATACCGGCTTTAGAAAGGTTTTAGATTGGTCTTTATGTCACAGAAAAACAGTGATTTTATCCTCTGTTATTTTGCTCTTAAGTTCTCTTCTCCTTTTAAAAGTTGTTAAAAATGAATTTTTCCCAGGAGCTACCAGGCCTGAAATATTGGTAGAACTTAACTTGCCTGAAGGCAGCAGTGTAAAAGCGACAGACGCTGCCGCCACAAAATTAACTAATCTGTTAAAAGAAGACGAAGGTGTAGAAAACATTGGTACCTATGTAGGTAAAAGTGCACCACGTTTCGTACTTGTTTTTAATCCTGTACAACCACGCGATAATTATGCTCAATTAGTTGTTGTAGCAAAAGACTTGCCAAACAGACTGCGTCTAGAAAATAAAATAAGAGAGCTTGTGTCCACTAATCTTCCTAATGTAACTAGTTATTCTCAATCTATTCCCTTGGGTCCCCCAACGCCTTATCCTGTTATGCTGCGCGTGTCTGCTCCTACAGATGCTTTAGCTAAAGAATATGCGGCAAAAGTTCGTGCTGTTATGAACAAAAACGAAAATATTACTATGACTATTTACGATTGGATGGATCGAGCCAAAGCACTTAAAGTCGAAATCGATAATGATAAATTAAGACAAATGGGTCTTACACGCAAGACCGTTGCTAGTGCCCTGCAAGCTGAAATCTCCGGTTATACAGTATCCCAATATTTGGAAGGAGACCAATCTTTGCCTATGATCTTCCGTTTAGATCGCAAAGATTTTAACAATGTAGACGATGTAGCCAATATTTCTATTCCTACGTCCGGCGGTGCTGTACCTTTGTCACAAGTAGCAAATATCTCCTATACTGCGGAAGAAAATATGATTTATCGACGCAACTTGCTTCCTACCATAACTGTAGAAGGCGGTATCAAAGATGGTGTAACCGGTAATGATGTGACTAAAGAAGTTTATGCACAATTGGCTGATGTTCGCAAAAGTTTACCAAGCGGTGTGACTATTGACATAGGTGGTCCTTTAGAAAAGAGTAATGATACCCTTGCCTACATTATGAAACCCGTACCTATAATGCTTATTACCATGCTTGTGCTCTTAATGCTGCAATTGCAAGATATACGCAAACTGATAATTATCTTTTGTACCGCGCCTTTCGGAATCATAGGAGTACTTTTAGGCCTTGTAATATTTAATGCTCCTATGGGTTTCTTGGCAGAACTTGGTGTCCTTGCCCTTGTCGGTATAATAATACGTAACTCAATTGTACTTATGGACCAAATAGTACAACACTTGGATTCGGGAATGGATCCCTATGAATCAGTATTGGAGTCTGCTATTGTCAGATTTAGGCCAATTATGTTAGCTGCAGTAACTACAGTTCTTGGCTTGATTCCTATGTTTCCCAGTAAATTCTGGCAATCTATGGCAGTTACCCTCTCTTGTGGTCTCACCGGAGCCACTGTTATCACTTTGATTGTTATGCCGGTTCTGTACGTTACTTTATTTAATATTCATAAAAAAGAATAACCAGCTATTTAAAGCACAAAACCCAGTATTTCTCAAAATTAGAGAAATACTGGGCTTTATTTTTTATTGTTCCTATTTTATATTATCAGTGAAATATTTAGCACATTCCAGTGCTGCATCATAACCTTCTTCAAAAGCCCACTCAACCATACCGCTGCCTCTGCGAGCATCTCCAGCTGCGAAAATACAAGGTTCTGCCGCTAAAAACAATCCTCCTAGGGTGGCGATTGTTCCCATAGGAGTTCTCTTGACTCCGAACTTTTCAAAAACAATTGCTTCAGGGCCGGTAAAACCAACTGATACCAATACCAGCTGTATTGGTAAAACCTGGGTAGTACCCTCAATTTCCTTGGCAACAGGCATCCCACTTTTACTCTGTCCCCATTCTAAGCGGCACAACTCTACCCCACTGACATTTCCCTTATCGTCCCCAAGCAAACTTTTCACCTTGGTATTGTATTGAAGGGAAACATCACCTTTTACTAGTTTGCAAAACCCTTCTTCACTAATTCTTGCCATATTGCAATCCTGGCGCTCCACCTGTAAAATTGAGTGCGCCTCATGGGCCAGAGCTAAGGCCGCACAGTCTGTACCTGTATCGCCACCACCAATAATCAAGACATCCTTACCTTCAGCGCTAATAAAAGTTCCTGCGTTCAACTGATTATCAAGCAGACTTCTAGTTGTAGATATTAAAAAATCTTTGGCATAATATATTCCTGCTAATTTATTTCCTGGAAGTTCTAAAGAGCGTGGCTCAGCAATACCGGTACAAATCACTATAGCAGCATAGTGTTTTTTGATTTCTTCCCAGCTAGTATTGGTGCCAACCTCAGCATTAAGACGAAATTCAACGCCGGCTTCCTCTAGACCTCTTACTTTGGCTAATAATATTTCTTTGGGAAGCTTAATGTTCGGTACACCATACATAAGCAGACCTCCCGGTCTATCATCCCGTTCAAATACCGTTACTTTAAACCCCAACTGATTTAAAACATTTGCGCAGCCTAGCCCAGCCGGTCCGGAACCAATTATTGCTACTTTTATTTTTTCATGGGCAATAGGCAACTTTGCCGCAGTCACTTTATATGTGAAAGCTTTTGTAAGGATATAATCTTCCAGCTCACGGTTCTCTGCCCATAGTTGCAAACGCGCAGGCAAAGTAAGCTGCAAAAATTTCTCCCTGGTAATAGGAATTTTATGTTTTACCATTTAAATGCCTCCCGCCAAATATTGTTTACCACTTTAAATTTTATTATTTAATTATAAAAGACAACAGCAAATTTAATACCCCTGCAGCTATTAAAGTTTGAATAACCCCAAATATTTTTTTCCTTACAGCAATAAAAGCTGCCGCTAAAACCAAAAGACCCGCTAAATCAGTAGAGGCAAGATTTGTTGGTATTTTTTGTGTATTCCAAATAGCTAAAGTAAAAAACATAACTCCGGCTGAAGCAATCAACCCAATAACTGCTGGGCGTAACCCATTTAAAATACCCCTAATAGCACCTAAATCACCATATCTAGCCAAAAGTTTTGCTAGAATAATCATAATTATAAAAGACGGTAACACAAACCCCACCGTTGCGGTAATAGCACCACCTATGCCGGCAACTTTTGTGCCTACAAACGTTGCTGCATTAATACCAATAGGGCCTGGCGTCATCTGTGATATAGCAAATATATCCAAAAACTCGGGCATTGTAAGCCAATGATGTAACTCTATAACTTGGTGTTGAATCAAAGGAACAGAAGCATACCCACCACCTACGCAAAAAACACCAACCCAACAAAAACTAATAAATAATTCCCAATAAATCAAGATGGTTGCTCCTTTCACTCATATTTTTTATCTTGTAATAAAAATAAGCCTATAAGCGCATCAACTAAAACAATATACATCATATTAAAATTGAAAAAGTAGTTGGCAATAAAAGTTCCCAACGTAATCATAATTGGGAAAGCAACCTTTTTACTCCATTGTTTTTTGAGCAAATCATACATAACCTGTATAATAAGTGCGGTAGCCCCGCACTGCATACCTTTTAGAACAATCTGCATATAATGGTTTGATGCAAAAAAACTATAAAAATAAGAAATTATGGTCAGTGTAATAAGCGGAGGTAATACCGTAGCAAAAGTAGCACAAAAAGCGCCTCGCAACCCGGCCATTTTGTACCCCATTATAATAGCAGCATTAACCGCAACTACACCTGGTGCTGACTGCGCTACAGAAACAAGTGTTAACGTTTCTTTGTCATCTAGCCAGTGATATTCATCAACAAATTTTGCCTTTAATAGCGGAACTATAACATATCCGCCGCCCACAGTGAAAGTGCTTATTAAAAATGTGGATTTAAAAAGTTTCCAATAAAAATCTTTGTCGCGCGTATTTTCCTGCTCCAATTTAACCCTCCAATTTGCATATTTTAGCAATGTTTCAAAACAAAGACACTAGCAAAGAAAACTTTACTAGCGTCTTTGTTTATCTATTATTTTATATATTCAGTTTCTAATTTTTCAAATGTGCCATCGAAGGTTTTCTCTTCCATAAACATATTAACGTAGTTTAAGAAAATTTGATCTCCCCGCTGCATTAGAATTCCAAAATCGTTCTTTGTGAAAGGACTATTGATCAAAGGTGCAGACAACTTGTTATTGTCGCGAACATACCGACGAGCTTCCATAGTTTCCGTAATCATTACATCTGCTTTCCCTGCAGCTACCAAACCTGGAATTTCAGCATTTTGTGCATGTACAATTAACGTACATTGTGGTAAATTTTCTTTGGCAAATTTTTCATTAGTACCGCCTGGGTTAACCATAACTCTTACTGATTTTTTATTCAAGTCAGCAAGAGAGTTGAATTTTTTAGTATCAGTTTTACGACACAAGATAGTTTTACCAAACACTAAATAACCATTAGACATAGACATTTGTTTTGCTCTGGCAAAAGTTCTGGTAATACCACACATGGCAATATCAAATTTTCCAGCCAAAGTATCAGCAGTCAACGTCTTCCATGTAGTTGGCACCCATTGAACTTGGACTCCCAAGGACTGAGCAAGCAATTCAGCAGCGGCAGTATCAAACCCTTCATACTTACCTGTATCTTTATTTAAATAAGACATGGGTTTGTAATCCCCGGTTGTGCCCACCATAATATAGCCTCTGGCAACTATTTCATCTAGTTTGCTATCTGCTGCATAAGCTCTTACACCTGTATTGCAGATACCCACAACAACTACAAACAAAACCACCTGCAGTAATATTTTCCAAGCCTTACACATACTACCAGCCTCCTCTACAACTATCGTTATTATATTATAAACCAGAGAAACGCCTATTACAATAATACGTACGGTATTCTTTACGTTAACCTAGCCATTTGACAGTGCTATTTTTTTCTTGTAGACTCTTAGTAAACCATTTTGAAAAATAAGTTAACGAAGAAGGTATGTAAATGTACAATTTTTTTACTGTAAGAGAAACAACAACACTGGCGCTTTTAACTACCTTTATTACCATTAGCGGAGCTTTGAAATTACCAGGGCTCTTCCCAGGTACAGAATTTCAATTATCGGCTCCGATTGCAGTGGCCATTTGTGGAATTTTTGGTATAAAAAAATACCTAATCGCCGGAATATTATCCAGCATATTAGGTTTAATTTTAGGCACGCAAATGATTTTTAGCGTAATAATAGCAATGATTTTTAGGGTAGTTGTTGCCTTTTTCTTCTATTTCATGGGTGATAATAAATTTTTCTACATTGTTTCCGGTCCTTTAGGTACATTGGCAGCTCGTCTTTGCATGAGCGCAATTGTCGGTAAAGCCGCTATTGTCCTTGTTATGGCGGCTCTGCCGGGAATGATTTATACGGCACTAAGTGCTGGTTTTATAGCCGTCATATTAAAACGCATTGCGCTAGCCACTAATCTAAAGACAACGGGAAATTAAATATCTCCGCAAAAGGACAGTATCTGTAACAATACATGCAGATACTGTCTTTTAAATTTGAAATTTGCGCTGAATTTTTTTAAGTCTTAGGACTAACATTCCTGCAGAGAATAAAATACCCACGATAAGCCCTTGCCAGTAACCATAAGGCCCCTGCCCAAAATATATATCCAATAAAATACCACTGGGAAGACAAATAACCCAATAAGACACCAAGGAAATATAAAACGGCACCTTAACATCCTTGTAACCCCGCAAAACTCCCTGTATAGGCGCAGCCGTCGCATCCAATAGTTGGAAAAACGCGGCATAAAATAAAAAGTGTTTAGTCAATTCCATAATGTGTCCTTGTGCTCCATACAACATACCTATATATTCCCGAAACAATAATAACAGTATTACGAAGCAACCAGCCACAAACCAATTAGAAATTATACCCGTTCTACTATAGGCCACTGCTTCATCGTAGCGTTTTGCACCTACCTCCGTACCAACCAAGATGGTTAAGGTGAGAGAAAAACTTAAGGGTAGCATATACAATAAACTCGTAAAATTTAGGGCTGCTTGATGAGCCGCAATGGTTTCTGTTCCGAACTTAGACATAAAAAATGCTACGACACCAAAAATACTGGTTTCAAAAAAGATTGCAGTACCCATGGGAAGGCCAATAAATAAATGTTCTTTAACTCTTTTCCAACTAGGAAGGTACATAGTAAATACTTTGTATCTGCTTAAACAGTCAAAGCGTTTAATCAAAACCACAAAGGCTAATAAAATAAGCCAGCAAGTTATAGCTGTAGCATATCCTGCTCCTACCCCGCCCAAACGCGGCGCTCCCAATTTACCGAAAATCAAAATATAGTTTAAACAAACATTTACAGGTAAAGTTAAAAGGAAAAGTCGCATGGTCATATGTGTGAACCCCATCGTATCTACGAAGGATCGCAAAATTGTAGTAATAAATAAAGGAATAATGCCCAAAGATATTGCTTGTAGATAATCCACCGCTATACTACGTACAATAGGTGTTAGTGACATTAAATCGAAAATGCGATTCAAAAATAAATAGCCACTGCCAATAACGGTTAAACCAATTACAATCGCCAAAAATATACCATTAAACACAGCTTTTGGTAAATCGGCCTCGTTTTTCGCTCCCCGCAAATGCGCAATTATCGGTACCAAGGCTAATAATATTCCGTTTATACCTGTGAAAATAGGCATCCATAGATTAGCTCCCATGGCAACTCCTGCTAAATCATTGGCACTGGCATGGCCTGACATAACCGTATCAAAAAAGTTCATACCCAAAATCGTTAGTTGTGTTATAAAAATTGGCACCATTACCGATAAAATATTATGCAACTTATTTTTAAAATCTTTAGGCAACCCAAACATTTAATCCCTCGTTCCCTTAATCTCAGATAATTGTATACTATATAAAATTTTACTGCAAGGAAAGCAAATGCTCTCTTTGTCTTTTAAAAAAAATAAATATGGGGAAATTTTTGGCCAAATTCACAAATTATTAAAGCTACAATAAAATCTCCTTGAAAAAACAAGCTATAAAATATATGATTCTACTATGTAGACTGTGATTTAAATCACAACAAACACGAGGTGGGAAATGGACGCTAGTAGTAAAACAAAAGCATATTTCTCTGCCATAATATACGCCTTTATTATAGGACTATCTTTTTTATTTGTTAAAATAGCCTTATCCTCTACCGATCCCCTAAATGTCCTGGCACACCGTTTTTCCATTGCTTTTCTAACATTAGTGTTTGGCTCTTTGGCGGGCTTGGTGAAATTAAGTATTTCCAAAAAAGATATCCTTTATATTTTACCTATTTCTCTTTTTTATCCGGTATTCTTCTTTTCTTTGCAAGTTTTTGGGTTGGTTTATATTTCCTCTTCAGAAGCCGGTATTATTCAGGCCATTGTTCCTGTTTTTACCATGATTTTAGCCTCATTATTTTTTAAAGAAACTTCAACTTCATTACAAAAAGCTGCTTTGGTATTATCGGTATTTGGTGTTATTTATATATTTTTAATGCAAGGGCTTAACTGGGAATCAGCAAATTTTATTGGCATTGTTTTAATCATGCTGTCGGCATTTTCTGCCGCTTGTTATAACGTAATGGCAAAAAAAATAACAAAAAAATATCGCCTAACTGATATAACTTATGTAATGACCCTAATTGGCTTTCTAAGCTTTAATATATTATCAGTAGCTGAACACTTAATGCATAATACTCTTGGTACTTATTTTTCTCCCTTTGTGAATTTTGAATTTGTTGTTGCAATATTGTACTTAGGTATATTATCTTCGTTGTTAACCTCATTACTTTCAAATTATACTTTATCTAAAATTGCTGCCTCAAAAATGAGTGTGTTTAGTAATTTATCAATACTAATAACGGTCATTGCCGGAAATGTCTTTCTGCATGAGAATATTGAATATTATCATCTAATTGGTGGGGCCATGATTATTTTTGGAATAATAGGTATCAACTTTTTAGATCCCCGAAATAGTATTAAACAAGATTAATTGTTTTATCTAATTAATAAATAAAAAAATCAGAAGTTTTTTAACTTCTGATTTTTTGTGTTTTATTGTTTAATTAGCAGGCAGCTTCTTTATCTACACTTTATCGGGATCATTAATCTTAAGTTTCTTTTGCCAATAACGTGAATAAACGGCACCCAAAGGATTATGAGCCAAAACCCTGTCTTTAGCCACCAAAACTGTCACAGGTCCATTACAATTGGCATTAAATATACTATCATGCCCTACACACAACCCTATAGAAACGAAAAATTCTACACCCTGTTCATTTAAAAACTTAGCCTGATATTTAGGATTGCACATGGCTTCATGTTCCTTGTTTGGATCAACCTGTTTCAAATCAAATTCTGTTTTCGCGAAACTACAATTTTTACAGCAAACAGAATACACTTCAAAAAATTGAGAAAAATATCTGCTAATATATTTAGCTTCCTCTTGTAACCCAATACAAAAAGTCATGCCAATTTTTTTGTAACCCATCTGTTTAGCAAATTCAGCAGTTTCCTCCAACCTAGTTAATTTATTATAATAAGTTGCCTCAACATAGGCAGCTGCATGCATTATTTTTTTCTCATCCTCGGTGTACGAAACCTTAATTTCTTCCGTAGGTGTCCCGGTACAGTTAACACCCTTAGTGTAGCAAGCATGTGTGGGACACTCAGCACAATGACATTTCACTTAAAATCAATCCTTTCAGTAGCAGTTTATTGTTTCTCTCTTTCTAAAGGATCAGGGCCATAGTCATTTAAACCTGTAGTGCCCTTCCCAAATAACACATATAAATTAAAACCAATACTTATTAAAGCAACTAAAAAAATGCTAAGCATGCCGCTTAAACCAAAACCCATACCCATACCCATACTTAATCCCATACTGAAAATAATCATGAGCACAAGGACAAGGGAGAATGGCACCATAAAAATAAGCTGCCACCAACCACTCCTATTTAAATCATGTAATCGACGCGTAATAAGACTAATAGCTGCGAATGTGGAAATCAAACCCCAAAAATAAGTTGTTGAACTATGGGAATAACCCAGCATGCCACAGCCGCTGCCAAAAATAGTATTAAAACCTAATCCCCTGCCAAATACAATATTAACTACCAAGGAAATCAGCCATAATTGAAATATTCTTTTAAAATATTCCCAGCGATTAAGTCTCCCGCCAAAACTAAAAAAACGTTGTACTAAACTTTGCTTAGGCATAACTTTCTCCCTCGTTTCTATATTAGTATTTATAACAGATTATTTCAAGAATTTATAATATGTCGATGGATATAGTTTTTCATAATATAATTGGCAATCGCCTCTTTTTGAACCGTGTCCGGCTCGGCTTCATCTAATGTAGCAACAAAATCTAAATTACTAGAGAAATAATACGCTTTACCGCCGAAGTATCCTAGCGCATATGGTTTCTCGCAAGCTTCCAATAAATCACGTCCCATAAAACTTTCCGGCGTCTCCATGCCCATAAGAGTTAAAAGAGTTGGTGCTAAATCTTCTTGGCTAGCATAATCACTAGTTCTAAGATTATCCAAGGGTACTAAATTTTTGCTGACAAAAATCATTGGTATAGGAGCAATGCTTTGTTTATCCTCTTCTTTGGGGACTATTTCCTTATACTCTCCGCCGGAATGAGGATTGTGGTCGGAAGTAATAATAAATAGAGTCCTATCATCCATAAGACCGCGAGCTGCTGCCTCTTGAAAAAACTTTTGGATTGTATGATCCACCCAATACATTCCACAAATGGTAACATACCCGCTATCACGGACAGCAGGCGGCATACTATCATACCCAATTCCATAATAGGGATATGGCTGATGCATGTCCAGAGTCTTAACTACTAAAAACAATTTATCTTTCTTTCTTGTTTCCAAAAGTCTCAATGTTTCCTCGTACATAACATCGTTATGAAACCCCCAGCCACTAGCTCCCGTATAGCCTCTAGCTTTCAAATCCTCATTAGCATAATACTCATTCATGCCAAATTGTTGGGGATATTCACGATACTCATTGTCATAATAGCGACTAGAAGCATTAAGGAAAATACCTTCCCAGGCATGGGCTTGTGCTGACCTATAAATCGAGTCCTGCTTCGCACCAGGCAAATCTCCATCGTAAATAAGTTGAGAACGAAAAGTACTATTTAACCCTTGAGTAGTTGGAATCGCTGAAGAATAGTAATGATCCAAGTGTGGATATTTTTGCAGCAAACTATCCAAAAATGGCGTAGTCTCAGCTGGAATATTCTTGTTATAAAAATGCATGTAGTCTCTATGCACAGACTCTAATACTAACATTACCACTCTGTCATATTTGGCTACATTTGGAATGCTGCGCACAGGAGTTGGCATAATTCCCAACTCTGCTAAGGCCCCCTTATCGCTTTCCGTCAAAACACGTTCTTTGTATTTCCAAGGTTCTTTTACCACTTTATCTGTATCAAAAAAAGCTTTTTGTACAAAATTAATATTAACCGGCATCGCCACCATATTACGAATTTGTTGTCTAGGCTTTTCTAGCTCAGCTTCCAAATCCAACCCTGCAACCTGGTCTATACCAATGTACACCGCACTTGTTAAAAGCAAATAAGCCAAATTTAATACTAGACCAAAAACAATGAGGCAAAGCATTGACCATGTAAAGTTAGGTTTACGTTTTTGCGGTTCATCTACACGGAATAAAATAATCAATAATATTATAATTACCGCTAAAATTGCTAGTTTCCACCAAGCTATAGTAGCAATAATTCCACGAAAAGCATAAATGTTTAAATTCTTAAAAAAAACACTTTCAACATGCATTGAAGTTGTCCAAAAATATAAACCGTCAAAAACAATTATTATACAAGTTAAAATATATGTCAGAAAATACATTATTTTCATACCGAAATTCGGCCAATGATGGTAACACATTGCAACAACCAATACCACTGCTATATTATTAAATAACCCAGCAAAAAGCGATAGGGTTGTCAAAAATTGAACATCAAGCTCTAAATAGCTAATTATAAAGGTACCCATGAGAAGGTAAAGTACACCAACCACTACTACCGGAAAATAGCGTCTTACCCTGTCAGGTATGCGGTTACGTCTAAAATAAAGCAAAACAAGGGCGCCTAAAACACAGGCGTCCCGCAAAAAACCATTTAAAGTAAGCAACCAACATTCGCTTTCCGGGAAAGGAACCACGCTTTGCAAAAATTTCCAAGAACTTATGTACTCAAAAGCAAAACAAATTATGAGTACAATTCCAATTAATAGCGACTTCCTCATTCAAGCACCACCTACGATATAAAATACAAAGGCCTGTCTATCAAGCTAATATCCAGTGGCGATGAAACTAAGGAATCACCATCTAGCTCAGCTACAAAATTATCTACATTAGAACGAATTTTGACGCTTTTTGCCTGTATAATTTCCACTGTCTTGTCTAAATTCAAAAGATCAGTAGCAATAAGAGCGGCATAACGCAAAAAATCTGCGCGTCTGCTGCCGGTAAACATGCAAACATGCAAAGTTGGTGAGCACAAAGACCCTCCATCCACCAAAGAAAATCTCCCGGCATAATAACGACTTTTCGCCACAATAACCGAAGACGCATCACGCCATCTATCATCATTATCAATCATAACCTGGAATTTATATTGCCAATTACGCAAGAACAATTCCTTGCGTACTAGCTCGGATCCCTGACGAACATAGGCAAACTTCGACAAATATTTTTTCTCTGTCTCAGTTACCCTATGTACCACTAAGGAATCTACACCTATTCCTGCTACTGTCAAAAAAATGCGATCATTAGCTTTACCAAGCCAGATAGGAACGGCAATGCCCTTAACGACTCTCTTTATCCAACGTTCCGGATCAGCATTCTGTAAAAGTTCCTTTGCTACTAAATTCACCGTTCCAGCGGGAAACACACTCACATATGGCCAATAATCGTTTTCAACAAAGATTTCAACCAATGCCCTTATTGTTCCGTCTCCCCCTGCTACAACTATCCAATCCACCTTTTCTGCACATATACGCTTGCCTACTAACTGGATCTGTTCAAAGGTACCTAAAGAAATTTCTTCAACAACCCCCGCACCCAAATCACGGCGCAAAGTATTCATTATTTCGGCAATACGTTGTTTCATGTCGCCAAAAAATTGATGGTTGCCCGCTTTAGAATTATATACAATCATTATTTTTTTAAATTCATGTACGTTTACTCTCTTGCGTAACACTTTAACACACTTCCGCTCTCTCATTAATACACCCATTTCTTACGCGAAACATAATTCCAAACCACAACGATACAACTAGCCAACACCTTAGAAAACATAGGGTGCCACTGAAGTAATCCAACAAACAACCCCATTAATACTAAATTAAAAAAAAGCCCAATAGCAGAAACAAAAAGAACCAGCGTTACTTCCTTAGCGCGTTTATAACGAGCGCCGCTTTCAAACACCCAAATATTTGTCATAAGGTAGTGGCAAATAGTCGAGCAAAGAAAAGCGAGAGAAGTAGATGCCAAATAATTCCAGCTCCATCGCACACCAAAAAGATAGAACAACCCCCATTCAATCAAAGCTGCTGTTCCACCTATAAACAGATATATTAATATTTTTATTTTTTCATTGTCTGAGTAATCAAAACCCATTATTTGTTTAGCCATAAATATATTATAGCACAGATATAATATGTACACACCATAGAGCTGTGCCCTCTTCTAACCAATTTAACTATTTTCTATTAACTAAAAAATAACACAAAAGGACGAATCAAGTCCGCCCCTAAATGTGCTAACATTTTATTTAAGTAAATTATATATCACAATAACTACAACACCCGGAATACCAAAAAAACCGGCGATGAGTGCAGAAATGATGGTAATTGGGATATGAAAAGAAAACATTCCGCCCACTAAATTAAGCACCCATAGCATAATACCACCAATAATGCCATTCCAGACGAAGGAAAAAGAAAGTGAAAAAAACTTCACTATTAAAAACAAAACCATTATAGCAATTATCCACGGAACTAGAGTTTCCATTTTTATCCCACCCTTCACATATTTCTTCGATTTTCTAGTGCTTTGGATAACGTAACTTCATCGGCATATTCTAAATCTCCGCCCACCGGCAACCCGTGAGCAATACGGCTTACAGTAACACCAATAGGTTTTAGTAAATGTGCCAAATATGTAGCAGTCGCTTCTCCCTCAACATCAGAGTTAGTTGCCACTATAACTTCCTTAATCTCGCCTGATTGCAGCCTTACGAGAAGCTCTTTGATTTTTAATTGCTCAGGACCTACTCCATCTAAAGGAGATAAAACTCCATGAAGTACGTGATACAATCCTTTGTACCCTCGACTGCGTTCCATTGCCATTAAATCTTGTGGTTGTTCAATTACGCAAACCACAGTTCTGTCCCGTGTCTTATCACGACAAATGTCGCACAAATCACTATCACATAAATCAAAACAACAAGCACATAGCCTTATTTGTTCTTTGGCACTAATTAGTGCGTCTGCCAGCTCCCGCACATCTTCACTTGGCATATCAAGAACATGGTATGCCAGCCGTAAAGCGGTCTTAGAGCCTATTCCCGGAAGGCGTCGCAATTGTTCGTGTAACCTAGCCAAAGGTTTTATCATTCGCATAAAGTTCCTCTTATTAGAGCATTCCGCCAGGTAATTTTATACCACCGGTTACTTTGCTCATTTCTTTTTCCGTCATTTCATCAATCTTGCGCATACCTTCATTAACAGCTGTTACAATCAAATCTTGCAACATTTCTACGTCTTCGGGATCAACAGCTGCCGGATCAATTTTAATGCTCTCTAGTTCTTTTTTACCATTTACAACCAAGGTAACAGCACCGCCACCGGCAGTAGTTTCAATTGTGCGAGTTTTTAATTCTTCTTGTAACTTTACCATTTCAGCCTGCATTTTTTGTACTTTTTTCATCATGCCTTGCATGTTATTCATTCCACCATTAAACATTTTTAACCCTCCTAGAAATTTCTACATGTTTATTGTATCAAAAATGCTCTAAATATAAAAGCAATTTACTCTTTCTTCACAGTTCCGCCAAAAACATCTAACGCTGATTTTACTGCACTAGGTTGATGAACTTTTTTACTTGGCGGATTATCTGCTTTAATTTGTTTAAGCTCGGCATCCTTAACGAGAATACAGTTTAATGCTATGGGGCGGCCTACCAAACCACTTAAAATATCTTGGATAAAATCTTTATAATCAGCTCTTTCCAATCTGTCTTTAGACATCATGGTACTAAGTCCCAATGTTAAACTTTGCCCGTCATAATTAATAACTTTACCCAACTCGGCATAAGCTAAAATAGTGCGTTTCTGTTTATTAATCAAGGTTGAACATAAATTTTTCCACAAAGCTATACCATTTTCACTAGGCATGATTTTAGGTTTGGTTACTATTTGTTCTACTGCCGGTTCTACTTCTGCCTGTGGTTCCACCTCTACCTGTATTTTTGGAGGCACTTCTTGTGCTATTTCAGGTTTTGACACAGAATGCCCCGGTGTAATCGGTGCGGACAATCCTGGACTAAATGTTGTCTTCGGTATATTTTGCACAGGAATTGGTGTTTCCTGAGCTAATACTTTCCCTGCTAGTTGAGCTTCCAATTGGGCTACCCTAGCAGCCAAAGCTTCCAAAGAATCTCCTTGAATACGGCACAAATCAAATATACACATTTCTGCCACTATTTTTTCTCGAGCGGAAAGTCTTATTTCTTCCATAGCTTGGTGTAAACGACTAGTGGCTGCTAAAATACGTTCAGTAGTGTATAATGGCGCTATAGCGGCCAAGGCTTCGGCAGTATCCGTCAAATATATATCTTCGTATTTAGCATCTGCCTTATACAATAAAAGTGCACGTAAATATTCGGCAAGTTCCAAAATAATTTGTTTCATATCTTTGCCTTGAGCACTGAGCTCAGTCATACTTTGTAACGCAGCAGATAAATCTCCCCTGCCTATTACGGTTACTAATTTACGTAATCCTTCTCTGCCCACAATTCCTAAAACCTGGCGTACAATATCAGCGGTTACATGTTTTGACATAACGGCACACTGGTCTAACAGACTCACGGCATCGCGCATACCGCCGTCTGCCTGAATAGCCATAAGACGCAATGCCTCTTCATCCGCTAAAATGTCACTACCGGCGGCTACCGTCTTTAAATGCCCTACTATATCATCAATAGTTACACGATGAAAATCATAACGCTGGCAACGGGAATGAATAGTTGCCGGTATTTTATGAGGTTCAGTGGTGGCCAAGATAAATACTACATGGGCAGGCGGCTCCTCCAATGTCTTTAAGAGAGCGTTAAAGGCATCGGTAGTAATCATATGTACTTCATCTATAATGTAAACCTTATAGCGCCCATTAACAGGTGCAAAGGCAACTCTTTCCCTTAGTTGGCGAATCTCATCAATACCTCGATTAGAAGCAGCGTCTATTTCAATAACATCCATAGATGAACCCTGTGTAATCTGCAGACAGTTCTCACATTTGTTACAAGGATGCGCAGTTGGTCCCTGCTCACAATTAAGTGCTTTAGCCAAAATACGGGCAGTACTGGTTTTTCCCGTACCACGAGGTCCCGTAAATAAATACGCATGGGCAATCTTGCCCGATTCTAAGGCGTTTGTTAAAGCCGTTTTTATGTGTTCCTGACCCACAAGTGCTTCGAAATCCTGTGGCCGCCAAGTACGATATAGTGCAACATAACTCATGTTTTTCTCCTTTACATCCAATGTCTTGTTCGAAACGTTCTATATAAAAATAAAGCAATTAGTGCCATAATAGCAAGAACCAAGGGATATCCCCACGGTGAATCAAGTTCCGGCATAAATTTAAAATTCATACCATAAACTCCGGCAATAAAAGTCAGCGGTAAAAATACGGTAGAAATAAGCGCCAATGTTTTCATAATCTCATTAGTACGAACATTAAGATTATCCATATTGAGCTGAATAATACCATTAGCATTGTCAGATGCTATTTCGCAGGCTTCATCCAGTTGGTACACATGATCCTTTAAATCTTCCAAATAGGGATCTATCCCTTCCGGGAAAAAGTTAGCCTTATCGTCACTAAGTTTAGTGACAATACTTTTCATAGGCCAAATGACATGCCTTGCAGCTGTAATATCATGTTTAAGTCCTGATAGAACTCCCCGTTCCAAAGCTGTATCATTTGCCAACAATCTTTTCTCTGTTTTTTCTAATGACGCTTGCAATTTTTCAATTATTACAAAATAATTATCTACAAGATTATCCAATAATGCATATACTATATATCCCGGCAAGGTTTTATTACCTTTGAGAGACGGCAGCCGCTTGCGAAAACCTTCAAAACTATCTCCTGTAGCCGGTTGAAAAGTAACTAAACAATCGTCCTTCAGCAAAAACACAACTTGCTCTTGATGAATACGACCATTAGCAGCATAAAACAAGCGCTTAGTAGTAACTAACAAAGCTCCATCCAATATTTCGTATTTGGCCCGTTGGCGTGTATTTAGAATGTCTTCTTGAAACAATGGATGTATTTTCAAGAAGTCAAATATTTTCCTTATAGAACTCAGCCCTGCATATCCTTGAACATCAATCCACATAGTGCTGCCCAAAGGATGTTCAGGCAAAACATCCGGCAAAGTTCCCACTCGTTCTGAGGTTATTCCCTCGTTACTAATAATAAATATAACAAATTTTGATGGTGCGCTTTCATCTATACCCACCGGTACTGGAGTGCCAGGCGCAAGTCCTGCTGTTTCGGAAATTTTTGTAACTGTATTTTCCATTTGCCGTCTACCCCTTTAGCCCAAGTTTCTTCCTTATTATACTCTTTTTTTTATGCGCAATTCAACTAATTAGGGTATAATATGCATAGAAGGATAAGTTAGTAAAAGGTTTGGAGAAAATTTTATAATATAAAAAGGAGTGTTAAGAAACAATGAATAGTCATACTAAAGTCCTGTTGGCTACAGATTTTTCCGAGTCAGCAGAAACTTTAACAGATTGTTTGTTTGCCCTTTGTCCCAATATTGAAACTGAAATTCTGTTGGTACACATTGTAGATGAAGACAACGACGCTAATGTACCAAACAAACTGAAAGCCGTTGCTGCAAAACTACACAAAGCATGTTACACAAATGTTTCTTTATCATTGCCCCTGTTGGAAGGTGAAGTCTTTCAGCAAATTCATGAACTTGCTCTTAGCAACAATTGTGATTTAGTTCTAGTTGCTTCTCATGGTAAGGGGTTTTTGCGCACCACTTTTATGGGCAGCACTACTTTTGACTTAGCGCGTTTATCTACTTATCCACTTTTTATTGGCAGTATACATAACGAAGATGGAACTCAAGACCCTTTATTAAGCAAAATACTGATTCCAACGGATTTTTCCAAAGAGTCATTACTTGCCTTAAACTTTATTCGCAATTTACGTGAACACATTGAAGAAGTAGTTTTTGTTCATGTTATTGAGAGGAGTCGCAGCTCTGAGGAATTAGAAAATAAGATTTCTCTGGCAAAACAAAAGCTATCTGAACTAGTAGAAGAAGTTAAAATATTTGGTGTTAAATCATCTTATATTATAGAAAAAGGTTCTGCCTCTAAAAAATTACGGAAAATTTCTGAGGAATTAAATGTTTCCTTGGTAGTAATGGCGAAAACCGGAGGTGGCCTAATTAAAGGTCTTCCTTTAGGTAGTACTTCCCAAAATTTTGCTCTTAATACTGACAGACCTCTGTTACTTTTGCCCAGCATGGAGGAAGACGATTAATTTGGAGCAATTGTTTTTGTAAAAATCTTGACAAACACACCTATTATTCGGTATACTAATATCCGCAGTTGTAAAAACTACTGCGGGTATTTTTTGGGACAAAAACTAAAAATTTTTACCACAATTTTCAACCTGGAGAGCTGTCCGAGCGGTTGAAGGAGCACGCCTGGAAAGCGTGTGTACGGGAAACCGTACCGAGGGTTCGAATCCCTCGCTCTCCGCCATTTAAAATTCGCCGCACTGCGGCTTTTTGTTTTTCTTTCGGACTGCGGTAGTTGGTCCTGCGCAATGAGAGCCTGTGAACCTCGTCAGGTCCGGAAGGAAGCAGCGATAAGCGGTCACTCTTATGTGCCGCGGGGGTGCCTATTATCGCAGCCCGATAGGAAAACAAAGAAAAAAGGTCTTAGAAGTGTAAAACTTCTAAGACCTTTTTTTACATATTAAATACTTTGCCTGGATTAAGCACATTATTTGGATCTAAGGCTTTTTTTATTTCTTTCATCATTTTCATTTCAATTTTATTGGTATATTTTTCCATTGGTTCAACTTTTTTTGAACCAATACCATGTTCTCCGGAAATTCTACCGCCCAAACTATAAATATATGGATAAACTTCTGCATGGAAATTAGCCAAGGCATTTTCCCACTCTGCATCTGTCAATTCACCCTTTAAAATTTGGAAATGCAAATTACCATCACCGGCATGGGCCAAGGTAAAGACACGGAATGGATAATTTTTGGCCACCGCGGTAAGATGGTTAATGGTTGAAGCAATTTTATTAACCGGAACTACTAAATCATCAGACGTACTAACTTTACTCAATATGCGTGTAGATTCCAAGCAATTTCTCCTGATAGTCCATACTCTATCGTCAGCTTCTAAAACATCAGTAGCGCCGTTAGCATTACACAATTCATCCAATTGTTCCATTTTGCTATCTAATTCATCCTCATTAAAGGTTTCTACCGTGATAATAACGTAGCTGCCATCTTCATAATGAGGCAGTCTCAACTCACTAAAGTCACTGGAACTACGAACAAAACCATTGTCCATAAACTCTACGCTAGTAGGATTAAGTCCGGCTTTAACCAAAATTGGAACAATCCCGGTTGCTTTTTCTACATCAGTGAAAATAGCTAAAACATCAAGTCTATAGGGTGCTAAAGGCAATAGTTTCAAGGTTGCTTTAGTAATGATGCCCAAAGTTCCCTCGCTGCCCATAATGAGTTGTTCCAAACAATAACCTGTGCTTTTCTTCTTTAAACGCGCTCCCAACTCCACAATATCACCGGTGGGAGTAACAACTTCCACGGAATAAACCTGATTACGAGTCGTACCATAACGAACTGCTTTATTACCACCGGCATTAGTCGCAATATTTCCACCAATAAGGCAGCTATCACTGCTGCAAGGGTCTCCTGCATAGAGTAATCCTTGTTCATTAGCCTTTTGTTGGATCTCTACAGTACGGACGCCAGCCTCAACAATCATGTACATACCATCTGTATTGATTTCAATTATTTTGTCCATGCGTTCCATAAGCAAAACAATACCACCACAAACAGCAATAGCCCCACAAGAAACACTAGTCCCTGCACCGCGAGGGGTAACCGGTATAATATACTTATTAGCTATTTTCATTACAGCGGCAACTTCTTCTGCACTGCCTGGTGCTACGACTACCTCCGGTGTATGAAAAAACCGAGAATCTGTTTCTTCATCCGTCTTGTATTTGTCTAAGCTTTCAGGATCAGTAAAAACATGTTCTACTCCTACCGCGGCTTTTAATGCCTCTACTACCTCTTCAGTTACTGGATTATACATTTTCATTCCTACCATTCTACCTTTCTACATTTTATATACCCGCTATTGTACACCTACCTGCGCTTATACGCAACTACCAAATAAATCTCCCTGCAAACCCATACTACACATATACTACATAAATACTACTTTACCGGGATTTAGTATATTATTGGGATCCATAGCTTTCTTAATCGTTTTCATAACAGCCAATTCGCTTGGTTCTGTGTATTTTTCTAGTTCTTTAATCTTTTTCGCTCCAATGCCATGTTCACCGCTAAGACGACCTCCTACCTTGTAGGCATAGGCATAAATTTCAGCATGAAATTCAGCTACTTCTTTATCCCACTGCTCATCAGATAGATCACCTTTGCACAGACAAATATGCAAGTTTCCATCGCCTGCGTGAGCTAAAGTCATAACATGCAAATTATAGTTTTTACCTGTGGACATAACAAACTTAATGGTTTCTGCTTCTTTGTCCAAAGGTACAACCACATCATCAGTTAAATTTACTTTGCTAATAATACGTACAGACTCTTGACAATTTCGGCGTAAGTTCCATACACGTTCATCCGCTTCCAATACCTCAGCAGCACCACTTTCTGTACAGAGGCTATCTAAAAGCTCCATCTTAATATCTAACTCGTCTTCCGTTAACGTCTCCACTGTAATTATGATATAACTACCATCTTCATAATGCGGCAAGCGAGTTTCACAATAATCATTAGTAGAGCGAACAAAATTGTTATCCATAAATTCTATACTAGTAGGCGTAACCCCGGCTTTAATGATTTTTGGTACAAGATCAATGGCTTTGGTAACATCAGTAAAAATTGCCAAAATGTCAAAACGATAAGGAGGCAAAGGTTTTAATTTTAAGGTCGCTTTAGTAATAATTCCCAAGGTCCCTTCGCTGCCCATGAGCAGCTGTTCTAAACAATAACCTGTGGTTTTCTTTTGCAAGCGTGCTCCCATATTAACAATGTCTCCTGTTGGTGTCACCACTTCTAAGGCATAAACCTGGTCCCGAGTAGTTCCATACCTAACAGCCTTATTTCCACCTGCATTAGTAGCAAGGTTGCCTCCAATCATACAGCTTTCCGCGCTGCACGGATCACCTGCATAGAGCAGCTTCTTGCTATTAGCAATATCCTGGATAGCCTTGGTGGAAACACCTGCTTCTACTACCATATACATTCCCTCTTCATCAAAGGATAATATTTTATTCATACGTTCCATAAGCAAAACTATCCCACCACATACGGCAATAGCACCGTCAGATAAGCTAGTTCCTGCACCACGTACTGTTATAGGTACTAAAAACTTATTAGCCAGCTTTACTATCTCAGCTATTTCTTGGGTTGTACCAGGAATAACTACTACCTCAGGAATATGAAAATAACGCGGGTTAGTTTCTTCATCAGTTTTATATTTGTCTAAAATTTCAGGAGCCGTTAAAACATATTCCGCACCTACTACAGCTTCCAGTGCCACCAGGGTCTCCCTATTTATTTTATTATATGTACTCATACTATGCTCCTTAGCTTATTATGTTTATTTCTTACAATCCAGCATATGCCGGCCGGAAATATCTTGAACGTCTACCCCCGGATGTACATACTTAGTCTTGCCCGTCGGATGCAGCCAGCCTAAATTAATAGCTTCATTAGGACACCACTGAGCACAGCCAAAACAAGTTAAACACCCTTCGCCAAAAACAGGGTGGCCTTTTTCCATGGTGATACAGCCTGCAGGACAAATCTTTGCACAAATACCGCAACCGTTGCATTTATCTTTATTAATTTTTTTATGCTTAACGTTTAAAACTGACTTAAGACTCCACATGCCAACAGCTGCTACAATTTTCCATAAGAAAAAATCTTTCATTTTAACAGAATTTTCCTCATGTTCTTTAAGTAATTCACCGATATTATTTACAGTTTCCTCCTCTGCTGCCAGAAGCATTTGCATGCGCTTTTCTCCGGAAGGAAAAATTATACTGTTATCAGGTAAAGGTACAGTAAACCCTGCACTCAAGATTAATTTACGTTTATGCAAAATCTCTTTCACATGATACAAAGTCCGACCGGCCAAAGCGCCCATAGTAGCTACACAAAATATGTATCTTGTTTCTTGCAATTGTACCTTTTCCAAAAACTCTGCTACCACCTGAGGCAGATCCATGCTATAAACCGGGGTCACAATTCCAATTACAGCATCTTCAACTATATATGGATGAGACAAGTAATCAGTAATAGCAACCAACTCTGCGCCCAGTTTTTCTCCCAGCCGATTAGCAACGCTGTAACAATTCCCTGTTCCCGTAAAATAAAATATTTTAGCCATTATCCACGTACCGGTCCTCTTGCCTCTCCAACTACTTCCCATTGGATATACTGCGTTTTGCTCATTTGCAAAAATTTATTATAACGCTCTTCCATATCCGTCATTGCTTTAGCTTTGGTTTCCTCGCGTCTGGCTTCTACGGACATAGGATAATATTTAAAAGCTTCTTCAAATATTAATGCCGCTTTATGCACATTTTTAGCATTATATTCTGTTTCCGCTCTGAACTTGTAAGCAAAATAGCGATAACTATTTACATTATACTCAGGCATTTCAAAGCGCTCGCTAGCAACCATTTCTTTTAACTGTGACTCCACTAAATCATATTTACCGGCCACCCAAAGCATAACCAAGCGCCCATAGCTAATTTCTCCTCTTGCCACGCTGTTAAAATTATACGGCCACATGTCACAAAGACGTACGGCTTCATCCCAAAACTTTAAGGCCGCATCACTATTTTCTGTCAATTGCCATACTATTTTAGCTAAATCCCGCATGCATAAAATTTTGTGTTCTACTTCACCCATACCTGAATCAGGTTTTTCCATAGATGGCTCAATATTCACTACGGTACTTAAGACCGTCATTGCTTCTTCTACTTTCTCACGGAAATATAGTGCACGCCCAACTACAGACCGGCAAAGCCAATTATTATAATCACTGACAAAACCTCTGGGTATTGGCCATTCCCCCCCAGAAACAAAGTCAACATAAGCATTCCATTCTTTCATATCTAGTTCCATATCTTAACCCTCCAAACTCTTTTGTGTTTAGATAATATTATAACACAAAAAAAGGCTGCTTGAGAGAAGGTATCTCTACCTTCAACTCAAGTAGCCAAAATAAGGGAAAGCTAAGTTAGGGAACTCAAGGTTTAACAGTTGCGCGGTAAGTTTGCTTACCATCCTTGAATTGGATAATAACGGCACTCTTTACAGCATCATGGGTAGCATTCAGGGAAGTTTCACCTGTAACAGCCTTGAACCCTTTAGTAGCAGCAAGAGCGGCGCTAACTTTCGCACCATCAGTAGAACCGGCACGGGTAATTGCATCAAACATCAATTTAGCCCCATCATAACCAAGTACTGCCGGAGCATCAGGTTTAGCATTATACTCTTTTTGATAAGCGGCAACAAACGCTTTAGATTCAGCAGAATCAGCATCAGGAGAGTAGTGATTAGTAAAGTAAGTATTGTTTAAAGGACCAGCGCCGGCAATTTCAGACAACTTAGGACTATCCCAGCCATCACCGCCAACTATAGGCATTGTCATACCAAGTTCACGTGCTTGTTTAATAATCTTGCCAACTTCTTCATAGTAACCTGGAACATACAGAACTTCTGCACCCATGGTTTTAATTTTTGTTAAAATTGCTTTAAAATCTGTATCTTTTTGTAAATAAGCTTCTTCACCAACAATTTGGCCACCTTTTTCGGTATAAGCTTGTTTGAAGAATTGAGCCAAGCCTTTGGAATAATCAGAGCTATTATCTACAAATATAACTGCTTTCTTCAACTTCAATTCATTTAACACGAAGTTTGCACCAACAGTGCCTTGGAACGGATCGATGAAACAAACACGGAAAGTATTAGGTTTCACTTTACCATCTTTATCCAAAGTTACCTTAGGATTTGTGGCACCAATAGCCAAGAACGGAACTTTGGAAGCCTCGCTCACATTACAAGCAGCTATAGCACTGGAACTAGTAAAAATACCCATTACCAAAGGTGTTTTATCTTGGTTAATAACTTTGCTCATTGCATTGGCAGCTTCTGCCGGCTCACTCTTACTATCAGCAACAACAATTTCTACTTGCTTGCCTAATATACCGCCCTTAGCATTGACTTCTTTCAAAGCCAACTTCATACCATTTACTACGGACGTTCCATAGGTAGCATTGCTACCTGTCATTTCAGAGACAACACCGATTTTTATTGTATCGGCCTTTTTGCTTCCTCCACTACCACCGCAACCTGCTGCAAATAAAGATGTTGCTAACATCGCAGACACAGCCACTGCCAAAAGTTTTCCCCTCACTTGACTCAACTCCTTCATATTCTTTTTTTTATTTATTGCAGCCCTTAGGCGAACAATTATGAAAGTCTTGCCACTATTGGTAAAAGATAGTATTTACTTGTACATATGATAACTAAAAACATATCTTCTAGGTATTCTATCACTTAGGAGGCAAAGGACCTCGTAGTTTATGGTTTCCATCCATTCGGCAACGGTATCTATTGATATCTCATTGCCACCAAAAATTATTGCTTCATCGCCTTCTGTTACATCAGGAATATCTGTAATATCCACCATCATCTGATCCATACAAACCCGCCCTACTATTGGGGCCTTGCATCCTCGGATTGATACGTAGCCACGGTTAGACAATTTTCGGCTAATACCGTCCGCATAGCCCAAGGGCAATGTTGCTACTTTGGTAGTCCTTGTCGTTTCGTAAGTACAACCATAGCCAATTTTCTCACCTGCGGGAACTTCTTTAACAAATACAACTTTTGCTTTTAAACTCATAACCGGTTGATAATGTAGACTACGCTTCACTTCACTTGAAGGCCACAACCCATAAAGTGTAATCCCTTGTCTAACCATATTCATATGTACTTCCGGTGCTTCCGTAATGGCGGCACTGTTAGCAATATGTTTAATGGGGACGCAAACACCCTTGGCTTCAATGTTCTTTATTGCTTCGGCAAAAGCATCATATTGTCGCTGCATATAAGTTTTATCTTCTGCATCTGCTTTAGCAAAGTGAGAAAAAACGCCTTCTAGCTCCACATTAGGCAAAGCCACTATAGCCTCTGCCAAATTTCCCGCTTCACTAACCTTACAACCAATACGATTCATTCCAGTCTCAACTACTAAATGTATTTTAGCTACTTTGTCTTTTTTCACAGCAGCTGCAGATAATATCTCTGCGCTCTTAAAGTCAGGAACAGTTTGACTAATATTGTATTCCACTACTGTTTCCTCGTGCCCCGGAGTTAATGCTCCCAAAATCAAAATCGGTACATCAACGCCTGCTAAACGCAATTCCAAGGCTTCTTGAGTCATAGCTACCGCCAAAAAATCTGCGCCTGCTTCGATAGCCGCTTTAGCTACGGGAACAGCCCCGTGGCCGTAAGCATTGGCCTTTACCACAGCACAAAGCTTTGTATCCGGCTGCAATACTTTTTTTGTTTCCTTTATATTGTGCCCAATTGCAGACAAATCAACTTCTGCCCAAACGTTTCTTCTAATCATGTAAACGCCACCATTTCATTGTGAAATCTCAATGGAGTACATAAAAACGTCGGGCCCCATTGCCAGCTTATATTATAACACAAAACCGGATTGCTCCATACGGAACAACCCGGCTACATTGCCATCTCTGTGCTACGAGATTAGTATAAATACGTTTTACAGAAAAGTCAATACATTTAGCGAAAAAGCTGTAAGTATTTTGTATTTTTTATGCTTGAATTGTTTATTTTGTCGGATTAGTCCTTTTCCGGCACTATTTTAAGAACTAGTGTTCTTTCATAAAGGACTCACTAGTTTTGTATTAACAGTAAAATGCTCCCTTTAAATCTTTTTGCAATCTTTTTCGTGTGCACAACCGGAACACCCACAACAACCGCCATCTTTGTTAAAAAATGCTGCTCTAATTGCCAATACAACTAATATCGCTATAACTGCACCAATAATATAATTAATCATACTCACTCACCCTTTCGGTTAGCCCTTGCTAACTTAAAGTTTAATACTTAATTTACTATTTGTCAATAAGTACAAGGTTGAGCAATACATTCCCGATTTTAGCCAAAAATTAAGGGAAAATATTATTTATCTAAGCAGCGGCATATTTCCTGTTAATTTGTTAACTTTTTTCTTAGTACCACAAATTGCAAGGCCAAAATATTGCAATTCATTTCCCTGTACCTCAGCAATTTTATCGATAAATTCATCATAGGCTTTGCAACCTTGTGCCACGTCTGAAAAGTCGACAACCGTCATTTCTGCAAATTCAGGTTCATATAATTTTTCCCGTAACGCTTTTAACAAAGCAGCCTGCCCTTTTAGTATGGGAATAGGTAAGTTAACAATCCCTAAGTGAACGTTACCTGTTTTATCAATTACATTTGAGCCCACTGTCTCCGGCATTTGTTTGCCCATTGTGACACCCAAGATTGCCGCCGTATTAGCTATTATACCCATTGGTAATTCTTCATCTATGACCATTACGCATTTTAATTCCATCATCATACTCCTTTTAGTTTTTATTTCATTTATCTTTATCTGCAAAAATATTTTGGTATTGCTTAGGCGTAGTGCCAATGAAATTTTTAAAAAATTTCGTAAAATGACTTTGATCCGTAAATCCTGCTTGCCCAGCTGCCTCTATGGGTTCTACACCTTTTTCCAGTAATCTTTTTGCATAGTTAACACGAATAGTTTCTAAATATTGATAAGGTGTGATACCTCTTTCCTTAGTAAAACTGCGCAATAAAGTATATTTGTTTAGTCCTGCTACCTTACTTAAATCCCCTAATGTAATAAGTGTTGTAAAATTACCTTCAATATATGTACAAACTCTTTGAACAGCTTCACTGACATTAGCAATTTCAGTTTTTATGGGTTCAGTATAGAAAACAAGTAATTGGGCAATAAGAAAATAAAATGTTTCTTGTTTAGCAAGGTCAGTACGTTGCTCCAATAACATTTGATGTAATTCCTTGAGTAGTTGCACTTGCTCGCTTTGATATGCTACATTTTGTGAAAATTCAGGCAGATAATTTTTACCGGTAATTTCATATACTGTATCACTCATTACTTCAGGTTTAATACTAATGCACCTGTAATCCAAGGTTTTACCATCTATCTGCTCACAGGTATGATTATCTCGCGGATTAAAAAGCAAAATATCACCGGGTCCTATTGTGTATTCCTTATTTTTACAGGACAAGTGCCTTCTGCCGCTTTCAATAAACCCAATTACATAATATTCATGAAAATGATTGGGAAACTTCTGCATAATACCTTTAAACCTGTATGCTTCTATACCTAGCTCATCATCAAAACATACCGTGCGTTCTTCCTGTTTCATCATCATTACTCCTCTCTGTAAACAGTTTATCATAAGAAAGATTTTATGGCTTGTATGATATTGCGGTATGAATTATACAAATGCGCTTAAAATATCTACATTTATAATATAGTAATACCCACATAAACACTAGTTTATGTGGGTTATTTTTACACGATATTTATCCCTATAATCATTTTTGTTTTTTATTAGCTTCTAAAAAAGCATTACATTCATCTATAACTTTATTGGCATTCTGCACTGCTAGATTTCTCTGGGCCACGATTTTACTCAAGTCATTAGCAGCACCGTCAATATATTGTTTCGCATTTTTCTGCTCTCTTATTGGTTCATATTGAAAGACTTTGCTACTTCATACATCGTATCAGCAAAAGTTTTTACCGGTACCGGTTTGAAAACAGGTTTCTTTTTTATAATATCCTCTAGCAAAACACCCTTTGCGCTGATAACTTTGGTTTCTATAACCGCATATTTTCTGTTGTCTACGTTAAAAATCATCTTTGTTTCACTAAACCCAACTTTATCATCTGCCGCCAGTTTGGCCTTGTAGCGATCTTGCAGTTGCTCTACAACCTTCGGTCCATTAAATATTGTTCTTACGAGAACTTGTATTTGATCTTTTTTGTTTTCCACTTGTGCTAAAGATTTCTTGTCAAACAAATAAATACCTATATCATTAGCAAAAACTCCCACCCAACGAGCTCTTTCTTCTTCCTCCGGTGTTAGCTTTTTTTCACTGGACATTTCCATTTCCCAAATTCCACTATGCTGCTCAGAAGTTTTTTCTTCCGCATGAAGTGGTAAGCATGGAAAAATAATAAAAACCATCAAAAAAAGCATTAATATTTTACGCATTATCTTCTCCTCGACTTTGCCCCGTTGCAAGGCTTTTAATTGTATTTTTATTTTTCTGCAAAAGCTATAAAATTTTTATAAATTAGCGTATGAACCAAAACAATATAATAATAAAACACCCTATTTATGATAATTCTAACTATTCTTTGTTGTTATTTTTAGGTTTTGACTTGCTTACTGTATACCGCAATTTTGCCAACTCTCGCAAATTTTTCAAATAAGTTGCACGGTTTACTACCAAAGTTTCATTTTTCACTTCTTCAATTTTTTTAATATATTTACTTAATTTTCCCATCCTAATTCCTCCGCTTTGCTTTTGCTATACCGTTTAACTTCACTATGCATCGTCCTAGTAGACCACGGAACCTCTTCTACCAAAAAGCACATAACCTCCTGCCAGTATTTTTTATCTGTCCCTGGTAAAGATTATGTGCAATTTAATAAAAGCAACACCCTTACGACCAACAGATACATAGATGAATAAGTCCCAAAATACATGGTGACTCACAAATATAGACCAATCATCTTGGTCTAATTCATTATGTATCCACTTGTACATCGCAAGTTTGTTCGGATGTTGGAAACAGGCAGTTCTCCTGGCTTCGGTTCATTGCTTTTTCGCCCCTTCTCAAGCACTTTATGCCCAATGGTTAAAATGCGAAATGCTCCCTTTTACAGTAGCGAGACTGCGCCGGATGTTCGCCGACTTCCCTGTTAGGCCTCTTTGCAAAGCATGGTTCTTTGCCTCTGCGAGGCACCTGTTCCCCTCTATTTTCAGTTGTCAAAAACCAAAAACCCCTCTGCGCCTAAACGCAAAGAGGTTGAAATAAACAGAGTTATACTGTTTTCCAGCCACCCACGTCTTTCGCATAGTTTTTTGGCTAGTTTTCAGGCAGTTCTTCTGGCTCGGATTCATTGCTAGCTTCGCCTTCCCGGATTTTTGTATCCAGTGGCTCAGTGAAGTTCGCTCATCCCTACAGCGGCGGGACCGCATCGGTATTTGACCGATTTCTCTATTAGGCATTTATAGCACCTGATAACTCATACTATTAATTTATAAAAATATTATCATTATTGAGCAAAAAAGTCAAATTTCTCATGAATCAATCGTTTGTAATTATTTAAAATACCCATCTAACCCCGACATTTGTTTTCCAATCAACGCTTAAATCAGCACGTGCAGATTTAGTAAAGTCAGCATACAAATAAGTGTTTTTGCTAATCATTCTGCTGCCGCCAATATTAAATTCCACCCATGTATCGCCAAAATCTTGTGATACACTGCTGGTTGGTTCATTAGTTGCAGAAAATGTTGTCTTAATATCCCCGCAGAATTCATGTGCAAGTGATACTTTAGCATAGAAGCTTGTTTTCCCTACATCTTTACCAAGGCCAACTCCCAAGCGTCCTACAAGGCTATTCATAGCTCCTTGCTCCACTTGCATGTCTTTACCGCCAGCAAAATCACTATGAGCATTATAGTCTCCTGAGCTTAAGCGCGAATAAGTTATTTGTGCTTGTGGTTCTACATAAACGCCATTAACACTATTAAACTTTATGCCATATTCTGCGCTTAACGAAGTCCCCCATGCATCGTAATCGCCAGTTAGTTTATGCCCCATATCATTGTAAACAGTGTAGTTGTTGTTTAACTTATTTTCTTTAAGAACTAAATCTAAATATTGCCCCCCACTTCCTAACCAAGAACCATAGATGGCCAAACCATAAGATTTATTATCCCCTTTACCGCCACTATTATATTCACTATCCCCATCAATGATAATCTATTTACTATACCTGCAATTTTTAATTTTTTATAAAAGTCTATATGTTCTTAACTAATGTATGAGTAACCGCAATTACTTAGTTTACTTGTCTTGCAAGTTCTTTACAACCTCTTCCGTTAAATCTTTCCCTCCAAAAAGCATCGAATTACTATTTACTACATTTTGAATCCCATTATTTTTGGCAACTTTAGCAATGGCCTTCTGGATTTTTTTCTGTACAGGAGCCATTGTATTTGTCTCAAATGTATTATATTCCCTGGAAATATTTGCATTCAGAGCGTTTTTATCTGCATCCGACATGTTCTGTGCTTGTTCGGTGTACTGACTTTGTAGTTTAGTCTTTTCATCGCTAATTTGTTGTAAAATTTCTTTAATTCCAGGATAGTTTTGCAATACATACTGTACATTAACAAAACCAACCAAGGCACCTTGATCTGCAGCTAAGGCCGTAGTTGTAAACCCAAAAGCCATCAATAACGAACATACTAAAGCAATTAATTTATTTTTCATAATTATTCCTCTTTTCATAATTTAAATTATTATCTTGCAGCTATTATTTTTCATCCCAAACTTTGCTCATGATTTTGGGGTACTCACTTTCTAAGAACTTCAATATTTCTCCTAAAATTGCATTAATCAATTCCGGATCAAAATTACCATCTTTTGCAGTTATACATGAATTCATTACCAAGTCACCATCGGGCAACACTACAAATTTGAATAACCTATAATTATTATTCATTTCATTAAGAAATGGGGCTAATTTTGCGAACTTTTCATCTTTAACCAGTCCTGCGGCAATCTGAACCTGTAATAATGTATAAACACTTGTATCAATCAAAATTGCAAAAGGTAAAGTTTGCCCTTTTATTTGCATTCTACTGCGAAAAATCGCAGTTTGTTGTTCATCATTTGTTTTTTGCAAATCAAAGCACTCAATTTTATTCGCCTCTAAAAATTCTTGCATTTTAATTGTTTTAGCATTCATAATTTCTTCTTTTTCTTTTTCAGTTTTCATTCCTATTAACCCCTTTTATTTTTATTTATCAGTGGCAGCTCAAATAAGTTGCCACTAATTTTTGAAATCCTAGCTTAGAATGTCCAGCGTACCCCAGCATCAACTCTCCATTTATTCGTTAAATCAGCATTAAACGTCTTCCCATATGTTGCATAAACATATGAATTATTATTAAGTTTTACACTGCCACCCAATTGCATTTCACACCACGTGTCACCAAATTTAATTTCCGTATTTCCTGTTGGTTCCCCGTCAGCTGCATAATTAGTTGCAAAGTTACCGGCAAATTCATGTGCCAAAGCCAATTTAGCGAAGAGAGTACGAGTCTTTGTTTTTTGACCAATACCAATGCTGATTCTACCAATAGCACTATTAAATCCATCCTGACTTACAGCCATATCCTTAGCGCTGCCTTTTGAATCAAGGAAATCACTTGCAGCACTATAGTCACTACCCTGTATTCTACCTAGCGTCAGCATAATACTAGGATCAAAGTATATACCATTGGCGGATTGAATATTTCTACCATATTCTGCACTTAAGGACGTGCCCCAAGTCTTATAATTTCCTTTAAGTTTATGCCCAAAATCATTATAAACAGTATAATCATTCCTTATGCTGCTTCCTTTGAGCAACAAATCAAGGTAATGGCCTTTCTCTCCCTGCCATGTTCCATACAGTGATAAACTTGTTGCTGAGTTATCGCCTCTACCACTTAAATCATAACTACTAGACCCGTCGTTGTAGCTTACAGCCGCACCAACAGTCCAATTGTTAGCCACTTTTTTATCAAACCCTAATTGATAAGTAGTATAACTATTGGAAAAATATGTATTTTGCATGTTATATTCGGATTTACCTGTGTAGTATTTTGCCCAGAGTCCATTTTCTTCACTACCTAAGCGTAAATCGCCCATTCTTTGCATAAGATCAGAGCTTTCACTTCTCCACAACATTGCTGCTGAAGCCATCGCTGATTTTGCACCACGCATCATAGCCGTTTCTTTAGAACCATATATTACGTCGCTACCACTAGTAATAACAGAACCTGGTTTCAGCAATGCTGTTCCATCAGTTGCGTTGTATTCAATGGTGCCAGTAGAACGACCTGCCGAAGAAGCTGTCAACCCCTCGGCTATCTGTACATAGCCACTTAGGTTATTTTCTCCGGTGGCGTAATTAGTATAATTAAGTTTACCGGCCAAAGCGCTTAAAACAGAATCGACAAGAGTAGAATTGCTGAGGTCAAAACCACTTCTGTCTGTACGCAAAGTGATTATTGAATTTACATCAGCGTGCTTAATCGTCGTATTTCCACCTAAGATAGTGGTTGGCGTCTTTTCATCATGTTTATAGATAAAGGTTGTACTGCCGCTGTAATTATCAATAGTCACATTGCCAGCTTTATCATTTGTCATATCTACTATTCCGCCAACAGACGTTGTTGTATTTGCAATTTTATTAGCCGCCAAAGCTTTTATAGCACTTTCGCCACTAGTTAAAGTGCTTATTGTACTGTCGCCTGTAACTATCCATTTTGCATTATTCTTCATATCTAGCGTAAAGTTCTCGCCGGTATTGTACCCTGTCCAAGTAGCGCCATCTTTCATATACAGATTGACGTTGCCACCATTAGTAGTGTAGTTGCCTGTCCAAGAAGAATCTGCCGTACCAAGGCCGACATTAATCAACCCATTCGTACCCATGCCGCCCTGAGTAGAGAAGTCACCTTCTATAACAGTTTTATTGCTTCCTGCCCCAATAACATTGCCATTGCTATCCTTGCTAACATTAACATTTACGGAACCGGTGTTAGCGCTGACAAATTCACCATACGCTCTGATAGCATAGGCCGCTCCGTTAATTGCTCTAATGTTACCACCACCAACACTAATATCAGAGGCTACCGAGCTGATAGCTTCGTTAGCTCCTTTTCCATCTGTCATATCACCATCTGCCAACACATCGACCAAGCCATCAACAATAATGCTTGATCTCTTTCCGTCAGCACCATTCATAGCTTTAATAACAGCACCATTATTTTTACTTGTGCTGGCCGCTCTGGCTGTAAGAACTTTATTCTCACTATCATTGCCGCCATTATGTATCACTATTTGTCCACCACCGTTGACAAATAGCGCTGCGGTTTGTCCACTACCAGTGCTTTCAGCAGTAACAGCAATTTTACCGGCATTGTTAATTTCTACTTTGCCATCATTAATAGCAGTAATACCTGTCGTATGCGTATCACTAACAGTGTTAATTGCCAGTTCTTTATTATTGAGATCCATCTTCACTGATTTATCAGCGCTACTACCTGATACCGCTGAACTTATCTGTGGCAAATATGGCCCTCCCGAAATTAGGTTTTTACCAGTTGTAATAACAGTCTTATCTTTGTTGAAAATAAAGCTGCCATCGGTTTTTAACACTCCCGCTTGCTTATATTCCTTGTCTAAAGTCCAATCACTGTTTATAGCAGTAGTGAAACTATCTGTTGTCTGACTATCCGGGTATTTAACGCCAGGAGTTACAGTTGCCTTATCCAACGTGCCTTTCCCCGTTGTGCCATCAAAGGTAATGTTGCCTGTTTGCTTGGTAACGGAGGATGTTGTAAGTCCTTCTGCTATTTGCACATAACCACTAAGGTTTCTTTCATCAGTCGTGTAATTAGTGTAGTAGAGTTTGTTAGCCAAAGCGTCAAGAACGGAACCAACAACTATATCATCCTGCATATCAATGCCACTGCTGTCAGTACGCAGTGTAATCGATGATGCTGCTTCCGCATGCTTTATAGTCGTATCGCCGCCAATAATCGTCGTCGGAGTTGTAGTATCATGTTTGTAGAGAACAGTAGTATTTCCACTGTAGTTATCAATTACAAGATTTCCTACTCCGGTTGTCGTCATATCTATATAACCTGTTTTAGCCGTTCCTGAACTACCATTAAAATACTTAATATTGCTACTGTCTTCAGAGAGGTTTGTATTATACCAAACTGCATTATCACTCAAATTCAAGCTGAAATTTTCGCCGGTATTATAACCATTCCAGGTTGCACCACTGGCCATGCTAACGGTCATTGTCCCTTTGGTATACCCTGTCCAATTAGAACCATTTGACATGAACAAGTTAACGTTACCTAATTGTCCTTGTGTTACACCGTAACCGGTAACATCAGTGTAATTGCCCTTCCAGTAGGAATCCGCTGTACTAAGGCCAACACTAATTCTGCCTTTCGTACCCATGCCGCCATTAGTAACAAAATCCCCTTCAATAACTGTTTTATTCTTACCGGCACCTATTACTTTGCCATCATTGTCCTTGGCAATATTGACATTAACAGTTCCATAGTTATCTGAAACAAATTCGCCATATGCACGAATTGCGCACCAGGCACCATTTGTTGCTTTAATGCTACCGCCGCCAATTTCAATGGTAGAGGCAACTGCACTAACAGCTTCATTAGCACCTTTTCCATCAGATGTATCTCCATCAGCCAATACATCCACAAGGCCATCAATAATTACGCTTGATTCCTTACCGCCTACGCCGTTCATAGATTTAATAACGGCACCGTTTGCTTTGTTTGTGGTATCAGCCCGTAAAGTAAGTACCTTGCTATCAAGGTTATCACCGCCGTTATGGATAATAATGTGACCGCCACCATTGGTGTATAAAGCTGCAGTCTGACCACCTTTGGTGCTCTCAGTATTAATAGTAATCTTGCCTGCATTATTTACTTCAACCTTACCGTCACCTATAGCTGTAATACCCGTCGTATGTGTATCTGTAGTAGTATTAATTATTAAATTCTTATTGTTCAAATCAATGCTTACTGACGTGTCTGCTGTACTCCCTGATATAGCAGAACTGATTTTCGGCATCCACGCCCCTGCTGCAATTAAGTTCTTAGCAGGTGTCAGCGTTGTAGTATCTTTAGTAAAAATGTATTGTCCATTGTCTTTTCTTACCCCAGCATTTACATATTCCGTATCTATCGCAGCGTTACCATTAATGGCCGTTGCAAATTCGGTTTTATCCTGCGAATCAGGGATATCAATTGCCGGAGTATATTCATATTGTCCTTGTCCGTTATCAGTTTTGTAGGTAATATCTCCTACTTGCATGCTTGCTGATTGTGCGGTCAAGCCTTCTGCAATTTCAACCTTGCCGGTTAAATTTCTCTCGTTCGTAGTATAAGCTGTATAGTAAAGTTTATTAGCCAAAGCATTTAAGGTAGCACTAACTAAATTCTTATCAACCGCCAATGTCGATGAGGTATTAAGTCCTGTATTATCAGTACGCAAGGTAATATTGCTTCCTGTTGACGCAGTCCCTATCTTCACATCGCCGCCGATTATTGTTGTTGGGGTACTTGCATCATGACTATACAATACTGTTGTATAACCGCTATAATTATCAATGCTAAGCGGATTACTATCTTTTTGGAAGATGACTCCCTTACCATACGCTGTACCGCCAACCAGATTGCTAATATGACTGCCGGCAAAACCCAAGGCCTTGGAAGTGCTTAAATTATTCCAAACTGCACCATTCTCCAAATAAATATTTACAGAACCACCATCAGCATTTTCTATAACGCCGGTAAGAAGTGAATTTGCACTACCAAGTCCAAGATTGACTTTGCCATCTGCCAATGTATAAATATTTCCCTTAATAGTTACATCGGCTCCACTGGCATCAGTAACGGCATTATTCATACCCATACTAAAAGTGCCTGCAGCAATGTTCAAAGCATTAAACTTGTCTTCCTCACTCTCAGGTGTAATAATATTGCCGCTCGCAATTGTTACTTTATTGTTCTTATTGCCTCTCATATCTACGCCAGTGCCTTTAACCACTATATCAGCTTTGCCTGTTACGGTTACTTCGCTGCCTATAGTATTATCGTAAATATAAATTCCGCTAGCCTGATATGCCGGAGTTCCATAGCCACCTTTTTCTGCAACCGAAACACCATAAGCAGCATCCCCGTCCCCACTGCCTTTCATAGTGAGATTACCATTTATTATCAATTTTGATCCGTTGTTATAAGCGTATACACCATAAGCATTGCCAGCCGCAGAATCTTGCGCACTGATATTGACATTTCCATTAATAGTTGCTGCACCGCCGCCACTAACAAAAATACCGGATGCCGTTTTCCCGGCCGAAGTACTTGTTATTGTCAAACCAGAGGTAGTCATCGTAAGCTTTTTATCCGTATAAATACCAATTGCCTGATTGTTAGCATCAGTAGTTGACGCGGCTAAGCCTAATGTTTTCCCCACACTATTGATGACAATATCGTTGCTGTTACCAATAATAGCAGCAACGGCTTTATAGTAGCCGATATTATCACTGCTCACGTTTTTATCGTCAACAGTAATAGTGCTATCTTTCGTAAATGCATAAGCCCCATCTTTTAATACTCCACCGTTCACATATTCAGCATCAGTGTCTTTAACCCCAGTCAAGCTGGTTGTAAATGCAGTAGTGGTTTGTTCTGCCGGTGGTTGCGGTTCATCGCTGCCATATTTGCCTTGGCCGCTGTCTTTATCAAAAGCTACATCGCCCACATATTTTGATGCTGCTTGCGCCGTTAACCCTTCCGCTATTTCTACTTTACCGGACAAATTGCGCTCACCGGTAGTATAAGCCGTATAATAGAGCTTATTTGCTAAAGCGTTCAAAACATTATTCTGGATTGTACTAGTGCTCATGTTAGCATCATAATCAGTTCGTAAGGCAATACTGCTTCCAACGGAAGCACTGCCAATCTTTACATTTCCACCGTTAATGGTTGTAGGCGTAACAGAATCGTGAGTGAAAAGCACCGTAGTATAGCCACTATAATTATCAATCTTAATATCTTTGTTGTCTTTTTGGAAAATTGTACCGGCGGAAGCCGTATCAGCACCACCAATTAGCTTGGTTAAAGCGCTACCGCTAAACCCTGAATCATAGTCAGCATTACCATATTTTTTATTTATCCATGTTGCACCGTTTTGCAACCACATATTTACAGTACCGTGACTAACAGTTGTTGTTGAATCATCATCGTTATCTTGACTATAAGTATATGAACTCAACCCATTAAAATACGAGCTACCTGTGGTCAAAGCCAAATCAACAGTACTATTTTTAGACGCAGTATAACCATTGTCAGAAATCTTGCTGCTGCTAAAAATGTCCCCATCAATTTTCACTTCGTTTGTACCAGTGCTACCATCCTTGACATTTACGGCAACTTTGCTATTGCCATCTATGTACAAGCTATCAGCATCAACAGCATCTTTATTAACGGTTACATGCAATCCATCAAGTTGAATACTGCCGTAACTAGCATTAATACCATAACTTAGGTCTGCCGCATTAGTGTTAATTTCTGTGAGACCACTAATTGTGACTTTACCACCATCACTGTTCATCCATATTCCATAAGCTTTTTGTATATATTCTTTATTATCATTGTTGATATTAAATATGGTTTTATCAGCAGTAATATTAACATTCCCGTTAGAACTTGTATTGTAAATACCGGTTAAAAGCTTACTACCGTTTACATCAGCAGTTAACACCTTACCTGCTGCATTAATATTTATAGTGCTATTATAGCCTGGTTGTATTACATTACCGGATGTAAGAGTGATTTTGGAATCTTTCGTGAAAAGATAACTACCATCGGTTTGCTTAACACCGCCATCAACATAAGGTTTGTCCGTGCCTCCGGTTATTGAAGAAGTGAAATCTGTAACGGTCTGCCCTGGCGTTGGGGTAATACCACTGTTCAGGCTTCCCTGCCCATTACTCTTGTCAAAAACAATATCACCAACATATTTTGAAGCAGCTTGAGCCGTCAAGCCCTCTGCAATTTCCACTTTACCACTTAAGTTCACTTCATTGGTGGTATACGCACTATAATAAAGTTTGTTTGCCAAAGCATTCAAAACATTTTTTTGAACCTCTTCGGTACTCATATTATTGTCATAATCTGTCCTAAGTGTAATATTACTGCCGGCAACAGCACTACCAATTTTGATCTTACCACCAAGAATATTGCTAGGAGTGGTTGCATCATGATTATAGAGAACAGTAGTATATCCACTATATTTATCAATAGCAAGATCCTTACTATCAGCCTTTTGCGCAATAACACCGGCATTTGCAGCATTATTGCCACCTGTTAATTGGGAAATCCTACTCAACCCATTATTGCCGATATCTTCATTATCTTCCTTATATCTTGTGTTATTAGCAACGTTTGACCATGTTGCACCGTTTTGCAACCACATATTTACAGTACCGCCATTGTCAGCAATGCCATTGAGATAGGAATCTGCTGTAGTCAATCCAAGATTAACTGTACCTGTGCTTAATGCAAAAATATCTCCATCCAATTTAACAGCACTAGTACCAGGAGTTGCACCATCAGAACCTGTATTCATATTAATTGTTCCTTGATATGATGCAAGTGTATAGTATCCATAATTAGTCCCAGTTGGAACTTTTATGCTGCCACCACTAATAGTTATTTTACTATCCTTTGCATTAGTTGCAGCTCCATTACCATATACAGAAAAATCCACATTGCCATTTATTGTAACGGAACTTTTATCTACTGAAGTTAGAATCCCTGCATTATTAAACCTAGAATAAACATTTTCCGAATTAATAGGTATTCCCCACTGCTCGTTATCTTCGCCTTTAATACTAACGTCACCATTGATAATTATCTTAGACTCCACATTAGCAGCATTGCTTGCTTCGCCCCAACGATCAGTTTTTTCAATAGCTATGCCATTTCCGCCATAGCCGCCACTCATAGAAATATTAACCGGTGCATTGATAGTAATCACGCTACTATCTGTTTTTCCGGCATCGTTCCATATAGCATTCGTAAGTGTATTACCCTCTTCATAACCTGCGGTAATAATATTTAATTTTCCAGCCGTAACAGTAACATTTTTGCCATTTCCGGCATAAATACCTACTGGCGTACCGATGTAATTCTTTGCTTGTAATTGCAATGTATTACCCGCAGAATCGACACTTATGTCATTACCATTACGAGCATAGATGGCTGCCAGAACATTTGTGTCCAAATCACCGCCGGCTTTACTAACACCTAAACTTATAACCTTATCTGCATTAAAAATATATTTACTGTCATCACCGGTAACATCACTATATTGCGTATCACTTCCAGTACCGGTTATCCCGTCTGTATAATCACCTTTCAGCATAGTAGCGTTTTCATTTACTACTTTTTCTACCGTTACAGAGGGACTGGTTAAACCTTCCGGTGTTGCTATCGTAAGTTTTGCTGTTTCTCCGGTCACCGAATCAGGCCGCAACATAGCTACCGAGTTAAATTGATAATATTGCTCATTACTACCAAAATCTTTAGCTTCCCATACTATCGGGGTTGTGCTGCCATCAGTATATACATTTAAGGTATTCCCGATTTCTGCCCACAGTCTTTTAGTATAATATTCAGCATTTAATTTGCCAAACCAGCCATTAGCCTCTTGCTTATTAATTACTTCTTCCCAGTTTTTAGGTGAATCTGACATGAGATTGGAAACGTTAGTTTTATAAACATGCAAATTAACTCCGCCGCCACCACCAGCAAGAGTATAGGTCATAATATAGGCAGTACCATTAGGTAATATCTTCATGTCTCTAAAATCACATTGAACGTTGGACGGTACTTTTATCTTATAGGAATTTTCCTTTAATTGGTTTCCATAGATATCAGCAACATGAATTGCTGTATCTGCATTTCCTGAGCCATAATTTTGCATGCCACCTATTGACGCCACAAAAACTTTATTGTTGTAAAAATTCAACCTTGCTGAATCTGTATTTTTACCTACTCTAGTATAGTTTTGAAACGTTAGTTTGCCATCGCTGCTAATACTATACTGCATTAAAAATCCATCAAGATAAGTGTTAAATCCTCCACCAGGGTTAACACTTACTAGTACATAGAGATTATTCCCATTAACACAAATACCTTCTCCATGTACACCATCTTTTTCACCACAAGCAGCGCCACATTTATCAGCAAGCTCACTTCTCAAATCAATTGTTTTATTCCGATCTTCCTGCAATTCACTGCCAACAATTTTAGCAACGCCTATTTTACCCATATCATATCCTGTTGCAAAAACATATTTATCATTAGCAGTTACACCATGGGCATTAGCAACATCACTAATTACACCGGATTGTGTCGGCTGGCGCCAATTACCATCAACATCAATAATTGAATTACCCTTTAAATCTGTAGTACTATAAGTATATTGCCGCAAAAAAATCATGCTTTGACCATTTATATTTATATTAAATACAGCCGGATCTCTGTTAAGATTATCCGCAGCTGCTTTTACCGGCGTTACATCAACATTTGTAGTAACCCTCGAACCAGTAACAGCACCCATCTGACTATTAGAGTAATCTGATGGAACTGTCGCAACTAAGTTAGCAGCAAAAACTGTACTGCCATATAAACAGCCTCCCAAAAGCAATGATAAAATGCCCGCTGATTTTTTATGACTTATTATTTTTTTCAATATTACACCCTCCCATCAAAACTCATATTTTATCGTTGCATAATACGTTCTTCCCTGTAGCGGGAATTCAACATTTATATATCCAGGAACCGTGTAGGCAGTATTGCTACGCACCTTTTGTTCCGGACCTTTATTGAAAATGTCATTGCAACCAAATGTTAGCAACAGATTTTTTTTGATATTCCATTTTATGCCACCATTTATCACGACTAGACTTTCTACCGGTTTACCTGACAAATAAGCATACTCCCCGCCCCTATTATCTTTGTTGTAACTGGTAAAATATTCATCGGTATAATGTGCCTCGCCAAATATCATTAGTCGCTTATCAGGATGATAAGTAAGTCTTAAATTGCCTTCCCATTCCGGTTGGTAAGTAGCCCATACTTTGCTGTAGCCATAGTCCACTGCACTATTTTTTCTTTCTAGGAACATATTGGTATAAGTCGCTTTAATATCAAGATCATATTTGTTCCATTTGAATCCTGTCTGCATCTCAACGCCATGGACTTTGCCTCTGTTATCGTTAAAATAGGACCAGTAATCAAGGCCTGCACGTACAAGTTGCAGCATATTATCAGACTGTCGCCAGAAATATGTCATTGTTGCAGTACTATCAGCACCTAAAAGTCTCCCGTTCCAAATAGCACTTACATCAAATTGCTTACCTTCCTCAGGCAATGGGAACATAGAAATGCTGCCGTCACGTGATGCAGGTAAAATACCGGCACCATCACCAGCAATTTCGTACATATTGAGTAAACGATAATACGTTCCACCCGTCATTCTCATTGTGAAATTATCATTAAGCTCTTTCTTTAATGCCAATTGCCAAGTTGCCTTGCCATCTGTCTGTTCATCTTTTTCGTGAATCCAGTGAAATTTATTCCCTTGATTTTCAGAAAAGCGCTTGCCATCACTATATCCTGTTATTGTTGATTGGTTATAGCGAATACTCGGAGTTAGCAGCCAAGTCCTTTTTGCATCTAATGTTATGCTATCTTGTATTTGTATATTAAGTAAGTCTTGGTCATAACGATTACGTGTCTGTCCCAATATATTGCCAATAACATTATCACCAAGCACTTTATCCATTAAAGATCCATCTATATTCAACCGTTCGTGAGAATAATTCATCTGAAAATCAAGCATTTGCCTGTCATCAATCTTATACGTGCCGTCAACTTGACCGTTATACTTATCAGACTTGTACTGACTCCATTCCCTTAGTGGAATATTTTGAAATCTGAAATTATCGGGATCTAGTATCTTTTCTGTGCGATAATTCTTATCTTGGTGTAGATAGTCAACCATCCAACCCCATTCAAGTTTGCCTATATTATTTCTGTTTTGCAGAAGCAATTCACTATTTTCCAATTTTTGCCGTCTACTGGAAGCATAGTAAATGTCTTTATAATCAACCAAAGCGCTATCCATAGCATCATTGGCACTGTCACCCCATAAACTATCCGGCATATGCCTGTCTATCTTATTCCATGCGCCTTTAACCATCCAATTGTCATTCTGCCATTTTATTATTGCACTACTATTTTGGTAATCGTTATATTTTCTATACCGTTCAGCATCGTTAAGAGCCTTTAATTTTTCGTTAAGCTCTTGAACCTTCTTTTTGTCACTTGCTAAAGATTCACTTTTTTCAGGATCTGCAGCCTGCTTCCAATAATCAACGATAGCAGGTGTTGAGTCACTTACATATTTATTAATGATATTTTTCTTTGTATTATCATCAATTATTCCTTCTAAAGAGCCATGATCCGTCCAGTCTTCATAGGCAGCACTCCACCAATCCATTTTAGTAGGGCTTGAACTTGTTTCCGGATAACCTGCCGCAATATATTTGTCTTTAATGCCCATCTCAATCATTGTATTTTTAAACGTATTCATCTTGGCTTTGGAAGCCACGTTATATGCATTCTCTGCAATGGCACCGCTCAGACTATTTTCTCCTGTACCACGCACAAAACTCAGCCAGGCATCTGTGTTCTCTTGATAATACTTTTTTTGAGAATCAGTTATAGCTATAACTGATCCACTGGAGCCACTTGAAGACGTTAGTGTATCAACCATATTTATATTGAAATTATCTACAGATGCTTGAAACCCATTTAGTGACTTCTGTACTTCCGGAACTTTTCGCTCCGCTGCGTAATTTTGATATTTAAAGTCACCATCACTAGATTCGTAATTAGCACCAACCATAATGCTGCCATTTCCTAAAGGAGATATAATTTCCAAAGCGCCTTTAGCTCCGCCATAAGAACTTTTTCCCATCTCAGCCGAAATTTGAGTCCCGCTTGGTTTTTTCGTAACAATATTAATTACGCCGCCCATAAACGTTCCTGCAAATCTACTTGGGATATAGCCACGATAGACTTCGATACGTTCCACGTTCTTTACTGGGATTGTTGAAATATCAACAGCAGCATCGCCGCCAAGATTTGCGAGAACGCCATCAATAAAAATTCCCACCTGTGCCGCTGTTGAACCACGGACAGTAACTGTAGTGTATTGCCCTTTACCATTTACTTCCCTTACATGAACACCGGGTACATCCTTCAACAAATCAGGCAGCGATTTTTGTTCGCCTTTATAGTCATCCGGTCGTATAACAGTGACTGACCCAGGAGATAGTTTGCTTTCCCAATCCGGGCGTTTTGCCTCTACGGTAATTTCTCCTAAGGAGAACTCATGAGTTATATTTGCCTGTTCCTCGGCATTTGCCATACTATTTATTGTGCAAACACCAATGGCCGTAGTAATTGCAAGCATATATACCGCGGATTTATTGTTTATCGGCAAAGCTTTTTGCTTCACATTATCACCCTCCTGAAATGCATTTAATACAAGTCCAAAACATCTATTGCTCAAGCAAAGATCAGAAATTCCAGCGCATTATCACATTTATTTTTCACTTAGTTATTACCGTCAAATATCTTTGATAAATTCGACTACCCATCTTAACTTTCTATTTTTACAATAAAAAAGACCAAGTTTTGGTGATAGTAAGACTATCACCAAAACTTGGTCTTCAAGTAAGTTTCGTTATTATAAATTGCAATAAGCTCCGACTCTACGGCTTCTTGAGAAAGTAAGGCTAAACCTGTTTGCTAGAATTGCAAAAATAAAATATTTAGTTTTCAATTGTCATTTAATGAAATTCAAAATATGACGTTCATGAAGATTTCATAAAACGAGCAGCCTTACCAAAATGGTAAGGCTGCTCGCAAAGCAAAAATGCTTATACAACATAACAGCTCTAACCATCTCTCGTGGGCTTAGCTGAGGGAAAAGTGCATTGTCGACGTGATCAACTGATAGCAACAACTATCAAGCAACTCTAACCCCTATTATATTAAATCAATAAAGCGATTGTATCATCATGGTATTTTATTGTCAACCCAATATATTTATTTTTACTGCACACTATTAAATTTTTAGAAAGTCCAACGCATACCTATATCAGCCCTCCAGTCATTAGCTGCGTCTCTGCCAATGCAATACTGCTCTGCAGCAATATATACCCTTTCTCGGCATTTTTTACAATGATTTCTCAATAAACTCACTCCTCGTATAATAAAATTTAACCGCAATTGGCAACAAAAAAAGACCAAATTACGGCGATAGTTAATCACTATTGCCAAAACTTGGTCTTTAAGTAAGTTTTGTCTTAATAATATTGCAGTAAGCTCCGACTCTACGGATTCTTAAGAAAGTAAGGTTAACCCTATTTGCTAACACTGCCAAAAAATATTTAATTTTGACTATTCCTATTGCCTAGTACACTTCTTTGCTTTCCTCTGGTTCCCAACATTCGTCTTCGCATAATCAATTCTTTGATAAGTTCTATGAAAAAGTCCTTATCTATTATTATTTTTTCTTCGTCACTTCTAGCAACAACATTAACATATTCCTCTAATTTTTTACAATCCATAAAAATTACTCCATCCCCATTTTTTATTAATGTCCAAAAATTAAACTTTTTTCACGTCCTTTCATCCTAACTGTAAATTTATTCAGCTAGTTTATGAGGCAAAACTGATTAAAAAGCATGCAATCCTTACAAGAAATTCATAATAAATTCTTTGCAAAGATTACATGCTTTTAAACACCCAAAACAATAACCTTATGCGTAAAAGATACATAAGTAAAAATACGAATTGGCATAAACCACCAATTTCTTTTTAATTACTTATGTATCCACCCGTACTCCGCAAGCTTGATTGGATGTTAGAAACAAGCAGGTCTCCTGGCTTCGAGACATTAGCTAAAATACCTCGTTACAGCAGCGGGACTGCGCCGGATGTCCGCCGGCTTCCCTTTTACGCTTCTTTTCCAAGGCATATAGTAGCCCCTATGAAGCACTCGTTTCCCTCTATTTTTAGTTATCAAAAAATAAAAACCTCTTTGCGCCTAAACGCAAAGAAGTTGAAATGAACAGAGCTCTCCTGTTTTTCAGCCACCGACGTCTTTCGCATGGTTTTTTGGCTTGTTTTCAGGCAGTTCTTCTGGCTCGGATTCATCGCTAGCTTCGCCTTCCCAGACTTTTACATCCAGTGGCTTAGTGAAATTTGCTCATCCATACAGCGGCGGGACCGCATCGGCATTCAACCGATTTCTCTATTAGGCATTTATTGCACCTGATAACTTGTACTATTAAGTTTAATCAGAATATTACCACTATTTAAAAAAAATGTCAAACTTCTCAAACTTTTCTTTTATTAAAAGCTCTTATTGCAAATAAACACATTTAATCGTATATTATAATAAGCTAGAAAAAGGAAGTGTATCAATCTGTGGAAATAAAAAATATTAAAGGCAAGACATTTTGCATTGATACGGGAATGACTTATATTCCTTTTTATAAAATCGATGATGAGCACATCATTATGTTAGATACCGGTTGGGCCGATGGCGAAAAAGAAGGACTTACGAATATTTTAGAAAACAACTCCTTCAAAATAGCAGGTATAATAAATAGCCATGTCCACATTGACCACAGTGGAAACAATGCATATTTTAAAGAAAAATATAATTGCCCAATTGCTATGCCAGCAGCTGAAGCTATGCTTTGCAGCTCGGCTATAAATCTTAAGCTCTACTATAACAATCTTTCTCTAGAGGAAATTTTTTCGCATTTAGGCCATATGATTTGTCCGGTGGATATGTTAATTACCGATAGGCAAGATAGTATTGAAATGTGCGGCATTACATTCAAAATTCTACACACACCGGGACATAGCCCCGCTCATATCTGCCTTATCACACCTGACGATGTCGGCTATATAGGAGATGCGCTCATAAGCCGCGAGGTTATGGACGGAGCTAAAATGCCATACGCCTTTATATTGGCAGAGGATTTGAAAAGTAAAGAAAAGCTCTACAAACTGAACTGTAGTCAATATGTGGTAGCGCACAAGGGCATATATGATAACATTACAGAACTAATTACCAATAACATTAGGTTTTATAAATTGCGGGCAGAAATGATAGGGGCCCTAATAACAACACCTATGACTCTAGAAGAAGTAGTCCAAACCGTCAGAAAATCCTTTAAGATACCAATTAAAGACGTCTATAAATATACCCTCATAGAAAGAATGTTAAGATCCTATATTGAGTACCTAAGTGATACAGGAATAATTAAAAAAGCTGTCAATGAAGGAATACTTAGGTATTACAAATAAGCTAAACTATGTAAAAGAGCTTGCAGAAAAATCTGCAAGCTCTTTTTGACAATATTTTTTATTAGTTAAAAACTATAGTTCATACCAACCACATATGTCCTACCCATTGTGTAGTAAAGATTATTATTGCTAGTACCGCCTACATTGGCAATATCCTTGCGATTGAATAGATTTTCCACATTAAAAGTTACTTCAACGTTTTTATTAATTTTATGCCCCACGTGCAAACTGGAAATTAATAGTGGCGAATCAATATCTGTTACTGTAATAGTTTCACTGCTTACGCCATTTTTGACTCTATCAGTCCAGTAACTTAAGTTCAGAGATACATCTGTGCCTTTGTTTGAATAATTAATACCACCGTTCACTTGATATTTTCCCAAAGTTCTCTGCCAATCTTGTCCTTCTTTATATATTCGTTGAGGATCAGACAAAACTGCTCCTAAATTATAAGAAAGATTTTTGTTAACTTCTTGAGTATAACGGACTTCCAGACCGGCATTTTTATATTGTGCAGCATTTGTTTGATAGGAAACCCCATCTGAGCCTTTGACGGCAACTATCTGATCTTCAATTTCCGTTTTAAACAAGCTCACATTAAATGTTTTTCCGTTATGCTCATATTTATAACCGGTTTCATAATTCCAACCATGCTCAGGCTTCAAATCAGGATTTGGCTTAACAATAGCGCTTGAATAATATAAATTGCGGAAAGTTGGCATTCTAAAAGATTTCCCAACAGACGCATAAAGAGAACTGACTCCATTAAGCTTGGTTATTATTTGAAATTGCGGTAAGAAGGCATTGTAATCCCCGGCATCGGATTTAAACGCATCTTCCCTGAAACTGAAAATAGCATTAGTAAGAGAACTTAGTTTTCTATCATAGCTACCAAACAAAGAATATTCATTTAGTGAGTACTCACCAAAATGTGCCTCTGACTTAAGAGCACTGCTGCTATTGCCATAAGTTGCAAATTTCTGATTATCATTTTCATAAGTTTCACGTTTTAGACTAAAGCCAAGCAAACTAGTGGCTATTGAACTAGTCCATTTTTTCTGGTTAATAATACCATATTGCTTATGTGTACTTTTTTCCCACTCTAGATTAGAAGGATTAACTGTAAAGTAGTCGGGGTTCTCAATTTTTCTTGAATTATAATATAGTTTTGAATCCCAACCGTTTTCATCTTTATATGCCAACTGAGTATAATTCTCCGTGTCATCATACATGAAATGCTGTAACACATTACCGGCGGCATCATTATAGTTAGTACTATATTCTTTTTTGTTATATATATGAGTCAATTTCCAGTTTTCATTAAATTTATAATTTAAGTTAATATAATCCTTCGTACTGTCGCCAAAACCAATATAGTAAGGGATCTTTGATCCACTTATGGTCTTTGTCCCTAGGGAATCCGTCATATTACCGGTGGCACCATATTTTGTCCGCCCCGCTGCTATTCCCAATTTCCCGGCGCCAATAGTAGCTGAATAATTTCTTTGTCCTTGATTACCGGTCGCTACATGAACGGTATTTTTCATTTCATCTTTTGTAATAATATTAATGACCCCGCCTAAAGCCTCACTGCCATAGAGAACGGAACCGCCACCTTTAACAACTTCAACCCTTTCAACTTCATCTAGATTCATCATATCAAGATGGCTAACGTTATTAAAACTTACCGGCACTCCATTGACAAGTATAAGAGTCCCTCCATCAATGCCACGCAAATTCACCTGACTATTTCCTGTGATCCAATTTTGATCGTTTGGACCCATATTAGTATAGTAAATTCCTGCCTTGTACTTTAAAGCATTTAAAACGTCTGCTGCACCTGTCTTCTTTAAATTCTCTGCCGAGTAGACAACTGTATCCGCAGCAGTTTCTAGATTAGTCTTTTTATAACCTTGTGCCGTAACATTAAACCCAGCCAAAGTGAAATTTGGTAACTCTTCCGCAAAAACCGTTGTTGACAATAAACTTGTACTAAGTAAAACAATACTTGAGCAAACCTTTATTTTCCCATTCAATTTCACAAACTATTCCCCCTACATATATAATTAATTTTGTATTACTACCGATAGATGTTCATGTACAGGCAAAGGTACTATATCACTGTAAGCACCATGGGCAACGTCCTGTACCCCAAAAACAATATCTTGAGAAAGATTATATATATACCCCTCATGTGGATAGTAAAATGCATTATTTTTAATAGCTTCTAAGGTTTGCAAAGCAGGATCATCCTTAAAATCATTATTAAATTTATCAATATTTACCATTCCATGGTTATTAAAAACCGGTAAAATTAGAAGATCAGGATTAATCTCGACCAGCCTTTCTTTGCCAAGCACCTGTCCATCTTTAATTCCGGCTTCAGACATCCCATTTATAACACCGGCATGAGTACAGATATCATCAAAAGCACTTCCCCGTCCCCCAAATGTTGGCTGCATAGAAATGGCAACTACTGTTTTACGTTGTTCCTTAGAAATAGTGGCAACAGCATTTTTTATTTTTAGTAACTGAGCATCCATTTTTTTTATTAGTTTATCGCCATTAGCACTTTCTCCTAAGGCCTCAGCGACTAGCACAATCGTTTCTTTCACCTCATCAATACTCGTAGGGCGTTTACAAATGACTGTTTTGATGCCTAAATCCTGCAGTGTTTGGCTAATATCTGCTTTGTCGTTAGCAAAAATAAAAACAACATCAGGCCTTAAGGAAAGAATTTCTTCAGCAGCCGGCCGATTGGTTTTGTGTTGAATTTTTGCGGCTAAACTAATAATATTTGAACTGTTTGGATCATCGGCTAAATGATTAATAGCAACCAGCCTATCTGTAGGTACAAGTCCCAGAACAATACCGTCCAGGGCAAAAGCATAAGTAAGCACTCTCTGTGGTTTTTTATCAAAATTAATAACATTACCTTTTGCATCTTTAATTGCATAACCTAATTTATTTGTTTTATTTTCATTAGGTATACAGCCGTTGACAAATATGACCGTTAATAGCAACAGACAAAGCAGAATGAAATAATTAAATTTTCTTTTCATCAAAAACTCCTTAGTAAACAAATATAAAAAACCTTTCTGCTAGAAAGCAGAAAGGTAAAATAGGCATAGAAACACCCTTTGTTCCCCTGTCATTCGCAGGTTACTAAACAAAAAAATCAGGCAGTTCTTCTGACTCAGCTTCACAGCTCCCCTCGCCTTCCCGGTTTCCCAGTGACATTCATGAGGTTTGCTCAACTTTACAGCGGCGTGACCGTGTTGGTTTTGCACCAACTTATCTATTAAGTATAGTAACACCTGATTTTCAATATTAAATTGGATTTAGAATAGCATGTAAACTATTACCTGTCAATTATAATTATCCTTTTACTGACAATTATAAAGCAGCTAACCACAACCCTATGATTAGCAATTGCTGATTTGCAAAATTTTTACCAACGTTAATTTAGAAGTCCCAACCCAAACCAAGAGTTATACCCCCGCTGTTATAGCCTGGATTATGAGTCTGCATGCCATTTGAAACATGCATGTAGGTCCATCCTAGAGAAATTGAAGTGCGAGTCGTAGGCATATAAATTATTCTAGGCCCAACACGCCACATAAAGTTATACGCACGCCCAGTTGCCGGAAATGCCTGATCATAAAGGACCAGCCCACCACTGACATCAAGAGCAAGGGCCACTTTTTTGCTTATATTTTTCTTTTTACGCAAAAGATAAGTATAGCCTATTCCTAAAGCGTCACTATTTCTTTCCTCATTATCATCGGTTATTGAACCCACAGCCCTAGTAAGCGTAAACCCACGATATACATCCGTATGATGGATATTACCAACTGATTCCAAAATATGCACGGAATACGTATCCATGTGACGATCTTTAAAATTCATTGGATGAAGATACTCTATTTCCAGCTCATCAGGTGCTTTTAAATATTTCATTGAGACTTTAGGAGAAGCATACAATTTAGCCTGCTCTTTGTTGTAATTATCCATTGAAGTCTTAGCTACGTTCTGATTTGCTAATTGAGCGGCACAAACAATATTAGTAGTACCGATACACAAAGCACCAATAAAAGTACATACACAAACTACTGTTAATTTTTTTTGCATATTCATCTTCTCCTTAACTGAATTTTAGAGTTCTTTGTAGCGATCATCTATTTTTATTCACAACTGCAATCACCCCACGCGATATACCCGTTGCCCGCTCTATCTCTCTTATAGACAACCCCACATTCCGCAATCGCCTTAATATCTTATCTCTTTCACAATTATTTCGTTTTTTTAATTGATGTGGTTCCATTCCGCCAATATGTTCCATTATTATTCTGCGAATATCACCTTCTGTTCTTTTTTTGCTTCTAGCTCCCTCTACATATTCGCCAAAACCTTCTTTATCTTTTACGTGCAGCTGAAGATATTGTTTTATATCTATAATGTCAAATAAGAAACCCGTGTCGACCAGTTCATCTCTTTTATCAAGATATGCTTTATAACTACTATATTTGTAATCTTCTACCCTATATACCATCCCAGACTCTACAGGATTTCTATGTATATAGGATATTAATGGTAGCAAGTATCTCTCTTTTTCTACCGGCTTGCTCTTATATCTACTACCAATTAGGCTGCCACTTCTCTCATACTTTATATTGTAGTACATCGCATACCGAGTCAGTATCTTTTGCATAATTAAAGATATTGCCCCCATTTTTTTCTCTTTAATCAACAAATGTACATGGTTATTCATGTAACAATAGGCATATAATTCGAACCCAAGCTCATTCTTAACGACTTGAATAGTTTTATGTATATAATCGTAATCCGCTTCGCTCTCAAATATGTTTTCGTAATTAACTCCTCTAAAAACTATATGATACAAACCGCTATCGCTTAAGGCTCTTGGTTGTCTTGTCATTATATTCACCTCTAAGTGATTATAACATTTTTATGACAGCAAGGGACAGACCCTACTGTCATAAAAAAATGTTTTTTATTGTTCAAACTACTTGACATTAGCCTCAATTTGTACAATAATTATAGTTAATCAATAATAACTATCAATTGCATTGTATTGTTGATTAAAATATATATAAATTTGGGAGGAATAAATTATGTCACTAATTGGAACAGAAGTAAAACCGTTTACAGCTCAAGCTTACCATAATGGAAAATTCGTAGAACTTACCGAGGCTAATTTAAAAGGAAAATGGAGCGTTGTTTGTTTTTACCCTGCTGATTTTACCTTTGTATGCCCAACAGAACTAGAAGATTTACAAAATCAATATGCAGCCCTACAAGATCTTGGTGTCGAGGTATATTCTGTATCTACCGATACTCATTTCACACATAAAGCATGGCATGACACATCTGAAGCCATAAAAAAAATCACTTACTTCATGATTGGAGATCCTTCTCACACCTTATCAAGAAATTTTGAGGTGTTGATTGAAGCTGCCGGCCTTGCAGATCGCGGAACTTTTATAATTGATCCTGACGGTATCATTCAAGCTCTTGAAATCAATGCCGGCGGAATAGGCCGTGATGCAAGTGCCCTATTCAACAAAATTAAAGCTGCACAATATATCAGAAAAAATCCTAGTGAAGTTTGCCCAGCAAAATGGCATGAAGGTTCAGCTACCTTGACACCAAGCTTTGATCTTGTCGGCAAGATTTAAGAAGGTGGTAAATCATGTTACTGGACAATGATGTTAGAGAAAAATTAAGTCAATATTTGCAATTGATGGAAAGAGATATTCTAATCAAGGTCAATGATGCTGACAATCCCCCTTCAACACAAATGTCAGACTTCATCAAAGAATTGGCCGGATTATCTGCCAAAATTCATGTAGAAACAGCTTCTTTACCTAGAGTTCCAAGCTTTAGTATAAATAAAGTTAATCAAGATGTCGGCATTTATTTTGCCGGCATACCCTTGGGGCATGAATTCACCTCACTTATCTTGGCACTATTGCAGGTAAGTGGGTATCCACCAAAGATAGATGAGACCCTCATTGAACAAATAAAAACCATCAAGGTTCCTTTGCATTTCGAGACCTACGTCAGTCTAACTTGTCACAATTGTCCGGAAGTAGTGCAAGCATTAAATATAATGAGCCTGCTAAATCCAAACATTACGCATACAATGATTGATGGTGCTCTCTTTAAAGAAGAAATAGATAGCAAAAATATTCTGGCGGTACCCTCGGTTTATCTAAATGGGAAACCCTTCAGCAGTGGCCGCATGGAGCTAGAAGAAATTTTGCTCAAGCTGAATATTAACCCCATTCTTCCTAAGCTAGATGGTAAGGAACCATATGACGTATTTGTTATTGGTGGTGGTCCTGCCGGAACTAGTGCAGCCATCTATGCAGCCCGTAAGGGCTTACGTACAGCTCTTTTGGCAGAAGAATTAGGTGGCCAAATTAATAATACTTTCGGCATCGAAAATTTTATTAGCATTAAATATACAGAAGGGCCTACTCTAGCCGCAAATATTGAGGAACACCTTCGTTCCTACGCTGTTGACGTCATCAAAATGCAAAAAGTCAAAACACTAAGAAAAGACTCCATGGTTGAAATTGTCTTGGAAACAGGTACCATATTGCACAGTAAAACTGTAATAATAGCAACCGGTGCCCGCTGGCGAAATATCAATGTTCCCGGCGAAGCTGAATATAAGAACAAAGGCGTAGCCTATTGTCCTCACTGCGATGGGCCTTTATTCAAAGGAAAAACTGTTGCAGTAATCGGCGGTGGCAATTCAGGAGTGGAAGCAGCCCTGGATTTAGCGGGACTTGCCAAACATGTAATTCTTTTGCAAAATTTCAATAAACTCAACGCTGATGAAATACTACAGAAAAGAGTTTATAGTAAAGAAAATATCAAAGTAATAACTAATGCAAAAACTACAGAAATTCTCGGTAATGAAAAGGTTCACGGCTTAACATATCTTGATTCCCTAACAGGCAATGAGGTCACAATCGATGTTGACGGAATCTTTATACAAATAGGTCTTTTACCAAATACAGAATGGCTGAAAAATACCCTTAGTTTGAATTCTTTCGGTGAAATTATCGTAGATAAATATGGCAAAACCAATATACCGGGAGTTTTTGCCGCCGGTGATTGTACCGATTGTCCCTACAAACAGATAATCATTTCCATGGGAGCAGGCGCAAATGCAGCGTTAAGTGCATTTGACTATCTACTAAGAAACTGAAAAACTGAAAAAGTTAGAGGCTATCTCACAAAAAATGAGATAGCCTCTAGTTTTTTAACAAATTTTCTTCCGCGCACCTTAATCTTATTGCACAGCCACCGTTAGTGAAGTTCCACGAACGATACTAGGATCCATAACTTTAGCCAAATCATTAGGTGTTGCATTTAAATCTACGTTATTTTTAACTTCAACTTCAAAATTCGTGCCGGCAGGATAATCAATATTGCTGCCTTTCATAAAAAGGCCTCCAACAAGACTAACCACAGCGGCTACTGCTACTGCACCGCCATCAGCAGATCCCATACCAATAATTCCTCGTCTTAATGGAACGCTTATACCATTAATAGTATTTATTTCCTTACCAGCTATTTTCAAAACGCCTTTGCGACCAAACCCAGCAGCTTTTTGTCCTTCATATACATAGGCTGTACCCACTGCACCTTTAGGAATGACAACGACATTATTAATAATCAAATTATCAACCATTCTGATATCAAGAACTTGACCCGTTTTATTTGATTTAGAATTGGCTGCATCTACTAATTCTACTTTAAATTTTGTTCCTTTGGGAATATATACATGACCCGGCAATACTCCTGTTATTTCGAGCGGATTGCTACTTTTTACTTCTTGTTCCTTCAACTGAGCCAATTTTTCTTTCATGGTCATATTGGAACTTGGTTTTACCTGTTCATCTTCAAATGGGTTTTCCTTCAACTGATTTACATTTACCATTTCATCACGAACTGCTGCCTGTGCTTCTAAGCTTCCCCAAGCCACAGTATTGGACAACAATAATGCACAAACTGCTAAAACTATACCTTTTTTTACCATACAAACAAACCCCCCATAAGTATGCATTTACCACATGTTTGAATTATAAATTAATAAATCGATAGAAGCAATATATTTTTTATAATAAAAACTCACTTGCGAATGGCTACGTGGCCTAAGTCACTTTAATACAGCACTATTTAGCTTAAGCCATTATACATAGCAATTTATTTAGTTGGTCCGTGTACCTATTACGGCATCTTGGGCATAGGTGCATTATAGAACCCTAGTTTATGAAAATTATACCATTCTACAATATTACTCTCCGGTGCAATATCAAGTGCTAAGAGGACTTCCCTAGTAAATTCCAATGTTGCCGTTCCGTTAGCCGTAATGATATTATCGTCACGAACGGCAGGTTCTTTGATATAGTTAGCTGCTCCAATGTAGTTATCTCCTGCCCATTCCTGCATATAGGCAAGATCATTACTGGTATGATTTATTTTATTTAAAACACCACACACACCAAGAAAAGCCGATGCCAGGCATATACCACCAACAATTCTATGTTTTACTACTGCATCCTGTACCAAAGGTTTAACGGCTAAAGCCGAGGCTTCCAACCATTTCATGCCGCCAATCAGTATGAGAGCTTCATATTCTGCCGGAACAGATTGCAAATCGTAGTCAGGCAATACTGTAAAACCACCCGCGGAACTTATAGGCTCTTTAGTCAAGGAAACAGTCTTTACTTCATAATCCCCTTTTCCCAGCGCCAGAATGCATGTAGAAAGATATGCTGCTTCCCAGTCCGCATACTGATCTAATATAACAAACAAAACCTCTTTTTTCATTTCGCCATTGCTCCTTAAACATATTATTTTATGCATTATAATTATACTATTTTTTTATCCCGCTAACACAAGACAAACGACAATTCCAACAATTTGTCAGCTCATGCCCTCTATCTGATGTGGTAGATACGTGACTACGACACAATTTCTGTTCTACAATTCCATTACCCTTTAATGCTTTTGTCGGGCAGGCATCTAAACATCTATGACAGTTTGGCGGACAAAGCATCTCTGTCAGCGGTGAATCTGCCAGTAACACAAGATCAGTTAATATGGATACCAGCGTAATCCGATTACCATATTGTGGCGTTAGCAACAAACCATTTTTGCCGATTTTGCCTAGCCCCGCCTTAACTGCCGCATGTCTGTGTGATAAAATCCCCATGCCATATTGACGATCAGCTTCCCAATGAAAATAAGGGGCATCAGTTGGTATTGGCACCGCTACCCCACCGAGTTCTTCAATGTACAAAGCAAGTTTCAAAGCTAATGTATCCAGTGACTGAACCACTGTTTCTCCTTGTGCTGTGTAAACAACTTTATTACTAGATTGTATCGTACCAAAAGTCAATGCCTTGCCAATAACAATTACGCTATTAGCCTTGGGCATAATATCTCGCGGTCTAAATCCTTCCGGAGCCTCGTCAAAATTTCCAGCATCTGCAAAACCAACTACCTCTGCTCCATTCTTCAAGGCATACTGACGAATTTTTTCCTTCATACCATCCATCTCCCTTAATATCATAAATTGTATTGCAAACAACTACTGCTAGACGGGCAAGCCATATCCAAACCCGATTGTACTAATAATTCCTGTGGCATTTCTGATCTGGCAATTAACTTAAATCCCAAATGTATAAAATACTCTTTTGCTGTCTGAGTCAATAAATAAACATTCTCATATTTTTTCTGTTGCAGTTGTTCAAATACATGCTGCACCAACATAAGCCCAATTCCACAGTTTCGTCGCGATACCGAAACAGCGAACGAACGAAGCAAAGCCTTCTTTCCTGTTGTATGTAGTCCAATAACTCCTATCAAAACATTATCATCAGTTTCCACAACCATAAACTGCTTAATATAAGGTGCTAAATGTATATTAGGCAAATCATTAGCCTCAAGCAATATCTCTATCGCTCTTAAATCATTCTCCGTGGCCTGACGCATGACATAATCACTCATTTCACTCCTCCTCTTAAATAACATCCGGAAAACATAACATGTAATAATAATTTAAACTTCTCTACACTATTTTTCCTTTTCACCTTCCGAAAAATCAGGCAATGCTTTAACAAGTAATGACAGGCTTTCAAGTACCTGATTACGTTTTTCTTTCGATATCGCATGAAAAACTGTTGAAAAATAATTTTCCATTTGTTCATCAATACTGTCATAAAATTTTTGTCCCTGTTCCGTTAATTTTAAAACAACATAACGCCTATCATTCTTGTCCGGATCTCTAACCAACAACCCTCCGCTAACCAACTTATCAACAGTTTTGCTAACTGTACTCTTGCCCAAATTTAAGAGTTCTGCAAGATCATTAACAGACAAGGAGCCTTTCCTGCCAACCTCTACAATAGCATGACATTGTGACAATGTAACCCCACAACACTCCCTGCCTGAGCGTTCTATTAAACCAAGTTTTCTGATAAAAACTCTTATCTGTTCACGTAATTGATGACTACGTTTTTCCATAATATCCCTCCATTTCTACGGCTTTATTTTAGCGCATTTAGTTTTATTATGCAACTGTTTTCTACAGAAACTATTTTTAACATACTTGCGACTAAACTTTCTGGTTTTTCTTCCCTAAATAAACTCTTTCTCACAAAGCTTTTATTAAGTGTTTAATCAAGCATAATAGATAAATAGATATAAATAACAAAACTCCAACCGCTATATGCTGGTTGAAGTTTTGTTATTTATATCTGCATTTTCGTTACGCATCAATATAAAGAGCATACACTTGATTTATTGGAATGTATGACGACTCTGACTATATTAAGGTATTTTAAAGTTGATAATTTATTAGACATAAAATCCGGACAATCACGAGTTAATCGTTGGAAAAACTATCTTGATGGCATATTTAATAAAATCATCTTTGGCTAATTCTATATGAAAACGCCAGTCTAAAAAAGTAGTGATAAAATTAAAATAGACATGTTATAAAAAACATCCCTACTTTGATTTTATCACTACACACAGTAACACCGTGCCAGAGTTTTAGATTTACATTATAGTATGGCGGAGAGGGTGGGATTCGAACCCACGGTACATTGCTGTACATTTGATTTCGAGTCAAACACCTTCGACCACTCGGACACCTCTCCATACAGAGATACATTATAACATATTACCTTTTTTCTTGCATAAAATCTTTTACTATTTTTCCGCACTCTTGGGACATAATTCCTGCCGTTACAGTAACCTGGTGGTTTAGTGCCGGATTATTGACCACATTAAACAAAGATTCACAAGCGCCGGCTCTGCTATCAGGAGCACCATATACCAACCGTTCAATTCTACTCATAATAATCGCTCCGGCACACATAGGACATGGTTCTATGGTTACATAAAGAGTAGCTCCTGTAAGGCGCCAGCGCTTTAGTTTTTTGCAAGCTGCCTGTATCACAACTACTTCAGCGTGAGCCGTTGCATCCTGCCAAGTTTCGCGCATATTGTGTCCTTTAGCGATAATTTCATTATTTATAACTAATACCGCACCAATAGGTATCTCACCAATTGCACCGGCTTTTGCGGCCTCTTCTAATGCTATCTGCATAAAATTTTTATCGTCCATATATACTCCTTTTAATTACCTTAATATGAATAAACATCTCTATAGTAAAACGCTGTCATTGAAATATTATTTACTAATATACTGATTATAGCATATTGATTTTAAAAAAAAATCAACTCCATTATACTTAGGGTTTTTATAGATTTTAAAAAGTGAAAATTTGCGCTGGTAATAATTTTATGCTATACTCTTGATAATAATTTATCGCTATGATAAGAGGTGCTATATGCTAACAATAGAACAATACATTCCCATAGTAAAATTTCTTGGGGAAGCCCTAGGCAATAATTATGAAATAGCCCTTCATGACCTAACAAAACCAGAAAATTCCATTGTAGCTATTGCTAACGGTGAATTAAGTGGTCGGTCAGTAGGCGGGCCAGTAACAGACTTCGTGCTTAAAGTTCTAAAAAAAGGTAATATTGAACATCGTCCTTATCTCTGCAATTATCATGCCAAAGACAATAAAGGTCATGTAAGCCTTTCGTCAAGTTTCTTCATTCACGATGAAAAAAATAAAACCATTGGCGTTCTCTGCATAAATCACAATATATCACCTTATTTAACCGCCAGAAAATTTTTGAGCGATGAAATCATCCATGATGAAACCGATAATGACCATTTCTTTACAACGGGCGATACGACGCATAATGGTTCACCCTCCGGGTCATTAAATATCTTTGAAAATTTTCAAGGAACTGTGGGGGACGTTATCGAAACACTCATTAACAGTGCATTGGAAAAATATCCTGTTGCCCCTGAAAGACTCTCTTTAGAAGAACGTATTTCCATAATACAAGAACTAAACGACAATGGCCTTTTTCTTCTAAAAGGTGGAATACCTGCCCTTGCTGCAAGTCTTGATGTTTCAGAACCTACGGTATACAGATACTTAAGTAAAATTAAAAAAGAAAGCGAATAATCACTGCACCCTTTAAATCGCAGCATATTAGCATAAATAACAGAAATGGTAATAACTTGGTTTCAAGTTATTACCATTTCTGTTATTTATTAATTAATTTCATACTTCATCAGCATCCATTATACCAAGTTTGCGCTTCCAATATCGCGAATATATAGCACCTAGCGGATTGTGGGCAAGTAGACGGTCTTTAACAACTAGATTAGTTACCGGACCATCACAATTTTTATTAAAAATCGCGTCATGCCCTACACATAATCCACAGGATATAAAGAGTTCTACGCCCTTTTCGCTTAAAAATTTTGCTTGAAACTTCGGATTACACATAGCTTCACATTCCAGTTCAGGATTAACCTGCTTTAAGTCCAGTTCTTTTTTAGGTAAACTGCAAGCCTTACAGCAAACACTGTATAATTCAAACCCCTGATTAGTAAAATATCGAGCAATATAACGGGCTTCGTCATTAAGTCCAATACAAAAAGCCATCCCCAGTTTTTTATATCCCATGGCTTTGGCAAATTCGGCAGTTTCCTGCAAACGAGTCACACTGCTGTAAAAGGTACCTTCAACATATGCCGCAGCCTGCATAATTTTCAATTCTTCTTCAGTATAAGCACTTTTCACTATATCCTTAGAAACACCTGTACAATTTATACCTTTAGTGTAGCAGGCGTGAGAAGAGCAGTTAGCACAATTACACTTCATTACAAACACCCCCCTAATTATGCAAGTGCAATAACTTCAATTTCCAACGCAGCATCTTTAGGTAGAGAAACTACTTGAAATGCCGACCGAGCCGGGCACTCTGTTGTAAAGAATTCAGAATAAACGCTGTTCATAGCAGCAAAGTCAGCAATATTTTTAAGAAAAACAGTTGTTTTAACTACTTTGTCTAATCCCGACCCTGCGGCTTCTAAAATACTTTTAACATTTGTCAAAGACTGTCTCGTCTGATTTTCAATGCCACCTTCAGCAAATGCGCCTGTGTCAGGATCTAGAGGAAGCTGTCCTGAAATAAACACAAACCCATTAGCCTTAATTCCTTGTGAATACGGTCCAATAGCACCCGGAGCTTTATTTGTAGATACAACAATTTTTTCCATTTAGTTTTTCTCCTTTTATATGACAATTAATATATGCAGCCAAATCTTTTATTTACTCAGTTCCTTTACTGCCTTGGCCATACGTTCCAATGCTTCCACCAATTGTGCTCGTGGACACGCTATATTCAAACGCATAAAGCCGTCACCACCTGGGCCAAAAGTATACCCATCGTTCATGGCAACCTTGGCTTTTTCCAAAAAGAATTTCATCATTTTCGAATGCTCCATGTTCAAATCTTTGCAGTCAAGCCAAAGTAAATAGGTTGCCTGGATGGGGCCCAATTTTATTTTAGGTATATTTTCTTGTAAAAATTTGTAAGTATATTCTAGATTACCTTGTAAATATTCCATCAATTGATCAGCATAATAATCGCATTTAGTATATGCAGTCTGCACCGCAAGCGTACCAAAAATATTGCGTCCGAATGCTTTTAAATTTTCCATTTCACTGTAGAAACGATCATGTTTATTACGATTAGGTATAATCGCCGCTCCTGTACGAAACCCTGCGATATTAAAAGTTTTGCTTGGATTTACGCAAACTACGCAGTTATTAGCGGCTCCTTCGGAAATACTCCCGAAAGGGATATGTTTAAATCCTTTGTAAATAATATCGGAATGAATCTCATCGGAAACTACGAAAACATTGTGCTTAATACACAGCTCACTAATCTTCTCAAGTTCTTCTCGCGTGAAACATTTGCCGGTAGGATTATGAGGACTACACAAAAGGAACATGGTAGTTCTAGGATCAGAAAGTTTATTCTCCAGGTCTTCCCAATCAATTGACCAAGAACCATCTTCATTATGGAGTAAAAGATTCGGTGCGATATAACGGCCATTATGCGGAATAACCTGGTGAAAGGGATGGTATGCCGGCATTTGTACAAGCACATTATCACCTGGATTAGTGAAAGCACGCATTGCATAAACAATAGCAGGAACTACAGCCGGAGTGTACTCTACCCAATTCGGTTTTACTTCCCAGCCGAAACGCCTTTTCTGCCAACCACAAACAGCTTCTTCATATCCCTTGTCAATACAAGGATAACCAAAAATTGCATGCTCAGCTCTCTTTTGTATCGCCTTAACAATAGGTTCAGGACATTTGAAATCAGTATCAGCGATCCACATAGGAATTACATCATCACCATAAGTATCCCATTTTTTGCATTGAGTATTTTTTCGGTTAAGCGTTGAATCAAAATCATGTACTAAAGTCATAGGAAACACCCTCTCTTCATCACATGTTTATTATTGTCATTTCAAACTGTAACAACATATTTTTCTGTATTTTTAATAATATTTTATCACATCGATATATAGTTATTACAATTATCATATCATAAACATTATACTTTAACAATAATTTCTAAGAAAAAGCATCAATGCCATATAAAATGGCATCGATGCCTAGAAATTTAAACATTGAAATTAATATAGTAACATACCCATAGTAATCAACGTAACAATGATCATGCCTGGCGCCGTTACTTTAATTATTTCTATAGGATTGGTTTTAGCCAGCCCCGCAGCAACTATAGCAGCGGCAGCCAAAGGCGACATAGAACGCCCAAACCCACCCGTCAAAAAGGCCGTAGAACCTACCTGAGAAATTCCAAGACCAAAATCAGCAGCATGTGGAGTTATTGTAGTATTGAAAGCCATGGTACCAGCAATACCGGAGCCACTAAGCAAGGCTACAAAGAAAGGTCCGAAGGTAGCACCCAGTCTTGCAATAGACTGGGTATGTTTCATTGCTTCAATTAAAGAACTTGTCAGACCTACTGCATTCATCCCAGCAGCAAAAACACCTGCCGCAATAAGTATGCTTATAATACTAGTATAGGCATTACCCATGCCTTTAAAAAATTCTTTGGTAATGTCCCCAGGATTAGCACGACAAACGATTAAACATAAAATAACCCCATAAATCATAGCCTGTGGTACGCTAATATAAGGTATTATCCCTACTTGTTCACTGCTGAGCAAAATCAATATAATAGGTAACAACGGCATAACTGCTTTAATAGGGTTAGCCTTAATTTTATCTACAGCAATTTTTTCATTCAATTCTGATTTATAGCCACTATAGCGACCGGTAAAAATCGCTATAGCTACAATAGATGCAATAAAACAAGCAAAACATATCAATCCAACTAATGCATGTCCATAAATAACGCTCATAACATCAGTTTTTGCTAGTTGTGCAATAAGTACATTATGAGAAGAACCAGGTGAAAAAATATCTCCCCAGGTGGATCCAAAAATAGCAGCAGCCGCAATAATCGGATGAATTCCTGTACTAGTAAGCAACGGGACTAAAAGAGCACCGCACGCAGCAGTAGCTCCAGCCGCACTTGGAAGTGCTAGACTAGCTATAAAGGCAATAATCATAGCCGAAGGTATAAGAAAATGCTTTCCTTTAGAAGCACACCCACTCATTAAATTAATAAAATGTTCATCACATTTTGTATAAGCAGTAACATAAGTAAAACCAACAACCGTACACAAAATAGGAACCAAAGATTTATGTGCCGCCCAAGCTACGAAAGCATCAAAAGCCACTGACGGCTTTCCGGCGAGCAAAGCCATTAAAACACCAGCTACAATAAGCACCATCCGACTATCGTATTTTTTTATGATAAAATATACAGCACCAATTATTATTACCCCTGCAAGATATAACATCAATAATACCTCCTTGTAATATTTTCAGTTTAAAGGGCGATGATAAGTAAATTTTTGGTATTTTAAGGTTTTTGTACACACATTAAAAATTTGGTAAGAGCGAAAAGTGCATCGGGAAGAGAATCCAAATAGCCTACTTCATCTTTAGTGTGGGCATTCATACCCACAAAACTCATACCGTCAATAACAGGTGTACCAACTGATGCAATGTAATTGGCATCGGAAACTCCCGGGCTAGTAACTGTAACCATCTTCACCCCGATAGCAGCATAAATCTGTTCTAATTGTTTTGCTAAGGCCACTGAAGCGGCATTTTGAGGGAAAGCCGGATGAGCTTTTAAGCTAAAAGTAACCTGTGTTCCTGGAACAATAGTATTTGCTACCAGTACTGCCGCTTCCCGTTCTATACGATTAAATTCAGTTGTGTCATCGACTCTGATGTCCACTTTTGCCATAGCATAGTCAGGAATAGTATTAGCGACCTCTCCTGCAGAAAAAACAGTTACATTAACGAATGTTCCTTTATTTTCGTTGCCAAGTTTACGAAACTCCATAACCTGATGTGCTAATTCTTCAAGAGCATTAGCTCCCTGAGACGCTCTGGCAGCATGTACACTTTTTCCACGCACTTCTATTGTAGCATTACCAAGGCCCTTACGTCCGATGCACGCACCATGTTCAGGTTTTGCTGCTTCCAAGACTATAGCCAAATCATGGGTTTTAGCTTGTTCCATAATCAATTCTTTGGAATTTTCTGATCCGGTTTCTTCATCAGCATTCATAATAAAAGTTATTTGCTTATAGTCCTTAAAATTCAGTTGCTGCAGTAATCTTAAAGCATACACACCTAAAACCAGGCCACCTTTACAATCAATGCAACCCGGTCCGTAAACTTTACCGTCTTCAACTCGAAATGGATTTTTCTCTAATGTCCCCTTTTTAAAAACAGTATCAGCATGGGCATTAAGCAATATTTTTCTGGTTCCTTCGCCTTTAAAAACAGCTACCAGGTTGTAACATCCGGCAGGAGTCTGCAAAATTCTTACCTCGGCACCAAGCTCTCTTAGCCAGCTTCCGACCCTTTCAGTCATTTTTTCCGATCCTTCAGAATCCCCGGTAGGCGATTCTACCTCCACCAAAGTACATAGATCCTTCAAAAAATTTTCTTGCTCAGCAAAACACCATTGACGCAGTTCTTCATTTTGCACTATTTTCTCTCCCCCATTTCTTTTGTAGCTGCTAAAGCTATTTTTCTCTCATTTGCAGCCTATATTTTTTGAAACATGGATATATATTTATCGTATTCCATTAACTTCATTATAATTTTTTATCATCTAAATAATATTTTATACTATATCACACACGATAACATAAGTCCTCATTTTTTTCAACAATTTTCAGATAATTTTTTATTATTTCAGTAAAATTTTAGCGTTACTGTTTTGACAAATAAAAAAGCCAGTCGCAAAAACGACTGACTTAGATTTATATATGGTGTTCTGGGGGGGATTCGAACCCCCGGCCTACCGCTTAGGAGGCGGTCGCTCTATCCAGCTGAGCTACCAAAACGTAAAAACAATTAAGTAACACTAATTGACAATAACTGTAATATGCGGTGAATTAAGTTACATTTGAAAGCCATATTATGCAACAATATCCACAAAACAGAAAAAAACTGTGGATAACTTATAATTTTGTGCTTTTCAGTGTCCATAATTCGCATTTGTGTAACATTTTTCCTACTAGTACTTGCGGCTATCGTTAACGGCTAGAATCCACACTGTGCCTTGCTAATAGACGAATTGTTTATTATTTGTACTCAATTTTTCTCCAGTGTACGAACACATTCAACAGGAAAAAAGTTATCCACAGTTATGAGCAAAAAACTCGTGAAAAACAGCCATTTCTTCGTCGTTATCCACAGAACAAACGTTCCTGTTAATAAACCTGTTTATAAGTTGTCCGCCATTCCCGGAGGCATACTCCACTCAACTCGTACACCAGCATTTACCCACAAACGAGTTAATACAACACCAAAATCTTCATAATTATGCATAGCATTCAAAGTTACTGTTTCAAACTCACGAATGCCATGTTCGCTAGGAACATCCATTGTTTGCGTCTGAGACAGGTATTCTTCTACTCTTTTTTGAGCTTCAAGATCGCCGGGAATACTTACTGTTATTTTTTTCGTTTCGTCATCATATTCCACATAGCCATAATTACAATGGGAGTTTAAAGTTACTTTATGCTTCGCCATAATAACCTCCAATAAAATCAATGAAATTAACTTTTATTTCTTGTTCATCATAAACCCCAAAAAACTATCAACACCATCTTTATAAACTTCAAGGGTAATTACCTGTAGTATTATATCACAAAAGTTCAATCCTTGCGATACATAGGTTTAAGTCTTTGTTCCATGGGCATTTCTTCCTCTTTGGCGGCAGCTTTCGCTTTGGTGTAAAGAGTTTCCTGGACGCTAACACTTGCACCATGTTTAGCCACTCGGCGATAAGTACCATTGCTTTGCATTAAATGCGCGCCAACATTATCTTTAAGACATAACTTTAAAATACCCTTGATCCGCTCAATATGTTCTTGACCTTCAATGGGGAAAAATAATTCAACACGATCATTTAGATTTCGTGGCATCCAATCGGCACTGGAAAGATACACTTGCTCATTGTCACCATTAGCAAAGTAAAAAATCCTACTATGCTCTAGCAATCTACCCACAATACTGCGCACCGTAATATTTTCACTAACGCCAGGTATACCGGGTCGCAAGCCACATATACCTCTTACAATCAGTTCAACTGTTACCCCCCCAATAGAAGCTTGATATAACTTTTGGGTTACATCTCTGTCTATAAGAGAGTTCATTTTAGCTATAATATGCCCTTTTTTACCAATTTTCACTTGGGCTATTTCGTTATCAATAAGTTCATAAAGTTTTTTTCGTAAACCCAAAGGAGCCATGACTAATTTATTCCACATAGGAGGTTCGGAATAACCTGACAGTAAGTTAAAAAAAGCAGAGGCGTCACTGCCATACTGGTCATTAGCAGTCAACAAACCAATATCTGTGTAAAGTTTGGCCGTAGTATCGTTATAATTACCGGTTCCTAGATGTACATACCGTTTTATACCATCGGCTTCTTTGCGAACAATAAGAATAATTTTTGCATGTGTTTTGAGGCCAACTAAACCATAAATAACATGACAACCGGCTTGTTCCAACCGTCGCGCCCATATAATATTGTTTTCTTCATCAAAGCGTGCTTTTAATTCCACCAACACCGTTACTTGCTTACCATTTTCTGCCGCACGTGCCAAAGCCGCAACTATAGGGGAATTACCACTAACACGGTACAACGTCTGCTTAATAGCTAATACTGCCGGATCTACAGCAGCATCACTAATCAATTTTATCAGAGGATCAAAGCTTTCATAAGGATGATGCAGCAGTATATCTTTTTCTTTAATACTGTCAAAAATATTATCCATAGATAGTAATTCTTGTGGTCTTTGTGGTGTAAACGGTAAATACTGCCACTTATTCATACCGGGAAATGAAATAAATTTTGTTAGACAAGTTAAATCTAAAGGTCCACTTATTTCATAAACGCCAGAATCCGTTAAGTCCAAACTTTTTATTAAAAACCCTTTTATAAAATTGTTACTTGTTCGCACTATTTCTAGGCGAACAGCTGCACCACGTTTACGTTTACGCAAGGATTTTTCTATTTCTTTTAATAAATCTTCTGTATCTTCTTCATCCACATCCAGATCAGAATCACGGGTAATACGAAAAGGCACTTCATCTAAAATTTCGCAGCCTTTGAACAAATCTTTGCCATGCTCCATAATTAAATCTTCTAAAAAAACAAATGTGCGACTATCAGTTTCGTCCTCTACCTCAATAATTCGTGGTAAAACAGAGGGTACTTGCACAAATCCTAAGCTATGTTCACCTTCAATGTTATTAAGTTCTATTGCTAAATTCAGAGACCTATTGGCCAAAAATGGGAAAGGACGCGCAGCATCTACCGCCATGGGAGTAAGTACCGGATAAACAAAATCATTGTAATATGTTTCCAGCCATTCCCTTCCCTTAGCATCGACTTCTTTAACATATTTAATATTCAAACCATAGTTACGCATTTCTTTTAACAAAGAAAAGAAATAACGATATTTCAATTTCATTTGTGTATGTGCAGATTGTGATATTTTTTCCAGTTGTTCCTCTACAGATAATCCGGCAGCATCTTTTTTATTTATACCATTTTCTAATTGATCATATAAACCAGCTACACGCACCATAAAAAACTCATCCAAATTCGAGGCTGAAATAGAGACAAATTTTAGACGCTCCATTAAAGGCGTCGTTTTCACGCCGCCCTCCTTTAATACCCTTAAATTAAATTTTAGCCAGCTTAGTTCTCGATTAAAAAAATATCCCGGATTAGACAAATCAATATTCATAATGTTACCCTTCTACTTTTTCTAGTATTGGTAGTAAGCCATAAACTTCCTCAAAGAAATTGCCTTTATTGGCGAAAGTCCACTCTTCCAAGGTTAAATCCTTTTTGCTCTTAGCCGTAATATGCATTTCATTGCCTTTAATGACAACCTTACAACTTTTAATTTTTTGTTGATAGCTGCGATCCATGGCATCGGCCAAGCGTAAAATAGAGGCTAGTTTGGCCACTAAAGGCACAATAGATCTCTCTACCTGAGGACTACACGTAGGTTGAGTCTCAAATAATAAATGAGAATGGTAATAAGCTGTTAAGGCAATTATCTCTTTATCTTTATTACTAAAGCCTAATATATCTGTTGACATAATTAGCTTGTATGAATATAGAGAGTGACTGCGCAAACAAATATACTTACCAATATCATGAAGTATACATGCAGCCCTAAGAAGTAAGCGGCAATGATCATCCATACCATGTGCTTTACGCAAACTATCAAAAATTGCTAACGAAAATTTTTCTACTTGTGCAGCGTGATTACTGTCATAATTATAGCGGTTCCCTATGCTGTGCACTAAGCTTAACAAAACTGTCTGTATTTCCTTTATATATTCTTTGTTAGTCTTGCGTGCTACATAAAGAGTCTTCATGCCATCAATAAAGCGATCCGGTGTAATAATAATTTCCTTTGCCGGTGCTAAACTTAGCAACTGTTCGTAAAGTATGATTGTTGGCAGCACTAATTCAGCAGCATTTTGACCAAGGTTAAAGACTTTAACTAATTGAGTCATGCTCAACTTACGTACACGGTCATAAAATGATATGAAATCCGTAGCTTTCATACATTCAAGTTGGTTCGGCTTAGACCTCTTACCAAACATTTTTAAGACCAGCTCAGTTTCAGTGCCGGAAAGGACTAAATACCTAACGTCTTCCGTAGCCATTTCATCTCGCACAGGGCCCACGGTACTAGAAATATATTCGGTTAGTGCTCGGCCAAAATTTTTACTTGATCTTTGATTACGGTCAAAATCTTCTTTTATACGAATTACACCAATATGCAAATTCTGTTGATATTTTATAGCATTATCTTTCATGTATGTAATTCCTAGACCGCCGGAAGAAATATCTACAAATAACACTCCACTACCCGAAACAAATTCCTTGGCGTTATCTAAAGTCCGCAAAATTGAAATGTATTTAGTATAAATTTCTCTAGGCATTTCCACAACGTCTATGCGCAATCCTGTCTTTACCAAAATTTGGTCTAAGAAGTAGGCTTGATTTTCTGCTTCTCGTACGGCAGTTGTTGCTTGGACCGAATATTCTTCCACGCCATACTCATCCATTAGGCGCTTATACCCTTTTAATATTTCGCAAATTTCCGTTACTAAACTAAAAGATATTTTTTTATTTTTAAAGGTTTCTTCTCCTAGTTTCACTCTTTGGTTTGCTTCTTCAATAATCCTTATATTATCTAAATTACTATATTCAACTATCTGCAAACTAATCATTTCTGAACCAACATGAATGGCCGCAAATGTTCCTTGTTTTTTCTTTTTCATATAAACAACTCCCCTCTAGCTTTATTGACTTCGACAAATATCCTTATAATCCTTGCAAAATAACTTCTTATAGTGTAAGTTTAACATAAATTTAACATAAGTTAGCCAATCTACGCAGGATTTTTGCAACAAATGGGTAATATATAAGGTATGAATATTTGAGAATAGGTGAAATTATGCAACGAATAGCAATTATTGATATTGGCTCAAACTCTGCGCGTCTTGTAATTACACAAATGTACAAGTCAGGCGCCTATAACATGGTCTATAATCAAAAAGAAACTCTCAGACTAAGCCAAAAGATAAACACAGATGGAGAGCTTACTGAAACAGCTTTCACCGATACCCTTGAGTGTATGAATAGCTTTGCTTCTATGTGTGAATTATTTCATGCCAACAAGATTATTGCAGTAGCCACGGCTGCTATCCGCAATGCACCCAATGGCAAAAAATTAGTGCTTAAAGTAAAAGAAGCTACCGGCATTACGTTAGAAATAATTTCCGGCAAGGCTGAAGCTTACATGAGTTATTTAGGCGTTATAAATACCTTAGATATAAAAGATGCTATTATTTTCGACTTGGGCGGCGGCTCTACAGAGATTATTTTAGTGCAAAATCGTAAAATGATTAATTCTATTAGTCTGCCCATTGGTTGCGTAAATTTGACGGCAGCCTTTGGTAGTAAAAACAAAATTACTCCAGCTACTTACACAAAAATGCGCAAGGCCATTGCGGCTCAATTAAATTTAGTGCCTTGGATAAAAGCTACAGGTCTACCACTCGTAGGAGTCGGTGGCACCGCCCGTACTGTTGGCAAAGTAGAGCAAAAGCGAGTAAAATATTTTACTTCCAAAATTCACAACTACCAATTTGCTATTCAAAATTTTAAAAACACCTTTAAACAACTTTTAACCACTTCAGTCGCAGAACGCAAACAACTACCCGGACTTTCCAGCGAGCGTGCTGATATTATAATAGCCGGTGCTGCTATTATAAAAGCATTGGCTGACTTTAGTAAGGCAAAAAAAATGATTATATCCGGTTGTGGGCTGCGTGAAGGTATGTTTTTATCTTATTATGCGCCCAAAAATAAACAACCACTTATTACAGAAGATATTTTGGCTGACAGTTGTGAAAATGCCTCTAAATTGTACACTCCAGACAGTGAGCACAGTAGACATGTAACAAACTTAGCTCTGTCTATGTACGACTCATGGAAGCCTTTGCATAAATTAAATGACCGCTGGCGGCAACTCCTGCAAACTGCCGCATTACTACATGATATAGGCATTACTATTAACTACTATAGTCATGCTAGGCATAGTGCTTATATGATTGAAAATGCCAAACTTTTTGGCCTAACGCACAAGGAACAAGTACTTACCGCAATTATAGCAGGCTGGCACAATGGTATTTCTCGCAGTTACTTGCGCAATAAGCAATATAAAGAATTGTTAACAGAAGTGGATTTAAAAAGGCTAGGAATGGCAGCCTTGCTTTTAGCCCTAGCTGAAAGTTTGGATTATTCTCAAACCAATCAAATAAGCGAGCTCTCCGCCACCATTTCCAAGAAAACTGCTGTGCTTAATCTGACAGCGGCAGTAATTCCAACAATTGAACTACACCAACTTAAACAGCAGCTACGCTGGTTTCACAAAGCCTTTGGCTTGCCGTTGGTCATAAAAACTCATAAATAATAAAAATCCTTTTAGGTCACAAACCTAAAAGGATTTTTATTTCCCTCGTTTAATAATCTGTTCACCAAATTTATTTTTTAAAGCATCTAAAGTTGCATTCCGCTTTTCTCGTTTTTCATCCTGGGCAAAATCCAGAACCAGCTCTCCAACTGTAGCAAACTTACTAACAGTTACACCCAAAAGCCTCACAGGCTCTGTCCATTTTACTTGCGCAATAAGTTTTTCCACTAACGCAAAAATGTCTTCATCCAGACTAATCGGCGTCTCGGTAGTAACACTACGTGTAACACTTTTAAAACTGCGGTACTTCACCTTTAACGTTACCGTATGACCTGCCAAGTCGCTATTACGAACACGCCACCCAACTTGTTGGCTTAAATTCCAAAGAGCATCATGATACTCTTTTTGTGTAAGCAAGTCGTCTCCATAAGTCGTTTCTCTACCGATAGATTTAGGTTCTCTACTATTTTCCACTTGCCTATCATCTATACCAAGGGCTAAATTTTGCACAAGTGGGGTATTATTACCCAAAATATTTTTTAAATACATTTTATCGCAGACAGCTAATTGTCCAATAGTGAAAATACCTATCTTATTTAATTCCTCATTGGCCTTTTTACCAATACCGAAAATTTTATTTACCGGTAGAGGTGCGATGAAATTCCGGGCTTCTTCCGGTTTAATAATAACCAAACCATCAGGCTTGCGTAAATCCGAACCAAGTTTAGCTAAAAATTTATTTGGAGCCAAGCCCACAGAAGCAGTAAGTCCTGTTGCTTCTTTAATCCGAGTTTTAATCTTTGGACCAAGAGCCGTTATATCGCCCACCAAATGCTCCATTCCTGACAAATCCAAAAAAGCTTCATCTATTGATAATGGTTCTACACATGGAGAAAATTCGGAAAATATTTTCATTATTTGTTGCGACACTTCTACATAACGCCACATGCGCCCAGACACAAAGATACCACAGGGACAAAGACGTTGTGCTTGCGCTATAGGCATGGCGGAATGTACACCATATTTACGTGCCTCATAAGAACAAGTAGACACAACACCTCTATGTGCCCTTCCACCAACTATTAATGGCTTTCCTCTGTACTCTGGGTTATCAAGTTGCTCTACAGATGCAAAAAAAGCATCCATATCAACATGCATTATCCAACGCATAAGCTTTCTCCTTATATACACAGGCGCGGCAAATCAAGAAAATGCCGAATCAACAATAATAAAAGCATTTAAATGTTACATTAGATAAATCCCAAATGTTCCGCCAAAATTTTACACCCCAAGCCTATGAGAACAATTCCTCCGGCGATTTCCGACTTTTCCCGGCCCCACTCACCAACCTTGCTGCCGCAGGTGCACCCAAGAAATGAAATTAAAAATGTCAGCAAGCCTATAACGATGGCTGCTTTGATTATGTTTACATGTAAGATAACCAAACTAACACCCACTGCTAAAGCGTCAATACTTGTAGCTACTGCCAGAGTCAACATTTTCTTGTTATCCATAATATCATATTTACAAACGCATGCTTTTTTGCTTTCTAAAATCATGCTAATGCCAATATAACTCAAAAGGCCAAAGGCAATCCAATGATCGTAATTAGTAATAAACCTTTCAAAATGAGAGCCTGCATAATATCCCAGTAAAGGCATAATTGCTTGAAATCCACCAAACCAGGTACCGAAAATTAGCCCACCTTTTGTCCGCTTATCACTAGGTAAAGCTAATCCACCACAGACAGATACGGCAAAAGCATCCATAGCCAATGATATTGCTAACATAACCAATGCAAAATCGCTCATAATTTACCTCAATAAATAGTCATACTCTGCTCTTGATATTTTTTAAAAGCATTAATAGCTTCTTCACGCAGCAGTTGTTTTAGTTGCAAAACTTCTTTATTATGACATTTCCCTTCTATAAATCTATAAATAAAATCGTCTCTAAATCCAATTTGAGCCGTATCTTGAGCGGTATTCCCATAATATACTACCTTAATATTTGCCCAAATAATTGCTCCCAAACACATGGGGCAAGGCATAGCAGAAGTATACAGTTCACAACCTGTTAAATCATAGGTTTGCAAATACTTACAAGCATCACGTATAGCCTGAATTTCGCCATGACAAGTTGGATCAGAGTTCTTAATAACCTCATTGTGACCACGTCCAATTATTTTTCCATTTCTAACAACTACGGCACCAAAAGGTCCACCATCACCCGTTTTTAAATTCTTTTCCGACTCTATAATAGCTTCACGCATAAATTCCATTTTTATTCCTCCAGCTTAACACACACTTTTCGTGACTAAAGCATACTATGAATTCACTCTATTTAGCTTTAATTCCTTCCAACGTTATCATTGTCAACGAACGCAAAACAGCTAATTGCTCAGCACTATGCCTTTTATCATCAGCCATTTTAGCAAAAACAGTAAGTGCCACTTTCAGCATCTTCTTAGTAATACCATGCTGCCTGGCGCCATGAACCTTAACTGAGTTTACTATGCCCGCTAAAACTGTCAAAGTTGCGCGTTTACCTTCTGATGTTAATTTATCATTGGCAGCCACCTGTTTATGAATCAATTCTGCCTGCCTCAAAAAATCTTCCTCACCCAAAATTTTCGGTTCTTTATCAGCCATCGTAATATTCTCCTATATTCTCCCTATAAAATTTGTATTACAATTTTTTCAGCGTAGGGATTTTTTTCTTGTATCTTGTATATTATACACCAAAGTGCATTATTTTTCGCACAAATAATGTATAATAGGTTTTAATTATGTGATGGAGGATTTTTGTTTTATGAATATTTTTTTAATTATCACTATAGCTATGTGTATAATACTTTTTATGCTACAAAAACATTATCCAATTGGCCCTTCTATTTTACTTGGTGGACTATTTATGTGGGCAGTTAAGGCCCCAGACCCCATGCACTTCATTACTGCAGGTTACCAAACGCTAACAATGCAACGAACTTATGATTTACTTTTTGCCCTATATTTTGTTATGTGTCTGGAAATTGAATTACGTACCAGTGGAAGTCTAGATGGTATGGTAAGGGCTCTGCAGCGTCTTTTTCCCAGCGAAAAGTTCACATTAGCCATCATGCCTGCCTTCTTAGGGCTTTTGCCATCTCTTGGTGGTGCGCGCTTTTCTGCTCCGATTGTAGAAACAGCTAGCAAAGAAACTAATATCACATCTGAAGCTAAAAGCTCTATTAATTTTTACTTTCGCCACATTTTCGAATATTCCAATCCAATTAATCCCGGCATGATTATGGCTTGTAGTATTGCCATGCTGCCCATAAGCAAATTCATTATTCATCTTGGTTGGCTTTCTATTTTAGCATTTATTCTAGGCTGGATATTTTGCATCAGCCCCTTAAAATTACCACCAAAAAAAACCGTTATTTCCACAAAAGAAGAACGAAATAAAGATATTTCCGATGTAGCTCTGTCTTTAGCACCTGTAATAATAAATTTTCTTTTAGTTGTTTTTTTCCAGATAGGGGCTGCCATTTCCATGGGCTTAGTTGTAATTGGCATGATTTTCTTATTGCGAGCAACTAGCCGGACTTTAAACGTTAAAAATGTTTTTGTAGAATCTATGGATATTAAAATGCTTTTAAATGTAGTATGCATTTTTTATTTTATACAGCTACTTACTGTTACAGAAATTCTAACTGCCATTGTAACAGCCTTTAACACGGCACCGTTACCGCCAATGGTTATTATTGCTTGTGTTTCCTTCATTATTGGTATCTTAACAGGTCTCTCACAAGGACATGTTGCTATAGTCCTTCCTATTGTAGCCGCAATGGCTCCCGGTGATATAACTATGTTTGGTGTAGCTATGGTTTTTGGCATAGCAGGACAGATGATTACCCCTACCCATGTATGTCTTATGGTAACTTTGGACTATTTCAAAGCCGATTTTTTCAAAACCTTAAAACCTGTCGCACTTATTGAATTATTAATATTAAGTATATTTAGTATAACTACCTATCTATCCATATAAAAAAACCATGTCACAGGTAAAGGCTTTTTGCCTATGACATGGTTTTTTTTATAATTAAACTTATCACTTACTAGCCTTCATATAATTAAAAAGTCTCTCTCTCAATTTCTTGCTTCTATGTTTACTTAATGGCAACTTTTCATCATTTTCCAATATGATAGTGTCCTTGTATACGTTGCGCACGTATTTCAAATTCACAACGTAACTTTTATGATTCCTAACAAAATCTTGTCTTGACAATTCAGTTTCCACATCACTAATTTTCCCTATAAAAATGTACTCATTACTATTTTCACATATTCTAATATTACGCATGTTTGATTCAAAATAATAAACATTGGATAATTTCACCTTACTTAGACCTCGTTCGTTGGCAAATTTATAATAAATATTTTGCTCCAAAGCCAATCTCTTCAATAAAACACTTACCTCTGTCAAAAAATATTCTTTATCAATAGGCCTGGAAAAACAGCGATAGACATCTACTTTGTAACATTTCGCAGTCAATATTTCTGTGGTAGTTAAAATAATTATCGCAACATTTTTATCATATTGGCGGATATTACGTACTGTATCCATAATATAAAAACCATCTTTTGCAACATCTAAAACAATTACGTCAAAATGCCCTCCTCTTTTATAGCTATCCAATAAATCTTCTGCCTTAGTAAAGGGAATAGTTTCTACCGAGAAATCTTCCTGCCATAGTTCTTGTAAATACTCACAAATCATTTTAATGCCCTTAATATCAGCATCACAAACTGCAATGTGAAACACCCCCAACCCTCCTTCCAAAATAAAATGCTATTATATCCTAATTAGTAATAAGTATAACATAAAGTCACAAAAAAAGAGAGCTTACGAAAAAAATCATAAACTCTCTTTTAACAATCACTAGGCATTTTATCAATCCATTTTAATAAAACCTTATAGGATCCGGCAACTTCTGCCGTGCTATTAGCTCTTTGATTGCCCTGACAATAGGCAAACGCACAGCAGCTACATAAAGTTTAGAAATATCTTTTGCCTTAATAATACCAATTAAATCAAGTTGAAAACAAACCTCAGCTTGGATTCTTTTACCTCGTCAACATCACCCCTGTTAACGAAACGTTTATAACCTTTTCTTACGCAAGCCACTTTAACTTAGTTTGTTTTTTTGTTGTTCCTATGTTAATATAGCCAGGTGATATCCTTATTTGTATGCTATTTCTTTTTATTTAGGAGGCCCTCATATGAACATTTTAATCAGTGCCTGTCTATTAGGCATGAATTGTCGCTATAATGGAGAAGGTCAAATTATACCTAACACTGACCAATTAATAGAAAAACACCATTTAGTTCCCATATGCCCGGAAATATATGGTGGTCTAAGTACGCCCCGAGAGCCTAGCAAAATAAAAAATGGCAGGGTTATTTCTAAAAATGGAAATGATCTTACTGAATATTTTGAGCGAGGCGCACAAGAAATTCTTGCATTGGCCAAACTTTATCATTGCAAATATGCCATTTTAAAGCAGCGCAGCCCATCTTGTGGTTACAAAAAAATATACGATGGAACTTTTTCCGGAAAAATCATTAGCGGCAAAGGCGTATTAGCTGAACTCTTGCTAAAAAACGGCGTAATAATTGTAGATGAAACTGAGATAGATAAATTAACATAAAATAACAGTGACGAGCAAATGCTCATCACTGTTATTTTATGTTTTTGCTCAAACTTTTACTCTACACGTGGAACAGTTAAAGATCCTTCCGGCATAAGAATCACCCTATAATCTTTCCCCACTTCTTTTTCAGCTATTGCTAGCGCCTCTTCCACCGTATCTGTTACTCCTGCAAAAAGCATATCCTTAGCCAACTGCTTATCCAAGGACGATACTAAAATGTATTTTACAGTTTTCATTAAGCGTGTAACCGCATAAGCCTTGTTAGCACCAATAACAAAATTAGCCTCCAGCTCTTTCTCAATGGCATCACAAGAACCCAAACGTTTACAAGTTTCTTCCAAAACCTTTGACCCGCTGCCTTCTTCACATTCCGCTAAAAGTATCACTACACCGCCTTCGCGTACAGCACAGCGTGCATTATCCATGGTCTTTTGCATTTGATATACGTTTATGTCTTTAGGATAGCCCCCACAAGAAACAATAACTACGTCCGCTAATTGCGGTATAACCACTCCATATACTTCATCCACAAATTTACAAGCCTCTTTGTGAGCGGCTATATAATCTCCTGCAAACATACGCAAAAATTGATGTTTTGCGTTCAAAATGGCATTAAATAAAATTAGAGAACGTCCTTTAGCAAATAAGGCCACCCCTTCCATTTGGTCTTCATAAACAGGGTTTCCTATGGTTTTTCCCAGTCCGGCATTAGCATCAAGCATCCAACTGTGATTACAACGAACTGTCTCCATTGCCGCACAACCGGGCAGAACGGCCTTGCGTCCTCCGCCATAACCACTGAAATAATGATGTACTATTGTGCCGGTTAAAAACACGTGATCCACATGGCACAAATGTTTGTTAATCCATACCGGCGTTTTACGGCTAGTATCTCCAAAATATTCAAAATCATCTTGTATGGTAGAGGTACTATTATACATCTTCAAGCGTCCCGCAACCTCAGAGCCCACTGCCATGACCATTTCTTCGTAACTCATATCGCGATGAGTACCCAGAGCAAAAACAATATGCATATCCTCATCTTTAATACCCAGCTTATTCATTTCATTTACTAAAATTGGCATGAAGTCATAGCTATTGGCCACACGAGTCGGATCATTACAAATAAAGGCAATAGTTTGTCCCGGTCTTACTACTTCATTAACTGCCGGCATTCCGATAGGATGATAAATAGCATCTAAAACAGAAGCTTTAATATCTTCTAATGGTGTAAAATCCTTAGTACGCACTTCTTTTAATACTTTATCGTCATTCAAAGTAAATTTCTTACGTCCTCTACCATAGGCAAAATCATATTCACGTATTGTCATAATAACGCCCCCTAAAATTTCCTATTGTTTAACTACAATCATTTTACCATAAAAACAACTATTGGAAACAGCCTTATTGCCACATCAGTCTGAAATCCAAATTTTACAAAAAAATGGGCATCCCCTTCTTAGGGTATGCCCATTTAATATGTTATTTTAAACAGCTTTAGCTAAACATTTAGTTATTCCTAATGCTACACTTACTTCTTCCCAAATGACGATTTGTGCTTTATGAAAACCATTAAAGGTCGTCGCAGATGCAGAAGTGTATGCACCACACAAGGGAACCAGAATAAGATCTCCTACTTCTAAAGTAGTAGTCATCTTACCTCTGAACATAATATCTAAGGAATCACAGCTAGGCCCCGCAAAAGTGGCCTTGTGCTTAGTTCCTTCTTTGAAACTAATAAGTTTGTAATCCCATTGGTCAAAAATAACGCCGGAGAAGGTTCCATAAATACCATCATCCAAAAAGTACCAAGTTTGGCCATTTCTTTCATTTACGCCAATAACACTGGTAATAAGATTCATTGCTGTACCACACATAAAGCGCCCTGGTTCAGCCCAAATTTCGATATTCGGAAAGTCTTCTTCCAAACGAGCACTAATTTGCCCTAACATAGCAGGCAAGTTAAAACGAACCTTTGGTTCCGGCACCGGCATACCACCGCCAATGTCCAAAACATGTAAATCAATACCTTGTTCTTTAGCTTCAGCATATATACTGCGAACAATTTCTAACGCTTCCAAATATGGTTCAGCAGATGTAGTTTGGCTACCTACATGAAAAGCAATTCCCGCAGCATTAAGCCCTGATGCAAGGGCCAATTTAATAAGGGGCAAAGCTTGCTCCCTAGGTGCTCCAAATTTTTTGTTTAAATCCACATGCGCTTTTGTATTATCTATACGTAAACGCAACAGTACTGTAGCACCGGGACAACATTTGGCAATTTTCTCTATTTCACTAACGCTGTCAAAGGTCATTCTGCTAACTCCAGCATCTGCACAGGCTCTAAAACCACCCGCTGTCTTAATAGGATTCGCATATATCATACGTTGGCCATCAATACCCAATTCTGCCAACGTTCTAATTTCACCATCAGATGCTACATCAAAAGAAGACCCTAATTCTGATAATCTCTCAAGAATACGCAAATCAGGATTAGCCTTCATGGCATAATGCAACCTTACGTTCGGCAAATGCGCCTTTAAAAAACAATAATTCTTCTCAATCTGGTCTAAAGAAAGAACCAGTAACGGCGTCTCGAAGTTTTCCGCCAGTTTCATCACAGCTTCTTGTGATAGTTGAAAAAAACCTTGTCTCTTCATATACACCCTCCCCTTGCTAATGCTTTAATTTACTGTAGTTTATTATACTACTATTTCAGGAAAGTGCAATAGGAAAATTGAGGAAAATTGAGGACTTTTGAGTACTTTATGGCAAAAGTATGAAAAACCTCATAATAGCCCCTTTTGAAGCGTATTAACCCAATAATAAGGCAAAATGCCACAGTTTTGACATACTAATCTAATGTAGCAATAGCTATATATAGTGGTTAGCAATATGCAACGCAGGCACATATTCTAACAAAACAAAAAAATAGCCAAATTTCTCAAAAACGAGAAATTTGGCTATAAATGTATTATTTAGCTTTAATTACCTGACAACCCATATAAGGAACAAGTACGTCCGGTACAGTAACTGATCCGTCTTCATTTTGATAATTCTCCAAAATAGCACAAACAGTTCGACCTACCGCTAGTCCAGACCCATTTAAAGTATGAACATACTCAGGTTTTTCTTTAGGACTACGCCTAAATTTAATATCAGCACGTCTAGCTTGAAAGTCCAAAAAATTAGAACAAGAGGAAATTTCTCTATAACAGTTTGCAGCCGGAATCCAAACTTCCAAATCATATGTAGTAGCAGAGCTAAAGCCAATATCTCCTGTACACAAGCGCACAACATGATAAGGCAATTTTAAAAGTTGCAGAATTTCCTCCGCATCATTAGTCAACTTGTCTAACTCTGCCCAAGAATCTTCAGGTTTAGTGAATTTTACTAATTCCACTTTATTAAACTGATGTTGGCGAATAAGTCCGCGGGTGTCACGGCCTGCGCTCCCTGCTTCTGCTCGAAAGCATGCGCTATAAGCACAATATTTTATAGGTAAATCTTCAACATCTAAAATCTCTCCGCGGTGGTAGTTGGTAACAGGCACTTCTGCCGTAGGAATCAAGTAATAATCCAAGCCTTCTATCTTAAACATATCTTCAGCAAACTTGGGCAATTGTCCTGTTCCCGTCATGCTTTCTTTGTTAACAATATAAGGAGGAAAAATTTCAGTATAGCCATGTTTTGATGTGTGTACGTCTAACATGAAGTTATACACAGAACGTTCTAAACGCGACCCTAAGCCTTTGTAAAAAGCAAAACGAGCCCCTGTAACTTTAGCCGCTCTTTCAAAATCTAAAATCCCTAATTTTTCACCAATATCCCAATGAGCTTGCGGCGTAAAACCAAACTTTTTAGGTTCGCCAACAGTCCTAATAACAGGATTATCATTTTCATCCTTACCAACCGGAACGTCATCTGCCGGCATATTGGGAATCGTCAGCAATATTTCTTTTAAACTTGCTTCAGTTTCTTTTAATACTTTGTCATCCGCGGCAATCTTTTCGCCCAATTCACGCATAGCTTTTATTTGCTCATCAGCATTTTCGCCAGCTTTTTTCATTTGACTGATTGCACCGGAAGCAGCATTACGTTGGCTCTTGTCAGCCTCTACTTGCTGCAACACCTCCCGGCGTTTTTTCTCCAAAGCCAAAAATTCATCCAAGTTTTTATCCATGTTGCGATTCTTCATGGCTTGTTCCACTTTTTCCGGATTTTCTCTGACAAACTTCATGTCTAACATATAATTACCCCCAGCAATTTCTTACATTAGTATTTAGATATTGTAGCACAAAAACTGCGGGAAAAAAAGTAGGGGTACTGTGCTCTCCCCCTACTTTTCAACATATTTTCTGATTTTTAGCGACCTAACTATTTTCGCATACTAACTTGGTGAATCATATTGCCAAATAAGCCCATTGCAGCCTCTCCTACAGCTTCTGACAAAGTAGGGTGTGGATGTATGCAATCAGCAAGATTCTCTGCTGTAAGCCCCTGTTGTATCGCTATGAGGCCTTCCATAATAAGATCACTAGCATGTGCGCCCATAATGTGGCAGCCAACTATTTTATGAGTCTTTTCATCAGCAATAAGTTTGACCAATCCTTCAGTTTCTCCCATAGAAACAGCCTTACCATTGGCCATGAAATTAAATTTGCTTATAACTACCTGTCTGCCTGTTTCCTTGCACTCTTGTTCAGTCATTCCTACTTGAGCAATCTCAGGCTGCGTAAATATACAACTAGGAATAGCCTCATAGTGCATAACAGCTTCACCCTCAAAAGCATTGACAGCCGCAATAAGCCCTTGATGAGAAGCACTATGAGCAAACATAGACATGCCGGTTACATCACCAACGGCATAAATTCCCGGAATGGAAGTTTCCATTTTTTCGTTAACAGTAATCCCCTTTTTAGTATGGGAAACACCTATTCTATCTAATTCTTCTGCAACAAAAATCGGTCGCCTTCCTGCAGCCAAAAGCACCTTTTCTGCTTCAAGCACTTCTTCCTTCCCTTTACTTTCGATTGTAACTGCAAGTCCCTCAACTCCACGTGTAATTGATTTTACAGTAGCTCCCGTTTTAATGGCAATATGCTGCTTGCGCAAGACTAATCCCATACGTTTTTGCATGTCTACATCGCAGAGCGGCAAAATAGTTGGGGCCATTTCTACTACAGTTGTCATACAGCCAAAACCGGCGTAAATACCGGCAAATTCAACTCCCACTGCCCCTGCACCGATAATAATCATAGACCCTGGTATTTCATCTAATTTCAAAACTTCATCGCTAGTAATAACTCCCAACAAGTCTGCCCCCGGAATAGGTGGACGAGACGGTTCTGAGCCTGTAGCAATAATAATTTTTTTTGCTACAATGTCTCTTTCGTCATCGGGATTGTCTGTAACCAAATGTACTGTGTTTTTATCAACAAATGTTGCTTTACCAACAACAAGCTCGATTTTGTTAAGCTTTATTAGTTGCTCAAGACCCTTACGCATTTGATAAACAACATTATTTTTGCGTTCCATAACCTTTTGCCAATCATAAGCCATGCCCTCAACAAATATGCCAAACTCTTCTAATTTTTGTAGATCTTGCCATTTCTCTGCACTCTTAAGCAAGGTTTTTGTTGGGATACAGCCTTTATTCATACAAACGCCGCCCAAATTATCTTTTTCAATCAAAATAACTTTAGCCCCTAATTGCGCAGCTTTAATGGCTGCAACATATCCACCTGTCCCTGCTCCAATAACGCATAATTGATATTCCATGTTAATACCACCGCCTTTTAACGTCTTTTTGTCCAATCTTCGTTGCTATATTTTTCCGAAGCTAAAACTTCTGCCCGTTTTATTTCAGCAGTTGTCAATTCTCCCTCAACCTCATCAATTTGCAAGGCAGCTTGCAATCCCTTAGTCATAGCCATGCGCACTTCATCCCAAGTAACTGACCGTCCTAGAGCCGTTTTTAAATCCGCTACCTTGTTTTTTAACATAGTAATTGTTTTTATGGATTCCTCCGAAGATATTTGCAAAATCCCCACTAGTTCTTCCGGAGAAAAATCTAAAAGAATAGAACCGTGTTGTAATATCACACCATGCTTACGCACCTGTGCCGACCCTATTAACTTTCTTCTGTCTATAGTCAACTCATAATTAGAGGGTGCATCAAAACAAGCCGCAGATGCAGGTTGCCGAGCGTGTTGTCCATAGGAAGAGATGGGTTTTGTCATTTCTGCCATAAGGCCCAAATCTTCTAGACCTAAAAGCAACCCTTTACTCAAATAACGATAAGACGCAGTAATAGTCATTGGCATCCCAGGATAATCTTCACCGACAATAATACTGTACGTTAGTTCACGACTATGCAATACTGCGCGGCCACCTGTTAGACGACGCACGATATCAATGCCCGCTTTTTTGCATGCAGAGAAATTAATTTCTTTTTCTCCATGTTGAAAATAACCTAAACTTACTGCAGCCGGCTGCCAGCCGTAAAAACGAATAGTGGGTGGTGCTTGTCCCGCAGCATAAGCTTCCATAATGGCTTCATCCATACCCATGTTACTTGCTGCATTATTAAAGCCTGTATTTATTATACGCCAAGGAACCTGTTTACCACGATTCAGTGTACCTAAACTCAACATGTGATCACTTCGCTTTCTGCAAAAGCTTCCTCTACTTCTCTTGCAGATAATGCTCTAGGATAGTTATAAAGTACCTGTCCCGGCCGCTCATTATAAAAAGGTCTGTTGCAATTATGACAGCCCGTTGTACGAAAAGCATCCCCGTCAGCTAAAACTTCAGCAACATTTTGTACTTTAAATCCCGTGATTTTTCCGTCTCTACAAATAACGACATCAGAACTGAAAGCTCGTTTTAACAATCCTACAGCTATCTGTAAGCGACGATAACTGCCAATATTAGGTTGTACTTTGTTCCCCATAGCCGTACCTGGCAAGGGAGTAAAAGCAAACAGACCCACAGTAATATTGCGAGCATAGCATTCTTTAATAAGCTGCCACATTTCTTCTTCAGTTTCACCTAAGCCTACGATTAAGTGTGTTGTCATTTTCCCAGGGAAAGCTGCCGCACAAGAAGTCAATAACTCCCATCTTTGCTGCCAAGAACCACCTTTTATTTTCTCAAAAAGTTTAGGTGTAGCTACATCCATCGCTAGTCCTATGCGATCTACGCCTAAGTCAAAAAGTTTTTTCGCCTCTGCAACAGAAGTAATATAGCCGGAAACTACTACCGGTACCTGCGCTTTCACCAATGCCTCCACAGCCTTTTGTACTTCCGGCAAACTATCCGGCCTATTGACTATTTGTAGGCAAGCCCGTTGAATTTTATTGGCGTTATAAGCTGCGGCCAAATGTTCAATAGAAACATCCTGGCTGGTTTCTTCCCATGCTACCCTTGAAAGAAACTTAGCGGCTGCTGTGCTTTCACGAGCTTGGGCACAAAAAGCGCAATTGCGCGTACATTTTTCCCCCAGCATAATATAGGCTGTTGTGGGCAAAGCATCTGTTTTCAATTTGCGTATTCCAATAGCTCCAGCTGTTCCCACGGACAATTTCCAGACACTCATAAAACGCAGCACTCCTTATTTTCCTTGATAGTTAAACCTAATTCTTCTGCTTTTTTCACAGCCGCTCTCACCGGCTGAACAATGCCATTTATGCCACACTCTACTGCAGCCACATCTAGAACTGCTCTATATTTCCCGCCGGGACGCATACACCCCAAAGTTAAAGGAATCCTAGGCAGCTCTTGTCGGGCCCAAGTTAAAAATTTAATTACCTCTTCCAGTGCAGGAGGCTCAACCTTTGCATATTCTGTTTCCGGGGTAGGAATCAAAACGATAAAAATTAATTGCTCTAGTCCCAATTTTTTTAGCACTTTTACGGCTTCGTATTCACCGCCAATTTTACCACCGTGGAGACCGATACAAATATGAGGAGCAACATGTGCACAATACTTGCGTAACATTTTATAACAATTAGCATAGTCTTCCACTGTCTTGTTTAGTTTCAAAGTATCCTTAATAGTGTCCGTATCGCCTAGAAAATCAAAAGATACCACATCCGCTAAAGGAGCTAAAGCTTTTATTTCTATTTCCGATAAAAGTCCTGTATGAAAATTGTAGCGGCGATTGCCCTTTATATTCTTTAAGCTTTCCAAATAAGGCATAATCTGCACCTTACCACTCCGGTCACAGCCGCCACTGATAAGACAACTAGTCCCTTTAACATCTTCTTGAGTTTTTATGGCAGCTAAATCCGTCATTTTACACAAATAATGCCCACCGCAGTGGGCACATTTGAGCGCACAACAAGCCCCCGTAACACTTATACTTTCAGTGTCGTAAGGCCTGCTAATAAACAATTTAGGCGCAAAATTTTCCTGACGAATTTGCCACGGCGTTACTGCGCTGCCCATTTTACAACCGGGTTGCGTGCAGCCAAGGTTTCATCCAAACGACTAACAATAGTATTATGTGGGGCACTGTGCACTAACTCAGTATCCGTTGCTGCTTCCACAGCGATTTTCTTCATCGCGTCAATAAAACCGTCTAAAGTTTCCTTGCTCTCTGATTCTGTAGGTTCAATCATTATGGCTTCCTCCACAATCATAGGAAAATAAATTGTTGGTGGATGATAACCATAATCTAACAAACGCTTAGCAATGTCCAAAGTATGTATGCCATATTGCTTTTGTTTTTTAGAAGTCAAAACACACTCATGCATACAAAAACGGTCAAAGGGAGAATCATAAGCTTCTTCTAGCATTTTCTTGCAATAATTAGCATTTAGCACAGCATCCTCGCTAGACTTGCGGAGACCTTCACCACCCATGGAAAGTATATAGGCATAAGCTCGCACAATAATACCAAAATTACCATGGAAAGCTTGCATTTTACCTATGCTCTTATCAGAAGTAACCCAAGAATATAGTCCATCACAGAACTGAACTCTAGGATTAGGCAAAAATTTTACCAAAGCCTCTTTTACGCCAACAGGCCCGCTTCCCGGTCCTCCTCCTCCGTGAGGAGTAGAAAAGGTTTTATGCAAATTTAAATGTACTACATCAAAACCCATGTCGCCTGGACGTACAATTCCCATAATGGCATTAGAATTAGCTCCATCATAATAGAGCAAACCACCGGCATCATGTACAATTTTAGCAATGGCTTCAATCTTATTTTCAAATAAACCTAGCGTGCTGGGATTAGTCAGCATAAGAGCTGCTGTATCAGGTCCAACCACTGCCTTTAAAGCCTCCAAGTCAATAGAACCGTCAGCTTCAGATTTAATTTCTACTGCTTGCATACCACATACTGCGGCAGAAGCAGGGTTAGTGCCATGAGCAGAATCAGGCACTATAACTTTCGTCCTAGCCAAATCATTACGATCTCTATGGTAAGCACGTATTAGTTTGAGTCCCGTTAGCTCACCGTGAGCTCCGGCTGCAGGTTGCATAGTAACAGCCTTCATACCGGAAATTTCTGCTAAAGCCTGTTCACATTTATAGAGTATTTCCAGAGCGCCCTGTACCGTAGCTGAATCCTGTAGAGGGTGCAACAAAGAAAGCCCCTCATAGCGGCTTATATCTTCATTTATTTTAGGATTATATTTCATGGTGCAGGATCCTAAAGGATAAAATCCCGTATCCACACCAAAGTTGCGATTGGAAAGCTGCGTATAGTGTCTTATTAATTCTAATTGACTTAATTCCGGTAAAGCAGCTTTGTTGGTACGAGCATACTTTTCCGGAATTAAGTTACTAACTTCGGGTACATCTAATTTAGGCAAATCAACAGCTTTGCGACCAGGTTTGCCCAATTCAAATATTAATGGCTGCCTCTCTAAAATCATGCTTTTGCCCCCAATCCAACAACCAAAGCATCTATTTGCGCTTTAGTCCTATTTTCTGTTACACATAGAAGCATATTCCCTGCAAGTTCAGGATAATAGCAGCCTAAATCTAACCCGCCAATAATTCCTTCCTTTAGGAGCTCTTGATTAATTTCAGCAATATTTCCGGATAATTTAACTACGAACTCTTGAAAAAATGGTGCTTTAAAAACTGTTTCTATGCCATGCCCTGCTAAAGCTTGTTGCGCATAATGAGCCTTTTGCAAGCACTGAGAAGCCACTTCTGCATAGCCCTCTTTACCTACTGTAGATAAATAAACTGTAGCAGCTAAAGCACAAAGAGCTTCGTTAGAACAAATGTTAGAAGTAGCTTTGTCTCTTCTTATGTGCTGTTCTCTTGCTTGTAAGGTCAAAACAAAACCCCGTTTACCATTTTTATCCACTGTTTCTCCAATAATTCGCCCAGGCAATTTACGCATTAATTTTGCTGTAGCAGCCATAAAGCCTAAGTATGGACCACCAAAGGAAATAGCTAACCCCAGTGGCTGTCCTTCTCCTACAACGATGTCAGCCCCTTGTTTGCCGGGTGCCTCTAAAATTCCCAAAGCAATTGGATCACTAACAGCGGTAAACAATGCTCCTACCTCATGGGTTTTTGCAATAAGAGCAGATAAATCTTCCAAATTGCCAAAAAAATTCGGGTTTTGAATAATAACTGCTCCTGTATTTTTGGATACAACTTGACTTAGAGCTTCTAGAGTAGTTACGCCATCTGTGAACCCTACTTCTTTAACCACAAAACCAAAATCTTTAGCATAAGTGCCTAATACAGTACGATAATTTGGATGAACGCTACGTGCAACTACAATCTCGTTACGACGTGTCGCATGGCAAGATAAAAGTGCAGCTTCCGCCATAGCGGTAGAACCATCATACATGGACGCATTAGATACAGGCATTCCTGTTATTTCACAAATCATAGATTGATATTCCCAAAGAGCCTGCAAATAACCTTGAGAAATTTCCGGTTGATATTGTGTGTAAGCTGTATAAAATTCACTGCGGCTGAGAACATGACCAACTGTACTTGGAATGAAGTGGTCATAAGCACCTGCCCCCAAAAAACAAGCATATTCTTGCAAATTAGCATTGGCAGCTGCTAGCTTTTTAAAATATGCAGCTACTTCTCTTTCACTTAAAGGTTCCCCCAAGGCAAGAGGACGGTGAAGGCGAATACTATCAGGCACATCAGCATAAAGTTCCATTGTGTCCTTAACGCCAATAGCTGCCAACATTTCCGCTCTATCCTCTGCCGTGTGTGGCAGATAACTCCATGTCATAGGTTATGCCTCCTCCAACAATAGCTTTTCATAATCAGCGGCATTTAATAAATCATCTAATTCTGCAGTATTTGACAATTCAACTACACAAATCCACCCTTTACCATATGCGTCTTCATTAATTAATTGTGGAGCATCTTCTAATTGTTCATTAACTTCAACAACTTTGCCGGAAACAGGAGAATAAACATCTGAAACAGCTTTGACAGATTCTATTGTTCCCAAGCCCTCAGTCGCATTAAGTTCAGTATCTAGTGCCGGAACCTCTACAAATACTACATCGCCTAATTGGTCTTGGGCAAAATCAGTAATACCTATAGTTGCTTTATTGCCTTCAACTTTTACCCATTCATGATCACTGGAATACTTTAACTCTGCTGGAATTTTCATAACAATCTCTCCTTTTAATGTTTTTTGGTTTTCAGGCACTCCTAGTGCAAGTATTTTTATAAAATTATTTTGTACGTTTATAAAATGGTTTTTTTACTATAACTGCGGGGATATATTTTCCACGCACATCAATAAATATTTCTTTACCAATTGTCGCATAGGCTGTATCAATAAGCACTAGGGCCATATTCTTACCCAAGGTAGGCGCAGGAGAACCTGTAGTAACGCGCCCAATAACTTTACCCTCGCATTGTACAGGAAATCCAGCTCTGGCAATTCCTCTGCCTGTAATCTCTGCACCCATTACTCGTTGAGGCAAACCGTTGGCTTTTTGTGCCGCTAAAGGTTCTTTGCCATTAAAAGCATCTTTGTCTAATTTTACAAACATGCCCAGTCCTGCCATCAGAGGCGTAATTTCTTGTGATAACTCATGCCCATACAAAGGCATACAACACTCAAAACGCAACGTGTCACGGCACCCTAATCCAGTTGGTAAAATCCCCTCTGATTTTCCGGCCTCCATGATAGCTTCCCATAAAACAGGAGCATCACTTGCCTCACAATAAATTTCAAACCCATCTTCCCCTGTATAACCTGTGCGGGAAACAATGGTATTTTTTCCCGCTACCATAACATCAGCCATAAAATGGTAGTATCCTATATTACCAACAGGAGCACTAGTTAATTTTTCTAAAATTTTTAACGCTTTGGGTCCCTGCAAGGCCAGCTGACCTGTTGCATCTGATTTATTAACCAATTCAACTTTAAAGGAATCTATATTCTCTTGCATCCAGTTCCAATCTTTTTCTATATTCGCCGCATTAACTACTATTAAGTATTTTTCAGGTCCAAACTTGTAAATTAAAAGATCATCAACAGTTCCCCCATCTTTGTAGCACATTGGAGAATATCTGCTTTGTCCAACTTCTAAATCCGTCAGATCATTAGTCACAAGGGTTTGCAAGAAAGCAAAAGCTTCTTGCCCCTCTGCCCAAATCTCACCCATGTGTGAAACATCAAAGAGTCCTGCACAAGTACGAACCGCCTTATGCTCGGCTATTACTCCCGAATACTGAACAGGCAATAGCCAGCCGCCAAACTCGACTATCCTTCCACCATATTTCACATGTGTGTCATATAACGGCGTCTTTTTTCCTTCCATTTGTTTGCCCCCCTAATATTTTTAGATAACAAAAAACAGAGACATGAAGTGTCCACTTCTTTGTCTCTGTGTGCATATGAGAGAATTAATAACTGCGTTGTTACAAATTATTTTACTCCCAGAGGTTAGTCCGATTGAAATTCTTTTGCCTGAGAGTTTTTACAAAGTAACTTGCCCCTTCGGCGCTGTATCCAAACAGTCTCTCTTTCAACCATCATCCCACCGTATTCAGTTATCATTACAAAATTATTATACATAGTAAAGCTGGATTTAGCAAGAGAAAAATAGTCTTAGCTCTCTCAAAAAAATATATCAAGTAAACTATTGTATCTTCTCATAACATTGTTACTTGAAATTTTTAGCCAAATAGCTCACCGCACCAATAGCCGCTACAAGTCCCTGCCCCGTAGCTCTACTAATCTGATAAGGCTGGCCCGTACAATCTCCTGCCGCAAAAAGGCCTGCAATATTCGTACTCATTTGTTCATCAACCAAAATAGATTTTCCTCTTAGCTGCAAATCAGGCAGCAAGTTCTCAATAGGATCAGTTTCACGGAAAATAAATACGCCCTGAACCGGCTGATACTCACCGGTTGTAGACAGCCCGGTAACGCGATCAGTTCCTGTAATACCTGTTGGTTTATCTGAAATCACAGTAATATTGCTATGTTTTGGTACTTCCGTTAATTTATACAAAGGCAAAAACTTTACCTCAGAACAAATTTCCGCCAAATACTCCACTTCCTCTAAAGCCGAAGGAATAGTAGAAACTGCCGCTACAACTTTTCCTTTGTAAAAATAGCCGTCGCAAGTGGCACAATAACTAACGCCCTTACCTAAAAAATCTCTTTCACCATTCATAGTCTCCGAATGAGAAGTACCCACCGAAAGGATTATGGTTTTTGCCTGATAAATTTCGCCGGCAGTTCCTATAGTGAAACCACCTTCACCTTCTGTTATACCTATAACCTTGCTTTTAATAACTTCAGGTTTAAAGCTCATGGCGTGCTCCACAAACCTATTCATCAATTCTTCTCCTGTAATATTAGCAAGACCTAAGTAATTGTGTACCATCCACGCTTTACGTAAATGAGGGCTAAAATTACTGGAATCAAATATTGCAACCTTTTTGTTGCGTACGGAAGCTGTTACTGCTGCAGACAAACCAGCCGGTCCTCCACCTATAATTGCTACATCAAACATATTCTTCACCTCATCGTTTAATCTCATATTATAATTATACTACATATAGCGAATATTTGCTGTTCTGAAAAATACAATAACTTAATACGTACTTTACTTTTGATAAATCTATTGATATACTATCAATAGATAGTTATTATTATTATGTCGCATTGAATTTTCTTCATTTCCTAATTTTAATAGAGGATTTCTTAAAGTAATAGCGAAATAGGAATGTAAGAGAGTTTAATATAAGCATTGGTAATAATCATAAAATCCTTTCGATTTTATGGTCATTTATATGAGTAGCTTTGGTAACTATTTTTTTCTATTACAAAGGAGGAGTAACATGGAAGCTGTAAAATTTTTTATTTGTAAACATTGTGGCAACTTAGTAGGACTAATCAATAATGGTGGTGGTACTTTGGTTTGTTGTGGCGATGACATGACAGAACTAATTCCTAATACCGTTGATGCTGCTAAAGAAAAACATGTCCCTGTAGTTGAACAAAACGGCAACACTGTAGTTGTTAAAATCGGTAGTGTCGCTCACCCTATGGAAGAGAAACATTATATTCAGTGGGCTTATATCCAAACAGAAAATGGTGTTCAACGCCATGCTTTTAAACCTGGCGACAAACCGGAAGCAACTTTTTCCTTGGTTGCTGGCGATAAAGTAATTGCTGCTTACGCTTATTGCAACTTGCATGGACTTTGGAAATCCTAATTCTTAGTACAAAAAAGACGACACCCTAACGGGTGGCGTCTTTTTTTTTGCTTTAAATACTGCTAAAAACAAAACCATACCTTACTTACCATAAATTACATGTTTATCGATATTCACCAGTTCTTGACAACCAGTCATAATCATAGCAGCTTCAAGTTCTTCTCGCATATGATTCATAAGGCAAGAAATACCTTCAGCACCACCAGCCCCTGCTTGGGTAACCGGCCTCCCCAAAAGCACTGCATCAGCCCCTAAAGCCAGCATTTTCAAAACATCAAACCCGGTACGAATGCCACCGTCAACAAATATAGTCATCTTATCACCAACTGCAGACGCAATTTCCGGCAATACTTCTGCCGTTCCGGGTGTATGATCCAGAACTCGTCCACCATGATTAGATACAACAATTGCATCAATACCTGCTTTAGCACAAACAACTGCATCTTCAACATCCATTACACCTTTAATAATTATAGGCAGGCTAATATTATTTTTTAACTCCAGCAGTTCTTCATAAGTTTTCGGCCCTACTTTTTGCCCTGATACCGTCATATTTATTAAAGCTGCTGCATCTACATCAATCGCTACAGCAATAGCTCCAATTTTTTCTGCTTGTTTAGCTAACGTTATAATTTGATCATTAGGGCGTGGTTTAATAGTAGGAATCCCCCAGCCACCAACTTCCTCTATACAATGCAGCCCATCTTGATAAATCTCCGGCAATTTACCATCGCCTACCATACCTAATGATCCCACGTTCTTACATCCGTTAATAACAGCATCAGCATACATTTTTTCTGCAATATAGTTATTCCAGTTAAAAGCAATCCCACCTATGGGAGCCGCTAAAATTGGCATAGTTAAGCTTTTTCCCCACAACCGAAACTTGGTAGAGGGTATATGCACGCTGTGAATAATCCGTTGGCGCAGTTTTACCTCTGCCAGTGCAATTATATTATTACGAAAAGCTTGGCCTGTACCTACTCCTCCTGCTCCAGGTATTTCACCGGCGCAAGCACGTCCATCACAAATGGGGCACATACGGCAAGCCTTACCAAATTTCTGTTTACCAAGTTCTCTTAATTCTTTCATATTCATAAGCTTCACCCCTTATAAAATTTTTTGTACATTTTTTTGTTTGTATAATTATCTCGGCATTATTTGCACAAGTTTTTATTTAAATTAAAGGAGCCTCTCACGAGACCCCCTAGTTTACTGTTGTAAAAACCGCAAAGGATTAACAGTTGCTCCTTTTTCTAAAACTTCAAAATGCACATGAGGACCTGTACTGGCACCGCTGCTGCCAACAAAGCCTATGATCTCACCGCGTTTAACGCTCTGTCCGGCACTAACCGCTATAGCACTCATATGCCCATAGGCAGTTTCATACCCATTGCCATGATCAATTTTTACATACCTGCCATATCCGCCATTCCATTCTGCCATTTCTACTTTGCCGGAACTCGCAGCAAAAACAGGCGCACCATAAGAATTAGCTATATCAACGCCAGGATGAAAATCTCCACCAGCACCGCCAAACGGATTAGACCTTACACCATAGAAAGATGATATTTTCCCGCCTTCAGTAGGCCACTTAAAATAACCGCCTCTATTATATAACTGCTCTAACATGTTGGAAAGATTTTCTCTTTTATATGCTATTCTTTTATCCAGCATAGCATTTTGCACGTCTAATATTTCCAGTTTATTAGCAGCACTCTCTCCACCGCCTGTACCGAGCAAATCCAATTCCTGAGACTTTCTGTCGATATTCCCGCGGGAAACTTTTTCGCCATCTTTCTCCAAAGTTTTACGTACAGCAGCTTCTAAAGCAGATACTTGCGCCAGCTCTTTTTGCATTCTTGCACTATCGTCTGTTAATTTTTGTAGTTTTTCAGTATACTCAGCATACTGTTCTCTATATACACTTAATTCCTGTTGTTCACGATAAGCGGCATAAAGCATAGTAGATCCCTTAATCACTGTTCCTAGTAGTATCACACCAACAATTCCTAAGGCGATAACCGTTTTTTTACTAAAGCTAAGAGTTTTACTTTCCTTGCCTGGACGGCTCAACGTAAAAGCAATACATGCGTTTATATCTTTGTCTTTCTCATCTTGCATTTTTTGACCCTCCAGTCAATAAGTTTAGTACTCTATATTATCCCACACTTTTTGTAAATTTCAAAGTATTCGTGCCTAATTTTGCAAACTTATCACATTATAGGGACGTATAGCGTCCCTTATTTAAATAGCCCGAAGCGATTGCCTAACGCTAAAATTCTGTGCCCCAGGACAGGTACTTCTTCCAAATCTTCCCGTTGCAGACCGCCTATTAATGTTAATACAACCCCATATACAGGAACCGCAATAATAATTCCACCCAAAATATTCCAAACACCCCAGGCAGATGTGGCCCCTAGAAATAAATGCACTGTTATACCCATTGCTGCGGCCGCAAACATGGTTTTGACAACGCCAATAATTGGCAAAGAGAAACCTGTATGTCGGTAAATGAAAACTAAATTAAGTAATGCCGCTATGCCAATATCAGCTACCGTGGCCCAAGCCGCACCCTTGATTCCCATCCAGGGAAGAGCCGTCAAAGTCCAATTCAAACCAACTTTTACTGATGCCGCAATAATCATATTAATTACAGGTATTGTGGTTTTCCCCATGCCCTGTAAAATTCCGGTACTAACTTGATGAATGCCTAGTAAAAAGATCGCCATACTCATAGTTTGAATAGCAGGAGCAGCACCAGGGGCATTATAAATCATACCGGCTACTTTCTCTGCCAAGACAAACAGGCCGACACTACATGGTATTGTAATTATAGCGGCTACTCGGAAGGCAGTTTTAGTTTTTTCTTTAATACCTAAAACATCACCTAAAATTCTCGACTCAGAAATGGCTGGGACCAAACTAATGGCCAAAGCAGCAGTTAATATAGTTGAAAGATTTACCAAGGGAACGGCCATGCCCGTTAAATAGCCAAAAAATGTAGTTGCTTGCGAAACATTAAAACCCGCAACTTCTAATCGTGCAGGCACTATAAGTAAATCTAAATTAGAAACTATTGGAAGCATTAAGCTTGACATAGAGACAGGCAGTGCCAAATATACTAAACGTTTAATAATCATTTTAGCCGGTTCCACCACAGAATCAGCCGCTTGTTTCACTGTTTCTAACTTAAACTGTTTTTTCAAACGACGATAGAACCACCACAAAACCATAAGCCCGCAAAAAGCACCCACTCCTGCTCCCATGCTAGCGCCAGCAGCCGCATAAGGCAGCCCGTAAGGCATAAGCATATAGGCAAAAGCAATCATAGTAAAAACCCTAGTTAACTGTTCTGTTATTTCCGAAGCAGCAGTAGGCGTCATAATTTGCCACCCTTGTAAATAACCTCGAAAGCTGGACAAAAAAGTGACAAAAAACACAGCCGGGGCCAAAGCAATGATTGAATAATAAGCTCTAGCGTCACGAATCCAATGATTATCAACCAGCCATTGGGCTCCAAATAAAAGTGCACCTGAAAAAATTAAACCCGTGCAAAATAAAAGTCTAAGAGAAACGTTAAACACTCGTTTAGCGCCAGCATAATCATGCTTGGCAATCTTTTCCGCGGTAATAATAGAAATGGCAACCGGTATGCCGGCAGAGGAAACAGTTATAGCCATTAAATAAATAGGGAACCCCATTTGATAAAGACCTATACCCTCGCCACCCATTACTCGCGACAAAATTATCCAATTCAAAGCCCCTATTACTTTGACAACGATGCTGGAAATCGTCAGAATCATAGTTCCTTTGAGAAATTTATGATTGTTAACTACAGGAGTTTCATTTTGCTCTTTCATTACAGCCCACCTTAGAAATGTTTTTACCCTTAATTTTAACATACACTAGGACAAAAAAGAAGGTATATACAATAAACTTAATATTAATGTTTGACAAAATATGTTAGGAAAGCTACAATCTATAAGTAGCTAAACCTATGGGTCGTATTGCCGGCTCACCCTCGTAGTTAAAATGTGACCTAAAGCCGCCGCGTACCCTTGGTATGGGGCATTTTGTATGTATAAATAAAAAATTGCAACGCAAAAAGGAAAAGTGTTATGAATAGGTATCGAATCGGCCTAGACATAGGCTCAACCACAGCCAAAATAGTTGCCATAAATAACCGTAACGAAATCGTATTTTCTAAATACGAACGCCATCAAACTAATATTATTCCGGTTATCATAAAATTCCTTGAGCAATTAAAAGCTCAGGCGGGTAGTTGCGCCCTAAACATTAAAATTACAGGTTCTGTGGGCATGGGAGTTGCCGAAAAATGCGATCTCCCCTTTGTACAAGAAGTTATCGCAGCCACCGAATTCGTAAAAACTCTCTATCCAACTATCTCAACTATTATTGATATTGGCGGCGAAGATGCCAAAATCGTTTACATGAATCAATCCGGAGCAACAGATTTACGTATGAATGGCAACTGTGCTGGCGGAACCGGAGCCTTTATTGACCAAATGGCAATTCTTTTGGGGGTCAATGTTGAAGACATGGATATTTTGGCCCAAAAAGCTGAACATACTTATTCTATCGCTTCACGTTGCGGTGTATTTTCCAAAACAGATATCCAAAACTTACTAAGCAAAAATGTCAGTAAAGCTGATATAGCTGTTTCTATTTTCCACGCCGTAGCCGTACAAACTATTTCCACTTTATCACACGGTTGCAAAATTAATCCTAAAGTTTTACTGTGTGGAGGGCCCTTAACTTTCATTCCTGCTTTGCGTAAAGCCTTCGTTAAATATCTAAGGCTTGAGGAAAGTGATTTTGTGGTGCCGGAAAACGCAAATTTAATTCCTGCTTGGGGTGCAGCAATTTACGCAACCAATGAGGAGCAAGTTATTGATTTAGATAAACTCATTGTCTCCTTAAATGACAAAACCTTACGAAACGTACAAACAAATAATAATTTACCACCTATATTTTCTTCACCGCAAGAATATGAACTGTGGAAAGAAGAAAAAAAACGCGATAATGTTGAGCAAACATCTTTGGAAAAATATGTTGGTCCTGCCTATATAGGCATTGATTCCGGTTCAACCACAACAAAAATTGTGGTTGTTGATGATAAAGAAAACATTTTATTTTCCTACTACGCTCCAAACAATGGTAATCCTATAGCAGCGGTACAAAACGGCTTGACACAGTTTGCCTTTGACTGCCAAGCAAATGGCTCCACCCCTAAAATAATGGGCAGTTGCTCCACCGGTTATGGCGAAGATTTAATCCGAGCAGCCTTTAAATTAGGCAATGGCATTATTGAAACCATTGCACATTATTTAGCTGCACGAAAAATACATCCACAAGTTTCCTTTATTTTGGATATTGGTGGACAAGACATGAAAGCTATTTTTATTGAAAATAATGTATTATCTCGCATGGAAATAAATGAAGCGTGTTCGTCCGGTTGCGGCTCCTTTATAGAAACTTTTGCTAAAAACATGAGTTTTTCTGTAACCGATTTTGCTAACGCCGCTTGCTTAGCATCACATCCGTGTGATTTGGGAACTCGTTGCACAGTCTTTATGAATTCCAAAGTAAAACAAGTTTTACGTGAAGGTTCTACTATCGGAGATATAGCTGCGGGGCTTTCTTACTCCGTAATAAAAAATTGTCTTTATAAAGTATTAAAACTCAAAAGCACAGAAGAATTGGGCACTGATATTGTTTTACAGGGCGGAACTATGAAAAATGATTCCGTAGTTCGCACCTTTGAATTACTGACCGGTGTCAGTGTGCACCGCAGTAATATTTCGGAAATAATGGGTGCTTATGGTTGTGCCCTTTATGCTAAAGCAAAAAGCTCTGGCATTATTGCCTTGGAAAATATAATTGAAGCTGCTAATTATACTACCCAATCACTGCAATGCAGTGGCTGCGAAAATAATTGTTACATCAATAAATACAGCTTTGCCAATGGTAATACTTATTTCTCCGGCAACAAATGTGAAAAGATATTTTCTAACCGCGGCGATGATGCCACTAACGGAGAAAATATATATAGCGATAAATACAATTATTTGTTTAACCGCAAAAATACCCAGACTAGTGGCAAAACTATTGGTCTGCCTCGTTGCTTAAATATGTACGAAAATTATCCCTTCTGGCACAAATTATTTGATGCCTGTGGGTTACAGGTCTGTCTGTCAGATCCTTCAACTTTTAAAAATTATGAAGATGGCATTCATAGTATCATGTCTGATAACATATGCTTCCCGGCTAAATTAGTTCACAGTCATATTTATGATCTTTTGAACAAAAAAGTTGATCGCATTTTCATGCCCTATGTGGTTTATGAAAAACAAGAAAGCGCAAAACAAGCTAATAGTTTTAACTGTCCTATTGTTTCAGGCTACTCCGATGTTATCAAGAGTGTAATAGCCTTAGAGAACAAAATTCCCATTGATTCACCGGTAATAACCTTTAAAAACGAAAAGTTACTAACTACCCAGTGCCTTAATTACTTATCCGGTCTTGGCGTTAAAAAAGCTACAGCTACCATGGCTGTTAAATTAGCACTTGCTGAGCAACGTAAGTATGAAGACAAAATCAAAGCTAGAAATGAAGATATTTTTGCACATAGTAAAAAAACGGGGAACATTACCGTTCTTTTGGCCGGCCGCCCATATCACACCGACCCACTGGTTCAGCACAAATTATCAAACTTGATTTCCGCTATGGGCATTAATGTTATAAGTGAAGATATTGTTAGAAATGACGATAACTTATCTACAAACGAATCTTTCCTTGTGGAGCAATGGGCATATATTAATCGTATTTTAAAAGCAGCACAGTGGGTTGCTAACCAAGCAAGCGATGTGCATTTCATGCAAATGACTTCCTTTGGCTGTGGCCCTGATGCATTTCTCCTAGATGAAGTACGTGGTATATTGGCATGCCACGGAAAAACCCTGACCATCTTGAAGATTGATGATGTCAATAACATTGGTTCTTTGAAATTACGTGTTCGCTCTGTAGTAGAAAGTATAAAATTCAATAATGATAAAGCTTTAGTAGAACAACCATTTTTAGACACCGCTGAATTTACTGAAGACAAAAAAAATTATAAAATTATTGCCCCCTTCTTCACCCCTTTCATTTCTCCACTAATTCCCTCTTTCTTTAAACTCACCGGTTATGATATTGACATCCTGCCAGTCAGCAATAAAGCTTCTGCAGAATATGGATTACAGTATGCCAACAACGAGGTTTGTTACCCTGCTACTTTGGTCGTAGGCGATATTATCAAGGCGTTGAAATCCGGTAAATACGATTATCTAAAAACCGCCGTAGTGATTACACAAACCGGTGGACAATGTCGTGCTTCTAATTATATTTCTCTTATTAAGCGGGCTCTAATAGATGCCGGGTTCAGAACTGTCCCCGTTATTTCTGTAGCACTGGACAGCACCATAAAGAACAAACAGTCTGGCTTCAAAATCAACTGGTTGAAAATTCTTCATGTAGCCGTTGCTATATTGTTATACAGCGACTGCATCGCGAAGTTCTATTATGCCGCGGTTGTACGTGAAACCAGCAAAGGGGTTGCTCAAAAATTAAAGGATAAATATTTGGAATTAGCTAAAGAACGTATTAAATTTAATGATTCTAAAGGCCTTATGCAATTACTAGCAAAAGCTGCTAATGAATTTAATTCTATAACTTATGCCGATAAACATTTCCCCAAAGTTGGCATTGTGGGAGAAATTTATTTGAAGTTTAATTCTTTTGCTCATAAAAATGTTTCCAAATGGATGATTGAACATGGTATTGAAGTTATTCCCCCCATCCTTACTAACTTTTTTATGCAAAGTTTTGTAAACAGACATGTAAATGAGCAGCTGAATTTACAAAAAGATCATATTCCTAATTTTATTGTAAATACACTTTATAAATGGATTGATAAACAAATTCAAAAAGTTAATGAATTAGGTCAAGAATTCCACTACTTCATGCCTTTCACCAATATCTTTACTGATGCTAAAAACGGTAGTGAAATTATTAACTTAGCTGCACAATTTGGTGAGGGATGGCTCCTTCCAGGGGAGGTTGTAACTTTTGCTAAACAAGGAATAAACAATGTTATCAGCTTACAGCCTTTCGGTTGTATCGCAAATCACATTGTCGCAAAAGGTATGGAGAAAAAAATTAAAACCCTCTACCCACAAATGAATTTATTATCACTGGATTTTGACAGTGGCGTCAGCGACGTTAATGTCGCAAATAGACTCTTGTTATTTATTGACAATATCAAAAAAGTATAAAAATGAAGAACAGCAGCTGACTATTATTTGTAGTCAGCTGCTGTTCTTCATTTTTAAATCACATTTTAATTTCTCAAATTACTTTTTACTAACAACCCTGACTCTGTTGGAATAAGTGCAACGAATTGGACAAAATTTAAAATGTTCTTATCCATAAAACTGATTTGAACAATCTTACTATTTTGAACAAGTTGTGTAAAATGCACTTCTAAAACACTATCATAGTAATTGCAAGTAAAATCTTCTTTTTCCAAAACTGTTTCATTGAAGATAGCATTGATAATGGACATAATTAATTTGGTTCCCATTGTTTCTACGATAAGTTGAGCAAAGTCATTATCCACTACTTCAAAATCCTTAACCCTCAAGCGCACATAAGCTTCCTTGCTATTAATTGTGAATTCTTCTGTAGAAAGCAGCAACTTTATTTTGCCATGTTTTTGGTGTTCTATATGCACTTCAATTTGTGCAAAATCACAATAGTTAATTCCCTGTAAGGTAAACTCACTATTCGCTAAAGATTTCTCCAATCTTTCTTGTACTTCGGAGTAGGGAATCGTCAAACCACCATGAGAGATCGCGTCCCATTTTTGTGCAGTAAGCCAACGTTCACTTTTTTCTTTCAATGGTTGCAGCCATTTCCAGGCATCAGCCAAAGTGTTTTCCACTTTGTCAGCGGCCGTATCGGCTTGGTCTTTTATTTTATAAAAAATAGGCTCAGACGCGAATTTAAATTTCTTGCTCTCATCACCCAAAGGTGTATCCTTAGAGTCCATCTGAGCGAACTCTTTAAATTTAGCCATGCCTTCATCGCGAGCCTCGTTAAAAACTTCTTTGAATTGTGCTAAATCTGCCGGTTGCCCCGCTTTAAGCCAAGCACTGGCTGCTTTACCCACACCATAAGTAATAGCAATAGCTAAAGGAACTTGCACTGGAGCAAAGGGAATAAGTGTAAATAAAGTCTGCCCTACAAAACTAGCACCCAAGGACCCCAAAAGTCCGGCAATAGCACCGTCTTCCAGCTTTTCACCTCTGGCATCAGCCAGCCTCATAATCATATAAACTTCATTGGCCATAAGCGCTACTGTACCCAACACAGGTGTTACGGCAATAACGCTAGCTCTGGCAGCTCCCCAGCGGCATATTTTTTCTGCCTCTTTATCAAAGTCAATATCTTCCATAGGTGTTTCTGTTGTCATATGTATTCCTCCTTGTTTTCGCTAGTACTAAAATCCAACATAAAAATCCCTATAACCATAGAAATAAATTAAGCTTTATTACTCAACTACTTTTTTTGCTAGTTTTACAGCCTGCACACCGTCTGACGCATACAAATCAGCTTTTATTTCCCTAGCATATTCTTGCGTTAGTACCGCACCACCTACCATGATAGTGGTTGTTGTTTTTTGCTGTAGTAATTTAATGGTTTCTTCCATGGCCCCCAACGTGGTGGTCATTAAAGCACAAAGACCAACAATATCCGGTTTTTCTTTTTCAGCAGCAGCTAAAATAACCTCCGGTTCTACATCTTTACCCAAATCCACAACGCTAAACCCACTGTTAGACAAAAGTGCTCCAACTATATTCTTACCCAAATCGTGAACATCACCCTTAACCGTGGCCAAAACAACTTTTCCAAGACAAGGCAAATCCTCAACATTTGTTTTTGTTTTTAGAGCATCAAATGCACTTTTCATAGCTTCCGCCGCTAACATTACTTGAGGTAAAAAAGTGCGTCCGGCTCCAAAATCATCACCTATAAGATTCATTCCTTTGACCAAAGCCTCTGCCGTAATTTCACGCGGATCATAACCTTCAGCAAAAGCTTGCAATGTTAAATGCGCAGCTCTTTCCTTCTCGCCTCCCATTACAGCCCCTGCAAGAGCGCCTAAAACATTTTCATCTGTTACTGCAATTGCAGGGATGGTTTTTGCAGCTACATAATTCTTACTATAATTAACACCTTGGTTATCAAAACCCAAAAGGACATTAGTTGCCTCTGTCATCATTCTTATCTTAGCATTACAAGGATTGATAATAGGTGCATTCAAACCACTAGCCAGTGCCAAAGCATAGAAGGCAGCATTAATATCTTCCCGACCCGGTAAACCAAAGGAAACATTACTAAGGCCCATAGTAGTCGGATAACCAAAGACTTTACCATATTCTTGCAAGGTATTTAAAGTTTCTGAGGGAGCCTGCCCATCCGATGCTACTGTTAAAACTAAAGGATCCAGCATAAAATCATTATCTTTTAGCCCAGCCTCCTTGCCTTCGGCAATTAGTTTTCCGGCAATAATAATTCTTTCACTCGTTGTCTTAGGTAGTCCTTTTTCTCCTAAGGGCAGAACTAAAATTGCCGCACCATATTTTTTAGCTAGCGCAAAAACCTTTTCTTTCACATCGGGCTTGTCACTAACCGAATTAATTAACGCCCGCCCTGCAAAAGCTCTAAGGCCTGCTTCCAAAACTTCCGGTTCCACACTATCAATCGAAAAAGGAACATTAACTAACATGGCCAGTTCTCCTACCACATGTCCCATAAGTTTTTTTTGTTCCATACCGGGCACGCCCATATTAATATCTAAAACGCCCGCGCCTGCTTCAACTTGTACCAAAGCTTCTCTTTTTACAGAGGTTAAATTTCCGGTCTTAATTTCTGCCGCCATAGCCTTACGCCCGCTGGGATTAATGCGTTCGCCTATAAGAACTGTAGGATGCCCTTTCCCCAGCCAAATACTTTTACTGCGGGAAGCCAATCGTACTCCGGTTGGCAATATTGTTCTTGCTATAGGATTCATATTGTTAACGGCTTCCTTTATTGCCTTTATATGCGCCGGCGTTGTACCACAACATCCGCCTAATATTGTAGCTCCTGCCTCTACCAATTTTGGTGCCCAATACCCCATTTCCTCAGGTGTCAAAGGAAAATATGTTTTCCCTGCTTTAATAAATGGTAGTCCGGCATTAGGCTGCACGCTAATAGGTAGTGTGGTAGACAAGGCTAATTCTTTTACCAAAGGCAGCAACTGTTCAGGCCCCAAAGAACAATTCATGCCAATTATACTAGCGCCTAGTGGTTCTAAAACGGCGGCTGCCGTACTTGGATCCGTTCCTGTTACAGTACGCCCCATGGCGTCATAGGTCAGTTGACAAATTATTGGTAAATTGCACATGGCTTTGGCCGCCAGTACCCCAGCACGCATTTCTTGCAAATCTATGATGGTTTCGAACAAAATATAGTCTACTCCGGCACCGGCCAGAGCTTTTATTTGTCGTGCATAAGATTCACACGCCTCATCAAAATTCAAGTCTCCTAGCGGAGCAATCAATCTGCCACTTGGGCCTATATTACCGGCAATTTCCACACCTTTCTTTGCTGCTCTACGAGCTGCCGTTACACCTGCTATATTTATTTTCTCGGTAGCATCTGCTAATCCAAATTGAGCTAATTTCAAAGGATTTGCGCCAAAAGTATTGCACTCCAAAATATCTGCACCAACATCCACATAAGCTTTGTGAATATTCATTACCTCATCCGGATACTTTACTGAAGCATATTCCGGACATGGTTGATCAGCAATACCCATGGCCTGTAAAGATGTACCCATAGCACCCTCAAAAATCTTTATCATTACTTAACCCTCCGCATTATACAATCTTTTTGGGTACATTGACTGCACCCCATTTCATTATCCTCGCCAGTGACGGTTTTTAATCCCGCCACTGCTGTAATACTTTTCCTGGGGATTAGCATTTTAGCATTTGTTAAATTTACCCCTATAGATGTTACATGGGCTAACGGTGCAACTTTTTCTTGCTCCTCCAAAGACCAATCTCCATATCCAGGACTAAATCTTGCTGTTAAAGTAATACCCTGGTTTATAAATTGTGCTGTAAGCATAGTACAAAGTGCATTAGCTGCTTGTTCCACAGCTGCCGTAGCAGCGGCATCAATTAAGAGCCCTAAAGCATATTCACCCTGTTCAAAATACTTTTTACTAGCTACTTCTACTCCTTCGCCCACTGTAGCCGCCATTAGTATTACCCGTTTGGAGCAACTCAAGTGCTTAAGCAGTTCCTTACTGGCAATTTTATAATCTCCATTAATACAACCTGATATACAATCATACTCATACATAGTCCAGACTGTCTTAATATGTTTTTCTAACATAACAATAGAGCAAGCTTCAGAAATAATCGATTCCGGGAAGTGTATACTGCGACCCATTCCCGCATAACGTTTTGTTTCCGTCCTATCAATGTTATTTAAAATAGGATTAAACAAATTTACTTGTCCAACTGTTGTCATAAGGTTCGCCTCCTTACATATAAGCTTCTGTATTGTAGTATACCATATCTACTTTGTATGTTATATCAAAAATAAAAATAGTTCATGGCAGCTTATAAGCTGCCATGAACTATTTTTATTTTTGTGCTAACATTTCATTACTTTCTCTTACCGGTACTATTATCTTTTGCCCCGGTTGCAAAAAAGCATTTCCTTTTAATTTATTTTCCTGTTGTATGCGATATAGTACTTCACGTACATCTTCATTTTTCTCTGTCCATCTAGACGCTATAGCCCAAAGGGTATCGCCGCTATGAACAATCACCTGCTGACGATGCATAGGTATATCAGAAGCTTCCATATTAAGGATGCCATGACCGAAATAAACAGTTAAGCACATAATAATAATTAGCATAAACTTTTTCATTTTATCGTCCCGCCTTTCACAAACATCTGTTCGTTATTCGTATAATATCACGAATTTTTATGTTTTGCAATAAGAAAAGCGAAAATTTGTTCGGTATTTTTAAAAGGAAATAGGAAGGAATATTTGGAACGTTTTTATGTTTGTTCATCAAACAAAAAAACGCCACGCTAAAATAAGCATGGCATTCTTGCAATATAACTATATTAAAATATTAATTATTCTCAGCCGGTTTAGAAATAGAAGTTACTAATTGTTCTCCCCTAGCCCTAGCATCCTCCGCAAGCTGCAAAGTTACTTTCATCCAATCAATCATCGCCAATTTACCAAACTCATGCCAAGTCTTACACTCTGTGTTTTTGGCAATATACTCATTCCATCTATCCTGATTAACATTTTCTACTTCCATCAAATTCATAATACCAAACCCACTTCGCCAGATCATATCATCCATTGACGTAAATTTACTGTTAGCCTTTAAAAATTCTAAGTTAAATATATTTTCAAAAGTAATCAGCTCCATAATTTTTGCCAATTCCTCATCCGACTTGTAAATGTCCATATACTTCTTAAATTCTTTTTCAATTTCCATATTTTGCTTCTCCTATTCTACCCCAGAAACATTAAATTGTTTTTGGTTTTTATCCCAGCTAATAGATACCATTGATTGAATTTTGTCTCTAAATAGCACAACCGTCTTATCAGGGCGCACCTGCAAAGGACTATTAAAAAGTGTGACTTCTTTAAACCCCACTACCGGCAAAGATGCTACTTGCCCCGTAATATCATTTACACCAATAATATCCACACCCTTTAAAGTCGTTCTCCCTGTACCACGCTTACCATAGCTAAGGATCAACAGCTCTTGATGCTCATTATCTCTTAGTCCAACCTTATACAACGCATAGTCATACCCTTTAAACAAATTGACGGCAAAAACTTCTCGCCCTTCAGGAAAAGCAATCAATAATATATTATGCAATTCATCTAGTGGCGAAACTGCTGCTTTTATTGGTGTTGACTCTTTTGCCTTAAAAGAAATCATCAGTGGCTGCTGCAATTCACCTTTGGTATTAAATCCATACTGTTGAGCAAAAACCTGAGACGCTTCCGTCACCTGAAATGGCTGAGACAAAATTCCTAAAACTAATGCTCCAACTGCCAGAATCTTTAAGCAAAATTTCATCTTGCTCCCCCTAATAAAATCTTCTAACACTTCATTTCCATTAATTATACTTATTTTGTACAAGAAAAACAAGATTACAATACTAATCAAAATTTTATTGGTAATATATACTAATTAGCTTGACTTACTAATGATATGTGTTATAATTTTTGTGTAAATGAAACCTTGTAGGGGTTCTCGCATTAAAAGTTAAGTTCGGTTTTTTCTCCGACGCGGTCCCGCCGCAGTATTGTTACAATACGCTGCCCTTACTATAGTTACCACTGCGAGTGACAGTACACGCCTATGATGAGAGGGTATTTCTCTTATTTAAGTTTGTTAAAACCGTCTTCGTATGAAGACGGTTTTTTATTTTATTAAATACTAAAATATTATTTTGAGAGGTGTATTATGAAAAAAACTTTGGTATTAGCACTAACTATGGCGCTTGGAATAAGCGCTACCGCTTTGGCAGCAAACCCTTTTTCTGATGTTCCTGCAGGTCACTGGTCCTATGCAGCCGTAGCTAAACTATCTGCCGCAGGAGTCGTAGATGGATACCCTGATGGCAGCTTTAAAGGCAATGAACCTATGACCCGCTATGAAATGGCTCAAATTGTAGCCAGAGCATTAGCAAAAGGCGCTATTAGTTCCAATGACAAATTGGTTGCAGAATTTGCTGATGAATTAAATCAGCTAGGTGTTCGAGTTGCTAAATTGGAAAAGAAGGCTGATAATGTCAAAATTACCGGCGAAGCTCGTTATAGGTACTTTCATTCCAACAAAAAGACTTTAGGCGATGATGGTGACCGCAGCTTTGAAACTGATTTACGTACCCGTTTGGCTTTTACAGGGGAAATCAACGACAATTGGACCTATACAGCTATGCTTGAAAACACTCAGGACTTCGGCAATAATAGTGGTGATGAGACCACCCTATTTAAACGCGGATATCTCGATGGTAATATTGGCTCTGTAAAAGTCAAAGCCGGGCACTACGATGCCTATATGGCAGAGGGGTTAGTATTAGACACTGACGGTGGCAGCGTAAATGGCTTGCAATTGGATTTAGGTAATGATAAACTGAGCGGTACGGCTATGTACGGCAGCCTCAACGATGACACAGATGCCAAATATTATGGCCTAAGCTTTAAATATGATGCCGCTCCTATAGGTATTCACGGTGGTTACTACGGATTGAAAAGTGATGACCTTGAAGCAGTCTGGGATACCAAAAAGCCAAGTATTTGGAATGCCGGCCTAGACGGCAAAATCGGTACCCTAGGATTCACTGCCGACTATTTAAAAGGTAATACTGATAACCTAGATGGTGACAGCACCGGTTACGCCTTAGGCCTATCTTGGGGTGAAGCCGATCCTGAAAAGCCCGGCTCTATAACCGTGTTTGCTAATTACTACAATCAACCACGCACAACCTTCTTTGTGCATACCACTGATGCCGCTGTCTTTGATGATGCCTTAACCGGATTTAAAGGCTACGGAGTAGGTGTCGGTTACACTATCATGAAAAATACAGTAGCAACTGTGCAATATTTTGATACCAAAGAAAAAGGTGGAGAAAATCGTAAAGATCAACGAATCTGGTCTGATATAACTATTACGTTCTAAGTTATTATATATTACCCACATGTAATATGTTGAAAATCGAAAGGCGGCTCTGCCCATGAAGAAATCTTGCCTAAGAAGCAGCACTGTTGCTAAAAACACAAAAGCAGTTGTCGTTGTAAGTTTTGGCACTACTTTTGACGAAGCACGTATCAAAGATATCGGCGGTATTGAAAACGCTATTAAAATTGCTTTTGCAAACCGTGATTTCTTTAGTTCCAATACTTCTCGCATCGTGATGAAACGAAATGCAGAAAAAGGGCTCCATATAAAGGATTTAGCAACTACTTTGGCTGATCTAAAAGAATTAGGCTATACTGATATTCTTGTCCAACCAACCCACATTTTACATGGTGAAGAATACGAGAAAAAAGTTTTGGAGACTATTACTAAATTTAAAAATGAATTTAATCGATTAGTAGTTGGAACTCCTTTAATTGCCAATAAGGAAGATTTTTCTATTGTCGCTGCTGCTCTTGCTACCCAGTTTCCATTATTACAAGCTGGTGAAGGAATTATACTCATGGGACACGGCTCTCCTCGCGACAACAATAAATCTTTTGGCAGCACTTATAACAGTTTGCAAAAAAGCTTTGATGCCATGGGACTTCCTGTTATAGTTGGTACAGTAGAAGAAGATGATTCACCCAACATTGATACTGTTTTAAAAGTTTTAGCAATGCGAAACTACAAAACAGTACATATGTACCCCCTGATGATAGTAGCAGGAGACCATGCACATAATGACATGTATAGTAATGATGAAGATTCTTGGAAGACTAAGATTGAAAAAATCGGCGTAAAAACTAGTGGGCATATTGTCGGAATTGGGCGAAATCCGGCTATACAAAGTCTTTATGTACAGCATGCTATTATCGCTGCCTCCGTAAAACAAACTTAAAATATACAATAATATTTCCCTATATTTCCATAGAAACTTAAACCCTGAGAATCAATTCTCAGGGTTTTTTATGCGCTAAATTAATTGTGGTGTTATAATGTAACTGTACATATAAAACCAGTTTATTGTGAAAGGTAAAAAGTGACACAATGCTTACTTCAGCTATAAATTATACAAAAAAAAATAAGGTAATCCCTGTATATCAGCAATTAGCTAATTATTTCAAGCAAGAAATTAAACAGGGTCATTTACAAGCACAGGATAAACTCCCTTCCATACGCAAATTGTCTGCTGACCTCAACCTCAGCCGCACAACTATTGAAACTGCTTACAACATCCTAGTATCGGAAGGATACCTCATAAGCCGACCCCAGAGTGGCTATCAAGTATGCACATTGCTTATTGCTAGCAAAACAGAAAAATCCGAACCCTACTTAATAAAAAAAAGTCCCAACAATTCCATTCGCTACAATTTTTCCAACAACTACATTGATAGTTCTACCTTTGATTCTGCCTTATGGCGTCGTTGTCTTAACAAAACACTGCACGATCCAGCAAGCATTACCGGCTACGGCGAAGCACAGGGTGAATTTATCTTGCGAAAAACTCTAGCGCAATATAGCTATACAGCACGTGGTGTAATTTGTACTCCTGAGCAAATAGTAGTAGGCGCAGGTATTCAAAGTCTTTTAGCCATACTGCTAAACCTCTTGCCCCTGAAAGAAAAATCTGTTGCTTTGGAAGCCCCTGGATTTCCACAGGCTGAACAAGCCTTTACTGACCATGGCTGGTCAGTAAAGACCTTTGATGTTGCTAACATTAATGCTGATTTACCAAGACTGCTCCTGGTCAGCCCCTCTAACCCCTATAAAGGACAAGCCTTATCTGCTGATGAACGCCGCAATCTTTTGGGCTGGTCAGCACTAAACGACGGCTACATATTGGAAGACGATTATAATGGTGAGTTTCGTTATTTCTCAAGACCGGTAGCCTCTTTGCAGGGTATGGCCAATGGTGAACGCATTATTTATCTAGGATCCTTTTCACGATCGCTTATTCCATCTTTGCGTATTAGCTACATGGTTCTCCCCCTTAATCTACTACCAGCTTACTATTCATCAGCTAAACTTTACAATCAAACATCCTCTACTATTGAACAATTAGCCTTAGCAGAGTTCATTGCCCAAGGACATTTGCAAAGACATGTAAAAAAACTTCGTAAACTATATAGCAAAAAAAATGACTTATTGCGTACTGCTTTATTAAAAAATTTTGGTAAAAAAATAACTATCTTAGATTATGCCTCAGGATTGCACTTACGCATATCATTGCACTACCACTATACCGCCAACAAAATTGCATCAAAAGCACTGGAAAAAGGAGTCAAAATTATCCCGGTTCTTACAAAGTCCCATAATTTTCCCGAAATTCTTCTATCTTTTGCCGGCATTGCAGCTTGTGATATTGAAGCTGGTGTTTTGGCCTTAAAAAGCGCCTTAGAAAATTAAAGTTTTACATATAAAAACAACAAAACCCAGTCCGAGACTATCTTAGTCCGCCTGGGTTTTGTTGTTTTTATTGTATTATTGAGCCAACTTGGTAAATAATCGCAGCCAGAATATATGCTACTCCCGTTTGATAACCTACCGCAAAGAAGGTCCATTTCCAACTACCCATCTCACTTCTAATTGCACCTACAGCCGCACAACAAGGTGCAGCTAAAAGAGTGAAAATCATAAACGCATAGGCACTGGCAGGGGTAAACATACTTTGAAGCTTGAGAACAAGATCGGCTTTACTACCTGCGTCACCACCACTACCGGCTAAAATGGCAAAAGTGGAAACAATAGCTTCCTTGGCCAAAAAACCTGTTAAGGCCGCAAAGGCCGCCTGCCAGTTGCCAAAACCTTGAGGAACAAAAACCGGTGCTAAAAACCGCCCTATATTTGCCAGCATGCTTTCTGTAGGAGATACCAAATCCAAAGAAGTATTGAAGCTTTGCAAGAACCAAACCAACACGGAAGCTGCAAAAACAATGGTACCGGCCTTCAAAATAAAAGATTTAACCTGTTCCCAAGTGTGTTTTAAGACTGTTTTCAAACCAGGCATATGATATGCAGGCATTTCCATAACAAAGGGAGCTGTTTCTCCGGCAAAAGGTGCTGTTCGCTTTAAGATTATGCCTGATACCACTACCATTATAATGCCCCAAAAGTACATAGAGGGCCCTACCCAACTTTTGTCGGGAAATAAAGAGGCAGCAAACAGCACGAATACCGGCATCTTAGCACTGCAAGGAATGAACGGAGTCAACATGATGGTCAGCCTCCGATCTTTTTCGTTTTCTATGGTCCTCGTCGCCATAATACCAGGAACAGAACAGCCTGTACCTACTAACATTGGTATAAAAGATTTTCCTGACAAACCAAACTGCCGAAAAGCTCTGTCCATAATAAATGCCGCCCTGGACATATATCCACAATCTTCCAAGAAAGAAAGAAAAACAAATAAAATAGTAATCTGAGGCACGAACCCCAGTACAGCACCTACCCCACCAACAACACCATTTACTACAAGGCTTTGAATCGTTAGTGATACTCCGCCAAGCTCCATTAATTGAGTTAAATAGTCACTAAAGGTTCCAAATATTTTTTCCATACCGTTAACTGACATACTGCCCAAAGTCTGAATGGCAATATAATAAACAGCCCACATAATAATAAAGAAAATAGGAAAAGCTAACAGTCTATTTGTTACTATGCTATCTATCTTATCTGAAGCACTAAGTTCCCCTGTTTTTAACTTTTTCTTTATACAACTGCGCAGAGTATTAGTAATATAACGGTACCTGGCATTTATGACAATACTCTCTGCATCATCGTCTTCTGCAACCTCGCACCGCCGACGCAATGCATTCATACGCTCCAATAAATTGTTGCTTATTTTTATCTGTTCAATAACCTTATTATCCCGTTCAAAAATTTTAATAGCCAGCCAGCGCTTCAACTGTGTTGATTCCCTATCCGGCAATAAACGTTCAATTCCCCGCACAGAAATTTCTTCGGTATCACTAAAAATAGGTAATCCCTGATTTGTAGATTTTTCTTTAGCTACCGCTAAAGCCACATTGATTAATTCCCCTAACCCATAGCCATTAATAGCGGCTATAGGCACAACCATACATTTGAGCTCTCTAGACAAACGTTCTATATCAATCTCATCACCATTAGCCTCTACTACATCCATCATATTAAGTGCCAACACTACAGGAATTTCTAATTCCAATAATTGTGTAGTTAAGTAAAGATTGCGTTCCAAATTTGACGCATCAACGATGTTTATTATAACACTCGGATGCTCATAAACCAGAAAATCCCTTGTTACTACTTCTTCCAAGGTATATGGTGACAAAGAATATATTCCCGGAAGATCAACCACTTCGCAATCAGGATGATTTAAAAGCATGCCACCCTTTTTAGCGACAGTAACTCCGGGCCAATTCCCCACATATTGATCGCTGCCTGTTAAATTATTAAACATAGTAGTCTTTCCGCAATTGGGGTTGCCTACCAAAGCGAGTACTGTAATCATGGCTCCTCCTGTTCTTAATTTGCAATAAGTTTTGATATTTTTACCAGGAAAAAAATAAAATTCTTGTACGAGTATTACTCAACAAGAATTTTTTCGGCATCTTCTTTGCGAAGAAATAATTCGTAATCTCTAACTTTAAGTTCAATAGGATCTCCCAAAGGTGCTATTTTACGTACAAAAATATCCGTCCCTTTGGTAATTCCCATATCCATAATTCTGCGCTTCATAGCTCCAGTTACTTCTATTTTAACCACAGTGACAGTCTGCCCTACCGCAATCTCTCTTAAAGTTCTCACTTCATGACCTCCCACCACTGCTTTGTACAAAATTGTTAGCAGTCGCTAACCTTGCAGGAAAATTCTACCATTTTATGCCTGCTATTGTCAATAGTTTAAGAAAAGAACTTGTGAGTAATTGTATTTCATTGTAGAATGTAATAAAGTCTGATAAATTAGAATTCATTGGTTTTATTGGAGGTTAAGAAAATTATGATTTTACAAGAATCCGGCGAGAATTATTTGGAAATGATTCTTGTTCTGCAAAAGAAAAACGGTAATGTTCGTTCCATAGACATAGCAAATGCTTTTGAGTTTACAAAAGCAAGTGTTAGTCGTGCCATGAGCATTCTTAAGAAAGAAAATCTTATTTTAATGGAACCCAATGGCACCATTAGGCTTACTGAAACAGGTCTTGCTAGGGCCAACGGAGTCTTAGAAAGACATTTAACTTTAACCCAGCACCTAGAAAGTTTAGGCGTAAGTGCTGAAACAGCGGAAAAAGATGCCTGTCGCATTGAACATATTATAAGTCCGGAAACTTTTGCCGCAATTAAAGCCCAGGTGAAAAAACAATGATAATAGAAACTTTGGCAGTAGCAAGCGGCGGTGCTGTTGGTTCTGCTTTGCGCTACTACATTTCCGTTGGCATCCACTCTAAATTAGGCGTCAACTTTCCCTATGGAACATTATTTGTTAATATGCTTGGTTGCTTTATCTTAGGCATAACAGCCGCTTTTTGCTTACGGCATCCAGAAATGCCTTTGCCTGTTAAATTATTTGTTATTACCGGACTATTAGGCGGTCTTACTACCTTTTCAACCTTTAGCTTGGAAACATTTGAGCTACTGTTAAATAATACAGTTATGGGCTTCATAAATATAGCCCTTAGTATTTGTGGCGGTTTGGCATTAATTGCACTTGGAATGCGCGCTGGTGCTTAAAGGATGATAAAAAATGAAAAAAATTTTCTCTACTTTACTAATATTGATCTTGCTTCTTGCTTTACCTGTTTTGGCTAGTGCCGAAAAAAACAAATGGAAAGCTAATGATTATGATTTTGCTTCTGTGCATAATGTGATTATCGCAGAACCGGACATAAATGTTCCAACTATTGATGGATATATCGCTGATCCTTTTTCCCAAAATAAAATTGAAGCGTCTTTACGGCAGGCTTTGGAAAAACGCAAAATTAACGTATTTACTCAAGAAGATATAGATAAGGGAAATATTCCTATGCGTAATATTTATCTTACCATTAAACCTGTTGTTCATGCCTTGGGCAAATGGAGCGAACAAAAAGAAGCGTACTACGAAACTCGCACGGTTTACAAGAAAATCACAGTTGAAGATAATAGGGGCAGGGATACAACCATCACCGTTCCTACCAATGAAACCATTTATCACCCTGCCAGAATAGCGTGGCACGCAATTGCCAATTTAGAATTTGTTATAACTTCTCCTGACGGCAAAAAAGTCTACATGATTGTAGATAATCGAGATCGTGTTGAAGAAACAGATACTTCCGGTATGTTAGGCCGAATTTGCAATGATTTAGTTGATGATATTTCACGTAATTAAATTTTCTAAGGGCTTTCCCAGAGCTGGGAGAGCCCTTTTTTCTATTCCGATCCCTGATCTTATGAATCCTGTATACATGTAGTGAACTACTTGTAAAATATGTTTGCAATATATAGAATAGAGGGAGTGACTATTAGGAGGTCTAACTATGAAAAAAATTGAGTCTGTCTTAGTTGCCAATCGTGGTGAAATTGCTATTCGCGTTTTTCGTGCTTGTAATGAGCTTGGTATACGCACTGTAGCCATTTATTCCAAAGAAGACACCCTGTCCTTGCACCGCAACAAGGCCGACGAAGCATATTTAGTGGGAACCGGAAAAGGACCCATTGATGCTTATCTAGATATTGAAGACATCATCCGTATCGCTCATGAGCATGACGTTACCGCTATTCACCCAGGCTATGGTTTCTTGTCTGAAAATAGTAATTTGGCTAAACGTTGTGAAGAAGAGGGTATTATTTTTATTGGTCCCAGGCTTGAACATTTGATTATGTTTGGCGACAAATTAAATGCCAGAAAACAAGCTGAGCTTGCCGATATTCCTATGATTCCAGGCAGCAACGGTAAAATAGAAACCCTTGATGAAGTAAAGGCTTTTGTCGCTAAATACAACTATCCAATTATTATTAAAGCCGTTAATGGCGGCGGTGGTCGTGGTATGCGTATGGTACACGAAGCCGCGGAATTAGAAGACGCATATAACCGTGCTAAATCCGAAGCACTTAAAGCCTTTGGTAGTGATGAGATTTATCTGGAAAAATATTTAGAAAATCCTAAACATATAGAAGTACAGATAATTGGTGATAAGAAAGGCAATATTGTCCACTTGTATGAGCGTGATTGTTCTGTACAACGCCGCCATCAAAAATTAGTGGAAATTGCTCCTGCGTTTTCTCTAAAACCTGAATTCCGCAAAGAAATATGTGCTGCGGCAGTAAAACTTATGAAAAATGTCAATTATGTTAGTGCCGGTACTGTAGAGTTTTTGGCAACACCTGATGAACATTTCTACTTTATTGAAGTAAACCCACGTATACAGGTTGAGCATACTATTACAGAGATGCTAACAGGTATTGATATAGTTCAAACACAAATTAAGATTGCTGAAGGATATGACTTGCATAGCGAAGAAGTTGCTATTCCTCAGCAAGAAGAAATATATTGCCATGGTCACGCTATTCAATGCCGTATTACTACAGAGGACCCCTCCAACAATTTTATGCCTGATACCGGAAAACTTATTGCTTACCGCAGTGGTGGTGGTTTTGGCATCCGCTTAGATGGCGGTAATGCTTTTACAGGTTCTGTTATTACCCCCTATTATGACTCGCTGTTGGTTAAAGCTACTTCTTGGAGTCTAACTCATGAAAATGCTATTTCTAAAATGCTTCGTTGTTTAAAAGAATTCCGTATTCGCGGAGTCAAAACCAACATTCAATTTTTAGAAAATGTACTAAAAAATCCTTCGTTTATCAACGGCTCTTATGACACCTGCTTTGTGGATGAAACACCAAGTTTGTTTAACTTCCCCAAAATTTCTGACCGAGGCACAAAACTTTTAGGCTACATTTCTGACGTTAGTATTAATGGTTATGCTAATGTTGGCGTACAACCAAAGCCGGATTTTGCTCCACTGAAAATGCCACCGTATAAACACACTAAGATTGACAGTGGAACCAAGCAGCTTTTAGATAATCAAGGACCCATGGCTGTAGCAAAATGGACAATGGCACAAAAAGAAGTTCTCTTCACCGACACCACCTTCAGAGATGCGCATCAGTCTTTATTTGCTACGCGTTTACGCACTGCGGATATGCTGAGAATTACAGAACAAACAGCAGCCAAACTCCCACAACTATTTTCTTTTGAATGTTGGGGCGGCGCTACCTTTGATGTTGCTTATCGTTTCTTATACGAAAGTCCTTGGGAAAGACTTAGAAAAATGCGTGAAAAAGCGCCCAATATTTTATTCCAAATGCTTTTGCGGGGAGCTAATGCCGTAGGCTACACTAGTTATCCGGATAATGTTGTTAAGGAATTTATTCGCCAAGCAGCTAAAAACGGTATAGATGTCTTCAGAGTTTTTGATAGTTTAAATGGTCTAGATAACATGCGTCTTTCCATAAATACCGTTTGCGAATGCAATAAAATTGCCGAAGCAGCACTATGCTATACCGGTGATATTTTGGATCCACGCCGCGATAAATATGATTTAAAATACTATGTAACTATGGCCAAAGAATTAGAAAAAGCCGGTGCTAATATAATTGCTATTAAAGATATGGCCGGTCTTTTAAAACCCGAGGCAGCCTACCAATTAGTTTCTGCCCTAAAAGACACTGTAAATTTACCAATTCACCTACACACACATGAAGGTAGCGGTAATGCTATTTATACCTATGCCAAAGCAATTGACGCCGGGGTAGACATTGTTGACGTAGCTTTTTCGGCTATGAGCTGTGGAACTTCACAACCCAGCAGTTCCAGCCTCTATTATGCCTTAAGCGGTAATCCTCGTCAGCCAAAACTGAATCCTGAGGCCCTAAATGAGATTTCTCGTTATTGGGAAACTGTGCGTCCTTATTACAAGGCCGCCGATAAAACTGAGATCACACCTAACCCTGAAGTTTATATGCATGAAATGCCAGGCGGACAATATACGAATTTGAAACAACAATCTGTTGCTTTAGGCCTTATTGATAAGTGGGAAGAAATTAAAATCATGTACCACAAAGTAAGCATGATGTTTGGTGACTTAATTAAAGTAACCCCTTCTTCTAAAATTGTAGGCGATATGGCCTTATTTATGGTACAAAATGAACTAACAGAAGAAGATATTTACGATCACGGTGATACTTTGGACTTCCCTGCTTCCGTCATTGGCTTTTTCGAAGGTAATATAGGACTTCCTTATCAAGGTTTCCCAGAAAAATTACAAGCAATCATCTTAAAAGGCAAAAAGCCGATTCTTGGCCGTCCCGGTGATACCTTGCCACCCGTAGATTTCAGCAAAGTCAAAGAACATCTTACCGAAATCGGCGGACCAACTTCACCTGAATCAATTAGTTCTTATTGCCTCTATCCTAAAGTCTATGAGGATTGGGTAAAATTCACCGAAGAATATGGTGATGTTTCTGTACTTGATACTCCCACATTCTTTTTTGGCTTAGCACCCGGTGAAGAAACGCGTGTTATGATTGAAACAGGTAAGATGCTTATTATTAAATTAATCCACATAGGCGAAGCCAACGAAAGTGGTATACGCACCGTAAGCTTTGAATTCAACGGACTACCTCGTGAAATTGAAGTCAAAGACAGAAATATTAAATCAACTAGCATCACACGTAAAAAAGCTGATAAAACTAACCCTGGTGAGATTGGTGCTACCCTTTCCGGTTCTGTGGTGAAAATTCTTGTAAACAAGGGACAGCAAGTTGCTAAAGGTGACCCTCTAGTTGTTACAGAAGCTATGAAAATGGAAACTACGATTTCAGCCCCTATTGCAGGAATTGTATCTGCGATTCATGTTAATAATACCAGCCGCATTGAAAGTGGAGACTGCTTGGTAGAAATTGATATGAATGCTCAAATTGCTGTTAAATAATTTTTACAAAACACTATACAGACCGCCAGTTCAATTGTATATTGAACTGGCGGTTTACCATGTCAATGTATTTTTATAATATTTAATAAATTTGGGCATTTATATATTTCATGCTATAATTATAGGCCATAAAGAATAATGAGGTAATTATGAACAAAAAAACACAACCTTGGCAAAAAGGTGAAAGCCTTTTCCCCTACGTAAAAAAAAATATAGATGTAGATGGTTTTTACTGCGGTAAAGATCTTCCTGACCGCATCATATCATCTTCCGACCCCAATTTTTCTTTGGAATTAGGAACTGCCGATGCGTATCTTTCCATGTCCTCAGATATAGATAATGAAAAAATGCGAGATGATGTTTATAAAAAAATCATGGCATTTTGTGAAGATTCTTCTGCAGAAAATGAAGCCCAACTTTATAAAACGGTGTGTCGTTGCCAATGCATCTCATACTGTGAAACTCTTATCGACCGTCTGGCCCAAGAGGAACTTCCTCTAAAACTTGTACATCTAGCAGAAAATTGGCTCTATAATGCACCCCAGAGAGAAGCAGTAAAATTTGCTATTATTATCTGTGGTATATTTAATTTAGATACTATGTCGCGTTCCTATGAGCTTGACGTGAAAAAAGATTTAATGCTTCTTGCCCTTTGCGAAGAGTTTACTTTTTACATCATCTTCGCTCTAGATATGAGCAATATAACCACTGATGATGATTTATGGGAAATAATTAGTCATACACGTGGTTGGGGAAAAATACACGCTATGGAATCCTTCACCTATGATACTTTGCCTAAACGTGACTGGCTCTTATCCTATGGCAGCGACCTTTCTGTTGCATATCCCGGCATTGCTCTTTTAGGCATACAAGAAGGCCATATGCTAGACTTTTTGCAACGACCTCATCTAGGCCCTGAATTGTATCGTGGCATATTAAAGACCCTCAACAATTATGTCCTCTTTCTTATTGACTACGACAGTGAAAATGAAAACGATCCGGAATTGCCATTTTGTGATACTTACACCTTAATTAAAGAATGTTTGCGCCACTCCGTAGAATATAATGAAACTTTGGAAGATGTTATTCTTCTTGCCAACTTATCACAAGAACTTAAAGCTTTAGCTGCCAACGAAAATTGGCAAGCCATTAGTGCCAACAATTGCCATTTGCTCATTAGTGCTACGGAAAAACTCATTTTTCATAAAGACTGGCTCCCTGAAATTAACAGTAAATTAGTCAATGAAGACGATTCCATTAACTATCTAGCCATTAGTTTTTCTTTCGCCGTTAAAGTAGATATCAGGTCTAAGCTTATGCATTTATTGAAAGAAAATCCTTTGCGAACAGAACTCTATGCCTTTCTGCTTTTAACTAGAGACCAGAAAAAATTTAACAAAGTTTTAAATTTTGCTCGCAAACATCTAAATATATACCAAAATGGAGAACACACTCTAGACTCTTTACTTTTAGCATTATCCCGCAAAAATGGTTTGGGTACTGAATTTGTTATTGCCGGTCTAACATCCATATATGACAGCCCGCGTTCCTACGCTCTAAACGTTTTAGAAGGTTGGGACGAAGAATACATAACCCCGGAAATTAAAGCGGCCCTAATCCGTGCTAAAGCCATGAGCCAGCATCCTTTCCTACCCCTGCGTATAGATGCCCTACTAAAAAAAGACAATTTGGATTTATCCGGTTTCATAAGCTCTTTAAATAATATGTAAATAAATAAACAGAATATTTAAGCAAATAGCCTTCCTATAATTGACTTTCCGTGTTCAACTTGTTACAATTATTGTATACAAGATACAAAATACAAATAAAAATTAGGAGGCAATGAAAATGCGTAAAGAACATGATTTTTTAGGCGAAATGGAAATTCCTGATAATGTTTATTACGGCGTACAAACTTTGCGTGCTTTAGAAAACTTTCAAATTACTGGGCGCACTGCAGATCCCCTTTTCATACATGCTATGGGAATGGTAAAAAAGGCATGTGCTTTAGCAAATAAAAAAACCGGTCGCCTAGATCCCGTAATTGCTGACGCAATCGTCAAAGCAGCGGATGAAGTGATATCAGGTAAATTAGACGATCAATTCCCTCTAGATGCGATCCAAGGTGGTGCCGGAACTTCTTTTAACATGAACGCCAATGAAGTGATTACAAATCGTGCTTTGGAAATTTTAGGACATCCTCGCGGTGACTATGCCTATATCTCACCTAACAACCATACCAATATGGCACAGTCTACAAATGATGTTGTTCCTACTTCTATACGTATTTGCGCGTTAATGCGCACAAAACTCTTTACAGAAGCTTTAACCGCTTTGTCAAAGTCTTTTGATGCCAAAGGTGAAGAATTTAAGAATGTTTTAAAAATGGGTCGAACCCATTTACAGGATGCAGTTCCTATTACCTTAGGTGGGGAATTCAAAGCCTTTGCTTGTTCTATGCGTCGCAGTGTGCACCGTATGGAAAACAACACCTATGGGCTGCATATTATGAATATGGGTGCTACAGCCGTTGGCACAGGTCTTAACGCTGACCCGGAATACATTAAAGTTGTTGCTCACGAACTTACTGAAGTTACCGGTTTTAAAATGACCACGGCAGAAAACTTAATTGATGCCACCAGTAACACAGATATTTTCACTGATATTTCCGGAGCTTTGAGAATTACAGCACTAGCTCTAATAAAAATTTGTAATGATCTTCGCTTAATGGCCTCCGGCCCACGTGCAGGATTTAGCGAGATTTTGTTACCCCCTCGTCAACCGGGATCTTCAATTATGCCAGGTAAAGTAAATCCAGTTATTCCTGAGGTAGTAGACCAGGTATGCTATCAGGTAATAGGAAATGATTTAACTGTTACCTTGGGTGTAGAAAATGGTCAATTTCAATTAAATGTTATGGAACCGGTTATGGCCCATAACATATTTGCCTCTTTCCGTTATATTACTAATGCTGTTACCACCCTAAGAACCCTTTGTATTGATGGTATCAAAGCTAATGAAAAAATGTGTAATTTCTGGTTTGACAGAAGTATTGGTATTATTACTGCCTTGCTTCCTCACATAGGCTATGAAAAATGCTCTGCTCTAGCCAAAGAAGCCTTAGCTAATGACCGTCAAATTAAAGACTTGCTCTTAGAAAAAAATATCATGAGCAAAGAAGACTTGGATATTATCCTAGCACCTGAACAAATGACTCATCCAGGTATTGCCGGCAAGGAATTATTAACTAAATTAGAGTAGTTCTAAACAAAAAGGTGTTTCCCGAAAAAATCGGGAAACACCTTTTTTATTTGTCATAATACTAAATTGCCTTTTTTACTACCCTTGCTTTCGCTTTTACTTCAGCTTGTGCCATCATTTCTTTGGCTTTCATTAAGCGAACCGTGCTTGCTCTATCATTTTCTTCTAATTTCATGGTAATAAATTTAATACTTTCTTGCATTTCAGGAATCATAACATATTCCAACGCATTTACGCGGCGGCGAGTTTTCTCAATTTCTATTGCCAAAAGATTACAAGTTTTTTCCACTTCTGCCAATTCTAATAATTTAGGGAGATACTCGGAAAGCTCCATAACAGCATTATCTAAGGAACTGGAGGTAAAAGTGAAGGCATAGGGAATATCAGCTTCTCCATCGCCGCCTGTATACTTAACAGTAGGAACATCCACACTCATAACATTATGAATTCCAACTTCAAAAACCGCAGCCCTAGCCGGATATAAGAGAGCCTCAGAAACACGCAAAGCACCCATTTGAGCTTTTGCTAAACCAAAACGACGAGCAACGTCCTGCAAAGCCTTTTCTACTTCCAATCTTAAATCGTAGTTACGGCGAATATGCAGCATGAACTGTCGCACCATCTCATCCCGTTTATCTTTTAAAAGCTTATGCCCACGTACTGCCGTAGTCAGCCGCTTTTTCAAGCGGGTTAACTCCATACGTGTAGGGTTCACATTTGTAGCCATGTGTTATTCCCCCTCTGTTCCTTCCGTTTCAGCCGGTACATAGTACTTGTCCAAATAAGCATCACGAATACGTTTTAATTCTGCTCTTGGCAATATACCCAAAAGCTTCCAACCCAAGTCCAAAGTTTCTTCAATTGTACGATTTGTTTCATATCCTTGGGAAACGTACTCTTTTTCAAAGCGATCGGCAAATTTAGCATATAATTTGTCGACTTTTGACAAAGCCGCATCACCCAAAATAGTAGCTAACTCTTTTGCTTCCTTACCACGAGCATAAGCGGCAAATAATTGGTTCATAGTATCCGCATGATCTTCACGTGTTTTACCTTCGCCAATTCCCTTATCTTTTAAACGTGACAAAGACGGTAATACGTCAATAGGAGGCGTTACTCCTTTACGATACAATTCACGGGACAAAATAATCTGCCCCTCTGTAATATATCCTGTTAAATCCGGAATAGGATGTGTTTTGTCATCTTCCGGCATTGATAAAATTGGGATCTGGGTAATAGAACCTTTTTTCCCTTTAATACGCCCGGCACGTTCGTACATGCTTGCAAGGTCAGTATACAAATAGCCCGGATAGCCACGACGACCTGGTACTTCTTTACGAGCTGCCGAAATTTCGCGCAACGCATCAGCATAGTTTGTAATATCGGTTATGATAACCAAGACGTGCATACCAAGGCCATAGGCTAAATACTCAGCGGCGGTAATAGCCATACGTGGTGTAGCAATACGTTCTACAGCCGGATCATTAGCTAAATTGATAAACATAACGGCACGTTCCAACGCACCGGTTCTGTTAAAGTCATTCATGAAAAAGTTTGCTTCTTCAAAAGTTATTCCTACCGCAGCAAATACAACGGCAAAACCTTCTCCTGTTCCACGCACTTTTGCTTGACGAGCAATCTGCGCTGCTAGTTGTGCATGGGGCAATCCTGAACCGGAAAACACCGGTAGCTTTTGCCCACGAACCAATGTGTTTAATCCATCGATAGCACTAACACCGGTTTGAATAAATTCAGCCGGATAATCACGAGCAGCCGGATTCAATGGTTCGCCATTAATATCGCGATACTCATCAGGTATGATTTCTGCGCCACCATCTTTGGGTCTGCCCATACCATCAAACACACGACCCAGCATAGCCGGAGAAACACCCAAACGAATACCATGACCTAAAAAGCGTGCTTTAGCATCGGATATTTTAAGTCCCTGAGAACTCTCAAATAACTGGACCAGAGCCTTATCTCCATCAATAACTAGAACTTTACCGCTACGAATTTCGCCATTAGCTTGCTGAATTTCTACCAGTTCATCATATTTGACACCTTCAACTTCTTCCACCATCATCAGCGGTCCGACGACCTCGCGTATTGTTTTATAATCCTTACGCATCTAAGTCACCCTCCTCTGTTAATGCCGTAAAAGCGGCATCTAAATCTTTGAATAATTCAGCAAACTTAACTTTGTGTTCCTTCTCAGGAATATACTTTGCACGGCCAATTTGCTCACGAATTGGCATTTCGATAAGATTGTCAAGATGTACATGTTGCGCCAAGGCCAGAAGTGCCTTGTCATACCAAGTAATAATAAGTTTAAGCATTGCATATTGTTTTTCCAAAGAAGTATAAGTATCTACTTCATCAAAAGAATTTTGATGCAAGAAATCTTCACGAATAGAGCGTGCACACTCCATGGTAATACGGTCCTTAAAACCTAAGGCATCAATACCAACTAAACGCACTATTTCTTCTAATTCTGCCTCTTCTTGCAATATCTGCATGGTCTTTGTTACCAATGCTGACCAATCAGGAGCAACAGAAGCATTATAATATGTCCTTAAGCGATCAGAATAAAGGGAATAGCTTTGTAACCAATCAATAGCCGGGAAATGCCGGCGATAAGCAAGTGCTGCCGACAAACACCAGAACACTTTAACAATACGCAAGGTCGCTTGGGAAACCGGTTCTGAAATATCACCACCTGGAGGCGAAACCGCACCAATAGCTGATACTGCACCCGTTCTTCCCTCACTGCCAATACAAGTTACAATACCGGCACGTTCGTAAAACTCAGCCAAACGAGAGGCCAAATATGCAGGATAGCCTTCTTCACCGGGCATTTCTTCTAAGCGAGATGACATTTCACGCAAAGCCTCTGCCCAACGTGAAGTAGAATCCGCCATAATAGCCACTTTATAGCCCATATCACGGAAATATTCCGCAATGGTAATTCCTGTGTAGATAGAAGCCTCACGTGCTGCTACCGGCATATCAGAGGTGTTGGCAATAAGAACTGTACGTTTCATTAGTGGCAAACCTGTTCTTGGATCTTTTAGCGCAGGAAATTCCATAAGAACATCGGTCATTTCATTTCCACGCTCACCACAACCAACATAAACAATAATGTCGGCATCTGCCCACTTTGCCAATTGATGCTGGATAACTGTCTTCCCCGAACCAAATGGTCCCGGAACTGCCGCTACGCCACCTTTGGCAATAGGGAATAAGGCATCAATTACACGCTGTCCTGTAATCATAGGCTCTTCCGGTGCTAATTTTTCTAAATAAGGGCGGCTGCGGCGCACAGGCCAAACCTGCAACATAGGATATTCATCTATAGTGCCGTTTTCCTCTTTAATTTTATAAATAGGCTCTGTAATAGTAGCTTCACCATCAAAGACCCATTCTATTGTCCCCTTCTTACCCGGAGGAAGCATAATCTTATGCAATACTGCCGGTGTTTCTTGAACAGTGCCTATAACATCACCGCCAATTACTTTGTCCCCGACGCTAACACTAGGATTAAATTTCCATTTCTTTTCCCTGTTTAATTTGGGAACTGAAATACCACGGGTAATACGATCGCCCGCCTGCTTATAAATAACATCCAACGGACGCTGAATGCCATCAAAAATTCCTTCAATCAAACCAGGAGCTAGTTCTACAGACAATGGAAAACCCGTAGATTCTACAGGTTCACCCGGCCCAAGTCCAGCTGTTTCCTCGTATACCTGAATAGAAGCCTTATCGCCTCTTAACTCAATTACTTCACCAATCAGATGCTTTTCGCTAACACGCACAACGTCATACATTTGTACATCGCCCATGCCTTCAGCTACAATCAGCGGACCGGATACTTTTACAATAGTTCCACTCATCGGCTATTTCCCTACCCTTCCTTGAATAGAATGTCTGCGCCAACTGCTTTTTCAACATTAGCCTTTATTTGTTTCATTCCAAGTCCCAAAGCATCAGAATTCATAGGAATGGGAATGATGGCCGGAAATGTTGCAGTTGCATACATCGCAATAGCTTCTTGCACTTGCGTTGCGGCTTTTTCAGTAATATAAATTACGGCATAACCGTTATCTGCTAAGTAATGAATTCTATGTTCTATCTTAGCCGGCTGCTCTTCATAAAAAACGTCTAGGCCAATAGCTTTGAAAATCATTACTGAGCTCGGATCCCCGATTACTGCTATTTTCCTTTTTTTCATACGCCTGCCCCCTATAATAATGAGTCAATGGAGCCATCGACCCCTACACCCAGCCTCTTTATACATAAAGCTCTGGCAATTCTGCTTCAAAACCGCCCCGCTTTGTTCCAAAAATAATGCGAAGAGCCTTTGCCTCTGCTTCACGAGCCATAAGATACCCGATAATAGGTCCTAGTGTAAACGTGTCCCATTTAACACTACGCAAAACATTCATAAGAGCTGTTTCCATTTTGCGTTTAAGTACCGCAGGTTCGTTAGTAGACACATATTCTTCAATGGTTTGAGAAATCAGTTTTCCGTGCCTGCCTCGATTTAGCTTTGCCCCTAGCTGTTCAAAAGGAGTATCCATAGCCTCCATAAGAAGGGTATGATCAATTTCTCCACATTCCAAAAGCAATGGCTTTAGTTTATCTGCTTCCCAATGTAACAAGCGAGACCGAACAACACTACGTGCATTTTGAAAATCTGCCATTAAAGAAAAATATTCGCGTACAAAACTACGATCATGCATTTTATCTAATACAGATTTAATGTGTCTAAACATAGCACCATCAATCTGTGCACTAAAAAGTAAAGGGTCAATATGATGTTGCAGGTCAACTTCAATTTTATCCATAGTTATTCTAAATGCATCAGGCATTTCGCCATAGTATTTATTATTAATGCTCTCACGTAGAAAATCTAGAGGAAATGTTCCTCCCTCTATTAAAACATCTGGGGCATCCACACCCAAAAGACGTGCTTTTAATAAAGTCTTGATATTGTGTACATCAACCGCAAGCAAAAACAAACTAGTTAACTCCGGCGCAGGTGTCAATTCCCAAATTTGTCGTCTGGAAAATTGTAACTGAGCCCTGATAACATAATCTATTTCCTGTGTATTTATCTTATCTCCTGTCAAATTGCCCCCATAACCTGTTTCTAATAACAGAGCTAAGGCTTCCTGCACATTATTTGCTTCAGAAATTCTTCTTATTTGGGATGCATCCAACATTTTTGTGAAAAGGACGCTAACACGTCCCACTGCATATTCATAACTTGTTTGAGGCATATTACTTTACCTCCGTGCCAAATAACATTGTTGCTACTTCTCGTTCAGATTTCATGCGCACATCACGCAAAATTGTAGCAAAAGAACCATCGAAATCACTATGTTTACCTATAAGCATAACTCCGCCGGTAAATTTAGCAGGCTCGCTAGCCAATGTTAATTCCCCTTTTTTACCCGCCTCTATTAAAGCAGCGTTAAGTTTTGCAAGCATGCCGCCATTGTATTTTTCCACATCTGCTGCCGGCACACATAATTTTTCATTTCCACTTTCACTAGCAGCTAGTACAATCGTTATAATAAGTTTTTCCCACTTATCTAACGGTAATTTTGCAAGTTCTTTTTCTGCTTCGGAGAAGGCTTCTTCTATAACTTTCCGCTTGCTATCCAATGAATTCTTACGAGCTTCCAGTTCAGCAATTAACACTTGGCGGCGAGCAGCTTCATCGGCATCTGCTGCAGCTTGCACATTAATTTCTTCCACTTTTGTTTGGGCTGTATTTTTAATTTTAGTACCGGAAGCTATAGCCTTCTTCTTGGCGGCTGCAAGCATAACTGCAACTTCTTGAGAAGCTTCATCTCTTATTTTTAAAATAATCTTATTTGCTGCCACCGGATTTCCCTCCCTGCTTATAGTTTAACGCCATTAACCATAATGAAGGAAATCAACAGTGCAAGCACTGCATAAGTTTCAACCATTGCAGTTAAGATAATTCCCTTACCTGTTTCTTCCGGACGTTTTGCACAAAGATAAATGCCCGATGCTGCAACTTTGCCTTGATAAATACCTGACATTAAACCACCAATAGCAATAGGGAGTGATGCAAACAAAAGAGCCATGCCTTGATAAGTTGTTAATTCCTTAACATTACCATCAATAACACCTATGTTCAAAACAATAATAAAAGCAATCAACAAACCATAAATTCCCTGTGTTCCGGGAAGCGCTTGTAATACCAAAACATTACCGAATTTATCCGGATCTTCAGAAATAACTCCGGAACCTGCTTGTCCTGCAATAGCGACACCTATTGCAGACCCCACGCCTGCGAGACCTGCTGCAATTGCTGCTCCTGCGAAAGCAAGAGTTGTACCTAATGTTAACATAATGTAATTCCTCCCTTGAATCTCTTTTTTATGATTTTATTTAGTAACATCGACATATTTAGTGCGAATGGCCAGCGGCGTAAAAGCCCTGCCACCTGCTTCGTAGAATTTACCAAAAAACTCAATATACTGTAAACGACTAGAATGTACAAACGAACCCAGAACATTAATAATAATATTAAAGATATGTCCCCCTACAAGTACGAATACAGCTACTATAATACCCACAGGACCGGTTTCCCACAACATCTTAGCAATAGTATTGATAACCATGGCAATAACGCCGGTAGCTAACCCTAAGGCAAAAAGTCTGGAATAACTCAGCAGATCGCTGACGTACCCGCTGATATTATAAAGCGTAAGCAACCCGCCAAAAAACTTAGCAATAATGCCTTTCTTTTCTCGTCCTCCAGTAAAAACAATAGTTGCGGCTCCCAATATTGCTAAATATTTTCCTATTTCACTAGGCAAAAGTGCCATAAGGAAAAGGCCTAAAAACATTACCAACCAGGAAAGTTCATCAAAAATTGCTGCCCATACATTTCCACGCTTAACGTCCAAATACATTTTCATACACATGCCTGTTCCCAAATGCAAAGCACCTAAGCCAAAGCACAAAGCCAGCATCTTTAAAGGTTCTTTCATAGGGGCAAACAATAACGGACGCCATTCTAATCCAAACCATCCGCCAAATAATATCCCCCAAATAACAGTTGATATACCTCCAAAAAAAATAACCGTAAGCAATTTTCCAGTAGAATCTTGGGGTTTAAAGAGCTTAAGGACAACATACAGTAAAATTGTTAGAACAAGTCCATAGCCAGCGTCTGAGAGCATCATACCAAAAAATATGAAATGAAAAGGTGCCATCATAAAATCAGGATCTAATGAACCTATTTTAGGACGCGAATACAATTCTGTAACAAATTCATATGGCCTGGAAAACTTCCCATTTTCCATTACTGTAGGAGGTATTTCTCCCTCCTCCGGTTCAACAAAATTTAAATCATAAGCCGGTGTAACTTCTTTTACCGCTTTAACAACTTCATCTGTTTTATCTGCTCTTACCCATCCCTCTACAAAAAACGTTTTCTGTGTCTCTAACCCACTTGAAGCCATACGATCTTGCTTGGCAATTAACTGATCATAATAAAGCTGTAATTCAGCTTTCCTCTCAGCAACTTTTTTAGCTTCTTCCTCTAAGTTATCGGCTAGTGATTCTTTCATTCTAGCAGCATCTGTTAAATCTGCTGCAATTTCTCGCGCCAACCCTATCCGCTTTGGAAAAACTACATCTGCAAAATCATGAGCCTTGAGGAAATGTTTAACTTCGGGGCCATCAGCCTTATAGGCAAAAACAACTATAGCCCGCCCTTCAGGTGCTTCATCCAAGACAATTACTTCTGCAGTCAAATCTTTTATATCCGCCAAAAATTCATCTTTAGTTAATTCCGGCATATAACCTGCAAAATAAACACTAGAAACCGTAGCCCCCAAGGCTTCTAGAGGAATATCTAATTTCAGCCAAGGTTTAAGAGCTTCTGCCTGTGCCAACATGGTTATAGCTTCATTCCGCAATGAACTTATTTTATCTTCCAGTGTTGCTACTTGCTCGGCTAACCCCGCCGCCTCCGGAGTATCTTGAAGGAACTTAGTATAAGACACTGGGGTACGCGATGCTAGAAAGGAACTTTTACCAACATGCATGTCCATGAACTTAATAGCACCATGTGTTTTTTCCACTTCATTTCCAACATTTTCTGCACCAGGCAGCACCTTCTCTTCCGCAGAAGGTATTAACATAACATTACCCTCCCGCTGCAATGCCAAGAGGATGGAATCGCGGTCTTCCTTAAGCGCATATAACATTGCTTTTTTCATTGGAACCAACATGCTAGACCACAACCTTTTCTACTATATAAGCTACCGTTGCTGCCAGTTTTTCACGAGCAGCTCGTGCCTGCGCACGGTCAAGCCGTGCACGCTCATCCACCAGGGCTTTAGCTTTTATCTTTGCCTGAGCTTCTGATGTTGCTATTGTTTTCTTAGCAGCCTCTCGTGCTGCCGTTATCATGGCTTCCGCATTTGCTGTGGCTTTATCTTCAGCTTCTCGAAGCATATTTCTTGCTGTAAGATTTGCTTCTCGCTTAGCTTCTGCCGCAGCCTCTTCCGCAGCCTTGATTTCCTCCAACATAGACAATTTTCTCACCACCTTTATCCATATAAATAATCAACAAACATCTTATAAGCGCACAAAATACCGTTTTCACCTCAATGTGAAACCGGTATTTGGATATTAGTATGTGAAGCTTTTTTCGTTACAATAAGCACAATCATTATCATTTCAGCGTTCCTCCCATACTGTCCTTACCCTAGTTGCGGCAATTCTCGTTGAGATCGCCTAGAATTACTCTGGCTGCTCAATAAAACATACTGTTATTACTTACACAAAAATCTGAAAATTCCTTCTTTTTTATTTTTTTATTTCAAATTGACTAGCTTAAAAACATTCTCCGTATCCGGTAACATATGTTTTGCTAAACGAATTCCTCTATCTAAATCGGCAGTAAAACAAATTGTAGTGCTGCCTTGCCCTTGTGTTTTGGCAAAACCATTTGCTGCCAATACTTTTATAGCCTCCCTAGCCGTTTCTTCTGCCGGGTCGATAATATTAACATCATTACCTAAAGCATTTTCTATTTCTTTTCTGATAAACGGATAGTGCGTACAGGACAAAATAAGGGTATCAGCACCTGCAGCCTTGAGTTTATCTGTATATTCAGTTACCGCTTCTGCCAGCTCCGTAGAAGCAAATTTTTCACCTTCAATAAGTGGCACAAATTTAGGACAAGCTATGGGTGCCACGCAAGCCGTGGGGTCAATAGCTAAAATAGCATCCTTGTGCGCGCCTGTTCCAATGGTAAACTCAGTGGCAAAAACTCCAATTTTTTTTTCTTTGCTTGCTGCTAAAACCAACTCGGCACCTTTAGACATGCCAACTATATCAAACTTATGTTCCTTTTTCAGTGTCTCAACACCTAGTACAGTTAGTGTATTACACGCAATAACCACTAACTTTACTCTTTTTTCATCAAAAAAACACAGCATCTGTTCCACAAAAGCACGCACTTCTTCTTCTTTACGTGGACCATATGGTGTTCGTGCTGTATCTCCTAAATAAATAAAATCTTCTGCTGGTAACATAGTCCGCAGACACTTCAAAACACTTAACCCACCAACACCGGAATCCAGCACCCCGATTGGCATATCTTTTTTCAACATAATTCCACCCGGCTTTCTCCTTATCGGCTCTGATATTGTGTACAATGCTATTATACTATGAAATAAGATAATCTTACATATTTACACGAAAAATATGCTAAAATATTTGTAGGTGAAAATATTTGGGGGCGATAGCTGTTGAGCGACAAAACTTTATCAAAAATAGCTTGGCTAAGATTTTGGGCTAGAATGTTTGATTACTTTTTATTTGGATTCATTTTTCTTGTTTTAACTTCACACATTCCCAACTTCACAAAATATCCCCTCGTTTTCTTCTTCACTCAAATTCTTTTTCTTGTCAGTTCTGAAGCAATGTTCATAGCAAGAACAGGAACTACTCCCGGCAAAAAATTCCTAGGTATTCATATTGTTGGAAAACAAACTTGCATTATACCATTTCAGATAGCTTTATATAGAACCTTTTGGGCTTATGTGAAGGGACTGTGGCTAGGTCTTCCTGTTATAATGTTCATACCTGCCTGGTTTAGCAAAAGACGCTATATGAAAACCGGTACTACTATTTGGGATGAAGCAACGCAAACAGAAATCATTATGTCCCCCAGCAATCTTTTCCGTATGGTTATGTTCGTAATTGTATTTATACTAATTATGTTCTTAATAGGCAACTATAGTTTATTACAACAAGCAGTTCAGCAAGCAAAATAAAAGCAAAGTCTCTGCAACTAATTTGCAAAGACTTTGCTTTTATTTTTTCTGTTCTTTAATTTTTATTTATAATCATATACTTTGGTATATGATTATAAATATTTTGACCATAATGGATAGGCACTTAAAACTATAACTATCAATAAAACCATATAATCTGCTACTCCCAATTTTTGTGGGCACATGTTTTGATAAGTGTTGGCCCCAAAACCCTTAAGCTCCATAGAAAGCGCCAACGTATCTGATTTTGCCACCGCTCGCATTACTAGAGGCTTCACCACTGCCAAGTATGCGTAAAGCCGTTTAAAAATATTACCACGATTAGAATATCCACGACAAGATTGTGCGTCCAATGTTGTCGCACTGTCAGTCAAAAAATCAGGAACAAAGCGCAAAGCCGTTGTCAGCATGAAAGCATATTCACAAGGTAAGCGAAACTTTTCTACTAAAGCTTGAGCAATATCTTGAATTTTGGTAGCTGCTAACAAACATAGAAATGCCGTAGTCATAACAAACATCCGCAATCCACCGGCCAAAGAAACTTTCAAAGGTGAGCCAAATAGTAATTGCAACAGGATCATCATGCCTGTAAACACAGTCAAAGCCCCAATAGCGGCCATGGTCAAACGATCATGTTTAATATAAAGTAATAATGCCAATTCCAAAACCAAAATAGTCGCGACTGCTGAAATCGGTAGAAGAAATACCCAAGCAGTTACCGCTAATACTGTTATTAATTGAGTAAACGCCGTTATTCTCATTGTGCAACACCTTCTTTAAGGTACAGCTTTTCACAAAATTCTTTTGCGTTTTGAGCTTCAACACCAAAAGTTGCGGAAAGTGTTGCTATAATAGGCTGCTTCAGCCCCCATTCACTTAGTTCGCTTTTTCCATCATAAAGGTCTGCCGTAGCTCCATCAAAAACTAAATCACCATTGTGTAATACAAGGGCTCTTTGGGTGTACTGCCTGGCAATATTCATATCATGAGTAATAAGGATAATGGTAATTCCCTTTTCTTGGTTAAGTTTTTCCAAGTATTGCATCATATTGTTTTTTTCTTGTTCATCTTGCCCATTGGTAATTTCATCTAATATCAAAGTCTGAGGGTTAAGCGCCAATGCTGCCGCAACTCCCAATCTGCGTTTTTGTCCAAAAGACAAGGTACGGGGATAGGCATCAGATAACTCTGCCAACCCCATAGCCGCCAAAGCAGCTTCCACTTGTTCTTTCACTTTGTTTTCAGATTTATTTTTACAACGCGGTCCATAAGCCACCTCTTCAAAAACTGTATCTTCTAAAATTTGCAAATCAGGATTTTGAAATACATAGCCAACCTGATGAGCTAAATCCGCCGGTTCTAAATCAGCAATATTATTGCCTCCTACAAAAACATCTCCGCTGCGAGGATGTAGCAGCGCCATAAACAGACGGCTTAATGTGGTTTTTCCACTACCATTATGTCCTAACAAGGCCACAAATTCACCATCTTTTATTTTACAACTTATGTCATTAAGAACAGGTTCACCACGATGATAGGCGAAATTAACTGCTTTTGCTTCAATCATCACAGCCACCTCCCACAAATTTTTCTTGCAACTCTTTAAGCGCCTCTTCTTCGTTGCGCCAAGCTCCTAAAGTAATGCCAAAGCGATTTTCCAATGCAAGCTTAACTTGCCACAGTTCAGGAAGATTCTGCCTAAGTTCAGGAATTTCATAGGCAATAGCTGCTGCCTCTTCGAATGTCCCTTGAGCCGCAACTTCTCCTTTATTCATAACAATCATATTAGTAGCATAAGGTAGTAAAAAATTAATATTATGTTCCACCACAATCACTGTCATATGATACTCTTTATAAATTTTATATAAAAGTTTGTAAAGCGCATGTGCACCATCCGGATCCATTGCAGACACCGGTTCATCCAAAACCAACACCTCCGGATGCACGGCCAAGACGGAGGCCAGTAGCAATCTCTGCCTTTGCCCTCCTGATAACTCATCAAGTTGATAATTCTCCCGACCTGGCAGGCCCACATCTGCTAAAGCTTGTTTTGTTCTTGTTGCTACTTCCTCAGGGGCAAACCCGTGATTAAGCAAACTAAAAGCTACTTCTTCCCCAGCAGTTAGAGAAACCAACTGGCTTTCATAATCGTCTAACATCAAACCCACGCGCATAGACAAATCTGAAACGCGTTTGCCTTTTGTTGATTCTCCCAATACTTCCACGTCACCCGCGTACCGCCCTCCGTAGTAGTAGGGAATAATTCCAACCATAGATTTGCATAAAGTTGTCTTTCCTGCACCGCTTGGTCCTGAAATAACTGTAAAAGAACCCTTACTAATTTCCAAGTTAACGTTATGTAAAACTACATTGCCATTAATATAGCCATAATAAAATTTTTCAAATTTAATCGCTGCTTCACTCATGTTTGCTGCCCCCCTGCATAAAAAATAATTTTTGCACCGGAGCAAAAAGCACTTGAGTAATAACACCATTTAAAGCTGCTACCACCATAACCACCGGAAGCATAGCGTTAGTCCACACATGCAATGGCAAATTCAAAATCAACTTCAAAATGAATGTAAAGACCCCACCACTAACAGCCGTAGCAAAAAAACCGGTAATAAACGGTCGGAATTTGAAATTCCCCATACCTACTGACAACATAGCTTTCACTAAAATTGCCGCAGTCAAAGCTCCACAAATCTCACTGGCTACGTTGCCAAGTGGAAATGCAGACTTGGAGGAGGGTACTATTGTAAGTCCGGCTATAAACCCAATTCCCAATGCACGTGAAAGGTTAGGATTAGTTAGACCTATGGTAATAGAATACATGGCAATAGTCCAATTTGGTGTTACACCACCAATATTAGGGCTAATAGTATGTAAAATAACACCAATAGCCAATAATAGAGCTGTTACTGCCACCCACCTATGACTATCTTTCGTGGCCGGTACTTCTATAAGTTCAGGTTGTTTAACTTCCATATATCTTATACTCCTTGTTCTGAAAATTTAGACTTATATTAGAAGTTTAAAAGTTAAATAGCAATGTGTCAATATTATTTTGCTTTTCTTTGTTTTTCAACTATAATAAGTATAGATGATTAGTATGATATAATTGTTTAACAACCTAAATAAAAAGAAGGTGATATTATGAAAATTTCAACTAAAGGCCGCTATGCCCTACGCTTAATGTTAGACCTAGCATTTAATTACACAGGAGCTTATATTACTATCAAAAATATTGCCAAAAGGCAAGAAATTTCAGAAAAATATTTAGAACAAATTATAACTCAACTCAGTAAAGCCGGTTTTGTGAAAAGTGCCAGAGGTGCTCAAGGGGGCTATATGTTAGCAAAAACTCCCGAGGAATATACTGTTGGTGAAATTCTCCGTACCATGGAGGGCAGTTTAGCTCCTGTTCCCTGCTTAGATTCAAACAATACCCCTTGTCTGCGTGCTAGTGACTGTGTAACCTTAGAAATTTGGCAGCAATTGCAAGATGCTATTGATAATGTTGTAGACAACATAACCTTAGCAGATTTAGTTACCAGACAAAAAGAGAAAACTGTCTTGGATTACAATATTTAAAAATACTGTCAAGCAAAAAAAGCTTGACAGTATTTTTTTTAGATAGTACAATTAGTTAAAGTTAATTCATAGTACTACTATATGAATATGGTAAAAGGTGGTTATTATGAAGAAAAATCTATTTGGTAAGCGATGTTGAATATCGTTAGTAAGCCCATAGTATCAATAAAATATAAGCGAAATGAGGAATTTAAAATGAAAAAAATAGCAAACAGTTTAATTGAATTAATTGGTAAAACCCCCTTACTTCTTCTCACCAATTTCAACAAAGAATACGCTCCTAAGTCTAACATTATTGCAAAATTAGAATATTTTAATCCTGCCGGCAGTGTAAAGGATAGAATTGGCAAAGCCCTTATTGAAGATGCCGAAGCCAAAGGTCTTCTGAAAGCAGGCTCCACAATTATTGAACCCACAAGCGGCAACACTGGTATTGGCCTCGCTTCTGTCGCAGCAGCAAAAGGTTATCGCGCAATTTTGACCATGCCGGAAACTATGAGCGTAGAACGTCGCAATCTACTTAAAGCCTATGGTGCTGAGGTGGTTCTTACCGATGGAGCACAAGGCATGAAAGGCGCAATTGCTAAAGCAGAGGAATTGGCAAAAGAAATACCAAATTCTTTCATCCCAGGGCAATTTGTTAATGCTGCTAATCCTAGGGCACATTTTGAAACCACCGGCCCTGAAATTTGGGCAGACACTGATGGCAACGTCGATATTTTTGTGGCCGGTGTTGGCACCGGAGGTACTTTAACAGGGGTTGGTAACTTCTTGAAATCTAAAAATCCTAATGTGAAAATTATTGCTGTGGAACCAGCCTCCTCACCTGTCCTTTCCGGTGGCACAAGCGGACCACATAAAATTCAGGGAATTGGTGCAGGTTTCATTCCTAAGGTACTTGATACTAAAGTTTACGATGAAATTTTACAGATCAAAAATGAAGATGCTTTTTCCACTGTTAAAACGTTAGCCAAAAAAGAAGGTCTATTGGTTGGTATTTCTAGTGGGGCCGCAGTATATGCCGCAACTGAATTAGCCAACCGTCCGGAAAATGCCGGTAAAAATATTGTGGTATTGCTTCCTGATACCGGTGATCGCTACCTATCTACGCCGGGATTTGTAGATTAACAACAAATATTTTACCCATAAGTAAACAAAAGCAGTTGCCCCTCTTATTGGGAACTGCTTTTGTTTTTCATATTGCTCCATATTATGATAGATATATTACATAAAATATTATTTTTTTAAAACAGAAGTTGCAACAACGCTATGGTTGTATTATAATCTAACCCATGGGGACGTAGCTCAGCTGGGAGAGCGTTCGGTTCGCATCCGAGAGGTCGAGAGTTCAATCCTCTTCGTCTCCACCATATTACTAAAAATATATAATTGCAGCTAGAAATCAAACATCCTATTTTGTATTGGGATGTTTTTTTGTTGCATCAAATTTAGTGCTACTGATTATGCATTTTCAACAACTTTGTTATACACCTTAACCATGTTCCTCCCTGAAGTTTTAGCTTGATAAAGAGCAAAATCTGCTGCCCGGACCAATTCATCAGAGCTCATATCCTCTGATGGAACTACGGAATGAATACCAACACTTATGGTCACATAAGGGCACGCGTTACCCACACCGGATGGTATCCTTAATTCTTCAACAGCACTTCGGATATCTTCACCAACTCTTATAGCCTCATCTATAGAAGTGTCAGAAATCACCACAACAAACTCCTCTCCCCCATATCTCGCTGCAAAATTACCACGGCCACTCAATTGTCCTATAATTGCTGCGGCTACATGCCTTAAACATTCATCACCTGCCTGATGTCCGTAGGAATCATTGTAATTTTTAAAAAAATCAACATCAATTAAAACCAAAGCTACAGAGATTTGTTCACTTAGCCCGCGGTCCCATTCTTTATCTAGTAACTCATCAAATGAACGTCTATTTGCTATTCCCGTAAGCCAATCCACCGCTGAAAAAAGTATTAATTGTTTATTAGCTTTTTCTAGAGCTTCTGTTCTATTTTTTAGCTGCCTTTTTAATATACCCACCATCAGAATCATAAAAATAGTCGTAATAAAAATGATAAATATTTTATAAAAATTTTGACTTGTATATTTCATTAAATGCCCTGGTTCAGAAAAAAAATACCCGCAATATAAAATAGTTAAACTTCCACTTATGCTTCCACAAAAAAAACCTCCTGCAAACGTAGATAAAACCACAGCAATAAAACAAACCACAGCAGGATTGGGAACATTGAAGTAAGCGCTAAGTGCTATTACAAATATGGTTACGAGCACACTTAATATAAAGCAATGCTTTTGTGCTAAATCTTCTTTAACTCTATCGGAACTTTTAGGCATACTCTTTCCTTCCTTTATGTTTATTTATCTTCTTGCAGAAAATTTATAATATATTTCTTAAAACAGAATAACTTATCAAAACTGACATACACCTCACTATTATAATAATTATACTTTAATATTCAAGATAATTATATAACTAAACAATATAGTTTATAACTTTTATAATTATATTTTTTTAGTTTTTATTGTTCTTATTTATTTGGTAGTGTACAATAAAATTAATATTTGATTATGATTAAGTAATTTTTTAGAAAGGTGAGCTGAAAAATGAAACCGCAAATAGAAACTACTCTTTTAAATCAAAAGTTGAATTTTATTGTCGATAGCCTTTCTGTATACGTTTCGTATTTTGACGCAAAAACCTTGCAATACTTATTTGTCAATAAATTGTATACACAAGCCTATAATAAGCGACGTGAGAAAATAATAGGATCTACTATGAAAGACATCCTTTCCGAAGAAAATTATAAAAATGCGCTTCCTCATATTGACGCTGTTCGTAGCGGCAAGAAAACTTCATATGAGTATTACTTTAACGTGCCTATTGGTTTACGCTGGGTAAAAGTAGATTATGTTCCCGAATTTGATGCTTCCGGTAATGTGATAGCATTTATTGCAATTGGCACAGATATAACAGAACGAAAAATAGCTGAAGAAAAAATGAAAAAAAGTGAAACACGTTATCGTTTTATTGTAGAAACAGCCAGTGAAGGTATTATGGTATTAAATAAAGACTTTATTATCGAATATGTGAATAATAAGTTGGAATCTATGCTAAACTACGCAACAGATGAATTGCTAGACAAAAATTTCAGAACATTGCTGTTTAACAAGGATTTAGAATCCTTTGAACTACAAGTAAAAAAAAGAATGCAAGGTGAAGGCGCAACTTACGAAAAATTTTTAAAGACAAAAAACGCCACCGGCCATTGGAGTTTAATTTCTGCCAAACCCATTATGGATGATAATAAAAATTTTGATGGAGTTTTTGTTATGTTGACAGATATCCATTCTCGTAAACAGCTAGAAAAAAAATTGGGAAAGGTCATAAAAAAACTTAAACATTTAAGCGATACCGATGAATTGACCGGTTTAGTAAATCGCCGTTATTTTAATAAAATAGCTTTTACCAAATATTCCAAACTCGCCCATAACCAAGGACTATTGTCATTTATCATGTTAGACATTGATCAATTCAAAGAATTTAATGACTATTACGGACATTTGCAAGGAGATATTTGTCTACAAAAAGTTGCCGGTGTTTTAACTAAAAACATTTATGGTAAATTTGATATCGTTTCCCGCTATGGTGGTGACGAGTTTCTTTGTTTATTGCCAAAACGAAGTTTAAAAGATCTAGAATCCCTCGCAAAAAAAATCGTACGAGATGTCGAAAGTCTCCACATTGAACATAAAAAATCCATGGTTTCTTCCTATGTCACTATTAGTTTGGGACTGGCTATAGCAAATTGCGACAATACTTCAGAGGTAATGGACTGCATCAAGAATGCGGACAATGCTCTATACGATGCTAAAACAGCAGGACGTAATAGAGTTGTAATTTGTAACTATACCAACTAATACTTTTAAAAACAGGTCAATTCCCTTTAAGGAATTGGCCTGTTTTATTAGTTTTGTTATTTTCTTGACAATTAAAATGACCAGTCGTATAATAATGACAGATAGATGTCTTTGTTTAATTTAAATAATAAAAACACTCAAAGGAGCTGAATTTTATGAACAATTTTCAATTTGTAAACCCAACAAAAATTATATTTGGTAAAGGGGAAATTAAAAAATTAACCAATGAGATTCCTTCCCACAGCAAAGTTTTACTAATTTATGGCGGTGGCAGCGTTAAGAAATCCGGGTTATTAGATACAATTAAAGATATATTAAAAGAATACAAACTGGGAGAATTTGGTGGTATTGAACCAAATCCAACATACGAAACCTTAATACAGGCAGTTAACTTAATTCGCAAAGAAAAATATGATTTTTTACTAGCAATTGGTGGGGGTTCCGTTATTGACGGCACCAAATTTATAGCGGCAGCTGTGCCCTTTACCCAAGACGATCCCTGGAAATTGGTTGTTGACCAACTCCCAATTACAAGCGCCTTGCCTTTTGGTACTGTTTTGACGTTACCGGCTACAGGATCAGAAATGAATAATGGTGCTGTTGTAACAAAAAGAGCTATAAATGCCAAACTGCCATTTAGAAATCCCGCTGTATTCCCCAAATTTTCTATACTTGATCCACTTTACACATATACATTACCTAAAAAACAAATCGCCAACGGAGTTGTTGATGCCTTTGTACACGTAATGGAGCAATATATGACCTATCCCGTTGCAGGAAAAGTGCAAGATCGTTTTGCAGAGGGCTTACTATTAACCTTGATTGAAGAAGGCCCTAAAGCTTTAGCAACTCCCGAAGACTATGATGTGCGTGCAAACATTATGTGGACAGCAACCTTAGCCTTAAATGGTCTAATCGGCAGCGGTGTTCCTCAAGATTGGTCAACACATATGATAGGTCATGAAATTACTGCTTTGTATGGTTTAGATCACGCACAAACATTAGCAATCGTGTTGCCTTCTATGCTTAAAATTATGCAAAAAGATAAAACCGAAAAACTTCTTCAATACAGTGATAGAATTTGGAATATCCCCAAAAACCTCTCAGCTGCAGAAAGAATTAGCCTCGCTATTCAAAAAACACAAGACTTTTTCGAAACCATGGGAATCAAAACTCGTTTTTCTGATTATGGGCTAGGACAAGAAGTTATAGAAAAAATTATAACAGGACTGAAAGCACACAAAATGACTAAACTGGGAGAATGCGGAAAAGTTACACCGGAAATTGCCGGTAAAGTATTAGAGTTGAGTTTGTAAAAGGAGACCTTATTATGGAAAAGCATGTAAAAGAAAACAATAGTATCCTGAATATTTTATTTAGTCCTGTAACAATAGGTAATTTAAAATTAGCAAATCGCGTTGTTATGGCGCCTATGACCAGAGGCTTTTCACCAAATGGCGTTCCTGGAGAAAATGTGGCGGCGTATTACAAACGACGTGCTGAAAATCAAGTTGGTCTTATTATTACTGAAGGAACTTTAATCAATCATCCTGCCGCTGCCGAAGGATTGGACCGGCCAAATTTTTATGGTGATGCAGCACTAAATGGTTGGGCTCAAGTTGTCAAAGCTGTCCACAAGGTAGGTGGGAAAATAGTTCCACAGTTATGGCATGTAGGTACTGCTCGTAAAATTAATGGTGACAATCCAAACCCTGAAGCGCCCCCCATTGGTCCATCAGGGATTGATTTAATGACCGGTGAAAAAGTAACAAAACCTATGACCATCACGGAAATCGAACAAATTATTACAGCTTTTGCTACGGCAGCGGCTGATGCGAAAAAGTTAGGTTTTGATGGAATTGAAATTCACGGCGCACACGGTTACCTAATTGATCAGTTCTTTTGGGAAAAAACAAACCACCGTCAAGATAAATATGGTGGCAATATGAGAGCTCGTTCTCAGTTTGCTGTTGAAATAGTAAAAGCTTGCCGCAAAGCTGTAGGTCCTAATTTTCCTATAATATTTCGGTATTCTCAATGGAAAACGGGCAGTTACCAGACAAAACTAGCAAATACTCCTGAAGAATTGTCGATATTCTTAGCTCCACTAGTTGAAGCTGGTGTGGATATATTTCATTGTTCAACTAGACGTTATTGGGAACCTGAATTTGATGGTTCTACCTTAAACTTGGCAGGATGGACTAAAAAAATAACAGGTAAACCAACCATTACTGTCGGTTCCGTTGGTCTTGATACCAACTTCATAGAGTTTTTTGCCGAGGGAAAAGGTGCAAAAGCTACTAGTATTCTACCCCTTATAGAAAGATTAGAAAAAGGTGAATTTGATTTAGTTGCTGTGGGAAGAGCGCTGCTTGCAGATCCTGCTTGGGCTACCAAAATACGACAAAATAGAATTAGTGATTTAATTCCGTTTGAACCTGGCGCAGAAAAAACCCTGTCTTAATAATATATATTATTTGCTATTGAAAAAAATTATCAATATATGAAGGGATAAACAATGTCTAGAAAAAAAAGTGCGGATTTGGAACAAACAAAACAGGCCTTATTGGAAGTTGGTTTGTCCTTGTTTGAACAAAAAGGCTTCAATGCTACCGGTATCCAAGAAATTGCTACCTCTGCCGGAATTCCAAAAGGTTCCTTCTACAACTATTTTGCCAGCAAGGATGATTTCGGCGTAGCCGTAATTAACTATTACACTAAATTTAATACGGAAATTTGGCTAAATCTCCTAACGGCAACAACCGAAAAAGAAAATTCTTATGAAGCCCTAAGTTCAGCCTTTTTAGCAATTACTGAAAAATATCGTTGTTCCGAAGTAAAAAAAGGTTGTCTGTTGGGTAATCTTGCGGCAGAAATCAGTGACGCAAGTGAAAAATGTCGCATGGCATTAGAAACATCCGTAAACACTTACAAAACCATTTTAGCGGAACGCATACTTCTAGGACAGCAGTATGGCAAAGTAAGACAAGACTTACCCGCCCAGCGTCTAGCTGATTTAATTTGGGATTGTTGGCAAGGAAGTTTACTCAGAATGAAAATTGAAAAGTCCGTGGAGCCCATAAAACACGACCTAGAACTTTTGTTCAAATATTTTTTATTACCTACAATTTAATGTTACAAAATCCCCCTACAGCAGAGAAAATGTTGTAGGGGGATTTTGTTGTTTCATAGTTTATTGACTACATTTTTTTTAATTATTTAGATTTTTCAACCTCTGCAAGTTCTTTGCTATAATCTTTATTTAATTCAGCAGCCTGAAAAGCAGTACCACTTGGTAATACCATTCTAAAATCACTTATACGGGAAACTTGTACTTTCCCAGCTTCTATTCCACAGCTTAAAATATGCCCACCACTTTTTCGATCATCTGAAATAAAATGCAAATGGTACCCTTTTACATTTATACCACTTACATATTCAGGACACCAAAAACCAACAACTGTTCCTTTAGTATTTATAATATCAAAAACAATCTGTTTTTTTGCCGCTGCCGACAATGATGGATAAGGTTTACTTTGAGCCCCTATACTACGTGTTTTTCCTGTAAATATACCCTCAATACGTATAGCATAAATATAGTTTTTATCTTGAATAATAGAATCCAAAGCTTTTTCCAATTCAGAAAAATTGCCCACAGTCTTAATTTTACCAACCTTATCTGCACGAAAATTAACAACATTGGCAAAAGGAGTCTTAGCTTCCCCACTAAGTACTTTTATTTCGCCCGTAGATTTAACCTGATAAAAATTCCCATCAAGCGCAATCATTTCGCCATCTAAATGATTTAGTGTGCCAATACCAAAATTACCATGTTGCTTCAAATCCTTCACAGTAAAGTCGCTATCATAAACACCTTGCATTAAAGCGTTTATTGTAGAAATTTGATACATGGAATTTTGTGATTGTGCACTGGCCGACGCTGTCAAAAAAATAAATAAGGCAATAAAAACTAACGTTCTCTTAAATAATTTCATATTATTCGCACCCCAAATTTTATAATTATTAAATTTTAACTATATTTTTTGTCCACTAATTTGTTTTTTAGAAATATTTTGCAATGAATTTATTGCTCCTAAAAAGAGGTTAGTTTTTTTTAAAACAGCTGCAAACTGTCCCTTTTATTGTTCTTTTTTTATTGTTACAATTAAAGACAGTAATAATAAGAAATGAGGTTATATGATGAATAATACAATGTATAAGGCAATGACTATAGCCGGCTCTGATACTAGCGGCGGTGCTGGAATGGAAGCTGATTTAAAAACAATGCAAGAACTAGGCGTATATGGTATGGTAGCACTGACCGTTATTGTAGCACAAAACCCTCAAAACAATTGGTCACATGATATTTTCCCGATTTCCCTAGACGTTATTGAAAAACAATTAAACACTATCGTCGACGGAATTGGTGTCGACGCCATGAAAACCGGCATGTTGGGCAGTGCTGATTTGGTGGAACTAGTGGCTAAAACAATTGATAAAAATCATTTAAAAAATGTTGTAATAGACCCTGTTATGGTTTGCAAAGGCGTTGATGCCATTATGGTTCCAGAAGCAGCTGCAGCCACCAAGAAGCTCTTGGTCAGCCGTGCCGACGTTATTACCCCCAATCTATTAGAAGCTGCGTATTTGACCGATATGCCTTCTGTAGGCAATTTGGATGAAATGAAAGAAGCAGCAGGACGCATTATTGAAATGGGTGCCAAATTCGTAGTAATCAAAGCCGGTGAACGCTTACCCGGTGAAAATGCTGTAGATGTACTTTACGATGGCAAAGAGTTCACCATTAGTACCGCTCCCAAAATTCCCGGGTCCTTCAACAATGGCGCAGGGTGTACTTTTTCTGCAGCCATTACAGCATGCTTAGCCAAAGGAATGAATATGGAAGACACTATGACACTAACAAAAAAGTTTATGACAGCAGCATTAAAAGGCTCCTTCAGAATCAATAAATGGGCTGGGGCTACTAGACATATAGCCTTTAGAGAATCTAATTAAGCACCACCATAAAACATTCTTTACTTGTCTGTAAATGTTATAATATAAAATATAGCATATAATTTCAAACTTGTATATTTCATGGAGGCGTTGTCTGTGTTGTTAAAGCTGGAGAAAATTCTTTTATTAATAATCTTCACTTGTTTTTTCACCAATTATGCTTTTTGTGAAGAGTTATCTCCATTAAAGCGCAATGCGTTTGCACCGGTTTTGATGTATCATGATATTCGTCCACAAGTGTCTAACAACTTTGATGTTTCAACTGAAGATTTTAAAAAACAACTAGACTGGCTAATGAATAACGGCTACCAAACTTTAAGCCTTGATGCATATATTGATTGCGTAATAAACAAAAAATCCTTCCCTGAAAAAAGCGTCTTAATTACTTTTGACGATGGTTATTCCGGTATATATGAATACGCTGCTCCTGAACTTCATAAGCGAAATATGCATGCAGTTTTTTTTGTTATCAGAGACCTCATTGGCACAGAACTTCCACCTGATGAGCATAAGGCAAAATATGACTATGTAACCAATGAACAAGTGAAAGCGTTAAGCAATGATCCGCTGTTTTCCATAGGTTCTCATACCAATACACATCCTATGCCACACCAGCTGACCCTTTTACAATTGTCCAAAGAATACTCCGAATCAAAAAAATACATTGAGAACTTGACAGGAAAACCCTGTAAAACACTGGCTTTCCCCGTTGGCTATTATGATGAAGATTTGCTAAAACTCGCTAAAAACGCCAATTACGTTCTAGCTTTTTCCGTTGCTGATTTAGGTCTTTTAAATCAAGAAGCCCGCTATTCAATTCCACGAATTTATATGGGGGTTGCTATGGGTCGCAATGACATGAAGCTTTTTAAATATTCAGTAGAAAATTATCATAAATTGCCAAAGAAAATTTTTGCCGAACGCTTTAAATGGCTTGATTAATATTAAAACCTAAAAACGGTAATGTACACTAAAAGTACATTACCGTTTTTGTTATTTAAATACAAATCTGTTCTTATTAAATTCCAATATTCCTTCATCGCGTAATTTACCAAGTGATGCCGAAAGTGCACTACGATCTACTGCTAAATAATCTGCCAGCTGTTGTCTGTTAAAAGGAATAGTAAATTGAGAACTTTTTTGGCGTTGAGATTCGGCTGATAAATAGGATAGTAATTTTTCCTTTGTAGTTCGTTGAGAAAGATATTCCATTTTTCGCGTAAGCATCAAATTTTTCTGTGCTAAAATTGCCAAAAGGTTTTTAATCAATATTAAATTGCTTTCTCGGTGCCCTATCGCATCAGATATAAGCCTACGCACATCTAAAAATAAAATCTCTGTTTGTTCAGTAGTAATAACGCTAACCTCAAGTGGTACGTTAGCTAGGAACGCATAGTTTTCGGCAAAAAGTCCCCCCACGCCAACTTCAGCAAGAATATCCCGGTTACCCCAAAAATCTTCTTTTATAATATGTACACTACCATTGAGAACCAAACCCATATTTGTTGCACATTCACCAACATGATAAATGAATTCTCCTCTTTTGTATTCTTTGATGCCAACGCTAAAATAGTCCAGCAATTCTTCTATAGCACCATCATTTATACCTTTAAAAAGAGGCGTATTTTGTATGTTTTTTAAAGAATTTTCCATTTTTCTCCCCTTTCGTTGTTTTTACAACATACTTATTGCTTTGAGCATAGTACAATACAAACAAGAAGTCAAGAACTCTACCTAGCTAATCCATAGGAGGAACTTATTATGAAAAGGAAAATTATAGAAATTAACAAAGAAAGATGTAACGGCTGTGGCGCTTGTGCTGCTGCCTGTCATGAAGGAGCCATCGGCATGATAGAGGGTAAAGCCCAGTTATTACGGGATGACTATTGTGATGGGTTAGGTGACTGCCTACCCACCTGCCCCACAGGTGCGATTACTTTTGTAGAACGTGAAGCAGAGGCCTACGACAAACTAGCTGTCGAAAAAAATAAACTGCAAAAACAATCTGAACCACTTCCTTGCGGTTGTCCAGGCTCTCAAGCAAAAACTATTGAACACCAAGACATTACCCCAAAAACAAAGCACTTAGATAAGCAACCTGAAGAAAGTTACCTGAGACAATGGCCGGTGCAAATCCAGTTAGTACCTGCAAATGCTCCTTATTTTAAAAACGCTAATTTACTTATAGCCGCCGATTGTTCTGCTTATGCCTATAATAATTTTCACCAACGTTTTATTAAAAACCATATAACTTTAATTGGTTGTCCTAAACTAGATCCCGTTGATTACAGCGATAAGTTGACAGAAATACTTTCTAATAATGAAATTAAGAGTTTAACGATAGTTCGCATGGAAGTTCCCTGCTGCGGTGGCATAGAAAATGCAGCTAAAACTGCCTTGCAAAAAAGCGGTAAATTTATTCCCTGGCAAGTTATCACAATTTCAACAGAAGGCAATATCTTGGAATAAATTGTGTCCAAGTAGTTAACCCCGGTACACCTAGGGCAACGTGTATTATAACGTTGAACCCAAATTATTTAAAAGGAGAGTCTATTATGAACAAAATGTTTTGCTTTCAATGTGAACAAACGGCAATGAGTACAGGATGCACCGGTAATGCCGGTGTCTGCGGCAAGAAATCTGACACCGCTAATTTACAAGATAAATTAACAGGTGCCCTAATTGGTTTAGCCTGCGCAGTTAAAAAATCTTCTGCAAATGCCACTACAGACAAGCTCATGTTATCCGGATTATTTACAACTATTACCAATGTTAACTTTAACAATGAAACTATTAATGAATTAATCGAGGAAATAACCAAAGAAAAAATAAAATTATCAAATACTTGTCTCGACTATGATATGCAAAATTTATGGAATGACCAAGAAGATATTCGCTCTTTAAAGTCTCTTATATTATTTGGTCTGCGCGGCGTTGCTGCCTACGCTTATCACGCTATGGTATTAGGTTATAAAGATGAACAAGTTAACAACTTCTTCTATGAGGGCATGAGTACAATTAGCGATTCCGCTGCCACTGTAGAAAGCTTGCTACCCTTAGTTTTGAAAACCGGAGAAATCAATCTTACCTGCATGGCCTTACTTGATAAAGCAAATACTGATAGCTTTGGAATCCCCGCCCCCACTACTGTACCTTTAACTGTAGAAAAAGGACCCTTTATCGTTATAACCGGTCATGATCTTTATGATTTAAAACTTTTATTAGAACAGACTGCTAATAAAGGTATTAATATTTACACTCATGGAGAAATGCTCCCTGCCCATGCTTATCCTGAATTAAAGAAATACCCTCACCTAAAAGGTAATTTTGGTACAGCTTGGCAAAACCAACAGAAGGAATTCGATAACCTTCCTGCTCCAATTTTATTTACTACCAACTGCCTAATGCCGGTCCGCACAAGCTATGCTGACCGCGTATTTACAACTGAAGTAGTATCCTATCCTGAAATTGTCCACATCGGTGAAAACAAAGATTTCACACCTGTTATAGATAAAGCTCTAGCCTTAGGTGGCTATGCAGAAGATACTGAATTTACAGGAATTAACGGTGGCAATACTGTTACCACAGGGTTCGGACATGGTACTGTTCTTGGTGTTGCCGACAAAGTCGTAGCTGCTGTAAAAACCGGTGCCATTAAGCACTTTTTCCTAGTTGGTGGCTGTGATGGTGCTAAAACCGGTCGCAATTACTATACTGATTTTGTCAAACTAACACCGCCTGATTCTATCATTTTAACTCTTGCTTGCGGTAAATATCGTTTTAATGATCTTGATCTTGGGACCATTGGCGGACTTCCACGCATTATGGATATGGGTCAATGCAATGATGCTTATGGAGCAATTAAAGTAGCCGTAGCTTTATCTGAAGCGTTTAATTGCACGGTAAATGAATTACCTTTGTCCTTCGTACTTTCTTGGTATGAACAAAAAGCAGTCTGCATTTTGCTAACACTTCTACACCTTGGGGTGAAAAACATTTACCTTGGTCCGACCCTCCCAGCCTTTCTTTCTCCCAACATTTTGAATTTCTTAGTAGAAAATTACAATATTTCTCCTATTTCTACCCCTGAAAAAGATTTGAAAAAAATCCTAGGTTAAAATTATTTTGCTACAAACAAAAGACTCTGTAATATACTAATGTATATTGCAGAGTCTTTGTAATTTTACCCTTAATACTATAAATTTCTTGTCAGCGTTTCCATGACCATAGCATTAGAAATTACGCCAATGCCACCGGGAACCGGTGTGAAAGCACTCGCTTTTGCATTAGCATTTTCTTCCACATCGCCAACAATACCTTCATCAGTAGCATTAATACCTACATCTATAATAACTGAACTTTCTTTCACCATATCCGCTTTAACAAAATTTGGAACACCAATAGCCGCCACAATAATATCAGCATCCCGCAAAATAAGGGGTAAATTAACAGTACGGGAATGACAAATAGTAACCGTAGCATGTTTTTGTAAGAGCAATAAAGCTACAGGCTTACCTACTACATTACTACGGCCCAAAACAACTGCCTTTTTGCCCTTTAAATCAATATTATAATAATCTAGCGCTGCCATACAGGCTCGCGGAGTACATGGTGCCCATGGGTTAGTACCCAAATAAAATTCCCCGGCATTTAGAGGACTAAGGCAATCCATATCTTTATTCGGATCTATTAAGGCACATATTTCTTGTGCCTCCAGATGCTTTGGCAACGGCATCATGGGTAAAATTCCCTTGATATCGGCGTCTGCATTTAGCTGGCTAACAGCTTTGAGCAGCTCTACTTGTTCTACATTCCCCGGCATTACCACCAAACGCACCTGTGCTCCTAGACTTTCAGCTAACTTAACTAAACGTTTAGTATACACAGCAGAAGCAGCATCACCTTCCACCAGCACAATAGCAAGACCAACAATCTCACCACGCATTTTGGCTGCGGCAATTTTTTTTGCGACATTTTCTTTTACTGCGTCGGCAACAGGTTTCCCAAGCATTATAACCTTTTCCATTAGAACAGTCCTGAAATTACGCCATTATCATCCACGTCAATTTTTTCTGCCGCAGGGCGTTTAGGAAGACCTGGCATGGTCATAATATCTCCGGTCAAAACCACGATAAAGCCGGCTCCTGCCGAAATTCGTGCATTAGTTACCGTGATATTAAATCCTTTTGGTCGCCCCAAAAGCAATGGATTATCAGATAAGGAGTACTGGGTCTTAGCCATGCACACCGGAAGATTCCCATAGCCTAATTTCTCAAAATCTGCCAAAGCAGTATCAGCCGCTTTTTCATATTCTACACCATCTGCTCCATAAATTTCTTTGGCAATGGTTTCAATCTTTTTCTTCAAACTCATTTTATCAGGATAAAGCGGTTTGAATTTAGCAGTACCTGCTTCTACCAAGCGCACAACCTCTTTTGCTAAAGCTTTACCACCTTCACCGCCCTTGGCAAAGACATCTGATAGCGCTACGTTAACACCGTGCTTAGCACAATAAGCACGAATAGTTTCTAATTCTTCCTTAGTATCATTAGCAAAGATATTAATAGCTACAACCACAGGAACTCTATATTTCTTTAAATTTTCAATGTGCTTTTCTAGATTTACAATTCCTATTTTCAAAGCAGCAACATTAGGTTTGGTTAATTCGGCTTTAGGAACCCCTCCATGCATCTTAAGAGCCCTCACTGTTGCTACCAAAACAACTGCATTAGGCTTTAACCCTGCATAGCGGCATTTAATATCAAAGAATTTTTCAGCGCCAAGATCAGCACCAAAACCTGCTTCTGTAACTGTATATTTGGCTAATTTCATTGCGGTTTTAGTAGCCATGACACTGTTACAACCATGGGCTATATTAGCAAAAGGGCCACCATGAATAATTGCCGGTACATTTTCAATAGTCTGCACTAAATTGGGTTTGATTGCGTCTTTTAACAGAGCTGCCATCGCTCCCTGTGCATGAATCTGACCTGCCGTTATTGGTGTTCCAGCATAGTCATAAGCTACAATTATCTTGCTTAGTCTTTGCTTTAAATCATTTAAACTGTTAGACAAACATAAAATAGCCATAACCTCAGAAGCTACAGTAATATCAAACCCGTCTTGACGAGGTACACCATGGGCTTTGCCACCTAAGCCTACCACAATTTGGCGCAATTCTCGATCATTCATATCTACAACACGTTTCCAGACAATACGGCGAGGATCAATATTCAGTTCATTACCCTGTTGCACGTGATTATCAAGCATGGCAGAAAGTAACATATGAGCAGAGGTAATAGCATGAAAATCACCCGTAAAATGTAGGTTTATATCTTCCATGGGCACAACCTGGGAATATCCTCCTCCGGCAGCACCACCTTTTATACCCATACAAGGCCCCAAAGATGGTTCCCGCAAGGCCACAATAACATCTTCACCAATTTTAGCAAGTCCTTGAGCCAAGCCTACTGTAGTAGTTGACTTTCCTTCACCGGCAGGAGTAGGTGTAATAGCGGTAACAAGAACTAGCTTACCGGCTTTTTTACTTTCCAAAGACCGAATTAAATCATAGGATAGTTTTGCCTTATACCTACCATACATTTCAATGTTTTCTTCACTAATACCTAATTTTTTTGCCACATCTGTAATTGGCAACATTTTTGCCTGTTGTGCAATTTGAATATCACTTAACATCATAACCCTCCTTAAAATGTTGGAGCCTCTCCCTTAGCCTATTATATTCCTTAATATCACAATATTTCCTGCCTACTATCAGGCATTTTTACAAAATATTTATTTAAACCAAACATTCACAACGTCGTCATTGTTTAAAATAGTACCCGGTTCCGGCGTTTGCTTAAAAGATATCCCGCTGCCATGTGGCACTAAAGCTAGTCGTCCTTGCTGAATAAGCTCAGCTACCTGCCGCATATTTAGACCTGCAAAATTTGGTATTTTAACTCTGCCATTATCCAAAATAGTCATTTGTGGCAAATTATTTTCACCTTTGTCATGAAATACTATAGATTCTACCGAAGGAAGTCCTGTAGCATCACTGGGCTGAATACCTTTCGCAACCAAAATTTGTTGCAAAATATCTCTAAATATTGGTGCAGCGACCTGCGAGCCATAAAACGCTCCCTGGGGAGAATCCAGCACAACAAGCATAGCATAATCAGGATTATCAGCTGGCACAAAACCCACAAAAGATGCAATATAAACTCCTTCAGCATACCCTCCTCCTTCAGCTAACTTTTCTGCTGTGCCTGTTTTACCCGCAATCTTATAGCCTTTGATTTGAGCTGTTTTCCCGCCGCCTTCGGACACTTCTTTTTCCATCATGATACGCATTTGTTCCGCGACTTCTTCTGTAATTACTCGCCTTACCACTTCTTTATGTCCCTCTTTAATCACTTCTCCGGAGGGCGCTACTACCTGCTTTACTATAAACGGCTTTAACAATTCACCACCGTTAGCAATGGCACAAATTGCATTTAACATTTGTAACGGAGATACGGCAATACCCTGCCCAATAGCCATAGTTGCCACATCTGATTTTACCATATCTTCAGGATTATAAAGTATTCCTGCTTCTTCGCCCGGTACATCGCTGCCGGTAACAGTCCCGAACCCGAATTTTTTGGCATATTCGTTTTCTTTTTCTCCACCTAGTGTGAGTCCCAAGTGAGCCATACCTGTATTAATCGAGAATTTAATAACATCTGTAAAAGTAATGTTGCCCATACCTTTATCATCCCAGTTTTTAATCAAACGACCGCCAACATCTAAAGTCCCGCTATCATAAAAAGGCGTTGTTGGTGTAATAACATGTTCCATAAGGCCTGCACAGCCAATAATAGGTTTAAAAACAGAACCGGGCTCATAAATAATGCCAACTCCACGATTAAGATATTCCTTACTGGAATATTTAGCAAAATGATTAGGATCAAAAGTAGGTCTGGATGCCATACCCAAAATTTCACCTGTATGAGGATTCATAAGAATAGCTGCCGCACTGATTGCATGAGTTTTGGCAATAGCTTCATCCAAACTTTTTTCTAAAATAAATTGCATATTACTGTCTAAAGTCAAATATACCGTGTTCATTTTGGGCCCTTGAACAGCATTCATTCCCGATTCGCCCATAAGATTACCACGAGCATCAAAAAAAATACCTTTTTTAGTCTCTTTACCTTTAATCAATTTGTCCAAGGAGGCTTCTACGCCCTCAAGTCCTTTATCATCTGTGCCAACAAAACCTAATACTTGAGCCGCTAAGCTATTTTTTGTATAGTAACGTTTACTTTCATCTTGAAAATGAAAGCCACTAATATTATTTTCTTTTAAAACTCGGGTAACTTCTACAGCCACATTTGGTTCCAAGGTTCGCTTAACCCAGATAAAACATCTGTCTCGATCATTAAACTTTTGCAATAATTCTTCTTTTTTGATATTCAAAATTGGGGCCAATAGATCAGCAGCTACTTCTCTTGGGTTTCTATTTGGTTGCTTACCCCGTGGCCATTTATCAGGATCATCTTCCATTTCTTGCGGATTCACATAAAGAGATTTACTAATAATGCTAACGGCTAAATCATCACCATTTCTGTCAAGTATACTACCTCTTGGAGAAAGTTCAATATGCTCCCCGGCAATTTGTTCCTTAGCTTCTTTAGCTAGAGCTGTACCTCGTATTATTTGCAACCAAAACAAACGCGTAACAATACCCACTATAAAAAATAAAATTAATACTCCGATAGCACCTGTACGTTTTTTGCTTTCTTTTAAATCAAACTTACTTTTTGAAATCATTTTCGTCCCCCCCGCGGGTTAGCTTGAAAACGCCAGGAACGCTTCGCTTTGGGCGAGAAAGCTTTAACTTGAGTGTTTTGTAATTTGCTCTTTTTGACTTCGTCATTATAAACAGCAACAACTAGTCCCACAGCCCCTAAAGTAGCTATTAAAGATGTTCCTCCATAACTAATAAAGGAAAGAGGAACTCCTATTACGGGTAAAATACCGCAAACCATGGCCATGTTGGCAATAGCCTGCCCTACAACCAAAAAGTTAATTCCGGTAACCAGAAGAAAGCCTTTTTCATCCGTAGTATTTTGCCCAATTGTATAAATAGCCTTTGCCAAAACCAAAAATAAAAACAACAACCCCAGAGCGCCAAAAAAACCCCATTCTTGGCAAAAAATAGCAAAAGCAAAATCAGTGTGTGCCTCAGGTAAAAAGAAAAACTTGCCTATTCCCATACCAAAATGACTTCCCAGCCACCCACCACTACCAATGGCAACAAAGGATTGTACTGACTGATAACCTGAACCTTGAGCATCACGCCAAGGATCCAGCCAAATTAAAATGCGAGACAATCTATAGGGGGCGACGGCAATCATGACAACAACTCCTGTTGCACAAACACTCGCTAACATTCCCAATTCTTTAAGTGGTAATCCGGCAATAACATAAAGGACAATCATCAAAGCCAAAATTATTGCTGCCGTACCCATATCCGGTTGTATTAATACCATTCCCGCTAAAATTACCGATTGTATGAACGCTAAATTAACAGGGAACTGTAACAAATCAGGAACTCTACCCTTATGCAGTAAAGATCCTAGAGAACCAGCTCCCATAATAATAACCGCTAATTTGACAAATTCCGAGGGTTGAAAGGAAAAGCCCGCAATTACTAACCATCTTTGAGCACCTTTAGTGGTAATTCCGAATAAATCTACACACAACAGCAATACAAAAAACAAATAAAAAATGGGAGTGCGATATTTAAGCCAAACGCGGTAATTTATCTTCCACCCAAGAAAGACCAGAGCGATCAGTCCTAAAAAGCCAAACAGAGCGTATCTATAAAGGTAGTAGTATCCGGTCCCAAACATGGCCTTAGCACTAACAAAACTCGCACTAAAAACGTTAACGCAGCCAATGAACATTAAACATAAAACTATAGTTAAAACAGCGTCTCTGGGATTATCCCAAATCAAAAACCGTTTTTGCATTCTTGCACCTCATGGTTTCTAAAAAACTACCTCACAAAAATTTATCTTGTTCCCCTTAGCGCTAAACTTTTCTTCATATTCCGTTTGTACTGCATTTTCATATTCCGAATTATGCAAGTCGTAACTTAGTGCAATTATCTGCAAGCCAAAAGCTTTGAATTCTTCTACGGAAAAATCGAAAAGATCCTTGTTATCAGTTTTAAACCGCAAATGGCCACCCGGTGCCAAAATAGTTTTGTACTGCAACAAAAAATCTCTATACGTTAAACGCCTCTTGCTATGACGAGCCTTGGGCCAAGGATCACTAAAATTCAAATAAATCATTTTTACTTCCCCCGGCAAAAACCATTGAGTGAGATAAGCCGCATCACCACCAATTATTTTCACGTTTGTAAGTTTGTTTTCTCTTACTTGACGTGCAGGATAGTAGCAAATATCCAATTGAGTTTCAATACCTACGAATCCCATTTCCGGATATAGCTGCGCCATACCATTAATGAACTTACCTTTGCCACATCCTATTTCCAGAGCAAGTGATTTGCCTCCTACTAATTCCTGCCATTTTCCTTTATTTTTATCTATATCCTCGGCAATAATCTCCTTACCCAAATATTCTGCAAGGGCTTTAGCCATCCAAGGTTTTTTTCTCAACCGCACTACTTTATTCCTCCTAGGAAAATAATATAGAGAGGTTTAACCCTCTCTATATTATATTATTTTATTTGCCGTTTTGGGGACCCAAATCATATTTTTTCAAATATCTGTACAAGGTGACACGACTTACATCTAACATCCCTGCCAACTTACTAATATTACCGCCGGCGGATTTCCATGCTGCGATAAAAGCGTCCTTATCATGCTTCCATGACTTCTCCATGGTTCTATCGCCAGGAAGTTTAATATTGCCCATTTCAATAATACTACCCGGAGTATGGAAGAAAGCTTGTTCAATAACTCCCTGTAATTGTTTAATATTTCCCGGCCAACTACAATTGTTAAGTAATGTTAATGCATCAGCGGACAAATGTTTCGCCGGCATATTATGCCTTGCCGCCATTTCTGTCAAAATGTGATTAGCGATAACTTCCACATCAGAAATACGCTCACGCAAAGGCAAAACTCGCATAGAAGTATCTAATACTAAGTCATATAAACCTCTAGAGAATAGGCCCTTATCAGCCAAGCGTTTTAGATTGGAATCACAAGCCGCAATAATTCTTACATTCAGTTTCTTTTTCTTACCGGTAGTTTTATCATACAAACCATCCCGCAAAGCTTTAGCTACCTTATCACCCATGGCTACAGGAAGCTTCTCAATTTCGTCTAGGAACAATGTACCACCGGAAGACAATTCTAACTTACCTGCCGCTGTTGGACTAGCTGTATCTCCTGATCCGAAAAACTCTTCTTCCAACTCTTCCATAGGCCCTTCATAGCAACGAACAGAAATAAGTGGTGCTGCTGCTCTTGGGCTAGCCTGATGAATACCATGAGCTAAGCGTTGTTTTCCTGTACCAGGCTCTCCTTGTAACAAGATATTGTTATCGCTGCGGGCTATTCTAGCGGCTTTATGCTGTAAAGCTAAAAATTCTGTGGATGTTCCAACCATGCTATACAAGCTATAACGGGAACTATAACCCGTAGCATGCGCAATGGTTGTTTTCAAGTCTTCAATAGACATTGTCAAAATCAAAGCGCTACGCACTTGTCCTGCAACTTTTACCGGCAGAACCGTAGTAACGTCTTCATAGGTTCTATCTTGTGTAATCCAAGTAATTTCACGACGAATGGTTGGTCCACCTTCAAGAGCTCTTTTAATAGGAATGTGTTCATAATTCAAGAATACTTCCTCTAGTCGTTTTTTGCCCTCTAAACGTTTTTTACCATTCTCGTTACAATAGCGAATTTCTCCATTTTCATCAAGCCAATAAACAGTTACAGGCAACTCTTCTGTCATCAACTTATAAATATTCCAATATTCAAGCATTACTAAAAATTGCTCTAAAGAATATTTCATAGTCATAAGTAAGGATAACAAAATGTCATAAGGAAGATCGTTTTGATCTAGGGAAAAGAAAGCAAGAATATAACGAGTTTTTCCGCCCACGTTAATAGGAGCACTACAGGCATCACCCGAGTGGCATTCTTTAATCCACATTTCCGGGCCGAACATCAAGAAAGGTACGTTATGACTTCTAGCTACACTAATACTGGAAGTACCAATATCTTCTTCCAGCACACGCATGCCTTGAATATCTTCAATACTTCTTTGGAAAAAGGGCAGTGCATAGTTTTTTATAACATAACCCCTATCATCAACAAGAAGCATACTTAAATTATGCATATTAAAATGCTGTTTGTTCTGTTCAAAAAGACCATCAGTGTAATTAATAATGTCCTCATGAATTTTTTGATGTTCTACTACTGCGGTTTTACTCAGCTTATGCACTTTAGGCATAGTCTCATGAGGTAATTTACGTGCTGCGCAACGTTGCCAGGACTCTGCAACCCATGGATGAACATTGGGGTCCAAAATACCCTCTTCCATAAATTTTTTGTAGTAACCTGCTAATTTTTCTTTATTGCGTTTCTCCCTAATCATAAGCGTCCTCCTAAAAACATTTTTTACTACCTTTGGTTTTTAACTTGAGTTAAAACTCGTCGTCCGCCATAATACCGCTTACTCCAATAACTATCCTTCAGCGAACAAAGCGCAACCCCATGAGATGAAGTAGCACTCCAAAACTTACCGTTGCCGGCATATATACCAACATGAGAAGCTCCCGGTTCGTAAGTAGAAAAGAAAACTAAGTCTCCTACTTGCAGTGCACTTTGTGTAACAAACAGACCATTTTTAAACTGCACATCTGCTGTTCGGGGCAAAATAGCCCGGTGTTGCTTAAAAACGTATTGCACATACCCTGAACAATCAAAACCTTTTGGCGTGGTCCCACCAAAAACATACGGGACCCCTTTGTATCTAGCTGCTGTATTAACCAGTGCAGATGGACTGACGCCTGGAATGCCTTCTTTTGCAAATGCCGCATTAAGAATGGCGTGATAAGTATTATCATCCACTTGTCCACTGACTCGCAGCCTATTATTGCGTTGAAATTTTTTTATCAGCATTGCCAGCTCTTGGGAAAATTTTCCGGTTTCCGGTGTGTGCATACCTATGATATTAAGCTTCATCTGAACAGTTTTTACTTTCCACCCTTTGTCGCCAATTTTTAGGGGGGTTGCTGCCCACACTATTTGTGGCATAAACCCCATAAACAAAAGGAAAAAAACAATCAGCTTAACGCGTAATTTCATTTTAGTCCTCCAAAAATTAATAGCTGGTATTGTTATAAACATCCCAGTCTTTTTGCTTATCCAACTTCTCAATAGCAAATTCCATTTCAGCTAATAACATTGCTTTGTCCTTAGGCAAAGTTCCTGCCAATTGAACATAATTGGAAACATGATTGCTACGAAATAAACAATGATGTCCACTACTTATCTCTACCCGGGAAATAATATTGTGCATTTCACGCATAATGCCCGCCGGAGATAAAGGATCAAACTCGCCTCGTTCATACTGGTCTAACAATTCACTGCCACGATAAAGCATTAAAGACAAGGCACTTAACATATTAGGTTGGATAATATTAATCGCCTTAGCTGTTTCCTCGGCATGGCGCTTACTGCCTTTAACCCCTGCCAAACCGCAGATAATCATGAGCGATAATTTTATACCTGAAGCAGTTACCCTTTTGCCTGCTTCAACGGCTTGCTCTCCTGTTACGCCTTTCTTAACAGCTCTTAAAACAATATCGTCGCCACTTTCCATTCCATAATATAGCAGCTTCAGTCCAGCTTCTTTTAGTTGTATAAGTTCTTCTACGGATTTGTGTAAAATATCCTGAGGTGCCGAATAGGAAGACACCCTTTGTAAATTAGGGAAAGTTTCATATAAAACATGTAAAATTTTTAATAATTTATCCGTAGAAACTACCAAAGCATCACCGTCAGCCAAGAAAATGCGCTTTACGCTTTCTTTACCATAGTGAGCCGCCAAAGCAATTTGTTTCGAAATATCTTCATCCGAGCACATCATAAACTGCACACCGCGATACATATTACAATAAGTACACTTGTTATGAGCACAACCACGAGTCACGCGCAATATAAAACTGCGTGCTTCACTGGGGGGACGGAAAACCGGTGTTTCATAAGTGTCAAAAAACATAGTTACCTCCTATTAAACCCATTACAGTTTTTTGCGTTTTAATTTAAAATGTAAAATAATAATACATTTTCTACTGATTATTATAATATATTTTACATAAATTTACAGTAAAATTTGTAAACTTTTTAAAAATTTTCTAAAATAAAATCGTACTTTGCAACATACAGTGATTATCTCTTGTTTTTTATATTTCTACATTATATAATAAATTGTACTAAAAGTTGACACAATTTCCAACAAAATAGAGGTGAATTTAATGTCTTCCCAAAAAGCAACTTTTCTTGACGGTATTCACATTCCTCCAAACAAGTCTTTAACAGATGGACTGAAAATAACTAAATGTGCAGCTCCCGATTTTGTTTATCTTCCACTTTCTATGCACATTGGTGCTCCGGCGCAACCCATAGTAAAGCTTGGTGACAAAGTTAAAATGGGACAGGTAATCGCTACTGCCGGTGGTTTTGTAAGCAGTAACATTCATGCCAGCGTCAGCGGTTTGGTCACTGGTTTTCAAAAACGCTATTTACCAAATGGCATGACTTCTAATTGTATCGTTATCAAGAATGATGGTCTTGACACACTATCGGAAGAAATCGTACCACGCAACGAAAGTGAAATCACTCCCGACTTAATTCGGAAACAGCTCCAAGAAAAAGGCATCGTAGGCATGGGGGGAGCTACTTTTCCCACTCATGTTAAATATGCTCCACCTAAAGATTGCCCAGCTATTGACACTATTATATTAAATGGCATAGAATGCGAACCTTATGTAACTTCCGATCATCGCGTATTGCTTGAATATCCTTCTGAAATTATTCAAGGCCTCAAATACTTTATGTTGGCCTCAGGAGCAAAAAAGGGCATTATTGCCATTGAAGACAATAAACCTGATGCCATTGCCCTAATGAGCAAGCTCGTAGAAAACGAACCGGGAATTGAAGTTTTAACCTGCGTGGAAAAATACCCTCAAGGTTCAGAAAAACAGTTGGTTTACGCTTCTACAGGCAGAACTGTTCCTGACCGTGGTCTTCCTGCTGCAGTTGGCGTCGTAGTAGATAATGTAGCAACCGCTGTTGCTGCTGCTCGAGCTATTAAAGATAATATGCCACTTATAGAAAGAGTTGTTACTGTTAGCGGCAATGCTGTAAATAATCCCGGTAACTATCTAGTGCGCCTGGGTACCCTTTATAGCGATCTAGTAGAAAAAGCTGCTCAAGGCTACAAAGGTGACCTGGCACGGATTATTTCCGGCGGTCCTATGATGGGTTTTGCTGTTAATTCTCTTGACTTTCCTATTATTAAAGGATCAGGCAGCCTGCTCCTATTTAACTATGACTCACCATTTGCGCATGTTCCTCAAGAACAAACTTGTGTACGTTGTGGACATTGTGTAGATGCCTGCCCCATGTTTTTAGAACCTACCGTAATTGTTCAAGCCGTAAAGCAAAGAAACTGGGACAGCGCAGCATCTTCTTCCATTCACGCCTGCATAGAATGCGGGTCATGTGCCTTTGAATGCCCTGCACACATACCTTTAGTTCAATATATACGTATGGGCAAACAATTCATTGGTGGCAAAGGTGAAGGCGGTTGTAACCCCTTCTATGTAATTAAAAAATAATTTTTAAGCGGAAGGACTAAATAAATTATGGAACCTATAAAAGAACCCTCTACTCCCTTGGTTCTCCTTTCCTCATCACCACATATTCATAGTGGTCACACAGTTCCCGCTGCTATGCGGGAAGTTCTACTGGCACTGGTGCCGGCTGTTCTTGCCTCTTTTTACTATTTTCGCATGAGTGCATTATCTGTAATATTAGCCTGCGTTATCTCTGCTATGGTTTTTGAGGCCATTTGTCAAAAACTTATGAATCGCCCCATTACTACTTATGACTGCAGTGCTGCATTAACCGGACTTTTATTAGCATTATGTTTGCCTCCATCATTTCCTATTAGTCTAGCAATTATGGGCAGCTTTTTTGCTATTGTTATTGGTAAAATGGTTTTTGGTGGTTTGGGTTGCAACGTTTTTAACCCAGCTCATCTGGGCCGTGCAATTTTACTAGCTTCTTACCCTCAGCAAATGACAACCTGGGTATTACCGGTAACAGCAAGTACTACTCTTAATGCCGTTACCAGTGCTACCATGAAAGCTGACGCGGTATCTAGTGCTACCCCGCTCGTTTCCATGCGCATTGCAGAATCCCTTTGGCAAACAGGTCAACAAGCCTCAACTCAACTTCCCTCCTTATGGAATTTGTTCATTGGCAACGTTGGCGGGTCCTTAGGTGAAACTTGTGTCCCGGCTCTTTTAGTCGGTGGTTTATTCTTAATTTGGCGTGGACACGTTGATTGGCGAGTACCATTCTTTTATTTAGCAACTGTTGCCGTTATTACCGGCATTTACGGCGGTGTCCGTGGATATGATAGCATTTTTCCTCTTTACCACCTGATGGCAGGTGGACTTATGATTGGTTCTTTCTTCATGGCTACCGACTGGGTTACCTCACCTATTACTAAGCGTGGACGTATAGTTTATGCTATTGGTTTAGGTGTTTTAACTGCGCTTATTCGTCTACGTGGTAGTTATGTAGAAGGCGTATGCTATTCTATTCTTATGATGAACATGGTTACCCCTCTAATTGATAAATACGTTTGCAATATTTCATTTGGGGGAGGTGCTAAGAAATGAACAAGTTTATTTCTAAGCTCACTCTTACACTTTTAATTCTTTGTGCAATTTGTACCGCTCTTGTAGCAGGAGCCTATGGCCTTACTAAAGATACTATTGAGGCCCGCGCCGCTGCTGATGTAAAGGCCTCTTATAAACAAGTCTTTCCTCAACTAGGAGATTTAACACAGGAAAAAGCTCCCGGCGGCATCATTCAAGACATTAAATGTTCCAAAGCAGGAGGTAAAGTTAACGGTTATATTTATACCGTTACTCCCAGCGGCTATGGTGGAGAGCTAACCATTATGGTCGGTATCTCAAGCCCTGACGTAAAACTCACCGGTATTAAAGTGTTAAAACAAAATGAAACTCCAGGTTTGGGAGCTAAAAGCACTGAACCACAATTTTCCGATCAATTTGCCGGCAAAAACTTGAAATCACCTTTAGAGGTTTCTAAACAAGCTAAGGGTGAAGAAATACAAGCAATTACGGCCGCTACAATTACTTCTAGAGCTGTTGTTAAAGGTGTAAACGAGGCTCGTGACCATTACATGAAGACTTATTCTCAAGGAAAGGGCTGATAATTATGCTAAAAGAATTAACTAAAGGCATTATCAAAGAAAATCCACTTTTTGTCCAGCTCTTGGGAGTCTGTCCTTCATTGGCAACAACCGGATCCCTTACTAACGCGCTTGGTATGGGTGCTGCCTTCACGATGGTTCTCATTGGCTCTAACCTAATAATATCTGCAATTAAATCTTTTATTCCCGAACAAGTTCGTATTCCCAGTTACATAGTTGTTATTGCTTCTTTGGTTACCGTTATTGAAATGCTTATGGAGGCCTTCGTTCCCGATATTTATGCAGCGCTAGGTATCTTTATCCCCTTGATTGTTGTTAACTGTATTATTTTGGGACGTGCTGAAGCCTTCGCTAGTAAACATGGCCTATGGTCTTCTTTACAAGATGCAGTTGGAATGGGCATTGGTTTTACATTGGCCCTAGCAATTATTGCCACCTTCCGTGAACTTTTAGGAACCGGCAAACTATTAGGAATTCCTGTTTTGGGTGCTGCGTATCATCCTATGCTAATTTTAATTTTACCGGCAGGTGCCTTCATAACCATGGGATTTGTCTTCGCTGCCGTAAATTATCTACGTCAAAGAAACGAGGTGCGTCATGGATAGTACCTTCGGTATCATATTTAGTGCCATTTTTGTAACAAATATTATCTTGTCTCAGTTTTTGGGACTATGTTCTTTCTTGGGCGTTTCCAAGAGCCTTAAGAACTCTTTAGGTATGAGCGCAGCAGTTGCTTTTGTAATGATTTTAGCAACTATTTTATCTTGGGTTATCTACTATCTGTTCTTAGTTCCTTATGATTTAGTCTATTTGAAAACTTTAGTTTTTATTTTATCTATTGCTACCTTGGTACAGCTAGTAGAAATGTTTATGAAGAAAAACATGCCGACTTTACATAAAGCCATGGGAGTATTTCTTCCTTTAATTACTACCAACTGTGCTATCTTGGGTATTGCTTTAATTAACGTGCAAAGAGATTATACTTTTGCACAATCCATTACTAATGCCATAGGAACAGCCGCTGGTTATACTATGGCTATCGTACTTTTCTCCTGCTTAAGAGAACGCCTGGAAGGCCCTGAAATGCCCCAGTGCATGAGAAATTTACCTATTGCTTTAATCACTGCCAGTTGTATGTCCATCGCCCTTATGGGTATGAGTGGTATACACTGATTGAGGAGCTGAAATAATATGCAAAATGCTGTCATTCTGGTCGCTGTTTTAGGCGGAATCTTCGGTCTCGTTTTAGCAATTGCCGGTCGTAAGTTTGCCGTGGACACCGACCCACGAATTGATGAAATAGCTGCTCTTTTGCCTGGAGCAAATTGTGGCTCCTGTGGTTTTGCCGGTTGTTGTAACATGGCTGAAGCTATTGTTAGCGGTGAAGCTCCTGATGCAGCCAAATGTATGGCCTGTCCTGCTGATAATCAAAAAGCAATTAATGCTATTATGGGTAAAACAACAGATAACTCAGGCCCCGTAGTTCGTAAGATAGCTCGTTTAGCTTGTAATGGCTGTAAAACTAATGCACCACGAACTGTTGCTTATGAGGGAATCCCCGATTGCCATGTTGTTGCTAAAAACTTTGGCGGTCCTGGTAAATGTAATTTTGGTTGCTTGGGTTTTGGCTCTTGCGAAAAAGCCTGTCCATTTCATGCCATAACCATGGGTGAGAATGGATTACCACAATTTGATTATACAAAATGCGTAGGTTGTGGTATTTGCGTGAAACAGTGCCCGCAACTTGTTCTGTATTTGGCAGATGCCGGCGATAAAATACATATAATGTGTAATAACAGAGATAAAGGAAAAGCTGCTATGGTCAACTGCAAAGTTTCCTGCATAAGTTGTGGTATCTGCGTTAAATCTTGTCCTAAACAAGCAATTACCTTGGAAGACGGACCTAATGGAAGCCTGCCGGTAATTGACTATGAAAAATGCATAGCGTGTGGTATCTGCGTTAGCAAATGTCCGCGAAAATGCATACACAAAGTAGAACCTCTTGACACCAGCAAGCCATTGATTTTAGATAAACCTGAAAGCAAAACCGGTTGTGCCAGTTGTGCATTAAACGGTAGTTGTGGTTCTGCCCAATGAAGAAACTACTAATTTACTTCTTAATTGTAAGCAGCCTGTTAACAACGGGCTGCTTTTTTAAACAACAATCCTATAATGATACCCGTTTTCTCATGGACACCATTATTAGCATTTCGACCACCGGCAAAGACCAAGCTTCACTTAAATCCACAACTGATGAAGCCTTCATTGCCTTTAATGACGTGGCAGACGAAACAGATCGCTATACAAGTCACAACCCTAACGATTTATATGCCCTAAACCAGCATAACGGTCAGGGAGCTTTTGCAGTAGGCGATCATCTCTATAAACTAATAACTATGGGGAAAGAAGAACCTTATAGTGCAATTGAAATATCCTTAGGCCCTGTAATTGACCTGTGGCGTGCTCACGGCGAAAACAAAACAGTTCCAACCGATGAGGAAATCAAAACAGCTTTAGCTAAATGTGGTAGAGATAAATTCACACTAGATAAAACCAACCACACAGTATCTTTAGCTTCCGACAGCAGCTTAGATTTAGGCGCTATTGCTAAAGGTTACGCCGTAGATTATGCCGCCAGCGTTATTACCAAAAATAAGGCTGTTACTTCTGCGCTCATTAACGCCGGAGGTAATATAAAAGTTATTGGTACAAAAGAAGATGGCAGCCCGTGGCGCATCGGAATTCAGGACCCCCGTAACGCTCAAAAAGTACTAGGTGTTTTGGCGTTGCAAAATGGACAAGCCATTGCTACTTCAGGAGATTATCAACGCTATTACGAAGTAAATGGCGTACGTTATTGTCATATTATTGACCCTGCCACCGGGGCTCCTGCTCGTAATGCGATTAGTGCTACCGCAGTTTCAACTTCAGCTTTAACAGCAGATTTTTTCTCTACGCTCTTGTTTATATTGCCCCATGATGAAGCAATCGCTGTAGTTGAAAAAACTCCTCAGTTAGAAGCTATTATTGTAAACCCAGAGGGCGAAATTTATGTATCACCGGGTCTGCAAAAAATATTCACTAAAGAGAATTAGGGAGATGTGCTCATGCGAAAAAACGATTATCTGCTCTTGTTATTCCTATTATTTATAACTGGCATGGGCTATCTATTCCATGGGCAAAGACCTGCTACTACAGAAAAAATTCTCGTTGTTCAACACGGGCAAGCTATTATTCAAAAAATAAATTTACAAAATGTAACAAAAGCCAGTGAGATCAAAATACCTACTGCACATGGGCAAGTTATAGTGAACGTTGATAGCAATGGAGCTTATGTAGTATCTTCTCCTTGCCGCGACAAACTATGCATTGGTCAGGGAAAAATTACCAAACCGGGTCAGACAATTGTTTGCCTACCGGAAGAAGTCCTTCTTACTTTAATAACCCCGGGAAAGGAAGGCACTATAGATGCTATCATACGATAAACTAACTACCAGAGAATTAACCCAATTGGGGGTTTTGTTAGCGGCGGCAATTGCCCTGCGTCTTATAGAAAATCTTTTCCCCTATTTATTGCCTATACCCGGAGCCCGTTTAGGGTTAGCAAATATATTGACCATCATTGTCCTTCTTCTCTATGGAACTGATAAAGCAGGATTATTTCTTTCCGCTCGCATACTTTTAGTTGGTCTTCTGTCTACAGGGCTTTTTACCCCAGGATTTCTTATTGGCTTAGGTGGTGCCGCACTTAGTTTTGTATTTATGTCTCTTGCTATTGAGCGTAAATATTTCTCCCCTATCGGAGTTGGCCTTTTGGGAGCCTTCATGCACAATTGCGGACAGATTATAGCAGCAATGTATCTAATGAATTCACTTGCTGTATTTAGCTATTTACCTGTATTAATTGCCATTGGTATTCCCACGGGATTATTTACGGGAATTTTAGCAAATATGCTAGTAAAAAGAATAAAAAATATAGGTAATTTGTAAAAATAAATAGTAGCTTCTAATTAAAGTTACCCCTTTTTTAGACAAAACTTAAGTGCACCCCCCAAATATTAGCCAAATTTGGGGGGTGCCTTTTTCTATGACAAATTTTTGTATGAACTTAAGTTAACAACAATACATTTTTTCAAGAAATCCCACCGTAACCTTTATTATAGTAGTGCCTATCTAAACATTTACTAACACCGCCGCTAATAATTTAGCACGCTCTAACATCGTATCGACAATAGCAAATTCTTCCACAGTATGATTATGTTCACCGATAACACCCATTGCACAAACAGTAGGAATGCCTATGTTTGTTAAATAAGCAGAATCTGAAGCCCCTCCAACTGCTTTTGCAGTTACAGGTCTAAATCCCTCCTCCTGTGCCGTACGTTTTACTAGTGCAAAAAGTTCCATAGTCGTATCCAAACGTTTCATGGCACTAAATTCCACGATACTTGTTAGAACGGTCTTAGTACCTTCCACATATTGTTTCTCTACTATTTTTTGCAGCGCTGCCTTTACATCCGGCAAATAAGAGGAATCTACAAACCGCAAATCGCAAATAATTTTTGCGTAGGCAGCCACAGAATTGCATACTGTTCCACCTTCAATTACCCCTACATTAAAAGTGTTTCCTTTGTCCCAATCCGTTAGTGCTTCAATATCAAGCAACTTGCTTGCAATCTCTTTAATAGCATTTCGCCCATTCTTAGGTGCATTACCTACATGGGCGCCACGGCCAAACACTTCCAGCATGAATTGATACATCCCTTTCCGCTCAACTACTAACCCATTATCAGGAAATCCTGTTTCCATGTTAAAAGCGGCAAAAGCACCGGTTCCTTCTTTTATAAATTCTTGCGGCGCTGTACTGCAGCTATGACCTATTTCCTCATCTCCGGCAATAATTATCTTTATAGGATGTTTCCTGTAATTCATTGACAGCAAGGCCTTAAGAACAAACAAGGCAATGGTTATCCCACCCTTCATATCCAAAACGCCGGGGCCGTACGCTTTACCATCTTCAATTTTAAATGCCCGCGTACTTGCTGCCCCTTTATTAAACACCGTATCCATATGACCTGTAATAATTACAAAGGGCTTCGTCATATCTCCATACTCCGCAACGAGCATATTTCCGGCATTAGGGAAATTAATAGTGCGAGTTAAAAACCCTATATTACGTAAAAATTCGGCAACTATATCAGAAACCTTCTTTACTCCTTCATGGGCATCCGGACCGCTGTCGATATTTACCATATTTTTCCACAGCTCTAGCATTTCATCATTATAACTACCAATTAATTCATAAAGCTTACTTTTATCCAAATTTTAATCCCCCCAAAAAAATAATGCTGCTATACTATAAGTATCCTCATAGTAAAGCAGCATCGCTTTGCAAATTACAGAAACACACTTTGAAACCTCATACTCTCATTCTCTCAACAAAGGTAAAATTCTGTTAAGGGAAAGATTATACTATTTCTGTAGCATTGTCAAGTGTCTTTCTGAGCGAGTACATTTCTCAAGTAAAATTTATTGAAACACTAATTTAATAAAAAAGTTGTATAATTATTACGGTGAGGTGATTTTTAGCTATGAAATCAGAAGAATTACAGGCACTAGCTGCACAACTACTAAATTGCAATGCTTGCCCATTACGAAAAGATGCCATTGCCCCCGTAGGTTGGTTCGGCAATGCAGATAGTCCCATAGTGTTTATTGGGGAAGGTCCCGGTGGAGTGGAGGATAATTATGGTTGTCCTTTAATTGGTCCTTCCGGTCAACTTTTGGACAAAGCCCTTTGGGCTGCAAAAATGACGCGTGACAGAGTGTTAACAACCAATATTATTAAATGTCGACCTAAAGGCAACCGAACTCCTACCATAGAAGAAGGAAAACAGTGCGCACAGCTATGGCTAGAAAAAGAATTATCCATAATTAAACCCACAGTCATTGTTGCTTTGGGCAGCGTGGCTCTACACTATCTTGGCAGTCCTGAATTACGCATAACTCGTGCTCGTGGCCAGTGGTTCAAAAGTGCTCAAGGCTTTGACTGTATTGCCACGTTTCACCCTTCCTACTTATTAAGACTTGCCGGGCATGACCAAGTTGTAGCAAAATGGAATGTTTTTCATGATTTAGAAGAAGCACGAAAAAAAGTTTTAGAAATCACGCCCACCTATCAACTGATGTCACAACAACCCACAGATATTTTTTCCTTGTTTAAAAAAAGATAAGCGACTTATATCTTTAGGGTTCAATGTTATTTATAAGTACGCTCCATAATTCCTGTGGATCAATAGGTTTTGCTATATGAGCTACCATACCCACTTCCAGCGTAGCCTGCCTATCTTCATCAAATGCATTGGCCGTCATAGCGATTATAGGTATTTTTTTGGCGTCTTTTCTATCCAAAGCGCGAAGAGCTTTCGTTGCTTCAAGCCCATCCATAATTGGCATTCTAATATCCATTAAGATGGCATCAAAGTACCCTTCTTCATAACCAATAAATCTATCTAAAGCTATCTGCCCGTTTTCAGCACAAATAATTATAACCCCCTTTTTATTCAAAAGTTTTTTGGCGATTTCAGCGTTAATTGGATGGTCTTCCACCAACAAGACTTTTTTCCCTTGCAAAAAAGCTAGATTATCTTCATATTTATGCGAATTTACACTTTTTACTGCTTCCGTAGCGATTTCTAAATCTAGGTTAATGCATATTTCAGTCCCTTTGCCAAGTTCACTTTTAACCCTAAGAGTGCCGCCCATAAGCTCTACTAAATTCTTGGCTATGGACATTCCAAGACCTGTGCCTTGGTTTATATTTGACTTAGCGCAATACTCCTGCGAAAAAGGCTCGAATAAATTTTCTTGAAATTCTTTACTCATGCCAATACCATTATCTATAATAATATATTCACAAGAAATAATATTATTTATTATTTTCAAATCTCTAATAATGAATTCAACAACGCCACCTTCAGGCGTAAACTTTACCGCATTGGACAAAAAATTAAGAAAGATTTGGTTGAAACGCACTTTATCAACTATAACCGGTAATGTATGAATCCCTGTTGTGAAAATGAATTCTATGTGCTTTTGCTGACACAATGGGCTGATAATAGTATTAATATTACCGATAAATTCACTATATTCATAGCGTGACGGATGTAACTCAATTGCCTTGTTTTCTATCTTACTCATGTCCAAAATATCATTAACCAATCCCAATAAAAGTTTGCTGGCAGAATTTGCCTTGTTAAGATAATCCTCAACACTTTCAGGGTTGTGAGTTTCCTCCAAGGCTAATGCAGTAACTCCTATTATGGCATTTAGCGGAGTGCGAATATCATGGCTCATGTGTGATAAAAATACGCTTTTGGCCAAATTAGCTTGTTTCGCTCCTTGCAAAGCTTCACTTAGACGCATATTACGTTGTTTTTCTTCTCTTACCGCACTTGTAATATCCGTACGAGTAGTCATTAGCAATTTGTGCATTTTATCCATATAGTGATATTCATTCTTTTTATAGCGAACATTACCGCCTTCGTGACAACTGCAATAATGAACATATTTTCCCTGTGCTTCCAGCTCTTTGTAAATTGTATCTAAAGACAAAGCCTTAATTGTTCTTTCTCTTTCTGCTTTGGGCAAATATCTTTCTGCAAAGGCGCTGACTACGGCAGAATAGTCTTCTCCCTGTATAGGCGGCATCACCTTTTCATTTGGACTGGTTGCTAATAGTTTGAAATGCCCATTATTACCATTAACAATAGCTATATAATCATATTCTGAACCCATAAGTAAGTCTATGACGCTAGAGCGCATTATTTTATCATTAATATCACGAATAGTAACAAACGCAATAATATCTTTATTTACAGGATGTTCAAGAAATTTAACATTCGCTTCCAGCCACAAAATTGTACCATCCGGACCTATAGTGCGAAAATTAGTCGACCTATCTTTATCACCATTGGCAAAAGCTTTTTTCATGGTGGCTGCATCAAAAAAAGCAGCGAACTTCTTGCGTTCTGCATCATCTAATAAACTGCCGGCTACATGTTCTATAACTTGTTGTCTATTCATACCAACTTTAATAATATCCCCTCGCTGGAATGAAGCCTGTATATTTTCTACTACATCTCTTGTAATATTAATACGCATAGAAGCTATTAAATCTTGGCTTATGTTGGCACGAATTTTCAACTCTTCTTCGTAGCATCTCTGTGCATCCTTCTTATCTTGGATATCGTCAACCCGTCCAACAACACGACATATACTACCCCTAGCATCGGAAACGCTAGTATAATAAGCTTTAACCCAACGAAATTCCCGGCCAAAAATATTTGCCCTGTATTCATAACTATCTCTAGTTACATATTTACTGGCAGTCATTAAGCGTCGCCTAAGCTCATCTATAAAGCTAGCTTCCACAATTGTGCTTCGAGAAATATTCTCTAGATAATTTTCTATTATATAGTCTTTGTTAGTATTATTGGCAAAAGTAACAGAATAATTCATGATGTCTGTAGCTGGGTCATAGTCAAAGGTCACAGTATGCATAGCTTCTACCAATATTTTAAACCGTTCATCCTGCCAATGTTCTCTGGCTGCTATGCGAATACGCTCCGTATCATCCATATAGGCACTTTGTAAAACAATGCTGCCGTCAGCTAAGGTTATTAGCCCCAAAGTCCCTCTAATCCAGCCCAAAGCTCCACTGGGTTTCAAAATACGCAGTTCATAATTTTCTTGTTTTCCTGTTTTCTTAACTATTCTGATAATTTCTTCTAATCGATTTCTGTCTCCGGAATAAATAAGGTTGCGTATGCCGCCTGGTTTACTCACATCAGCTAAAAAACAATCTAATTCCACATAACCATGAATATTGCAAGCAGCTTGATTGGCATTAATTATCTTACACTCATCGTCATTGGTATATTGAACAATACCACAAGGTACTGTTTCGTATATTTTTTGCAAAAGCTCTAATTGTTTTCGAATTTGTTTACAATTAGCAGCCCTAATTTTAACCACATTCACTGTTTGCACTTCCTCTCGCACAAATGTCATGCAATTTACAATTGTTATTTTACCACTAATGATTACCAACTTCAAATTACTTGTTTCAATAGATATAGAAAACCACAACAACCTTTAAGTTGTTGTGGTTTTAACTTATAAAGATTCTAAATTATAGGGTGTATCTTGATATACATAATAGTTTAGCCAATTAAAAAACAATAAATTCGCTGCACTGCGCCACCTAACCACTGGCGTAAAAGAAGGGTTGTCATCAGGATAATAGTTGCAAGGTATATTAACCGCAAGACCCTGTTCCATATCTCTGTCATATTCCGCCTTTAAAGTGAAGGGATCATATTCAGGATGTCCACAGATAAAAAACTGACGGCCCATTTTATCAGAAACTGCAAACACACCTGCATCTTTAGATTCTGACAAAATATTAAGTTCTTTGTTTTTTATAATGTCTTCACGGCGTACTTCCGTATGGCGAGAATGAGGCACATAAAAAACATCGTCAAATCCCCTGAAGAGTTTATCCAAATGAGCATAATTCAAAGTATGGGGGAATACACCAAATTTTTTAACAGGTAATTTATGCTTTGCAACACCATAGTGATAATACAAGCCGGCTTGAGCTGCCCAACAAATATGAAGGGTTGAATACACATGAGTACGACTCCACTCCATTATTTCAATAAGCTCCTGCCAATAATCCACTTCTTCGTAAGGTAAATTTTCTATAGGAGCTCCTGTAATAATCATACCATCATAACGATTATTCTTAACTGCGTCAAAAGTTTCGTAAAACTTTACTAAATGTTCACTTGTTGTATGGGTTGGCGTATAAGAGGCTGTACATATAAAATCAACATCGACCTGTATTGGCGTATTGCTCAACAAACGTAAAAATTGTGTTTCCGTAACAACTTTATTAGGCATCAAATTTAGAAAAAGTATTTTTAATGGTCTGATATCCTGAGCATCAGCACGCTCCATAGGCATAACAAAGATATTTTCCTGCTCCAAAATATGAATAGCGGGTAATTCATTAGAAATTCTAATTGGCATCTTGGACACTCTCCAATGCTTGGGCTAAATCTGCAATAAGATCGTCTGCATGCTCAATTCCTATAGACAAACGAATTAAATCATCCGGCACTCCAGCTTGTTCTCTCTGTTCACTTGATAATTGGGAATGGGTGGTGCTAGCCGGATGAATAACCAGCGACTTAGCATCTCCCACATTAGCCAGTAATGAAAAAAGCTTGAGAGAATCTATGAATTTTTTACCGGCCTTAAGCCCGCCTTTAATCCCGAAAGTAAATACTGCACCTGCCCCTTTAGGCAAATATTTTTGCGCCCTAACATAATCGGGATGACTGGGTAAGCTAGGATAGCTAACCCAAGTAACCTGGGGATGATTTTCTAAATATTTAGCTATTATCAAAGTATTTTCAGCATGTCTTGCCAAGCGCAAATGCAACGTTTCCAACCCTTGCATTAAAAGAAAACTGTTAAAAGGACTCAAGCAAGCACCATAATCCCGTAATACCTGTGCTCGTAAACGTGTGCAAAAAGCTACGGCTCCTAAGTCTTTAGCATAATTCAAACCATGGTAAGAAGGATCCGGCAGACTTAATAGCGGGAATTTTTCGCTGTTCCAATTGAATTTACCACTTTCAATTACTATTCCCCCCATAGAAGTCCCATGTCCCCCGATAAACTTGGTTGCGGAATGCACTACAATATCAGCACCAAACTCTATTGGCCGACATAAATACGGCGAAGCAAAAGTATTGTCTACAATAAGAGGTAAACCATGTGCATGCGCAACTTTAGCTGCTTCTTCAATATCTAATACGTCAATTTTAGGATTACCTATAGTTTCTGCATAAATAGCTTTGGTTTTATCTGTAATGGCGGCGGCAAAATTTTCTGCTTCATGGGCATCTACAAATTTAGTGGTAATGCCTATACGAGGTAATGTATGTTGGAACATATTAAATGTACCACCGTAAAGCGTAGAAGAACTAACTATTTCGTCTCCTGTTTGCATAAAATTCAGGAATGTGGCTACAATAGCTGCGTGCCCGGAAGCAAAAGCAACAGCTGAGCTTCCTCCTTCTAATGCAGCTACTCTCTGCTCAAAAGCATCCGTGGTAGGATTGGTTAAACGGGAATAAATATTTCCTGCCTCTTCTAAAGCAAACATCCTGGCCGCGTGGTCAGAATCGCGAAAACTGTAGGCCGTAGTCTGATAAATCGGTAAAGCTCTTGCTCCTGTAGTTGGGTCCGGGACCTGCCCAGCGTGAACTGCTAAAGTTTCAAATTTCATTTATATTCTCTCCCTCATTTTTCATTTAGTTTTATTTTTATAAATTTTCGCTCCACAGGCTTTATCTAAGATTAGTTCCTGATAGAATAGCTCTAGCTAAAAGGGGTTTATTCATAGTATAAATATGTATACCTTCAAATCCTGCAGCTACCAAATCATTAATCTGCCTGCAGGCATATTCAATACCTGCACTTTGCAACGCATCTTGGTTGTGAGAATACTTATCCAACATAGCTACGAGCTGGGGAGGCAAAGTAGCTCCGCAGAGGTTACAAATATGAGTTATCTGGCTGGCACTAAAGACAGGCATGATGCCGGCGGTTATAGGAACCGTAATACCAGCTCGTGCCACCCCCTCTCGAAAACCCTTGAGGTAGTCATTATCAAAAGCTATTTGTGTAATTAAAAGACCTGCCCCTGCATCCACCTTTTCTTTTAAATGTTGCAAATCTTCTTGGGGACTAGCAGCCTCAGGATGCCCTTCCGGATATGCTGCCCCGGCAATAAAGAATTTTTTTCGATTAGCAATGCGTTTAACCAAATCAGTAGCATGCACTTTATAAACAGCATTATTCCAATCCTTAGGAGGATCACCTCGCAACGCCAAAATATTTTCTAGTCCGCGTGCTTCAATTTCGTCCAATATTTTTTCCGTAGCGTCCGGGCTATTAGTAATACAAGTTAGATGGGCCAGGGCTTCAATACCATAGGCCTCTTTTATGTGTTGTGCCAATTCCAAAGTTTTATTTTGGGTAGACCCGCCCGCACCATAGGTAACACTAATAAAAGCAGGTTTTAAATTATGTAAAGCTTCCACTGCTTCTAGAACTGTTTCAAAAGGAGATTCCGGCTTGGGTGGAAAGACCTCAAAGGATACCACCGGTTGTTTTTGTGCAAATAGTTCTGAAATTTTCATACGCTTATGTGCTGCGCCGTTGCAGCTACTCCTATTCTCTCTTAAAATATACATTAAAAAACAGCCATTCAATAAGAATGGCTGCCAAAAAACATGCATCGCATTCTCATCTTCCAGACGCATCGGTCTGCTGGAATTAGCACCATACGGTAAACCGTGGTTGCCGGGCGTCATTGGGCCAGTCCCTCCGCCTCTCTAGATAAGAAGTTCAATATTAAGTTATTAAAAGCTATTTTAGACTGAAGTCCTAGAACTTGTCAAGAATATATTTTAGAGTAGTTTTTCAGCGTAAGCTTCTGTAAAGAAAATAACAATAAAGCTCTTTTTTAGGCATAATATATTACCATGCACAGTTTAACCAAATCTTTTCCTCTATTAGCATAGCCATGTTTCTTATCAGCTTCATAACGAATAGACTGGTTAGCATTAAGAGTATAGACAGCCTCACCTACCAACAAGGTCATCTGCCCGCTATAGACCATTACGAACTCTTCTGTCCCCGGATCGTGAGGCATAGACAGGGACTCTGCTCCCGGTTGCATTTCAATAGTTAATATCTCAAAATTTCTTCCCGGCTCAAAAGGAAATACCGGGTAGAGTTTAAAGCTATCATCACCATTGGTTAATGGTTCAATATCGCCATTATCAATAATCTGTGCCTCTTGCTTGTTCTCAACCATAAGAGAAGTAAAAGATATCTTCATACCCATGGATATCTTCCACAAAGTTGCTACCGATGGTGCTGACTCGCCTCGTTCTATTTGTCCTAACATACTTTTGCTAACACCTGTCATTTCCGCTAAGGCATCCAAGGTTAGCTCTTTTTCACGTCGTAATCTCTTTAAATTGCCGGAAATTATTTCATTTAAGTTTTCAACAGAACTTTGTTCCTGCATAACATATAAACCCCTTTACCCTGTAACTTTATTACCGATAGGATACTACTTCTACGCCCAATGTACAAGCCAATGCTTCCGCCAAATGCTGCTCACTCTCCGTTGGCGTGCGAAAATTTGTGCTTGGCAAATTTTTACCTAATTGTCTGTACTTTTCTTCTCCATATGTGTGATAAGGCAAAAATTCAATTTTGGGTTTTCGTAGATTAGTGCGCAAAAAATTTAAAGTGGCTGACAAATTCTCCTTATCTGCATTGACACCAACTATAAGCGGCACGCGAACAACTAAATTACCTGAAAGTTTATCTACTGCACAAAGGTTTTCCAATATAGTTTTTAATTCATAACCTGTCCAATATTTATGCTTATCAGGATCCATATGTTTAATATCCATAAATATTGTATCCATCTTGGCCAAAATATCTTTTACAAGAGTGAAATCAAAAGCACCGCAGGTTTCTATAGCCATAGATATACCTTGGTCATAACACGCTGTGGTCAAACTTCGCAAAAATTCTACTTGCTGAGTTGCCTCACCACCAGAAAAAGTTACCCCTCCACCGGAATAGCGATAGAAAAGCAGCTGTTTTTTTATGAACTTCATTACTTCTGCCGTTGTAGTCAGCCTAGTCATAGGATTGATCAAGGTTTGCCCTTCGGGATTAGAACACCAGGGACATTGCATAGGACAACCCGCTAAAAAAATATTCGTCCTAATACCTTCCCCGTCATTTACGGACATATTTTGTAATTGCATAATATAGCCGCTGTCTTTAGTAATCATAATTCCCCATGTTCCGTTCTGGCAATAATAGCATCTTGCATAGACTTAGATAAATTAACAAATTGAGTACTATACCCTGCTACTCTTACCAACAAGTCTTTGTAAGCTTCAGGGTTTTCCTGAGCCTTTCGCAATATCTTAGATGAAATAGTATTAAACTGCACGTGAAAAGCTCCTAATGCGAAAAACGCCTGAATCATAGCACCTAGGTTGGCTTGCCCGCGTTTGGTAGCGACCAAATCATGGTTAAGGCGTAAGTTTAGCAAAGTACCACCGGAATGAATTTCTTGATTTATTTTTGCCGCGCTGCGCATAGCTGCAAGTGGTGTACCCATATCCGTGCCTACATAAGGAGATACACCTTCGCTGGAAGGTTCTCCGGCCAAACGCCCATCAGGGGTAGAGCCAAGTACACGGCCCATAGGTATGTAGTTAGAAATCCCCATAAAAGCCGTATTGAAAGGCACATCAAAAACATCCTTATAGTTATGAATTTCTCTATAATAATGGTTGGCAAGTTCTAGGGCGATAGTGTCTACATAGTCGTCATCATTACCGTATTTAGGGACAGCTTGAGCCTTGCTGCGCAACTCTTCATAACCTGCCCAATTATTATTAACTGCCGTAACCAATTCTTCCATGCTGCAAACCGCATCTTCAAAAACCAGTTTTTTAATTACTGCAAGAGAATTTGCTACCACTGCTAGACCAATACCGGTAATAACCGGACCTACATTATATTTTGCCCCGCCCATAGAAAGATCCCTGCCATTTTCAATACAAGCTTCCATAGTAGAAGAAAGGAAAGGCCGCGGTACCATTTCTTGGTGAAGGCGCTGAGCAGTTACTGTCAAAATAATAGAATGTTTACATAAATTGTTAAACTGTTTGTAAAAAGCTTTTTCTACTTCTTCATAAGTGCTAAAGGCTTTAGCTTCCTTTTCAGAAAGACCCATCTTTTTGCCCGTCATATTGCTTTTACCTTGGTTTAACGCATACTCTAAAGCAGAACCAAAATTAACATTAACAGCGGCCGTCCATTCACCGGTTTTTCTATAATGAGGGACTACGCAGCCACAATTATTCCAATCTCTAGCATCTTCCGGTTCATAGCCGGCGTTCAAAAGCATTTGGTAACCTACGCTATCATTATGAATAGCAGGAAATCCTGTACCTTGGCTTACCAGTTCGGTTACCGCTCCCAGAAATTCCTGTGGACAATCAGCGTGAACACGCACACTAAGGCCAGGCTGATGCGTCTTTGCCTCAGCAGTTGCTTTCATACACATATAGGTTAAATCATTTGTAGCATCTAATCCTGTTCTTGTCTTGCCACCGACAGTAAGATTTTGGAACTGATTGTAACCAGCAAAATAATCTGCCGTATTCGCAGAAATAGTCCAAACCCACTCTGAATATTTAAGCCACAAGGCCTCAATTAGTTCTTGAGCCTCGTCTTTGGTCAGCGTTCCTGCCTCTATATCTTTTTGGTAATATGGATACATATATTGATCAAAACGCCCCGGATTTAAAGACAGCGGATTTTCTGAAATAATACCGCCAATTTGCGTAAACCAAATAAACTGCATGGCTTCTCTAAAATTTGTCGGTGGATTTTCCGGCACATTGCGGCAAATGGCAGCTATTTCCAATAATTCTATTCTCCGCTTACTTCCTTCAGGCATTTCTTGTGCCAACTTCTCTGCCGCATCAGCGTATCTATGAGCGTAGAGGATAATCCCTTGAGAAGTTAAAATTATAGAATCATAAAAATCTTTTTTGGACAAGTCTTCTGTGCTAGTTTCATCTAATTTTTTTATTTTTTCTTGGGCTTCTTTAATAATACCGCCAAACCCTTTGGGGAAAAGTACATCTTGATAATCAGGAGTAACCTCGCCTACAGCCTGCCGCCACTTAGAGTCGCTATCAATTATCCCTGTATCCACACCAATTTTTGCCGTTTCTTTAGGCAGACGTGCTAAAAAGGCCTCCTCCAAAGATTTACCCTGCCAATAAGGAAATATTTCCTTGCGCACAAAATCGCACTGCGCTTTAGTCATTACGTAAGGATCTTGAGGACGATCAGCAAAATGCTCCATCTCCTTATCGACCCATTTCCAAGAAAATTCCGGTGTGAGAATACCACATTTACGAAATTCTCCAATGGCGCCTACAATAAGCTCGCCTTCAAATATATGTACAGATAACTGGGCACAAGTATCATAAAAAGCCTGCGCCCTACGAATACATACCGCTTTTCCTTCTGTTTTTTTATGAGACTGCGTCCAAATATATGCTCTCTCTGTAGAAATTGCCGGCTTGGCATTCACATAATTTTGTCTTATCTTTTCTATTCTCTCTGTCAACATGCCTAATCCCCTCCTAATTAAAAGCTACACTTTTTATGCGTTATAGTGTTTTATTTATGTTATCACGCCTATTTATGCTTGTCAACGGATAAAAACCGTTATAACGCATGATAGGCTGCTAGCTTATTCACCTTGTGCCTTTTCCCTTTCTTTGGTATACTGAAAGAAGTCTTTCTTCAAACAAGCGAGGTGACATTATGTTCAAAAATTTATTCATTTTATATATAGGATTGTTAACATTAGGGCTTTTTGAACCCATAATAGGGCTTTTTTCTGCCCTGCTCTTTATCGTTCCGGTCTTTATCATAGCACCTTTTTCCGGTCGCTGGGGATGTGCACATCTCTGTCCACATGGAAGTTTTCAGGATTTATTCGGTCTTTTTATTAGAAATACTATACCTGCTTGGCTCAAAAGTTCCTGGCTCCGCTATGGCGTTTTAGTTATGGCCTTCAGCCTATGGTCCTATACACTAATAACCAATTGGGGCAATTGGGAAAATCTTGGTCTTGCCCTTACTAAACTTCTATGGTTTTCCACTATTATTGGCCTCGGCCTCATGACAGTGGCCCCTGCCCGAGCTTGGTGCAATATCTGCCCTATGGGTACAGTAGCAAAAATACTGGCACCTAAAAAAGCAAAACTTATGATTACAACTGATTGTGTTTACTGTAGATTATGTGCCAAAACCTGTCCCATGGGGCTTTCACCCTATATGGAGCGTGGAAAAATAGATGGTTTTACCAACCCCGATTGCATGCGCTGTGGCCGTTGTGCTAATTTTTGTTTTAAACATGCTATTAAAGTAAAATAAACTATCTTAATAACCAGCTAAAAGGCTCCCCAAAGTTTTTAATTGGGGAGCCTTTTAGCTGGGAAAAACAGATTGTATACTAGCGAATTAAATTGTAAATTGCTTGGGCATAAATCTTAGTTATCTTACGCAAATCCTCCAACGCAATGTACTCATTACATTGGTGTGCCAATTCTTGCTGCCCGGGAAATACCGGACCAAAGGACACCGTGTTTTGTACAGAACGGCAATAAGTACCTCCACCAATAGCAAGCAGCTTTGGTTCTTGACCTGTACACTCTTTATATGTTTCTTGCAGAACCTTAATAAAGGGACAATCTCTTTCCACATAAAGGGGTTTCTTGTGCTGAATAAGCTCAAAATCTGCCTCCAGCTTTTCTGCCAATGCTTTAAGTTTTTCCAAAATTTCCTCACCATCACAAGCTACAGGATAACGAATATCAAATTTTACAGTTGCCTTATTAGCGTCAACATTTATCATAGCCGTATTAATTGTTAGTCCGCCTGATATTTCATCATGACAGTAGATCCCTAGTGAAGCTCCGTTAGTTTCCATTTTAAGATGTTTAGCAAGATAATTAATAAATTTACTCAATGGTGTATTGGCCTTGGAGAAAAGAGCTGCCAATAACTGCAACATATTTTGAATAGCATTCCAGCCTTTTTCCGGTAGGCTGGCGTGTCCTGTAATGCCCATAGAGGTTATTTTTACACCTTTTAAGTCTGTTTCTACCTTAAAGTGTTTTCCCAACCCCAGAGACCTTATTTGAGCCACAACGTCCTCTTCGGTAACCTCTGCCACGATCGCTGTTGTTAGGTCCGGAACCACATTTATTCGTGTTCCTCCCTCTAGGGAAATAATGTTTGCTTCGGTTTTTTCCATCTTTAAACTATATAGGAAATGTATTAGTCCCTTTTCCGCATGGATAATGGGGAATTCTGCGTCAGGAGAAAAACCACAAGCAGGGGCCTCTTCCTTTTTTAAATAATATTCTATACCACGAGAAAAGCTTTCTTCATCCGTTCCCAATATAAGGCGGGCACGTTTGCTAATGGGAAGACCACTTTCCTTAATAGCTTTAAGCGCATAAAGGCAGGCTACCGCAGGTCCTTTATCATCTACAGAACCACGGCCGTATAATTTGCCATCAACGATCTGTGCGGAGTATGGTGGCACAACCCAAGCACCAGCGGCCGGAACAACATCCAGATGTGCCAAAATCGCCACTTGCTCTCCTTCTTTTCCCAATTGTGCATAACCGGCATAGCCTTCCAAATTTTTTGTAGTTAAACCCATGTCCTTAGCCTTGATCAACATAGTGTCCAGTACTTGAGCAATGCCAAGGCCAAAAGGAGCTCCTTTTTGAATAGTGCTATCATCCAAAACGCTTTTAATACTAATTATATCCTGCGTATCCTTTACCAACTCGGCAAAAGATTTATCAACAATTTCATTCAAAACATTTTCCACAACAAAGCCCCCTACTTTTATTTAAAATCATCTAAATATTCTTGTAAACAAGTGAAATATTGCCCCATATGGATGCCATCAACAAAAGAATGATGAGCTTCAACTGAAAAAGGCAACAAGGTCTTACCGTTTTCCCGGAAATATTTTCCCCAGGCTAAACGAGGCACCGAGTCCTCCTTATTGAAAGAAATAGTATGAGATAGATTGGTAAAAGATACCCAGGGAATACAGGTAATATAGATCAAATCATCCCTGCCCTCTACATCGCTTTTTACAAAATATTCTTGTTGTTCCTCTGTTTTTTGTTTGGCCTTCTCTACAAATTCTTCCAGCCCGGAAGTCATATCTACAGTAACCATCTTAAACAAATCTGTTCCCTGTTGCATAGCTGTAAAAGAAGGATTTATTTTTTCGTGTAAAACAACATTCTCTTGTCTAATGCGATACTTAAATGCCTCTACTTCATTTAGGGCAAAGGTTGCCGCATAAATCATAGCATAGTAAAAGGGAATATTTTTTTCTCTGCACTTAGCCAAAAAGTTTGTAACATTTACATTAGAACAAATTAAATAATGTGCATAATCCATACGCTTAAAAAAATGATAATGAATTGCCCGTGGCCAAGTATTCAAATCTATAACTTGCATGAATATCACCCTCCTTTTGCATGTTGATAAAATTATAGCACAAATATGTAAACTACGAAAAAATCTATTAAGCTCAATTTTTTCGCCTAAATCCGCATATTATAATTTTGCCAATTTTATATTTATGATATAATGTGAAATAAACTTATTGGAGATAACCATCATATGAACTATAAATTTTACACTGCTTTGCCACCGGAAGCTCAGGATATAAGGCAAAAGGTTTTTGTGGAAGAGCAGGGATTTCAACATGAATTTGATACTATCGATAATAGTGCTACCCATCTGCTAATGTTTGAAAATAATGCAGCCATAGCCACCGCAAGATTCTTTAATGGTAAAACAAAACAAGAATTTATCATAGGCAGAATAGCAGTATTGCCTGAATATAGGAATAAACACATAGGCGCTGAAATGCTGGAAATACTGCAAAAGAAAATAAATGAATTAGGAGGAGATAGAATAATTTTATCAGCACAATGCCGTGTGCAGCCTTTCTACGAAAAACAGGGCTACAAAGCTCAGGGAGCCCCATATTTGGAAGGCCTTTGCGAACATATAAAAATGATTAAAACTATGGAAAGTACAAGTAGCCGTCCTGTATGTTAATAATGCTAAAACCACCTATGATGCAGATGTAGATAACAGTATATTAAATAATTTAGCAAAATGTATTAATTCGCAAAAATATGTTTATGTAAATGATACTCCTTATATTGAAAAATTGAAAAAAGCAGGCGTTGATGACCTTTCCACCGCAGAAAGAGCTGATATTATCGATGCTTTTTCTGGTGAAGGAATAGATTACCGGCTGGCAAAATCAGGTAAGTAAATTTAATCATTGAAAGCTTTTTGCTTATCTATAAATTAGGTACACTAGCTCAATTTTATACTAAAGACCGGACTATAAAAGTCCGGTCTTTAAATTTTTTATTGAATTTTTAACAATACCAACTTAATATAAGCATAGTTTGACAGAATAAATAAATTACAATTAATTTTCTGCAACATTAATTTTTCCTAACATGATATTAAGAATTTCAATATCCGTTGACTTCATTCCCACACGACCCATACGGCCAACGCTCTCTATGGTTTGTTCAATATCATCTTTTACAAGACCCTCACCTGAATGAAAGACATGATTTTTTTTGCTTAAATGCAAAGCCATAATAGCAGTCTCTACCGCTATTGCTATTTTTGCCGCACAAGAAGGCTTTGCACCATCGCAAACCATCCCACCAACATTGGTTATACTATTTGTAATAACATCACATATAGCCCTATAATCCATTCCCATCATATAGGCAATACCGGCACCGCTGCCGCAACCTGCACTTACTGCACCGCAATAAGCAGAAAGACTGCCGATAAATCTTTTTTGGTGAATAGCAATAAGATTGCTTACGACTAGAGAACGATACAATTTTTCCTCACTTACTTTGAGCTCTTTAGCATATTCAATAACCGGTACTGATACGGTAATACCCTGATTACCACTTCCTGAATTTATTACTACCGGAAGAGGACAACCACTCATTCTGGCATCAGAGCCCGCAGCAGCAAATGCCTTAGCTCTTAATTTAACATTAGTTGTGTCGAATTCGCTCATAAGCGTTCTGCCAACTTCGGCACCATAAGGATTGCGCATACCTTCCTCCGCAATAGCAGAGTTAAATTTTATTTGTCTATCCAAAACCTTTTGCACATCTTCGATTTTTACTACATCGGCAAATTCAAGAATATCTTTAACGTTCAAAAGTGTTTTATTAGGAAAATCTTCACTTGCAGATTTTTCGTAATCATGTTCTTTGGTCAGCAAAACCTTACCATTTTTTACAATCTTGGTAATATTACTGTGATAATCTTTAATTACTACTTCCGCAGATTCCTTACCGGCTTTAGCTTGAATAACTATATACAAATTAGCAACATTTTCAATCAGCTCACAGGAGCAAAAATCTCCCGCCAATAAACTATTGCACTGATCTATATCAGCCTGAGTTATATCTTCTAAAACAGCAAGTTCCTTGGCGGCATTACCACCCAAAACACCCAACACCGCTGCTACATCAATACCTTTACCGCCGCCTGAATGCGGAACAGTTACGGCCTTAACGTTTTTGACAATATTACCACTACAATATACAACAATATGTTCCGGCATTTGCCCCAATACTTCACGAACCTTTGCCCCTGCATAAGCAATAGCAATCGGTTCCGTACACCCTAAAGCTACCACAAGCTCTTTCTCTAGAATGGCTACATAATTATCATAAATAACCTGATTCAATACTATACCCCTTTCAAATACAAAACTTTGTAAAAAATACTATGATAAAATACTTTATGTCCCATAAACACAATGTAGTGAAAAAACTCCGGAAAGTTTTTTCACTACATTGTGTTTACTATATTATATAATGTCATGCATTTTGTAAAGTATTAATGTGTAAATTATTGAACAATATTGTATGGCATACATTTTTATTCAGTAAAAATACTCCCAATAACGCGCTACACTATTTAAATTTAAATTTACTAAACATACGTTTAGTAAATTTGTATATTTTCGCATTATTACAGGTTTTTCATTGACTTAATGGCCATTAACTGTTAATATATAATCATAACTTAGATAAGCGTGGTGAATGTATATGTATACAATAAATAAAGCGAAAGTAAAAGAAGCAATGGATGCCGCTGGGATAAAAACACAAACACAATTAGCTCAAAAAATAGGTATTACAAAAAATCAATTATCCTTGATTCTTTCAACAAAATATACCCCTTTAAAAACAAAATTTGAAGAAATGTGCAAGGTATTGGAAGCATCACCAGAATACATAATAGATTTTGACAATCACCTTGGTAAGAATAGTGAACCAAATTTATTCATTAAACCTAGTGAAATAACTGCTATTGAACTTTTTGCTGGTGCTGGCGGTTTAGCGTTGGGTTTGGAACAAGCTGGAATAAGAACATTAGCACATGTAGAATTCAATAAATATTGTTGTGAAACATTAAAAACCAATAGACCAAAATGGAATGTCATATGTGATGATATTGCCAACGTTAGTTTTAAATCATATGAAAATATGGTAGATATTGTAACTGGAGGGTTTCCTTGCCAAGCGTTTAGCTATGCTGGTAAAAAACTGGGCTTTGAAGATACCAGAGGAACTTTATTTTATCAGTTCGCACGATGCATAAAGGAAACAAATCCCTTAATGTTTATGGCAGAAAATGTACGCGGACTTATATCGCATGATGAAGGAAGAACGCTAAAAACAATATTGAGCGTTTTTACTGAAATAGGATATGACGTTCAATATAAAGTACTAAATTCTATGGAATACGGCATTCCACAAAAACGTGAGCGTATTGTAATTATTGGCGTTCGTGACGGTGTGGAATTCTCCTATCCGCAGAAAGCCAGAACAATTAAAACATTACGAGATGCTTTACTTAATGTTCCACCTTCTGAAGGCCAATCTTATAGTCCAGCTAAAAAAGCTGTACTAGACTTGGTTCCTCCTGGTTGTTGCTGGAGAAGCTTACCATTAGAAATTCAAAAATCTTATATGGGAAAAAGTTTTGATAGCGGTGGTGGACGAACAGGAATGGCTCGCAGAATATCTTGGGATGAGCCTTGTCTGACGCTCACATGCTCTCCTAGTCAAAAGCAAACCGAGCGTTGCCACCCCTCAGAAACACGCCCATTTACAGTACGTGAATATGCGCGGATTCAAACCTTCCCTGATGACTGGTCATTTTGCGGTGGAATTGGCGAAAAGTATAAACAAATTGGTAATGCCGTACCAGTGAAACTTGCGAAACAACTTGGCAGAGAATTAATTAGAGCAATAAAACAATATCGTGAAACTAATATTACTAAAGCCTTGTGAATAATCACAAGGCTTTTAATTAGTTACATTATCCTATTACGCTGTTCTATTTCAAACGCTAACTTTTGTACAGTATCTTCAATCAATTTTCTACTATCCATTTCTACTGCAACCTCAGCAAATGCATTAGCCAGGTCAAAATAAAAATTTTCATCCCCTGTTAAATGATGCCAAAATTCCTGTCCAACTATAACAGAATAATCTTGAGAAATTCTCTTATAAAATGTAGAAAGTTTGGTTTGCTCCCCATAAAATACCCCAACAATACAATCAATACTTGGGTTAATGTCTGTCTGTCTATTTGTTCTTGCTATATTTTTTATATCTTTAAAGTGATCCAATATAGTTTTAACGTCATCTTTATTTATAGTATTAGGGCCAGCTTTTACTTGACAATATTTTTTCCGACCATCAATTGAATCAATAAACTCAATATCTAGTCCTGGAATAACAGATGCATATCCCGTTAGTATCTCATTACAAAAAATCTGCAACAGAGAGCCAAAAGAAGTGTTTATTGATGTCCCCAATATTCTTGGATATATCAATGCTCTTGCTATATTTTCAGAAGTAGCTTCCCCAAACGCAAAATTCGCTAAATACTTAACCAAAAATGGATTAACATTAAATATGTCTAAAGAAGAAAGTTTCTTTGTATTTTTAATATGGTTTTCTGCGATTTTTTCCTTAAAAAATTTGCGCGCACGCAACAAAATATCTTTTCGTTCTTCTTTTTTCATTACAAAGCACTCCCTTTTAATGCATTAATTATACTACATTCAGTTATAAGCAACAACTATAACCATCTTTATGATTACATAATATTTGCATATAATTACAAAAGAGGCGAAAATTATGGATTGTTTGACACCCAATCAACGCCATAAAGCAATGAAGGCAAATAAAGGTAAAGATACCAAAATAGAATTACTGTTACGGAAAGCATTGTGGCAATACGGTATTCGTTACCGTAAAAATTATAAAAAAATTCCTGGAATACCAGATATTGCTATTACTAAATATAAAATTGCAATTTTTTGTGATGGTGAATTTTGGCATGGAAAGAACTTTTCTGAAAAAGTCTTTGAAAGCAATGCTAAATATTGGAATAATAAAATTAAACGCAATAAAGAACATGACCTAGATATAACCATTACTTTAAGAGATATGGACTGGATTGTATTTAGGTTTTGGGAATCCGATATCACGAAAAGATTGGATATTTGTGTTAAAGAAGTATTGGACACGATTGAACTAAAGAAAAAGCAAAAGCATATATGATAAAAACAGAGGACAACACCCCCCACGGAGTATTACCCTCTTATTTTCTTTTCTATCTATTCCACCAATCTAGCCTCCTGCATGGTCTTAACCAAAAAGGCTTTGCTAGCATCTAGTTTTTCTAAAGCTTCTGCGGTTTGTTCATTCTTGAATTTTTCGTTCAGGTAACGTGCTTCCAATAATGCTATGTAGAATTTCAGGTATTGTAAGTTATTTGGCATACTAATACTTGGTGTTGCACCTAGCTTATTATCTGCCATAATTTTATCCTGATTTTGGTAATTATTTTTTATAAAATCATACCGTTTAAAAAGCTCATTGTGGAGTTCTTCATCGCTAGCGGTAAGCTTAATAACAGGAATGGTGCCTTTCACGCTCATATCTGCCGCCGAAGCTATACTCATATATCCATACTTGCTTGCAAGTAATGCAGCTACTAAAACCATTGTACTTTTTTTCATGACTATCCCCCCGTTTTTTGTTCTTTATCTTAATAATATTATACAACACAAGAAGGGTTCCCAAAGGGAACCCTTCTTATTATTTTTATATTTTATTTTTTCTCTCTATCTCTTTCTCCGAAGCTTTTCCCTTAAAATGTTTTTCTTTATATTCTTCCAAAAAGTGAGGCGGCCGAGAAGGCATTAATGACGCGAAAGACCGAGGCTTGCGCATGAGATAATACAACGTCGTATATCGAATAAGCAACACGCAGGGCTGACAAAGTCAGGAATGTCTTATCGGCCGTCGATTAAATCAAGACTTGCGAGGAGTACGCCCATGCGTATAACTCGGCAACAACAAAGGACTAACCTTATCCGTTTCAACGCCTGCATCTGCTAGAGATTTCTCGAATTTTTCCACATGAGCCAAGGTAAGTTTCCCTGTTTTGGTTTCTTTAGCGCGTGCTGCGGCACTCTTGCCGGCAATACGGCCAAAAACAATGATATCTAATAGGGAATTACCCATTAATCTATTCTTGCCATGAATACCCCCAACGGCCTCACCTGCAACAAATAGGTTCTTAACATTGGTAGTTTCACCATCAGGATGAATCAAAAGTCCGCCATTTTGATAGTGTAATGTAGGATAAACAAGGATAGGTTGTTTACGCAAGTCAATGCCAAATTTAGCATACATACGAAGCATACCCGGAATACCTTTTTCAATAGTTCCTTCTCCATGAAGGTCATCGATCATAGGAGTATCCAGCCACACAGCACTGCCGCCATCCAAAGCCGGAATTCCTTCTTTATTAGTGGAACATTCACGGATAATTGAAGCTGCCGCCACATCTCTGGTTTCCAGAGGATTCATGAAAGCGATACCGTCTCTATTTATAAGCTGCGCTCCCAAAGAACGAACTTTTTCTGTTACCAAAGCACCAAAAATCTGCGACGGATAGGCAACTCCCGTAGGGTGATATTGAATAGCATCTTGATATAGTAATTCAGCACCAACACGATAGCCCAAAATCAAACCATCGGCAGTAGCACCGTAGTGGTTAGAAGTAGGAAATCCCTGGTAATGCAGGCGTCCGGCACCACCGGTTGCTATAATTACAGTTTTTGCTCTAACAACGGAATATTCTCCCGTATCAAAGTTCATAAGAACAGCACCTGAAGCTTTGCCTTCTTCATCCAAAATAAGTTCTATTGCCGGAGCAAAATCAATAGTTGTAATGCCGCGGTTTTGCACTTCGTCACGAACTACGCGCATGATTTCCGCACCGCTATAATCAGCAGCAGCATGCATACGTTTGCGGGAAGTACCACCGCCATGAGTAGTAATCATAGTGCCATCCGGCTTTTTATCAAACATTACACCTAAATCGCTTAGCCACTTAATAGCTAAAGGACCGTCGTGGACCAAACGGCTTAAAAGTTCCGGCCTGTTGGAAAAATGTCCACCGCCCAAGGCATCCAAATAATGAATGGCAGGAGAATCGTTTTCTTTATCGGCGCCTTGAATTCCGCCTTCGGCCATCATAGTATTAGCGTCACCCATACGTAATTTAGTTACTTGCAATACTTTAGCACCGGCTCTATCAGCTTCAATAGCCGCGGAAGAACCTGCACCACCACCGCCAATGATAAGTACGTCAACGTCATAATCTACCACTTCTAAATCTATATGTTTGCCTGTTAAGCGGCTATGTGCTTGCAACAAGTCCGTTAATTCAGATGGTGCTTTTTGCCCTTTGTTGGGACCAACCAGAATATTCTTAAAGCCGGTGGTGCGATAGTCGGGATGATATTCTTGTAAAAGCTTATCTTTTTCATCTGCCTCCATGCGTCGAAGAGTCGCATGCAATCTTTCGCTTCTTGTTCTTTCAACGTTTTTGATTGAATCTAACATTTCTTGCGTATACATGTGCAACCCTCCTCTACTTTTCTATTTCTCGATGATTATATAAATCTTTTATTTCATCCATAGGTTTGTCCATTAGTTTTTTAAGTTCTACGTTCCACTTGCCTTCTTCTATCTCTTTTACTCTTAGTTCCAGATGTTCACATTCTGGAGCAATGTATTTGCCTGTTAAGCGGCGTGCCAAAAGTCCAACCGCACTATGAGTTATTTGTGCAGGACACCTAGAAGCGCAAATATTACAGCCTACACAGTCAAAAGATTCATGTGCGCAGCGTTCATATTCACCCCGTTGGGCATAGGCAATATATTGCATAACATTAAGACCTTGTGGACAGCCTTTAGTACAGGCATTACAGCCAATACAACTATAAATTTCCGGATACAACTGACCCATAATATTTGCTGTTGGTTTAATTTCTTCAATGTCAAAGGTCCGTTTATTTGTAGGATAAGATACAATCTGTCCTACACACATACCGGCTTCGATTTTAGTTTGACAGGATAGACAAACTTTAATTTCCGTTGTGCCTTTAATACGATAAACTACCGCGCACGCCCCGCAAAAACCACTGCGGCAACCACAACCACGTACCAGTTTGTACCCGGCATATTCCATGGCGTCCATAATGGTAAGTTCCGCTGGCACAGTGTACTTCTTACCTAGTAAAAAGACTTCTACCATTTCTTGCATTTGGCCAACCTCCTATTGTTTTGAAATTGTGGCTTATTAAATGCCACACACTACACTTCAAGGTTGAAAAGATTATTAGCTAATCTTTTCTCAATACTCATCTGGTAATTCGTCGATTTCGTCACAACGGAATACCGGTCCATCTTTGCAAACGTATTTATTTCCTACATTGCAGCGTCCGCATTTACCTACACCGCACTTCATTCTGAATTCAAGAGTTGTATAAACTTGGGTTTTGGCAAAACCCATTTCAATAAGCGCCGCCAAACAAAGCTTAATCATAATTGGTGGTCCGCAGAGCAGTACCGTTTTATCCGGAGTAAATTTTAAATCCTTCAAAAACTGTGGTACAAAACCTACATTACCGGTCCAGCCTTCTTGGGCTTTATCAATGGTTAAATGTACCTTTGTATTTTTCTCTTTAGGCCATACTTCACTAAGCTCTTTGTAATCCACGAAATCTTCTTTGCTGCGAGCACCATAAACCACGTCAATAGAACCGTAATCGTCCCGATTTGCCAGCATATAATCAATAACGGAATGTAGTGGTGCTAAACCAATACCGCCGGCAATAAATATTAAATCTTTGTGCTTTAGCGCCTCCGTAGTTACCGGGAAACTCTTACCATAGGGTCCGCGAATAGCAATTTGCTGTCCCACTTCTATGGCATGTAAATACTCGGTAATCTCACCGCAACGTTTAATACTAAATTCCATATAATCTTTCGTAGTAGGAGAAGAAGTAATAGAGAAAATTGCTTCGCCCATACCCGGAGCGCTTAGCATTGCGCACTGCCCCGGCATAAAATCAAATACCTTACCACCCTCTGGCTTTTCAATACGAAAAGTCTTAACATCTGAGGTCTCTGTACGAATTTCAGTAACGACGCCAATTTGCGGCGTTAATACATCTTTGCTTCCACAATTACACATCTTTAGCCACCCCCAATGCTTTGGCTACTTTCACTATATTGAGACTAACCGGACATTTCTGCAAGCAGCGTCCACAACCTACGCAAGCAAAAGTTCCCTCGTTATTCTCCGGGAAGTAGACTAATTTGTGCATGTAACGTTGACGGAACCTTTCCAAGCGGCTTACCCGCGGATTAACTGCCGCCATTTTAGTAAAGTCCTTGCACATGCAAGAATCCCAACAACGAAAACGTTCTACTTTATTGTCTATTTCAAAGTCTCTAACGTCATAACAATGACAGGTAGGACAAACATAAGTACATGCGCAGCAAGATAAACAACTGTCACTCAATTGTTTCCATATTGCAGAGTTAAATACTTTTTCTTGTTCTGCCGGAATTTTAGGATCAATTTTGAAATCTGCTAAAGGCAGTTTAGCCATGATTTCTTTGGTAGCTTTTTGCTGAGCGTTTACTCCTGCCTCATCACCTTCAGCTAGTAAAGCTTGTATTTTTTCCGTAAGTTCTTTGCCTTTATCCGTGTTAGCCTGCCAAAACAGGTCATCACCGACCAGCCAAGTAGTAACATCACCACCGGGGTTAGTAGCGTCAATAGCAAAAGTACCACAAAAACAGGTTTCATCAGGAGCACTACAAGCCAAAGAAACAATCGTGCAATGTTCTCTTCTGGCTTTATAGAAGGCATCTACCGGTTCTTTGAGAAATACTTTATCTAACACTTCAAAGCTGCACACGTCACAACCGCGTACGCCAAAAGCGATGGTATCTTCTTCCGGCAACATGCGTTGTTCTACGGAAAGTTTAAGACCATCTGTTTTAAAGTCTAATAAATTTTCAATTTGTGGGAAGAAAACATTTTTAATAGATTTAGCAGTCTGGGTTGCCTGCAAATTAACTTCAGTACCATCTTGCCAAACAGTAAAATCCACCTTGCCATCTACTTCAGCCGGTAAATACAAAGTTCCCTGAGCAGACAGTGCAGCAAAAAGTTCAGCCCATTTGGCTTTATTAATTTTTAGCATACTATCTCACCCCTTTCGCCGAGATAGTCGGCTCAACGTCATCAAATTTGTAGTCAACCAAGGGTGCTTTACTATCGTCATCAGCACCAGGCTGATATTTCCCGTAAAATTCATTAATATCTTTAGCAAATTTAGTGTTCAATAAACCCAATTGAATTCCTTGGGGGCAGACTCTGGCACATTCGCCACAACCAACACAACGTCCTGCTACGTGGTAGGCACGGATAATGTGGAACATCTGCTCTTCCGCAGTGTTTGCACTAGCCTTACCGGCAACAGCGGCCTCTTGATTGTCAAATATACATTGTTCGCAGCTGCAAGCCGGACAAATATCGCGACAGGCATTACAACGAATGCATTTGGAAAGTTCTTGCTGCCAAAAAGCAAAACGTTCTTGGCTGGTCATAGCCTCCAACTTCTTAACCCCATCCTCCGGATTAAGTTTTTGGCATTTTACTTCCATTTTTTCGCCTAATTCCTTGTCAGCAATCATATAATCGCTGCCTTTGCAACTCATGCATTTAGCAAGAAGCACTTCTGATTTTTTGAAGTTTTTATCGCCATAAGCTGTAGTAACAATAACATCGTCACCGCTAACAGAAACTGAAATAATACCCTTAACTCCTTGATTTTTAATCTTTTTAATATCAATCATGCCGGAGCAAGGAATACCTATAACAGTAATAAGTTCCCGTTTTATTCTATGATCTTTTATTAATTGGTTAATACCATAGGTATCACAAGGTTTAGCAAAAACAGCCATAGTCTCATTTTTCTTAGAACCCGCCATCAAATATTTGCCCAAGTTTGATGGACAAAATTCATTGTAGACTAATTTATCAAGCTGCTCAGGCGCAGTAAAACAAACAGGCGAATTATCATAATAAAATTCTCCCGGCTGCCAGGCCCAAACAGCGGTTACTTTATTTTCTTTTAATAAGCTCTCTGCTTCTTTTTTGATTAACTCAGCTATTTTTTGCATCGCAGATCCCTCAACTTTACATTTTCTCCTAGACTCTTGATGGTTTCAGCAAAGCTGTTCATTGTCTCGGAAAACTTATTTCCTTCTGCCGCACTGACCCATTCTACTCGCATACGTCCATCTTCAATGCCCAAATAACTGAGCGTACTCATGAGAAGTTTCATGCGGCGCCTGGTGTAGTAGTTTCCTGAGGTATAGTGGCAGTCTCCCGGATGACAACCGCAAAGAATAACCCCATCCGCACCACGCAAAAACGCACGTAAAACAAACAGCGGATTAACTCTGCAAGAACAGGGAACTTTAATAATTTTAATATTAGCCGGATAAGATTTACGAGCAGTACCCGCACCGTCTGCACCAGCATAACTACACCAATTGCAGCAAAATGCTACAATTAGCGGATTATAATTTGTATTTTCGCAAGCTTCGGATTCTAGCATATTGCATCCACCTCCGCTGTGATTTGTTTATTACTAAAACCATTCAAATCCATAGCTCCGCAAGGGCAAGCAACCGTACATGCACCGCAGCCTTGGCAAAGAGCCTCGTTCACCACAGAAACCACCCGTTGTTCACGCTTACCATTAAGGTTAATAACCGTTTTTTCTTCACCGCCAATTGCACCATAAGGACAAACATTTTCGCAGGCTAAGCAACCACTGCAAATTCTTTCATTACAGCTGGCCACACATGGATTAGTAGCCAAGGTATCCTTAGACAATATACCTAGAACCTTCACTGCTGCCGCACCTGCCTGAGATACAGTTTCAGGAACATCTTTTGGTCCCTGACATACCCCGGATAAAAACACTCCGGCTGTAGGACTTTCTACCGGACGCAGCTTGGCATGAGCTTCTGTAAAGAAATTATTATTGTCAATACTAGCGGTAAGCATAGTAGCCAATTTTTTTGCATCCTGGGATGGTTGAATAGCAGTAGCCAAAACTATCATATCTGCCTCTAAAGAAATATGAGAATTGGAAAGAGCATCAGAAGCATACACCAGCAAATGATCTCCCTGTTCCAAAATTTTACCAACCTGCCCTTTTATGTAGTGTACGTTATATTCTTCCACGGCACGACGATAAAACTCATCAAAGCCCTTACCCGGCGTACGCACGTCAATGTAGAAAACAGTAACATCCGTATCAGGATATTTTTCTCTGGTGAGCATAGCTTGCTTCGCAGTATACATACAACAAATTTTAGAGCAATATTCTTTACCACGTCCGGATACATCACGAGACCCAACGCAAGAAACGAATACTATGTGTTTAGGCTGCTTGCCATCAGACATTCTTTGTAAATGTCCCTCCGTAGGACCGGCAGCATTGGTTAAACGCTCAAATTCCAAAGAAGTAATAACATCTTTGCTCTTTCCATATTGATACTCGCCAAATTTTGTTAAATCAATGGTTTCAAAACCTGTTGCTAAAACAATGGCGCCATATTTTTGTGTAATTATTTCATCCTCTTGAGTATAATCGATAGCCTTAGACGGACATACCTTTTCGCAAATACCGCATTTGCCGGTTTGGAATTTCAGGCAATGTTCACGGTCGATAACCGGTACCTTAGGAACGGCTTGTGCAAAGGTAATATATATAGCACTTCTATTATCTAAACCTTGGTTAAATTCGTTAGGGGTTTTCTTTGATGGACATTTATCTTGGCAAACGCCGCAACCTGTGCAAAGATCAGCTTTAACGCTACGTGCACGTTTACGAATATCCACCTCAAATTGCCCTACATAGCCACTAACCTTTTCAATTTCACTATAAGTGTAAATAGTAACATTAGGATGGGCTGCCACGTCTACCATCTTAGGCGTCAAAATACAGGCAGAACAATCTAACGTAGGAAACGTCTTATCAAGCTGTGACATTCTGCCGCCAATGGACGGCTTTTTTTCCACAAGATCAACCTTGTATCCAGCCTCAGCTATATCCAAAGCTGTTTGAATCCCGGCAATGCCACCCCCGATAACAAGTGCCCTTTTCACTACTTCGCTTTGTCCCGCTTGCAAAGGTGAATTGAATCTAACCTTGGCAATAGCAGCCTTAGCTAAAGCAATCGCTTTCTCCGTTCCTACCTCTTTATCCTTATGCACCCAAGAACATTGCTCACGAATATTAGCAATTTCTAACAAAAATGGGTTAAGTCCGGCCGCTTCAGCAGCTTTTCTAAACGTAGCTTCATGCATTCTAGGTGAACAGGCACAAACAACGACTCGTGTTAACCCATGCTCGCGAATTGCATTTTGCATGAGGTCTTGACCGCCTTCTGAACACATATAACGATAATCTGATGCAAAGGCTACGTCGGGAATAGCTTTGACGCTCTCGATAACTTTAGCTACATCAACCGTAGCGGCGATGTTGCTTCCGCACCAACATACAAAAACGCCTATCTTTTGCAATCTAATCCCTCCAAAAACTGAATTTTTCTTGCTAATTCCACCACTAAAGAACAGCTAGTTTCCACCAGTGTCCAAGTAGATTTTGCTTTATTTATTGTATTTTCTAAAAGCCGCTACAATAGCCTGTTGCGGCATTTTTTCGTCAATATATGCCGGTATTTCTTCAACAGTAATACAATTCTCGCCTTGTTGGCGAATAATGCTAAGCCTTACTGATTCAATTAGTGCTGCCGGACTCACACCTCTTGGGCAGCGCTCTGCACATGCAAAACATGAGAGACATTTCCAAGGAGTAACCGCTTTTTGCAAAACATCCACATGCTCATTAATGAGCTCCCATACCACACGATGTGGTTGAATATCCATTTTGTACCCAGCAGGGCAAGCAGCTGTACACTTACCACATTGCATACATTTGCTAATATCCGTGCCGCTTCTACGTACAATTTCTGCCGCTTGTTCTTTTTCATTTGCTTGCATCAGTTCTCCTCCTCTTCCTTAACGCCGAGAGCTTCCGCTAATAATTCTGTAAAATAATGGACGGGCAAATGCTCAGAAGATGCCGCGTTGACATCCATATTGTAGTTGCATAATGGGCAGGCAGTAATTAATTCTTCCACGCCTTTGTTACGAGCCGAGGCTAGAATCTCACTTACCATACCTTGAGCTATGCCTTTTTCCTTAATAGCCATATACCCGCCACAACACTCATTGCGCATGTCAAAGGATATAGGGCTTGCTCCCAAAGCTTGTAAAAAGTCTTCCAAAATAGTTGGGTTTTCCGGATCGTCAAACTGCATAACACCGGCTGGTCTAAGTAACATACAACCATAATACGCCCCAATTTTACGACCGCTAAGAGGCTTTACTACTTTCTCAGCAATTTTATCAAACCCCACTTGGTCTCTCAAAAGTTCCAAGTAATGAATAACTTGAGTTTCTCCTGCATAGGGGGTGTCCAGCTCTAAATACGCGTTAACCTTATCACGCATTTCGCTGTTGTTTGCCATGTCATCATTAACACGTTTTAAAACATGGTGACAAGCTGAGCATAGTGTTACCAATTTACCATCAATTGCGGCTGCTGCCGCCAAGCTGCGCACAGAAGATAACTTAGTCGCTATCTCATCGTCCGCCTGGGGATAAACAGCTCCGCAGCACTGCCAATCTACCAGTTCCTTAAGCTCAAAACCCAAAACCTCTCCGGATCGTTTGGCGTAAAGGTCAAGCAGTTTAGCCTTGGTGCTCAGGGTACATCCAGGATAATAATTATAGATCATGTTCTCCCGCCCGAAAAAAATCGGACTCCCTCCTTTTCAAAACTTTATATTGTGAAAATTTTACATCCAAAGATTATATTGTATACACGATTCTATTATACAATAATTATTCTATAATTATAAGACATTTCCTTAATGTGAACAGAAATTGTTTGAAAAAAAGTGCAAGCAGGGGCAACTGTTACCCTACTTGCACTTCTAATTTAAATTGTAGCTGTTTCTTCTTCTGCCGCCTTTGCTTCTCCAAGCAAAATAGCCATAAACTCTGTTCCCGTAATAGTCTCTTTCTCTAAAAGGTATGCGGCTAATTCATGCAGCTTTGGTATATCTTCCAGCAAAATCTTGCTAGCCGCTTCATGAGCCTTTTTTATAATTTCCAAAACTTCATAATCAATTCGAGTAGCAGTTTCTGCAGAACACATGAGGGAAGCATCACCGCCTAAATAAGCGTTATTAATGGTTTCTAAAGCCATCATATCAAATTCTTTACTCATGCCTAAACGAGCAACCATGGCCCGAGCCAACCTAGTTGCCTGCTCAATATCGTTAGCAGCTCCACTGGTAATAGACTTGAAAATTAGTTCTTCGGCGGCACGGCCGCCTGTTAAGGTAACAATTTTATTAAAAGCATCTTCCCTACTCATTAGAACGGATTCTTCCTCCGCTACCTGCATGGTATAACCTAAGGCTCCGGAAGTGCGGGGAATAATTGTAATCTTATGTACCGGAGCAGAATTCTTTTGTCTGGCTGCCACTAAAGCATGTCCGATTTCGTGATAAGCAATAATTTGTTTTTCTTTTTGAGAAATTACCGCTCCTTTTCTCTGATAGCCGGCAATAACTACTTCAACTGATTCTTCCAAATCACTTTGAATAACCTCTGTCCTATTCATTTTAACAGCTCTTAGAGCCGCTTCATTGATCATATTGGCCAAATCAGCACCGGAAGCTCCACTGGTAGCACGAGCAATGGCATTAAAATCAATATCAGCAGCAATTTTAATTGCCGCGGAATGCACCTTTAAAATAGCTTCTCTGCCCTTAAGATCAGGAAGTTCCACCGGTATACGGCGGTCAAAGCGGCCAGGACGTAAAAGAGCTTTATCCAAAGTTTCCGGTCTATTTGTTGCGGCCAAAATAACCACACCTTTACCACCATCAAAACCATCCATCTCTGCCAAAAGTTGATTTAAGGTTTGTTCTCGTTCATCATTACCACCAAATTGCCCATTATCACGTTTTTTACCAATGGCGTCAATCTCATCAATAAATACAATGCAGGGAGCTTTTTCTTGGGCTTGTTTAAATAGATCTCTGACACGGGCAGCGCCCATTCCTACAAACATTTCAATAAATTCAGAACCTGAAATAGAAAAGAAGGGTACATTAGCTTCTCCGGCTACAGCCTTAGCCAATAACGTCTTGCCTGTGCCTGGAGGGCCCACCAAAAGTGCTCCTTTGGGCAGATTAGCACCTATGGCTTTATACTTAGTCGGATCATGCAGAAAAGACACCATTTCCATCAAAGCTTCTTTAGCCTCATCTTGACCTGCTACGTCAGCGAACACCTTACCGCTCTGAGCTTGTACATATATTTTGGCTTTGCTTTTACCAAAACTCATAGCATTACCGCCGCCCATGCCCATTTTAGGTGCTAAGTAACGCATAAAAAGTTGTCCTAATATGAAGAAAATCAAAATAGGAATAACCCAATTGTTAAAAAACCTAGATAAGGCAGTTTCTTCCTTAGGAATAACTTGGGAAAATTCTACCTTACTCTGCATTAATCGGTTAACTAATTGTGGATCTTCAATACGGCCGGTAACGTAAATAACATCTTTATCATTTTCCTTGCACAAAAGCGCAATCTTATTTGCCGTTATTTCTACCTTTGTTCCTTTTCCTTCATCTACCATTTTTAAAAAATTTGTATAAGAAACCTCGTGTACCTGTGGTTTGAAAAACATAGGCGTTATGATTGTATTAATTACCATTATGATGATCATGGCAACCATGTAGTAGTATACTATGGGTTTTTTGGGGTTTTTTGTCTCCATACACTTACCTCCTGAAATTAAAAAACAAATATCTTATGTATAATACAATCATAATAGGTATCTAATATTAAAACAAGTAAAATATTAAGTAAAATAAAGCGACAAACAATTTATTACATAAAAATGGGTATCCTTATACGGACACCCATTAAAATATACTCTATTTATTCTCAGCGTACTTCTTAATATTAGACGCATTAACATACTGCTGCACATTACCACTGTTTACTGTAACCAGTGTAGGCGCACTTTGCACACCATATTTCTCTACCAGTTTTATGTTTTCTTCTGCGTTTATGGCTTGATACTTAATGTTGGCTTTATCTAAAAATTCCTTGGCTATTTTGCAGTTAGGACAAGTTCTAGTTGTAAAGAGTAAAACTACGTCGTTTGGATTACCCTCTCTTGCTAGAACATTTTCACTGTTAGCAATAATAGTGCGTCCCTCACTTTTCAGCTTAGAGCGAGAAATATCGTAGAGTTTGCGTTCTTTAAATTCTTCGGCCTTACCTTCATTCCAGTTCTGTACCGGGCGATAATAACCGGTAATACGACTGTAAACCTCTGTTTTTTCACCGCATTCAGGGCAAATATATTCTTCGCCTGCAATATAGCCATGATTTTTACAAACTGAATATGTAGGTGACAATGTATAATATGGAAGCTTATAGTTAGCAGCAATTTTGTGTACCAATGCCGCAGCAGCCTGCCAGGAAGGTAATTTTTCTCCTAAGAAAGCATGAAAAACAGTACCGGAAGTATACAAAGTTTGCAATTCATCTTGGATATCTAAAGCAGCAAAAACATCCTCAGTATAACTGACAGGCAAATGCGAGCTATTAGTGTAATATGGAGTTTTACCATGTTCACTAGCCGTAATAATATCCGGGAATTGCTCAACATCATGCTTAGCTAATCTATAGGAAGTTGATTCTGCCGGTGTTGCTTCCAGATTGTAGAGATCACCATACTCTTCTTGGTAGTCAGCTAACCGCTCACGCATATGATTTAAAACAGCTTTTGTGAATACCTGTGCTTCCTCATGGGTTAAATCTTTGCGGATCCAGTTAGCATTAAGGCAAGCTTCATTCATGCCAATAAGACCAATAGTAGAAAAATGATTGTCAAAAGAACTTAAGTAGCGACGGGTGTAAGGATATAAGCCTTCTTCCAGCAAACGAGAGATTATCGTCCTTTTAGTTTTTAAAGAACGAGCGGCAATATCCATCATTTTGTCCAAGCGACGGTAAAATTCCTCTTCACTTTGTGACTGATAGGCAATACGCGGCATATTGATAGTCACTACACCCACTGAACCTGTGCTTTCACCGCTGCCAAAAAATCCACCGGATTTTTTACGAAGCTCACGTAAATCCAAACGCAAACGACAACACATGCTGCGCACATCAGAAGGTTCCATATCACTGTTAATATAATTGGAAAAATATGGTGTGCCATACTTAGAAGTCATCTCAAATAACAGTTTATTGTTCTCAGTATCCGACCAATCAAAATCTTTAGTTATGGAGTATGTGGGAATTGGATATTGGAAACCTCGGCCGTTGGCATCGCCACTAATCATAGTTTCAATAAAGGCTCTATTTACCATGTCCATTTCTTTTTTACAATCTTTATATTTAAAATCCATTTCCTTGCCGCCAACAATACAATTAAGCTCTGCAAGATCATTGGGAACTGTCCAGTCTAAGGTAACATTGGAAAAAGGAGCTTGAGTACCCCAACGAGATGGCGTATTTACCCCATAAATAAAAGCTTCAATGCATTTCTTTACTTCACGATAGGAAAGATTATCCGATTTAACAAAAGGAGCTAAATAGGTATCAAAAGAGGAAAAAGCCTGAGCTCCTGCCCATTCGTTTTGCATAATACCCAAAAAGTTTACCATTTGATTGCATAAGGAAACCAAATGTTTAGCCGGTGCCGAAGTTATTTTACCGGGAATACCGCCCAAACCTTCTTGAATAAGTTGCTTCAAAGACCATCCTGCACAATAACCGGTCAGCATGGACAAATCATGCAGATGCATATCTGCATTTCTATGTGCGTTAGCTATTTCTTGATCATAAATCTCGCTTAGCCAGTAATTAGCTGTAATAGCACCTGAATTACTCAAAATCATACCGCCAACAGAATAGGTAACGGTGGAATTTTCTTTTACCCGCCAATCAGTCAAATGCACATAACTGTCCACGATTTCTTTATAATCCAAAATAGTGGATTTCATGTTACGAATTTTTTCTCTTTGTTTTCTATATAAAATGTAGCTCTTGGCCACATCGGCGTAATCAGCGGCAATAAGCACGGCTTCAACACTGTCTTGAATATCTTCTACTGTAACTAAAGAATCTTTGATTTTCTTTTCATAGTCTGCCGTTACTTTTAAGGCAAGCATATCAATAATATCTTGATTATACTGCCTATCTACGGAATCAAATGCTTTACGAATAGCAATGCCAATTTTCGCTAAGTCGAATTTAACTTCTTTTCCGTCTCTTTTCATTACCTTATACATAGTAATCATTCTCCTTTGTCTATCGCTTGTAACACTTATTATAATTCATTGAAAAATCTTGTCAAGCGAAAAACACAATATATTGCAGTATTCATTTTTATCAATACTATATATAGCGGTATTGTAAATAAATTAAATTCCGCGTAATTCCACGAATTTCATAGTCTTTCGTAGTATTTGCACGAAAATTTCCATTTCACTTTTGTGGTAAGCGCTAAAATTTTCCCCAATTAAATCTCCTGAGTCCACAAAATTTTGCAGAAAATAAGGGGAATCTTTACTAAGCCATTTTCCAATAGCGACAAAATCATCGGCTGTGTGCAATTCTCGCACTACCGTAGTGCGAAATTCATAGGGTACTACATGACTCATTAAAAGTTCTGCACTTTCTTCCATATTTTTTAGCGGCACTTTATCCGTACCACTAGTTTTAAAATAATTTTCTTTGGAGTTTTTTATATCCATAGCTACATAATCAACTAGTTTGTGCTCAATTAAACGCCTCAGAAGAGCCGGGAAGCTTCCATTAGTGTCTAGCTTAACACTTAGTCCTATATCTTTGATACGAGCTATGAGAAGCTCTATATTAGGCTGCAACAATGGTTCTCCACCGCTTATACATATACCATCCAAAACAGGTTCTCTTTTTCGCAAAAAGGCCAAAAGTTCTGTTTCTTCCATGGCGTAACTAACATCAGGATTCACAACTAAAGAAGCGTTATGGCAAAATGGGCAACAAAAATTACACCCACCGGTAAATGCCGTACAGGCCACCTTTCCAGGATAATCTAACAAAGTTAATTTTTGCAGTCCAAAAATTTTCATGTTTCTCACACTTCTCCCTACTTGTAAAATAAAGTCATTTCTTAACTATTATACACCAAAAATAGAATTGCAAAATAGGCGATATTATGGTATCATTTCTACTGTACCACTAGTGCGGATGTAGCTCAGGGGTAGAGCACTTGCTTCCCAAGCAAGGTGTCGCGAGTCCGAATCTCGTCTTCCGCTCCAAAAAAATAAAAGGCCGGAACAAACCACTATCGACGTGATTTATTCCAGCCTTTTTTGTTTTTCTAAAAATTATTTTCTGCCCGGATAAACTTTCAAACCTTCGCCTAAAATAGCAATGGCCTTTTCTATATCCTCGCATTTTAAAACATATGCTAAACGTGCTTCGTCTATACCACAACCCGGTGTACTGTAAAACCCATTACCCGGTGCGAACATTACCGTTTCACCATTAACATCAAAGCTCTCCAGCAACCAAATAGCAAACTTTTCAGCATCATCCACAGGCAATTTAACCATAAGGTAAAAAGCACCTTTAGGATTGGAAGAAGTGACACCCGGAAGTTTTTCCAACGCGGCCTTAATAGTATCTCTACGTTTTTTATATTCTTTATTAACTGCGTCCAAATAAGACGTTGGTGTAGAATACAAAGCCGTAGCACCGACTTGTTCCAAAATAGGACTACATAATCTAGCTTGGCAGCATTTCAGTATTTGTTGCTGAAATTGCGCATTTTTAGAAATAATGCAGCCAATTCTTGCACCACAAGCACTATAGCGCTTAGATACCGAATCTATAATTATAAGATTATCCAAAACTTCCGGCATAGTTCCAAAACTAATATATTTACCATCATAAACAAACTCACGGTAAACTTCATCGGAAATTAAACCCAAATCATATTTGCATACTAAGCGGGCAATGATTTCCATCTCTTCTTTACTATAGACAACTCCTGTGGGATTACTTGGATTAGTAAGTAAAATAGCTCTTGTTTTAGGTGTAATAGCAGCTTCAATTACTTTTTCCTCCGGCAAATGATACCCATTTTCTACGCTGGTAGGAATAGCCTTGATTATTACATTATTCTCTCTGGCAAAACTATTATAGTTAGCATAAAACGGCTCAAAAACTAAAATTTCGTCTCCAGGATCACACAATGCCAAAACAGCAAAGCGCAAAGCTTCGGATCCACCGTTGGTAACATAAATATCCGCCGGCTCAAAAGGCATATCCCATTCCTTGTAGTATTTGCTAATAGCATCTACCAGACACTCTTCACCCTTAGAATTACTGTAAGCAATAACTTTTTCATCAAATTTACGAATACTGTCCATAAACAATTCAGGTGTCTCAATATCCGGCTGCCCTATATTGAGATGATAAACTTTCTTACCCTTAGCCTTAGCTGCCGCCGCATAGGGAGACAGTCTCCTAATAGGAGACGTAGTTAGAGCTTGTACACGCTGTGAAATTTTCATAAAGCACCCCTCATAATTAATATATTATCTTAACTTTTGTTTGTAGCAACCGTAAAACTCTTTTTATATCGGCGTACTACCTCTGTATTTTAAACCATACATTCTGCTTTTTCAACGTTTTTCTCATGTATACAGTATTTTTTCAATCAGCACCACCCGTCTAACGGGTGGTTTGCTCTGAGGCTATAAGCCTCTAATGCCGGCTAGCGTCTAAAGGCGCTAGCTTTCACTTTGTTCAAGCTACTATGCCCTTGCCACTTTAGCTGCCTCC
>Ga0183098_10170_pt1 | contig 221954 bp, 224 predicted proteins | sample BioMet9_FD_128884 | JGI IMG/M metagenome (GOLD analysis project Ga0183098, IMG submission 128884) | Microbial communities from bioreactor (seeded with sewage sludge) at Lawrence Berkeley National Lab, California, USA - Biofuel... | ecosystem: Engineered > Bioreactor > Anaerobic > Unclassified ...
GGTCGCAGTGAAGAGGCCCAAGTAACTGTTTATCAAAAACACAGCTTTATGCTAAGCCGCAAGGCGATGTATATGAGGTGATGCCTGCCCAGTGCTGGAAGGTTAAAAGGTGGAGTTAGCCGCAAGGCGAAGCCCCTAATTGAAGCCCCAGTGAACGGCGGCCGTAACTATAACGGTCCTAAGGTAGCGAAATTCCTTGTCAGGCAAGTTCTGACGCGCATGAATGGTATAATAATTTGGGCGCTGTCTCGACAGCAGACTCGGTGAAATCTTATTACCTGTGAAGATGCAGGTTACCCGCGACTAGACGGAAAGACCCCATGGAGCTTTACTATAACTTAATATTGAGCATTCGAGAATCATTCGCAGAATAGGTAGGACGCTTTGATGTTGGGGCTTTGGCCTCAGCGGAGCGGTCAGTGAGATACTACTATTGAGTCTTGAATGTTCTAACGTATGGATTCACAGTCCAGCGGACAGTGTTAGGCGGGTAGTTTGACTGGGGCGGTCGCCTCCCAAATTGTAACGGAGGCGCTCCAAGGTACCCTCAGTATGGTTGGAAATCATACATCGAGTGCAAAGGCATAAGGGTGCTTGACTGCGAGACTTACAAGTCGAGCAGGGACGAAAGTCGGACTTAGTGATCTTGCGATCCCGAATGGAAGGGTCGTAACTTAACGGATAAAAGCTACCCTGGGGATAACAGGCTGATCTGGTCCAAGAGTTCACATCGACGACCAGGTTTGGCACCTCGATGTCGGCCCATCACATCCTGGAGGGGAAGTACCTTCCAAGGGTTTGGCTGTTCGCCAATTAAAGTGGTACGCGAGCTGGGTTCAAAACGTCGTGAGACAGTTTGGTCCCTATCTGTCGTGGGCGCAGGAAGTTTGAGTGGATTGGTCCCTAGTACGAGAGGACCGGGATTAACATAGCAATGGTCTACCAGTTGTCACGCCAGTGGCATGGCTGGGTAGCCACCTATGGAACGGATAAACGCTGAAAGCATCTAAGCGTGAAGCCAACCACAAGATTAGACTTCCCATTCGTAAGAAGTAAGAGCCCTCCAATGTTAGGAGGTTGATAGGTCAGAAGTGTAAGCGCTGTAAGGCGTGAGCTGACTGATACTAATAGCTCGAGGACTTAATTTCATCTATTCTCTATTTATAGAGATGAGTAAGCTAAGTCAGGCGCATAATTAATAACAATTTGCTAAGAACATGTCATAAGTAACATCCGGTTTTCAAGGAATAGAGAGTCACATCTCAAGAAAAAGTCTGGTGGCGATGGCGCGGTGGGCACACCCGTTCCCATCCCGAACACGGAAGTTAAGCACCGCAGTGGCGAAGGTATCCCTTCATTGGGAAAGAATAGCGCGCTGCCGGGCTTTTTCTTTTTAGGGGGGTCTTTGACCCCTCTTTTTTGCTCTTTAGGCGATCGCTAACGCTAAAAACCCGCTTTAAAATAGCTCTTCTTTTCTTTTTTGACGCTTCGGGGGGTTCAATTCGAAACGGTTTCACGAGATAATAAGGTCCTATGAGAAAAATTGGTTTAATTAAACTTCGTTCGGTCATGTCGCAAAGCGACCCGACCTTAAATGAATCCGAGGAGAATTTCCTCCAGGCGATCGATCCGGAGAAGGAATTCTTATTTGGGAAACCCAAAGACGGTCTTCTCAATCTCTTTTTTATCGAAACCGGCGGCAGTGAGATCTACTTCAAGGATCTCTACACCCATTATCCCGAACCGTATTACTTATTGGTTCAGGGCGAACGGAATAGTCTGGCCTCGAGCTTAGAAATCCTCTCTTTTCTCCATGAAAAAGGCTTGGAAGGTCATCTTCTCATGGGAACCGGGGCTGAGATCCATCATCAAATCGATCTCTATACCCGGGCGTACGAAGCAAAACTCGCCCTCAAAGGGACCCGGTTAGGGGTGATCGGGAATCCGAGCGACTGGTTAATCGCCTCCTCGGTCGACTATAAAGCGGTCCAACGGAAGTTTGGGATCGAGCTCGTCAATATCCCGATGAAGGAAATGATGGCTTTGATCTCCGCCCACATGATCGCCGACGAGGAATCCCTTGCGAAGTTCATGAAAAAGACCCGCCGTACCGAAGATTTAAGAGAGTCTTTCTATATCCACGCCGCCTTAAAAGAATTGGTCAAAAAGTACAAGTTATCGGGCTTCACCCTCCGCTGCTTCGACTTGGTGAAGAAGCTCCAGGAGACCAGCTGCCTTGCCTTTGGCCTTCTGAATGCGGAAGGAATCGTAGCCGCCTGCGAAGGCGACGTGCCCTCTTTGCTTTCGATGGTCCTCCTCAAAACCTTAACCGGGCAGTCGGTCTTCATGGCCAACCCCGCCCGGATCTACCCCGAGACCAAGGAAGCGGTCTACGCCCATTGCACCTGCCCTTTTGACATGATCACGGCTTATACCTTACCCACGCACTTCGAATCGAACACCGGCTTTGGAATCCAGGGGACCTTCAAAAAGAGCCCCTTCACCGCGGCAAAACTGAAAGCGGATCTGAGCGATTTTAGGATTCTCTCCGGCCAAATCGTTGAGAACCTCAAAGAGACTCACCTTTGCCGGAGCCAAATCCACGTGAAGTTCAAGCAACCGATCGAAAGCTTGATTGAAGAACCCTATGGCAATCACCTCTTATTCACCTATGGCGACTATGAGGAATTGCTTCACACCTTCTGGAAGATCATGAACCCTACCCATTAAGAAGACTCTTCCTTTGCCCCTCAATCTTTTGTTTTTGAACCCTTTAAAAGGTAAAGGCTAAAGAAACCGAGTTTTATCTAGGCTTGCAATTGTCTGATTCTATCGGCAAAATCTATCTTTTTATTTTGAGGTAGTTTCCAAAATTACCGCCCTTTAAAACCGATGATTTTCGTGCGATAATGCTCATAGACGTTTTAACGTCTCCCCCTTTCCCGCGACGATCCGATCTCAAAACCTATGACCATTAATCAAAAAACTCCTTATGGTGGCATTGCCATCTCGATGGAAGCCATCGCATCCGTCGCTGGCGGTGCCGCCAGCGAATGTTATGGTGTGGTTGGCCTCGCCAGCAAAAACTCGCTCCGAGAGAACATCAATGAACTCTTGAAGAAAGAGGATTACATCAAAGGCGTTTACGCGAGCCAAAGCAAAAAAAGCGGCTATGAAGTCGATGTGTATATCATCGTGGCTTATGGGGTCAAGATCACCGAAGTCGTGAGCGAAGTCCAAAAGAAAGTGAAGTACGTTCTTGAAAAGACATTCCAAATTCCGTTTAACGCGGTCAATGTCTATGTCCAAGACGTTAAAGATACCCTATGAAATCCATCGATGCTTCCTTATTAAAGCAGATGTATATCTCGGGGGCGAACAACCTCTACAATCACTATCCCGAGATTGACCAATTGAACGTTTTCCCGGTCCCGGATGGCGATACGGGAATGAATATGAATCTCACCGTCACCAGTGGCGCCAAAGAGATTCAAAACCGCAACGACGATAATGTTTTTGATTTGGCTTCGGCCTTCTCGAAGGGCCTCCTCATGGGAGCCCGCGGCAATTCGGGCGTCATCACCTCGCAGATCTTCCGGGGCTTTGCCAAAGCTCTCGAAGGCAAAAAAGAAATCAACGTCCGCGAACTCGGCGCTGCCTTTATTTCGGCCAAAGAAGTCGCCTACAAAGCGGTCATGAAGCCAGTCGAAGGCACGATTCTCACGGTGATCCGTGAGTCTTCGGCCGCCTTAAACGAACACATCAAAAAAGATACCAGCATCGAAGAAGCGATGGACTTCTTGCTCCAAGAAGCCGAAGCTTCGCTTCAAAGAACCCCAGATTTACTCCCTGTTTTAAAAGAAGTCGGTGTCGTCGATAGCGGCGGCGCGGGTCTATGCAAACTCCTCGAAGGGATGGATAAAGCCGTCCATGGCGAAGTGGTGCCGCGGAGCAGCGATGTCGGTTCCTCCTCTAGTCCCGCCCAAGCCGAAGTCCCGATGTATGCCGGGGCCAAGCTCACCGAAGATGAAGAAGGCTATGGCTATTGCACCCAGTTCATCGTGCGGTTAGCCAAACCGGGCGAAGGCAAAAAGCCTTTCATCGAAAAGAAATTCAAACAGTTCCTCGCGAATCACGGTAAGTCCCTCGTGATGGTCCGCGATGACGATATCGTGAAGGTTCACGTTCATACCTTAACCCCGGGCAACATGCTCAATTTTGCTCAGAACTATGGCGAATTCGTGACGATCACGATCGAGAATATGTCGGAAGAGCATCACAATATCGAAAACGGCCTGACCGCGACCGATATGAATGCGAACTTGGCCCATGGCCAAGCTAAGGCCGAAGCCGAGAAGATGGCGGAGAAGCCCTTAGAGAAATACGCGATCGTCGCGGTCTCGGCCGGTAGCGGCCTCGACGAAATCTTCAAAGAGCTCGGGGTCAATCAGATCGTTTCGGGTGGCCAGACGATGAATCCTTCGACCCAAGATTTCCTCGATGCGATCAAAAAGGCCCACGCCAAGAATGTTTTCATCCTGCCGAATAACTCCAATATCGTGATGGCGGCTTCGCAAGCCTGCGATGTCCTTGAAGGAAGCGACGTCACCGCCCGGGTGATTCCGAGCAAGACGATCCCTCAAGGGATGGTCTCGGCTCTCCAGTTCAATCCGGACCTCGATCCGGATGAAGTCTATAGCGACATGAAAGCGGCCTTAAAGTCCGTCGATTCGGGCTCGGTCACCTACGCGATCAAAGACACCGACATCGAAGGAGTTCACATCACCAAGGATTACTACATGGCGATGAAGGACAAGAAGATCGTCTCGTGCGTGAAAGATAAGCTCACCGCTCTCTATGACCTCGTCGATTCGATGGTGAAGAAAGACTCGGCGATCCTGACGGTTCTCGTCGGAAGCGACGTTTCGGCTTCGGAGCAGCAGCAGATCGATGAAGATCTCCATAATAAATATGGCGATAGCTTCGATATCGACATCAAACGGGGCGAGCAGCCGGTCTATAGTTTCCTCGTCGGGATGGAGTGAACCTCATTCAAAAAGAAGTCCGCGGTGACGCGGACTTTTTTGTTGGGACGAGGAAGATTTACCCCGATTCCTTTTGAAAAATGAAATGAGGGCTTCTTCAGCGTTTCGAAAGATTGGTGAAGGGTGGGGTGAGAACAAAGAACGAGGTCAAAAACCACAAGACCATTTCTCTGGCGAACACTCCTAAAATCGTGAGGAGTGGGGCCAAGAAGACTTCGGCACACCAAGTCTGCCAAATCGCGGTGCTGATTAAAGCGAAAAACCCAATGAGGGATGCCCCAGCCACCCAGCAAGGCAAGATCAGGCATCCGCCTTGCAACGTCATTAAAACGAGCTGGCAACCTCGGCTCGTGCCAAAACCATAACGGGCCTTGATGTCTTTCCGTTCGTCCCAAAGAATCAGACCGCTGACGAGTGGGAAGGCACAGGCGGCAAAAAGTAAGAGTAAGCCGAGGAACCATCGAATCATTGGAAGATAAAAATCGAGGAAGGGTTGAGGGGATACCATGTCTTTTTCATAGGAGAAAAGCTCAGTTCCATTCTTGCTGGTGCCTAGATTGGTATCGACTCGGAGCTTTTGAAACTCAGCGCTAGACAAAGCGTGATTAAATTGGTAGCGGACAATCGGCGCCGCATAATGATTTTCCGCAAGCCAATTCTCGGGCAAAGGAGCGTGAATCACATGAGCGCCGTTCATCTGCCTTTGGTTGGCGGTGTATTCTTCCGAAGGAAAAGTTGAGGGAGGATCCGGAATGATTTGAAAATAGCCGGTGATGGTTCCTTCAACATTAACATGGCTCTTCAGGGGATCGAGGTCCATCGTGACTTTTCGCCCGAGGCATGAATTATAGGATTCCCCCGGTAGACAACATCCAAAAAAGCGCTTGTAGGAACAAACCCGCTGAGGTCGCCGACGAGTTTGTAGCGGCCTAAGAATCGCGCCTGATCCTCATTTTGCAAGGAGTAACAATAGATGCCAGACGGGATTTCGTAAGCGATGGGAAGCTTGTGAGCGTATTAAAAAACGGGACTGGTATAAGCAAATTGTGTTATGTAATCCACGTCGCAAGAGCCCACGTCGCTCACAGCGGCTTTGGCTTGCTCAGGATGATCGCACCAGCTGGGGAGACAATAGGTGACGAATTCATTTGGCCTCGCTACCCGAACTTGGACGTTAGCCTGGGCCACGTAACTTTTCTCCATAAAAGATCCAAGACCGGCGATCGTGGTAATGCCTAAGGTGGCTCCGATCATGAAAATCAGGCTGCGGCGTTTGCTTTTAGCCAAGTGGAAGGCGTCACGAAACAAAAAACTAACCTTTGATGTCATCGATGTTCACCACTTGATCGAATTCGGGAAGAATGTCCCGATTGTGCGTTACGACGACCACGGTTTTTTGGTAGCGTTTTCCCGCATCTTTTAACGCCTCAATCACAATCTTCGTATTGTCGAAATCCAAAGAGCCAGTGGGCTCATTGGCCAAAATCACCGGAGAGTCCATAACGAGGCAACGGGCCAAAGCGACCCGCTGCTTTTCCCCACCCGAAAGTAGGGACACCCGTTTATCGGCAAGCTCAAGGATGCCCAAATCTTTTAGGATGGCATTAACCCGAGCGCGATCGATGGCCTTAAAACGGTAACGAAGAGGGAGCACCACGTTTTCTTTCACCGAATAGTATTCGATGAGATTGAAATCTTGGAAGACGAACGAGAAGAGACGGGACCGGACCGAAGGCCGGCCATAGTAACGCTTTTTGGAAGAGATCTCTTGCGGAACTGCTCCCTCCGTAAAGAGATACGATCCCTCGTAATCTAAGTCGAAGCATCCTAAAAGATTCAGCAAGGTGGTTTTTCCGGAGCCCGATTGGCCGACCAACGCCGTGAACGAATGATCGGGTATCGTTAAATTCAAGTCGTTAAAGAGAACCTTCTCTTTGAAGGATTTTTTGATGTGCTGAAGCTGGATCATTGGGCGGACTTCCTTTCTTTAATAAACGAGGAGCGACTTCGAACTTTGATGAAAAAGAGAGCGGTGAGCACGATAAGGTAAACCAAACTGGCCCCGCCATAGAACCATAAAAAGGTCAATTGAATTTGGAGATCAAAGAAAATAGGAACGAGCCAATACGTTAATCCAATTCCTAGCGCGGTGGTGGGCACAGAAATGGAAACCTGCTCGGCCAAAAGAGCGAGCAAGGTGATCGGCCAATCGGGCTCTGGAAAAAATGCCGGCTGTGCTTTCGAGGGGAAACGGAATGACTTTGTTGTTGCTGGGTGGGGACCATATCAAACCTTACATCTATAATTACGAGCCTAAATTGCTCATTCGTCGCTTTTCAGTAACTTAACATTAAGGAAAAGAATAAAAAACTGCTAAGAATAGCGGTGATTTATAAAAATGTAAAACTTTCTCTTTTGGTATAGACGGAACCGATTCGACTTGATTTTTTGGAAGACGCCTTCGGACAGAAAAGCGACCATAAACGCTCCAAAGAATTTACCTTGCTCTCCCTTAATGATGCCTTTAGAATTAAGCCATTGCGGGAACTCCATGTCCTTATCGAGCGAAATGAAAGATCGAATCTGCGTATCCTCCCTTCAAAACGGAAGTGAAAAGGCTTTCGATTTCCTCTATAAGAAATACTATTACTTCGTCTACGCGATCTCTCTTTCTATCACCCATAGTTGCGAGGACTCCGAAGAGGTTACCGATGATGCTTTCGCTAAAATTTGGTCGATTCAAGGCCAAATCGATCCGGGGTATAACTTCCGTAATTTCATTAGTTTGGTGGCGAAGAATCTTTCAATCGATCGGATCCGAAGTCGCCCCAAAACGGTTTCCCTCGAAGCGGAGTCGACTCAAGAAGTCGCGGCCGAGCCGGTGAATCTCGCCGCCGGGCAAGATGCCAGAGACCTCGAAGAGGCCCTCAGCCGCATCTTAAGCGAAACCGAGCTTTATGTTTTTTTGGGTCATCTCCGGCGTGACCTCAGCTTTAAGGAGATTGGGAAAGTTCTCGGCATCAGCACCAGTGCGGCTTCCAGTCTCTATTTTCGGGCGCGGATGCGGTTGCAGCAGGATCCGGAAATCATCGCCTTGGCGAGCAAATGAGCGTTTGCCCTCGTAATTATTTAGTGGAAGGAGAATCTCACATGGACAATCTTGATCCTATTGAAACCAAGCTCAAAGGGAATGGCTGGGCCGGCGATCCGGCCGAAGCAAAACGCCGGGGCGGTACGATGGTGGGCTTACGAAAGAACCGTAAGGCTTTTTGGATTCGGGTCGGGGCTTGGGCGACCTCGTGCGTTCTCGTAGCGGCGGTTTCAGTCGGTCTCACGTATTATTTCATGTACCACCGTAACGATAAAAGCGGAAGTGGAACAACGGATGATGGCCTAGCCTACGCTCAGTCCTTGGCGACGCATTGCTATCCTGCGGCTGTGGACCATATCGAGACAGATACAACACTCTATGCCGACCTCTATTATGCGTACAATTATCCGAGCAGTGGCCTTCTTGTGATAAAGCTTTATCTTGACCAAGCCAAAGGCCTCTCGATTTATGATGCTTCGGGTACAAAAGCGATGGAGATGAACTCATCTGATTTTGACTACTTTGGAACCCTGAATCACACTTCTTACACTTATTCGGCAGTGGTGACTTTAAATGACGATACCAAGGTCACCATTCCATCAAAAGAATTGAATCTTTTGCCTTTCCGTAACTTCCTTTTAGCAGAATAGTCGTCCAAAAACCTTCGCAGGGTGGAGAAAGAACATGCTTTCGTCTTTAGCGTTAATTGTTTTAGCGTCGTTTTCTGAAACAGGGCCATCTTTAGCCCCGTTAACGGTTCCTGAAGATTTTAAAGAAGAGGTGCAAGCCCTTTCGACTCAGGTCTCTGATTTTGGAGCAGCGATGCGGCGCACAATTCCAACCGCCTCCAATTTCTATCCCCTCGGGCTTCGTTCCGCTTATTTCCTTTCCGATCCTAACGGCGGAGAGCGCTTCGCTTATGTGGACTTTAAAGGCACCGAAGGTTGCGCAGTTCTCTCGCCAAACTGGGAAATGCCCTGTTTTATCCCGAATGGACACATTGATCCCGCACTCTTCCAAAAAGGAACTGTCTATTTTGACCGGGAACGGGGATTTCTCCAAGAAACGCCGCCCGAGGCCGATGCCGGATCTACGAATCCGCGTTTGTTTCAACAATCCGGAACCTATGGTGGCCAAGAATCTGGAGCGGAAGGTTGTGGAAAGATCATCGATCCTACCGCCTATGTGGCCTCACGTTATGGCACTGGGTGGATCCCAACTTCTGCGTTTACTCCAGACTGGTCTTCCTTTCACGCGCAAAGCGAGTTTTCGATTTATAAGCGCCGTCTTAGCAGCGGTCAATACGAATATGAAAACAATTGTTTGCTTGCCTCTCTCTACGAGGCGTTCGATTATTATCGTTCCATTGGCGTCTGCTCAGCCTATCCCTCCGACGTGGTCGCTTCTAATCCGGAAGCTGATCTTTTCTATTCGGGCTTTATGAGCGAGACCACCAACGATGGCCATCCTCTTTATGCGGTTTATCATAATAGCGAGCCCCGACTCTACAAGGTGATTCGGGATTATTTCCGCGATCATGACTCTTATTCTTTTGGGCCGGCTACGATTTCCAAATCGATCAACCTTGTCACCTACCTTAATGGCCGTTACGGTTCAACGTTCTCTTGCCAGCAATTGACATCGTGGAACTACGATAACGATATCAAGGCTAGTATTCCCGAGGCCATGTCCCTTTATATTTGGAATGAAACCTATGGCACGTACCCCGAGCACTCGATGCCCGTGTGCGGGACGGCTCAATTTTCCAAAACGACGGGGTGGTGGCTTTTCAGCCACACCGATTACGTTAATTTGATTCGGGTGAACGATAACTTAGTTAATCAAGCACGTTATATCGATCTTACCGCCTATCAAAACGAGTATCCGAACTCGGGATCCTTCATCAAAATCAGCCGAAATTCTTGAGATGTCATCGTCTTTTTAAACTTTTTTGCATCAAAAGCGAGCAAATCGCCCTTCTGGCTCGTAATTATTAGTAGGGAGAGATATCTGCCTGGAAAGAATGAGAACAATAGGGGCGTTCCTTCTTTCCAGCGGAGACTTAAGGGTGGTAACATCCTTAGGAGTCTCTCCTTTATCATTGTTAACCAAAAATCGAAAGGCAAATTTAATGAAAATTAATAAAACCGGTTTGCTGTTCTTGACGTTGATTGGATCGCTTGGTGCTTTAGCGGGGTGTGGCGAGTCGACGGATCCTTTGGCCGCTGAAAATGAGTTTGCCCCAACCGATACCATCACGCTCGATACCTATGGGGTCCCGACCTTTAACTGACCTTCCAGTTTTCAAAACGTCAAAGATCCCACCATCACATTGAAAGACCTATCCGCCTTGTCGCTTCTTCAAAATAACGTCGCCCGTCTGACCCAAACCCGTGTGGTGAATCAGGCCAGCACCGCCAGCGCGGCCTTAGTTGGCGCCATGAAACAGAAAAGCAACTTGTCGGCGGATGGAAAGACCTTGACCCAAGATTCGAGAGTTCGTTTTAAAAGAGGCAGTGTTTCCTTAGAGCAGCATAGCCTTGAAGAAGCGACGCTCGGGTCCGAAGCTTTAGCCTTAGCTTCCGTGACCGATGGGGATGGCTACTTAAGCAATTCCTTTGCGTATTCCAATTCCGCGAGCGATCCTAGAATTAGACTGGAATCCCTCACGTTAGCCGCTCCGGTTGCTAGTGCTATCCTCGGGCAATCCCATGTTTTCGGTTTGAATGCGGCCGGGGATTATTTCCTCCGGGTCCAAGAAGACTCGGCGCAACTGGAGTCCACCAGCGCGTATTATCGGGCGACCGGAATCGTTTTTAACGTGACCGGGACTTCCTACTCGATCAAGCGTTATCTTGCCGTGGACCTTGCTCACAATGCCGCCAATAACGGGACGAGTGATCTCCTCACCTTCATCCAAGAGGACTTTTCGAGCTCGACTCGCTATAGCCTTAGCGCCTTAACGAAGACGCCTTCAGGGATTTCCCGTCCCTATGTGATGCCCCAACTCGCCTTTAGCGATAACCAGTTGGCCTTAGTGGTCAATCCTTATGTTGAGGCTGATCGTTTCTTTAGTTCAACCGCGAAAGGGGACTCGTTTAAACTCTTTATGGCTTTGACGACTTTCGTGACGTTAACGTATTGGGACGGAAAGCTCCTCACTGGCGTTGGCTATGATGACTCCTTCATTATGCTGGCCCGTCAAAACCAAGACGCGAAGACCGCAAGCCCGGTTTTGACTCTCGAGTGAAACGATAACGAAGCCTCGCCTCTTCCGAGGAGACGAGGCTTTTTCTTATGGGAGCGTGCTACAATAAACCTATGGCTCTCAGCAACTCGCCCCGTCTGAACTTTCTCTTAGCGAAGATGGGGATTTTCAATTACTTCCAGGTCCTCGAGCACTTGCCGCGCCGCTACGAGAGTTTTCTTTATGCGAGCCCTGAGGAATTAAAGCACCTTCAAGATAAACAGAAGATCGTTCTTTTCGGCAAGGTGATTGGGCCGGTCAAGACCTTACGCTTTTCCAAATTCCTCAATAGCAAATTCTTCTTTCGCGATGCTTCCGGGACCGATTACATGGTGGTGGCCTGGAACCGCAGCTATTTAGGCAATATGCTCAATAACGAGGATGATTTCACTTTGCAAGCGAGTTATGACGCTAAAAAGCATGAGCTGAATCTCCTCACCATCAAAAAGGGCCGCATTAGCGAAGAAAAGGCCCTCCAGCCGGTTTATTCCTTACCGAGCGAATATCCGACCTATTCGTGGACCCAACTCGTCCAGCGGGCCTTAAAAGAGTGCGAGGGCAAGATCTATAACCATATTCCTCGGTTGTTCGTTGAGAAGTATCGGTTCATCTCCCGTTATGACGCCCTGAAAAAATGCCATCAACCGACCGGGCCCGAAGACATCCACCAAGGCCAGCGCGTTCTGAAATATGAGGAAGCCTTAAAATTCTCCTTAAAAAATCAAATCATCCGCGGGGAGAATAAAGCTCTGGTCAAAGACCGAAGACGCCAGATCGAAAAAGATAAACTCGAAGCCTTCATCAAGGGATTACCGTACGCCTTAACTTCCGATCAACGCCAAGTGGTGGATGAGTGCGTGGCCGATATGGACAAGCTTTCACTGATGTACCGTTTGCTTCAAGGGGACGTCGGAACCGGCAAAACCTTGGTCGCGGCAATCTTGATGTACGCCAACCATCTCCGCTCGGCCCAGTCGGCCTTAATGGCCCCGACCGATGCTTTAGCAAGACAACATTATGAAACCCTCAAAAAAATCTACGCCGGCACCAAAATTCAGGTCGATCTTTTGGTGGGCGGGATGGAGGCTTCGGATCGCCATGCCGTCCTCGAAGACCTCGGCGATGGAACCACCGATATCATCGTGGGGACCCATGCCCTATTCTCGAAAGATGTCGCCTATGCGTATTTAGGCTTAGCCGTGATTGATGAGCAGCATAAGTTCGGGGTCAACCAACGTTATCTTCTCGCTTCGAAAGGCGAACATGCCGACGTGCTTCTCATGAGTGCAACCCCGATCCCACGGACCCTTTCGCTCACTCTCTATGGCGACCTCGATGTCTCTTCGCTCACCGAGTTTCCCGGTGGCAAGCGCGACATCAAAACCGCGATCGTGAAACCTTCCGCCAAAGAAATCGATCGCGATATCGAAGCTTCCTTGGCTTCGAACCATCGGGTCTATATCGTCGCCCCCCAGATCGAAGAAGGCGAAGAAGCCTCGACTTCCTCGGTGAAATCGGTCTATAAAGATTTCGCCTCCCGTTATCCTGGTAAAGTCGCGATCCTCCATGGCAAGATGTCGGCCGAAGATAAAGAAGCGGCTCTATTGGCTTTCCGAAGCGGCCTTTGCCCGATTTTGGTTTCGACTTCCGTCATCGAAGTCGGGATCGATGTCCGCGAGGCTGATTTGATGCTGATTTATGATCCCTCGCACTTCGCGTTATCTTCGCTCCATCAGCTGCGGGGCCGGATTGGGCGAAGCGGGGAAAAGGCGACCTGCTTATTGGTCTATGACGATAACGACCCGGACGAACTTGATAAGCTCAAAGTCCTCGTCGAAAGCAACGATGGCTTCCATATCGCGGAAGAAGACCTCCGACGGCGGGGCCCAGGCCAACTCGCGGGGACCAGACAATCGGGTTTACCCGACTTCCAATTCGTCAACTTGATCGACGATTTCAAAATGTTCGAATACGCCCGGGATGATGCGGCCTATATCTTGGCCCATTCCGATGAGAAGCAGTTCGCTTATATCATTGGCGAGGCTAACAAAGAGACTTCGGGCGTCTCTATGGCGTGATATTCTCGCCTCAGTTCGTTATACTAACGAAGGACAACACTACCATGATCACTTTAGCAATCGATATGATGGGCGGGGATTTGGGCACAAAAGCCACCCTGGCTGGCGTCAAACTTTTTAATGAAAAGCATCCGAACGAGGTCACTTTTATTCTCGTCGGCAAAAAAGAAGAATTGACCGGGACTCCCTTTGAAGTCGTCGATGCCCCTGAAGTTCTCCCGATGAATGCGGGGGCGCTCGATGCCTTAAGAGCCAAGAACTCCTCGATGTACGTCGCGGTGAATTTGGTGGCCTTAGGCAAAGCCCAAGGCGTCGTTTCGACCGGCGCGACCGGAGCCTATCTTTCGGCCGCCGCGGTTCTTTTAAAGAAAATCCCCGGGGTTTCCCGTCCGGCTTTAATCACCCCGTTCCCGACCAAGATCAAAGGGAAGAAGACGACGGTGCTCGATGTCGGAGCCAGCAATGAAAATAACGCCGAGGAAATTGCTCAGTTCGCTTTGATGGGCAGCCTTTATAGCCACGAAGTCTTAGGAATCGAATCCCCGAAAGTCTTCCTTCTTTCCAACGGAACTGAGGAAGGCAAAGGCTCGCCCGCCGGCAAAGAAGCGGCGAAGCTGATCGCCGCCAATCCGAAGATTAATTTCTGCGGGAACATCGAAGCCCGTGAAGCTCTCGGTGGCGAAGCCGATGTGATCGCGACCGATGGTTTTTCTGGCAACGTCTTCCTCAAAGCCGAAGAAGGCATGGCCAAGATGATGTCGGGAATGATGAAGGCCGCGTTCAAGCGGAACTTCTTCTCGAAGATGGGCTACCTCTTAGCGAAAAAAGGATTCAAGGAGATGGCCGAGACGATGGACTATAAGTCCACGGGCGGAGCCCTTCTTATCGGCGTCAATGGCGTCGTCGTGAAAGCCCATGGCAATAGCGACGAAATCGCGTTTTACCACGCGCTCGACGTCGCCTATAAGCTCGCCAAAGTCGATATTGTAACCAAGGTCAAAGAAGGCTTAGCGGCATGAGCGAATTCTCTCCCTTATATCGTCAGTTCAAGATTTTGCCTCACGATGAGGAGCTTTATGTTTTGGCCTTCACCCACAGTTCCTATAACGGGATGGCGGGGACGAGACACCAAGACTATGAACGGCTCGAGTTCTTAGGGGATTCCGTGATCGGGATGGTCACAAGCGAGCTTTGCTACCTTTACCATCCCGAGATGGAACAAGGCGAGCTTTCGATTTTGAAAGCCCAGTTCATTCGGACTCAAAGCGAAGCCGGCTACGCCAAAAAGCTCGGGCTCGATCATTTCATCCGGGTCGGGGCGTCCTTCCAAGGCGAAGTCGCCGATACCCCCAACGTGCTCGAAGATGTCTTCGAATCGTTCATCGGGGCGGTCTTCCTCGACCAAGGCCTCGATTTTGTCTATAAGCTCGTGCGTTCGGTCTTTGAAGAGGATATCAAGCACGGGAGCATCCACGTCGAGCAGAACCCGAAATCCGCCCTCCAAGAAGCGATGCAAGCCGACCATAAAGAATCGGTGGTCTACAAGATCATCGAAGAAGCGGGGCCGAGCCATGATAAGCATTTCGTGGCGGCGGTCTATTTTGAAGAGCAGGAACTCGCCCGGGGCGAAGGCCCCAATAAGAAGGCGGCGGAAACCGCGGCGGCCGCGGCCGCTTTAAGCAAACTCGCGAAGGCGCCGAAAGCATAACAACATGGGACTTTTTTCATTTCTTAAGAGCAAATTCAGCAAAAAGAAGGACGAATCGACCGAAACCTATGTCCAAGGGATGAGCAAAAGCCGGGCGGCTTTCGCTTCGCGACTCGATGACCTTTCGAAACGCTACGCCAGCGTGAACCAACAGTATTTCGAGGAGCTGGAACAGATCCTGATCGAATCCGATGTCGGAGTCGATCTCTCCTTGCGACTCATCGAAAAACTTTTGGATGCCTCCAAAGAACAGAAGATTTCGGAACCGAGCAAGATCAACGAGATGCTGATCGACGAGATGTTCGTTTCCTATGCGACCGCGGGTGCGGTCATTAAAAATGAGATTCAGTTCGTTTCTGAAGGTCCAACCGTCTTATTGGTCGTCGGGGTTAATGGGGTGGGCAAGACCACCTCGATCGCCAAACTCGCCTACCGTTATCAAAAGCAGGGGAAGTCGGTCCTTCTCGTTGCCGGCGATACCTTCCGGGCGGGGGCGTTAGAACAGCTTCAAGTCTGGGCGGACCGTCTCCATTGCCCGATTGTTTTAGGTAAGCCCAATGGCGACCCCGCTTCGGTCGCCTACGATGGAGCCAAATACGCCAAAGAACATCAAATCGATCTCATGATCGTCGATACGGCGGGCCGTCTTCAAACCAAAGCCAACCTCATGCAAGAATTGGGGAAGATCAACCGGGTCCTCTCAAAAGAGATTCCTGGTGCCCCCCATGAGAGCTTTCTCATCATCGATGCGACCACGGGCCAAAATGGCGTGATCCAGGCGAAAGCGTTTAAGGAAGTCACTCCGTTAACCGGCATCGTGATCACCAAGATGGACGGCACCTCTAAAGGTGGGATCATCCTTTCGATCCGCGATGAACTCGGGGTCCCGGTCCGTTTCGTCGGCCTAGGCGAAAAGATGGAAGACCTCCAAGAGTTTGACCTCGATAAATATCTTTATGGCTTGTTACTAGGAGATAAAGCATGAGTCCAAAGGACGAGATCCTTTCCTCACGGGAACGGGCGGTCGCCCTCCTTTATTATTACGAATCTTTGCTCACGTTGACCCAGCAGAAAATCAGCGATGATTATTATAAGTTCGACCTTTCGCTTTCCGAAATCGCCGACCAAGAAGGTATCAGCCGGGCCGCGGTATCGGAAGCCTTAAAAACTTCCTTGGCCAAAATGGAAGAATTCGATAGTAAGCTTGAATTAGTCGAGCACGATGGCATCTTAAAGAAACGGATTGAAGAAGCACTTAAAATCAGCGACGAGACGGAACGTTTAGCCGCCTTAACCGCGATTGGAAAGGATATCCTCCATGGCATTTGAATCGCTGAGCGATCGCTTCAGCGCGATCTTTAAAAAACTCCGGGGCCAGTCCAAACTCACCGAAAAGAACATGGACGACATGCTGAAGGAGATCCGAGTTGCTCTCCTTGAGGCCGACGTCAATTTCAAAGTCGTCAAATCCTTCACCGATGATGTGAAGGAGAAAGCGCTAGGTCAAGACGTCTACGCCAAAGTCGATCCGAGCCAGATGCTGGTCAAGATCTGCCACGATGAGATCGTGGAGCTTTTAGGCGCGGATCAAACCGGAATTCAGTACAACAAGAACAAGCCGACGACGATCATGCTGGTGGGCCTTCAGGGCTCGGGCAAGACCACGAGCGCCGGCAAACTTGCCTATCTTCAAAAGAACAAACAGAACCAGAAAGTCTTACTGGCTGCCCTTGACGTTTACCGTCCTGCCGCGGTTGATCAACTCCATCAAATCGCCGATCAAGTCGGGGTGGACTTCTTCACCCTCGGAACCAAGATTTCGCCGGTTGAAATCGCGAAGCAAGCCCAAAAGAAAGCCTACGACGATCACTATGATGTTTTGATTCTCGATACGGCGGGCCGCCTCCAGATCGACGAGACCTTGATGAAAGAACTTCAGGATATCGTGAAGGAAGTTCATCCGGAGGAGACGTTGCTCCTCGTCGATGCGATGGCCGGCCAAGATGCGGTCAATGTTGCCAATGCGTTCAATAAAGACTTACGGCTCACCGGCGTCATCATGTCGAAACTCGATGGCGACGCCCGCGGCGGTGCTGCGCTTTCGATCAAATACCTCACCGGAATCCCAATCAAGTTCGCCGGCGTGGGCGAAAAATTGACCGATCTCGATATTTTCTACCCCGACCGGATGGCCGATCGGATTCTCGGGATGGGCGATATTGTCACCCTCGTCGAAAAAGCCAAAGAACAGATCGATGAGAAGCAAGCCCAAAAAGACGCGGCAAAGATGATGGAGGGCGAATTCACCCTCGACGATATGCTCCGCCAGATGAAACAAGTTCAAAAGATCGGAAACCTTGGGGCAATCGCGAAGCTGATCCCCGGGATGCCGAAACTCACCGACGAACAAAAAGACGCGGCCGAAAAAGAGATGCTTGTTTTTGAAGCGGTCGTGAATTCGATGACCCCGTATGAGCGGGCCCATCCGGAATGCCTCCGTTATTCCCAAAAAGCTCGGATCGCTAAAGGCTCGGGCCGCAATAACGCGGACATCAATCGGGTCCTAAGGAAATACGATCAATCTAAAGCGATGATGAAACAGCTGAAGCAATATCAAAAGTCCGGCAAGATGCCGCCGGGCGGCTTCCCGGGCATGGGTGGCGGCATGGGCGGATATGGCCAATGAAGATCGAACACGTTTGTATCAACGCGATCGCGATCGATTCTCTTAAAGACTTTTATGTGACCTATTTTGGCTTTAAGGCCAACGCGAAATACACCAATCCCAAAACCAAGTGGTGCAACTACTTTTTAACGAGCCCCGACGGCGGAGCGCGGCTCGAACTCCTTAGTCATCCCGACATGGCGAAGCAAGCGAAAGACCGAAACGCTTCGGGCTGGGTTCATGTTTCGATTGCCTTAGGCAGCAAAGAAAAAGTCGTTGCCGTTACGGAGACCTTAAGAAAATTGGGGTGCCAAGTCGTTTCGGAACCGCGGGTAACCGGGGATGGCTATTTTGAATCAGGAGTCCTTGACCCCGAAGGCAATATGCTCGAACTGACGATCTGAAATTTCAGGTCGTTATTTCTTAATAAACTTGTGGCCTTTGGCGATAGCGTCGCTTTCCCATTTCGGGGTCTCGTCCGGGTCTTCGTCCAGCAATTTCTTATCTTGCTTTGTTAGTGTCAATTTATTAAAGATGTCCGGCCGGTATTTCTTCGTGAGAAGAAGCGATTGCTTCCGTCTCCACTTTTCAATCGCGGTATGATTTCCAGAGTATAAAATATCCGGAATCTTTTTCCCGTTATAGTCATAGGGTTCGGTGTATTGCGGATACTCCAAAAGATTGGCATTGAAGCTCTCGTCCTGGAGGGATTCGCTGGCGATTGCTCCATCGAGGAGCCGGATCACCGAGTCGGAGATTGCCATCGCCGGGATCTCGCCACCGGTCAGAACATAATCGCCGATCGAAATGAGTTCATCGACGTAATCATTTACCCGTTCGTCGATTCCTTCGTAATGCCCGCAAACAATGAGCAAATCTCCTAACTTAGAAAAGCTTTGCGCAGTTTTTTCGTTGTAAGTCTTGCCCCGTGGTGACATCAAAATCTTATGAGTCGCCGGGGTGCTATTGGCTTTCATCGCATCGAGAATCGGCTGACATTTTTCAATGAGACCCGCTCCGCCACCAACCGGAGGCGTATCAGTCCGATTATATTTATCTTGGGTGTAATCGCGGATGTTCACGATCTTGACGGTGACGCAGCCTTTTGCGATGGCCCGCTTGATGATGGAATTGTTTAAAAAACCATCAAACATTTCAGGGAATAAAGTGAGGATCGTGATGTTCATAATAGACCTTCGATCACGTTGATCACGATGATTTTGTTCGCGATATCAACCGATTTAATGAATTCGTCAACGAACGGAACATAAAACGGTTTATTTCCCGGCCGTTCAACCTTCAACGTTTTCGTAGGGGAATAGGTCAAAATATCGATGACCTTTCCAAGGACTTTTCCTTGGTCATCTTGAACCGAGCAGTCGAAGAGATCTTGCAGGCGGACGTATCCTTCCGGTAAGGGAGCTTTGTCCTTTTCCACTTCGACGAAATAATTCACAAGTTGTTCCGCTTCGTTGATCGAAGGGATTTCTTCGAAACCGATCACATAGACGTTCCCTTGATCACGGAAAGACTTCACCGTAACTTCTTTGCGGTCTTGGGTTTGCTCATTAAAAAGAGAAAGTTTCGCTCTAAGACGGAACCGCTCCTTCGGAAAATCGGTCATTGAAATCACTTTGACCTCCCCTTTGAGCCCAAAGTAATTGACGATTTTTCCTAAACGAATGGTTTCCATTTTAGAAAGAAACGGCGGGAAGAATTACTTCCCGTCGTCCTCTTTTTTGTCTTCTTTTTCGTCTTCGCCGAAACTCTCAAACTTGAGGTGAATCCTCTGGTTGGTGTTGTCGGCTTTTCCGGCGATCGAGATGGCTTCGCGAAGGGCATTGGCCACAACGCCGCGTTTCCCGATTAAACGGGCAGTGTCGTCGTCTTCGGCCACGATGAGGACGGTGACGTCCTTATCATCTCCACCCGGAAGTTCCCGAATCATGATGGATTCAGGCTTCTCAACGAGCGGATCGATGAGGGGATGAAGCAAGGCCTCATAGTCTCTCATGGTTATTTCGCTCCTTCAGCGGGTTTAGCAGCTTTCTTCGCAGCAGGTTTCGCGGCTTTCTCTTTTTTCGGAGCGCCTTTTTTCACTTTGCTCGCCGCATATTTGGCCATAATGCCTTTGCTGGTGAACATCGCGCGGATGCTGTCGCTCGGGATCGCGCCTTGGTTGAGCCACTTGAGGGCGAGATTCTCATCGATATCCGCTTTCTCAATGCCTAACTTCGGGTCATAGGTTCCGATCTGTTCGATATAGCGACCATCGCGAGCGAAACGGGAGTCCGCGGCGACAATGCGGTAGAACGGATCAAGATGACGACCAATCCGAGTTAATCTGATTTTGACTGACATGGTTAATTTCTCCTTTTCCGAGGTTCATCTTAGGCGGGAGGGATAGACCTGTCAAGCAGTTTTACTTAACACCTTTAGTCCGCGACCTCATTTTCACCTTGCTTTTACTAGTGGAGGCGTTTATGATTTCTATCGCGTCCTTTAGGACGCTACGCAGGCTCCGCTATCCCCGTCACGGACATTGAACCTGAAGAGAAACCGAAAGCTGAAACAAGGAGGTTCATCTATGAACAACAACATCGTTAATGAGATCACCGCCCGTCAGCTCAAGCATGACGTTCCCTCGTTCTCGAGTGGCGACACGGTTGCCGTGTCTGTCCGCATCATCGAAAACAAGAAGGAACGGATTCAGGTCTATGAGGGCGTTGTTATCCAACGCCGTGGACATGGGGTCTCTGAGACCTTCACCGTCCGCAAAATCTCCTCGGGTGTTGGCGTGGAACGTACGTTCGCGCTCAATAGCCCGGCCATTGCCAAGATTGAGGTCCTCAAGGTTGGCAAAGTGAGACGCAACAAGATCCACTATATGCGTGAGCTCGCCGGCAAAGCTGCTCGTATTAAAAGCGTCGACGATATCAAGTAATTAGTCGATTTCAAAATGAAGTGACGAAGGGTCCCAGCAGTGGGGCCCTTTCTTTTGCGTGCGGGGGCGTCTCGTTCGATTGCTATCGAACGGGGGGCACATTATAATGGCTGCATGCCCGATTACTATCTTGAAACATCGAGCCCGATCACCGGGGACACTCGTAAACCGCCCAAAAAGAAAAAGAACGGGTGGCTGATTGCCCTTCGGATTTTTTTAATCGCCTTATTTGCCACGTCGATCACTGCGTCGGGTTACTTGATTTATCTGAAGGTCGCCTACCCCAACCCTTGCTACATCAACGGGATGTCGATGTACCCGACTTTCAATGTCGACGGCAAGACCAAACGGACATCGGCCGATCCTTTGACCGGCCTAGCTTCGACCGGTTATCGCTCGCTCAATTATAAAGACAGCACCGAATATTCCGGCGATATTGTCGACTATGGCTTCACCGCTGGAAGTTCCTTCAAAATGGCCGAATTAACGCGGTTCGATATCGTGGTGACCTACTATGCGGATGATCTCAAAGATACCTCAAACTACGATTATCACGATAACATCAAGACCGATTCGCTAGGCAAGGAGAAAGCGGCGAAAATCAAACGTTTAGTCGGCCTTCCAGGTGAGACGGTTCAGCTCGTTCCCAATGGTACTCCGATGGGCAACCTTTATATCTGGTCCTTCGGTGAGACCGTGGCCACTCCCGATGAAGCCCACTTAGTGACTCAGCCTTACACCCAAGAAGACTATGATAAGCCGATTGAAAAAGCCTATGGCACGCCTTTTGCTTCAACCCATCATTATCCGGCCATGACAAGCAGTGGAAAGTGGACGCTTGGCAAAAGCGGAACTCCCGGAACTTCGGGCCGCAACACCGATGAGTATTTCGTTTTAGGCGATAACCGGGCTTCGGGCGGAAGCGACGATTCAAGAGCCCAAGGGGCCTTACCGGGCGGTTGGATTTCTTCGAAACTGATTGCGATCGCCGGATTATGCACGGTCACCGATGGTTCTTGCTCGCCGATTTATAGCTCGATTCCGTGGTTCCCATGGTTATGGACCACCTCCTGGAAAGGCCGGGTCCAATGAGCCAACAAAATATCCATTATTTCCCGGGCCATATGAATAAGGCCCTTAAAGACATCACCGCTTACGTGAAAAGCGTGGATTTAGTGGTGGAGATCGCGGACGCTCGCGCCCCCATCAGTTCCCGCAATCCGACCTTGACCCAAATGATTGGGAACAAGGCCCATATTGTTTTACTTTCGAAAAGCGATTTTGCGGATCCGGCCGTGACGGAGCGCTGGGTCAAATGCTTGACCGCTGAAGGATTAATTGCCATCGCGGGCAATTTGAAGAAAGACAAAATCCTCGCGATTCTTACCAAAGCCAGCGAACCCCTTATTGCCGCGAAGCGGGCCAAGGAAGCCAAACTTGGGATGAAGAAACAGCCGATCCGTGTCATGGTTATCGGGGTCCCGAACGTGGGCAAATCCACCTTCATCAATTCTTTAGCTCACAAATCGATTGCGATCGTTGGCAATAAAGCCGGGGTCACCCGGAGCGAGCAATGGATCAAGATCTCGGATGATTTCACCTTGCTTGATACCCCAGGGGTCCTTCCGATGAACTATCTGGATGGGGCTCAAGCGGTTCGCCTCGCGATTCTTGGTTCGATGAAGGAAGAAGTCCTTCCGACTGAAGAGCTTGCGATTGCTTTGATTGCCTATCTCAAAAGCGCCTACCCCTCTGCCCTCAATGCCCGTTTTGATATCCCGGATATCACCCTTCTTGATAGCGAGAATGTCTTGAAACGAATCGCGGTTCGCCGGGGCCTCCTCGATGGGGCCGAACCTTCGAGCGAAAAAGCCGCCTATCTTCTTATTAAGGAATATAAGGATGGGATTTTAGGCCGGTACAGCCTCGAAGACGTCCATGCTTAAACTCGAACGGAAATACTACACCAAAGACATTACCGCGATCGTCGGAGTCGATGAAGCCGGCCGCGGTCCTTTAGCCGGCCCCGTCTACGCGGCCGCGGTCGTTTTCCCTAAAGGTTATAAGAATAAGGAGATCAATGATTCCAAAAAGCTTTCCGCGAAGAAACGGGAAGAACTTTTCGAGGTCATCAAGCAGCACGCCCTCGGTTATGGGATCGCCAGCGTATCCGCGGACGAGATCGACCGCCTCAATATCTATGAGGCGACCAAAGTCTGCATGAAGGCCGCGATTGCCCAGATTTCCTATCCCTACCAGCTGATCATCACGGACGCGATGCCTTTGTCTGGATTAAAGACTCCGGTCGTTCCGATCATTAAGGGCGACGCTCAATGCCTCAATGTCGCGGCCGCCTCGATTCTCGCGAAGGTGAGCCGGGACCGGTATATGGTCGAATTAGAGAAGCAATACCCCCATTTTAAGTTTTCGGTCCATAAAGGTTACGGGACCGCCCTCCATCTCCAAGAACTCACGGAATTCGGTCCGATTCCTCATGTTCATCGCAAAACTTTTGGTCCGGTTGCCGCCTATTACGATCAACAAATAAAACTTTTTTAGCCCTTTTTGGCGTTTGACCCCCTATTAAAAGGTAGGAGGTCTTTTTTATGACCGGTCGTGAGATTCTTGTTTACCTCGCCGTGAAGTACCAAGGAGAGTGGGACCAAATCGTCGCCGCAATCCGAAACCGCGAGTTCTTTGATAAAAAGGAAGCGGAGGCGGTGGTGAGCGCGGTGAAGAGCCAAGTGGTGACGATCGTGGATCCCGATTATCCCCAAGCCTTGAAGGAAGGACCGAAGCCCCCATTCGTTCTCTTCTATTATGGGAATTTGGCTTTGATTGATGATAAAAGGCAATGCATCACCTATGTCGGATCAAGAAAAGCTTCTCCTTACGGCACCAAGATGGCGCGGGAACTCTGCGCTCAGTTCGCTGCCGATGGCTTTAGCGTCGTTTCTGGCTTAGCCCGCGGGATCGATGCGGCCGCGGGGAAGGCGGCGGTTTCCTATAAAAAAGCGGTCGCGGTCTTAGGCAATGGCCCCGACTATTATTACCCGCCGGAAAATAGCGCGCTCCAGCGCGAGATCAAAGAAAACGGCCTTTTGATTTCAGAATATCCCGGCGATTCGGTTCCTAATACCGAGCACTTCCCGGCGAGGAATCGGCTCCTCGCCGCGTTCAGTCAATGCACGGTCGTGGGGGAAGCCAGCAATCGGAGCGGGACCTTAATTACGGTCGCGCATGCCCTAGGAATCGGGCGCGATGTCGGCTGCGTTCCTTATCCGGCCGATCTCGATTCGGCTTGCAATGCCTTAATTAAGGAAGGAGCACCTATGATTGAGAAAGCCGAGGACGTTTATGACCTCATGGGAGTCAATCGAATCCCTCTTCCTAGCGAGCTCGAAAAATAATTTTCAGGGGCTCTATAAATAATCCTTTATTTATATATAAGGAAAAGCGGGTCCTTTGGTTTGACAAGGCTTGAAACCCTGACTATATTACAGGGCGGAAAAACAAACACATGAAACTAGTAATCGTTGAGTCGCCAAAAAAATGCGAGACAATCGGACACTACTTGGGGTCCGACTACCAGGTGATGGCCTCCCAGGGCCACATCCGGGATCTTTCGACGAAAGGCAAAGGCGGGCTTGGCATCGATGTCGAGCACGATTTTAAGCCGGATTGGGTGATCGACTCGGACAAAGTCGATATCGTGAACAAATTAAAAGCCGCCGCGAAACGCAGCGACGAAGTCATCCTAGCAACCGACCCCGATAGAGAAGGGGAAGCCATTTCTTGGCACCTGGCTCAGGTCTTAGGCCTCGATGTTAAAACCACGAAGCGTCTTCAATTCCATGAAATCACCGAACCGGCGATCAAAGAGGCCATTAAAGACCCGAAGACGATCGACATGAAACTCGTTGATTCGCAAGAAACCCGTCGGATGTATGACCGGGTCATCGGTTTTAAACTCTCGTCCTTACTTCAAAAGAAAATGCATTCGAAGTCGGCCGGCCGCGTTCAATCGGTCACCCTCAAGATGATCGTCGATAATGATGCGGAGCGGAAGGCCTTTAAGCCCGAAGAATATTGGACGATCGATATTGATGTCGAGATCAATGGCAAAGTCGTGACAGCATCTTTAGCGAAGATCGACGGCCAACCGGTCAAACTAAAAAACAAAGCGGATGCCGATGCCATCCTCGCCCGGATTCCGAGCGAAATTAATGTCACCTCCCTCACCAAATCGGAAAAACGCAGCGAATCGAAGCTTCCTTTCACCACCTCGACGATGCAGCAGGAAGCCTTCAATCGTTATAAGTTTGCGACTGCCCGGACTCAGGGAATCGCCCAAAAGCTCTATGAAGGTCTTGATATCGCAGGCGAGCATACCGGCTTAATCACGTATATGCGTACCGATAGTAACCGCCTCAGCCCTGAATTCTATGAGAAGCAAGCCAAACCCTTCATTCTCAAGAACTTTGGACCCGAGTTCTTAGGTCACGTGAAAGCGGCGAAAAATGGGATCCTCACTCAGGACGCCCACGAAGCCATTCGTCCGACTAACGCCAACCTCACGCCGGACATGGTGGCCAAATATGTCGAGTCCGATGAAGCCAAACTCTATCGCTTGATCTATGACCGGGCGATGGCATCCTTAATGACCGCGAAGGTCAGCGAAGTGACGACGGCGATTTTCTCGGCCAATGGCCTTGATTTCAACGTTTCGGGTTCGCGGACTCTCTTCAAAGGCTACGAAGCGATTTATGGCGAATTCGAAGATGATGACACCAAACTTTTACCGGCGATCGACGAACACGGAACCTACGCGATCAAGAAAGTGGATCCCCAGCAGAAATTCACCCAAGCCCCGGCCGCCTATAGCGAAGCCAAGGTCGTGAAACTCATGGAAGAAAAAGGGATCGGACGTCCGTCCACCTATGCTTCGACCATCCAAACCCTCGAAAAACGGAAATACGTCACCTCGAAAGGTGGAGTCCTTACTCCGACCGAAGAAGGAATCCGGACCACTTTGGTCCTCAATAAATTCTTCCCGGAGATTGTCTCGACCGAATACACTGCGAACATGGAAGGCCAGCTCGATAAAATCGAGGAAGGCAACGAAACCCGGCTCGCCGCGATGAAGGAATTCTATGGTCCGTTCATCAAAAAGTTCGATGAAGTCAAAGAGAAGATGTACAAAGATCCCGATGAGCAAACCGGTGAAATGTGCCCGGTCTGTGGATCGCCATTAGTCGTGAAGAAGAGCCGTTATGGCTCCTTCATCGCCTGCAGCAACTACCCGAAATGCAAATACATTAAGCGCGAGCCGAAACCCGCGCCGAAAGAGACGGGTGAAATGTGCCCGGTCTGTGGAAAACCCTTGGTCGAACGGAAAGACCGGAAGGGCCGGATCTTCGTCGCTTGCTCCGGTTATCCTTCTTGCACCTACATTAAGGGCAATGAGAATAAGCCAGCTAAGCCAGCCTATACCGCGGCGGATTATGTGAAAAAATGCCCGAGCTGCAAAGACGGGTATCTCGTGAAAAAGCATGGGAAACGCGCGGACTTCTTAGGCTGCACGAACTTCCCGAAGTGCCACTATCACGAGTGGATTGATACCAAGAAGAAATAAGGCGTTTTCCGATGACAAGGATTAATGTCGTAGGTGCGGGTCTCGCCGGAAGCGAGGCCCTTTCCTATTTGCTAAAACGGGGATATGACGTTCATCTTTATGAGCGGCGTCCTTTGGTCGATGATGGGGCCCATATTACTCCCTATTTTGGCGAACTCGTCTGCTCCAATTCCTTAAAAGCCAAGCAGCTTGATAATGCCTGCGGACTTTTAAAAGAAGAGATGCGAAAGATGGATTCAATCACGATGAAGGCGGCCGCTTTGGCCGAAGTTCCTTCTGGGAATGCTTTGTCGGTCGACCGCGATCTTTTCGCCAAGGCCATCACCGAAGAACTGAAGGCTTATCCCAATCTCACGATTCATCAAGAAGACCTGAAAGAGCTGCCGACTGGCATCACGATTTTGGCGACCGGACCCTTAACGAGCCAGCCTTTGCTCGATTCCCTTCAAGCCTTGATCGGAAAAGGCAATTTGTCCTTCTTTGATGCCTCGGCCCCCATCGTTATCAAGGATTCGATCGATTTTACGAAAGCTTACTATAAATCGCGGTATGAGCAGGGGGATTCCTCCTACATCAATTGCCCATTTACTCGGGACGAATATGATCTTTTTAACCGGGAACTCCTCGGGGCAAAGAAAGCGTTAGTTCACGATTTTGATACCCATTATTTTGAAGGTTGCTTGCCGGTCGAAGTGATCGCTAGTCGCGGTCCCGAAACCTTACGGCATGGCCCCCTCAAACCCTTTGGACTCGAGACGCCAGAACATCCGCATCCCTACGCGGTCGCCCAGCTTCGCCAAGACACCAAACTCGGTGATTACTACAATATCGTCGGCTTCCAGACCAATCTCACTTACCCCGAGCAGAAACGAGTCTTCTCGCTCATTCCGGGTTTAGAGCACGCAGAATTTCTCCGTTACGGTCTCATGCACAAAAACGCGTATATCGATGCACCCCTGGCCTTAAATCGCGATCTCTCTTTGAAAAAGAGGGATGACGTTTTTATCGCGGGACAGCTCTCGGGAGTCGAAGGCTACGTCGAGTCGGCCGCGATGGGAATTGTCGCCGCGGTCAACGCCGCCCGCAAAGCCGATGGCAAGCCTTTCTTAAAATGCCCGCTCGAGACGGTGACGGGCAATCTTATTTCCTACTTGCTTAATGCTTCTGGGGCCTATTTCGCTCCGATGAACGCGAACTGGGCGCTCTTCACCGCCAGCAGCAAAGAATCGCGCGAAGAAACTATTATGCGCAGTTTGAACTTGATAGAATCATATTGGTCCAAGGCCAATGAATAAACCCGAACAAGAATACTGTGACTTCCTCCGCTTCGAGCGGCAATATACCCCGCGCACCGTCGATTCCTACCGCCGCGATATCGACAAGTTCTTTCGCTATATCAACAAAGAAGGGGTCCTTTTCGACAAGGTCGATAAAGACATCGTCCGGAATTTTCTCACGGTCGAACTTCAAGACGAAATCTCCCATCGTTCCTGCCAGCGCCGGATGTCGGCTCTTCGGGGCTTTTATGATTTCATGATGAAGGGGGGCTATGTCGCCGCTAACCCTTTCCGTTATGTCTCTTCGCCTAAAAGTGAAATCAAATATCCGAAGGCCCTCTACCTTGAGGAAATCACTTCGCTATTTACCGCGAACGCCGCCCGAACGGACGAATTAATGCCACGGGATCAGGCGATTCTTGAGCTCCTTTATGCTTCGGGAATGCGGGCCTCAGAACTATGTTCCCTCACCAACCGCCAAATCGATTACAACAACCGGATGATTCGGATTTTCGGCAAAGGGCGGAAGGAACGGCTCGTTCCCTTTTCTCAAACCGCCGAAAAAGCGATGCTCATCTACTACAAGGGCCTCCGCAATGACCTTCTCGCCAAAAGCAAAGCCGACCTCAAAAGCGATAAGTATTTTCTCTCGGCCCAAGGCAAAGCCCTTTCGGTCCGGGGACTCGAATACATTCTCAAAGAAGTCGAAGACAAAACCGGTCACCATGTCGGGCTTCATCCCCATGAACTCCGCCATACTTTCGCCACCCATCTTTTGGAGGGTGGGGCTGACCTTCGTTTGATCCAAGAATTGCTCGGCCACGAGTCGATCAATACGACCCAGGTTTATACCCATATCAGCAGCGAAGCGATGAAAAACCAGTACGAGCTTTATTTCCCTCGGGCAAAAAAGAAGCCCTGAAAACATAGCGTTATTTGCCTAGAGGCCCCGAGGGTAACCGTGGGGTTTTTGGGTTTCTTTAAAGTATTTCTTCCTACGCGCGAGGGCTTGTGGTATCATCTTCGTCGGCCCTAAAGGGCCAAATACACACCTCGCGGATTCAACGCCTTGTTCTACTTCGGACCGAAATAGGTTCAAAAATCGAAGTGGTGGTCAGTTGTTCGAAACGGGGGAGGCTCAAACAAATGGAGGTCACCAAAAATGAGTGACGAAGAAAAGAAAGTAGTAGCGGCTCAGCCTGTCGCTGCCCCGGCCCCGGCTGCCGTTAATGCCGCACCGGCTGCCCAGCCCACGATGGCTCAGGTTGTCCGCGATCCGAATGCGCCGATCATGACGATGAAGAAACTGCTTGAAGCTGGCGTCCACTTCGGACATCAGACTCGCCGTTGGAACCCGAAGATGAGCAAGTTCATCTATGGGGCCCGCAATGGGATTTACATCATCGACCTCGGCAAGACGATCGAACGTACCAATGCTTCTTATAACGCCCTTAAGGCCATTGTCACTGAAGGTGGCAAAGTCCTCATTGTCGGCACCAAACCCCAGGCTCAGCAAATCGTGATCGATGAAGCCGTCCGTTCTGGCTCCTTCTACATCACCAACCGTTGGCTCGGTGGCACTCTGACGAACTTCCGCACCATCCTTGGCCGGATTAAGTATCTCCGTGATCTTGAAGCCCAACAGGCCGATGGCACTTGGGACAAGCTTCCGAAGAAGGAGGTCGCCCAACTCAAGAAAGAGCAAGTTAAGCTTGCCAAGAACCTTGAAGGCATTAAAGAAATGCGCCGTCTTCCGAACGCGATTGTCGTGGTCGATCCGACCATCGAACATAACGCCGTCATGGAAGCCCGCCGTCTTCGGATCCCGGTCTTCGCCATCTGCGATACTTCGGATGATCCGGAACTTGTCGATTTCCCGATTCCGTCCAATAACGATGCTGCTTCGGCCATCAAACTCTTAATCGGCACCTTAGCCGACGCGATCGCCGAAGGCAAAGGCAACCTCGTTTCCGAGTTTGCTTATACCAAAGATCAAGGCGATGAAGCGACCATGGCGGATGCCATTCGGGTTGCCGATATCGCGAACGAACAACGCAAAGCCGCTATCCGCGCCGCCCGCAAGGAACGCGAAGAGCGCTATCAAAAGATGCAAGCTGAGCGCTTTGGCCATTCCGGACCCCGTCCGGTCGATGGTGTGAAGCCGGCTGGTGCTCCCGCCGCTAAACCGGCCGAAGCTCCCGCTGTTGCCCCGGCTGCTCAAGGAGAAAAGAAGTAATGGCTGCTGTCACGATTGATTTGATCAAAGCGCTCCGGGAAAGAACCGGAGCTGGCATGATGGACTGCAAACGCGCCCTTCAGGAGAAAGATGGCGACCTCGAGGCCGCCGTCGACTATCTCCGGGAAAAAGGGATCGCGAAAGCGGCCACCAAAGCCACCCGCATTGCGGCCGAAGGCCTCACCAATGTGAAATTCTGCGAGAAGTGCAACAAAGGCATCATCGTGGAAGTCAACTGCGAAACCGACTTCGTCTCGAGCTCGGATAAATTTCACAAGCTCGTCGATGATGTCACCGCTTTGCTTCTTAAAGAAGAGCCAAAGGATCTCGAAGCCGCTAAGGCTTTGACCCAAAGCTTATTCGCCGATGCGACCGTTGCGATGGGCGAGAAATTCGATCTCCGTCGCTTCGTGATTGTGAAGCCCGCTGCGGGCCAAGCGATTGCTTCCTATATTCATATGGGTGGCAAGATCTCGGTCTTAGCCGTGCTCTCCAAACCGTCCGACGAACTCGCCAAACCCTTAGCGATGCACATCGCGGCCAATAACCCGCTTTACATCGATTTGAAGGATGTCCCCGCCGCGGATCGCGAACGGGAAAAAGGCGTGGCGCTCGCTGAAGTCGCCGCCGATTCGAAACTGACCGGGAAACCCGATCAGGTCAAAGCCATGATCGTTGAGAAGAAAGTCGACAAGGTTCTTTCCGAATCCTGCCTCGCCCTTCAGAATTACCTCATGGACGACACCAAGACCGTGGGTCAAGTTCTTAAAGAGAACGGACTCCAGGTTATCTCCTTCATCCGCTATCAAGTCGGTGAAGGGATTGCGAAAGCCGCTGAGGCTTGCTAAAACAATTACGCCCCCTTGTGGGGCGTTTTTTGTATAATAGAGGCACTATGAAAACCATTTATAAACGGATTATCATCAAACTCTCGGGTGAAGCCCTCGCCGATGACAAAGACCGGACGATCCTCGATAAGGAACGTCTCGCCAAAGTCGCCGATGTCGTTTCCGCCGTCTCCAAAGCCGGCGTTCAAGTTGGCATCGTGGTCGGAGCGGGCAACATTTGGCGGGGCCGTCTCGCCACGAAGATTGGGATCGAACAAGCGACCGGTGACTACATGGGAATGCTTGGCACGATCATCAATGCTCTCGCGATTCAATCCGCCGTCGAAGAAAAAGGACTTTCCTGCCGCGTTATGTCCTCGATCAACATGCCTCAAATCTGCGAACAATACATCCGGCGGAAAGCGATGTCCCATCTCGATAAGGGAATCGTCGTGATCTTCGCGGGTGGTACCGGCAACCCCTATTTCACCACCGATTCGACCGCGACTTTACGGGCCCTCGAGGTGAACGCGGACGCCATCTTGATGGCGAAAAACGATGTGGACGGGGTCTACGATTCCGATCCGCACAAGAATCCGAATGCCAAGCTCATCAAACGTCTCACCTTCCACGAAGTGGTGGAAAAGAAACTTGAAGTGATGGACTTAACGGCCGTCGCGATGCTCGAAGGCAAAGACGTCGTCATCCGCGTCTTCAATATGGATGACCCCGCGAATTTCGAAAAAGTGCTGGCGGGTCAAGATCTCGGCACGACCATTTGCAAGGAGAAATAACTTATGGACGCTTACGTGAATGAAGCGACGTCGAAGATGGACAAGTCGATCGAATCGTTTAAAGGGGCGTTAGGCAAACTTCGTTCGGGCCGGGCTAATCCCGCGATCCTCGAAGGGATCCAATGCGACTACTATGGCGACAAGATGGACATCAATTCGCTTTGCTCGATTTCGATGCCGGAGCCGCGCCAACTTTTGGTGAAGCCCTATAGCCGGGAAGACTTAAAGACCATCGCCGCTGCGATCGGAGCCGCCAACCTCGGAATCAATCCCCAGGTCGAAGCCGATGCGATCCGCTTGGTCGTGCCGCCGCTCACTCAAGACATCCGTGAGCAAATCGCGAAGCAAGCCAAAGGCTTAGGCGATGAAGCCAAAGTGTCGATCCGCAATATCCGCCGCGATTATCTCGACCTTCTCAAGGAAGATGATTCGATGTCGGATGACTACAAGGATCGGGTCGAAGACGATATTCAAAAGGCCGTCGATGCCGCCAATAAAAAGATCGATGATATTTTGGCGATGAAGACCAAAGAAATTCTCGCGATCTGATTCCGAATAAAAAACCGAAAGAAGGAGGCACGTCCCCCTTCTTTTTTGTTACGGCGAAAGAAACTACAAAAGGAGTTTCTTTCTCCCTGCGCCCGCGAGGTATAATCTAACCAGTATGGCCACCGAAAAATTTGTCCTCTCCAAGAAACTTGATCATGTCGCTTTCATCATGGATGGAAACGGCCGCTGGGCGAAGCTTCGCGGTTTACCGCGTTACCTCGGTCACAAAGAAGCGTGCAACCGCATCATCGAACTCTTTGAAGTCTGCCGCGAATTCAAGATTCATGTGATGTCGTTCTATGCTTTTTCAACTGAGAACTGGAACCGCCCCCAAGATGAGATTGATCACTTGATGGACTATCTCGAAGAATTCTTCCATAAAGAAATTGATTATCTCGATTCGGTCGGGACCTGCATCCGGGTTTCCGGCGACCTTTCGCGGATTCGTCCCCACACCCGCGAGATTTGCTACGACGCGATTAATCGAACCAAGAACAATACGAATTGGGTTATCAATGTTTGTTTGAACTATGGGGGGCGCGATGATATCGTCCGGGCTTCTCGACAAATCGCCGAAGACTATAAGGCGGGCAAGATCGGTCTCAACGATATTAACGAAGCCACCTTCCCGAACTATCTTTATACCGCTGGGCTTCCCGATGTCGACTTGATGATTCGGACTTCGGGCGAAGAGCGTCTTTCCAACTACCTCCTTTATCAAAACGCCTATGCCGAGTTCGTGTTCACCCCGGTGAAGTGGCCCGATTTTAAGCGGGACGCTTTCATCGATTGCCTCAAAGAATTCCAAGGGCGGGATCGCCGCTATGGAGGATTAAAAAATGAGTGAAGAAGAAAAGACCAAGGCTCCGGAAACAGCTACCCAGCCCGCCCCATCCCATGGTCATGGCAAAATCCAAGTGAACGATATCGGCGCGAAAGGCCGCGCCTCCTTAAAGAGCCGGATTTTGGTGGCGGTCGTTTTGATCGCGATGGCGTTGCCCTGCATCATCTTCGGCGGATGGTATTGGTTCGCCTTTGTCCTTCTCTTCTTATTGATCGCAATTCACGAAGTCATCAAGGCTCCGCAGAAACCTTTTCACTGGTACATTTATCTTTTCACCTACATTTTGATTATCTCTTTCACGATTTGGTTCTTGATTAAATATAACGGCCAAGCCTTAAAGGCCGCCCAGGATAATCAAACGGCCTTTACACCATCACTCGAGGCTTATTTCTCAAGGCTTGACGTCTCACTCTATGGGATTGCAGTCGCACTCGGCTTCTATTTCTTCGTGGCAATCATCCATGATGATTTCAGCCTCAATGATGTCTGCTATTTCTTCACCCTTTCCATCTTGGTCGGGCTGGGTTTCCAGGCCTTGATGTTCCTTCGCTTTTATCCGACCTACATTAAGGTGACGGTCAATGGCCAAGAAGCGACTAACCTCTTCCGGTGGTGGACGTCTTCCTTACTGCTCATCTTTGTTGTTCTCGGAACGATCCTCAATGACACCTTCGCCTATTTCGTCGGCATGTTCTTTGGCAAACACCATATGAATGAACGAATCTCGCCGAAGAAGACCTGGGAAGGTTTCTGGGGCGGCTGGATCTTGAGCGCTCTTTTCACGACGGCGTTCGCTCTCATCGTCGATGCCTGCGGAACTCCGATTCTCCCGAATCTCGATCTCAATCACTGGTACTGGGTCGTAGTCATTGCCTTAGTGATTCCCTTATTTGGCGATCTTGGCGATTTCTCGTTCTCCCTGATCAAACGATTCTTCGGTTTCAAAGATTTCGGGACGATCTTAAAAGCTCACGGTGGCATCTTAGACCGGGCCGATAGCTTGATCTTTGCCTGCATCGCTGCTTCGATCGTCGTGATCTTCATCAATGGAGGTTGGGACTTCTTCGCATGAGAAAAGTTCTGCTGCTCGGGGCTTCGGGGTCGATCGGAAGCCAGACGTTGGACGTCTTAAAAGCGGACAGTAAGTCTTTTCTTTTGAAGGGATTCAGCGTTGGTCTTCATATCGAGAAGATTCCGTCCATTCTCGCTTCGTTCCCCTTCGTTAACGATATTTGCGTTGAACGGGAAGAGGATGTGACGACCCTCAAGATTTCCTATCCTTCGATTCACTTTTACTGGGGCGATGAAGGCTTGAAAGAACTGATTGAGTCCGTCGATTGCGATATGGTGGTGAACGCCTTGGTCGGCTTTGCTGGCTTAGTTCCTTCCATCACGGCGCTCAGTCACGATAAGATCCTCTGCCTCGCCAATAAGGAATCCTTGGTGGTGGGCGGCGCGTTCATTCAGCGGCTTCTTAAACAAGGGCATGGCAAACTCTATCCGATCGATTCGGAACATGTTGCTTTGGCGAAGCTCCTTTCTCGCGTGAATCGCGACGACGTCGATAAACTCGTCATTACCGCCAGTGGGGGTTCCTTCCGCAAACTCTCGCGGAGCGAACTCTCCAACGTTACCCCGGAGATGGCCTTGAAACACCCCACGTGGAAGATGGGAGGCAAAATCACCATCGATTCGGCGACGATGATGAACAAAGGCTTCGAAGTGATCGAAGCCAAATGGCTCTACGATTTCCCACTCCAACGGACCGAGATCTTGATGCATGACGAAAGCCATGTCCATTCCTTGCTGTTAATGAAGGACGGAAGTTACTACGCCGATATCTCCGATCCCGATATGCATACCCCGATCAAATGGGCCCTCTATGAGTCCAATGTCGAGTTCAATGTGTTCCATGAAAAGGATTTGGCCGCTTTTGGTCCCTATCATTTCCATCAGTTCGATCCCGCTCGTTATCCCGCGGTGGGAATCGCCCTAAAGGCCTACCAAGAAGGGGGACTGAAGACTACAATCCTTAACGCCGCGAACGAAGTCGCCGTCTACGCCTTCCTCCAAGGCGAAATCCCTTTCTTAGGCATCGAGCACGAAGTCCAATACGCGCTTGATCATCTGCCGAACAACCTCACCCCCTCCCTCCGCGACGTCCTTTCCATGGACGCGCTGACCCGGATCGCCGTCCGACGCCATATCGAAAGCAAAGGAAAATAACCCATGGAAGCGTTTTCGGATATCGTTATCATGCTTGCGATCCTTGCCGTCCTCATTTCAATCCATGAGGCCGGGCATTTAAGTATGGCCAAACTCTTCAAGGTCTATTGCTTTGAGTATTCGATCGGCTTCGGGCCGAAACTACTCCATGTGAAACGCCAAAACGGCGAGACGTATTTTTCGATCCGGGCTCTGCCTTTTGGTGGGTATTGCTCGATGTATGGCGAGCCGGGAGTTGTGCCCGATGATGTCAAAGAGATTCCGCCCGCCTCGAGATCGCTCGAAGCGGTCGCGAAATGGAAGAAGATTCTGGTTTTAGTGGCTGGGGTGACGCTCAATTACCTCTTGGGCCTCGTTCTTCTTTTCGTCTCGGTCAGTTGCTTCCCCCAGTACTATTTCGCGGCTTGGGGCGTTTCACTGAACGACGCCGCCAATCAAACGAGCCTTAAGCTTTATTTCGATGAGGTTGATTATCAAGAAGGCACCGAAGTCTATAACTTAATCGATGCCCAGAAAGGCACGGCTTACCAAGTTAAAGATTACGTCCTTGATATCGGCGTCCGAAACTACCCGAGTATCAGCGAAATCGCTTCGACCGGGACCATCGTCGATAGCGATGTCACAATTTATAAGGCCGATGGGACCGCTTTGCCCACGACCTATGTTGCCCTTTATTCGCCTTCCTCGCTCACCAGCGTCCATTCGCTCGGCGATTATCTTTATCTCTATGCCGCGAGCGACACCGATCCGAGCAAAGTCTCTTCGCTCTATCCGGAAGCCGGCATTACCCATTTCCCGGACCTCACCAATCCCTACAACCTTCGGAGCGATAACTGCGAAGGTTATCATTTCCAAGTCGACCTTGCATTCTATCCGTTAAGCTCTGAGAACAAAGTCGTCCCAGCGGACAAGATTTCGATCAATCCCACTTTCACCATCAAGTCTAAAGCGGTTGTGGATCCCGGCTGCACCCTCCCGGTGAATTCGGCGTGGAACTCGTGGAGCGGAGCCTGGAAAGAATGGGCTTATTACGTCCCGGAATGTAACGCTGCGATCTTCAATGGCCTCATCGGCTTATTCATCCCGAGCAATTGGGCGAACCTCTCCGGCATCGTCAAGCTGACCGCCGCGGTCGGAACCTACAGCGCGATGGGCGGAGCCGCTGCGATCTTCTTGTTCGCCGGTCTCATCTCCATCAATTTAGCAATTTTCAACTTGTTGCCCTTCCCGGGCCTCGATGGTTGGCAGATCCTCGTCACTTTGATTGAAGGCATCACCAACCGGATCAAACGCAAGAAGTGGGAAAGACGCCGGTCTCAAGCGGGGAGCAAGCCAGCTGTCCCCGCGAGCGTCCCCGTTGCCCCGGCGGAGCCTTCTTCGGCGTGCGTGGCTTCCCCCGATAAGATGGCGGAGGCATTAAGCGTCTACAAACCTTGGAAGATTCCTGACCGGATTAAAGGCATCGTCACCTATATTGGATTAGGATTGCTGCTCCTCTTGACGGTCGGGGTGATGATCAAAGAAATCATTGAGCTTATTCTTAAGGGATGATGATATGCAAGAGAAAATGAAGCGCTTTTTAGAGTCGATCGGCATTGCGGATGCCGAACGTTTTGATTTGGACTTTGACTTGGTCGCTCGCGATCCCTACGAACGGAACAAGGTCAATATGCATATCGCAAAGAATAGCCCTTGGGACTATTCGGCTCTGGAAGAATTTCAAGAAGGCTTAACCCGAGCGACCTACCCGATCGACATCCGCTTTTCGTACATCAACGCGCCGAGCGTCTATGATTGCTTATCGTTATTCAACGGTTGGTATCTCTCGGTTTACCATGGGATTCCCGCTTTTAAGGTTGAAATGGCGGACCCCCAGTCGATTCTCGTGACCTATACGAGCGAAGCGATGGCGAAAGCCGGGATTCCGATCATCGCCGACTTTCGCGGTTTCCTCAAATGGCTCAATTATTCTTTCGTCTTAACCGAAGTCACCAAGGTTGAGCCGGAAAAAGTCGTGCTTCCCGAAAAGGTCGTGAACAAGATCGAGAAGAAAGCCGTCAAGGTCGCCTCGGCCGAGATGAGCAATCCTAATACTCCGAAAGATACGTCCTATCTTGGGGCGGCCGAACCGAAAAAAGAGGAGACCCATGAACAGGTTCTCCATAATGTCGAAGACGAAATGACGAAGCAGATGGAAACGAACCTCAAGCAGATGGAAGAGGACCGGAACCGTAAACGGGTCTTCACCCGCGGCGACTATAAACCGATCGCTTCAATTTCTGAAATCTATTCGATGGGGATGGAATCCGTCGACTTCGCGGCTGAGATTTTCTCGGTTGAGACGAGAATCACCCGGACTGGTAAGACCATTCTTTCGATCGGCTTTGGCGATCCTAGCGCCGGCATCAATGGCAAAGCTTTCAGCGACAACCGGACCCTGACTCCGGATGTTCTCAATAGTTTCAAAATCGGTCAACGGGTCCGTGTTCGCGGGGCGATTGATACCGATAAGTTCTCCGGTGACAAAGTCATCATTTGCCATTTTATTGATTTATTGCCAGCCAAGCCTTTACGGGATGATCCCGAACCGGAAAAACGGGTCGAACTCCATCTTCACACCAAGATGTCGAATATGGATGGACTCGCCGATCCAATCGACTACTGCAACGTCGCCAAAAACATGGGGATGAAGGCGATCGCGGTTACCGATCATGGTGTCGTGCAGAGCTTCCCCGACGCTCAAAGCGCCGGCAAAAAGACCGGCTTAAAGATCATTTACGGCTGCGAGCTTTATATGTTCGATTTGATTCCGACTTACATCTACAATCCGTGCGATCGTCCATTGCAGACCGCCTCTTATTGCGTGTTCGACTTCGAAACCACCGGCTTAAGCGCGAAGTATGACCGCTTGACCGAATTTGGCGGAGCGATCATGCAGAACGGGATGGTCGTGAAGACTTTGGATATCATGATCAATCCGGAACGGCATATCCCGGAGAAGATCACTGCGAAAACTCACATCACCGATGAGATGGTCGCGGGTGGTGACAAGATCGATGTCGCGGTCAAAAAGATCGCGGATTTCATGGGTGACATGATTATCGTGAGCCATAACGCTACCTTCGACGTTGGCTTCCTTAACGCTGCCCGGGAACGGCTCGGCTTAGAGCCGATCAAGAATCCGGTCATCGATACTTTGGCGTTGAGCCACTATCTTTTCCCGGAAGCCGCCCGTCATAACTTGGGTGCGCTTTCCCGAAACTTGGGTCTTTCTTCCTATAACGATGACGACGCCCACCGCGCGGATTTCGACGCGAAGGCTCTCGCCGATGTTTGGCTTTCGATTTTAGGGATTCTCACGAAGAACAATCACGAACTCACTCACCGTCAACTGATGGACCTCCGAAGTGAAAATCCGAACATCTTCAAACACATGCGGGCCTACCATACGGTCGTCCTATGCAAAAACGAGGATGGTTTAAAGGACCTCTATCGTTTGGTTTCCGAATCCCACATCACCTATCTTGCCGAAGTTCCGAAGACCCCGCGAAGTTTAATTCAGCAGTATCGAAAGAACTTGCTGGTCGGCTCGGCTTGCTTTAATGGTGAACTCTTTGAACTCGCCCGCACCCGGGGCAAAGAAGCCTTAAAAGAGGCGATGGCCTTCTATGACTACATCGAAATTCAGCCGATTGAAAACTATTCCTATTTGATCAACGTTGGCGATGTCGCAAGCAAAGAGCAGTTGATCACCATCCTTAACGACATCATTGAAGCGGCCGACGAATTAGGGAAACCCATCTGCGCGACCGGCGACTGCCACTATGTGAATCCCGACGACAAAATCACCCGGGATGTTTATATCTCGGCCAAAGCGATTGGCGGGGGGCGTCACCCCCTTAATCCGCCTTTCCGTGATAAGTTGCCCCTCTTTGATAACCCCGATCAGCATTTCCGTTCGACCCGGGAGATGCTCGATTCTTTCAAGACTTGGATGAGCGAAGACAAGGCTCGCGAAATCGTGATCAAGAACACCAATATGATCGCCGATCAGATCCAAGTGGTGGAACCGGTCAAGGATGACCTTTTCACCCCGAACGCGAACTTACCGGATTCGGCCGAAAAGATCCGAACCCTTTGTATGACGAACTTCCAGAAGACCTACGGCGATAACCCCGACCCGGCGATTAAGGAACGGCTCGAGCGGGAACTTGATGGAATTATCGGCCACGGTTACGCGGTCACGTATTACATCGCCCATTGCATCATCAAGAAAGCCAACCAGGATGGCTACATCGTCGGTTCCCGTGGTTCGGTCGGTTCTTCTTTCGCCGCCCACATGGCCGAAATCACCGAGGTCAATCCGCTGGCGCCTCACTATCTTTGCCCCAAATGCAAACACCTGGAATGGTCGCAAGATCCTAACATCAAATCGGGCTTCGATCTTCCTGATAAAGCTTGCCCGGTCTGCGGAACCAAGATGATCGCGGATGGCCAAAACATTCCGTTTGAAACTTTCCTTGGTTTTAACGCCGATAAGGTTCCGGATATCGATCTTAACTTCCCACCGGATTATCAAAGCAAAGCCCATGACTACACTCGAGTTTTGCTAGGAGAGCATAACGTCTTCCGAGCCGGCACCATTGAAACCGTCGCTGAAAAGACGGCCTTTGGTTATGTCCGTGGCTATTTTGAACGAATCGGCAAGAATCCGGACGAGATGTCGACCGCGACCATCGCCTATATCGCCTCGAAATGCCAAGGCGTCAAACGGACAACCGGCCAACACCCGGGCGGCATTGTCGTTATTCCGAAGGACTATAACGTCTACGATTTCACTGCGATTCAGCACCCGGCCGATGACCGTGAGGCCGATTGGCTTACCACCCATTACGATTTCCGCAGCATGCACGATGAGCTTTTAAAACTCGACCTGCTCGGCCACGTCGATCCTTTGGCCATGCGCAAGATGAGCTTGCTCACGAACATCGATATCACGACGATCCCGATGAACGATAAGAAGGTGCTTTCCTTATTCAACACCCCACTCGCTTTAGGGATGCAAAAGAACTACCTCAAAGTCGAAACCGGAGCCTCGGGTCTTCCTGAATTCGGCACCGACCTGGCCCAGCGGATGTTAAAAGAAGCCCACCCGACTACCTTTAATGACCTTCTCATTATCTCCGGTCTCGCCCACGGCACTGATGTCTGGAACAACAACGCCGAAGATTTGATTCAATCGGGAACCGCGACCCTTCAACAGGTCATCGGATGCCGTGACGATATCATGACCTATCTGATTTCGATGGGACTGCCCTCACAGGTTTCTTTCCAAATCATGGAGGATGTCCGCCATGGTAAGAAACTGAAACCCGACTACGCCAAGTTGATGCAGGCCCATAACGTCCCACAATACTATTTGGATTCCTGCAACAAGATTCATTACCTCTTCCCTCGAGCTCACGCGACCGCATACGTCATGATGGCGGTCCGGGTCGGCTACTTTAAGGTCTACTATCCTCTGGAGTTCTACGCGGTCTTCTTCAGCGTCCGTTCCGATGACTGGGATATTAAGACGATGGTGCGGGGCTATGATTCCATCGTCGCGAAGCTTGAAGAGTTTAAACGACGGGGTATGAACCGGGATAACCCGCTCACCCCGAAGGAAGAAAATATTGAAAAGACCCTCCAAATCGCCCTCGAAATGGTCGAACGGGGTTATAAGTTCGAGAACATCGATCTCTATAAGTCTTTGGCGACCGAATTCTTAGTTGACCATGAGAACAAAGCTTTGATTCCACCCTTCCACGTTGTGGATGGCCTTGGCGATGCCGCGGCTGAATCGATCGTCGAAGCTCGGAAAAAAGGACAGTTCCTCTCCAAAGAAGATCTGCTCAAACGGGCCACGAAATTAAACGGCACCAACCTGAAAGACCTCGATGATTTAGGCGTCCTAAAAGGCTTGGGCGATACAAATCAAATGTCCCTATTTGAATTTATGTGAGCCGCGGACTATACTTACCCTCGCGGACGATAGTAATCGCTTCGCGAAAAGACGGGACATAGCACAGCTTGGTAGTGCGCCTGGTTCGGGACCAGGAGGTCGTGGGTTCGAACCCCACTGTTCCGACCAATTGACATAAAAGGCTCGACATTGTCGAGCCTTTTTTGGTGTTCGTAACTTTTCCTTCGTGTCAAACCGTTATTTTTTGACTAAAGAAGCGAACTCGGGGTGCTTTTCAAAATAGGCTTTGGCGTAGGGACAGGTGAGAATCGCCTTTTTGCCCGACTTCTTCAGCTGGGCAATGACTTCTTCAACGAGCTTCGCGGCAATTCCTTGGCCTCTTAAAGACTCGTCGACCCAGGTGTGAGTGATGTTGACGGTCTTCTTATCGACATTAGGGAAAAGAATCTCGGCGATGGGACGACCGTTAGGATCTTCGAGGTAAACTCGGCCCGGTTGATATTTAAATTCCATACTTTGATTAGACCACCTTAGGAGAGAAAAGGCAAAAGGAACGCTTAGGCGTAGTGGGACCACATTCGAAAGACGATGATCGTTTTCTCTGATACTTTGACCGTATAATCAAGACGATGTTGGATATTAATCCGCCGAGTGTAGTGTCCTTTTAAAGCCCCTTGGAGCTTTTCATAGGGTGGAGGATTCTGAAAGGGGCTATTAGCGATAATGTCGAGAAGAGCCTTGGATTTTTCATCAAGGCCACCTTGTTTCAGCAACATCTTGTCTTTCTCCGCTCGTTTCGAAAAGAGAATTTGGTACATCACCATTTCTCCCCTTTATGGTAAACCGTCATCTCTTTTGGATCCTCTTTTTCCGCAGCTTTGATGGAGTCTAAATAACCGGGCTCCGAAAGCAACGCAATGGTTTCTTGAAGGCTCCGGTAATCGGACTCACTTAAAACGACCGCGTTTCCTTTCTTGGTCAAAATCGTTAGAGGCTGGTTATAGTCGATGACCTCTTGAATGGCTTCATAAAGTTTTTTTTCTGAGATTGGTAATCGCTATGGTTTCCATCGGTGCAGGCTCCTTATCACGATTAAAACGTACGTAAAAGCGTACTTCATTATTTTTCGGTAGTTCCAAATTTTCCATTGAGGCCCTCCACCTTTATTTAGGGGTCGACAATCCAAAATGGACCAATTTCTTTGTAGTAGCAGCCCCTTAGGGTATAAAATGAGCCGCGTCTTAATGCGCCCGTAGCTCAGTCCGGATAGAGCACTTCCCTCCTAAGGAAGGGGTCGACCGTTCAAATCGGTCCGGGCGCGCCAACCAAGAAAGGGAGATTTATGGCAATTAAAGTCGATGAAGAAGGCTGCACCCACTTCAAGATCAAATGCGAGTACTGCGGAACGGTGTTTGAATACGATCGGGAAGACCTCGGATTCCGTCCTTGGTATCCGAAAGGCTTCGTCTATTGCCCGAAGTGCGGAAAACCGCTCCGGCATGATCCGGTAGCCAATCTTTGTCCCGAAGAGAAGAAATGAACTTAAGAGAGCGGAGCGATCCGCTCTTTTCTTTTTGAAACCAAGAGTTTCGCTTTTGCAAACTGGAAGCGGTGGTCGATATTTTGATTCTCCTTATGATGAAGGTAGCCCTGCGGAGAAAACTTAACATGAAGAACCGAAATGAATTCGCCGAAATTAATGCCTTTGAAGACTTTGAAGCAGCCAAGCGGCACAAAAGCCTCTTCGCCAAACTCGAGAATCAGAAGAAGATGAATCGCGACTTTGTTCCATTGTACTGTTCGCCTCTCTATTGAAAGAGGAGACTCCAAAAAGGGCGAGGTTTGGTCAAAGCATACCTCGCCCTTTTTTTCTTATAGGGGCGCAAGGCTTAAAGGTTTAATATAGAAGGGTGGCAACCGATAGTTGCGGAAATGAAAACTAGAGTTGGTTGAGCAACCACCGAACCTTTTCTAAGATAATCCCGTCGATGGAGGAAAAAACTATGAACATCGAGATCGCGAATCGCTTGGTTGGACTTCGGAAGAAAAGCGGTCTCTCGCAAGAAGAGCTGGCTTCGAAGTTAGGACTATCGCGCCAAGCCGTAAGTAAATGGGAACGGGCGGAGGCGAGTCCGGATACCGATAACCTGATTTGCTTAGCAAAACTCTATGGGGTTTCGCTCGACGATCTTCTCGACACCGAACAAGCGGTGGAAGATATTGCCCGCAATACCAAAGAGCAACAGACTGAAGCTTCGAAAACGGCACCGGCCGAACCCTCGGGAAATCAAAGCAAGGCGGAAACGAGTCAACAAGAAGCTCCGAAAAGTGAACAAGCCGGTTCCGGCGACAAGGCGGAAACGGGCAAGACCCAAACCACGATCGATAACGATGGAATCCATACGATCGATAAAGATGGCAAGCGAATCGATATCGATAAGGATGGAATCCATGTCACGAAAGATGGCAGCACTACGACCGTCCTTAATAAGAACGGCGTGTACCATTGGAAGAATAAACAGTCGCCTTTCAAAATTGTCGCGGACGTCTTGACGGGTGTCATCAGCCTTCTTTGCGTGGCCGCTTATCTTTTGGTCGGTTTCCTTTTGACCGACCGAAATGTCGGCTGGGCGGCGGGCTGGCCTATCTTCTTTCTTATTCCGATAGTGGGTTCTCTTTTCGAGGCGATTCGAAAGAAACGCTTCTGCGATTTCTGCTTTCCGTGTTTGGTGGCGGGTGTGTATCTCTTCTTGGGGATGTATGGAAACTACATCGGTGTCAACTTTTGGCATCCGTGGTGGATCCTTTTCCTCACCATTCCGGTTTATTACGCGATCTTTGCCCCGATTGATAATGTGATTCATAAGGGTCAGGAATGCACGTTCAATTTTACGGGGGGAAGCGACGACAAAGACGATGACAATGACAGTCTCGACGATCTGAAAGACGATATCGACGACGCTCAAGACGATGTCGATGATGCCCAAGATGATCTGGAAGATGCCCAAGGCGAATTGAAAGACGCTGAAAGCGAACTTCAAACAGCCGAAACCGAGAACGAACTTGGACCCGCCGATCATAACCGCGAAGTCGCGGATGCTAAAGATGAACGGGATGATGCCCAAGATGAAGTGGATGAAGCAAAGCAGGAACTTGATCACGCTCAGCACCGGCTTGAACGGGCCAAAGCTCGTTATGCCCAACGTTTAAAGGAACGGGAACCCAAGCCGGATAACGTCTCGACCGCGGATGCCGTCAATGTTGAAGCGACCGATAAAAAGGACGAGAAGAAAGACTAATTAAGACACTGTCGTGGAAGAAGGAGGGCCGTCCCTCCTTTTTTCATTGAAGATTTTTCTTTTTCGTTGCATACTTTCGTCAATGTAAATTCGGAGGTTGCCTTATGAAGTATTTACGCGTCTTCGGTTTAGCGATTCTCGCCGGAGTCATGATCGCTCTAGGCGGACTCGCCTATGTGGCATGCTGCGCTTATGAAACCACGGGGATCGGAAAGATTATTGGCTCCATTCTTTTTGCGACGGGGTTGCTCTCGGTCTGCGCTTTTGGCCTTTTCCTTTATACGGGGCGGATCGGTTATGCTTTCGAGAAGAAAGCCGATTATCTTTTAGCCCTTCTCATTGGCTACATTGGGAATATCATCGGGGCTTGCGGCATCGGCTATATTTGTTTTGCGACGGCCCCCTTCACCGATGGAAAGATGGGGGACGTGGTAGCGAATATCGCGAATTCTCGGGATATCTTAGCCGGGGGAGAAACCTGGTATAGCGCCTTGCTCCTTGGCGTTCTTTGCGGAGTCTTGGTTTTTGTCGGAGTCGATCTCTTTAAACGGAAGCCCGGAGTCATCGGAACCCTAGCCTTAATCTTTGCGGTCGCCACCTTTGTCGTTGGCGGAACCGAGCACTGCATCGCGAACATGTTCTACTTTTCAGCCGCGAATCATTGGAATGGCGGAACCGTGATTGACATCCTTTTAGTTACCTTGGGGAACTCGATCGGATCCTTAGCTTTCTGGGGCCTCTTAAAACTCGGGGGTCTCATCGTGAAGCAACCCGAAGCCGCCAGCAAATAAAATCATTTCCCCTTTGGGGAAGATTATTCATTTGACAAGTTCGGTGGCCGCTACTATTCTTATAGACGCGCCAGTGAGGCGCATTTCATCTAAGTCTGGGGCGTTAGCTCAGCTGGGAGAGCGCCTCCATGGCATGGAGGAGGTCGAGAGTTCGATCCTCTTACGCTCCACCAGACAGAAAAAATAAGCTCGGCGGTTGCCGAGCTTTTTTCGTATTGATGGGGAAGTTATTGATTGGAAACGACGTTCTTGTGAATCTTTTTGAAGTCGCGGTGAAGCGCGAAGATCATGATGAGTTCCATCACGCCTTCGATCGCTAAGGAGACGCCAGCGAAGATCGATAAGAGTTCGGGGCTATTTCCATTGAAGACATCGACGAGGATTAAGGCTAAGCCCAGTCCGAACAGGACGATCGAATCGATGAGGTCAACCGCCCAATACTTGGTGTGGAGCGAAGCGAGATCGAGCGAATAGGCGAATTCTTCGATTCCGGTGAACATCAGGAAGAACGAAGTCGCGTAAACCATGAAGTAGACGAAGGCGCCCGGATAAGAGAGGATCAAGGTCCCGCAAAGGATCAAGAAGATACCGCGGAGCAATAAGTCGGCATCATGGACGAGGAACGACCAGAAATAAACGAAGAGATAGAAGGAGCCAAAGACGAGGCACAGGATTCCGCAGACCATCGTGAAGACCTCAATGCTGATGGTGCTGAAGAAGCACATGAGGAGACCAATCACGATCAGGACGATCGCATCGGTGATTCGACGATTCCGCTCTTGGATAAATGGATTCATAAGGGTAATTCCCTCCTTGCGGTTTCTTTGTAGGTCACAATCTTTTGAATCCAAAGAAAAAAGTGACGGTTTTTAGACAAAGGCCGTCACTTGGATAAACGTTACTTTTTCTCGTTTGGTTTGAGTAAACCTAAATTCACGTGGCAATAGCCGCCGGGATTTTTGTCGAGATAATCCTGATGATATTCCTCGGCGGGGTAGAAATTGTTCATCTGTTTGATTTCGATGGTCCAACCGGGATTCAGGTGTTCGGTGAAATACATTTCGGCGGTTACACCATCGAGAAGATCGGTGTAGTAGACGCCAGTTCGATACTGGTGACCGACATCATGGCCTTGTTGGTCAACACTATAGGGTTCGACGAAGCGGAGATAGTGTTCCAAAAGCTTATCGAGACTGATCAGAGCGTCATCGTAATCGATTTTCACGGTTTCGGCGTGACTGGCCTTGCCCGATTTTAGGTCTTCGTATTTTGGGAAAGCAGTGGTTCCATTGCAATAGCCGACCGTGGTATCAAGGACGCCCTTTAATTGCTTAAAGTAAGCCTCAACGCCCCAGAAACAGCCGCCCGCAAGATAAATGGTCTTTTTCATAGTTCCGATTATAGAGGGCTTTCCCATAAAACGATAGAACGATGACTCGCTTTCTTTTTGCTTGCCTCTTCCAAAAAGTGGTGTACCTTAGGGACAGATGAAACTGACCCCGGAACAGAAAAAAGAATACGACGCTTACTTCGAAGAACTGAAACACGATCCCTATATTCTTCGGATGAAGTGCTTTGTCCATCACCATAAAATGCGGACTTTTGATCACGTGGTTCGGGTGGCAGAGAAGGCATATCAACTGGCTCAAGAAATGCCAGGGGATTTCGATATCAAATCATTGCTCCGTGGGGCAATGCTCCATGACTATTATCTTTATAACTGGCGCGATCATGAACTTTGGCATTACCATCACATCAAAAAGCATCCGAAGATCGCTTACGTCAATGCCTGTCGAGATTTTGATGATCTGAATCCGACCGAAAAAGACATCATTCTTCACCATATGTGGCCTCATCCCGTCTTCGCGATGCCGAAAACCCGCGAAGCTTGGCTCGTCATGATGGCGGATAAGATCATTTCGCCCCGTGACGTCTTCGCGAAACTCCCGAAAATCGAGGAGAGCGTCGAGCAGCAAAACGCTGCCTTCCTTGCCCTTCCAGTCCCGAGTCATCATTGACAGGCTGTTAAAAGAGAACCCTTTAAGGGTTTTCTTTTTATTTTGGGCTAGTAAAATTAAACATAGCATGAAAAAGACACAGGCAAAAAAGTCGATCGTCGAAACATTGAGCGATGAGCAAAAAGCTCCGCTCCTTTACGGGAACCAAGATTGGCACAGCCACGGCCTTCCTAAAAAAGGTCTGGATCCGATCGAGATGCACGATGGGCCCTTGGGGCTCCGTTACGTCAAAGAAGAAAACGTTTCTGATCTTTCCGCTAAAGTCGCGAGTACTTGTTTCCCGGCTCCCTCGCTTCTTTCCTGCAGCTACGATGTCGATCTTGAGAACCGAATCGGTCAGATGATGGCCCTCGAGACTCGAGCCCAAAAGACCGATTTGCTTTTGGCTCCTGGAATTAACATCAAACGAAATCCCCTTTGTGGGAGAAACTTCGAATACTTTTCGGAAGATCCGCTCCTCGCGGGGGAGATGGGCGCCGCCTTTATCAATGGATTACAGAAAAATGGGGTGGGGGCTTCGCTAAAACATTATGCGGTGAACTCCCAAGAGACCAACCGGATGATTGTCGATACGATCGTTGATGAACGGGCCCTTCAAGAAATCTACCTCAAAGGTTTTGGAATCGCGGTGAAGAAGGCCCAACCTTGGACCGTGATGTGCGCCTATAACCTTGTTAATGGAAGCTATTGTTCTGATTCGGATTACTTGCTTAATGACGTTTTAAGAAAACAATTTGGGTTTAAAGGAGTGGTGCTCTCCGACTGGGGAGCGACCAATGATCCGGTTTTATCCCATAATCATGGCTTAGATTTGGAAATGCCTTGCTGGCGCGACCATCACGAAGAGATTTTGAAGGCTTTGCAGGATGGCCGGCTCAATCGCCAAGCCTTTGAAGACTCCTCTAAACGGATGGTGACCCTCTTAGAGAAAGTGAACGCTCCCAAGAAACCGAAAGGTTTTACCTATGGGATGTCCCACAACCTCGCCCGCGAAGCGATCACCAAGTCTGCGGTTCTTTTGAAGAATGAAGGTTCGATCTTGCCATTAGAAAATTATCGGTCTGTTTGTGTCGTCGGGGCGTTAGCCAAAACGCCGCGTTATCAAGGCAATGGCTCCAGCCAAGTCACTCCGGTTCAACTCACTAACTTCGTCGATCATATCAATTCGAGACGGAAACCCGGGGATGAAGTTCCCTTCGCGCCCGGCTACAAAATCGGGGACACCACGAGTGATTCCGATCTTTCTTTCGCCGCGGTCGATTTAGCTTCCCGCAGCAAGACCGTTCTCTATTTTATGGGGCTTCCTTTAGAGGATGAATCCGAAGGCTATGACCGGGAGAATATGGAACTTCCTGCCAACCAAATCGAATTGCTTAAAAAGCTTCATGAAGTTAATCAGAACATCGTCGTCGTTCTTTCTTGCGGGTCCCCAGTCGAACTTTCCTTCCTTAACGACATCAAAGGACTGCTGTTAGTTTATTTGACTGGCGAAGCCTTTGGTGAAGGCATCGATGATTTGCTCTTAGGAAAAGTTTCGCCTTCCGGCAAACTCGCCGAGACCTGGCCCCTCCATTATTACGATGTCCCGACCCGGGAATTCTATCCCGCGACCGGCCGGCAATCGCTCTACAAAGACAGTATCTTCGTGGGCTACCGTTTCTATGCTTCGGCCGATAAACCGGTCGCTTTCCCCTTTGGTTATGGCTTAAGTTATGCCAACTTTAAGTACAATAAACTCGTCCTCTCACGCAAAGCCGTCAAGGACGCGCCGTTTACCGCCTCCTTAGTGGTCGAGAACCTCTCGGATATTCCGAGCCAAGTCGTCCTCGAACTCTACGTTCATCAATCTCGGAGCAAGACGGTGAAGCCGCTTCGGGAGTTGAAAGCCTTCCAAAAAGTCCTAATCAAAGCCCATGGTAAAGCCAAAGTGGTCTTCGAATTGGATCCGAGTATTTTCCAGCATTTCGATATCGCGACCCATAGTTTTGTCACGGAAAAAGGCAATTACCGGATTGAGATTGGAAGCAGTTGCCTCGACATCGTGAGTTCAGCCGCGATCAAAGTTTCCTCAGATTGGGTGGCGGTGGACCAACGGAAAAATCTGCCGGATTACTTCTTTGTTTCTGGCAAAGGATTCGACGTCCCCAATGAAGAGTTCGAACGGTTACTTGGCCACCAGATTCCAGTGGTTAAAAACCCGAAGATTCGCCCCTTTAATTTGAACTCGACGCTCAGCGATATCGATCAGACTTGGATTGGAAAAATCGCGAAGAAAAAAATAGTTAAAGAAATGAACAAAATGGCCAGCACTCCCTCCGCCAAAAAGATGTTTATGGATGGGGCCTTAAATTCCCCGTTCCGCGCCGGACAAATGGGCCATGTCGAACCCCGGATGATCGATAGCGTGCTTCTCCTCGCTAATGGTCACTTCTGGAAAGGTGTCCACGCCTATCTCTTTGGCCCCAAGAAATGATCCTTTATACGATTATCTCCCTCATCCTCTCCTTCTTTTTTAAGCGTCCTTTTCATCGCCGCTACGATGGTCTACCCACTCTGGACTACTACCACGAAGATACCTATCCTGACTTATCAGCAAAACCCTTCTCTTTTTATTCAGGTAAATGGCTTTTGCGAGGTTTTAAATACCAAATTTCCGGGATAAAACCGAAAGGTCTGATCATCTTTTTCCACGGGATTGGAACCGGCCATTTCGCCTATATTGTCGAGATCCACACTCTTGCCAAAATGGGCTATCTCGTTTACGCCTATGACAACACGGCTTGCGGAATTTCCGAAGGGCCTTATCTCGATTCCTTCTCTCGCGGGGTTTATGATCAGGAAGCTTTCTTTCATTGGCTGAATCAAGATCCGGATTCCATTGGACTTAACCGCTATGTTGTTGGTCACTCCTGGGGTGGGTATCTTGCTTTAACGTCACTTCAAAAAAACTACAACGTTTTAAAAGTTATTTCTATCTCTGGTTTTGATACGCTTTATCAACTCACCTTGAGTCACTTCCCCAAAGTTAAATACGGTCACTTTTTGACGGTCGGGAGTCAGGCGATTGGCTACCCGCGATTTGGGAATCTTTCCGGATTGAAACTTCTTAAAAAATCTTCGGTTCCTTTTCTCTATATCCAAGGCACCCAGGATCTGATGGTTCCCTATTCTTCTTTTGGCGCTCGCTTTCAAAAGGAACTGGTCAATCGGCCTAACACCTCCTTCTTGATTCGCCAAGGCTGGGGCCATCAACCCTATTGGACCCTCGAGTCTCAGGAGTATGGGGACAAAGTTATTCAGCCTAGCCGCCTTTCTTCGTATACGCGTGACCTTGATTACCCCATCGATTATTCGCACTTTGCCTACGATGACCCGATCGTCGTAAAAACCATAATCGACTTTTTGGCCAAGTGAGGGTATATTACTTAGTGCTGCACTGGTGGCGGAATTGGTATACGCGCTAGTTTCAGGAGCTAGTCCTGCAAGGGGTATGAGTTCAACTCTCATCCAGTGCACCAAATCACTCTGCGCTCGTAGCTCAGCTGGATAGAGTACAACCCTCCGAAGGTTGGGGTCAGGCGTTCGAATCGCCTCGGGCGCACCAGCAAAATCAAAAAGGCTAGACTAACTCTAGCCTTTTTTTGATATTGAGATGGCTATAGATTCCGAGCTTTGGTCTTGTCTTTAAATCGCTTGCGAATTCGTGGAGTCAACTTTTTGATCTCGTCTTGCCTCAAAAACCGAGCTGATCAATCTTCACGTTTCCTTTTTCCTTTGGGTATCCTATAATTCTTTTCGCGCCCGTGTGGTGGAATTGGTAGACGCAAGGGACTCAAAATCCCTCGAATGCATAATTCATGCCGGTTCAATTCCGGCCACGGGCACCATCTTGAAAGAAAAGAAGCCAGATTGCAACGATGCGGTCTGGCTTTTTCTTATATTCGTCATTTCTCCTAAAATGATTGAATACTTGGGATGATTTTTTGAGACAAAGAGAAAATTAATGCCGTTTTTGGCCGATTTGTCTACCAAATCGTGTTGAACCACAACCGAAAAGTTACTCATCATCGGACGAATTCTGTCATTAGCCATCTACCATCCCTGCCGGGGGACCATGAAAATCCCTCCGGTCGTGGACTTTTGTTCCATAAAATCATCGAAAAATGCATTTTTTTGGCGAATAACGATCGAAAATCAAAGTTGGATTTTTCATTAACTTCCTTGATTTACGTTCTTCTAAACATGAGGAAAATATCGCCAACAACGGTGATCCGGATCCGAACCCTGCTTTATTCCGCGATGAAATACGCAGAGAAAGAAGGCATCGTTGGCAAAAACGTCGTTGCGCTTGCCGACCGTCCGAAGCCAGTTCCTCATCATTTCTCGGTCTATGATGTGGAAGAGCTGAGGCGTTTGATCTTCCTTTTGAAAGGCGATGATTTCTTTATTCCGATCTTATTAGCTGCCTCGCTTGGCCTCCGCCGCGAAGAGGTTCTTGGCCTTTGCTGGCGGAACGTTTCCTTCCAAGAGAATTACGTCGCCATTGAGAGCACGGTGGTGGAGTGCGACCGGGGCGGGAAAACGAAAGTCATCGCCCAAGAAGGGATGAAGACCAAATCCTCTTGGCGTCGGCTTCCGATGCCAGAGGTCCTCCGAAGCGCCCTCATGTGGCAAAAGAGGAAACTTTCGCCAAAACCGGATGAGCGGCTTTGCAAGCGGGGCGATGGGAGCGACACGACCCCGGACTTCGTTTCCTCGCATTTTCCCATTCTGCTCAGGCGACTCGGCTTGCCTCATATCCGTTTTCACGACCTCCGACATTCGCTCGCCACGGCGATGCGCTCCAAAGGGACGGACATGAGCCTGATCCAACACTGGCTTGGCCACTCCTTGATTACGACGACCGAAAGCATCTATGCCCATTTCGATGCTGCGATGCTCAAGCCGGCTCTACAAAATGTTAATCAGATCCTTGGGCCGAATTTGCGAATGCTAATTGGAGATGATAAAAGTTTTACCAGCCTTGAAAAAGGCCAATCCATAGCTGGAAATCTAGTCTTCTTTCCGCCCCATCTTTTCCTGACTCAATCATTTCGCCCTTCGGAGCAAAAATAATTTATTACCCATCGAATATTAAATATAGGTAATAATTAAAAAAGATGGGTAATAAAATCATTTCGCTTTATAGGAAGATGTTTTGTTGGCGCCGAGCCTAAGGATTTTTCCATCTTTGATCAAAACCCCAAGAGCAACCTCGATTGTTTTTTGACTGAATTCGGGGCAGAGTTCGATGATTTCCTTTTTCGTTAAAGGGGCCAAACTCTTGGCGATGAGTGAAAGAACCCTCTCCTTGGAACCGATCTTTTCTGTTAAGGTTTCGCTGTATCGTTCTTCGAATTCTCGATAGGCTTTCAGAATGACGCCGAGCAAATAATGGACAAAAGGTTTTGGGTCATTTCTGTTTTCGAACCAACCCTGATCGGATTTTTCGAGTGAATCATAGTAGGTTTGTTTGCTTTGGTCGATCAGCATTTCCACTGAAATATATTTCCCGACGAGGTAGCCCGAACGGTAGAGAAGCAGGAGGGTGAGTAGGCGGCTCATTCGCCCGTTTCCGTCCGCGAAAGGATGGATGCAAAGAAAGTCGAGAACAAATAAAGGAATAGCAAGTAAAGGTTCTACGCCACTCTCGAGGGCTGACGTGTAGGCAGCGCAAAGGGCATCCATGTTTTCGGGGACCAAATAAGCATCGACCGGTTTGAAACGAACAAAAGAACCACCCTTTCCATCGTATTCCGTGACGACGTTGTTGCCGATCTTCCAATGCCCGCCGATGTCGAGTTCTTTGGCGAAGGAGTAAAGGCGGTTGTGAAGGGTTAAGATGTTAGAGGGTGTCAGTTTGATGTCGTCATGAGCTTCATGGATAAGTGCCAAGACGTCGCGATAGCCGGCGATTTCTTCTTGATTGCGGCTCTTGGGTTCCGTTTTTTCATCCATGATTTCCAAGAGACGTTTGCGGCTGGTCTCAATTCCTTCGATTCGGTTAGAAGCTTCGGTACTTTGAATCTTGGCGATTTCGGTTAGCCGCTCTAAGATTTGAGGTTTTGTCGACAAGTAGAGTTCTTGTTTTCCGCGGAATTCATGAATAGAAGAGACGAGCCCCATTGTGTCGGAATCAATGAGCAATTCGATTTGGGACTTATAAGCGTAGCTATGCATCCGAGGCCTCCTTCTTATTTACTACCCATATTATAGATAAAAATGGGTAATAAAACAATACAATGGGTAATATTTTTTGTTCTTAAGCCGATGAGAAAAGAACGCTAAAATTTGCAATAATAATCACGAAATATCTTGATTTTCAATTCCGTTTTTATTTATTGAGTTTGTGGGTTAAGAGGCCCACGAGTCCGAGGCATTACTCGAGAACGGCTCGAGAATGGGTGCCCTAAACGATTTCGTTCTCGAGTAACGTCATGGAAAATTATCCCTTTTTGTCCCCAAAAAGGACTGAATGTCCACGACTAGCAAAGGCTCGATGGCAACAAGGGAAACATGATGAGAATATTGTCCATAAATGTCCCTAAAAAGGAACGTCTGGAGGACCACTCAAAATCCCTCGGATGCATAATCCATGCCGGTTCAATTCCGGCCACGGGCACCATTAAAAGAAAAAGCCAGACTTCAGGAATGCAGTCTGACTTTTATTTTTTTCCGGTATCGGGTTAGGCTAACGTCACGTCGCCATCGGAACAATGAGCGACCTTGAGGGCGGCCGAGTCTTTCCACCGTTCTCCTAGAGTGATTTTTGCCCAGCTGGCGAGAGTTCCTTCATAAGTGAGAGACTTAAGATAAAAGCAGTCGCAAAAGGCTAGAGGCTCAATCGCGGTGATGGACGCTGGAAGGACGATGCTCGTTAATGCGTGGCAGTCCAAGAAGGCGCCAAATGAAATTGCAGTGATACTAGAAGGAATGTTCACGGTCTTCAAGTCGGTGCAAAACATGAAAAGGTAATTGCCCATCCTCGTTAAGGTCGAAGGCAGATGAACTTCGGTGAGGCTGGAACATTCTCCAAAGGCGTAATCGCCAATGGTCAGAAGACCTTCCGGAAGAGTGATGGACTTCAGAGCAACCGCTCCGCGGAAAACGTCTCCTTCAATCGCCGTCACGGTCGAAGGAACCTCAAAACTATCCCCTGAATTTTCCGCATAGGCGTAGAGGGTGGTTTTGTCCTTGGAATAAAGAGCTCGGGAATCGCTCGTTAGAAAAGTATTGCTGGCATCGACCGAAATTTTGGTTAAGCCCGTGCAATAGGCAAAAGCGGGAATCGAAAACAAAGAGGAAGGGAGAACGACTTCACTAAGTTGATCGCACCGTTCGAAAGCCATGAGGCCAACGAATGTAGTTCCCACAGGAAGCGAATAGGACGTTCCGGAGGCATTCGCATAGAAATAGAAATGAGAGGAATCTTTTGAAAAAAGAGCCCGGGAGTCGGTCGCAAACGAGGTGTTCGCTTCCGAGACTTCGATTTTGGCGAGGCTGGTGCAACCATAGAAAGGAGCTAATTTGATTGTTTTTAACGAGGCGGGCAAAGAGATAGCGTTCAGGCTCGTGCAATCGTAAAAAGCGTAATTATTGATCGTCTCAAGGCCGTCGCCGAAAGAGACGCTCGTGAGCTCTTCGCAGTGGTTAAAAGCCAAGTCTCCGATTGCAGTAACCGAAGTAGGAATGGTGATGCTCTTGAGCCATTGAGAGTCGTTAAAACCAGTGGAGTCAATGAAAGTGACGGGGTGCGAACCGTTCGTTCCATCATCAAAACTGCTAGGGATAATGATCGTAGAGAGGTCAGAGGTCGAGGCCGAGTTTTTTCCGACGGAATAAGAAGTGGAACTGCTCTGATAGGTGAACTGGAGCCGATTCAGACTTTCCGCCTCAATCGTGCTTTCTTTATAGGTCGCAGTATAAGTGACATCGGCGGTCGCCGGAACAATCGGCTTATCCCAACCAGAGAAGACGAAGCATTTGTCTCCTTCAATTGGCCGGGTGGGGTTGGATCCGAAAAAGACCGGGGTCGTTCCTTCTTCAAGCAAATAGGTTTGTAATTCCGTTCCATCGTAGTTAACAAAGATGATGGTGTAATGAGCGATGGACGAAACCGAGGAAGCCGGTTCGGAGGAGGTCGCGGTTGGAGTCGAAATGCTGCTGCTTGAAGAGCTGCTTCCACAGGAGCTCAAGAGCATTACGGAGGCTAGAATCAACAGATACTTCGAATTTTTGTTTTTCATGGGAAAACCTCTTTTCAAACAAGTAAGGATTATAAAAGAGTTTGGAGAAAGAAGTTAGCAAGGATTTTGTTTTTTGCAAATCGGAGAAATTGATTGCTCTTCCGATCCAGAAAATGGCCAAAAGGAAAGGGGCGTGTCTTGATAATCGAGACACGCCCCTAAAAGGAGGACGAGAGAATCAGTCGGCTAAAATGTCTTTGAGCTCCTGAAGTTCGATCAAGAGTTTTGCATAGTTGGCTTCAACGTCGTCTGTTTTTCCAATTCGTAAGGGCTCGACGATCGCACAAGCCGTTTGGTACATCGGGGTTAAGGCCATGTTGCCGAGGAGTCCTTTTAAAGCGTGGGCCTTTTCAAAAGCCCCTTTCAGGTCTTGGGCTTTTAAGGCGGCTCCGAGTTCTTCAAAAGAGGGATCGGCCGGAACTTGCTTTAAACAGGTCACATAAAAGTTCTCGTCGTTGAGGAAACGAGAAAGCTCTTCGCGGACATGGCAGCCGTTCTTAGCTAAGGCATCGATGATTTCTTGGTTGGTTCTCATAAGTTTTTCCTTCCTTTATTTCGGGGTATCGGGAGACTTCGTTTCAAGATAAGAGGCTAATGTGGAATAGATTTTCGCGGGGTCAACCGGTTTGGAGAGGTGTGAATTCATTCCGGCATCCAAACAGTTTTGAATGTCCGTGTCATAGGCGTTTGCGGTCATGGCGATGATTGGAATCACCTTGGCGTCTTTTCGGCTGAGTTCCCGAATTTTCTTGGTTGCGATGAGGCCATCCATCACTGGCATTCGCATATCCATCAAGATTGCTTGATAATAGCCGGGCGCCGAATCGATGAACATCTCTAGGCCTTTTTCTCCATCGACCGCTCGGTCGACCAAGAGACCTTTGTCTTTCAGGAGAACAATCAAGATGTTCGCGTTGAGGTCGTTATCTTCACAAACCAAGATTCGTTTCCCTTTCAAAACGAGGAGAGGGGTTTCAACTTTGACCGGTTCCGGTTTGTGCGAAACGGTCGGTTTGGTTGGCAAGGTGATCGTGAATACCGTGCCTGCTCCTGGCGCGCTGACGACTCCGATAGTTCCTCCCATTAAAGTGACGAGGTTATGAACGATGGCTAGACCGAGTCCAGTCCCTTGGATCTTCGAGCCAGAAGTGGCTTCTTGAGTGAAGGGCTCAAACATCATTTTTTGGAAGGATTCGCTCATGCCGACACCATCGTCTTTTGCTGTAAAGACGAGGAGGGTGTCATGGTTTTCGGCTTCCTTAACCGCACATTCCAAGGAAAGCGAACGACCGTTAGGAGTGAATTTCACCGAGTTGGAAAGAATGTTGAAGAAAATTTGATCGACCCGGATTGGATCGAGAAGATAGGCTTGTTCCGAATCGCAACCGATGATGGTGAAAGTCTGACTCTTTTCAGTGGCAAGCGGGCCAATGATGGCCTTCAAGTTATCGCGAAGTTGTCGGAGCGAATAGGCTTCAGGATGAAGCTCCATCTTTCCACTTTCAACTTTATTGAGATCAAGGATATCGTTGACCAAAGCGAGCAAGAACTTTCCGCTGGCGTTAATGTCCTCAAGATACTGGGCGGTGGCGGGAGGGTTATCTTCCCGCTGGGCGAGCAAGGTATTTCCAATCACCACATTGAGCGGAGTCCGAATATCGTGAGACATCCGGCTTAAGAAGGAAGTCTTAGCCTCGGCCGCTTCCTTTTCGAGATTCATCGCGACGTGAAGACGCCGGTTCGCTCCAACGAGCCAGCCAATATCAAAGAGGGAGAGAACGAGCAGAAGAACCGTGAGAGCAACCACGAGCCAGAGGTCGGCCGTGGTATTGTGGTAACTCTCTAGAGGAACGACCGATACGGAAAGCCAATCTTTATTAATTGAAAGTTCAGCGGAAACGAAGATGCATTTCCGGCCTTTATAATCATTGAAGTAGAACGTGCGTTTTGTTCCATTTTGAAATTCGGTGGCCAGTTCGTTTTTATCATCGAGCGTGAGGTTATTATAATCGCGGAAATATTTGAACAAATTGTCGGAATAGAAGCCGGTGGATCCAAACAAATAGTCGCCTTGGTTATTCACAATGACGGTGGCGAGGCTTGCATAGTCTTTGTTCGAACTGAGCAAGTTCGTAAAGTCGCTGCTTTGATAGACCAACATCAAGGTGTGAGAATAGGCGGTCCCACCATCGAGAGTAAGGTGACGATAGATCGCAAAACTTTTTAAGCTGGTGTAGCCGTCGGTAAATTCGGAAGTGCAGGTAATAAGAGAAGTTCCGGGATCCGTTTCGGTGAAAACGTTGCCAAAATTGCCATAGCCCGTAGTGTAGTTCACGGTGACGGACTCATTGGTCCCATCAGCCTTTAAGCCGATTGCCGTACCCGTTTTGTCACGAGCAATCAGCTCGTAGTGACTTTTCGCATTGCTATTACTTTTGAGGAGGACGTCAACGGTTTGTGTCGCATCCAGGTTAGCGGATTTGATGTAAAAGATTTCGTCATCAAGGCGGAGTTCTTGTGAGGTAAAGAAGGCACTAGCAACTCGGGCGGCCGAAGAATTGATCGTGTTAATTTGATCGACGTTTTGCTGGTTGATGCGGTTACGGTAATTGAAGGTATATATCGTGAAAGAAGCCACGATTCCGGTGACGAGTAAGGCGTTGACCAAAACAACGAAGGTCAAAGAGACCTTGTTGGTAAAAGCAAATGCTTTGGTCCTTTCCTTGTCCTTCATGCCAAGGTCGTACCCCCGGTTAATGCCGTTTCTAATTGAGCCATGAATTCTTCGAGGGTGTACATCCGATCGGTCGGGTGTGGTGCGACCCATTTTTCGGTGTTGTTGTCTTTGCTGAGTGTGGTCAAAAACGTTTTGATGATGGCATAAAGGTCATAACTGAAAGTTACTTGGCCAACATGGCAAACCCGGTCCGCTGGAACGTCAAAGTTCTGCTTGAGATAGTCCATAACGTCAGCGGTGTTGGGGAAGCAGCCTTGAATCTTCGCGAAGGTCTTATTCTCTTCTTTCGTGAAGAGGTAATTCAAGAATTCGAGGGCCCAGGCTTTTTGGGTGTCGTCAATGGCTTTATTGGCCGAAATGCATAAGGAAGGCGAGAGGTAAGCGTAGCCTCCTTCGGTTCCTAAAGGCGAAGGGATGAATTCGTATTCGGTCGAGAGATGGTAGTCATCAATATATTGGTCCATGACCTGTTTGGTTGAAAGAACACCGGGCATAAAGGCGACGCGGCCAAGATAATCATCTCCGGTAAGCGAAACATTCACCGAAGACGTGGCGGGATCGGTGACGGATTTGATTCCGAGAAATGAAGAACAGGCCGCCGATTCAGAACCAGCTGTGAAGTTCCCGAAATCAGTCTCGGCTTTTTTATACTGGTAATAATTTTTGCTTACTAAATCGTAGAGGCGGCTGACCGGTTCGCGGAAGTATTCGCTGATGCCAGCGCTGCGAGCGTTGACCTTATCATAGACAGTCTTGTCGCTGCTATTAGCAATCAAATTGCAGATGTAGGGGTAGAAGAAAGTAATGGCGAAGGTGGCTGGGTTCCCTTGAACCGGAATATAGCCTTGCTTTTGAAGCGTGAGGCAAGCACTCTCAAACTCACTCCACTTGCTCGGGGTTGCGATTCCCTTTTCTTGAAGGAAAGTTTTGTTGACGAAGAGGCCGCGAGCTTCACTTCCTAATGGAATGGAATAGAGACTGCTATCGCTATTGGTTAAGTTTGCAATGAGACCGCTGAAGCAATCTTGAAGGTTTAATTGGTTGGCTGCCTTCGATAAGTCGAGGCAATAATCCGTATAAACGGAGTCTTTCGAGCCATCCTTGACTCCGTTATTGACGAAAAGGTCGACAGTGGGGGTTCCACTTGCGCTGAGACGTTTGATCATCGAGGCCGAATAGTTTTGGACGTATTCATACTCAATGGTGACGTTTTCATAGATCGTTTCAAAAGAATTGATAACGGCTTGGATGGCTTGAAAAGAAGAAGAACTTCCGCAGAGCTTCAAAGTAATGCTTTTGGAAACATCCAAACTTGAATTGGGCCGATAAGAAGAAGAGGCGGCGTTTCCACAACCTATTAAACTCAGCGGGAGCAAAATAGCCGCGGCAAGGATCCCTATATTTTTCTTCATGATTACTTTCCCCGAATAAGTGGGCATTTTTTGACCCCGGGTTTTATCCCTTTACAGGTTGTCTTATTTTATCATGAACCCCTATGGGTTCAATTCGCCCTAAAGGGTAAATTTTAAGGTAAAAGAAAACGCGAGAGGGTGCAACCTCCCGCGTTAAGGGTCAAAAGAGATTACTTTTTCCGCATCTTTCCTTTGAGGGAGTGAACTCGGACGGAACCGCCTTGGCTCTTACTTAGTCCATCGGCATAGCTAATGGCTTCCGCTTGAGTGTCAAAGAGTTTGATTGCGACTTCGCCGTTAGCGAGTTTGACTTGCCACTTGCCATCGCTATCGCGCTTAGCAACGTGGTAGATCCGAGGGGCGTTTTTATCCACAGTTGGACTCGCTTTCTTTTCTTCGGGTTTCTTTTCGGCTTTCGGGGCCGGTTTTTCTTCTTTCTTCGGTTCGACCTTATCCTCTTTTTTCGGAGCAGGCTTTTCCTCTTGCTTTTCAGTTGGCTTTTCTGGTTCCGGTTTCTTCTCTTCAACCGGCTTTTCCGCTACAGGGGTCGCTTCTTTTTGCTCAGCGACCGGTTCGGTTTTAGCCTCAGAGGCACTCGCGGGTTCAACCGACTTTTTCACTTCGACATTGTGCAAGACGATAAAGAGGAGGGTTAAAGCAAAACCGGCAACGGGAATTCCGATGACGCAAGGCAAAAAGAAGGAATTTGTTTTTTCGAGAAACGGATAAATGGCGGGAAGGGTTCCCTTCAAGCAAAGAATGAGAACCGGTGCTCCATAAGCCAAGACATACCCAAGTCCCAAGAAGCTCCAAGCCCAATGAACGTGGTGCTCTTTTTCAAAGCTCAAACTGATGATAGCTAGTAACGGAGCGACCGTGTGGAACCAGAGGAATCCTCTAACGTCATCGACAAAATTGAAATCGCGCTCCGACGGGAGCAAAATGGCCCACGCGACGATGAAGGTGATGAAAGTGCCAACCGCGGCAACCAGTTTAAAGATGACGGCGAATTTGGAGAGATGCCCTTTTTTCAAGGCAACGAGCGCAGCAATCACCATCACCAAGGCGGCAATTCCTAAGACTGCGTTGCTGACTGTGGTGAAGTGGTCGGCCAGATCGACCCAACCCATCGTTTTGGTCCCTGGAACGTAGCCCGCGATGGTATTGCTGAAGGCGAAGGCCTCCATTAAGACGATCAAGATGTTGCAGACGAGCGAAAGAATAATGTTGGATTTTTTCATGGGATCCTTTCTTTTAAAGTCTCTATTAATGTTATCCAATCTGAAAAATACCGCAACCCTAAGTTTTTCGCTTTTTCGTCGAATTTCCAATCCATTTAGGCCTGTTTTTCTCCTCTAATAGATCTTTATAAGTATTAACAAAGCGTTACACCAAATGTCGTGAAAATCATCAAGTCAACCTTAAAAAAGATTTTTTATCCGTTCAGAAATATGGAGTGCTATTTCCTTTGGGTTTTTATTTGGGCCTATGTCATCTGCCGCTACGTTTTAGGGGGTTACCACCCAAAACGATCAAGTCATCTTCACCTTATCATCCTTTCTTGGTGGGTTCCGACTGCTTTAAGCTTAGTGATGGTTCTTCTTGCGTGCTAGAGAACGTCACGACGAAAACAGTAGCAGTGGTAGCCTAAAATGCCTCGAGTTCACCTTTGCCTCAACAAAAGGAAGGAGTCAGTATAAAATAAACCTATGATTTGGATTTTAATCGTCGGGTTAATTCTTCTGGCTTTGGTTCTTCTCTATTTTGGGTTTGGCTATCTTTTCTTGGCCAAGTTTTTTAAGCGGAGCAATCGTCCGATCAAGTTCAAGGATAACCTTTCGGCCCAATACGACTTCTCACCCGACATCGATTGGTTAAGTCGTCCCGATGTCGAGGAGTTTACCTATCCCTGGCGGAAGAAAAAGCAAAGAGCCAAGCTCATTCCTTATCCGAATTCCCATCGTTATTTCATCGGCCTCCATGGCTTCCGGGGAAGCTATGCCGCCCACACGCGGATGGATCATCAACTCGCCGACGCTCTCAAAGCCAATGTCCTTCTTCCGATTTTGCGGGGGGACAAGGAGTCGGATTGGGCTTATTCCTCTTTAGGAAATAAAGAGGCGGAAGATTTGCTCCGTTGGATTGATGTGATTAAGAAAAAAGATCCGGAAGCCACCTTCTATATTTATGGGGTTTCGATGGGGGCCTCTATCGCGATTTTCGCCAGTGACCATTATGGCCCCGAAGTGAAAGCGGTCGTCGCCGATTCGGGCTTTAGCGATCTTGAAGAACAAATGCACGACTTATTTAAAGCCAAGGTTGGACCTTTCGCCTCCTTCTTCTCACTCCCGGTCAAACTGGCTTATCAATCCCACTTTTTAATCCCGATGGATCAGCACACCGATCTGGCCCTAAAGACCACGAAAGCTCCCTTCTTTTTCATCCATGGCGAAAAAGATACCTTTGTGAATCCGAAGAACTTTCATCATCATCTTGAACTCGATCCGAGCCCATCTTGGTTCATTAAAGATTGCCCCCACGCGGTGGGCGACGTCGTCTTTAAAGACGAATACTATCAAAAGGTTTCAGCTTTTTTCTTAGCCCATCAAGACTGAACATCCGCCAACCAAAGCGGAGCGACTTCAAATTCTGATTTTTTAAGGCCGACTTCCGGCGGGAACGTAAGCTTATAGGCATTGAGATACATTCGCTTCGCTTCGTTATGGGCGATTCGTTTATCGCCAAGCAACGTGAAGTGGAGACTATCAAGAGCTAAACGAATTTGGTTATGGCGGCCGGTTTTGATTTCGATGGCTAAAGCCGTGCCGATTTGGATGTAGTTGTGACTGACGATTTCTGTGATTGCCAATTTACCATGTTCGGCATCGGAAACGCTGACACGGGGTCCCTCTTCGAGAAGATATTGTTCAACATGATGAGCCTCATTGAGAGGAATCTTTTCGGCGATGACGGCTTCGTAAAAGCGACCAACGTTTCGTGCTTCAAAGGCTTTTTGAAGCCGCTCTTTCACTTCGGGCTTCTTCGCAAAAATCATCACGCCTGAGGTTTCGTAGTCGAGCCGATGAACCACGAGGACCTTTTGGCCTTTGCGGTTCGCATACCATTGAAGGTATTGAAAAAGATTGTGGGTAAAGGTCGCAGGATCGGTAGTGCTCACTGAAAAGACATCGCGTTTCTTATAGACGACAATAATGTCATCGTCTTCGTAAAGTAAATCGTAAGGGGCTTTATTATTTCTTTGGGGCATTGGGGTCTTCGCTTCCTTGGTCTATTTTAGACGAATCGGAAGCCACGGCTTCGACTTCTTGGGGTTTTTCATCTTCGAGCATCGCCGGGACCGGATGATAGTAGTGGTAGATCCCTTCGAAGATGTAGATGCAGGCAATATACACAAACGCCGCGCCCATTCCGATTTGATAATAGAGGGTGCCGATCGCTTCTAAGCCTTTCACAAAAGCGATGATGGCCAAAGTCGTGACGGCGAGCGCGACGGGGAGCATCAAAATTTTATCGAGCCAGGAGTTCTTGGCTTGACGTTTCTTCGAGCAGCAAAGCCAAATGAAATCGGCGATTCCGATCGGGCCGCCGAAGATTGTAATCCAGGTGAAGATCGTACCGCGGCGGATTGTCATCGCCCAGACATTGGTGAGAGTCAGAATCCCGAGGACCGCGAACAAAATTGCAAAAGCCAGAAGCTCGCCGCTATAGATGAGTTTCGCTTTCTTCAAAGGATCCATTTTAGGTTTATTGGTTTTTTCCATAGACATCATCTTAGAAGAACCCAACCCCATTAACAATGATTAGGGCTTATAATCTCCTCAAAGAGGAAAAGAAAAAATGATCATTCTGACGATTAAGAATTTAGGCGATATCGCGATTGAACTCGACTACAAGAACGCACCGAATACTTGCGCGAACTTTGTCGATTTGGTGAACAAAGGCTTCTACAACGGTTTGACCTTTCACCGGATTATCAAAGGCTTCATGATCCAAGGCGGCGACCCTGAAGGCACCGGCGTCGGCGGACCCGATTACGGGATCAAAGGCGAATTCCGTTCCAATGGGGTTAAGAACATGCTCTCGCATCAACGCGGCGTGATTTCGATGGCCCGGGCTCAAGATCCCGATTCGGCTGGCAGCCAATTCTTCATCTGCGACAAGAACGACGAGTTCTTGGACGGCAATTACGCCGCCTTTGGCCACGTGGTGAAAGGAATGGAAGTTGTCGACAAGATCGCTTCGATGCCTAAAGGCCGGAACGATAAGCCGTTATCTCCGATCATCATCGAAAAAGCGGTGGCCCAAAACGAGCCGGAGCCGCATCCGGTCGTGATTCGCTAATAAGCAAAAGAAAAACTCATTCGGGTCGAAATCCGAATGAGTTTTCATTTACGCGGCTGAAGAAGTCGTGGGGCTGAAGGTCGGATAATCGAGCTTCACGTCCGAGTAGGCCATCTCGATTTCCACCGGGAATAAGCCGCTCTTTTCGTAATATTTGGTGAGAAGGTAATTTTCGAAAATATAGGTGTGCTCTGTGGTCGTGGTCCCATTTGAATCTTTCGAAACGGAAGTGTAGTGAACATAGAGCTGACCCTCGGCCTTGCTCCGATACTCTTCGTCTTTGATTGTGACGGTGGTTCCAGCTGAACTGGAGTTGCTACTGGAACTTGTCGTGGTGTCCCAAGCCTTTAAGCCGGCTTTAATGGTTCCCACTTTCGTACGGACGGCATCGTTCAGTAAAGCAGTTGGCTCGGGCGCAAAATTAAAGATGCTTCGCGCTTTGTTATTTTGACTGACCATGTCCGAAACTGCGGCTTCCCAGGAACCGGAATAAGCCACATAACTTTGATTGGTGGTTTCTTTGGAACTGACCGTGCTCGTTTCGGATTTGGCTTCGTAGACGGTGCCGTCTTTCACGAAGGCCCAATATTCGTTGCCGCCATAGACGTCATGATAAAACTGGTGGGTTGCATCATAAGTGATTTTATCGTTATAAGGCACCACGGCGATCACAACCCAAATGAAATTGGCGTCGGTGGCCGAATAAGCCGCCGGAAGAGTGAAGGTGGAAGCGTTCACTGCCGATTGAATGGCATCGAGATGAGACTCGGCTTCGACCCGAGTGATGCTGGGGCCATAGGTTTTCTCGTTAGCGCTGGTGCAAGCACTAAGAGCAAAACAAGGGATTAATAAGCACGGAACGACAAGCAAGGAACGTTTCATGGTCATTACCTCCGTCCTTATTATGGTTCTTTTTTAATGAAAACGATAATCGACAGGGAAAGGCTTTTGGCTATTTCGGATGGAAAAGGCGTTACATTAGGAGGCGACCTCATTAAAATGAGGTCCAGCAGGGAGAGTTCTTTATGGCTCGAAATAACGATGTGATTCTGGCGCTCAATCAACAAGCTCAAGCTCGAAAAGCCGCGGGCTTTGATGTTACTAATGGCTCGATTGGAATGATGTACCGTGATGATGGTCATCTTCCGGTGAGCGCCGCTCTCCGAGGCATCTTAGCGAAGCATACTGCGGATGAGGATCTCACCTATCCTTCCGTCGCGGGAGGTTCGGAGTATCAAAACGCTTTGAGACATTGGTTTTTAGGGGATGCTTTTGAAGAGGAAGTGAAGGCGGGGGAGTTTGCTTCGTTAGGGACGCCAGGTGGAACCGGGGCGGTTGCCCTTTCCTTCCACGTTGCCCAAAAAGGCAAGACCGCGGTTTTGCTTCCTTCCTTAGACTGGCCAAACTATGAAGGTATCGCCAAAGGTTTTGGCGACGAAACCCTCTACTATGAACTTTTTAAAGGCGATTCCTTAAATCTTGAAGCGATTACTGCGCGAATTAAGGACGGAGTTAAAACCTTCGATTCTTTGCTTTTAGTCATTAATGATCCGTGCCAAAATCCGACCGGTTATGCTTTGAAGGAAGAAGAATGGGAAGCGGTAGTTTCCTTACTTAACGCCCAAAAAGGGAAGGTCAGTCTTCTTATTGACGCGGCCTATATCGACTTTGCGGAAACTGCCCAACGCCAGAATTTGATCAAAGCCCTCAAGAGTCTTTCGAAAGAAGTCCCCGCTTATCTTTGCTTCTCTTTTTCGAAGACCTTGTCCTTCTATGGATTACGGATTGGAGCTCTCGCCCTTTATCAAAAGGATCAAGCGGCTCTCCAAGAACGTTATCATGCGGCCGTGATGGGGGCCCGGGCCCTTTGGAGCACTCCGAACCATATGGCGATGAACGCCATCACCGAAATCCTTTCGTCCCCTGAAGGCTTCGAAGCGTTGAAGGAAGAAACGAAAGAAAACCGAGCGATCGTGGCGAAACGGGCGGCAATCTTCTTCCAGGAAGCCAAAGCGATTGGTCTCGTCACTTATCCGTATACGTATGGATTCTTTGTGACCCTGCCCGTTCCGGATGCGGTCAGTCTAAGCGCGAAGTTGGTGAAAAAAGATATCTTCTTAGCCCCGATTCAACCGCAAGCGTTACGGGTGGCCCTTTGTAGCGTGCCTACTCCGAAGATCTACGGTCTAGCTCAAGCCATCAAGGAGGCCTTATGAGCGATTACTATTTTCAGAACCATGTCTTTGTGACATCGGTTAAAACGTTTGAACCTTATCTGGCTCCCTCCTTTTTAAAGAGCGCGATCGCCAGCGATGCCGATATCTTAAGCTCGCCCGCTTTTAAGGATGTCTTCGCCTCCTTTTTCCAGGAACTCGAAGAGAACGACAAGGAACTTTATACCTACTTCAAAAGCAAATTGATTCGACCCGTGGATGAACTAATCCTGATGAGCCGGCGTTTGCTGGTTGAGAAAAGGAGCGCTCTCGCCCTCAGCTATCCGCTTATTTTCTTGGATCAAGGTCGCCACTACTACAAGCTCTTGAATGCCTTCTTCCGTTATTGGCTTTCTTTAGCTCGCTTTGCTTATCTCGACGATAAAGGGAAATCCGCTTTAGGATCTTTGAAGCCACGGATGCTCTTCCTCCGGAAATCGGTCTTCCATATCTATAATGCCTTGAAGACCAATGTCTTAGAGAAAGAAATCACCCTTGAAACCGACTACTCGGCTGGGTTTTTAGCGGGCTTTACCACCCGAAAAATCACGATTCCCTATCCGGATAATTATCTCAATCTCCATGACATCCCCTTCATTTCGGCCGCGGACTTGAACTTGCCCTACAGCACCCTCACGAAACGCAATAAACGCATCGGGGTTTATCAGCCGATGCTGACGAACCCGGTTGAGCGACTGGCCTTCGACCGCCGTGAATGGCTTTGCCTTCCCTTATGGTGTGGGACCTCGCTCGTCTATTTCTATTTTTCTTACAAGTATGCCAACACGGTTCTTGGAACCCTGAACCTCTTTGAAAAAGCCGATATTGAAGCCTGCACCCGCAAACCCGATATTCTGATCGTCTTTGGCGGGGACAAACTGGCGACGACCGGAACCTATTACGCCGATGAAGCGAACGACATGATGGTCGGCTATGTGAGCGATGTCGATGAAGCCGACTATTTTGGCTATGTGAAAAAGCTGGTTTTGACGCTTCATAACCTTCGGATGATTAAACAAGGAGCCCTTCCGATCCATGGTTCGATGGTGAAAATCACTTTGAAAGGTGGGAAAGAAGTTCACCTGATCATCATGGGAGATTCGGGGGCGGGCAAATCCGAATCGATCGAGGCCTTCCGGCACTTGGCCAAAGAGTATTTGGAATCCATCACCATCATATTCGATGACATGGGTACCCTCTTTTATGAAAAAGGGAAGGTCAGCGCGGCCGGGACGGAGATTGGAGCGTTTGTCCGGCTCGACGATTTGGAACTCGGTTATGCCTTCTCGCACCTCAATGACGCTCTGATGTATAACGTCGGAGAAAATAACTCCCGCTTAGTCTATCCTTGCACCCCCTACGACGAAGTGACCCGTCATTATCCGGTTGATATCTTCCTCTACGCGAATAACTACGAAGATCAAAAGGACAACCTTCATTTCTTCTCGGACTATCATGATTTAGTTTCCGTGACGGAAGAAGGACGCCGCAAGGCAAAAGGAACGACGGGAGAAGTGGGACTTGTCTCCTCCTATTTTGCTAACCCCTTTGGCCCCGTCCAAGAAAAGGACGCGACCCATGCCTTAGTTCTTCAAGACTTCAAAGCCTTGGAACAGCAGGGGAGCAAGCTTGGAGTGATCTATACGAAATTAGCGATCGAAGGCCATGAGCAAAGCGGGCCGGAAGAAGCGGCCAAGTCGTTACTGGAGTGGATTAAAGCCAACTAAGGAGGCTTTCTTATGATTAACTTCGATGATATTAAAGAAGTGAGTGTTCCCCATCTCAAAGGCGGCGAAGGCCACGCGGAGTGCCGAGCGGTCGATGATGGTAAAGTTCGCATTATGCGTTCGGTCTTACAACCCGGTTGTTCGATTGGACTCCATTGCCATGAAGACTCCTCGGAAATCATCTACATTCTTGAAGGTGAAGCCACTTGCTACCTCGATGGCAAAAAAGAAATCGTGCGAGCGGGCCAGGTGCATTATTGCCCCAAAGGCTCAACTCACACGATGAAGAACGAAACCGATCGGCCGGTCGTCTGCTTTAACGTGATTCCGAAACAGTAATTATTTGTCGAAACGGAGAACCCGCTTTTCGACATCAAGGTGAGCCCGAGGATCAGGTTCGGCCAGCTTTTTGCCGTAGACCATCTCGCCCCGAAGCCTCCAAGAAGCCGGAAGTTTCCATGTGGCTTTGACTTCCTCATCGATTAAAGGGTTATAGTGCTGTAAGTTCACCCCTAAGCCGAGCGACTCGAGACTCGTCCACACCAAGTATTGGAGCATGCCGTTGCTTTGCTCCGCCCAGGGATCGAAGTTCGCTTCGTAAAGCGGGAAGGCTTTCTTTAAGCTATCGGTGGTTTCGCTATCGTCGAAAAAGAGAATGGTCCCTTCTCCGGCGGCAAAGCCAGCGATTTTGGATTCGGTCTTTTGAAAGGCAGCGGCTGGTGTGACTTTCTTTAAGGCGGCTAAGACAATCGCCCAAAGCTTATCGTGGGCGGATCCGGTCAGTAAGACCGCGCGTTGCGATTGGCTGTTAAAGGCCGAGGGAGCGTAGTCGGTCGCGGTCTTCAGAACCGCCAAAATATCTTTTTCTTTAATGAGAGAACCGCGTCCAATCGCGTAGACGGTCCGCCGATTCTTCATTGCTTGTTCAAATGTTTCTTTCATGGTGAGCCTCCTTGAGGCGTTTTTATTATGGCGAGCCGTAATCGCTTTGTCGAAGAAGATGCTTAGGATAACGTAAAGAGACCGTGAAAACGCCAACAAAGCGCCCTAGTTGCAAATACAATAATTCCGACTATTCTATTAATGCAAACCATTATCAATAGGGAACTTTCGTTTCATAAAAATAAGCGTAAACTGATAATCACAGTTCGATTCATATATCGTTTCCTCTCTTCGATTGATTCATCGGGTTTCCGATGTTTCGATAATGATGCTCATTAAAGGAGGACATCATGGCAAAAAAAGAAATTCGACATCCTCTCACCAATGAAGTTGGGGCTCCAATCCCCGACAACGAGAACGCCATTACGGCCGGCCCGCGAGGACCGGTTGTCCTCAGTGACGTTTGGCTTCTCGAAAAGATGGCTCACTTCAATCGCGAAGTGATCCCGGAACGCCGGATGCACGCGAAAGGTTGGGGAGCCTATGGCACCTTCACCGTTACACAAGACATCAGCAAGTACACTTACGCCTCCGTGCTCCAAAAGGGCGAAAAGACCGACGTGTTCGTTCGGCTTTCGACTGTAGCAGGGGAACGGGGCGCCGCTGATACCGAGCGCGATATTCGTGGTTGCGCCATCAAGTTCTACACCAAAGAAGGCAACTGGGATCTCGTCGGTAATAACACCCCGGTCTTCTTCTTAAGAGATGTTCATAACTTCGTCGGCTTAAACCGCGCGGTCAAACGCGACCCGGCAACCGGACTTCATGATCCGAACAACACTTGGGATTTCTGGACGATGCTTCCTGAAGCGTTCCACCAGATCACCATCACCATGTCGGATCGCGGCATTCCCGCGACGCTCCGCAACATGGATATGTTTGGCGAGCACACCTTCTCTTTGATCAATAAGAAAGGGGTGCGAACTTGGGTCAAGTTTCACTTCAAGACCGAGCAAGGCATCAAATGCATGTCCGATGAAGAAGCCTCGCGGATCGCGGGGATTGACCGCGACTACCATGGCCGCGATCTCCACGACGCGATCGCACGCGGTGACTTCCCGAAATGGAAACTCTACATCCAAGTCATGAGCGAAGAGCAAGCCAAAAAGATGCCGTATAACCCTTTCGATATCACCAAGGTTTGGTATCACGAGGATTTCCCGCTCATCGAAGTGGGCGAACTCGAATTGAACCGCAACCCCGAAAACTATTTCGCGGAAGTGGAACAATCGGGTTTCACGCCGGCCCACGTCGTTCCGGGCATCGGCTTCTCACCTGATCGCTTCTTACAAGGTCGCCTCTTCTCCTATGGGGATGCGCAGCGCTACCGCTTAGGGGTGAACTATAACCTCATTCCGGTCAATCAGCCCCATTGCAAGGTTTACGATAACTCCCGCGATGGCTTCATGCGGGTCGACGGAGACTTTGGCGGGGATCGCGGCTATACACCGAATAGCCTGGGCCAATGGTACTCTTCGCCCGAAGTCGCCGAACCGCCGCTCGATATCTCGGGCGCAGTGTGGCGCTATGATCCGAAAGACGATCCGACCGACCACCCCTTTGAACAAGGTGGCAAGCTCTATCGGCTCATGAAAGAAGACAAAAAGAAACTTCTGATTGAGAACACGGCGCGGGCGATGAATGGCGTTCGCGAGAACATCAAGTATCGGCACGCCACCCATTGTTATCTTGCGGATAAAGACTATGGGGAACGGATCACCAAAGCCTTAGGTCTCGACCTAAAGCAAGTGATCGCCTATAGCAAACTCAGCAACAAAGAACTCAACATCCAAACCGCTGACAAATAATCGAATTCCCCCGAAACGGTCACCCGTTCTCGGGGGTTTTCTTTTGCTTTTTTCTGAGCGTTTTGCTAGGCGATTATCCGCTCTTCCAATAAAGTATTAAGGCAAAAGCGTTAATGAGATAGAAGGGGAACCCGTCTTATGAAACCGAAATTCCACTTGAACCAATTCCTCCGCTTTCTCATTCAAATTCTTTGCTTTTTCTTATTGCCAGGGCTTTTTGCCGCGGCCTTTTATGGGATCGAAGTTTTCATTCAAGGTTTGCTCGCGGGTAACCTCGCCTCGGTTTGGATCGCTTTGTTCCCGACGGTGGCCCTCATTCTAGTCAGCGCCCTCATTGGTCGGTACTTCTGCGGCTATATGTGCGCGTTTGGCACTCTCCAAGATGGCTTGAGTTTTCTCGGACATAACGTTTTTCATCTCAAGACCAAAATCCCGGAGAAGCTCGATGCGGTCTTAAAGTATCTGAAGTTTTTTGTTTTGGCTTTCTTAGTGATTTCCTTCTTCTTTACTCCCGATATCTTAGGAGGCTTTTCTCCTTGGTCGGCCTTCGGGGCGATCTTCACGATCCCGACCGATTTTGCTTCGGCTTTCACCACCTTACTTCCCGGCACGATCTTCTTAGGGGCCCTTATGGTCCTAGCCTTCTTCTTCGACCGGTTCTTCTGCCGTTATCTCTGCCCTTTAGGTGCGATTTTCTCCGTGGTCTCAAGACTCCGTTTCGGCAAGATCAAAAAGGAACGTTCCGGCTGCGGAAGTTGCCACATCTGTACGAATGCTTGTCCGATGGGAATTGAACTCTATAAATACGATGTCGTGAAAAGCGGCGAATGTATTAACTGCATGAACTGCGTTTCCGCTTGTCCAAGGAAGAATCCGGTCTATCCGCCCTTTTCGAAGAAGACGCGGCTCTGGGCTGCTTCGGTGGTTGCTATCTCCTTAGTTGGCCTTTACTACGTCGGCAACCTCGGGGCGAGCCAACTCTATGCCGATTCGTTTGCGACTTCCTTAGGGGTGACGAGGAGCACTTACTATAAAGACGGCACCTATACGGGAACCGGAAATGGCTACCGTGGCACCATCACGCTCAGCGTGACCATTAGCGGAGGCAAGATCACCGATATCGAAACGATTTCGGAATCGGACAATAGCCAATATGATCGGGCTTTCTCGACGATCGTGAGTGAAATCATCAGCACTCAGAGCAGCAATGTTTCGACCGTTTCCGGTTGCACGTATTCTTCCAATGGTATTAAGGAAGCGGTGGCTGATGCCTTAAGCCAAGCCCTCACCGTGAGTTCGACTTCTTCCAGTGCGACGGTCACCTCTTCGAGCGTGACGTCTTCCTCCAGTTCCTCCAGTTCTTCCAGTTCTTCCAGTTCCTCCAGTTCTTCTAGCAGCGTGACTTCGTCCGCTTCGGCCTATAAGGATGGTACCTATCAAGGCAGTGGCTCCGGGTATCGGGGCACCATCACGCTGAGCGTGACCATTAGCGGAGGCAAGATCACTTCGATTAGCCAAGTCTCCGTGAGCGGGAACGATCGGATTAACCGCTGCTACGACACGATGGTGAGCCGGATAATCTCAGCCCAAAATAGTAACGTCTCGACCGTCTCCGGCTGCACGTATTCTTCCAATGGAATTAAAGCGGCGGTGGCGGCAGCGTTAGCAAAGGCGGCCGCATGAGCGAAGCTAAAGAAACAATCACCTTCCGGTCCTGCGGGACGATCTGCTCGATTTTGGCATTTGGTCCGGAGGCCAAAACGGCCTTAGCCAAAGCGAAAGCCCGAGTAGAAGAAATCGATGAAAGGATGTCCGCGTTTCGGTCCGATTCTTATCTTAGCCAAATAAGCCGTAACGCGGGGAAATCTCCGGTAAAAATCCCTGCCGATCTCTTCGCGGTTTTAAAGGCTTCGATCGAATTAGGCACCGAAAGCCAGGGGGCTTTTGATATCTCGTGCCGCCCTCTTAGTGCATTATGGGCGTTCGACCAAGTGAAAACGACCGTTCCTTTTGGCTATCAAATCGAAGAGGCGCTAAAAAGAACGGGCCTGCACCATCTCCATCTGGATGAACAAACAATGACCGCCTATCTTGATACGGCTGGAATGGCCTTGGATCTTGGCGGCATTGCCAAAGGCTACGCCGCGGACGAAGCCAAAAGGATTCTCATTGAAAATGGCATCAATTCCGCCCTCATTAATCTCGGTGGAAACGTCTTAGGACTCGGTTCTCTTTCCGATAGTTTGCCTTGGCGGGTCGGCGTCCGAAATCCGCTATCGCTTGAAGGGACCTATTTCACGGTTCTTGAGATTCACGAAGAGACGGTGGTGACTTCGGGAGTGGATGAACAGTTCTTTATCGAAAAAGGAAAACGCTATCACCATATTCTTGATCCGAGGACCGGATATCCGGCGGATACCCATCTTCTTTCGGTCACCATAATCGGAGATTCTTCGATGATCGCCGATGGCTTAGCGACCGCTTGCTTCGTTCTGGGGATTAAAGAGGCTCTACCCTTATTAGAGAAACGGGGTTATCGGGGTATCTTCGTTCAAGATAACGGGGCCGTGTATGCGAATTTCCCGATGGAACAGCAATCCATCGTTAGTTAACGACTAAAAAAGAACTTCAGGTTTCACCCCGAAGTTCTTTTGCTTTTTAGAAGATGAGTTTTTGGGTCACCGCATCGAAGAGGTGAATCTTGTCTTCGTTGAAGGCGAGCTGGATCGAATCGCCATTCTTGAGCAGCGAGACGGCGGGGACCTTCGCGATGCAATCGTTCTTGTTGAAGAGGAAGTGAAGATAATATTCGGCTCCGAGCAGTTCCGCCACATCGATCTTGGCTAAGAAAGGGGCGACCACGTGGCTACGTTTTTCTTCGGGGGTGACAATATCTTCTGGCCGAATCCCAAAGAGAACTTTGGCGTCTTTCGTTTTTAAGATGGCTTCATTGCGAACGATGTCATCCTTCAGGATTTTGACCGATTCGTTAAAGGTCGGGTCATCGATCTCTCGGTTGCCTTTCTTAATCTTGGCGGGCCCATTCTTCTCCAAAGTCGCGAGCGCACTCTTTTGAGTTGCTAAGAGGTTGTGGTAGTAATCCTGATAAGCTTTCTGCTGAGCGGGATTAAGCGCAAACTTAACCGCGCCAATGCTCAGTTCGCCGCTCGAATAAGTGGCGTTAGCAATATTCATGGTCGGCGATCCGATGAAGGTCGCAACGAAGACGTTCGCGGGCTTATCGTAAACTTCGCGGGGAGTCCCAACTTGTTGGACCTTGCCTAACTTCATGATGACGATACGATCGGCCATCGTCATCGCCTCGGTCTGATCGTGAGTGACATAGATCATCGTGTTCTGGATTTCGTCATGGAGTTTGACGAGTTCGCTGCGCATCTGAACCCGGAGTTTAGCATCGAGGTTGCTGAGTGGCTCATCGAGCAGGAAAACCTGGGCGTGATGGACCAAAGCTCGCCCTAAGGCGACCCGTTGGCATTGGCCACCGGAGAGTTGAGTCGGTTTCCGTTTCAAGTATTCTTCGATTTGAAGATCTTTGGCGGCTTGGTGGATTCGTGCGTCGAGTTCTTGGTGGGTCAGTTTCCGTAAGACTTCTTTGCCGGTCGGCTTACCTTCTTTATCGAGTTCCGGCAGCTTGAACTTCATGCTTTCGATTCCGAAAGAGAGGTTCTGATAGACACTTAAATGCGGATAGAGGGCGTAGCTTTGGAAGACCATGGCCACTCCGCGGTCCTTCGGCTCGAGCTTATTGGCCCATTTGCCGTCGATATAAAGATCGCCTGAAGTTAAATCTTCGAGGCCGGCGAGCATCCGTAACGTCGTGGACTTGCCACAGCCGGACGGCCCAACCAAAACGATGAATTCTTTCTCTTTGATATCGAGGTTGAAGTCGTAAACGGCTTGGACCCGATTGCTATAGATCTTGTTAACGTGTTGAAGCGAAACGAAAGCGTCTTTGGGCGCGACATGCTCGTCTTTTTCGTGGCTCTTGGCGTAGAGGTTGGTCGCCTTATAGATCGCCTCGCGGCGTTTTAAGTCCTCTTCTTCAGCGGCTAAATCAGCCTTCTCTTGGGCTTTTTTAGCTTTCTTTTCCGCCCGATAAGCGGCGAGCTCTTCGTCGCTATAGGCTGTGCCGTCCTTGTGCTTTTTACGGAAGAAGTTATCGAGTACGCTCATAAAAGGCCTCCCCTTTATTTTACTGGAATTCGTACATCCGGACATAGTCGACTTGCATCGTCGCTGAGGTGAAGCTCGTATCCGGGGCGGTATGAGCCGAATCGAAATTGCCTCCGATCGCGAGGTTAAGAATCACATAGAAATCCTTGTTGAAGGGGAAATCATCGTCGCTGGTGTAGGTCTTGCCGCCATCGGGGTGCCAGGTTCTTTTCGGAACGGTGAGTTTCACATGGTTATCGACATAGAAGTTAAAGGATTCTTCATCCCACTCGACATAGTAGATGTGCCAGTCTTCAATCGTTCCTTCGTTCTGACGTTGGCTGAAGCCATAGGAGCCGGCTTCATAGACATGGTCGCCATTGGAATTGCAATGGTGCAAAGCCGAACTGGTGGTATAGGCATCGCTGCCTTTGTTCTCCATGATGTCGATTTCGCCGCTATAAGGCCAGTAGACGTTATTCTCTGGCATCATCCAGAAGGCGGGCCACATCGCATTTTGAGCGTCGAGCTTAATCCGAGCTTCGATTCGACCGTAGGTGGTATAAGCCTTCTTCGCGGTCGTGATCCGGCTCGAGGTGTAATGCATATTGCCGTACTCTTCTTTTTTCGCGGCGATCGAAAGGACCCCATCGGCGACGGTCGCGTTTTTATTGGTGTAATATTCGAGCTCGTTATTGCCCCAGCCGGAACCCCCGATTTCGTAATTCCAATAATTGGAATCGAGTTCATCTCCTTCAAATTCGTCATTCCAAAGGAGCTTATAGCCCGGCAGGTCGGCCGAATTGGAAGAAGTAGGAGTCACGCTGGTGTTCCCGGGATTCGAGGTTGTCCCCGCTGAGGTGACTCCGCTCACCACGGAAGAAAGACTTTCGCCGCAAGCGGTTAACGTTAAGGCTAAGAAAGGAAGAATCAACAGGCTCTCTTTTTTCATTGGACGTAAATCCTCACATAGTCCACGGCCATGTCGGCCGAGGTGAACGTATCGGGTGGATAGGTGTAGTTATCAAATTGTCCGCCAACGGCTAAGTTCAAAATGATATGGAATCCCGCGTTAAAGGGGGCGCCATCGTTGCTGCCATAGCCCGAATTCCAAGTGGATTCCGGAACATAAAGGTGGTTCACTCCATCGACATAGAACCAAATTCCGGCATTGGTCCAAAGGCAAGAATAGACATGCCAATTGGCAATCGAATCCAAGGTATGGGTGCTGGTTTGATAGGTATGGGAATAACTCGCGGTTCCCTCCGAGGAGTAATGGAGGGCGCTCGAGCTTTGATTGGTAATCCGGCCTTTAGCCTCCATGATGTCGATTTCACCCGAAATCGGCCACCAATACTGATTCAGGTAGTTGCTCTCAGGCAACATCCAGAACGCCGGCCAGAGACCTTGAACGGTCGGAAGTTTGATCTTGGCTTCGACATAACCATAGGTCGTTGAAACCTTCTGATAGGTCCGGATCCGGGTCGAAGTATAGTTGTAATTCCCCATCGTTTGCTTCTTAGCGGAGATGGTGAGTTGGCCATTGCTGACCGCGTCATTGCTATTGGTGTAGTATTCGCCTTCGCTGTTGCCCCAACCCGCCCCGGCCCCGGTATCGGAACCATCGCCGATCTGGTAGGACCAGTTACTCGTATTCAAAGAGGTGCCTTCAAATTCATCGCTCCAACTGAGGTGATATCCATCGGGGACATAACCGGAACCTTGACTCGAGGACGAGGAGACAACACTTGAACTCTTCGCGGAGGAAGAGGAACTGGACGAGGAACTGCTGGAGGACTTGGAAGAGGAAGAACTGCTCGAAGGAGAACTGCTGGTCTGACTCGACGTCGCGGCCGAAGAAGTCGGCTGCTGCTCCGAAGTCGTTTGGGGTTTCTCGGAAGTCATTTCTTCGCTCGACGAACTCACGGGGTCGCTATTTTCGGAGATGATGGTTGGCTCGGAGCTTTCAGCGGGGTCACTCGAAGCTTGGTGGGAGGTGAGATCGAGTGAAAAACTGCAGGACGAAAGAACTAAGCTGGCGAAGCTACAAACAAATAAAGGGCCGAAAGCGCGTTTCATCGGCTCACCTCAACATCGATGGCCGTGATGACGCCAGAACGGATCTGCTCGGCTAATTCGCCTTCAACGGTCTCATAACGTTTCCCGTTAATGACATAGATGAGTTTGACCCCATCATAGCAATTGAGCAGGTCGGGGTTATGGTAGGTGATCTTGGTCTTGCTGAAGAGTAAGAACGAAGCTTCGCCGTTTTGATCGAAGAATTCCTTTGAAAGTTTAGGATCGAGATGGAAGGCGAGTTTCCCTTTTTCGACACTATAGAGGTGTTCCCCTAAGAACATGATGGTGAGGATATTAAGGAATTCGGCGTTGGCACCGGTTAGCCGCGCGAAATAACCGCGACCCCATTGCTTCTTATCCGGATTGCAGGTCGGGACGACGAAGGAAGAGGCTTCGGCCGGATCGCGCCCATAGACCATCGGGTCCATGAAGACCACGAAGTTGGTTTTGATTTCTTGGTAGAATTCGGGGTAGAAGCCGGCTTTCAGTAAGCCGAGCATGTACTTGTAGGACATGTGCAAGAAGTTGCATTCCCGTTCGAGCCAGCCTTTGGTGAAGGCGTGGACCCGCCCGATTTCAAAGGGGGCGTCATCGAGGGAGGCACAGGTTTTGTAGAAGTGGAGTTTGTGATCGTAGAGATCACTGGCTTTTATCGCTTCGTAGTCTTGGAGAGACATCACAGATTGGCCTAATTTCATCGCGCGAGCCGAGGCTTCAAGGAAGGGCGGGATGTTCCGCATCTTGAAGGAAGTCGCGAGCACCGTCGGATAACCTAAGGCGTTGATGTGGTTCGTCTTTTCGTACGAAGTGACATCGTAAATGAGATAGGAGGGGATGATGCCCTTTCCGATCTCGCGGGCTTTCTTAAGGCCTTCCGTGAGGACGCCTTGGAACTCGCCCAGTAAGGGCAAGATGTCCCTAATCGCAATCTCAACGTATTCGCCAGAAGCGTGTTCCTTATCGCAAAGGCGAAGGGCTTCGCGTAACGCCGTGGCCTTGTCCCAATATTGGAAGGAGGTCAGTTTGCCCGTCTTTAATCCGGCCAGGTCATCTTGTAACCCAAAGAAGAGATTCGCTTGTTCTTTTAAGAAGGCGATCTTCTCGTCTTTGAAGGGGGCGAGATGGTCTTTGGCGTAATTGACTAAACGGAGGAGCTCGACCGTCTCAGAAAGGCCGCTGGAGAAGAGACCAGGCAAACCGTTCATCGCGTCGTTCCAACCGGGTTTCTCGCATTCCATTTCGATACCGATTTGCTCGGAGTCGAGGGTCGAGAACTTCACCAAAATCAAATTGATGATCTTCCCAGCGAGGTTGGTTTCAACTTTTTGACCTTTGACATCAGTGAGCCAATAGGTCTTCCCGATATCGTAGCCTCGGGATTCGCAATCCTTCTTTAAGGCCTTCAGATCGATCGCGCCATATTGACGGATTTTGCCATCGGGGAGCAAACAATACTTCTCGCGGCGAGGATTGACATAGACCGGCGAATAGAAATAGCCGTATTTCGGTCCGAAGAAGAGTTCCTTCTCCTGATCGGGATAGACCGAAGAATAGTTCTCCAATAGATCGACGTTATAGGTCCAGTGGTCGACCCAATAGCCTTCGGCGAAGTTCGCTTCGATTTCTTGATGGCAAACCCCGAGGATTTTGGCAAAAAACTTATCGACTTCTTGATCGCTTAAGCCGCATTCATCCTTGATGTAGGTGTACATTGCGGAAGGCTCAAAGGCTTGGACCAATTCGCGGACGGTTTCCCGGTTGGCGGGTTTTAAGTCCGCTAAGAAAGAAAGGTCGGCCCCTTGATTCAAATGGAAGGCTTCCGGCTTCACGTTGAGCGGGTTTTGGCCATCGACTTGGATCAGGTTGAAGAAAAGTTTGACGTTATAGTCTTTCACGAACGGATGGAAATAAAGATCGCTCCGCCGGTTCTGGTTGACGTCGCGGAAGTTGCCCGGGCCCGACGAATAGTAACGCGAGGGGATCTGGAAGGAGTTGTAGTCCCGTTCCATATCACCATGTTTGCGGCCATAGACGTAATAGACTTCACCGCCATCGGCGTTATTGAGCAGCGTGGGGAAGCCCCCACGGAGGTTGTTATCGAGATAGCTTTGTTTCACATATTTGTCGAAAAGCGGATTTCCGGTCTTCACGGTTGCCGGAGCGACTAAGCGTTCGAGCAGATCCGCGGTTTGTTGGATCATCTGATTGACCGAGGCTAACGAAATCTCGTTCATCGCCTCGAGGTAACGCTTCTCATCGGTGAAGGAACCGTAGATTTCGCAAACGGTATAGCTTTCGCCCGGTTTCAAGGTCTTCTCGAAACTCGTGAAGGCGCAGGGGAGTTTGTTCTCGGTCTGCTGGTCGGCTTTTTCGAAGCTGGCGTAATCGTGGTCTTCGAATGGCTTGACAGTCAAAAGACTGAGATCCTCGCCAAAGACGTTATAGGGATCGACGATGCAGTTCAACTTTTTGCCATTCTGATCGACCGCGACGAAGCCGTTACCATCGACCGCTTCCTGCACGACCGAATTATCGCCGGTCGAGGTTTTGAATTTGACGAAGGGGGTACGCTCTTTTAAGCCCGAAACGACACAATAAGCCGCCATCAAAGAAACCAGTTCCTTGTAGCAGATATTGCTTAAGCCGAGCGGGAAGAAAATCGGTAAGCCATCGACGACATCCCACTGGGCTTCTTTCTTGCTGGTGTTGGTGTAGGTGACTTTCCGGATCAAAGCGGGATAGGTCTTATGGCTCACCGAGCTATAGACGATCTCCACTTTGTAGTCGGGACCTGCTTCGACGATGCTGAAATCGGCCATGCCGATATTCATCTGCTGTAAGACGTCATCAGAGTTAAAGAATGGGGTCACGAGTTTGCCGTTGATCTTGATGAAGGTTCGGAAACTCTTGATCTTGATGTTTTGGTAGGCGAGGTTTGCCGAGTCAAAAGGGGTGATGGGGGTGTCACGCGAAGTGACGCCAAATCCTCCCATGCACTCTCCGACGTTCGCGTAGAAAGCCCATAGGGGTTTTCCATCGGTGCCGGCGACGGCGGGTAGAAACGAGGCAAATGTTTTCGCTTTTTGGAAATCGTCAATGATGAAGCGATTTCCGTCTTGAGTGTATTTAACCATGATGATGTCTTCCTTAAATAAGGAGGCCGGGGGCCAATCTAAGGCCCCCGTGCCTTGAAGCTTCAACGGATGAGAAACAAATTAGGCCACGTAAGCGTATTGGGAAATCAAGGACGGCACTTTGCCATCTTCGATCGACCAAATCGACTGATCGAAGGCACTATACTTCGACGCAACCTTCATATCGAAAGCGGAGAGAATCTGATCGTCGGTCAAGGCGCCCATATCACTCTCGCCCGAGGTCGATTTATTGACCGCGAGGTGGGTCTGTCCGAAGTAGATGTCACGAGCGGTGCCATCCATCGGAGTGATCTGGAACTTTTGGGCGACGCAGTTGGCAACCGTGCCCCAGCATTTGCCAACGAAGGCGTATTGGCCATCGCTGTTAGAGCTGTTGCTGTCGGTCGTCTTGGTGGTACCATCGGCTTTCACCTTATCGACACCGCACTGTTTCCACCACGGATTGTCATTTTGCGCGGGGGAACCATGGTCCCAACCGTTGCCGGTTTTGCCTTTGTAGTCGTCATTCCAGTCGAGATAGATCCCGGCTTTTTCAACGGTGACGCCCCCAAAAGAGGCGCCAGAAGTTGCGCCAAGAATCTGACTGGTGCATTGGCAGATCACGTTGCTGACGTTGCCGGTTCCGGCGACAATGCCGAACGCCCCGCCCATGTTGCAGTCATCATCGTAGAAGTGGGTGCCCATTTCGACCGAGCACGAAGAATCGATGAAGCAGTTCTCGACGGTGCCCATGCAGTTGCCAGCGATGACGCCGCAGATGGTGCGACCCCGGACTTTGATGCCCGAGAAGTTGACGTTGCGGACGACGCCGGAGGAACCAATGGTCTGGAAGAGGCCCACGTTATCGCCATTCACATGGCCTTCGTGAGTGAACTTATAGGTACCAGTATTATTATAGACATTGTAGTTAGAAGCGGTGGTATCCGACCAATAAACTTTCGCGTTTTTGATCGTGTGGCCATTGCCTTCCAAAATGCCATGGAAATAGGCGTTTTTGGTCGAGGTTTCGGTGATGTACCAGCCTAAGGGCTCGAAGTTCGCGATCGAGGAGAGGTCGATATCATTGCCTAAGATGTAGGTGCCTTGTAAGGAAGTGGCATCGGTGTTGATCGCTTGGAATTCGTCGGCGGTCGTGATGACTTTGGTGCAGACCAGAGCGCTCACCTTGACCGTACTATCCCCAACGACCGAGATGCTCTTTTCACCGATCGCGAGCTGGCTAAGGAAGCCTCCGCCCAGAGTCAATACTCCGTCAGCGTAGCTATATTGGCCCGCTTCGGCCTTAATCCGGCCGCAGGCGATGCTTTGAATGTTTCCTTTGACTTCGACTTTGACCGAAATCGAATCGGTCGCGCCCTGGTTCAGATAGATTTTGCCATTGGCAAAGACGTCTTTGGCCGGAGCGACGCTGCCCGCTGAAGTGGTAGCAGCGGATGTGGCCCCCGAGGTCGCGCCCGAGGTCGTGCCCGGAACCGAGCTGGAATTATTGCCACAAGAGGCGAGGAGTCCCGTCGCGAGCAGAAGTGCGGCGAGAGATAAGACTTTTTTGTTCTTCATTTTTGAAGTTTCCTTTCCCTGATCGGAAGGCCCCTAAAGGAGTTCAGGAGCCTTCCGCTAGGATTAAAATCGAATCGAAACGAATTAGGCTGCGACTTCGACAATCGCAAAGTTGGTGATTTCGAAATCAACCGTGACCGAAGCGGCGATCTTGCCAAGTTCAAAGGTGAGCTTAGCAGCGCTGGTGAGCGAACCGCCACTGAACGGCATCGAAATGCTTTCCCAAGCGGTCACAACGTCGAGCGAGAGGGCGGAGCCGATGGTTTTTCCGTCATAGATCTGAACATCGGCGCCGGCGCCATTGATCTTGTAGTCGAAGTTGATCTTATAGTTCTTGCCCGATTCGCCTGCCGGGAGTTTGCTGAAGTTGACTTGGATCACCCAAGCATCGCCCGAGCCCCAGCCTGCAAAGCCGGAGAAGACTTGCTGGCCTTCACTGCCCCGAGAGATATTAGCGGCCGGGATAACGTTCCCCGTTTCCGCAGTATTCATATAGGTGTCGGTCGCAGCCGTGCCAAGTTTGGCATAGAGAGTGAGATCGGCGGTAACGGCCGTCGTCAGATCGTAGGCTTTGGTTAACGCCGCATCGGTGTACCAACCAATGGCAGTGTTGCCATAGGGGTAAGCGAGAGTGCTCGGGACCACAACGGCTTGTCCGGAGACCACACTGGCGGTTCCTAAAGTGGAAGTGCCATTCATGAAGGTAACCGTCTTGGCCGAAGAAGCATCGCCGAATTTGGCCGTCCAAGTATGGGCCGCGTCAATCGCGAGATCGGCAGTCCATTTGGTATCGCCATCGTACCAGCCATCGAAGACCTTGCCGGTCGCCGGGGTCGGATCGGCCGGAGCCGCAACCGTTTTGCCCGAACGAACCTGAATGGTCTTCAAGGCTTCGTTGCCATTAACAAAGTTGTTGGCGTAGTAGACGTTCGTCGCCGAGTTGTCTTTGATCGAATTGACGGTCATTTGGAAGCTCTTGCCCGCGAGGACGCCTGTTCCATCGATTCCCAATTGAATGCTGACGGTGTCACCTGCGCCTTGAGCGATCGTGACCTTGTAATCTAAGGCGGTCGCAGCCGCTAAGGTAACTTTGGCACCGTTCACGGTAATTCCACCGGCGACATCACTGGTGAAACTGAAGTCAAAGGCGTAAGAATCGTTAAGCTCCGCGTAAGGAAGCTTGTAGAAGATCTGAACGCCGTACCAATTGCCGGTGCTGGTGTAGGTCAAGCTAAAAGTGCGTTCCGAAACGCTGGCTGCACTGACGGTACCGCCATCGCCGGCCCAATAAACCATCTTGCCTGTTCCTTCGGCCCCTTGGCCAGTCGGACCAGTGAAGGTTCCGTCGAAATAGAAGAGGTCAGCCGATTGAACTGGGGCGACCGAAGTGCTGCTCGGTTCCGAACTTGCCGGTTCCGAACTTGTCGGAGTGGAAGTGGCGGGTTCCGAAGTGCTCGGAACGGAAGTCGCCGGTTCGGAACTGCTTTGCGAAGCAGCCGGAACCGATGTGGTTCCTTTTGAGGATGTAGCGGCACTGGACGTGCCCGCTGAAGAAGTGCTCGGAGCGACGCTTGTCGCGGCCGACTTCGAGGAAGTGCTATTGCCGCAAGCGGCAAGAGCGAGGGTGGTGGCAGCTAGGACGAAGAGCCCTAACTTTTTCGTTGTCATAGTTTGTTTCCTCCTTTCAATTTTTGGAAACAATTTTTATAACCAGGTTCCCTAAAACCTGAATTATCCTTTTAATCCGCCAACGGCGGTGTTCTCCATGATCGTCTTGTTGAAGAGGATGAAGATGAGAACGATCGGAAGCATCGTGAGGATGATGGTCGCGAAGAATAACGGATACATTTGCTTCGTTTCCACCATGGTCGATTGCAGGATGTAGATACCATAGGCAATGGTCGGTTGATTCGGGAGATAGATGGATGGGGTGAGATAGTCGTTCCATAGACCGATGAGGGTCAAAATCGTAACGGCGACCATCGGGCCTTTCGCCATCGGAAGAACAATCTGAAGGAAGATCCGGAAGTCACTGGCTCCATCGATTTTCGCCGCCTCAACATAAGTCCAGCTGAGGTTCTTGAAGAAGGAATAAAGGAGCAAGAAGTTGGTCCCAAAGCCTCCGGAGTAGAGGAAGATGCAACCGATGGCGGTGCCATCAAGATGGAGAGCTTGCATCAGCTGAATCTGAGAAGGAAGGGCTCCAACGATCGGGACGATGAGCGAGAAGATCACGACCCCGAAGATGATGCCGCGACCCGGGAATTTGTATTTGGCGACGACCCAGGCGGCACAAGAGCTCGTAATGACGGTGGCGATCGTGCCTCCGCCGGCGACGAGGACCGACATCCCTAACATCTGGAAGAGATTGTAGTTATGAGTCGAAGCATCGCTGAAGGTGAAAGCCTGTGCGAAGTTGCTCCAGTTCCATGAGGTCGGCCACGCCATCGTATCCGCGTTAAATTCCGCGGTGGTTTTGAAGGCGTTATAGAGGACCCAGACGAACGGGAAGATGAAGGTGATCGAGAAGATGACGAAGATGACCGCCATGATGACGAAGAGAACTTTTTCGCCACCGTGCCGTTTATATAAGGTATCGTGCTTGCGCTCGTAGACGCCTTGCCGGGATTCCTCTCGCTTGCTGCGGAATGCTTTTTTGATGCTATATCCTAAGTCCATAGATCAGAACCCCACATTCTTGAAGCACTTATTGAGGCCCCAACGAACCGTGCAGATAATCGGCGCACCAATGAGCGAGCAGACTAAGCCAATCGTGGCCGGGGCTTGGAGCCCGGAGCCGCGCGATGCGTTATAGATGTAGAGCCCGATCGTCTTGGTCGAGTTATCGACCGCGGTGAGGAAGAAGGGCTGGAAGGTGACGTTGAAGACACTCATCATCCCGAAGATGAACAAGGTGGTTACCGTCGGCCAGGTGAGCGGAATGATGATCCGGAAGAACTCTTTGAAAGGGTTGACGCCGTCCATCTTGCAAGACTCGAGGATGTCCCGGGGAATCCGCGACATGCCAGCCGTGAGCAAGATGACGTCGTAACCGATGCCAGCCCAAATGCAGAAGAGCCAGACCATCCAACGTTTCGAGCTATCGAGAACAAAGAGGTTCTGGAAGAAGGAACCGTAGTTCACGTGCATCGAGTCGAGGATGCCAGAGATGAGACCTCCTTGGTTAAAGGAGTACTTATAGACCATGCAGAGGATGAATAAGGGAAGGATCGAGGGGATGAAGAAGATCACCTTGTAGAAGGTGTTGCCCCAGATCTTTTTGAAGACGAAGTAGGAGAAGAACATCGCGATCGGGAGGGTGACTAAACAACTCACGACGAAGTAGACGAGGGAGTTCGGATAGATCGGCTTCACCGTATCGTCGTTCGCCATGCCTTGGAAGACATTGATGAAGTTTTTGAATAAGGTCGAGAAGAAAGTCGAACTATCGCCATGCCAAGTCGTCATGACGTAGACGAGCTTCCCTTTGACCGGGGTTTGGAAGGTCAAAAGAATCGAGTTGATGTTGACGCCGAACCACATGAGACAGAAGTGAGCGACCGGATAGAGCAGCATCAAAATGATGAAGACGTACATCGCAACATGGTTGGCTTTGCGATGATGGACCGGTTCCGGCTTTTTAGCTGGGACCGCTCGGGGTTTACTTGAAGTGATGGTGCTCGTCATAGCGATCCTTTTTCGAAAGGGTCCTTAGTCCGAGAGACCAGCGTTATCGAGCCAGCCTTGCCAGCCTTTCTTGGCGGTGTTGTACATCGTCGGTCCAATGATCGCGCTGGTATAAGAAGCCGGAGTGGCGCAGGCTTTGGTGTAGTAGTAAGTATTGCCGATCCACGGCATCACCACGTCGACGTTCCAAACGGTGATCGGGTTCATCGAGACGAGGTTGATGTTGGTGTCGGAAAGCTTCTGATGGATCGATTTAGTGAAGGTGTCGGTCGCTTCGATGTCGGTGAGGTCGATGTCGCTATAGTCAAAGGCAAGGAAGGCGCCTTTGGCATCTTTCACGAAGGTCTTGCAGCCATCGGCGGTCGCCATATAGGCGAGGAACTGCTTGGCTAAATCTTGGTTCGCACTCTTGGCCGGAATTATCATCGAATCGCCAAAGCCGACCATGTAGTTCATATATTGAGAAGAAGCGGTGGCTTTCGGAGTCTTCATCATCGCGATGTCAAAATCGAGCTTGCCACCATTGGTGCTTTCGAGTTCGTATTTGGCCCACTCGGCGTAAGGAATCATCGCAGCCTTGCCGGCGTTGAAGTTGCTCTGGGCAGTGCCAAGGCTATCGGAATAGGACGAAGAAATGGAGTTCGCCGATTTGTTGCCGATCAAATTCCACCACATATCGTAGGCTTGGAGGAACTCTTTGTAGTAGGAGTCCGGGTTGTACATTTCGTAGCCATCTTTATACTTGCCATCCGGTCCCTTGTAGGCTTTGATCGTGTTGATCTTGTCGGTGCCAGCTAATTCAGCCCACCACTCATACATCGGGTAGTCCCAATAGTATTGACGGCCGGCTCCGCTCCAGGCGAAGGGTTTCACATATTCCCGGTCGCCGCAAGAGATCTTGGCAGCGTTAATGGTGTCGCAAAGAGTGACGAGCTCGTCATAGGTGGTCGGAACACTCCAACCATTATCGGCGAACATCTTCATGTTATAGACAAAGCCACCGGCGCCTTGGGTGTAGCAGGCTTTGTAGTAGTGGGAGGTACCATCGGAACCTTCCGCTTTCGAAATATCGGCCGCGCCCGCAACGAGGCGATCGGCAAAGGTCTTATCGGTAAAGCCATCAATCTTGGTGGTATAGAGGTCGTCCATCGGGGCGAGATAGCCTTGGGCGGCGTAGCTCATCCAGTTGATACCATGGCTCATGTAGAGATCGTAGTCGGTTCCATTCTTAAGATCGGATTCGAGACGATCGAGCAAGGTGGTTGAGACGTCGGTATGGACGGCGATTCCGGTTTTGGCGGTGAATTCTGTCGCCATGTTGTTGAGCCAGGTTTTGCCATAGCCGCCATCGTAAGCCATGATCCAAAGTTCACGGCCGGCTGGGCTCTTCGAAGTGGTGGCACCACTGGTATTTCCCGCATTGGAAGTGTTGGTGTCACCGCCGCACGAGGCGAGTAAAGTGACACAGCTGAGACTGAGGACGACTCCGGCTAGGATCCGCTTTGACTTTGTCATAATGATTTCCCTTCTAGGAAGCCATTTTAAGAAATCGGTTTCCTAAAACTTTAACTCCATTATATTTTCAAAAAATTGGTTCGTCAACGAGATTTGGAAAGCGCTTACAACATTTTACGATTCAACCTTGATAAAGTCGGCTTACTATGCTAGATTTTTAAAAAGGAAATCGGTTTCACTGAAAGGCCCTTTTATGAAAGTAAACACCAAAAAGTTCGTTACGTTTCTTCTTCCAACCCTCATGAGCAGTCTTGTTTTGGCCGGATGTGGCGAAAGCGGCAGTAGCGTCATCCCCTCAAGTAGCAATCCTGGATCCTCATCAAGCAACTCCGCGGCCACTTCCAAAGTGGAACCCGTCCCCTTTAACGGAACTGATTACTATGACAAAATCGCCGAGCGGGTCGGCTACCAAGCCAATAGCGAATACAGTTTTGATGAGAAACTGAGCAGCGGTTCCTTAAACGATGACCTCTTCTGGGTGATCGATGGTTATTGGGATGCCGGTGGCACCACCAATTGGCATAATGGCGTGCGCGCCCGTAACCTTCGCTATGTGAAAAACGGGAATGAGACTTATCTCGGAATCAAAGCGAGAGGTTCTTACTGCCAAGATGCCGACATGGTGAAGAATTCATCCGGTCATATCAAACCCGAAGGGGCTTGCATCATGACCAAGGCGTTCTTAAAGCCGGGCCGTTTTGAAATCAACATGGCGACGATGCCGCGCGAAGGCGCTGTTACCGCGATGTGGACCTATTATTCGAAGACCGGAAGCGAAGCCACTTCGCAGAATGAGATCGATATCGAACTCGGTGGCAATGCCCAATACGATCACGAATGGACCACGACCTGGACCACTCATACCGATAAGGAAACCGATTCGGTTGATGTCTCGAAGATCGCCTATCTGAACGATGGCAAATTCCATAAGTACAGTTTCGACTGGTACGTCGACTATAACGGAACCGGGGAGAAACGGGTCGATTGGTTCGTCGATGGGATTCTTATTAAGTCCATTTCGGGAACCTGTGTCCCCGAGATGATGATGCCGCTTTGGATCGGTTTATGGTGCCCTTCTTGGGCCGGCAATCCCTACTTTGATTACGACTACATGCTGATCAAAGAAATCGCCTACACCGAATTCGACGAAAACAGCCAAGGGATCGACGATATCCGGGTGACGAATCCGGCCTATACCCACACCAATCCCTCGGCCTCTTCCATCGCGGAAGAACCCTACGCGAATACCCAAAACATCAATAAGATTGCGAACGGCTCTTTCGAGAGTCTCAACACCTGCGTCACTGATGGATCCTACTTTGGTTGGAACCGAGAAGATGCAAGCAAAGGGACTACGACCTTAAGCGACGAACATAGCGAAGGCTCCCATAGCTATGAACTCACGGCCTCTTCGACTTCGACCGCAGAATACCATGGCGAATATCTTGATAACAAGATCACGCTCACTTATCCGGGCTACCAATACGATTATTCCTTTGACGCCAAATTACTGACCGCGGCCAGCAAAGGCAGCATCGAAATTCGCTATAAAGATAAGAACGGTACGACCAAGAAGACCGAAACGAAGACGATTAGCGGAACGGATTGGGCCACCTATAGCGGCACCGTCACGATCCCCTCGGGTTGCGCTCAACTTCAATTCACCCTCACGGCGGAGGATGGGAGCGTCCTCTACGACAACGGATCGGTGAAGTTCAAAGTCGCCGCGTAACGAGCAAAGGAAAAGAGCAAGAACGGGAATGCGTTCTTGCTCTTTTTTTAGGCCGAGAGAAAAGAAAAGACACCTCAGGGTAAGGGACCTGAAGTGCCTTTCGACACCGAGCGTTTTAGGCTTGGTGGTAGCGGCGTTTTCTCCGATGCTTCGAGAGGAGATAGATCGTGGCAATGCCAAGCAAACCGGCGGTGCCGGAGGCCGCGACGATGATGAGAGTGGTGGAAGTCGGATTGGCTCCATTTCCAATTGAGCGAGCCCCGGAACCGGAAGTCTGAGCCATCGCCGTTAATTGAGCGATGATCGCCTGGAAGCTGGTGTAGGCGGAGGCCCCTGTATAGGTATAGATTTCGGTGGATCCTTTGGCATCCCCGTTCGCTTTGGTGACCTCATTCATCTGAGAAGCATTCACATAGCCTTGGGCGGCGGTGCTTAAGGCATTATAGGCATTAAGGAGATCGCTACGGACGGTCGAAGAGAAGTTACAAATCGATTGGGCGCCTGCAGTTTCGCTTAAGGCTTTCCGTTTGGCGTCCATTTCATAACAATAGGCGTACGCGGCGTCATGATCAGCGTCGATATGGCCCCCATAGTTTGCATCGCTGCCACCGGAGTGCCAGTAATAACCATTCTCAACATATTTGGCCGCATCGACAGCGGTGCTTGGTGTCGTGGCGTTGCCAGAATCATCACGGAATTCGATATAAATCTGATTCGTTCCCGCCGCGGAGATAATCGCGTTGGAGATTTTGATTTTGACCATGAGAGAAAGCCCGGGGTTGTTCGACATCTTCAGAGAAGTCGAACTCGAAGCGATGCTGACGTTACTCGATGAGGCCACGGCCTCGCCGGTAGCGTTATTGAGTAGCTCGGTGGTCCCGTACCACATTCTCACCCGGAGGTTCGTCGGGGTGATCGAAGCGGAAATGAAGTTGAAATAAACGTATTTGAACGTCGCGGTTTGGTAGTGAGCATATAAAGGAGCATCCGCGCTGATGGCACTTCCGCTCACATAAGCGGTGGTGCAGGCCGAATCGGTATACCAGCCCTCAAACTCATAGCCGCTCGGAGTGAGACTACTCGCGGGAGTGGTTGGGGTGAATGCGGAACCCGAGACGACCGACTCAATATTGAAATAAGTGGTCGCAACATTGCTTCCAGTCACCTGATATTCTTTGAGATAACGGGTCACGGTCGTTGTAGTGTCGCCACCCAGCCAGTAATCCTGGAAAGCCGAAGAAGAGGTCGTTTCGACGACGGATCCGCGAATGACGAGATGATAAGATCCCGAATTGATGACATAAACGTTGCTATTTTCTCCGGTCCCTTCGGCTCGGAAATTGGTCGTGCCTAAATAGACGGAGTTATAACCACCCCAACCATTCTTAGAATTGTCGTTGTAATAATACTTAAAGGTATCACCGGCGTTTAAGGTCACATTGAGGTTATACTGGCCCCCGGAATAGGTGAACTTATAGGCCGAATAATCGCCCCAGTTATTCATTGAACCCCGGAGATAAATGTTCGCGGTGCTGTAATCGTCGCTGGCGAGTTTCGCATAGTTCCAGTAGCCATAATAGTTGCTGCTGGCTGACTCAATTCCTTTTAGAATCGAGAGGTTATAGGTTCCGGCGGTGGAACAGGTGATATCAGCATCCGTGGACCCCGTGAAGCCGTTATTGAAAGCTTGAGCCAAATAGCCGCCCCAAACATTCTTAGTCTTATCGAAGAACTTAAAGGTGCAGTTCGCCGTGATCGCCACGTTATTTAACTCATAGAGTCCGCTGGTTGAATTATAGGTGAAACGATTGGAAGGGAAATGGATGAGCCAACTGCCCCAATCCGATCCGACCAGATAGATGGCTTCGGTGGAAAGATTGCTCGTGAATTTGGCGTAGAGGTTATCTTCCGCGGTCAAGGTCGTGGCGGTATATGCGCTCGTGGCAGCCGGGTCATAATACCAGCCATCGAAGGAATAGCCGGAAGCGCTGGGCGTCGCCGGGGTGAAAGCCGTATCCGAATAAGAGGTTTCGTCCTGGATTTTTAAAGAAGAAGCGTAGGTGAGGTAGTTCGCTTCGGTATCGGAATAGCCATCATAGACGGCGTATTCATGAACCGAATGGCTGGCCGCGGTGTATTTGGCATAAAGAGTGAGATCCGCGGTCATTGGGGCGGCGGTATAGGCGGTGGTATACGTCGAATCGGTATACCAGCCAGCAAAGGTATAACCGGACGGGGTGTTGGTGACGGTCGGAGCATAGTTCGTTCCCGAAGCGTACTTCTGATAAGAACAAATAGAGGTATTAGTTCCGGCGGTAGCCTGCTCAACCAAGGTCGACTTATAGATACAGCCAAAAGCCGTATTATAAGTGCAAGCATTGTTTCCTGAAGTATTACCCCACCCAGTCGGAGTAATAGTAATGGTGTTCGAACTTCCGCCAGTAATATCACTTAAGGAAGAAATGGTAATTTGCCAGCCCCATTCTGCCCCACTTGGACCCAATCGTTTCAAATAAAGAGGAGAAGTTAAACTTCCTAAGGTGAAACCACTGGAAGCAGAATCAAAGTAACAAAGGTAATAGGTGGCCCCGTCAATTGAGACGACACTATAGCGCGAATTATAGATCGTAAAATTGGTATCCCAGACATTCCAGAAATTGTTATATTGGGAACTGGAATTGTAGGCATCGGTAACTGGGCTATCCTGCAACCAATAGGACGTCGTGGTAAAAAGGACATAAAGTTTAGTTTCATTAGCGCTGCTATGTTGGCCGACTTTGCTGATGAGTGACCCCGTAGCTGGAGTGAAGTTGGTATCCGCAGCTGATTCCAATAAGGAATAGTGGCAGGAAGTGAATGTTCCTTGTCCTTCAGGAGCAACCCGATAAAGGGTATTGGAAGAGGCGGATCCTGAAGGGATGGTCCAATTCACTGTGCAATTTGACCAAGTTCCAGCGGCGGCACCCCAGGCCATTCCTCCGATGGTGTTCGAAGGAGAAGAAAGCGCCATGTTGCTCGTGCAGTTACTCACGGTGCCGGAGTTTGAAAAACAAATTGGGGCACAGCAAGCCGAAACCGCTGCGGTGGCCGTGACGGTGAGATTAGTGACTGACCCAGTGGACCCAATTTGGTAAAAGAGTCCGCTATTGGCAGCATTGAGAGTCATCGTAATCGTGTGACCGTTTCCGTTAAAAGTTCCGGTGTATGCCGCCGAGTTGATCCCGTAATAGTTCAAATTGCCAATGCTGATATCGGCGGTTAAAGTGAAGTCGTCCGCCGCATGGGCAGAGGAATTATTGAAATAGGTCGCGAAGTCGCTGGCGCTTCCAATGTTATAGGAGGTTGCCCCAACTTTCTCTGGGGCCTTGGTCGAAAGAGAAAACGCTCCGCCCAGCATTAAAGCCGAAGCTAAAGCCACCCCCAATATTCTGGTGATTTTCCCCTTCCCTAAAAACACGGTCTCGCTTGCCTCCCTTAATGGCAGTTCGAGGATAGTTTCCAATCTAGGAAACCGATTTCCTAATTACGATATTATAACCCGATTCATTCTTATTGCAAGCGCTTACAAAAAAGAAAACCACCGAACACGATGTCCGGTGGCATATTTCTTATTTTTGAAAGCGAAAAATTGGAACGATTCGAGGTTTATCTATCGGGGTTAATCGGCCCGGTTGATTCGCCAACGATGATGGAGCCGCGGACTTCGATCGGTTCGGGATTCGATTCCTTTTTCTCCATGAGATCAATGAGCTTATGGGCCAAGGTCTTCCCGAGCTTTTCGGCATCCTGCTTGGCGGTCGTTAAGTGGGGACTCACGATTTGCGAAGCCTCAATGCCATCGAACCCGGTGACCGAGATATCTTCGGGGCAACGTAACCCTTCTTCTTTGATCGCGGATAAACCGGTCATGGCCGAACGATCGTCCGGGTACATGATCGCGGTGGGGACGCTGATGCGGTGGAGAATATTACGGGTGATGTTCTTAATCGATTCGACATCATGGTATTTGGTTTCGACAAGGTTATCGGCTCTTTCTTCTAAGCCGCCTTCTTTTATGGCGTCTTTAAAGCCCCGAATCCGTTCTTCGGTGATCGCGTTGGACTCACCATGGACGAAGACGATGTGTTTATGACCTAAATTAATCAGGTGTTTGGTCAGGTTCTTCATTTCGACATAGTTATCGGTGAAAACGCCAGTCATGAGTTCGCCCATATAGTCGAAGCCGACCTTCGGGATCTTACTGCCGATCACTTCTTGCATTTCCGGGTTGCCGTAGTCGCCGAAAAGAATCACGCCGGCCACATTTCGAGAGATACAGTTTTGATAGAAACTGCCGTTACGACCATCGACGTTATGCGAGATGAAAAGCAGATCGTAGTTATTGGCATTCACTTCGCTTTGGAAGGCGTCGAGAATCTCAGTGAATAAGGTGTAACGGAATGGGGAAATATCCATCCCGAAATAGGCGAGAACCCCCACGTTACGGGAAGTCCGTTTCGAGAGGGATTTCGCGCCCACGTTTGGAATATAATTCATCGCCTTGATGCACTTTAAAATCTTATCTTTGGTTTCTTGCGGAATCGCTTGATAGTTGTTTAATACTTTTGAAACTGTCGACGGGGAAACATTGCATTTCTTCGCGATATCGTAAATGGTGACATTACTCATAAAAAGGCCCTCTATTTCCTAAACACGATTGACGTCATCGAATTGCCTTTAATGTAGCACGAATAAGTCTGACTTTCAATTGAGAAAGAAATGGGTTTCTCTATTCCTTTGTTAAGGAAAACGAGAACGATGGAACCATCAGGATTGAGCAGGCCGGCACTCAATAATTGCGAAACTTCCGGGAAATCTAGGAAACAAGCGCCTTCTTTAACAAAGGATGAAAAGTGCTTTATCGCGTAGTAGGAGGGGTTGATTCGTAAACCAAGGTTCCCGTACATCAAGGGAGCTTCGCAATAGTTTCCGACATGATTCGGACCGCCTTGAAGGTCCAATAAAACGTTCCAATCGAGGAAGCCTTGGGAACCGGCTTTGAGGTCTTTTAAATAATTCTCGGCGTAGCGGATTGCCGCGTCGAAGTTTCCGATCGCTTGTTCGGGGTGGTCGTGGTTGAGATTGAGGAGTTCAACGCAACCTTCGGTGAAAAGGATCTTCTTTTCGGGGTAGAGGGCGTGGACTTTGGCGATCTCTTCACTGCAACCAGCGTCATACCAGTGATAGGCGATACCGGCGTAGGCGTTCCGAGCGCCTGGTTCGTTAAAAGTGTTCGTGATCCGTCGAACTAAAACATCGCGGTTATGGTCCCAGGCAAATAAGGAGACTTCCGGGAGCTTTTGATGAAGAATCTTGGCGAGGTGGGCTTCTTGTTTTTCGCTAAAGAGACAAGATTCCCAGGTTTGGACCGCTTCCGGTTCATTTTGAATCGTGAGGTCTTCGATGTTGACCCCGGCTTTGGCCATCGCGTGAACATAAGCCGCGATATAGTCAGCGTGGGCGTCATAACAGTCTTCTTTGAGATGACCCCCGTGGGATTTATCGCCATTATCTTTATAACGGGCTAAAGGGCTCCAGCAGGAGGCCATCACATGGAAAGGCCGTTTCTTTTGGGCCGCTTTGACCAAAGCGGTGATCGGCTCATCGTGTTTTAAAGAGAAGTCAGAGAGATCGTCTTTTTGGGCATAGTCATAGATTGTCTTTGAGAAGTCGCAGCTTCCGATGGTGAGCCGGGCAAAGTTATAGGCTAACCCTTCCTCGCCATAGACCAAATCGAAGAAGCGTTTCTTACTCTTCGCATCCATCGTTTCATAGACCGAAATCGCGGCATCGGTGATCGCACCGCCAAAGCCGAGAATCGTCTGCTTCTTTTTCGTGATATCGATAGCGAAACCGACCTCTTTTGTCTTTGAAGGTTTCAGTTCTTGTTCAACAAAATAGGCCTCTTTAGTCGTGGTTACTTGAAGTGCTTTCATGGGTTTTGGCGAGTCCTTTCCGGATGATCTCCGGGTATTGCTTCGGGTTGATTGAGATATCGAATAAGGAGTGGCTATAAAGGGTGAAGAAGAAGCCAGAAAAACCAAAGTAGAAGAGAGCGAGGAAGGCGATCGGAATGATGACCGCGTAAAGAGAAGGAACGAATTCGTAGACGAAGAAAGGTGCAAGGAAGGCTAAGAAGATTCCGAGATTCTTTAGAATCGCGCCGAAGGTGAAACGGATCCCGTTCATGAGGAGCCGGAAGAAATTGCCTTCATAAGTCACGGTTTGGGTTTGAACGAAAAAGAGACCCATCAGGAAAAGGATGAAGATTCCGTAGCTTAATCCGGATAGCATCGCTTTGCCCCAACTAGGAAGCGAAGTCGAAAGATTGAGCGCTTCTAAATCGACTTTGAGGAGGAAATAAAGAATTCCGATCAACAAATAAGTTCCTAAGAACATCGCCCAGTTCTTTCGGATGCCTTCAAAGAAGTCGCCCGGCAAAGTCGCTCCGCTTCCCCAGGCGAGCTTCTTAGAGAAGTAAAAGAGACCAGCCATTCCTAAGCCCATAAAGGCGATCAAAGGAATCGCGACGAGATAGGTCATCATGATGTTATTGAAGTTCGAGGGATCGGCGAGATTCGTGAGCGAAGCATAGATGAACCAACCGATGACTGGGATATAAAAGAGGGCGGTTAATAAACTGACGGCAATGAGGTCCCAGAACCGGTAACGAAGAGTGTCGCCTAAAAGGAGCCATCTCGTCGCGGGGAGGGCTTTATCTTCGGAAGGATCAATGACCTTTTTTTCTTTCTTCATAAGGCCTCGTAAGTTTTCAGGAAGGAGTTGAGCGCGATGAAACCATTGGTGGTGCTGCTCCCAAAATTCACCGACTTTAAGGGGATGCAAAGGTAATAGGCGAGGGGCGTGACGTTATCTTTGGTGAAGGTGAGAAGATTCGAGTAGGTGAACTGGCTGCTATATGTTGCGTCATTCGGGTCGTAGATCTTAATCGCGTAATCTTGGTTATAGGCGTGGTAATAGGAATAGGTCTTGGCTAAGCCATCCTTGTAGTTCGATTTGAAGGTGTCGTCGATGGCTTTGAAGTTATCGCCGATTACTTCGACCATGTCATCCATATCGTTCTGATTGAGAACGCAAAGGTCGCTATAGGCGCCGAACTTGGCGTATTGCTCGCTCTTCGTGGAAGAAGTAGGGGAGATATCGTAGACGTTACTCTCGAGCACTCCTTTATCCTTTAATAAAGCGAGGGTGTCTTTCGAAAGGGTATTGTCCTTTAAGCCATAGTTTTCAAAGAAGTAATCGATCTTTTCGTAATTCTTGATCGAATCGATCGCATTGAGACCCCAATAGAAGCTGGCGTAGCTTAGGAGCGCGACCAAAACGATCGCCCACCCGTACATGACGAAGAAGTCTCCGATTTTCTTTTTGGTGGGAGCAAGTTTCATCGTTGCTCCTCCTTGATCCGGATGAGGACGTCATCGTAGGTTTCAATCTGATAGGTTTTCCCCTTCTTAAGCTCAAGCTTTTCATCGGCTTGATACGAGACCGTCCAAATGTTGCCTTCATCGACTTCTTTGACGTTTAGTTGCTTCGTCAGGATCCCTTGATAGGTGATGGTGGCTGTTTGTTCTTCAACAATGGTCACGTCATTGACCTGGTGATCTTTGCTTTCGCATTTGGCCATGAACTTCATATAGGCCCATAACGGGGTCGCCATTTTGGTAAAGACATAAAGGAGAACCACGATGAGGAGAGTGGTGACGATTGCTCCTAAATAGAGCCATAAGTATTCAGTCGAACGATTTTGAAGCAAGAACACCAAGGTGATCCAGCCAGCGATGAGCAAGGTCCAGAGGATGAAAAAAACGATGAGGCCCGTGTTCTTTTTCTTGAGGGCATTCAATTCGTTTTCACCAATCAGCTCTTTTTCCATGTGGTTTTATTCTACCTTGTTCGATAAGAAAGGGCGTCCCCCATGTTGAAGGACGCCCAGAGATTCGGAAGATGAGATTAAGCCCGAGCGTGTTTTTTCTTCGCGAGGAAGAAGAAGCCACCGATCGCAACGATACCCGCGACCGAGATAAGAATCCAGGGGAGGTAATTGCTGTCATTGCTTAAGGAGCCAACGTTGTAGGTGCCCGAAGTTCCGGCTTTCAGCAAGGCTAAGGTTTCGCCCAAAGTCACGCCGGAATAAGCGGTGGTTGAATCGTCGACCGAATCGACAACCGATTTGACGTTGGCTGAAGCGATGGCGTCGTAATCATCGATGATCTGTTTCTTCGCAGCGTCATGACTGCCATCAAGCAAGTAGCAAATGCTGCCGTTGTTATCGCGCCAAGATGATCCGTAAACCGTCGAAGAGCAGTAAGTCATTGCGGCTTTGAAGTCGGCGATGCTGAAGCCGGCATTTGCCGGGTTGGCAGAACCAGTATAACCGAGCATAGCGATTGCCCCATCGGCCGAGGTGACCTGGAAACCGGCGCCCCAAAGGCCAACACCACTCGAGAACTGAACCCAAGCGTTCGAATAGGTCATGGTCTTACCAGTGACATCGAGGGCATAACTCCAGACTTTCCATTCATCAACAGCGCTGCTGTGAGTGGGATTAGCCCGACGAAGATAGACTTGCTTGCCGTTCACCGTGACCGGCGACATTTTGACTAAGCCAGTAGTGAATTCGCCGTAAGGAGAAACCCAAGCCTGATCCCAATAGGCCGTTTTAGCTTCCGTGTTCTTGGATTCAAGAAGATAGATGTTGACATAGACGGAAGGATTAACCGTGACAACGCAGGTATCACTGTAAGTACCAGAAGCACTGACGACGGTCACCGTGATATTCGCGGTGCCAGCGGCAACGCCAGTGACGGTCGCGGAAGTTCCGCTACCGACAACGGTGGCCTTAGCTTCGGCATCCGAAGCCCAAGTGATTGAAGAGTATTCAGTGCCGGTCAAAGTGGCAGTGAGAGCAACCGTTTTGTTTTCATAGACGGAAGCAGTTTCTGCAACGGACACAGCGGTAACTGGAGCACTAGCAACGACGGTGACGGGAGTCGAAACTACGAAGGTTCCGCGCGCACTGACAACGGTGTAAGTGATGGTGGTGGATCCAGCAGCGGCACCAGTAACGGTATAGCCGGTGATTGAAGCATCGGAAACGGTCGCAATGCTTGTGTCACCCGATTCGGCAGTGATTGAGGTACTGACTGTTCCAAAGGCTTCAATCGTTTGAGCAGCGGTTCCACCAACAATGGCAGAAAGATTAGCCAATGAAGGATTGAGATAGTTTGCATCAGTCGAGAGGGTCGTCGAATCTGCTTGGAAGTTAGCCGAAGAAGCGACGGAACCATTCATCGTGTAATAACATCCAGTAATGGCTCCAGTTGCTGGGGCCTGGTCACGATAAATAGAGCAAAGCCAATCAGCGCCAGCGTGATTTACAACCCAATCCGTATAAAGGTTGGTGTATTTGCCAGAGCCGGCAAGATAGGCATATGCCGCAACGTTATTAACGCTGGCAGCGCCAGTACGAAGCACAGCAGTGCAATCTTGGATCGTGCCGTTGTTTAGATAGGATAGCGGTCTGATGACGGCCCCTGTAACGGTGACGTCGTAGGTGAGATTCTTGACAACGCCAGCAGTTCCAATGATGTTAAACAAACTGCTGTTTGCACCAACTGCGCCGTTATAGAGTTTGTGGCCATTTCCGTTAAAGGTGGCAGTAAACTCACCAGCCATGCCTGAAACATAGGCCCCGTTCAAATCGATATCGGCGGTTAGAGTAGCGCTGTTCCCACAGTTGGTCCCGGCTCCATCAAAATAAGTCTTGAGCTGAGCGAGAGTTCCAATTTCGACAGGAGTGTTCGCGTTAACGGGCTGCGCCTTGTTGAGGATTGCCGCGGTTCCAACGCCTGCGGTAAGGGTCGCGGCAGCAAGCACCGCGATGAATGTCGTCTTGGTCTTCATTTGTAAATTGTCCCCTTTCCTAAAATGGGCAAAAATGTGACCTTTTGCTATTCATATCGTAGCCTCTAGGAAATCGGTTTACAAGAAAAAAATGAAAGCGCTTTTATTGTTTAAAAACTCGATAGTTACTAGTTTCCTCGATGCCGTCTAGCCATTTTTAGGAAATCGGTTTCTAAAAAAGACCTTCCACATCGTGCCCATGGAAGGTCTTTTGTGTCAAAACAATTGGTTTTAGAAGGTGGATGCGACAAAGCTATGCGCGGCCACTGAAACGGTTTTGATGACCGAGCCGTTGCGACTGATCGTCACGCTCTGGGCCGAGCCACTCGGATTCCAGATCTCGGCGGTATAAGAGGAGCCGCTTTGATAGACCGAGCCACCCACGTTCGCATTGCTGATGTAGGTGTCCGCGCTATGGGTACCCATCGCTTTTAAGGCGTGGACCATCCAGTAAGCGCCACTGAGTTCCGAAGGATAGTCATCGTTCAGAATCGCATCGGCACTGAATTCCGAAATCGCGGAACTCGGATCGAAGATCGCCTGAACGCTCCGGAAGTTCGCTGCCCAAACCGCCTTATCGACTGTGCAGGCATTTTGAGCCGTCTTCCATAAGCCATAGATCGATTGTAACTTTGAAACTTCAGAGGATCCGAGCGCATATGAGGTCAGATATTCGCCGACCGGGAGCCACTCGATTCCGTAGATGAAGGAGGGGTTCGCGCCGAACCAAGTCGCATAGTCGTTCTTGCCCGCCCATTGAATCGTCATGACGCCGATGCCAGCGGTATGAGCTTCCTTAAGCCAGACATCGCCATCGTAGTCGAACCAGTACTGTTTCACCGAGTACATTTCGGTGGTGAAGCCATAGATGGCGGCATCGATCCGTTCTTGGTCTTGATCGGCTAAACCAACGAGATAAGCGCCCACCCAGGCATTGAGACCTTCGGAGGAAGACTCTTCGTTATTGCCTTCGGTGAAGTAACCTAAGCCATTGGCCCAGCTATGGCCGGCCCAGGTGTCGAAGCAGCGGAGATAAGGGAACTCGTTGCTATTTTTATCAGCGCAGGCGTAATCATTCGTTTCGAAATCGATGATGTCTTTGTACTTGGCGTAGAAGCTCGGATCATACATCGCCAGAATTCCAGCCGCATAGACCAGATAGCCGTGGGTAAAGTGGTGATCAGAGAGTTCGCCGGCCGTATTGAAGGCGCCGTCACTGAAGTAGAGAGTGCCCCAGGTATCGTCGTAGTAGAAATAACGGTCGCCCGCATGATTGCTATCCTTATCACGGACCGGTTTGCTGGTGTCATAGGTGAACCAATCGCTTAAGACGTACTCCAGTTTCTTGATGAAGGAAGCTTTGTAGTCACTCGCTCCGATTTGATCGGCGATCACCAGCCCTTGCGATAAGGGGTAAATCGCCTTGCTGTTCCAATACGGGGCGGACTTATTGATGTAATCGTTCGTGTCGTTATCGTAGTTCGGGGATTCCACAATCACGTTATGATCGTCGAGGGACTGTAGATACGAGGTCATGGTCGTGGCACTATAACCGGAATCGCTGGGCTTCGTGAAGCTCGGGAGCATGCCGGCGTAGGAAAGTTTAGTCGAGAAGCTATTGCCTTCCATCACCTTGATCGTGCCCTTGAAGCCTTTGTGGTAATACGAGGTCAACTTCGCATCGCTCTTCTTGTATTGATGAGGCATTAGTCCTAAAAGGAGGCCAGTGCTGTCATCGTTATCAAGATATTGAACGTTGTTGCGGAAGTTGGTGGTGACCACGCTCGAAGCATGATCGACCTTGAAGCTCGTGGTGGAGGCTAAGGTCATGTGGGCCGCCCGCTTAGCGAAGTAATTGGCTTCGGCTAAAGCCGGAGTCAAAGTGTTGCTGGCGCTCGGGTCGCCCCGAACCGAGGTGACGGTCATGTAGTTGTCGTCACCCAGCTTGATGTTGAGCTGATCGTTCATGATCGGCGAAGCATGAGTTCCGTGGACCGGGGTATAGGTCGTATTCTTGCTGGCGGTGAATAAGAAATAGATATTCTGATAGACCGCTCCGCCGATCGCGGCGTTCCATAAGCCGGTCGAAGCATAGGCGACGTGATCGCCTGCGACTTCAAGCAGAACCGACTGACCGGTGTAGGCGGTATTCTGGGTGATGAGATTCCCCTGAAGATCGTAATAGTTGTAGGCGCCCGTGACGCCCGCGCTCCGGAAATTCATCTGGAGATTTTTCGTGAGAGATTCAACCAAAGTGAAAGGCGAGCCTTGCGCCATCGTGACGACCATTTGGTCTTCGGTGGTTTCTCCGCCATTGCGGCAAGCGACTTTGACCGCATTATCGCTATAATCGATCACCTGAGTCTGATAAGACGAACTCAGCGCGGTCGGTTTAATGAACATGTCCTGATAGAACGGACAATGGTTCGAGGCGGTATGCTCGCCATTCGGAGTCTGCATGTATTGAATGAAGCCTTCACCATCGTTGGTGACTTCAAGGCCTTGGGTGCATAGCGCATTCCGGAGATAGTTGGTGTAGATGCCGTTACCGCCCGAATAATATTGACCGCCGCCATAATTCTCGCTGATGAGAGTGCCCCACCAGTTATTGGTCGGAAGCGGTTTATCGAGGAGATCGCCCGCAATATAGGAAGGTGAATACTTCACGTGTTCGATGTCGGTGGCCGTGCCGGTCCGAACCGAACCATTCCCAATGCTACGCGAAGAAGCGGTCGAATAGACTTTGGTCCGTTTCGGCGCTTCATAGGTGCCGGATCCGACCGTAATGGTCCGAATCTTGCTGAAGGTCGAAGAGCCGTAATTGGCCTTATAGGTTAACGCGTAAGTGCCAGCCACACCATAATTGACTGAGCCGTAAACATTGAGATATGAGGTGATGTCCGCGCCCGAAAGCGAATCGGTGGCTTTCACGCCTTTTAAAGGATTGAAGTAATGGCCGGTGACCACACTCTTATCATCGAGGCCATTAACGACGATGTTCCCTTGAACATCTTGAGAAGAAGAACTCGAAGATGAACTCGAGGAAGAACCGGAACTCGAGGAAGAACCGGAACTCGAGGAAGAGCCGGAGCTCGTCGAAGAACTGGAACTGGTAGAACTGCCAGGGTTGGTGCTGGTCGATCCACTCGATTGGGAAGAACCCGGTGTGCTATCTTGCGAGGTCGCTTTCGAAGAGGAACTATCCGAAGAACTTCCCGATTCGGAAGTGGTCGCCGAGGCGTTCGATGTGCTCGAATTCACAGGGGAGCAAGACGAGGTTGTACCTCCGCATCCACCGAGCACCATGGCTAAAGCAAGCAAGAGAATAGACGAATGGCTTTTGTCGTTCATAATAAAGCCCCCTAAAGTTACCTTAAGTATGGCTTAAAGTTTCCGCAAAACAAGTAAAAAAGTTCCGATGAAACCTAAACTACATCGGTTTCCTAATCCGATATAGTATACTATATCCCCTCAAACTGTAAAAAAGAGTTTCCTAAGTTGCCTATCTCTCAAAAAAAGAAGCCCAGGGTGACCCGAGCTTCTTTAGGTTTATAGAGGCAGATCCTTTTTGGTGAATCGGATCGAGCCAACAATATAACCGATTAGTCCAACCGCGAATAGGATGGCGTCCTTCCAGATGAAGGCGGTGGTCCCGTCGGTGATCGAGATGACGTCGAATAAGGTGATGATGGAAACGTAGTTGAAGTTATTTAAGGCATCGAAGCGAACCACACTCGGGATAACCGGGGAACCGAATAAGCCGAGGATCGTCGCAACCAAGAAGAAGATGGATAAGCCACCGCCTAACGCCATCGAATTCTTCGTCCGATCAAAGTAGCATGAGGTGAAGAAGTTGAGACCCGAGATTGCGAAGAGGACCAAGAAGGCGCCAAGGTTGATTAAACATAGACGTCCATAGTTCAGCCCGGTGTTCGTCACCGAGACGACGCTCCAGCAGATGCAGCTCGTGATGAGGGTGCAGGTGAACATGGCTAGAAGCGACAAGGCTAAGAAGCAAGCTTGGGTGAAAACCACACTCTTTCGCTTGGTCCCGGTCGAAAGAACATAAGCCATCGAGCCGGAGTCGACTTGGCTCGCCACCAAGTTATTGCTGGCCATGATCGTATAGATGATCGGGAGCAGCAACCCGGCGATTTTGAAGAAGACCGAACCGACGATGAGAGAATAGAGGTCCATTTGGCCGACATCTTCGATCGCGGAAGCAACTTCATCCGGTAAGGAAGCCAGCAACGATTGCGAGAGATCACTGGTGAGACTGCTCTTCATCGTCGCGATCGCTTTTTGGTAATCGGCTTCGCTGGGGTATTCGCCCTCGGCTTTTTTCTTGTTGATGACGCTGAGCTCATAATCGTAACGGGCTTGGAAGGAGACTTCGGTTGAAGCCGCCAGATCCTTGACCCCGTCATAGGTATATCCAAAGGTGTCATATTTCTCTTTGGTCACCCCGTATTTGCTTAAGGCGTCGAGCATCTTCTGAATGGTCGCGGCCTTGGTCATATTGTCGGCTAAGAAAATCGAAGAGGAATTGCTGCTGCGATCATCGCGGTAGGTGTTACGCTCATCGCTCGAAATATAGGTGGTGACATCACCCGCGGCGATGTGTTTCACGAGGGAGGTGACATCGTAATCGGCCGGAACGGTCTCGTTATGGTTGGTGAAGATATCGTTAAAATCACTGGTCGGTTTTAAGGCATACATCACGGTGCCAAGCATTTCATTGCTCTCATCGCTTCCGTCAGCGTACCCGGCTTTCTCCGCATCCTCCAGGGTCGCTTGCTTTAGTTGAAGCGTCGCTGCATAGAAACTGCTAGCCGCGGCGACATAGGCGGCCGTCGGCTCTTCCGCTTTCCACGCGGTCATCGCGGCTTGATAAGCTTCGGTGCTCGAATAATCCGAGGCCTTCGGCATCGCGGCATACCAGGTATTCCAATTGGAAGCATAAAGCTTTTCGGCGGTGGTCGCCGGAGTCGGCATGCTCGCTTGCCAGGTCGCTAAGTCCTTTTGGTAATCAGCATCGCTTTCGCCTGAGGCTTGGGTCGGCTTTTTTGCTAACCAAGCGGCGAAACTCGCCTGATACGTGGCCGCATCCTGGTATTCACTGGGATAATCGTCGACGTAATATTGGTCGAAATCGGCTAAGCCGGTTGAGGCCAAGTCGTAGTAATAAAGGGACCGCTTTTTAAGGGAAGCATCGATCTCGCGCTGAACAATCGTGTCTTCGACCGCGTCTTTGACGTTGCTGATATTGCCGCTTCCGGCAATCGTCATGACGCAGCTGAGCATGAAACATTCGGCGATGGTGATGATGAGCCACATCCAACCGTTGGCTTTGATCGACTGTTTGAATAAGGCTTTACTGAACATGGTTTTTCTCCTTCAGCACCTCTTGGAAGTGCTTGTCTAAGGTGTATTTGATTTCGCTGATAAAGCGAACGTCGTAACTGGCCAAGGCTTTGAAGAGCTTGGCGATTTCTTGGCGGGGTAAGGCCACCGTCACCTGCTGGTATTGAGGCTGTTCTCGGGTGATTGCGAAGCCTTCATGATGGAACCGCTCGTAGTCTTCCGGCTTCTCAAATTCGATTTTGAAGTCCTGAGTCGGGCGGTTATTGATCGCTTCCATCGTGACGGAATCGATGAGGTAACCGTTACTGATTAAGGCGACCCGATCGCAGGTGTCTTCCACCTCCTCAAACATGTGGGAGGACATCAGGATCGTTTTCCCTTTGGCGTGTTCCTCTTTAATGATGGAGACGAAGGCTTGTCGCATTAAGGGATCGAGCCCGGTCGTCGGTTCATCGAGGACGATGATTGGAGGATTGGCCATCAAGGCCGCGACAATCGCGGTCTTCTGTTTCATCCCTTTGCTCATCCGTTTTAGGCCGGCCCGGGGGTCGAGCTGAAGCCGCTTCACAAGTTCGTTAGCGTAGCTCATGTCTTGGAGCCCAAGGAATTCGGCTTGCGACTTCAGGAACTGGTTGCCCGTTCCGACATCGGGGAAGGCGATTTCACCGGGGACGTAACCGATGCTTTTTGCGATTTCCGAGGCGTGGGTGTAGCTTTCTAAGCCATTAACGTAGCTGTTGCCACTGGTGGGTTTAATGAAACCCATGAGACAACGAATCGTCGTGGTTTTGCCCGAGCCATTGGTCCCGACAAAGCCGAGCATCTCGCCTTGGTTAACGGTCAAATTTTCTTGGAAGATCCCGCGACCATTTCCGTAATCCTTGGTCACGTTCTTCACTTCGATCACCGGATTCATAAACTTCCTCCATAGGTCTTGTCTTCTTTATAGAATTTCATGAAGTAGTCCTGCAGGGTTTCTTTCTGGTTGGTGAAGCTGACCAAATCGTAATGAGAGAAGTGTTCAATCACCTTATTGATGTCGCGGTCGTCCGCTGAAATCCCTAGGGTTCGCTTCGCTGGATCTTGATAGACAATCTTCATGCAAGAGGACTGACTGTGATTATTGAGAAAGCGACTATAGGCTTCATCGCTGGGGAAACAAACTTCATAGAATTTGGTTGAGGCGTGTTTTAAATCGTCCGCTTTGAAGGTCGAGACCAAATGGCCGTCCTTAATAATGGCAATTCGATCACACGTCCCATCGATTTCCGAGAAAATGTGGCTCGAAAGGAGAATGGTTTTTCCCGCCTTTTTCTCCTGAAGAATGAAGGAAATAAAGATTTCCTGCATCAACGGATCGAGTCCCGAAGTAGGCTCGTCGAGCACCAAAACATCGGGGTCGCCTTGGAAGGCGGCCACAATCGCCAACTTCCGCTTGACCCCTAAGCTCATCCGTTTGGTTTCGCCTTTGAGAACGTTATCTTCCAGGTCGAAGAGTTTCAGCATCTTTTGCTGCATCTCCGTGTTATGGATTCCTTGAAGGTCCTGTTCCATTTTGAGGAACTCGTAACCGGTTAAACCGACCGGTAAGGCGATTTCACCGGGAATGTAGCCAACGTGGCGGAGGACTTCGTCATAATGGGTAAACGAATCTTTTCCGAGAATCTTCGTTTCGCCCGAATCCGGTTTGCTGAAACCCATCAGGTGACGGATCGTGGTTGATTTACCAGCCCCGTTCGGTCCCAAAAATCCGAAACACTCGCCTTTGTTCACCGTGAAAGAGACGTCGAAGACCCCGCGGCCCGAACCATAGTCTTTCGTCAAATGGATGATTTCGATTTCGCTCATGCTAGTCTCCTTTAGACGCGGCCATTATAGGGAGGTATTTTCTAGGGACAAGGGACAAAGTATCATCACATGGCCAATTTTGAACAACAGCAAATAAAGTTGTTTAAAATGGAAGCGCTATATCGCTAAAAGGTTCGACAAAAAAGTGCTTTTGTAGAGATTATGAGTTCTTGTATAAAAATAGACAAAATGGGTATATAACCGAATTATGAGCAAAAAAGAATATCGAAACTCCATCAAATCGCGAATGGCGATCAAGCAGGCGGTAATCACTTTACTTTCCAAGAAAAAAGACTTCTATTCCATCACGGTGAGTGATGTCTGTGTCGAGGCGAACCTGAATCGCGGGACCTTTTATAACCATTACGACAATATCGGCGAGGTCGCTAACGATATTGAGAACGACTTGATGCTAGGTATGACGGCGGCTTGGGCTGAGTCGCGCCATAGCGATGCTTCCATCGCCAACTTCATTACGACCGTAACGGCTAAGCTCATCGAAAATGAGGTCGCCTATAAACAACTTGTGGATTATATCCCGAACTATTTCTTTGATGATTTGAAATCCAAGTTTCTCACCGAAATCGAGCCGGATTTCCGAGTAAATGGGACTTTAAGTGACTACGCCAAAGCAACCATCGAAATCCTTTCGAGTGGGATCGTGTCATTGTATTTGGATTATTTTCAGGGGCGAAGCCACAGCACGCTGCTTCAACTTCAAAACTATTGCATCCAGGTCGTTAATGCCGCTTTAAAAGCGAGAAACAGCGATCAGGCCCCGGCCGAATTATAGTGTTTAATCGCTCGGCTGAAAAAGAGATAGGAAAGCCCAAAGAGAACCAGACTGACGGCGATGATGATTCCCATGATCAGATAATTATTGGCCGGGATACTAAACCAAAGTAACGGGATATCTTGCCCCGGGAACATTTGGGCAGCGAGAGGAAGATAGCCGATGAGCCCAAAAGGAAGAATAAACAGCAAGACGTTATAGACGACTTCACCGAGCCAATTTCCCGTGTGATAGATTGAAGCGGGATATTTTCCGTACTCTTTGATGTTGTAGACTCCAGACATGATCGAAATGCTCCGACGGTTATAGAAGGCGATGCTCATGGTCCAGAGTTTGATCGCGAAATAGATGAGAGGACTGAAAGCCGCCCCAACGACGATCGGGAAGACGACATTAAAGTCCCAACTGAGGGTGAGCTGAGGTCCGAAGATCGCCATGAAGGTGATCCCGAGGGTCACTTCGCCAAGTCCCCCTTCTTGGAAGTACTCGGCGCACATCTGAAATAACGGGTTTAAAGGCTTCATTAAAATCCGATCGAGTTCCCCTTGGTTAATGAGACCTCCGCCATAGTTCCAAAGCTTGTCGGTCAGCATATGGTCAATCCCCATCGGAATCAAAAGGAAGCCATACATGTACATGATATTCGCCAGTTTCCATCCCCCGAGAGACTGAACTGGCAGCGTCGAAAGATAGAGGGTGAGGAAGGTAACAACATTGGTGGCGACGAGACCTAGAAGACCGATCGCCCAATCGGCGCGATAGATCATCTTGCTCTTGAAGGCCATCGCGAGGTAATGAGGATAAAGTTTGAAATACTTTTTCATGGTCTAGCCTCCTGCGCTTTCGACATGGCGAACCATGAGGACGTTCGTTAACTCGGAGAGCAAATAAAGGAGGATCGCATAGCCTAGCGAAACCCCTAAGCGGATCCCCGTCGTCGCCCAATCGTAACGGCCTAAAAGAATGTTGATCGGGGTCGAGGCGAGCCCCGAGAAAGGCAGATACTCCAGAACTGGCTGGGCCCAGCTCGGGAAGAAAGAGAAGGGGATCGCCGCGCCCGAAAGGAAGGTGATAATGCAACTCTTGATGAGAAAGATCCCAAACAAGGAATTGGTGAGGAAACCTAATTGGGCGACCATGAAATCGAACGAGTCGAGAATGACGATCGCCAAAAATCCGGCGACGAGATAAAGCAGCATGTTGTACCACGTTGGGGCGGGCTGGCCTAAGCCGAAGGTGAAGATCAAAAACGCGATGAGGGCCATCGGCAAAAAGAAGATGAGGAAGTTTCCAAGCACGCTTCCGAGGCTCGTCGCGAACTTTTGGCCGCGGTAGGAGACGGGCCGGGTCAACGAGGTCGCGATGTTCCCTTGGCTGATATCCTGGCCGATTTCTTGAAAGGTGGTGCCGTTCGCGATCCATTGGGCCGATAAGGAGGCGGTGACCAAGTACATCATCATTTGAGGATAGGTAAAGCCATTGATTGTTTCGTTAGAAGATTCCTTATAGATGGCAAACCAAAGGAACACCATGATGAACAAGGTGATGATGTCTTGAAGGACCCAGCCGAGGATTTCGGTGCGGAAGGCCACGAAATTCAAAAAGGACCCTTTGATGAATCCGTGATATTTCCTAAAGGGATTTGGTCGCATAGATCTTCCTCACGATCGAAGAGAGGGTGGTCTCGTCGATCCGGATATCTTTGACATCGAGGTGCGAGAGGAGATAATTCAGGATTTCCTTCGGTTCGAGTCGATCGGCATCATAACTGACTTCGAGATAGCCATCATCGAGCTTTTGAATCGAAATGTTGCCTTTAAAGAAAGCGATGGCGGCTTCGTTGTCCAAGGTATCTTTGCTTAAGACATAAACGTGGCGAATGTCACCGAAACGTTTCTTGATGTCTTTCAAGGTTCCATCATAGAGAAGGTGGCCTTCATCGATGATCACGATTCGCTGGCAAAGGTTTTGAATGTCTTTCATGTCGTGGGTAGTCAAGATGATCGTGGTCTTTTTGTCTTTATTGATTTGACGGATCGCCTCGGTCATCTTTTCTTTGACGAGGACATCAAGCCCGATCGTCGGTTCGTCGAGGAAAAGAATCTTCGGTTCATGAAGAAGCGCGGCGGCAAGGTCCGCCCGCATCCGTTGGCCTAAGGAAAGGGTGCGGACTTGGGACATCAAGAATGGCTTGAGGCCTAAGATGCCATCCAAATAGATAAGACGTTTTTCATAAACATCCGATGGGATGTTGTAAATATCACGAATCAAATCGAAAGAATCTCGGACGGGAAGATCCCACCAAAGCTGAGTCCGTTGGCCAAAGACGACTCCGATATCTTGAAGGATTATTTTCCGATCTTTCGGGTCATAAGGCTTTTTGCCATCGATGAGAATTTCGCCGGAAGTGGGGGTTAAGATCCCCGTCATCATTTTGATGGTGGTGGATTTTCCGGCCCCGTTGGCTCCGATATAACCCACGATTTCGCCATCGTTGACAGTGAACGAAATGTCATCAACCGCTTTGGTCACGACTTTTTTATGGGTGAAGAGCGCCTTGAAAGCCCCCTTCAGTCCGGGCTCCCGGTAGGGGCGAGAGAAGTACTTGGCAAGGTGATTAACTTGGATCATAGGGCTGGTCCTTTATAAGTAAAAGAAGTATAGCATGCTCGCCAAATGGGGTGGGACAGTCAAATACAAAAAGACCAAAAAAGGTTATGATTGTCCCAACGAGGTATTTGACCATGACAGAAGAAGCCAAAATGTTAGCTGGTAAAATTTATGATTCGACTGAGCCAAAATTAGCGGAAGAAAGAATCAAAGCCCACACCCTTTGTCAGCTCTATAATTCCACCCCAGAAACCGACGGAGAAAAACGGGAGGGAATCCTCAAGGAATTGCTTCCACAAAAAGACCCCTCAGCTTACCTAGCGGGACCGATTCAATTTGACTATGGAATTTATACTAAAATCGGTAAGGGTGTTTTCGTCAATTTTAACTTCGTTGTTTTAGACTCTTGCCCCGTCATAATTGAGGACAATGTTTTCATCGGAGTTAACGTGAGCATTGTTACCCCGGTTCACCCCCTCATTTATGAAGAACGAAAACCTTATAAAAATTCTAAAGGAATCATGACGGATCAAGAATATGCCAAACCGATCACAATCGGCGAAGGAACTTGGCTAGCGAGCAATGTGGTTGTCACCGGCGGGGTTCGAATTGGAAAACGCTGCGTGATCGCGGCTGGGGCCGTCGTGACGAAAGACATCCCGGACGATTGCCTGGCTGGTGGGGTGCCCTGCAAGGTGATTCGCAAGATTACTTCCGATGATTCAATTCGCCTAAAAAAAGACCTTTGGTGATTAATCTCGAAAAAGAAAAAAGGGGATTTTTGCAAAAGGAAAATTCGCAAAGATTGGACTTATTTCGAAATATGTCGGGGTTTAGCAGATTGCAATAAAGAGTGCCAAATGAAAGGGATTAATAATTTATGAATGTCATTTTAGTCAATGGAAGTCCAAACGAGAAAGGCTGCACGAATCGGGGGCTAGAGGAAGTGGCAAAAGCCTTGAACGAAGACGGGATCCAAACCGAGATTTTTTGGATCGGAAAAAGTGTTCCCGGATGCCTCGATTGTGGACGATGCCGCGAGCTGGGTCATTGTGTCTATAACGATGGGGTAACTCGCTTCATTGAAAAAGCTTTAAAAAGCGATGGATTTATTTTTGGAAGCCCCGTCTATTATTCCGGACCAAACGGCACCTTGCTTTCCTTCTTACAGCGCGTGTTCTTTAGCGGGTCGAAGGCCCTGGCTTATAAACCGGTGGCCACCCTTGTCAGTTGTCGACGGGGAGGCGCTAGTGAAACCTTCGCGCAATTGAACCAATTTTATGGCATCAATTCCATGTTCACTGTTGGCTCGCAATATTGGAATCAAATCCATGGCAATTCTGTTGAAGAAGTTGAACAAGATTTGGAAGGCCTCCAAACCTTGCGAACACTCGGTCATAATATGGCCTATTTATTGAAGTGTTTAGCCGCCGGGAAAAAGGATGGTGTTGCCCTTCCTAAAAAGGAAGTTCGCGTTGCCACGAACTTCATCCGTTAATTCGATTGGGAAAATAAAAAAGAGCTTGGAGGTTTCCGCCTTCAAGCTCTTTTGCTTTATTGCCCTTTTGGAACGGGTGGGTTCGCGTTCGTCTCCGGCGTAACTGGAGCTGGAGTTCCCGGATCCTCCGGAGGTTCGCCTTTATAAAGGACCTTAAGCAAAATCGGAGTAATGAAGCTCGAGATTAAAATGAGACCGAGGGTGAAGGGAATGATTGTTTGATCAACCAACAAGGAATCGACCCCTTTTTGGGCCGTGACAATCAGAACTTCGGCTCGCGCCATCATTCCGACACCAATCCGGAGGGCGTCTTTGAATTTGAAACGGCAGATTAGCGAGCCGGTTCCTGCTCCAAGGATTTTGCCTAATAGGCCCGCTAGGATCCATACGAGGCCGAAAATAATGAAGGAGACCGAAATGGTGGTTGACGCTCCTCCATTTGAGCCAAAGGACTTAAACATTTTTAGGGCAACCGAGGCGAAGAAAACAGGGACGAAGATAAGGTTAGCGACCTGATCGGTCCGTTTATCAACATAAGGCTCAGCGGACGTGTTCGCTAGAATTAAGCCGGCGACATAGGCCCCAGTGATGTCTGCGATGCTAAAGCAAGCTTCAGCGAGGTAAGACCATAAGAAGCAGAAGGCTAAGGAGAACATCGGAATTCTCCGATGGTGGGGCCATTTCTTTCCCATCCAATCGAAGAGTTTATGAATGAGAATGCCAAACCCATAAGACACGGCGAAGAAAGAAGCCATCACAATCAGAAGAATCGCGATATCCCAGCCGGTTCCCGCCGCCCCAAAAGCATTGGTGAGAGCGGTCGTGATATCGAGAGAATTGGATCCCGCCGTCGAAGATTTAACGCCGGAAAGCGCAATGATGACCGAAAGAAGAACGACACCGATGATGTCATCGAGAATCGCCGCCGCCACCAGTGCGGTCCCTACTTTGCTTTTAAGCCGCCCCAGCTCCTTTAAAGTCGCAACAGTAATCGAAACGGAGGTGGCGGTCAAGATGACGCCATAGTAGATGTCGGAAAAGATCGGATTCACTCCGGCTGGTAAAAAGTTCGGAGTCATTCCGCCCAAGGTTCGGAACAAATAAGCGGCCACGGTGCCAAAAGCTAAGGGGACGATGACGCCAAGAGAAGTAATGACGACCGAAGCTACGCCTTCGGCCTTAATTTGTTTCATGTCGGTGCCCATGCCGGCGCTAAAAAGAATTAGGATGACACCGATTTTGGCCAAATCGTCGATTCCATTCATCGTATAGGTGGTTAGGATGGTTTGACCCGGGATTAAATATATGCACCCAACGAGTAACCCTCCGACCAAGAATCCGACAACTTCGGGGACCTTAATTTTTCCCATAAGTAACGAAAAGACCTTGGCCAATAACAAGATCAAACCAAGCGGAAGAAGAATCATGTAGGGCTCATCATTGCTGGTGGAAGCTGCATTCTTTAAGAAGTCAAACGCCGAAGTGATACCCGAAAAAATATTCATAAATCTATTACTCCGAACTCGATTATAGGCGTTTCGCCCTTTTGTAGGTGACCTAAATGGAAAAATCGTGCGATAATACCCCGCGAGGTAATTCGAAAATGAAAGTCATGCTTTACGCCCTGCTTGATAACGGAGCAGGTACTGAAACTTTGCTGCGCGATCTCTCGGGAAAGGGCTTCAATGGTACGGTTTTGCCCGCCTCGAGCGTCCACCATGCTTTGAATCATGGTAATCCTGGCACCGCGGTATTCTCGCTGGCGGATTATGCGGAAGACGTCAAAGGCCCTTCGCTCATGGCTCTCTTTGTTTTAGATAAGAAAAAACTGCCCGAACTCCAAAGCGTCATCCGGGCTTATACCGAAGATTTCAAGAAGATTCACGGCGGTATGTTTGTCGTTTCGATCGATGAAATGGAGGGCAGCTTCTGATGAAAAAGGGTTTGATTTATGTGATTGGCGGTGGCGAACTTGGTCTCCGCGAGACCTATGAAATCGACAAGCACCTGGTCGATTTAGCTGAAAAAAAGAATCCGAAAATTCTCTTTATCCCGACCGCCAGTCATGACGCCGCCGACTATGTCCGGGCCTTCAGCTGGGTCTATGGCGAATTCACCAAGAACATCCAAACGCTTTTTCTCTATGACGATCCGAGTCCTAAAGAAGTGTCCTCCCTCATCAAATGGGCCGACATCATCTATATCGGCGGGGGCGTGACCAGGGAACTTCTTTTAATGTTCAAAGCTTTCGGAGTCGCTCCGTTATTGAAGAAGGCTTATGAATCGGGAACGATTCTGGCGGGTTTATCCGCTGGCCTCAATTGCTGGTTCAAACGGGCCTACGTCGATAACCCGGTTAAGGATCCCCGCTTCAAGGATTTCGATTTCGTGGATGGCTTAGGCTTTTTGCCTTATGCCAGCACTCCACACTATAACTTCCCAGAACGCCAAAAATTCGATGAAGACCTCGCCAAGGAGAAACTTGACGGTTATGCGGTTGAAGACCAAGTCGCTTTGATCTTCCAACAAGGCAAACTCATCGGGAACTGGAAATCCTATGGGTGCACCGATCACCATGCCTATTACCTCGCTCGCGATAAAAAAGGAAATCTGATTAAGACCGAAGTCGCATGAAGATTGCCTTAGCCCAAGCTCTTTCGATTCCTCAGGACATCAAAGCCAATCTTCAAACCCTTCACAAATTTGTGATTCGGGCCAAAGAGAGTGACACGGGTGCCCTCTTTTTTGGCGAAGCCTTCCTCCAAGGATTCGATTCCTTGTCCTTTGATTTTGCCGTTGATCAAGTCATCGCGAGGCCTCTTAATGCTCCCGAACTCTATTTCGTTTCGAGACTCGCTCACGATAAAGCCATCGCGATCGGACTGGGTTTCTATCGGCTTGATGGCGAAACGATTCATTCCTCCTACATTGTCTTTGGACCTAATGGAGAAACCCTCGCTCTGTATGACCGTATCTCTTCCGGTTGGAAAACGGAAACTGCGGATGCCCATTATCAAAATGGAACTGAACTTGTGAGCTTCCGGCTCAACGATAAGACCTTTGGAATCGCCCTCTGCGGAGATGGATTTGATCAAGGCTATCTGGCCAAAGCCGCCTCGGCCCATTTGCCTTATTCCGTTTGGCCCGTGTATGTGAATTTCACGAAATCGCAATGGAAAAAGGAACTTCCTTTCTATCAAGAAAACGCGAAGGCATTTGGCCAAGAAGTCTATCTGATCGGCTCTCTTTCGGAGACCCCAAAGTCTCTCGGGGGCGCCTTCGTCCTAAAAGACCAAAAGGTTCTTTGCTCAATTCCTTTAGGCCAAGAAGGACTGCTCGTCAAAACGATTTAATAATTGATCCGGGATGGCTTGTTTTTCGTCACGATAACTTTGTACATCATGACGTGAGGATGGCCTTCGTCGAAATAGACTTCACCTTCGGGGAAAGGGCGGAACCCTAGCGTTTTATAGAAGCCTTGCTTGTCCATTTGAGCCCCAAGGATGACTTTACGGGCTCCTAAGGAGCGAGCTTTCGTGATTAGGAACTTCACGGTATAGGAACCCACCTTTTGGCCACGGTAGGGCTTGCGGACCGCGATTCGCTGGATCCGATAGGTTTCCGGATCGACTTCAAGGAGCCGCCCCGTCGAAATCGGAGTGCCATTTAAATAGAGGACGAGGTTCCAGCAACGATCCTCATCGGAATCAAATTCATTCTTATAGCCTTGTTCCTCAATAAAAACTTCGGTCCGGATCAACTTGGCATCGGGCATTAAGCCCATTTGGAAACGCGGTTCAACCATCGAGAAGTCCTTTCTTCTACTCCTGAAACTCCGGCTGAGGAAAGCCAGGTTCTATTTTAACGCTTTTATTCTCTTCCAATCACAGAACGATTGTCCGATAATGCTAACGCTATGAGTAAAGAAGCATGGTCGGATTTTTGGTATAAGAAGCACAACAAGGTCTTGGCGATTGCCTTTTCGAGCCTTGCTCTCGTTTTGTTTTTCGCCTATTACCTCACGATGGAAATCACCTCGTCTTGGACCTGGTTTCAAAGCGACTTAGGCCAACTCTGGAATTTCTTTGTTTATCTTGTCGTGTACCTGATTATTTTGATTGGCAATATCCGGAACGATAGCATCGCTTATCAAGGCATCCTGATGTTCGTCTGCTACAAGGCGTTCGATAGCGCGGTCAAAATCGTCCGAAACGGCCGCTCCGTGATCGAAAGTTTCGGGGGCGAATGGGACCCGTCTTATCTCCTTTTCGGAACCGCTTGCTTAGCCGTGGTTGGCATCGTCTTTTTGGGAATCTTCCTTTATGTCCGAAGCTACCAATATATGAAGGGCACTTTTAACAAGTTTGTCGAGATCAGAATCCTCGCGATTCTTTTCGCGGTTTGCCTCTTCCTTTCCATCAGCTGGACTTTCTTCATTTTCATCGCTGCCGCTTACTCCGGATCATTGATGATTTTCCTCTCGCTCGACTTCGCTGATGTCTGCATCGGCATCGCCACGATTTTCACGATCGAACGGCTCCGTCGCAATTAAAACTTAAAAAATAATTTTTCATGAAAACGCCAATATTGCGGTCTTTTCTTGTGCAAAAGTTGGCTTTCTAGCACTCAAGACTTGCGAGTGCTAAAAAGGGATATATAATGGACTCAGTCGATTTAAAATGTGATTTTCCTAGAGGAGGTGAAACCCCATGAATATGACTGAAGATGGAATGCAAGATTACTCTCAAGATCCTAAAGTCTTAGAGAAGTTTGGCCGCAACGTTTGCGATGCGGTCCGCAATGGCAAATTAGACCCGGTGATTGGCCGGGATGAAGAGATCCGAAAAGTGGTCGAAGTTTTGGCGCGGAAAACCAAGAATAACGTGATCCTTATTGGCGAGCCTGGCGTTGGCAAAACCGCCATCGTTGAAGGACTGGCTGAACGGATCGTGAAAAACGATGTTCCGACCACCCTCGCGAACAAAGAAATTTATGAGCTTGATATGGGGGCTCTTGTCGCGGGCGCCAAGTACCGCGGCGAATTTGAGGAACGTTTAAAAGCGGTTCTCAATAAGATCAAAGATTCGAACCACCAAATCATCTTGTTTATCGATGAGATTCATTTGATCGTTGGCGCGGGCAAAGCTGACGGAGCTTTGGATGCTTCGAACATGCTGAAACCCTTACTTGCTCGGGGCGAGATTGACTGCATTGGTGCGACGACCTTAAACGAGTACCGCGAGTACATCGAAAAGGATCGGGCGCTTGAGCGGCGTTTTCAAACCGTGCTTGTCGGGGAACCGACCGTAGAAGACACGATTACGATTCTTCGGGGGTTAAAGGAACGTTTCGAATCCTATCATGGTGTTTCGATCACCGATGGAGCCCTGATCGCCGCTGCGACCTTATCGAACCGCTATATCACCAATCGGTTCTTACCGGATAAGGCGATTGACTTAATCGATGAAGCCTGCGCGACCATCAAGGTTCAGGTCTCTTCGATGCCGACCGAACTTGATGAAGTGGATCGCCAGATCCGAACTCTTGAGGTTGAGCGGGCGGCCTTAAGCAAAGAAAGCGACGATTCTTCTAAAAAGAGACTCGTTGCCCTTGAAGGGGAATTAAAAACCGCGAACGCCAAGAAAGACGAACTGACCGCCGAATGGAATAAGGAAAAAGATTCCGTTAAGGAAGCTAAGGAACTCAAAGGCGAGCTTGAAAAGGCCCGCTTCGATCTCCAAACCTATTTCCAGAATGGCGATTACGAGAAAGCTTCGGCTCTCCAATATAAGAAGATCCCGGAGATGGAGAAGGAACTCCGCGCTCTTGAAACCAAGAGCAAAGAGACCAACCGACTCCTCGATGAGGTCGTCGATGAAGAGTCGGTCGCCAAGATTGTGGCCCGGATGACGGGGATTCCTGTTTCCAAGATTACGAAAGGCGATAAGGAAAAGGTTCTCGACCTGAAAGACACGTTAAAGAAACGAGTCATCGGTCAGGACGAGGCCATTAACCTAGTCAGCAACGCGATCATTCGGCAACGGGCCGGCATCAAAAATCCGAACCGTCCGATTGGAAGCTTCCTCTTCTTAGGCCCGACGGGCGTCGGTAAGACCGAAGTGGCGAAAGCCCTCGCCGAAGCCCTCTTCGATAACGAGAACAACATCATCCGAATCGATATGTCCGAGTACATGGAAAAGTATTCGGTCTCCCGTCTCATCGGGGCACCTCCGGGCTATGTCGGATACGAAGAAGGAGGCCAGCTCACCGAGAAGGTGCGGCGCAATCCTTATTCGATCGTCCTCTTCGACGAAATCGAGAAGGCGGATCCGGAGGTCTTCAACCTCTTGCTTCAAGTTCTCGATGATGGTCGTCTCACCGATTCGCAAGGACGCCTCGTCGACTTTAAGAACACGGTGATCATCATGACCAGCAACCTCGGCAGTGAATATCTCCTTAAAGGAAATAGAGCACCCGTGGAAGCGTTATTACATCAAGCGTTTAAACCCGAGTTCCTGAACCGGATCGATGAAATCGTTTACTTCAATCCGCTCAGCAAAGAGGTTCAATACCAGATCGTTGAGAAGATGTTGGCTGACCTTGAGAAGCGATTAGAGGAGCAATATTACTCCTTCGAATTCTCCAAAAAGGTCAAACAGTGGATTCTCGATTCGGCCTACACTCCTGACTTTGGAGCTCGCCCGTTAAAACGGTTCATCCAAGACCAAGTTGAAACCTTGATCGCGGAGAAAATCATCAAAGGCGAAATCGATACCGAACATAAGTATTTGCTCGATCTCGATAGCAAAGGGCAACTGATCGTCACGACAAAGTAACGAAAGGCTCATCAAGTCCAAAACTTGGTGGGCTTTTTCATTTTTTGATTGAGATAGAAAGAGTTTTCCTTAATAATGCCTCAGGAGAAAAAACCAATGAACCCAAAAGCCAAGCCTGCGATTCTCGTCGTTGACATGCTTAATGACTTTGTGACCGGGGCCTTAAAATGTGACCGCGGAGTCGCCATCGTTCCCAAGACCGCCGAGCTTCTAGAAGCGGCAAGACGCTACCACGTCCCCGTTATTTTCTGCAATGATGCCCACATCAAAGGAATCGACCACGAATTGAAACTTTGGGGCGACCACGCCATCGCTGGAACCAAAGGGGCCGAAGTGATTCCCGAACTCAAACTTTGCTCGAAAGATTATGTGGTGCCGAAACGGCGTTATAGTGGTTTCTTCCATACTGACCTCGATCTTCTCTTAAAAGAATTAGGGGTTGATACGGTCATCATGACGGGTCTTCATACCCACATGTGTGTCCGTCACACTTCCGCCGATGCCTATCAGCTCGGTTATGATGTGGTGGTGGCCAAAGACGCGACCAATTCTTTCACCGAAGAAGACTACACCTATGGCCTAAAATACCTCCACGAGGTTTATGGAGCCGAGATCAGTGACGTCGATACGCTCATTGAAGAATTCAAAAAACATTGAGCCTCTAAAAAACTGGGCCCGAGCCTCGGGCCCTTTTCTTTTGGGCGCCAAAATTTGAACGAAATTCAGGGGCTTACCCTTTCATAGAAAGGAAAGTCATGCTAAACTTTTCGCCATAAAGGGGAGTAGCGTCAAGCCTTCCTTCCGTCAGCACGGTGGACCTGGGTCCGCCCGGAAGAAGGCAGCACCAAGCTTCGCAAGACCTTTATTCGAAAGCTCCATCCGAGGGGCTGGACTAAAGGAGACATACTCATGTTTGAGGACAAATCGGTTGCGAAAACGTTGGAGAATTTTAAGGTGGACTCGGCCAAAGGCTTGATGCCGGGCGAAGTCGAAAACAAGCAAAAAATCGAAGGTCCGAATAAACTGACCGAGAAAAAGAAGAAATCGCTTTTCCTTGTATTCTTAGGTGAATTCAAAGACCCGATGGTCATCGTTCTGTTTGCCGCGGCTTTGATTTCATTAGGAATCGGTATCTATAACGCCATCCAAGAGAAACGGGCCTACAGTTTTGAAGACATGGCTGATGTCATCATTATCTTCGGTGTCGTCATTCTTAACGCCATCATCGGAACCATCCAAGAAGGCAAAGCGGAAAAAGCCCTTGATGCGTTAAAGAAACTTTCTTCGCCGACTGCGACGGTGCGTCGGAATGGACAACTCGTCGAAGTGAAGGCGGAAGAGTTGGTCCGTGGCGATATCGTGATCCTCGAAGAAGGACGCACGGTCCCCGCCGATTTACGTTTGATTAAGTCATTTAACCTCAAGACTGATGAATCTTCGCTCACTGGCGAATCCCTCCCCGTTGAGAAAGACGCGGACATCGTGATGAGCGATCAAGTCGGCATCGGCGACCGGGTCAATGAAGTCTTTATGTCGACCCCGATCGTTTATGGCCGGGGCGAAGGCGTAGTCATCCACACGGGCATGTATACCGAAATCGGTAAGATTGCCTCGGCCCTTGAAGGGGGCGAAGAAGAGGCCACCCCGTTACAAAAGAACTTGGCCAAACTTTCGAAATTCCTCGGTTACCTGACTCTTGGCATCGTCGTTTTGATGTTTGGGGTTTCTTTGATTCATGAAGCCGTTGCTGGGACGCTTTCCACCGATTGGCCTCAGGCTTTGCTTAATGCCGTGGCCCTTGCGGTTGCTGCTATCCCGGAAGGCCTGCCCGCCGTTGTCACCATCGTGCTTGCGATGGGGATGCAGAAGATGGTCAAGGTCAACACGATTGTCCGCCGGCTTGCTTCCGTCGAAACCTTGGGCGCGGTTTCGGTCGTCTGCTCTGATAAAACCGGCACCCTCACCCAGAACAAGATGACGGTGGTCAAAGCCTATGCTGACGAGAAACTCGTCGACAAAGAACACTTCGATAAGAATCATCTCGCTTTACTGGCCGAAGGCATGTCCCTTTGCAGCGATGCGAACGTCGATGGTGGCATTTATGGCGACCCGACCGAAGTCGCATTGGTCGAGTTTGCCAATGGCTTTAACATGCACAAGGCCGACCTCGAAAAAGCGACCCCGCGTATCGATGAATTCCCGTTTGACTCCGTTCGGAAGATGATGTCGACTCAACACCAAAAAGGCGATAAGAAAGTCGTCTACACCAAAGGGGCAATGGACCAAATCCTCAAGAACACCACTCAAATCATGGTAGGAGGCAAAGTCCGCCCGATTACTCAAATCGATCTTGATAAGATCGCTAATGCCGCCTCGGTGATGGCAAGCGAAGCCCTTCGGGTTCTTGCCCTAACCATTTCTTATCAAGAAGGTGAAATCCAAGAAAAGAATTTGATCTTTGTCGGCTTAGTCGGCATGGTCGACCCGCCGCGTCAGGCTGCGAAACCCGCGGTCGCGACCTTTAAGAAAGCCGGCATTACGACCATCATGATCACCGGCGACCACAAGGACACCGCCTTTGCGATTGCGAAGCAACTCGGCATCGCCGAGAAGCCAGAGCAATGCATGTCGGGTGACCAAATCGATGCGTGCAGCGAGAAGGAACTTCAAGAAAAGGTGAAGACCGTGCGTGTGTTTGCCCGGGTTTCGCCTCAAAATAAGGTCTCGATCGTGAAAGCAATTAAAGCCAATGGCAATATCGCGGCCATGACGGGCGATGGCGTCAACGACGCCCCGTCCTTAAAGTCGGCCGATATCGGCATCGCGATGGGCATCACCGGCACCGACGTCGCCAAAGGCGCGGCCGATATGGTTCTGACCGATGATAATTTCGCCTCGATTGAAAAAGCGGTCGAAGAAGGCCGCGGCATTTACGCGAACATTCGGAAGACGATCCTCTTCTTAATCAGCAGCAATATCGGCGAAGTCGTTTGCATGTTCGTCGCGATCGCTTTAGGCTTACCGGCCCCGCTCATCGCAATCCATTTGCTCTGGGTCAACCTCATCACCGATAGCTTACCCGCCGTCGCACTTGGCGCCGATAAGAAACCCGATGACATCATGAATGACAAGCCGCGCGATCCGAAAGAATCCGTCTTCTCCCATGGCGGCTATGCGATTACGTTTGGTTATGGCGCCCTCATTGGGGTCGTCACCTTGGTCGCATTCCTCTTGAAGCCTTGGCTGAACGGAGCGTGGACTCTTGGCGCTATCAACACCTATTTTGAGAGCGGGGACAATCTCGAAGAAGCCCAGTCGATGGCCTTCTGCGTTTTGGCTTTCTCCGAACTCTTCCACATGCTCGGTATGACCGATGTCCGCCATAGCTTCGTTCGGGTCTTTAAAGACAAGAACGTGCTGCTTTGGGTCTCGTTCTTCTTAGGAATGGGGCTTCAGCTGGCGGTTATTGAGATCCCGGGGGTCAATACCTTCTTCAAGGTTTACCAGCTTTCGGATGACCCGATCGAATACCTTTGGGTCTTCTTGCTCGCGATGACTCCGTTATTGGCTCACGAAATTGTGGTCTTCGTTCTCTGGATTAAAAACAAGGTCCAAGCGAAAAAAGCGAAAGTCCAATAAAGAAAATTGGGGAGCGGGTTCCGCCTGCTCCCCCTTCTTTACTTAATTCACTTGTGAAGAGTGGGCTTCTAGGTCTATATTAATTACCGCGCGCCGACGTAGCTCAATTGGCAGAGCAACTGAATCGTAATCAGTAGGTTGGAAGTTCGATTCTCCTCGTCGGCACCAACAAAAAAGAAAGTCCGATTCCTTCGATGGGGTCGGATTTTTTCTTGCCTTTTTTCAGGTGAAAAATCAAAGTTTTCCGAAGCAATTTCTCTCCCAAAAAAGCCGTTTTTCTCGCCATTTTCTCGCCAAAAGTAATCCAATTGCAAAATAGGAGGTGGGTACGTCGGATGTTTTCTTTCCCTATTTCGTTTCCGCTTTGACACCGAGGATTTTCCTTGCGGTGTCTTGCATCCAACCTACCAGGATCTCGGGCCCTAAAACGGTGAGTTCATCCGCATACGACATTACCCAGAAATAGAAGGCATTCGGGGCGCAGTAGATCTTGCCGTAAGTGACGCCGTCTTTTTCGTAGAGCTGGGCGTTCTTCCCGAAGCGGTCGTAAAGGTAGGTGACCGCCCTCGGGTCATCGATCCGGACTGTGCAATAGGTCGGATCCCCCTGGAGGGCGAAAAGCCGCTCATTCATGTACTTGTCGATGTCGAATCCCTGAAAGCAGGGGACTTTGCTCTTGGGAAGTTGTTCTTCCTCAAGGAGGGCGATTCCGCTCATAAAATCGATCCGGAAATAGATGGGCTTGTCGGGCAGGGCGTCCCAATGGCAGATGAGGTAATAGGCATCGTTTGACAAGGCCAGAAAATAAGGGTCGCAGAGATATTTTTTGAGGGATCCATCCTTGTCGAGTTTGGGCGTTAATTTTCCATCGATGTCATATTGGTTATAGAAGAAAGAGATCTTTTTCTTGGCTTCAATCGCTCTTTCGAGGGTCAGAAGATTGATAAAGAGGGCCTTGTTGACGCTTCGGGGATTGGAGAAGGAACGGTGGATGCTTTGATAATGGGATCCTTCATTCCCTGAAAGGGTCGAGGCGATCTTCTGGATCAGGCTTTTGGCCATCTCGGCGGTGATCGCGTGCGACGAATAAACGGCATCGATCAGATAACGGAGTTCCGCTTCATTAAAGAGCCGCTCCGTGATCTTGTAGTAGCCGGTCTTTCGCTTGTCCGAGGAATGGTCTTCCTCGATTCCGAAGGCGAAATGGCCTTGCGATCGGCTTTTCTTCTCCGCGGTTTGGAGGGCCTTGATCCCGTCGACGATCGCCTTCCGAAGCACGGTGGCCCCGAAATCCTCGGCGATGGCCTCCTGGATCCCCCGAACCGTCAAAGAATGGCGCTCATCCGAATGCCAGAGGAGAACGAGAAGGATATAGAGGTCGTTAAGTTTTTGCTCCGGGTTCTTTTCCCGGGGCGACCGTTTTTCCTTAGCCATGGCTTCATTATAGCCTCACTCCGAGGCATACCTGTTCAAAAATCAGCAAGTCTATCAAGGCTAGGCCGTTATGATAAGAGCCACGAAAAGGAGCAAGGACATGAACGGAAATCCATCGGAAAGCCTCTTCGCCCGGATCGTCGATCTGAGCCGCGGGGAATTCGCCAAGATTTCGAATGAGGCGAGCTATCCTTTGAAGAAAGAGGAGGAGGCCCCGCGCTATCTCGGGCTCTCTTACGAAGGGCGCCTTCTGGGCTTCGCCGCGGTGGAACGGATCGAGGAAAGCGGGGATGGCTCGAGGAGTCTTGTCCTCCAGAAGGAGCGGGGCAGCTTCCGGCCTTACGTCATCCCCGCCGATCTCTTCTTCATGAAAGAGGTGAAGATCAAGGAGGACCGCATCGCTGTCGAAATCCGCCTCAATGAGGAAACGGGCGCCGGGGAGAGGCGGAAGGCGCGATGGGCGGAGGAGAACCATCCGAGCGACAGGAAGCCTGCCCTTCCTCAAGAATATCTGACCGAGTCCGCCCTCTGGGCCCAGTCGATCGCCCTGTGGCTGTCGAACAACGTCGAATCGCCGAAGGCTTCAGCGGTCGCAAATCTTGCCGCCGGGGTTTGTGGAAGAATCGCCGAGAAAGCGAAGAAGGGGGCGTATCGGGGCGAGGACGATCAAGAGCTCTCGGATCTGGTGAGGATGATCGGGATGTTTGTGGGGGAGGATTACAAGAGTTTCGCGAATGTCCTCGCCCTCCAAGAGAAAATCAGCAGTTGGACGGGAGAGATCAACACGATCGGCGAGGAGGACATCAAGCCCTGCCTCGAGGAAGGAGGGAAATGAGGATGGACTTCCGGGCGCCAAAATACGCGAGAGAGGAGCGGACCCGCTATTTCCGCTCCCTCGGGAAGGACTACGAAGAATGGGATGAAGGGGTTTTGCGGAGATATTCGTCTGATGGGGAGCGAAAGGAGTCTTGGCTCAGGGAGGGGGAGCTGACGGAACAAGGCCAGGCGGGAATCCGCTTCGCCAACCAAGCTTATCTTTCGGGGGACGCCGATGTCCGCTGCCATCTTTGGAACCGATTGATCTGGCTCTATGAGCTTCGGGATTTGATGTATTCGGCGGTCGAAGCGCTCAAAAGCGAACTCGACCCTGATTTCCTCGATTTTGTCCGCCAAGCGGCGGGCTATGCCCAAGGGGGCTTGCCCGACTCCCATCACGCCGGAGATCCGCTCAATCCTTTTCTCCGGGCGGGGAGGATCACCCTCGTCCAGACTGCCTGCCTTGAGGCGGACGCCTCGGAGAACCTTTTCTCGGATCGGAAGGAGCTCTACGAAGGCTATCCCGAACTCTTCGGCCAGCCTCTCAATAGAATGAACCTTAAGGAAACGCTTGAGATGTGGGCGAACGAGGGCCTGGCTTATTCGATCGAGGAGACCGTCCATGATCCGGAGTTCCCGGACATGCTGGGTGGAACGGAATACGGCTTCCTCGCCCTTCGGAAGGATCGGATTTGTGCTTTGGGCGAGGGCTACGGCCTTCCAAAGCCCCTTCGGGATGACGCCAGCCTTGAGATCACGGCCTTCGTGTACGCCCCCTACCGGAACAAAGGGATCGAGGAAAGGGCGATCGCCGCCCTCTCCAAGGCCGCGAAGAAAGGCGAACTCGCCCATTTCGCGGAGAGCGAATACGACCGGGTCTTCGTGGAACAAACGCTCCACCCCAAGACGATTAGGGCCTACCTTCCCATCCGACATCCGCTCGGAAACTCTTACGAGAAGGCGGGCTACCGAGTTGAAGCGTTCCTCAAGAATGGGTTCATGGATGCGGTGGATGGCCCTAAAGACATAACCGTGCTCCGCTATTGGGGGACTCCGGCGCTCAAAGAACATGCAAAAGAAAAGTGAAAGGATTAAAAATGAAATTAAACGAGACCTTCGAAAAGAAAAACGATGCCCTGAATTCATTGGTGGCGAAGAAATCGGGAAAATGGTATCTCCAAAACGGGAAGTTCAAAGTCAGGGGGACGCCTTACACAATCCTCACGCTAGATCTCAACTATTCTCCTAAGAAAAAGCCGAAATATATCAATGATCAGCCGGATCTGGACCATATCACCGAGACAAAAATCATCCAGGAATCTAAAGAAGATGGCCAAGAATGGGCAGGCGCCAACGAGGGTGAGACCAAGTTTCTTATCCTTGTCAAAGAAAAGAGCGGCCTTTGGCGATATGCGGGGGCATTCACTGGGAAGTACGACTTCAAAGAACATCGCAGGGTTTATACCCGCAGCCCTGAGATTATCGATCTCCCCTTGAAGATGGAATAAAAGATGCAACGCCAAAGTGAACTGACGTATATCGATCGTTCGGACGTGGTAGCGATGTGGTTCATGAGCAACTCGCCCCACCTCAAGAAGAAGTTCTTGGCCTGGAGGCTCCATCGGCTTCTGCGGAAGATGATGCGTTTAGCGGCCTATGCCAAACCGTTCGACCGCTACAATGAGAAGGCGATGACCTTGGCCAATGCCATCTTCATGGCCGATAAGGATCTGAGGCCTGATTACCAGCAGACGGTGCATGAGATGAAACTCTTGGAGTTCATCAACGGGTTCACCCACAAGGAGGTCATCCCCGATGATCAGTTATTGAGCGACTAAGGAAATTCACCGGGTCAATAAGTTCAAAATTTCAGCATTAATTGCAGTTGGAAATTAGAAGTCATTTTAGGCTGATAGAATCCTAAAAGGAGGCAAATGTCATGTCGTTTTGTCCTAAATGCGGAACCAGACTAGATGACTCCGCGAAATTCTGCCCGAACTGCGGAGCCCAAATCGAAACCGCTCAATCTCAACCCGCCGTTTCGATAGCTGCCAAGGAAATCGTAGGCCGTTTTGTCTGTTCCAAGACCAGATTCGCTAATCCGCCTTATCTCATGGTCGACGGCATCAAAGCGTGTGAGCCTACTGCCGATCATCTGGATTGCTCATTCAAGATAACGGCGGGGCATCACGTGATCACGACGGCGGGAGGAATTAAAGGCATCCTCACCCACGAGAAAAGGGAAATAAACATTCCCGAATCGGCGGGAAAAATCACCATCAAGTGGAGTCATCACATGGGAGTATTCGCCAACCATATCAAGTTTGACGAAATCACAATTGAATGACGTTACGCGCAACGGTTGTTTATTATTTATCTGGAGGCTTAACCATGACTGAAACAACTAACGAGGATTTGTTTGCGAAGACTTTTGACATCTACTTTGAAAAGTATGGGAAGTTACTTGAACAAATCTATCCAACCTTTTCCTCCGATAATGGTTTTGAGGAGCCAAACCAGACCGTTGGTTTTTTAAGCGCGTACAAAGAAGCAAGAATCACGCCCCCCTTTAAAGCGGAGACGCCTCTTCTCACTTGGCTTGAAATGCCGTTCCATGATGCTACCCGGGCAAACCAATTTGCTGATGGTTTCTTGGTTGATTTCGATAATCGTCTGGCGATGATCATCGAATCAAAACGAATTAAGGGGCTTAGAGAGGTTGAGGCCATTAAAGACGATTGGAATAGAGCTAAAGAAGAAACAACAATCCGTGATTGCGTAAAAAACCTGACAAAATTGGACGGAATTGATTTCTTCTATCGTGTCGCTTTAACTGATTTTTGGCTCAACAAGAAGAAAGAGAAAGCTGCCGGGCGCGACCGGTTTGAAAAATTTCGCAAAGATTCGCCTTTTGATTCTTCGGTCGGGGGCGTTATCCACGCTTTGTCGTCGGAAACGCCGATTGTGTTTAACCATTTGCCAGCACCGGCGGATATAGCCGAAAAATGGGAATACCAATTGGTTTTGACTTATCAAGATATCAGCGACCCTTTCAAGAGCGTCAAGAATTCTGTTCTTGAAGAGCGAAAGAAAAGCGTTTCTGAATCTGAGAATCAACCAAAAAATAAAAAAGCCCCGAAACCATTTGGCGAGGGTATGATTCAATTGTTAAAAAACAGAATTGCTGAGAAACCCAGCATTCCCGGAGGAGATGTGCTGGTTTATTTAGGCGATGACGCCAAATATGAGTATGGATATTTTTCTACGTCCCGATTGAAAAAATGCTTTGGCGAAAAAGGCCTTTATTTCGGCATTAAAAAGGAAGGGGCAGTTCGGGCTTGGGATTATTCCGGACAACGGGATGCCCAAGACGCAAAGTGGCATGATGAGTTTCCGGAATTATTCTGCAGCCCTAAGGATAAGGGCTCATATAATCAGATTATTGAAGACAAAGTCGGCACGTCCGATCAAATGAATCACTTTCTAGACGTTGATTTGCCGAAAATTGTTCAAGTTTTTTGCCAAAAACAAAGCTGAGTTTCATAACGGACAAGGAGAAAAACCATGGAAAAAGAAAAGATTGATCCAAAGGACCGGCCGGTAGTGACTAACGGTAACGACGCGATGTTGCTCGATTCGCCGTATTTTGTTTTCGACATGGAAGTCACGGGCATGAATCCGAAATCGGACAAAATTGTCGAATTCGGCTACGCTATCGTTAAAAATGGTGATGTTCAAGAAAGGTTTACTTCAGTGATTAATCCTGAAAGAGACATACCGGAAGAAATCGCTGAAAAAATCAAAATCAGCAACGACACGGTAAAGGGGTCTCCTACCATAAGGGAAGTGCTACCAACGATCGCCGAAAAAATCAAAGGCAAAATATTGGTGGCTTCCAACGTTAAGTTTTGCTTGGCGTTTTTGGATAATGCCTTGTTGAATAACGGTTTCTCGGCATTGGACAATCCTACGATTGATACCTATTCGGTAGATATCCGTATGTTTCCGGAAACGCATTTACACAATTTGTGGCATGTAATGCAGCATCTTGGAATTGCCTTTGATTCGGAGGAACTTGACGAAGTGAAATACGAAACGAAGATTCTGTTTAATATTTTGGATAGGGTTCAAAAAGAAAATCCGAAACTAACACTTAACGAGTTCGAAGATTGGACGACCAGCAAGGGAGAATGATTTTTTCATCTGCGGATTCTTTCAGTTACGGAGCCCGGCCTTGAGGGCCTGCTGCTCAAGGTTGCATCTTTGATTTTCCATTTACGTCCCCAACCGTTTTGGGAGAAATAAATTGATACGCCTCAGATAGAAGCGGAGCCTCGCCATCTCGTCTCAGGCCGGACCATAGAAACCATCCATATCGTTTTCTTCCTCCTACAGAATAGGCGGGGCGAGGGGGCCTTTTGACAACCCCGGAAATAAGAATCTCCACATATAGAAGTACAAAAATGCAGATATTTCTGTCGCTGTTTTAGAAGTTTTATATTTTTTAAGCACTCTTTCAGCCATGGCGGAGCTGGATCGGCGAAGAAAAAGGGTTGCAATAAGGGGATACCTATTGCAATCCTTGCATTCAATTATGTCTCAAGATGCTGGCCGATGAATGAGGAACCTTTTAGGCCATGGTCAAATTCGGGATTTTCGCCGAAAAAAACGACGGCAAAAATAATTAATATTCGCTTAGGGTCATCGTGTTGATGGCCTTTTTCAAATTTTCTCCAAAAAGCGCATTGTGACAAAACGCTCTTTTTGTCCATTTCATAGTGAAAGGAGCGCTCGCTCGTGCCGAAAAACCGACGGAAAATAAACTTTTTCATTCTTCCCGCGGAGGGCATCCTTGGCCGGTTTTCGCGGGTTAGGGGCCCGAGGGGGGCCGTTAACTTTTCGGGCCTCTTGTCCATTACACAGTGGAGGAGGCATCTGCGGGCTTGGGCAGGAACATGGCCGGAAATTTTTCGATCTCTGGATTTCGCTTATCCGGTCGGTGCTTTGCCGAGATGGCGAAAATGGCCAATGTTAACTTTCGCCTTCCTTCCAGCGTTTTAGGTGGAGACATCTTTGCCGATTCCGTTTGTAAAAGGCGTTTCCAGCGGCGTCTAAGTGAGGGGCTCGTCCCCGGAAGGAGGCTTTCGGTTTGGGCGGATCAAAAAAATACATCCGATGGTGGCGGCGTTTTTTGCGAAAGTTGGAATATTTTCGCCTCCCAGCAACCTTAAGGGTGAGGGGAAGACGCTGCCCGAAACCACCATTTTCCCCGTTTTCGAAGCCTATACAGTGGGGGCTCCCGCGAATCCCGCTACCAAGTTTCTCGTTTCTCGCGGCGTCTAAGTGAAGGGGGTCTTTTATGAAAAAGCGAAAAAAGATTTTTATTCCTTCGACGGGACGGGCGCTTGTGGCCGGGGAGGCACGCCGAAAGCGCCCCCGTTTTGTCCTTACTTGGCGGGGGAGGCAGACGAAAAAATTAAAGTTTCGCCGTTCTCGGCAGGTTTTAGGTAAGGGGGCATTTATGAAAAAAACCAAAATAAATTTTTATTCCTTCGATGGCCTCTCCATTTCTCTTGAAAAGAGGGCGAAAACCAACAGGCGATTTTGTCCTTACTTAGTGAGGGAGGCGTTCGCCAAGGCCTCGGGCCGCCCCTCAGAAGGCGAGAGGGAGACATCCCTAAGAAAGGAGTTATCCACAGTGATTGATGAAGTGAGTGTTGGCGATAGACGAGAACCCGCGTCCCGGCGTGCCCCTGCGTGCGTGGGCGTTCCGTCTCCGTCATGCAGAAAAACGACAAAAAACAATTTTTTCTTTCTTCGGGAAGGCGAGGAAGGGCCTTGGCTTTCTTGGTCCTCGCGCGAAAACGAACCCTGCTTTTTAGCTCCTTCGTGTCGATTAGGAAGTGAGGGCGGATCCGAGCCCGGAAAGGCCCTCGGGCGGAAGAAAAATAAAATTTCTTCCTCCGATGGCGGGCCGACTTCGGATCCGGGAATCCGTCACACCCCCGATTTCCTGATTCTTCTAAGTGGGGGAGGAATTCCCGGAAAAAAGGGCGTCCGAGGGAAGAAAAATAAAATTTCTTCCTTCGATGGCAGGCGGGTTTCTCTTCGGGAAAATGGGCACCCCCCTCGATTTCTGTCCTTCCTTAGTGGGAGGACCCGATGCCAAAAGGAGGCAAAAAAAGATGAGCGATGAGAAAAACGACGGGGCGAGCAAGGCGCCGTCGGAGATGACGGTCCGCTACTACGACGCCGCCGAGGTCGAGAAGCTGGAAGTCCTTCACAAAAGGATGGGAGGGAGCCTGAACGCCTTCCTGAAGTCGCTGATCCAGGCCGGGTATGAGAGACTGGCCCCCGTGTATCTTGGAGCGGCGCAGGAGCCCCAAAAGGCCGCCGATAGCGACCCCGATCTGAAGGAGACGGTCATCGCCGCCCACGAGACGGAGATGGCGCTCCTGAGAAAGATAGAGGCCCAGAACTCCAAGATCCTGCCCTCGGTCTACTGCGTGATGAACGTGGTGACGCCGACGGACCCCGAGATGAAACAGATCGTCGATTCGGGCTACATGGACAGGGAGCCCGCGAGGTTCCGCGATGACAAAGGGGGCGAGAAGCGATGACGCCCAACGTGAATCTGATGGGGTCGTTCTACACCCCGAATTCCAAAAAATGGTCGTTCTACAGCTCGGCCGACTGCAACAACGACTACCTGAGATACGTGGACAAGGGAGGCAAGGCGGGCGAATGCCTCGACTACCTCGGCTACGCCGGGAACCCCGAGAAGTCGAGCGGCGCGTTCTCCTCGGACGGTCTGCTGACCGCCCAGGAGAAATCCGAGATCCGGAAGGAACTGAAGTCCACCAAGTCGTGCGTGTGGGACTACGTCGTGTCCTTCGAAGAGGGCTACGGCAAGGAAAAGATCCGCTCGTGGAGGGACGCGCAGGCGCTGATCGCCAAGGAGTTCCCGAAATTCCTCAAGGCCAACGGGATGGACGTTTCCAAGGTCCACTGGTTCGCCGGGCTGCACGAGAACACCGACAACCGGCACATCCATCTGTGCTTCTACGAAAGGGAGCCCGAGAGGATCGTCGCCCACCAATCCGGGCGGCGGTGGCACCGGGGCAAGATGTCGCAAACATCAATAGAAACCTTCAAGGTCCGGATCGAACAAACATTGTCCTCCGGCGAGTTCGCGCTCGGGTCGGAGAGGAGGGCGCTCATGGACGGATTGGGCGGCGCCTTGGACGAGAAGACCGAATCCGACAGGAAGGCGAAGAAAGCCCTCCTGAATCTCTATCGCGTCCTCCCGCCGGGCGACTTCGGCTACGCCAGCGAGGAGGCCGACCCGATCCGTCAGGACATCGACGCGGTCACGGCGGCGGTCATCCAAAGCGAGCCCGCGCTCTCGGAATCGTTCGACCGGTTCGTGACGGCCATCCGCAAAAAGGATGAGGAGACGAAGGCCATCTGCGAGCGCGACAAAATCGATCCCCAACGCTACCTCGTCGCCGAGAGGATGGTCTCCGACTTCTACCGCCGGGCGGGCAACCAAGTGCTGGCCTACGTCCGGAAGCCGAAGGGCAGGGAGAGAAAGCCTGCCATGACCAAGTCGGAGTGGGCCTACGCGAGGCACCGCGAGAAGGCCGGGATGTACTCGCTCGTGAACAACGTGCTGAACCTCGTCCTCTCCCTCGCAAGGGAGGAGCGCGAGGAGTGGGCCGCCCTCGAGGAGTTCGAGCGAAAGAGCCGCGAATTCGAGCGCGAGAAGGAGAAGGAGGACGACGGGCCGGAGATGTGATTCCAAAGGGGTTTTGACAAGGATATTCGATTCTACCCGGCGCCGGAAACGGCCCGGAATTAAACAACAGGATAAGGGAATGTGGAGCAAAACGCTCCAGCGCCCCATTCCGCTCACACGCAGCGGGATACCCGCATGGCGCACAAAAAGGAGAAGAAAAACACATGAAAAGAAAAGCAAAACACAACAGCATCAAGGACTACCCGGACGTGCTCCGGGTGGGCGACGTTGGGGAGATATTCCGCCTCAGCGACAGGACGATCAAGGAATACCTCGGCAGGGGAGAGCTCCGGGGCCGGAAGGTCCGGGGGGTCTGGCTCGTGCCGAAGGGCGAGATCTACGACTTCATCGAGCGGCATTCGGCGCCGGTGGCTGGGCAAAGCCAAGGGGGAGAGCAACATGACTAAGGGCTATCTGCAGAAGAAGGGCGGCAAATACTACGCGATGATGAGCTGGTACGACGGCTCCGGGGATCGGCACTTCCAAAGCGTCGGCCTCCAGATCAGCACCGACAGGAACGCCCGCAAGGCGGAGAAGGCGCTGGCCGATCTCGAGAAGGTCTTCGACCCGAGGAACGTCGAGAAGACGAACGCCGCGCTGATCGCGATGGGCCTGAAACCAGTGAAGGCGAAGGCAGGGGAGAACGGCTACCTCGCGGCGAGCGATGACCACAGCGAGTACGGGATGACGCCACACATGCTTTTCGGCGACTACGTGAAGTGGTGGGCGTCCGAGATGCGGCCGTCGATCGCCCTGAGCACCTACTCGGGCTACTATTACCAGTCGAACAGGATGATCGCCCCGTGGTTCAACGGGAAGGGGATCCGGCTCGAGAGCATCACGGCCGAGGACATCCAGGCGTTCTACCGCGAGGAGGGCCAGCACGTCAGCCCGAGCACGATCCGCCATCTCCATGCGCTGATCCGCAAGAGCATCGATTTCGCCTTCAAGCGCGACATCGTTAAAAGCAACCCGTGCTGGAAGGTCACCCTGCCCAAGATGGAGCGGTTTATCGGCGACTATTACAACATCGATGAGACCCAAAAGCTCCTTCAGGAGGTGAAGGGGACCAAACTTGAGTTCGCGGTCATCATGGCGGCCCACTACGGATTGAGGCGCGAGGAGATCGTCGGGCTCAAATGGTCGGCGATCGACTTCCAATACAAGACCCTCACGGTCCGGCACACGGTGACCGAGTACGTGATCGACGGGAAGCCGCAACTCATCGCCAGGGACGCCGCCAAGACCTCCTCGAGCGTGCGGACTTTGCCGCTTTTCCCCTCGGTCGAGGACTTCCTCCTCAAGATGAAATTGGAAAGGGAGGACTGGGAGGGGTTCTACGGGGCGAAATACCACCACGAGGCGGATGAGTACATCTACGTCAACGAGGATGGAACGCTCATGCACCCGAACTACATCAGCCGCTACTTCCCGATGTTCCTGAAGAAGAATGGGCTCCGGAAGATCCGCTTCCATGACCTCCGGCACACCTGCGCGACCTTATTGCGACACGAGGGCGTCCCGATGGAGGACATCCAGAAGTGGCTCGGGCATTCGGAAATCTCGACCACTGAGAGGATCTACGCCCACTTCGACGACCGGAACAACCTCCCGACGTCGGACAAGATCGCCGAGGCGTTCGGCGAGAGCAAGGTCTCCGAGGCCAAACCCCCAAAGCCCGGATCCGGAAACAACGGGCCGGAGATGTGAGACCGTTTACGATAGTGATAATTCACCGCTTTCACTGGAGAAAGCTTTGGCGAGAAATTTTTCTCGCCAAATTCTCGCCAATTGTCCCCGAATTGCTGAAACCCCCTGAAACGCAAAGAAACAAAAAGCGTAGGGGGAACCCACATCTCGTGGGACAAAACGACCTGAAAATCCCTCTTTTGGAACATAACCGAATACCGCAAAAATCCCATCGTAATCAGTAGGTTGGAAGTTCGATTCTCCTCGTCGGCACCATTGGTCAAAAGAGTCCCGAGACATCGTGCCTCGGGGCTTTTCTTTGTCATCACTTTTTAAAAAACCGAAGTTGTTCTTCTCCAGAGAAAATCTTTGGCAAATAGGCCTGACATTGGACCTGTTCTAGCTCTCTATTTAACCGATCAAGGCTGATTCAACCCTAACGTAACAAAAATAAAACTAGAACCTATTGATACATTATGGATATAGAGCATACTTGAGGCATGGATTACTCAAAGTATAGGGACAACGGCCGTTTTTATTCCGGATCGGAGCGCAAGATTGGAATTACGATCGAGGGGAAGGACTGGATTTTGAAGTTTCAGAAAAGTTCCGAGATCGGTCCGTTAATGAACCATGTTTCCGAATACATTGGTTCCCATATTTTCGAGATGATTGGATTGCCAACCCAGAACACCGCCCTTGGGACCTACAAGGGCGCTGAGGTGGTGGCAATGGAAGACTTCACGGGCAACGGCTTCTTGTTCGTTCCTTTCAACGATGTCAGCGATTCCACGCTTGAAGAGGACAAGGAGCATTTCCATTATTCTTACGAGGACATCATGGCGATGCTCGAAGAGAATAAGAAACTTACCAATGTCGAGGAATCGATTTCGATTTTCTGGGAGATGTACTTGATTGATGCGCTCATTGGAAATTTCGACCGGCACGGGGGCAACTGGGGCTTTCTGAAGAAGGATAACAAATATACGCTGGCCCCAATTTTCGATAATGGTTCCTGCCTTTTTCCACGTCTCAATACGGACGCGGCTTGTCAAGCTGTTCTCGATGATCCCGCGGAGATCAAGAGAAGGATTCTCGTCTTTCCAACCTCCCAGATTCGCTTAGGCAATCGGAAGAGTTCCTAATACGATGGCATCTCCAGTCTTCGCTTTCCGGAGTGCAACCGCGCTTTGCAGGAGATTTTTCCCAGAATTGACTCGGAAAAGATTGATTCCTTTCTGGATTCGATGACGGAATGTTCCCCGACGAGGAAAAAATACTACAAAACGATTTTAAAGGAACGCTATCAGAAACTTTTGAAGGAACCCTATGAGAAACTCTGCGGCAAGGAATGAATTGAACACCCCGATTCGCGGGGTCGCTCTTTCGAGCAAGACGGAAGGGGAAATCTGCCTCGTCTTTTCGCCCTCGATTCTTTTCAAGGTGGCAAAAATTACTTTTGAGGTCTTCATCGATGGCTCCTTTCAATATTCGATTCAGCCCTATTACGACGTGATCGACGGTTTGCCCGTTTCAATCTTCCAAGGGATCCCTGGGATCGACACCGATAAGCGCCTTCCGATTTATTACCGGGTGAACATGACCCCGGTCTACGTGAGCGAAAGGAGCCCGGAACCGAACCGGGTCGGCTTGAATGATCTCCTCAAGGAAGTGGGCTTGGACCATTTGAATCGGCTGGAGTGGATGATCCGGACAAAGCGGACCTACATGGGCGACAATTTCGTGACGAAGCCCCTTGGATTTGATAATGATCTCGGTTTTGAAAATTCAAACCTCTATGCCCGCGAGGCCTCGATCCTCCGGATGCTGGGGATGCGAAAACCGATTCGGATTGATGGGGTCGCTTTCAAGGATACTGATCGGCCCGTTTTGCTGCGGAGTCACATCCTCGATTACGAGCGGATGGAGAAGGCAAGGCGCTCAGCGATCGAAACGGGACAAAAGAAGGCTAAGGCGGCGAAACGCTATAAAGGACGGAAGCGCTCGGCGATACCCGAACCCTTATTTGAGGATGTCCTCCACTCCATGAATGCGGGACTCATGAGCAAAGAAGAAGCGGCGAAAAAACTTGGGGTCTCGCGGATGACACTCTATCGGCGGCTAAAAGAAAAGCCTAAGCGTTGAGCTAAAAAGACTCGATTTTTGAAATGTTCCAGAAAGACCTTTTGGTCTGATAGGTCCTTAAGAAAAATGGGAATATCGCCCCGAAGGAAATCAAAGGGGACAAAAACTCCTAAGGCGGCGGCTGAATCTTAATCAATCGTTTGATTGTTCGATTGACTTAGACGGCACCCTAAAAAGATGCTCTGAAGGTCAGACCTTTGGAGCCTTTTTTTCTCTTTTTCTAAAGAAGATTTCGGGTATCCCTTGACTTTAATAAGAAAACTCGTTGAATAGAGGTCAATGGATCGCATCATCAAAAGGAAGTTGACGTTTCTCCATCGTCACTTCGGCTTTTCTTATTCCGAACTTAACGAAATCCAAGCGATGTATGAAGGCGAGTATTTTAACCCCCAAGACCCGAGCTACCTTCGCCTTGTTACGTTATCGCAAGAGCTCTGCGAAAGATACACCCGGATCTATGGCTCCTTAAAACAGAAGGCCTCGGTTTGGGCCTTAGTCCAAAATTATCTTTCTTTAGCGAAGATTCGCCGGCTTCTTTGCCCCCATCATCATGGCTCCTTGTTGCTTCGGGGTGGGGCGAGCTTTCTCATTGGGCAAGTCAACTTTGGGAAAGGCGATTTCGCGAATATCGCCTTCCGTGTCGCCCCCTCATGCCGGGTCAAACTCGGTTCCCGGGTTCGGATCGGACCCCATGTGAGCTTTGGCCAAGAGCAACCCGAGGTCAAAGAAGGCAAGATTCGTTTTCCTCTAATCACGATTGGCGATGATGCGTGGTTAGGCTTTGGAGTCCGCATCGCTTCGGGGGTGAGTATCGGCCCTAGAAGCGTCGTCGGAGCGGGAGCCTTCGTGACTTCCTCTTTCTCCGAAAGCTCGTTAGTTCTGGGCCAGCCCGCCGTATTAAAACGGAATCTTGAAGGCAATAAGGCCCCTTCTAGTCCGATCCCTTTGCCCTATTCTCCCGAGGAAAAAGCCAAGCTCAAAGCCCATTTGACCGCCCTTGGTTTTAAACAAAGCTGGCCCCGTTATGAACGTTTCCTCGATGGTAAGGAATTCGTCGATGTCGGTAACCTCAAACTCGGCCGTCTCTTCTTATTGACCCATCGGCTCAGCGCCGAATATTCGGACCCGAATACTTCGGAGACCCGTCGCCAAGAGATTCTCCATTTACTGTTCCCGCTTCAAGGGGCAAACCTGAAGGCGGGGAAGACCCTCTACGTCGATCTTCTCGGGACCACCCGTTTTGGGAATGATGTCTCGATCGGGGATGGCGATTATTTTAGCGGCAATCTCGTCTTTGAAGATCGTGTCACCCTGCAAGAGAACGTCGGTTGCTTCTGCAGCAGCCACTATCTCGATTACCGGAAACGCCAATTCGGCTTCTCCTTAAAAGAAGGGTTCACCGAGTGGGGCCGCCCCGATGGTCTTTTGGTGAAGGAAGGCGTCACAATCGGGGCCGGGGCCTTGCTCATTCCCAATTCGATTCTCACTCAGAATGTCGCCCCAGGCGCTTTAGCGGGTGGTCATCATGATCATCCGGCCCCCAAAGAATAAACTTTCGAAATTGATTGCCTTTTTCTAGCCGATGACTATAGTAACGATGAAAAGCGATGACGAGGAAGAGTAATCCTCGCGGAACCTTCTAGAGAGCCCCCTTGGTGGAAACGGGCAGGTGAAACGAGCATGAACATGGCCTCCGAGCTGCGGGAACGATAAGTAGTCCTCGTTGGGTCCGCCCATTAAAGCGGAAGGGTGTAGATGCACTCCGTAAGGTTAAGGTAGCGATACCTTGACGAATTAAGGTGGTAACACGAGAGATCCTCGTCCTTAAATGGCCGGGGATTTTTATTTTTAAAGAGCCTCAGCGGAAAGAAGTCTCATGCCGATTCTTGAAATTAACCACTTGAGCAAGTCCTTTGGGAAGGACAAGGTTCTCGACGATATCAGCTTATCGGTGAATGAAGGCGATATCTTCGGGGTCTTAGGACTTTCGGGCGCGGGCAAAAGCACCTTGGTCCGCTGCATCAATGGCTTAGAGTCCTATGACCAAGGCGAGATCCGCTTCGAGGGGAAATTACTGAGCGATCCCAAGCATCCGATCGCCCGAAGTGACCGTCCCAAGATCGCGATGATCTTCCAAGGCTTTAATCTCCTTGAGCAAAGCAATGTCCTTGAGAACGTGATGTTCCCCTTAAACTTGGTTCACCAAAAGGATGGCAAAGAAAAAGCGCTGGCCGCCTTAAAGAAAGTCGGTCTCCTCGATAAAGTTCATGCCTACCCTTCCACCTTAAGCGGTGGCGAGAAGCAACGGGTCGCGATCGCCCGGGCCCTCGTGAGCGAGCCCAAGATTCTGCTCAGCGATGAAGCGACCTCGGCCCTCGACCCGGAAACGGCCGAAGGCGTTCTCACTCTTCTCGAGCAGCTCAATCATGACCTTCATCTCACCATCATCCTGATCTCCCATCAGATGAGCGTGGTCGAGTCGATCTGCCAAAAGGTCGCGATTCTGAGTTCAAGCAAATTGGTGGAGCAGGGGCCCCTCAGCGAAGTCTTCCTCAATCCCCAAAGCGAGATCACGAAGAAACTGATCTACGCCGGCCACATCAAGTCGAGCCTCGATGACCATAAACTCTTGCGGCTCCGTTTCGACGGGGCGGTCGACACCCCGCTTCTCGCCGACATCGTCCAAAGCTGTGGGATCTTGGTGAGCGTCCAATATGCCGATAGCAAAGTGATCGATGGCAAAGTCTATGGCCAGCTGATCATCAAACTCCCGACCGAGAAAAAGCAGCTCGAGAAGCTCTACTCCTATCTTCAGATTCATCAAGTCTCCTATGAGGAGGTGAGCGCCTAATGGATATCGGAACCTTATGGCAAGCCTGTTACGAGACGGTCCTCATGACCTTGATCGCAACCGCCCTCAGTTACCTCGTGGGCCTTCCCTTAGGGAGCTTGCTCTACCTGACCGGAAAGAAGGGTCCAAGACCCAATCCTTGGATCAATATCCCACTCGGTATACTAGTCAACATCGTCCGGAGCATTCCGTGCTTGCTCCTCATCGTGATGTTACTCCCCCTCAACCGCCTGATCTTCCAAAAAGGGACCGGAGCCTGGTGGACCATGATCATCCCCCTATTCGCCGCGAGCTTCGGCTTTGTGGCCCGAATGGTTGAGTCCTCCTTAAGCGAGACTCCGACCGGAGTCGTCGAGATGGCCCGTTCCTTCGGAGCGAGCGATCAGCAGATTCTCTACAAGGTCTGTTTCAAGGAAGCCCGGCCTTCGCTTCTCATGGGCCTCGCCGTATCCGCGATCTCGATTCTCGGCTATACCGCGTTTGCCTATGACTTCGGTGGGGGTGGATTGATCGCTCTCGCCTATCAAAGTTACATCCAGCACACGTCGACTTGTCTCACTAATCCCACGATTTACATTGTGACCGCCTTAATCGTGGTCGTGGTTCAGCTGCTACAAGAAGGCGGCATTGCCTTAGCAAAAAAAACCGATAAAAGGAAAGGAATTACCCAATGAAAAAATCAGTGTTTGTTCTGCCGTTAGCCTTGGCGCTTCTAGGAGGGAGCCTCGTTTCGTGCGGGGACACTTCCCACACCATCAGCGTCTGCGCTTCCGAAATCCCCCATGCCAAAATCTTGAGAGAAGCGGTGGCCCCGCTCCTTCAGAAAGACGGTTATGACCTCAAGGTCACCGTCTTGGACTGGAGCATTCAAAACGATGAAGTCGCTAATGGCGACTACGATGCGAACTATTTCCAGCACAAGCCTTACCTCGATACCTATGAAGGCAGCGTTCCCTTAGCCGCGGCTTGCAAGGTCCATTTCGAGGTCCTTTGCCTCTACGCCTCAAACACCAGCCATATGACGTTAGCCAATGGCGACTCGATCGAACTCGTCGACGACCCTTCCAATATTGAACGGGCCTTAAAGCTCTTAGCGTCGTATAACGTTCTCACCATCAATGCCGCGAACTACGATGCGGCTGGGAACTTCACCAACTTTTCTGTTACCAATCCGAACTCTGGCGTCACTTTCGCTTCGGCCTACAGTAACTGCACCCTAAAATGCATCAAGGAATCGTCCTTATGCGCTTCGCTCCCGGATTACACCTTCGGGATCATCCCGGGCAATACGGCGATGACCGGATTAGATGACTACACCACCAAGATCGCCCTTAGCGAAAAGGTCGATGCAGCTACCCTCGATCTCCGCGCGAACTTGATCGCGGTCAAAAAGGATAACCTTACCTCGGCGAAAACGAAGGAACTTGTCAAGGCGTTCGGCCAGACCGAAATTTCGGATTACATCACCAAAACTTTCGGATCCTCGGTCATTTACCATTACGTCGATTTGCTGGACTAAGTCCCTTTCCCTCTCCCTTCGCGCGGAAAAATCTTCGCGAAGGGAAAAGGAGCAAAACTCCCCTTGTTTCTTCAAGGTCGGGTTATTATAATAGCGTAGCCGTCAGTGAGACGGCCCTAGCGATTGGGTGTTTAGCTCAGCTGGGAGAGCATCTGTTTGACGTACAGAAGGTCATGGGTCCGATTCCCTTAGCACCCACCAATCGAAAGAAATGCGGATAAGCCTTGCGCTTGTCCGCTTTTTTCGTCTAGCGTAATCCCAAGCCTTGCACTACAATAATATCGATTTATTGGGAGGGAACGTCATGAAATATCCGCATACTCGTCGCGGCGTCGTCTCCTTTTTTCTCCTTGGAATTATCACTTTAGGGATCTATGACCTCATCGTTTTGAGTCAGGTCCAAAAAGAAATTAATGAGATCTATGGCGAGGAAGATAAGAAGTCTTCCCCCTTCTGGCTCAGTTGGGCTTTCGGCTGGATCACCTTAGGGATCGTGCCGCTTATTTGGACGTGCAAGGTCGCCGAGAAAGTTCACGTTCTCCAAGATGCGATGACCTTACCGAAACCGAAGACCAGTTTCGCTTCCTTATTTAACTGGACGATTTTTGGCGCCTTCATCCTCGTCGGCCCTTGGATCGGCTGGCACAATTTCCTTATCTCTCTAAACAAGATTGAAGAAGCCCTTAATGCCGGTGAAACCGCCAAAGTGGTGGAACCCGAAGTCGAAGCCCAAAAGAAGTTGCTCAATGTTCCAATCGTTGGCCAGAAGGTCAAACCCGATACCACGACGCTCATCATCCAAGGAACCGATGTTTCGGTCAGCCAGCATGAAGAAGCCGATCGGACCGTGGTCGAAGTCACCCTTCCCCCAACCGCTGAGGCCCCCGCCATCACCGAAAGCGTCCCAGTCGAGCCTAAACCCGTCAAAGTCAAACCCTATTCTTATGTCGCCCCGGCCGAGCCCACCCCCGAAGCTTCACTCCATAAGGACGTCGTAAACGATGAGACCCCGAAAGCCTATAAGCCCGCCCCGAAACAAGTCATTAAAAAGTGGCAAGTCCGCTACGCCGATCGCAAGGACGCGATCAAGTACTTCGGAACCGAAGAAGAAGCGATTGCCTTTGCCAAGTCCATCGCGATGGCCAAAGGCTTATCGGTCCGAGTCAAAGATAAAGAAAAGCCGATTAAGTAGCCGTTAATTCTAGACAAGACAAGGGCAACTCGTATAATAGGGATTGCCCTTTTCCTTAAGAGCGATGCATCCATAGTTCAGTGGTAGAACACCAGCTTCCCAAGCTGGTTATACGGGTTCGATTCCCGCTGGGTGCTCCAAAGAGGATTTGACTCTTAGCGATCTGCTAAGAGTTTTTTCTTCCCTTCTTCTTAACTCAATCACTAAAGTAGGTTATAAAAGCGTTCTACTATAGCCATGGATGAACTCGACCGCCTTTATGCCCAATTAGAGCAGGAACTCTCCGGCTATATTTCGGTGAAGACCATCTATGGGAAAAAACGGCCCTACCTTCAAAAGAAGATTCGGGGACACTTGATTAGCGCCTATATTAAACCCGCGGATCTTCCTTCTGTTAAAATCGCCATCAAAACGCGAAAAGAGACGGAACGGAAGATTAAAAAGCTTGAGCGTTCGCTCTGCCAGCCTTTACCTCAACTCGGTAAGAGTGCCCTTAGTTTCACGGGGTCCCTCATGATGGGCGACCTCGAAGTCGCTCGATTTGAGGATGATCATCTGATTTTTCTTAATGAAGCACTGGCTCCCGCTCAAATCAAGCGGACCCACGAGTTAGAAGGCTGGCTCGCCAGCCGAGCGATCGATCAGGATCGGCCCCATTCGCGTTTACTCAAAAAGGCCTTAAGAATCGAAGAAACCGATGAGGCCTATTTAGCTTTAAAAGCTCATGGGGCTACCCTCAGCGATAACTATTGGTTTAAGCCGAAACATTCGCGGCTTCATTATTCCGATGTCGCCTTTAAAGCCGACTTCTTTAGCGGAGTCGCTCTCCATGGCGAGATCACCCCGTTTGGACGGAAACCAAGCCTATCGCCCGAACTCACCGCGATCGGAAGTTATGAGAAATGTTGGAAACTTCAAGATGGGGAGTGGTGGATGTATAAGAAGGAGAATGACCTTGAACGATTCTCCGAGTGTTTCATTAGCGAACTCGGGAAGGCCTTGGGGTTCCCGATGGCAGAGTACGTGATTTCTGGTTCCGACATCAAAACGAAGAATTTTGCTAAGACTGTCAACTTTGAACCGATGAGCGGGTTCCTTGGGAGCGATGATTCGCTTGCCTCGGTCTTTAAAGTCTGTTTATCGCTCGGCCAATCCTTTGCCAAAGATTACCTCAAGATCCTCTATCTCGATGCCTTAGTATGTAACGGGGACCGCCATAACGAAAACTGCGGATTTCTCCGCGATAAAAGAACGGGACAGTATCTTTCGCTTGCTCCTAATTTTGATAACAACAATGCTCTCGTTTCGCGCGGCTATCTCCCCGCGACATCAAAAGCCTCCGCGGCCATAGTGAAACTCTTCCAAGATTTCTTGAAGGCGACACCAGAAGCCCAGAAGCTCTATCAGGAAATCGCTTGGCCTTCGTTTTCGACCGGTCTCCTCGATCATTGTTTTGAAAGGGTCCCCATTCCGATTCAAAAGGAAAAGGTTAAAACGATGCTCCAGAATACCGAGTATCTTTTAAAGGGTCTTTGCCAATAACCACCCCTCACCCTTCCGGGGGTGATTTTTCATCTTCGTTTGCTAAAAGTTCTTCAAATCACTAAGGTTTTCGATAAATGACTTTATCAATGAACCTTCACTTTTTCTTCTAAAAATCTTGTGGCCTTGCTATAGTATGTTTGGAAAAGCCTCGGCTTTTCGTCTACGAAAAGAGAAATAACCCATGGAAGATAATACCGAATACTGCATCGGTTTGCTGAAAGAACGGGGAGTCAGTCTCGACGATATCGCCGACTGCGCTCGCTATTTGCAAGCCGACTACCACGTCGACTTGGTCAAAGAAGAATTGCTCGATTCCGTGATGTCGGTCATCAAGAAGCGCGAAGTCCAATACGCGATCATGACCGCGATCGAACTCGACAAATGCGCTGAGCAAGATAAAATGAATGATAAGGAATTGCAAAGAGTTTTGATGCGGGACGAGCCCTTATTTGGGGTCGATGAAGTCCTCGCCTACGGGATCTGCAATCTCTACGGCTCAATCGCTCTGACCAATTTCGGCTATATCGATAAAAAGAAATACGGGATCATCGCGAAGCTCAATGACGCCGGCAAAGATAGCGGCCATTGCAATACTTTCATCGATGACATCGTCGGAGCGATCGCAGCCTCGGCTGCCTCAAGATTCGCTCATCGCTGGGTGAGGTAAACCATGAACATTGACACGATTGCTTTTACGTTCCGCCAAATCTCCATTAACGATATCATCGGGCTGGCGGTCGCCCTCATCCTCTTCGTCCTCTTCGACATCATCTTTGGGAAAATCTTCAATCGGAAATTCGTGTTGCTCTATCTCATCTCGGCCGAAGTCATTCTCATGGCCTCGTGGTATCTCGGGATCGAACTCCTCACCATCGTGACGGGGATCGGACTTGGGGTCGGGCTCACTTTCTTCTTATTCGCCAACATGAACGAAGCCCGGGTCTTCATCGCCAACTCGATGAAGGGCAAGGCCAACTTCCAACTCTTTGGCCGCAAGAAAGACGAGACGAATCCCGAGCATATCTTCGACCGGGAAGCGATGTATAAAAAGATCGAGACGGCGGTCGTGACCCTCAGCAAGCAAAAGATCGGCGCGATCATCACTTTCGAAAAGAAAGACTCACTCAATGACGTCATCAAGTCCGGGACGATCCTCAACGCCCCGGTCGTGCCGGAACTCTTGCTCACGATCTTCTACGAAGGGACCCGGCTCCACGATGGCGCGGTCATTATCCGCGACGATAAGATTCTGGCCGCTTCGGTCTATTTCACTCCGACCACCCGACCCTTAACCGGTAAATTTGGTTCGCGTCACCGCGCGGCCATCGGCATCAGCGAAATCACCGATTCGGTGACGGTGGTGGTCTCGGAAGAGACTGGGCGGATCAGCATCGCTTATGATGGCGAACTCCAAGCGGTCGCCCCCGACACCTTCTTGAAAGTCTTTGAAGAGTATATGGCGATTGCTAAGAACCCTGAGGATGAAAACGGGGAAGATGGCAAAGCTTCTGATAAACCTGAGGACCATAAGTAATCATGGGACTCCATTATTTCGGGACCGATGGGGTCCGCGGTGTTGCCGGGGTTTCTTTAACCGCTGAGATGGCCTATCGGATCGGCCGTTACATCGGCCAATATCCCCACGGTACCAAGAATAAAATCATCATCTCCCGCGATACGAGAGAATCGGGTGAAATGCTTTTAAACGCGATCATCAAAGGCATGGTCGCTTCCGGAGCGGAAGTCTATGACGAAGGGGTCTCAACCACCCCGAGCATTTCCTACTTGGTTCGCCAGAATCATTTCGCCTATGGCATCATGATTTCGGCGTCCCACAATCCTTATAGCGATAACGGGATCAAAATCTTCAATGGCGAAGGCGAAAAATTAAACGATGCGATCGCCGAGGAGATCGAGGGCTATATGGACCGGAAGGAAGATGATCTTCCTTTGATCAAAGGCTCCTCGCGCCTCGATCCGAGCTTAAAAGAAAGCTACATCCAGTGGCTCCTTAGCAAAGCTGATCCCAAAGTGAAGACCCTCAAGGTCCTCGTCGACTGCGCGAATGGCTCGGCCAGCGAAGTCGCCCCTGAACTCTTCAAACGTTTAGGCTGCCAGGTCACCTTTATCCATGCTAAACCCAACGGCCAGAACATCAACGCCGCCTGCGGTTCGACCCATCTGGATTCGTTAAAAGAAACCTTGAGTCAGGGCCATTATGATTTTGGCTTTGCCTACGATGGCGACGCCGACCGTTTCATGGCTTTCACCCAGGAAGGCCGCCTGATCGATGGGGACGCCATGATTTATCTTAACGCCCTCAGCATGCGGAAAAATAAGACCCTGCACGGCAACAAAGTCGTGATCACGGTCATGAGCAATTTCGGTTTGCGGAAAGCCCTCGATGAAGCCAAGATCGGTTACGACATCGTGGCGGTGGGCGATAAGAATGTCCAAGCCCGGTTAAAGGAAGCCTCCCTCAGCTTAGGGGGCGAACAATCGGGCCACGTGATCTTCCTCGATGATCTCAATACCGGCGATGGGCTCCTCAGCGGCATCAAACTCATGAACCTTTATGTGAATGACCAACAAAGCTATGGCTCGCTCCGTTTATTGATTGTCTACCCCCAAGTCTTGGTGAATCTCAAGATCGCTTCCAAAGATCAAGTAGCGGCGATCATGGCTTCGAAGGGCTTAGCGGATCTGGAAGCCTTAGAGACAGCAAAACTCGGAACCCAAGGACGGATTTTGGTCCGGCCGAGCGGGACTGAACCGTTAATTCGGGTGATGGCGGAAGCGCTCGATAGCAAGCTCTGCCACCAAGTCGTGGATGAACTCGTTGCCTATATTAAAGGGGGCAAGTAACTATGTGTGGAATCGTTGGCGGAGTCGGCAAAGTTGATTTCCGTTCGTATCTTTTGAATGGTTTAAAGAAACTCGATTACCGCGGCTATGATTCGGCCGGTCTTTCCTATATCGAAGATGGCGTGGCCCATTGCTACAAAATCGCGGGCCGGGTCGAAGCCTTAGATCAAATCACGCCGAAATTCGACCATGCGAGCGTGGGAATCGCCCATACCCGCTGGGCCACCCATGGTCAGCCGAGCAAAGAGAATGCCCATCCCCAGATGTCGATGCGGGGCGAGTTCTATCTCGTCCATAATGGCGTGATCGAGAACTTCCGGGCGCTTAAGAATCAACTGATCGCCCGGAACTACGTGTTCGCTTCGCAAACCGACACCGAAGTGATCGCCGATATGCTCGAGCGGAATTTCTTACGGATCGGTTCGGTCCTCGATGCGATTCGGGCGACGATCGACGCGCTCGAAGGAAGCTTTGCCTGCGCGATCATCCATAAAGGCGAACCGAATCGCCTCTATTTCATGAAGAAAGCCTCGCCCTTGCTCTTAGGAATCGGCCAGGACGCCAGTTACCTCGGCTCCGATGCGGTGCCGATGATGGGCTACACCGATAAATTCATCGATCTCGATGATGGGGAATACGGCTACCTTGAACCCGGGAGTTTCCAAATCTATCTCGGCTACGAAAAGAAAGAACCGAAATGGACGACCCGGAACGCCGAACTCCTCAATCATGATCTCGAAGGTTACCCTCATTACATGCTGAAGGAAATCGAAGAGATTCCCGGCGTGATCAAACGGATTCAGGATAACTATTTTGATGGGGAGAAGTTCTTATTCAGCCCCGCGATGCTGAAGGCGATCGAGAAAGCCGATAAGATCACTTTCTTAGCCTGCGGCACCTCCTACTACGCTTGCTTAATGGGGGTGCGGTTCATGCACTTCCTCAACCGGAGAGCCAGCGCTTCGATCGCGAGCGAATTCGCCTACGATCCCTTCACTTCGGCCAAGCACCCGGTCTACATTTTGCTTTCGCAATCGGGCGAAACCGCCGATTTGATCCGCTGCCAGAAAATTATCAATGAACGGGGCGAGATCAGCATCGCCGTCACCAATAGCAAAGGTTCGACGATCGAACGGAACGCCACCTATTCCTGCCTGCTCTATGCTGGGCTTGAAGTGGCGGTGGCTTCGACCAAATCCTATGTCGCCCAGGTCGCTTTCTTAGCGATGCTGACCGGCGCGCTCGACCATAAGCCGAATGTCATCACTCACCTCTATGCTTTAACCGATGCGATCAAAGACGTGATCGCCCGGAAGAAAGAGATTCAGGTCTTAGCGGATTCGGTCGCGGACGCCAAGGACGCCTTCTATGTCGGCCGGGGCGAAGATTACCTCGCCGGAATGGAAGGGGCTCTCAAGTTAAAAGAAGTCGCCTACGTCCATGCTGAGTGCTATCCGGGCGGCGAACTCAAACACGGTCCGATTGCCCTCATCGAAAATGGGACCTTGGTGATTTCGCTCATCTCGGATCCTGCGATGGCTTCCGCCATGCGGAATAACCTCGAGGAACTAAGAGCCCGTCAGGCCCATATTCTCGTGATCTCCAACGAACCCTGCAAGGCCGAGGGCGATGCCTTCGTGACCAAGATGGTGAAACCCTACTTAGCCTCGGTCGTCGGAGTGGTGGTCGCCCAATACTTCTCCTACTATGTCGCCTTAAAAAAAGGCTTACCGATCGATAAGCCTCGCAATTTGGCGAAATCCGTCACCGTCGAATAAACCGCCTAGTCGTCAATCTTCATCCCGATCGGTTTAAGCGCCTCTCGCAAGGCGCTTTTTTTATCGGTGGCGGGGCTGGCGTAAACGTCATGGACGATCGCTTTCAAATCCGGTTGCTTGCTATCGTAAAGCGGGAGGTCGATGATCTCGGCTAAGAAAAAGACCGAATCGCCGTTTTTGAGTTTGAAGTGATAGTCGACCGGCCCGAGCCGGTAGCTTTTGGAGACCCGGTAGACTAGCGGCAAGAAGTAGTGGTTGCCCGAGTCCAAGGTCTTCACGAATTTGCCCTTCTTATAGAGGAGGGCGGATTTCTTTTTGCTGATGTAGCAAAAGCCCGAAAGAAAGTAGAGCCCGACCGAGAGGAGAAGCAGTCCTCCGATGATCAGATAAAACCTTACGATAGGATCCATGGAATCCACTATAGCGAGAAAATAGCAAATTCCAAGTGCTATTTTTTCCCTCTCGCGCGCGGGGTTTGCTAAAATAGTTAGGATGAAGAAAAAGGAAGCTACGACCTTAACCCCGACTTCGGCCTCGCACCGGATCGTCGCCGCGATGTTCGATTTAGCGATTCTCATTATGCTATCGCTCATTTTCCTCATCCCTTCGATCGCCGTTTACGTGAACTCGTTATTGGAGCCGAACCCTTGGACCACGAGTGCGACCTATATCGTCGCGATTCTCTCGGGTGGCCTCATCGCCTTGGTGATCCTTCTTTATGATGTCGTCCTGCCCCTTTATTGGAAGGGCCAGACCCTCGGGATGCGTTTCTTCAAGATGAAATACGTGCGGGATGAAGGGGGTGAAGCGAATCTCGCTTCGCTTCTTGTTTCCTCTATCGTGGCTTTATCTTTGGCTTTACTCACGTTTGGGCTATACTTTCTCGTCGAGCTCTTTGCGATCGCTGGAAGCGATCATCATCGGAGCTTCGCTGATACGGTTTCCCGCGTTTACGTCGTGGATACCGAAGACTAACACTAGGGAGGGCTAAATATGCCAACACCACACATTGCCGCCGCCGACCACGATTTTGCTAAAGTTGTTTTGATGCCGGGCGATCCGAAACGCGCTCAATGGATCGCCGATACCTTCCTTCACGACGTGAAACTCGTGAATGATGTCCGGGGAATCTTAGGATTTACCGGTCTCACCAAGAATGAGAAACGGGTCAGCGTCATGGCCTCGGGGATGGGGATGCCTTCGATCGGGATTTACTCGCACGAGCTCTTCACCAAATACGGAGTCGAAGCGATCATTCGGATCGGAACCTGCGGGTCCTATCAACGCGAGATCGGTCTCAATGAAATCGTCTTTGCGATGGGCAGCTGCACCGATAGCAATTGGATGAGCCAATATCATCTTCAGGGCTGCACCTATAGCGCGATCTGCGACTATGAACTCCTTGAATCGGGCGTGGCCGCGGCCAAAAAAGCGGGCTATGTCTATCATGTCGGCAACGTCTTAGCCGCCGACATCTTCTACGATTACGATAAAGAGGTTTGGAAGAAGTGGGCGGAACTTGGGGTTCTCGCCGTTGAAATGGAAAGCTACGCGCTCTATCAGACCGCGGCCTTACTTCATAAACGGGCTTTAACGATCCTCACCACCAGCGACTCCTTCATCTTGGAGAACAAACTCACCTCGGAAGAACGGCACACCGGCTTAGGCCACATGGTCGAGATTGCCCTTGCGGCCGCCGAGCAATACGCTTAAAGAATGTCGAAAGAAGTTCAACTCACCATCTTTATTGTCACGGCAGTCTTACTCGGACTGCTTTTCGCTTTCTTATTCCTCTATAGTCCGATCAAAAGTTGGCTCTTTCGCCATAAAACGGTCGAGATGTTCTATAAGAAAGTGCGGCGGGTCACCCTCGATAACGACTTCTATCTCATCAATAAATGGGCGTTGCGGAGCGATGAGTCCGATCCCGGCATCCACATCGATCACATCATCTTCGGCGATAAATTCATCTATGTGGTGAGGGACCGTTACTATCAAGGCGCGATTTCGGCGAAAGGAAATGACGCCTCCTGGATTTATTATTTCCGGAAGAACAAGAAGCAATACATCGATAACCCCCTCATCAATAACCGGATCCGGGCTGATCGCCTCGCGTTAGCTTCGGGGTTAAACCGTCAATATTTCATCGCGATCGTCTTAGTGAATGACGATTGCTTAGTCACCCCCTTCCAAAACGAAGCCACCGATAATTTCTTAGTCCCATTATCGCGGCTAGGGAAATTCATCGAAGCCAAAGAAAAAGATCCGAGCATCCCGAGCTTCACCCCGGATGAACTCGCGATCGCGGTCCGGGATTTAGCGGAGCTCAATCAGAATGAGAACCACTAAAAAAGCCAGGGACCCGAAGAGCCTTAGTCAATCAGCCTTAAAGCTCTACCGCAAAGACATCAAAAAAGACTTGGCCGTTACTTTCACCCTGCTTTTGGTCGAGGCGATGGTCCTCGCCTTAGGCTATCTCTCTTCGTTCAGCCTTTTTTTAAGCATCCCCCTCATCTTGATTCCGTTTTTATTCGCGATTCAGATGGCGATCTCCTCCTATAAAGGTGGGGCTCCCTTATCGAACCGGGTCTTCTTCCATTTCTTCGGCCTCTATTTCAATCCGAGCGAACCCTTCTTCGGGGTCTATCGGGTTTGGCTGGCCTTCCTCAAATCCCTCTTACTTTTCTTCGCCTTATTTTTCGCGATCGGCTTCACGTTTTATGGGGTCGCCAATGCCAACTGGCCCGACTTCAAAGCGGCGGCCGATCAATTCGCTTCCCTAGTGAATACCGCCTCGGCTCAAGAAGTGGTGGATTACATTAACGCATCCACCCCCCTCTTACTTTTCCAAAAGAGCGTCCTTTTAGGGAGCTTTATTCCTGCCGTTTATTTCTTCCTTCATAGCTGGGCGGTCTGCACGGTGAATCCCTATATTCGGATGAGCTTAGTCGGCGCGCCCGCCCGGGTGGCCAATTCGATCTTTTCCGGCGGATTCCGTTTGATCCGGAAGCCGTTCTATCACGATTATTACGCCAGCATCTTCCTCGGGATTATCCTGGCCGTTCTGGGTTTAGGAAGCGGAACCCTCCTCGGGATCGGATTAGGCTTATCGGCTGAGCGGATCAGCGTCCTCGCCTTAGCGGGATTAGCTCTCTTTACGGCGTTCTATCTTCCGTATTTCTTCAACGTGATTGAACTCCTAGCGAACCGTTACGAGAAAGATTTTGCGAAGTACTCGATCTCCTTAGCCGAAGAGACGCTTTCGCGGATGAAAGAGCAACATCAAGTGAGCCCGGAAGACGCCGCGAAATTCGAAGAAGAACTCCGGGATGCCAAGAAGGGCAAAGCCCCCAAAGAAGATGACGATGACGACTCGGAAGAGAAATAAATTTCTCTTTCCCCGTTTTCCCTTTTAAAGCCTTCCTCTTTCCCAAACCTTCTTTTTGGCTCACAATAAGGCGAACCTATTTTCGTCAGGAGGAATCCCATGACCATTGAAAAATCACTCAAAGACGCCATATTGACCGTCAAAGTGGTGGGCCGGCTCGATACGTCGACCGCGCCGGAACTCGATGCCGTTTTAAAGGATTCTCTCTTCGGAATCAACGAAGTCGATTTTGATTTTAGTGGCCTCGAATACATGTCCTCGGCGGGGCTACGTCTCCTTCTTTCCACCAGCAAAAAAGTCGGAACCGTCAAACTTCTTCACCTCAATCAAACGGTGAAAGAAGTCCTCGATATCACCGGATTCACCGCTTTATTTGAAATCATCGACTAACTAGGCAACCGCAATGGAAACCTTCTTAGCGATTCTTCATCTGGCTGGCCTTGGGGCGATCGATATCGTCGTGGCGGTCGGACTTTATTTTTTGAATAAATATACCCCGTTCAAGCGTTGGAACTACTGGATCAAGCAAGTCCTGATCGGTTTGATTTTTGGCGGGCTGGCGGTTCTTGGGACCGAATTTGGAGTCGCGGTCGATGGAGCGACGATGAACGTCCGCGATGCCGCCCCGTTAGCGGCTGGCCTTTTCTTCGGCTGGCCCGCTGGCATCATCGCTGGCGTGATCGGCGGAGTCGAGCGGATGATTTCGGGACTCTTAGTGGAATCTAGGGCCTATACGATGGTTGCCTGCACGATCGCGACGATTGTGGCCGGCGTTTTTAGCGGGCTCGTTCGGAAATTCATGTTCCAGAATAAGCGGCCCCAATGGTACTACGCTTTAGCGACTGGCATCGTGGTCGAAGTCTTGCACATGCTCCTCATTTTCCTCACCCATATGAACGATACCGCGGTCGCTTTCAAAGTGGTGCGGGCCATCTGCTGGCCCATGATCGGGATGGTCGGGCTTACCTTGACGATTGTTTCGATCCTCTTCGGCGTTTTCGATGGGGTCAAAGTCCACGTCATTCATCGCGAGGAACGCCCTCTTTCCAAAAGCTTCCAACGTTGGTTGATCGTCGCGGTCTTGTTGGGCTTCTTCGCCGCTTCTTCCTTCACCTACATCACCCAGGTGAACTTAGGGCGGAGCGATGCCGATAACGTGCTGCAACTCAATATCGATGATGCGGTGAATGACGTGAGCGACACCACCGATAAGAATCTTCTTTCCGTCAACAAAAACGTCCTGAACCAAATTAGCAAATCCGCCTCAACGTATTCGGACTATTACACCGCGGGGATGAGTGTCGATGAGATGAAGGCTAACGCCACCCAACAAGCGGGGAGCCAACAGCTCCAGACGATGCTAACGGAGCAAGACGTATCCGATATCAATATCGTGAATTCGGCTGGTCTCATCATCTATAGCGAAACCCAAGGTTACATCGGCTTTAACATGAACAAAGGCGAGGGTGAACAAGCCACGGAATTCTACACCGCGATTATCGTGAACGGGGCCGATTATTACGTCCAACCCTATCAACAGATTTCCATTAGTTCCGATGTCTGGATGAAGTATTCCGCCTACAAATACACCTATACCGTGAATGGGGAGACCCGAATCGGTCTCGTCCAAGTCGGCTATAACGCGAACCGGTTTAAACAAGCGCTCGAATCCACAGTCTCCGGCTTAGCCAATAACCGCCATGTCGGTAAGACCGGATCCTTAGTGGTCGCCGATGGCGGCATGGTCATCGTCTCGGATGCCCAAAATAACACGGGCAAAGCCTTAAGCGACATCGGATTAACGATCGAGGCGATGAATGTCGAACCCGGGACGCGGTTCATCGCGACGGTCTATGGCGAGCAATCCTACTGCATGTTCAACTATGAAGGCTATTACATCATCGGTGTTCTTCCCCAGAATGAAGTGGTATTGAACACTTCGCTTTCGGTCTATATTTCGGTCTTCATGGAAGTCGAAGTCTTCGCGATTCTCTTCATCGTGATCTACTTCCTTTTGAAGAAACTGGTCGTCGATAACTTCTTAAAGGTCAACCAAGGCCTCGCCCAAATCACTTCGGGCAACCTCAATACCACGGTCGACGTGAAAACCAACGCCGAATTCACCGCATTATCGGACGATATCAATGAGACGGTCGTCACCTTAAAAGGCTACATTAAAGAAGCGTCGGAACGGATCGATAAGGAACTCGAATTCGCTAAGGAAATCCAGCTCTCGGCTTTGCCGAAACCCCTCGAGGACGATCCCCGCTTCCGTCTCTTCGCCAGCATGACTCCCGCGAAAGAAGTCGGTGGTGATTTCTATGATTATTTCTTATTAGGCTCCGATCAGATCGGCTTAGTGATCGCCGATGTTTCGGGCAAAGGGATTCCGGCCGCCCTCTTCATGATGAAGAGCAAGACCCTCATTAAGTCCTTGGCCCGCTCGGGTGAGACCTCGCCCGCCAAGATCCTTGAGAAAGCCAACGTCGAACTCTGCAACGGCAACGACGCCGACATGTTCGTGACGGTCTGGGTCGGAATCTATGACTTCAAGAAGGAAATCCTTCTGAGTGCGAACGGCGGCCATGAATTCCCGGCGATCCGGCATGGCGATGGCTCCTTCAGCTATTTCCATGACCGCCATGGCTTAGTGCTAGCCGCGACCACCAAGAGCAAATATGTCGATGAGAGTATCCCCCTTCATCAAGGCGATACCTTATTCGTCTACACCGATGGGGTCACGGAAGCCACCTCGACCTCGAATGAACTCTTCGGGGAGACTAGACTCCTTCAGACCTTGAATGCCCACGCTGACTTTATTCCGCGGGATTTATTGCCCGCGGTCAAAGCCGCGATCGATTCCTTCGTCGGAACCGCCCCGCAATTCGATGACATCACGATGCTCGGCTTCCACGTGATCGACCCGAAAGAACCGCAGCCGTTACCGCGCGAACTCGAACTCACCGCCACCCTTGCCAATGTCGAAGCGGCGACCGCCTTCGTTAACGCCCACCTCGAGCAATACCATTGCCCGCCGAAAGCCAAAGCCCAGATCGATATCGCGATCGATGAGCTCTTCAGCAACATCGCTCACTACGCCTATAACCCTGAAGTCGGACCGGCCACCTTGCGGGTGGAAACGAAGAACGATCCGCTCACCGTCCTCATCACCTTCATCGATAAAGGGGTGCCTTATGACCCCCTCCTGAAGAAGGACCCCGATGTGAACGCGCCCAAAGAAGAACGCCAGATCGGTGGCTTAGGGATTTACCTCGTGAAGAAGACGATGGATGATGTCGTCTATGAATATAAGAATGGCCAGAATATCCTGACCATCAAAAAGACGATTGGGTCGAAGTAACGAAAAACAAAAGAGCAAGCCGTTCCCCTTACGAAGCGACTTGCTCTTTTTAGCGCGGGATTAGAAACTGCCGGTCGAATTGACGGTGACGCTGCAGAAAGCTTCGGCGCTCAGATTCTCCGCGCGGATGGTGACCGTCACGGTCACATCGAAGAAAGAGCTGATTGGGGCACTCGCAGGCACGCTTAAGGTCGCGGCGGGATAGGTCGAGTCATTGGCCGGCCCGCTCACGGTGGTGCCGCTCGGGGCATCAGGATAGGAGAAGGCAAAGGAATAGAGGGACTGACTGCTCAGATTGAAGACGATCTTCGAACTATAGACCGATAGGCTGAGCGAACCCCCAGGTTTCACGGCCAGATTATTTTGACCATTCGCTCCTAATAAGAGCAATTCCCCGAACGGAGAAACGCTTGAGGCGTCGCTCGAAGAGGAAGTCTCGGAAGTCGAAGGACTGCTCGGAATGATGTTGTAACTTCCTGATCCCGTCGTAGAGGATCCCGTCTTCTTTCCTAAGATCTGCGGGAGCAAAATCCCGCTGAGGGCGGCTGCCCCGATCAAAAACCCAGCGAGCAGGGGGATGACCATCCGGCTGATCGGACTATGATTGTAGCCCAAGTCTTCATAGAAGAAGGCATGGGGCTCAATCTGGTAATAGGCTAAAAGAAGATCGAGGGTCGCTAGGGTCGGATCGCTTTCGCCTTGCTCATAGTTGATGATGGTGCGTTTGCTGACATCAAAGATCACGGCTTCTTGGTCTTGGTGGAGTTTGTGGCTCTTCCTTAGGCCCAATAAGTTCGCGCAGATCCGTTCACGGTTATAGGGATTATTTCTTAAAGTGAAAGGCGCGGGATTTTCATTCCGCTTCACCAAGTCATCGATATTGAGCTCAAGGGTGTTCGCGATATTGGGGAGGAGCGAGATGGCGGGACTGGAGAGGCCCGATTCCATTTTGCTGATGGCCGTATCGCTATAGCCTAATGCCCCAGCCAGATCGTTTTGTGAGAGTCCGAGGGCTTTACGTCGGGCCGCAATATAGGGACCAAAATTCATCATGGAGATAAATGTGGACAATTATGGACGGAATGTCAACACTTAATACTTGTCATCCGACAGAAATAATACAAAAGCAAACGGCAATAACTGATGTTTTGCCGTTTGTAAAAGGTATTCCTCTATTTTGCACTTGCCGGCTTTTAGAGGTGTTTGACGATTTCGTTGACCGCGAAGCTCACGAGGTAGAAAGAAGCGACGACATAGAGAATCCAATTGATTTCCTTGCCGCGCTTACTGGCGAGCATGATCACGCAATAGGCTAACAGCCCAAATCCGATCCCGTTGGTGAGCGAATAGGTTAGGACGATCATGAGGATCGTGATGAAGGCCGAGAAGCCGATCGCCGGGTCGATCCATTTGATGGTTTTTAAGTTGCCGGCGAAGATCATCGCTCCGACCGCGACCAGGGCGGCGCAGCTCACGCAGGAATAGGTGAAGAGCTGGAAGACCGGATAGATGAAGGCCGCTAAAAGGAAGAGGCCACCCGTGACGATGGAGGCTAAGCCGGTCCGGGCTCCGAGTTTCACCCCGATCGTCGACTCGACGAAGGAAGTGACGGTCGCGGTGCCTAAGGGGGCGCAGATGAGAGCGCCCGTCGCATCGGCCATGATCACTTTGTTATCTTTCATCTTGCCATCGGCCCCGAAGATATCGGTATCCCGTCCGATCGCCATCAAAGTGGCCGAGGTGTCGAACATATTCACGAAGATGAGCGAGAAGATGACGGCGTAGGAGGCCGGGTTCGAGAAGACGCCGCCAACCATCCCCCAGAAATCTTGACCGCTCGAACTCCCGAAGAGTCCATAGGCGAAGACGTTAGCGTAATTGCCGAAGCTCTGCCAGCCCCATCCTTGGGTGAAGTCGGCGTAGGGGAGGTTCGCATTGTTGACTCCGGCGAGCCGGATGATATAGCCAAGGAGAGCGACAAAGAGCATGCCAATTGGAACGGCTAAAGAAGAAAGAAGGCCTTTTTTGGTCTTGATGTTCATCAAGGCTAAGACGATGAGAATACCGACGATTGAGAGAATGACCGCGGGATCGCTTAAGGAACCTAAGGTCACGAAGGTCGAGTCGTCTTTGGTGACGATGCCTGCGCCCTTTAAGCCAACGAAGGCGATGAAGGCGCCGAGGCCGGCCGAGATGATGGCCTTTAAGTCCATCGGGAAGGCATCGATGATCTTTCGGCGAACCGGGGTTAAGGAGAAGATGAAGAACAAGATGCCGGTCACGGTGAGCAGAATCATCCCTTCTTGCCAGGTGTAGTGGAGGGCGCCGCAGACGGTATAGGCTAGATAAGCGTTTAAGCCCATTCCCGCGCTTAAGGCGACCGGGCAATTGGCGACAATCGCCATGATGAGGGTCACGATGCCGGAGACCAAGGCGGTGGCCATGAAGACCCCTAAGGAATCCATGCCGGTCGAAGAAAGAATCGCCGAGTTGACCGGCAAGATGTAACACATCGCTAAGAAGGTGACGATACCGCCTAAGATATCGCCGGAAGGCTTGCCTCCTTTTTCTTTGATGTGGAAGAAGCGGGTGATCCAATTCTCCTTGAAGCTAGGCGCGGCTGCAGTTTCTTCGTTCATAAACGTTCCTCAAGTTTCTTTTTTAGTAAGGCTTTGCCTTTTTCGTCTAAATAAGCGGCATTCACCGCATTGAACCATAAGGTCTTCACTTGCTCATCGCTGAGATCGAAGGCCGCGATCACTTTATCGAATTCGCCCTCTAAGGTAACATTGCTCACGGTCATATCATCGGTATTGATGGTGATCGGGACCCCCGCCTTTATGAATTCTCGGATTGGGAGGGCTTTGATGGAAGGGACACAGTGGGTGTCGACCTCGGAAGTGGGGCAGATCTCTAAGGGGATCTGATGTTCAGCGAGATAAGCGACGAGCTTAGGATCTTCGATCGCATGGACTCCATGTCCGATTCGGCTCGCGCCAAAATGGAGGGCGTCCCAGACCGAGCTTGGCCCATCGGCCTCGCCCGCGTGGATCGTGAAGGGAACCCCAAGCGCCTTCGCGAGTTCGAACTCTTGATTGAAGGTATTGGTCTTAAATAAGGCTTCGGCCCCCGCTAAATCGATGGCGACCACGCCTTTGCCTAAGAAACGTTTCGCCACCTTCACGGTCTCCAGATTGAGGTCATGGTTATCCTTCCCCCGCATGCAGCAGAGGATGAAGTTCCCGATGATGCCGGTCTCTTGATGGGCTTTTTGGTAGCCCTTAATCACTGCGGCCACCACTTGGTCTTGGCTTAAGCCTTTAGCTAAGGAAAGTTCGGGGGCAAACCGGACTTCGGCATAGATGAGGCCTTGGTGGGCGATCCGGGTATATAAGGCATAGGCGGCGTAACTCAAGCTCTCCTCAGTTTGAAGCAAGGTGAGCGGGAAAGCGAAACACTCGAGGTAATCGTTAAGCGAAGTGCAGGAACTATCGACGGAAAGACGGACTTTTTGGGAATCGAAAGCCACATGGTTCATCGCCGCGAGCTTCCCAATTTCTTCGGGCGATAAGGAACCATCAAGGTGCAAATGAAGATCAATCATAGGGGTTTAGTTTACCTTTTCTGAGAAAGAGACACTAGAACAATTTTGACGAAGTCAGGGTCCAAAAGCCACAAGAAACCGCTAAAAGCGAAGAAGGGTGAACCCCTTCCCACTAAAAACTTAAAATTGAAGGTGCATTTTGACGGCGTTCCACTAAACTTAAGGAGAAGCGCTTAAGGAAGAGACAAACCTATGGCAAAAATTGAAGTGATTAATGGCAATGCGACAATCGACCCGGCGACGGGTGAGATTAATGTGACCGCCGAAAAGGGAGTCACGACCAAGGTCGATACGACTGCGGCCCCGGCCCCGACTCCGGGCGCGAGCTTTACCCCGGCTCCCCAAAAAGGAACAGGAGCGGTGGCACCCCAATCTTCTTTCGTCCCACCGACTTGCCCGAGCTGCGGCGCCCCTTTAAGTAGCGGCGCTCATTATTGCTCGAAGTGCGGAATCGATATCAGCAAGGCACTCCCGGTGGTTTTCTGTGCGAAATGCGGGAAGCCCCTTCCTTATTCTGAGGCCGCTTATTGCCCGAGCTGCGGTGCCCATTTATTGCCGGAACATAAGGATCAACCTCGCCCGGCCGCGGCCCAGCCTGGCGTGATTAATGTTGGCGAACCCACCACGAAGAAGCCCGATAAGTTCAAGCACCATGCTGGCCATATCCTTGGCGAAGGCATTTCGATGTTGATTTTCTTAGGAATCGCCGTTGCGATTCTGATTCTCGGCGGTGTCCTCGACACCTATCCCTACGCGGTCTATGGTCTTGGCGCGGCGGCGGTTTTAGCTTTGGTCGCGGGAATCCTCGCGATGGTCCAAGTCCACGCGAAGGGCAAAGTTTTAGGGATCCTTTGCTTCGTCTTCATGGCGATCGCTTTAGGCGGAGTCTCCTTTGGCCTCGTCTATGCCAAGAGCGGGCTGATCGCCGAAAGTTTCTACTATTATGAGTATGGTTTCGTCAGCATTATCGTGAACGATATCAGCCACATCATAGACTACCTCGGGACTACCCAGTTCTGGCTGAACCTTGGCGTTCTCGTTTGTGTCATCACCGGAGCGGTCCTTGCTCTCTGCGCCTTCTTCTGGAGCCTCAGCTTCATGATCAAGTCCATCCATCGGAAGCCCGAAGCCGAAACGAAATAAAAACGAACGCCCCTCAGGAACAAGATTCTGAGGGGCTTTTTCATGCCCAAATGGTGGTCTTACTGAAATCCAAAATACACTACAAATCGAATAAAGACGAACCGATGTAGTGTAATTACTTCTCGGCTCTAAACTCGGAACTCCTCCTGACGTTCTTTCTCAATATTGATGCCAATAAATAAGACAAAATTGGCATCAAACATGTTTTCCCCTTTAAAACTTCTCGAGTCCAAAGTGCCTTTTGCCCCCTATATAAAAGGTGAAAGGAAGGAGTTTTACACAACAAAGTATATAAACGATTGAAATGTTGTATAAATGGTTTTACGCTTTAAATGGGTCATAACGATGTCCATTCTAGAAAGCGTTCTCCAAGAAGAACTTCAACGTTTAGATCGAGAGGAAGCGGCTTTGCTTCAGCGGCTTTCTTCTTTGCCGAAAGGCTCTCTCGTCGCTGAAAAGATAGCGAGCGGTACCTATTGGTATCGACGCTTCCGCGAGGGGGATAAAGTCCGGAGCGTCTATCTTGGAAAAGACGGGACGGACGCGGTAAAGAAAGCACAAGCGGCCTCAAAGCAGTATCATCAACTGCAGCAGGGGCTCCGCCAAATTCGACTCGATCAAGTAAAACTCCGTAAGGCGTTACGGCATTATGGAGGAGATTCAACGTCAAAAGGTCGACGAGATTCTTAAAGTTTTTTCCGAAGTAGGTTTGCTCAATCACATTATCTTAATCGGGTCGTGGTGTTTGTTCTTTTATCAGTATCTTTTCTTGAATTTCGTCCCCCGTTTACGGACCACGGACATCGATTTCTACTTGCCTGATGCGAAAAAAACGAGTTCCGCTGATGACTTAGCAGACCGGCTTTCTCGGCAGAATTTTTACCATATTCAAGACAGTTTGACGGGACGATCGGAACTGTTTGATGCGGGCGGGTTCCAAATTGAATTTGTGACTCGCTTGTACCGCGACAATCCAGTGGTGGTTCAAGTTGGAAAAAGCGGGATCTATGCTGAGACCCTTCCTTATGTGGATTTATTCGACTTTAACTACGTCTGCATTAAATTAGACGATTATGAGGTCAAAGTAGCAAGTCCCTCCAGTTTTGTTCTTCAAAAACTTTTGATTTTTGAGGAGCGAAAAGAAAAACAAGAAAAGGATGGGGATGCTCTTCGATATCTCATGCCCTTCATCGAGTCCTCACCCAAAAATCGAGCGGAACTTCAAGCGCTTTTTTCTTCGTTGTCTTTTCGGGGGAAGAAAAAGGTTCTGAGGGCCGCAAAAATGGTGGGAATTGTTTGGTAAAAATACTTTACAATACAAGAAAACCCTCGGTAACCCGAGGGCTATTTGACTGCTGGAGCAAGTGACGGGGATTATTTATACCTTTCCGCTTATTTCCGTCACTTTCCGCATAAGTCTAAAAGTGTAGCAATAACGGCTCTTTTTAATCGTTACTCGTGATTTCGTTTCCGCCACTTTCCGCTTATTTCCGCTGAAACTATGATTTTTTTATGTCACGGTTTTATGCTTTTTTAGAAATGGTTTTTGAATCGGAGAATTGTTCTTGGACTCGCTTAATGAGCAAGTCCTGATCTTCGGCTTTGACATGGTTGGCATAGGTCTCTAGGAAAACGCTAACGGTATTGCCTTGCATTTTTGCAGCGGCGGCAACATCGGTGATGTTATAGCATTTCGATCCTAGCCAGGTGGCCATAGTGTGTTTCAATCCATGAGGTGTGTTTCTTCTTACACCAGCAAGTTTGCAATATCTGGTCATCATCCTTCTGATGGCGTTTTTGGAAATCGGTTTTAGGCTCCACGATGGCGTGAAAAGATATCTATCGGGTTCTCCTCCAATTTCCTTGATATAGGCTTCCAAGAGCTTGTAAATGGCTTCTGGAAGGGGTTTGGCGCGATAACTCGTTGCCGTTTTTAGATAATCCGTGTCTAGATGTTCGCCAATACCGGTTCTCTCTATTATTTGATGCGAAAAAATAATCTGATGATGTATGGGATCGTAGTCTTTGACTTTGAGCGCAATGAATTCGCCAATTCTGCATCCAAGGTAACAATAGAGAGTGAAAAGAACGAAGTTTCGAGAATTCTTTTGGATGGCATTCAGAAAAGACTGCTCCTCCTCCATGCTCCAGGCTATTTTTTCCTTTGACGGCTTTCTGTCTGCTTTGATATGACGCACAAGGGAAACAACAGTCTGGTAGGTTCCTGAATCTATCAGTTTGTTAACGAATGCAAAATTGGAGAGATCCTGGAATCTTCCTATCACCTTATTTGCCATGTTCGCGGAATTGTTCTCAAGAAGCCTCTCATACCATTTTTTTACTGACCTCTCGCTAAAGACGTCTTTCAGGAGCTTTCCGTTGAACTCCTTCATATGGTAAAAATCGTTTTGATCGCAATTGACCCTCGTTTGGATTGAGATTCCAATTCTTTCCCTGTTTTTTTCGTAATCTTTCAGAAGATCCCCGAAAAATTCGACCGCGAATTCTCCGGAATGGTCTCTCTTCCATTGCTCTACGGCTCGGTCGAAATCGTCATTGGCTTGTCTTTTTGTTTTGTATCCCCTGATGTAAACGCTTTTCCATTCGCCGTTTATTTTAACGCGCGTCGAAATGAATACACTTTCCTTGCCCTGATAAATCCCTTTCCTCATGGTCAGTCCTCCTTTTTGACCATTCGGTCGGTGATGCTCTTTATAGCGTTTAGGTCACTGATGGACATCCTGTTTAGGTTCGCGACGATTTGGTCGAGGACTGAAGATCTTTCAATTGAATCGTTTGTGTTTTTTACTTGGAGATCCATTTCCTTTGAAACTTCCGGCCCGTCATTGTCGGTGAACCCCATGAGCCAGGTCGGGCTTACCATCAAATATTTAGCCATGGCAAAAATCGCTTGGGTTTTTGGAACCGACCTTCCCTTAGCGTAATAGCAAATCCTTTGTTTGCTTATTCCTGCGGCTTTTGAAAGCTCTACTTGATTCACTCCGCGAAGATCCATAGCTTTTCTTAATCGTTCAGCAATCAACTGGCCATTTGATTTTTCCATGGTGTTTCTCCCGTAAACATATATTAGGACAAAGTTAACAAAAAATGAATAACCAGTTAAAAAAACTTTGACAAGTAAACAAAAGGTGAATAACATTAGGTTGCAGCCGATGGAGGTAACAAATGGAAGAAAACGTTGCGTTGGTTGGCAAATCCGCTCTTGGCGCTCTCATTGTCCAAAAGTACGGAACCCATCAGGAATTCGCTAAAGCCTTGGGAAAATCTAGGCAAAGCTGGTCTCGCCAGTTTCGGATATTCAACTTCCGTTCTGACGAGGTCATTAAGATCGCCAATCTATTAGGGATTCCGCGATCCCAATATGGCCTTTATTTTTACAAATAAAGTTAACAAAAGGTGAATTAATTGGAGTGTGGAGCATGACCAAAACAGAATTTGAAAGCCTTCCTTTCGTTGGCTACAGGGACATCATGGCCTTTCTTGGAATCGGCCATACCAAAGCCTGCGAAATAGTCAATGCCGCCAGAGAGCACTTTGGCGGCTCTTTAACGTTCTTCTCCGACAAATGCTCGACCGAATCCGCGATTAAAGCCATCGAATTTAACGGAAAGATTTGTCCTAGAAAATCGGCACAAAAAGCCAATTCTTCGTGTGTCTCGACAGGCGAAAAGAAAGAAGGAAACGCCTGATGGAAAAGTACAGCATCGAATGGTTGAAACTCTTCATCGATTTCCTTGACGGAGACTCTTTCAAACATATGCGACGAGCCAAGGTCGATGGCGTTTTGGATCCAAGGGACAAGCTCGAAGCGGTTTGGTGGGAGCTGCTTTCGCTTGCCGGGAAATGCAATCACGGCGGCGCTCTATGGAATGAGGAGATAGCCTATAAGACCAATGAGGAGATAGCCATAGCGACCGACCGCACCGAATCGGAAATCGATATGTGCATGGCTTTCTATGTTAAACAGGGGATGGTAACGATTGCCCCCAACGGCCCAATAATCAACAATTTCGACAAATACCAATCAATCGATAAATTGGTTCAGATCCGCGAAGCTAACAGGATTCGGCAAGCAAAGCATCGTGATGCTGTGAAAAAACTAACTATGTCACGTGACAGTAACGTGACGTCACAAGAATCCTCTCAAGAGACGGAAGACGTAGACGTTATATCCGTAGAATCCTTAGAAGTTTTACCAAGTTTAACCAAGTTAAACCCGAATCGGGGATTCGGGCCATACATCGCCTATCTTTACGACCATTCATATTTGACGGATTTCGACCTCACCGACAACGAGATCGCTCTTGCCTACAAGGATTTCCTTTCCGAAATGGATGAAAAGTACGGAAACAGGAACCTTCACCTCACCCTCAAATACTTCGTTTCGGAGTATTGCCGAGCCATTTGGAAGGAAGGAAGAGTCGTTGGATGGGAACTTCGGGAAGAACCCCAATCAAAGCTGGGCCTCCTTAAGAAATCCGTTCTTGAGAACTGCGAGAAGTTTAGCGGCAAGGCCGAAGACGAAAGACCGTTTGATGGAATCGATGCCCAATCCGATCAAAAAGAATGGGACGAATTGCTTTCGAAGTTCTCTTCAGAACCGAAAGGAGGGGAATGAAATGGAGCCAGAGCAGCTTGATCTATTCGACTCTTCTTTCGATGAAAGCGAAGAACAGCCGTCTGACCTTAATCCACGTCAATGGGCAACTTACCGCCTGGTTCGCAGCAGATCTCTTCTAGGCGGATTCTGCACGCAGCGTGAAATCGTCGATAACTATCCGAAATTCTCAAAAGATTCCAAAGGCGACGTGGTGGTTGTTCACGAAGACGGCTACTGCTGGGTTGAAAACAGCTCGCACGGCGACCATTGCCGAACCATCATCTCCGACGTTTACGCCATCAATGAGTCATACGAAATCATGAAGATCCTTGTGGCGATTGATTACCAATACCGATTGGGAACCGAAGAGGAGTGCGCCGATTACTACTGGAGAATGAAAATCTCCGGAAACATGAAGGAGCACCGCGCCGCGGTCATCAAATCGAAGATGAAATCCGATGGCCAAGGCCAACTTCTCTCACGGAGGCTCAAGGCAATCTACGATTCATCCGACAAAAAAACGAAGCGATTCATCGAGACTTACATCACGGAGGATCCCCAATATGCAGCCGCAATCAACAAGCCAGCTGAACACGATGGTGATTGAGTACGAGGGAATCGGCATCGATACGGTGAAGATCGAGGTCGAAATCACTGATGACGACATTTCAGACTTCATCCTAAAGAAGCAGTTCAAGCATGGTTTCAGCGAGTTGGAGTCTTCGAACGACTTCGCCACAAGAGTCATTGCCTCGTCATTCAAGGACTGCATAAAGGAATTATCCGAATTGTTCGGTATAAAGACTTGCCTTGGTTGGTACGAAATCGTAGAGGACTCGAAAGAATTCTACGAGTACATGAAAGCGAAACATCGGAAAGGTGCTTTGGAGAAAACGGCAATAAGCCGAGAAAGGATGATCCCATGACATTCATCGAGGTAAAGACGATTCGGAGGTTCCTGTGGTTCGTTTCTAAGCCGAAAGCCGTTCAGATCAATCCGTTTGCCATAGTTTCCGTTCGCGATGCCGGAACGACAATCGTTTGCCGAAGCAAGGTCAGGTGCTCCGAAATCGTGATGAAAACCAGAAAGAAGTTCATAGCCCTCGAACCGGTTGAGGACATCGTTAACGGTCTTGCGAAGTTGGATAAAGCGAGGATTGCCAATTACCAAGGAGGTACGGCTTATGCAACAAAGCGCTGAAGCTATGGCTATCGTGAAAAGCCTATTCGATTCGTACAACGGCGAGATTGAGATTTCATCGAACTCAATTGGCATCAAATCTACCAATCAATTCATCATCGAGGAAAACGAACCGGGAATCGACGGGACGTTCCATCTCGTCGAGAAGAAGAGAAGGATTCCGACCCATCTTAAGTGTGTGTTCTTCGAAGATCAAATCGTCATAGACTACGCCGAAATCTCCGGTGAGGCTCGTGGTGGTGGCGGAATGACCGTTAAGGAACTCAACTTGGCGCTGCTTGAAAGAATCCTCAAATTGTTCAATTTCGTTCAAAAGAGAAAAGGTTCCTATGAACAACTTTCGTTTCTGAATCAGGCGGGTTCGGTTTTATGAGCGAAGAGCAATTGGCCGAAATGATCAAGGCGCAAAGAAACGAAAACGAAAAGTTCAGAAGATCCGGAAACCGATTCGGACTCAAACAAGGTGAAGCCCACCTAAAAAGGCTCGAAAGAATGAAAAGGAGACAAAGCCATGACGCCCAATGAATTAGATGAACTAAATCAAGGTCTTATCATAGACAACTTCGCCGGTGGCGGCGGTGCATCAACTGGAATCGAGGAAGCGCTAGGCCGCTATGTTGATTACGCGATAAATCACGATCCCGATTCCATCGCCATGCACAAGGCCAATCACCCGTTCACGATTCATCTTTGCGAAGATGTCTTTAAGGTCAATCCAGTTAAGCTCGTCGCCGGACGGCCAGTTTTGCTTGCCTGGTTCTCTCCGGATTGCAAACATTTCTCGAAAGCCAAAGGCGGAAAACCGGCTGACAAGCATATTCGCGGACTCGCTTGGGTCGCCATCAAATGGGCTAAGACGGTCAAACCTCGCATTATCATGCTTGAAAACGTAGAGGAGTTTCAAACTTGGGGCCCGCTCGGTGACGATGGAAGACCAATCAAGGAGAAGATGGGAACCACTTTTCATAAGTTCGTTTCAGAGCTTAAGAATCTTGGCTATCAAGTTGATTTTAGGGAATTGATCGCCGCCGATTACGGAGCGCCGACAAAACGCAAAAGGTTCTTCATGCTCGCGCGGTGCGATGGGCAACCTATTTGCTGGCCTGAAAAGACATTCGCCGAGCGAGGAAAATGCAAGGAAGGTCAGAAGCCATGGAGAAGCGCTGCTTCGATCATTGATTTCAGTCTTCCGACCAAATCCATTTTCAAAAGGGAAAAAGAATTGGCGGAGCCTACAAAACGCAGGATAGGAAGGGGACTTGAGAAATTTGTTCTGAAATCTTCGGATCCTTTCATCATCCCGATCGGCTATGGCGAGAACAAAGGACAGGCTCCCCGGGTAAACGACATCAAGCAGCCTGTTACAACCGTTGTTTCATCGACAAAGCAAAACCTCGTTGTTCCGTATCTTCAAGACGCTTTGTTCATGAAAAACGAGACCAGGAGGCTTTTGGATTTGGAGGAACCACATCCAACAATTGCAGCGGGCGGCCAGCATACAGAACTATGCCAAGCGAAAATAGCTCCTTTTGTGGCTGACTATAAGTTCTCTAATAGCGGAAGCCGAACCGATTATCCGTTTCCGACCGAAACCGCCGTCAGAAGCCACTACGACGTTGAAGGCAAGCTCCTTCCGTACGTCGCCATGATCGGGGAAAGCGGATTTCAGAAGTTCCGCGACGGATCGGTTAAGGATCCGGTTAAAACAATAGTCAGCAAAAACGAATCACTGCTTTGCTCTACTTTTGTTGCTCCATTCATGGGGGTAAACAATTTCTCCGATGCCGGTCGGAGAATCGACCAGCCGCTTAAAACGGTCGTCCAATCGAACAAGGAGGTTTACCTTGCTCCGCTTCTTTGCCCATGGATCGCCATTAACAATTTCAAAAACGCAGGAACCGGTTCATCGAAGCCCATGCCGGTCATCACGACCGCGAAAGACAAAAACGTTCTGATGACCGCTTTCCTCTCTCAAAACTACGGTGGAGATTACAAGGGAAACGGGAGCGATCCAAGGCATCCGACCCCAACGATTACAGCAATCGACCACAACCGTTTGGTCACAGCCGACCTAAAAAGCGGATTCTTCACCGAATACTATGGCCAAAGCGACGCCGCATCTATCAAGGATCCAGTTCCCACGGCGACCACGAAAGACCGGTTTGGCTTTGTCAATGTCGATTTAGCGAAAGCCGATTCAGGTTTTATCCAGGAATACTATTCCGGTACTTACAAGGGAAACGGAACAGGTTTGAAAGATCCGGTTCCTACAGCAACCGTCCAGCCCCGCTTCGGCTTGGTGAAAGTCCATTTGGAAAAGGCGACCGATTCACCAATTCTTGGCAATTGGCCTTTGGTAAGGGAATTCATCAACAAATACACGAATGTTCGCGTTCCCGAAGGAGAGATCCTTCTTCTGAACATCCAAGGGAAAGACTATTTCATCAGCGACATCGGAATGCGGATGTTAACGCCGCGAGAACTATACGACGCGCAGGGTTTCCCTCACGACTACATCATCGACAAAGACTACACAGGCAAGCAATATCCGGCGACTAAGCAAGTGGCCCGATGCGGAAACGCCGTTCCTCCTCCATTTGCAGAAGCTCTTGTCAGAGCGAATCTCCCCGAACTTTGCCCCAAAAAGAAAATCACCACGATGGAAAGCCTAAAGGAGGCGCAAAAACGCTATCAGCGCAACAGAATTCCATTCAACGGCGTTGAGGCCAATGGTCAACTATCTTTGTTCTCCCCATTTGACGTCCTATCCAAGCAAGTCGCCGAAGAAAGGAAGGGATGATATGAAAAACAAATGGAAGGACATCGCGAGCATTCCTGGTTACCAAGTGTCTGATCTTGGCCACATTAGGAACAAAGATACGAGGAAAGTTCTTCAGGAGCAAACCAATTCCTCGACTTCGCGCTACCTTCGCGTGCATATAGGCACAAAGCACTATCTGATTCACAGGATCGTCGCTATCGCATTCGTGCCGAATCCGTTTGGCTTCACGGAAGTCGATCACGTCAACCGTGACAAGACCGACAACTCCGCCTCCAACCTCGAATGGGTATCCAACTCGATGAACATGAAGAACCTTCAGATTTGCATCAGATTGGGAATCAAGGGTAAAAAACCGAATAAAAGATGCAAAAGAAAAGTGGTGATTGCTAATGCCGGCTCATAGTTCCGATTGCGTTGGCCAAGAGACGGTCTATTCCCTCTCTATAAAGTGCAGGAAGACCCATGGAGACTGCTTGGCTTGTCCGTTCACGTTCTGTATCCGCGAGGAGCTTAATTCGCTTCTAAAAGCCAAATACGACAAAACGCCAAAAGGCGAAAGGAAACATTAACATGAAATTCAGAATCAATTCTAACGTTCTCATGAACGTGCTGCTTGCTTGCGACTCCGCTGTCTTGCAAAGAGACACCAGGCCCATTCTCCAATCGACGATGATCAGCGTTGTCGCATCGGATGATGGTAAATCTGCCATTGCCAAATTCATCGGATGTGATTCGATGGTCGCTTTCGTTGAGACGGTTGAATGGTCTAAAGACCCGAACTTCGACAAAGACGATTTCGTTGCCGAGTCTGGTAAATGCTCCTTCGATGGTAAAAGGGTCATGGCGCTTCTCAAAGCGCATCAGTTCATTACCAAAATTCCGCATCAGGTAACCATCATGGATACCGAAGAAAAGATTTCGTTTTGGGTAAACGATGAATTCTTCGCCGTTCCAAAATTCCCAGGAGAGTATCCGCTTGACCCGGAAAAGCCTTTCGCAATGGCCACAAGCAAAGAAGTGTGCGTCCCGGTTTCCTTTAGCTCTGTAATCCTCATGCAGTTAGTAAAGGCGTCGATCAGATCGGGATCCGATTGCGTTATCAAGATCTATGTACCGAAAGAAAACAACCTTGAGCATCCGAAAGCGATTCAGGCCGATTTCTCTGTCGCTAGCGGTGGCGGAAAGGAAGCAGGCGTCATTTTGACGCAGATGCGGATTCCGGAGGTAAGAAAATGATTTTGCATTCACTCAAGATCCGCGACGAGTTTTATCAGCAAGTCAGAAGAGGATCGAAAACCTTCGAGGTTCGAAAGAACGACAGAGGATTCAAGGCTGGAGATCTTGTCACGTTCAACGTTCTTTCCAAGGCGATGAACGCAACGGGAGACGTGAATACTTACACGGATGGCGAGGTTTATCAAATCACCTACGTCCTTACTCATGATCAATTTCCAGATGGCATTGCCGAAGGTTATTGCGTTTTCGGGATCAAGAGGATGGTTAAGGAGTAGTCATGGAAAAGAAAGAGGAAGAAAAGACGCTTGAGGAGTTCATGGCAGCCTTGTCCTCTTTCTTGCGTCAGCCGGCTGGAACGTTCCTCCGTCTCAACCAAGCGGAGGGAGAAAAGCTTTACGAGCTCCTAAAGGAACTCGGAGACATCCCTGACGAATCGCATAGGGCATAAAAACATGAACAATCAAAAAAATGGCATCGAATGGTGCGACGAGACTCTAAATCCAGTCGTTGGGTGTAAACGCGGTTGTCCGTACTGCTACGCGAAAGCGGCCAATGACGAAAGAAAATTCATTCCTGATTTCCGAGATCCTAAATTCTTTGCCGAAAGAATCATGGAATTGGACAGGACGTGGGGAAAAGCGATTTTCTTGGATTCCATGTCAGACATTCAGTTCTGGCCGGACGAAGCGTTCGAGATGATCCAAGGGCATCTTCATCGCGGCAACCACTACATCATGCTTACGAAAATGTCGTTCGGAGAACTTATCACGAAGCTTCCTCCGAGATTCAGGGATTTTTGGAGAGGTCAACGCGATAGGTGCCAGTTCGTTTGGATTGGATGCACGGCAGAAGATTCCGATGTTTGCTTTCAAAGGGACGGGCTTAAGTTCGATTTCCTTAGCGTTGAGCCCTTGTTCGGGCCGTTTCATTTATCTCTTCTCGCCAAATACACGAAGGACATCGCGATAAAAGCCGTCATATGCGGTGCCGAGACCGGCCATTACCGGAAGATGGAGTTTCCCGATCGCGATGACGGATTGCGGCTTATCGAAGACTGCTCAAACCTCAAAATACCGCTTTTCTTCAAAAACTCGATGCTCCCGACCATGGGAACCGATTTCAAGCAAGAAAAACTACCGTGGTTTCCTGAAAAGCAAAAAAAGAAGCAAGAACAGGAATACGTTCAGATGTCCCTGTTCGGAGGGAGGTGGTTTTGATGGGGCAATACCAGCAGTTGCCGTTAGACCTGGAAGGAACCAAGCAAAGGTCTCCTATCAGCGATTATGAGTACGAGAAGATGACCGACAAAAACCACGTTGCGACTCCGCGCTATGTAGTCGAGGACATCTACAAGTTGATAGACATCGAGCAATTCAGATCAATATGGTTCCCATTCAACAATTACGACAGCCAATTTAAGCTCAAAGCCGACGAACTTAAGCTCACCTACAAAGCCACTCACATATTCGATGACCTAAGAAACGATTTCTTCAAGACCGACCCTCCTAAGGGCTGCGACCTGATGATCTCGAATCCTCCGTTCAATATCCAAAACGCTATTATCGACCGCTCGTTCAGGCTTTACGACGAAGGGAAGATCAAATCCTTCTGCCTATTGCTTCCGTTATCCACTCTCGAAACTCCGATTCGGAGCGCGATGTTCGAGGCGCACGAATCCAAGATGGCGATCATCATCTTCAGGAAACGAATCACTTTTCTTGGGAAAGGAAAATCGTTCAACACCGGATGCTGTTGGGTTTGCATTAACGTGCCAACCATTCATCAGAAGATTTTGTGGATTTAGTCCACGGAAAGGAAAGATATGGGGAATTGGGTTTATCCGAGCATATACGAATGCGCCGCCATGGTAATGAGCGCCTTGGCCTTGGTGTTCGCTCTGTGCGGATTCTTGCTCGGAGGGCATAGAAACCATGACGGCTACTGATTTGACGATTCTTCTGATCAGCGCATCCGCGCTTCTTGCCGCTACGGTCGTTCTGATTTACGAGATCATTCTGCGTATTTGTGACGAAATCGATTACAAAAGGAGGAACGGAAGATGAAACGTTCATTGAGATACGAAACATTAAGGAGGTCATTCCGATGATTAGATACAAAAAGCAATTCAACGAGCGGTGGGAAGAGCACGTCTCGTACTGCCGAGAGAACGGAGAGCGCATTGGCACCAAAAAGGAATATTACGACTGGTGCCTTGCGGAAGGCTTGCTGACTAAGAAGGAGGTCAACAACTAACCCTAGTGAATCTAGGTTCCAGCCATGGTTTATATGCGAATGACTGGATAAAACGAAAGGGAGTGGCTTCTTAGGAAGCCGCCAAAGAGTTGCCATATCACTTCTTAGTGAAATGGCGTTGTGACAATCAAGCATATCGTCTCCCTAAGCGGAGGCATCGGTTCGTATGAGACGTTGAAGCGAGTTATCGCGAAGGAGGGGAAAGAAAACATCATAGCCGTATTCTGCGACACGATGAACGAAGATGGGGATTTATACCGTTTCTTGAGTGATATAGAAAACCACTTGGGCATCGTAATTACGAGGCTTGCCACCGGTAAGGATCCTTGGCAATTGTGCTTCGAGAACAAATTCCTGTTCAATTCGAGGGTCGCGCTATGCTCCAGGATCCTTAAGACGCAGCTATTTAACGATTGGCTTAGGGAAAACTTCGCTCCCAATGATTGCGTTCTCTATCTGGGAATTGACTTCACCGAGAGCCATCGCAAGGAAGCCATCGTCAAGGGATACGCTCCCTATAAGGTGGAGTTCCCGATGTGCGACAAGCCGTACATCTACAAATACGAGATGATAGACGAACTGAAAAACGAGGGAATCAAAATCCCTCGCCTGTACGAACTCGGTTTCGCGCACAACAACTGCGGTGGGGCTTGCTTCAAGGCAGGAATCGCCAGTTGGAAGAACCTTCTTGAGAAAGACCGAATCAAATTCTTGGAGTGCGAGGACAAAGAAGAGGTTTTTCGAAAACGCAGCGGAAAGGACGTTTCGATTCTAAAACGCAGCGGGAAGCCTTTCACGCTTAGGCAGCTTCGGGAGGCTGTTGACTCCGCTCCGGAGCAGTTGTCTCTGTTCGATGATGAAGAGGTCGGTGGGTGCGGATGCTTCGTAGGTGACTTCGATAACGAAAACAACAAAGGAGAAAACGATGAAAAAGGTAAACAAGGAACTTAGAAAAGCCGTAAGGCAATTGGCGTGGTATATCCCTAAGGATGAAATAAAAAAGGGGATTCCTAAGTTTTTCTCCTGTTGCAGCCCCTATTTAATTTCGCTTGGCGTGGTTGGAGACGATTACCTCGATCATCAATTCAGGGAATCATTCGGAGCCGATTTGCATTGGAGCCTCCTGTTCAAGGGATTCGACGTCAAAGACGTTTACGATGAATTGGCCGATGCCTATTACCATTGCGAATCGTATTTCTCCGGGATTCTTCTCAAAAGCCAGTGCCGAACCATCGAAAAAGGGTGGACGCACATCTTCGAGCTGACCATTAGCCCTAAAACCATCGCCGATTTCGCGGAATTTCCGGAGGAACGAGGATTTGGTTCAATCGGCATCGAGATAAAAACCGACCTCGATTCTCTCAAACGGTTAGATCACCAATTGACCGATTATTACAAACTCTTTGATACCGTTTGGGTTCTTACCACGGAATCTAAAGCGGAAAAAGTGTCGGAAATCATTGAAAAAAACGCGATAGAACATCCGACTTGCAATCAGCAAAGATCTGGGATCCTGATTCTTAAAGGCAAAAAAATCAAGATGTTCAAAAGCGGTTCTTCAAAATACATCGTCCAGGATGATTCAATGGACAAAAACAAAGAAGAGCATTGGAAAGCGCTTTTCGACCTTCTGACAAAGAAAGACCTCTTAAGGATAGTTCCGAAAGAAATAGACGGTAGGAAATGGGCTTTCAGATCGCTTTGCTTCGAATGGCTGAAAAATAACATGGGCATAGACGATTTCAGATGTTTGGTTTACCGCACAATCGCATCCAAATACAAACGCCAATCGGATCTTGCGGTTGAAGAGTCAAAATTAGGCCATTTCGTCTTCTGCCAGCCTGTATTCAAAACGGCTTGGCACGACTTCGATTTGAAATTCAAGAGGAAGGAATAGCCATGGAACCAACAGGAAAGACGATAACGGTTGGTCAAATCGCCAGATGCTATTGCCTATATGTCGAAATATTCGAAGAGGAAGACCAAGACTATCCGGACGGTCGCGTCGTTGCTAACAAGGAAAGCGCAATAGAAAGGCTTCTGCACAAGATGGTAGGAGACGATGGGCCTACGCTGGATAAAGCGAGAGACATCGTTGAGCATCTTCGAATACCAGGAGACGGCGACGATGGATCGTGGAAGCCCCTTTGCGACGACTTTAGGGCATTGGGGTTCGAAGTCGTTGACGGAGACTCGAAGGGGAAACCGAAAAAGGAGGATTAACAAAAATGGGGATAGTTGAACAGGTTTTGATCATCATTGGCTGCGGTTGCATCGCGGCCATCGTCGCTTACGTGATAACTGCTTTGATTCTCGTCGATAAAGGAAAGAAGGGGAAAGACGATGGCAAAAAGAAGTAAGTCTCTAAAGACTAATTCGGCTGGGAGGACGATCAAATCCTTCAAAGGGTCTAAACGGACTTTGCCGATAAAGGATCAAGCCCAGCGCGAGAAGTTCCTTGGTTGGTTCGATAAGCGCTACAAGGCCGCCAAAACGCCAAAGAAGAAAGAATTGGCCGACCGCGACAGGATGATCGTCTACACGGCCATTAACACGGCTTTCAGAAGCGAGGACGTCCTTCAATTGAGGGTTGCCGATGTAATTGAAGGCCACATGGCCATCAAGGAAAACAAAACCGGCAAGTTCCAATCGTTCGAGCTGAACGATTCGATATATAAGATGCTTAAGGATTATGTGAGGAGATACGGTTTGGGCAACAACGATTACCTTTTTCAGCCGCAGCAAACGATGTCCCGGAAAAGGGGAACCGAAAAAAGCGAGTTCTATCCTTACCCCGTCACGCGCAACCGTCTCAATCAGATCATCAACAAGGCCACCAAAGCGGTCGGAATCAACTATTCCGTTGGGATGCACGGTCTAAGAAAGACGTTTGGGTACGTTTACATAAAGGAATTCGGCGGCAACCCATTCACGCTTCAAAAAATGTACAACCACTCGAATCTGGCGACCACGGAACGCTATGTCATGTGGCAAACGGAGGATGCGGAGGAAGCCCGCTTGAATATGTCCATCGGCTTTGTCTCTCCCCACAAAGGAAGGAGGAAGTGAACCATGATCGGAGAACTGATGGTTTGCGTTCAGGACATCTGGGTTGACGGCCTTAGGCTCTTCGGGCAAAAGGCCAGGGCGGTGAGGAAGGGCGATTTGGTCACCGTCATAAGGAAGTCCGAGCTCGGGTTCAGGGAATTCTCGCCGAAAGGAGACTTCGACTTCCTGCTTATCGATTCGGACTCGAAAGTCATCGCCAACATCCAAGACCCCGAAATGAAGTGCTCGATTTGGAAATACTTCAGAAGAATAAGAAATATCGATGATTACTGCGAACAACAACATTTGGCAAACATTTCTTAATGAAACGCTTCTAAATAGCCAAGAAAAGAATAGACGAAGCCTTTGTTATCGTTGAGTTTGAAAACTCGTTTGAAAGTTTACTAGTTTACTAGGCTTTGTGAAGCAAAAAAGAAGCCTTTGAAAACGATAAAGATTAGACGAGGTCTTGAAAATATCCGACTTTCTAAAAAGTACGGAAGAAAAGAGGTTCTGCATGGAAGCAAAAAACAAGTCTAAAAGAGGGTTGAAGCCCATCGGCGATCCGGAGAAGATCCTCCAGCTTCGCTGCTCGGTGAAAACCGTTCTTCGGTACTTCGATAGCGTGCCGAGGAAAAGGCGGTATTCCGCGAAGATGGTTCGTGAGATCATCGCCGACTGGCTCCAAAGGGATTCCGCTAAAGCGGATCACCGCCACGAATGCCAAGAGCAGTCTCGAAAAAGGCACCCGACATTCATCGCCAGTCCCGAGGACAACACTTTGCCAGATGGCGTCGATTCGATAACCATCAAGGTGAGAAGAAAGAAGGATAAGCAATGAAAAAGCAAGATAAACACGTTGAAATCTACTATACAGACTTGTACTACATCGTCTTCAACAAATTGAGGAGAACCGAGGTTCATTCTGAACTGGAGCCAGGAACCGTTATCACGTTCGGTGCCAACGCTTCCTATGGAAGATGGGACGATTACGACAATCGGTACATGGTGACTAAGACGTTCGTTTCCTACGGAAAGATATTCATCGAGTTCAAGAAAGCGGGGAAAAGTAAAAATGCCAACTGAAAGAGAGATCCTTCTTGTTAACTACATAAAGCTCGAAAATTCGCTTTCGGCATCCGAAAACCCGAACAAAATCATGCTGGAGATGGACGAATTGAGGGGTCGTTTGAATAGTATATTCAAAACCTCAAACGACAAGCGGTGGAAGTTGGCTTATTCCCACTTTGTTTGCGGGCTATCGCTAACGAAATGTGCCGAAAAATACTACTATTCGCGCGGTGGTGTTGGGAAAATAATCAACCACTATCGACACAAAGCGAGATAAATGGGAACGGGGCGGGAACGGTTAGTGCCCGCCTTTTTCTTTCGCATTGAGATATTTTCGAATAAGGAACGACGTCCTCGATCCTAGAGGCTCCACCTCCGCTCGATGGAAGCGTTCCCTTTCTAAAGAAACCAAAGGAGTTCACATTGCCATCCGCACAAGGGCCGAAAGTAAATGCCTTCTATCATTCAAAGGTTTGGGCCAAGTGCAGAGATTCTGTTGTTCGAATGAGGCACGGCATATGTGAGCTTTGTGGGAAAGCTGGGAAAGAGGTTCATCACAAGGTGCCACTGACTGAAAGCAACGTCTCCGATCCCAACGTTAGCATCAATCCGGACAACCTTATGGTTCTGTGCAAGTCTTGCCACGACTCTATAAGGGCCAACGAAAACGGAAACATAAAGCGATGCTTGTTCGCTTCCGATGGCTCAATTATGGGAGTTAAAGACACCCCCCCGGGGGTCGGTCGAAAATAGAGCCTTTTGGCTCACCGGTCGGGGAGTGGCGAAATAAAAATTCCCGAAAAATAGGAATTACGGGGTATCAATTCCCGATAATTCCCAAAATCGATTAAGAACGATTCTGAATCGCCAAGAAAGGAGGTAATCCGATGGGACGTAGAGGTAGGCCGCTTAATGTCACCGGGGTTTATAGCCCTAAGCATCACTACACAAAAGCCGAGAAGATCAAAATCGCCCAACGGACTGAATCCTTGCAGAATTTGGCCAAGGGCTCGGCTTTGCTTCCGCCCGATTGGATCACCAAAACCTCTAAGGCGATTTTCGATGACGTGATCACCAATTACAAAAATCTTGGTGCCGAGATCCTTTGCGACCTCGATATGAACGCGTTGACGATGTATTGCGATGCGCTTGCCGAATATCTCTATTACAAAGATCAGATACCGAAGCTTCGCAAATCATTAAATGACGTTCTCGATGCAGAAGGCTGGGAGGACGACCCTTCGGAGCATTTAAAGAACATCCGTTTTGCCACGAACGCCCTTCAGACGGCGGAAGGAAACCAAATCAAGCAGCAAAAGCTCTTCATGGATCTTTCGGTTGCTCTTGGGCTCACCCCCGAAGCGAGGACTCGTCTAGCTTCTCTTAAGAAAGCAAAAGAGAAGGAAGATGACGACCCAGGGGTCGCATGGCTTCACAAGATCGTTCCGCAAGCCAATAAGGATGCCTGAAAATGGAAACGACCGCAGTTGAGAGATACATAAAATCGATTGAAACCGGTTCGGTAACGGTTGGTTTTTGGATTAAGACTTGGTATCTCAATCACATAAAGCCGATCATCGAGGGAAAAAGCGACCGCTATTATTTCGATCCGGAAGCGGCCAGTGACTACTATCAATTCATTTCGGACTTTTGCCTTAACACGATCAACCCCAAGTTCTACGGAAAGCCTTTGCAGCTTCTAGATTTCCAAAAGGCAATGTTTGATTGCGTTTTCGGAATCAAGTGCCGCGACACGGATTTGCGTAGATTCCGTCGCATAGTTGATGAAGAAGGAAGAAAAAACGGAAAGACCGGGAAGATCTATCCGTTCCCTTTGTACATGATGATCACGGGCGGTGGCATCAACTGCGCGTGCCTTGCTTCGAAGCTCGATCAGGCGAAGATCGTTTGGTCTATGTGCGCCAAAGCAATACGGATGAAGCCGACCCTTTTAAACCATTTCTACGACATTCAGAATTTCAACCCGTCAATCATTTCCACGAAGGCATCCTTGAATCTTAACTCGTCTTTTAAGCCTTTGGCCAAAGACCAGTCTAAGGACGGAGGCGGAAACGACGGCTATGAGTTCTTTGTCGGCATCATCGACGAGATCCACAAGGCGACGCAAGAGCAGCAGGACTCGATTATGCAATCGCAAAGCGCCATGGACGAACCGATTCTTTGGGAGATGGGAACCTGTGGCAAAAAAAGGCTTGCTCTGTGGGATGATTTGCGGCTCATGTGCAAGAAGATCATTTTGGGAATCCTTCAAGACGATTCCCTTTTCCCCGTTTTGTACGAAGCCGACTCCGACGATTTAGACCTTATCCCTTTGAAGGAACGCCCGGCCAAGGACGACCCATATGACGAGAATTGCTGGCCAAAAGCCAATCCTTCCTTGGGGACAATCAAAACCATGGTCGCGATGAATGATATGGCGGTTCAAGCCAAAAACAACCCAAATCAGAAGATCGATTTCCTCGTGAAAGACCTGAACATCGTCGGCCAAGAGACGGTTGGATGGTTGTCTGGAGACCTTATCGTCAATCACTTCACCTATACGGAAGAGGAGATGAAGGAATTCGACAACACCGACGTCATTGGTGGATTCGATTTGTCCAAGATCATGGACTTGACCGCTTTCGGAACTCTGATTTTTGACAAAAAACGCAATCAGATGCTCCTCGTTCTCCAATGCTGGTGCACGGAGGATTTCCTCGAATCAACATACGCGAAGCAAGCTGGGGTTCCGTGGGATTCTTGGATTGACAGGGGTTTCCTTAAGATCTCCGGGAAATCAAGGATTGATTATCACGATGTCAGCAACCACCTTCTTTCGCAGTTCAAGCGGCATGGCTACCACTACGTAAACATTAATTACGATCCTTATTCAGCCGATTATCTCGTGGAGGAGATCGATTCTTTGGGGTGGAGCAAAAAGCCTCCCGTTCCTTGCCTTCAGGAAGTTCATCAAGGCTTTAGATCGCTTTCGATACCGATGCAGGAAGCCTATTCGCTTCTCAAAGAAAAACGCCTGGTTTCAAACGACAATCCGCTTTTCATGTGGATGCTTTCAAACGTCCAGTTAGTAGAAGACCGGAACGGGAACATGATGCCGACAAAAGAAGACGATAGAAAATGCAACAAAATTGACGGTTTTTCGGTTTTGCTGAACTGCCTTTACACGTATTGCCAGAACAAGTCTTATTTCCTTCCGGAAGGAGAGTCCAATGGGAGCAATCAATAATTTCTTAAGCAAGATCTTTGGCGGGAGAAAAGAAAAAACCTTTTCTAATGGATCCCTCGTCAACTGGATGGGTCTATGGATGTCTTCCGATGCCAAGGCCGAAATGGACGCCACCTTCAATGCTTGCGTTGATACCAATTCCGAATTCCTTTGCGCTATTCAGCCAAAATGCGTTATCGGGGATCATGACGCCGATGGAAAAAAACATCTTACCGATCTCATGAGCCTAAAGCCAAATAGAACCAATGACGCTCCTACGTTCTACGAATCGATGGCTCACAGTTATTTCGGCGATAACATTGCCATCGCATGGATCATCCGTGATTTCTCAAGCCCAAATCTTGAGCCTATCGAGATTTGGCAATTGGACGTAAACGATTCCAACTTCCAAATCGGAGTCAGCAAATCAGATGGAAAGATCTACGCGAGTTTCAATCTAAGCGGTTCAACTCACTACGCATCATACGATGACCTAGTTATCGTCCAAAGAAATAAATCGGTCGCCGATCTTCTTTCTCACCGATCAAAATGCTTAGACCAATCGCTGAAGGTAATCGCAGCAACTTCGACCGGAGCGGAAAGAGCGGTTACGGAAAGCCAATACATCCGATTCCTGGCGCAGACTAACAGCCAATTCTCCGACACTAGCCAGGACGCGATGACTTCAAAGCTGCAGGAGGTTCTGGCGAAAGCGAAGAACGGAGTTGGCGTGGTTCCGGCTGGAGCGACCCTCACCCCTATAAACATTTCCGGAAAATGGCTTCCCGATGCCGATGCCAGCGGTTTCAAAAAAGACATTTACAACTACTTGGGAACGAATGAAAAGATGACCAACCGTTCGTTCAATGAGGACGAGTATCAATCGTTCTTCAACGGAACTGAATTGCCTTTCATCAGAAAACTAGAAGCGCAGCTTACGCTGAAAATGCTTACCGAGAACGAACGGATAAAAGGAAACAGGATAGTCATTCCAAAATCTCCGCATCAGTGCGTTTCGATGAAAACCCGAATTCAGATGGTGTCTGCTATGTCTAGCTTGCCGACGATCAGGCCAAACGACGCTCTAAGACTTCTTGATTTGCCGACATATGAAGATGGCGAAAATCCACAAGCTTCACTGAACTTCGTGAAGTCTCAAGACCAGTCTCAATATCAAACAGGCAAAAACCCTAAGGAGGATAAATAAATGCCTAAAACGCTTGAAGAAATTCAAAAGGAAATCGAAAAGACTAAACATCCCGATGACTATCACCATCCATTTGAGGTGAGAGCATCTTCTATCGACTCTTCACAGGGAAATGGCAATCTCGATGTGGAAGGGACGCCAGTTGTCTTTGGCCAAAAAACACATTTGTTCGACCTTTATGATGGAACAAAGGTTTATGAAGTGATTGACAAACACGCTTTCGACGAATGCGATTCGTCCGATGCTTTCTTCCGATATAACCATTCAGACGAGCAATTTCCGTTAGCCAGAACGCGAATCAAGGATATTGCAAAAGAAGGATCTTTGGTTTTGTCAATCGCCGAAGACGGTCTTCATATGCGTGCCAACTTAATGAAGACTACCGCTGGCGAGGATTGCTATCGTTGCATCAAAGCCGGAACTTTAAGCGAAATGTCGTTTGCCTTCTCGACCGAGGGCGGCGAAACAATATACGACAATTCCGTCGAAGGCGAGGTCACTATAACCCGCCGAAAAATCTCAAGGCTGTTTGACGTGGCCGCAGTCATGCGACCCGCCTATGGCAATACCGAAATCCATGCGCGAGCGATGGGAGATGTGGAGACATTCCTGTCTGAACTGGAGAGCGAAAAACGCGCAAAGGAATTGAGGATGGCAAAAATCAGGGCCGGGGTTCAAATCCCAAAAACTGACAAATCTAAGTAATTGGAGGAATAAAAAACATGAACTTAGAACAACTTAAAGCTCTGCTCGCGGCAAAAAATACCCGCGCTGCGGAATTAGAGAAGACCATCAAAGAATCGCAGAAAGAAGACGAAATCACTGCCGCCCGTAAGGAACTCGATGCCAACATCCACGAACGCGGTGTTATCGAAGGTCAAATTACCGAGCTTACTCGCAGTTCGGCAATCGAGGCTATCGAAACGGCTAAAAGTGCTTTGGGCGAAGGAAAGGGTGCTGATGGCGAACTTAAGTTAACCGCTCGTTCGGCTATCAATCTTGCCTTCGGTCTCGCCTACCGCAAAAAGAAGGCGAACGATGAACAGCAACGCGCCATCGACAAAGCCCTCTTCACCACCGATAAGGTTTACGCTGCCCCGACCGCCGAAAAAGACGGCGTCAACAATGGCGGAGTCCTTATCCCGACTTCGGCCTTCATGGATCTCCTAAAAGAAGACAAGGCTCTCACCCCGATTCTCGAAGACACCGTTTTCTACAACATCCCCGGTATGCTTTCGTTCCCGATCCGCACCAATCGCGGTCTGGCTCAAGTCAAAACCGAAGGAAAGGCAACCGCCCAGCAAACTGTCGAACTCGGAACCCTTGATTTGGTCAAGGGATGCCTGCAGGTCGACGTCCCTGTTACCGACGAACTCGAAGCCATGACCGACATCAACGTCGGCGCTTGGATCGTTCAGTCCATCGAGCAGGATCTTACCGATGATTGGGGCGCAGCCCTTATCTACGGCACCGGAACCGACAACCAGGTCTCCGGCATCACCAACGGCCTTTCCGCCGCCGCGATTACTGCCGGAAAAGAGCAGGAGGGCGCTATCAAGTGCCTCCACGCCATCAAAGGCAAGTACCGCCGTGGAGCGAAGATCTATGTTTCGCAGACCTTCATGGATCGGATGACTTCTTTAGCCGATACCACCGGTCGTCTTCTTTATCCGAATGGCTGGACTGTTTGCGATGGCCACGCCGTCGTTGTCGATGACAATCTCAAGGATGACGAAATCCTTGCCGGTAACGTCAGCCGCTTCTTCAAGGCCAACCTGATGAGCGGAATGACCATCAAGCAGGATTATTCGGCTTCCCAAGGAATCACCGACTACGTCGCCAAAGTCTACTGCGCGACCAAAGCGCTTTCGTCCGCGTTCTCTTACGCGAAGATTCCTGCCTAACATTCGATCCTGATTTAAGGAGGTAGCGAAAATGCCGGAAGTGAAGAACATCTTAACAAATCAACAAGTTCGGGATTTTACCCGTGTTGACCCGGATTATCCGGAACAACTTGTTTCTTTCGCCAACGCATCCGCTACCTCCTATATCGACAAGAAAACAGATCGTAATTGGGAGAACGATAATCCAATTGATCAGGAAGCGCAGGAATGCGCGAGACTGGTTGTTGAACAAAACTTTTTCCATGACGATCAGCACAATTTCAGCACTGCCATCTTCGACTACATCGAAGAGCTAAAGATTAGAGCCAGAAAACCATGAGCCAAACACCACCTAAAGACAAACGCATAAAGCTCTTCCGAATAAAGGAAGTCTCATGGAAGAACGAGGCCAATAGCGGAACCTATACGGAAAAAGTATATCTTCATCCGAAAAAGGACTTCCTATGGGCATCGTTTCTCCAAATAGTGTCTGACACTAGCGAGACTAAGGATTCGATTGACGATGTTGTTCGTTTCACCGTTCGGATCAACAACCGAAGTGACGTCAAAAGTGGCGATTACGTTGAGTATGGTGATAGCACCTACAAGATCATCGCGCCCCCGGATCGCTTCGATTGCACTGGTGGCGACTTGAAACTCACGGTTCAGAAGGTCGATCAGCCCGATTCTTACAAGCGCGTTTGCGAGAAAGCGTGGGGAAAATGAACTCAAGTTATGAAGCTTGGGTTTCGGGTTTCGAAAACGTCAAGAAAGTCCTCTCTTCGATTAAGGGGCTTAAAGACGGAGACAGTTTGACCCAATCGTCCCTTGACTTCCTCAAAAAAAGAGACGTTGTCTACTGGAATCGCAAAAACAAGCAAAAAGTCGGGTCTAACACATTCATTGTCTGGTCGTGCGATCAGCCGCAACCGGAAGGTATGGCCGATGGTGCGAGACTGCGTTATCTGAACACGGCGTTCATCGACGTCGTCACCCAATCGCAGCCAGAGAGCGCCGAGATTAGAGACTTGGTAAACAAGCTCGAAACGGCGTTCGAGGCTGACGGGTGGGAATTCGATTTCAGCCAAAGGGTTTATGACGACCGATTCACCGACCGTTTGACGCTAAGTTTCCAAATCAAAAAAAGGGTATAAGGAGGTAAAAAACCATGGAACAATACTCTTGTCTACGAGTGTTTGCCATCTCGGGCTACAGCACCGACGGCAAACCCACCATCACTACCGCGACGCCTTTTTTGGCGAAGGGTACGAACGAAAAAGAGATCAACAACATCTCTTGCGAAATGACGCCGGATGTCTCCAAGCGCGAATATAACGCGGATAATCTGACGGAAAAGGACGAAGTCAAAAAAGGCTACAACGGAACCGTCAAATTCTACGGAATCGACAAAACCGCCATCGATTTGATTTCGGTGAACAAAAAAGACTCTAAGGGCGGAATCGTCCTCGGAGCGGACTCGGACGGGGCGCCTAAATGCGTTCTTTTCTTTCAGGGGAAGAGCGAGAAGGGAGCCGCTTACAATCTTTGGCTCTACAACGTCGAATTCGAAGACCTACCAATTTCGAGCGGTCAGCCTTCTGATTCGGTAAAAGAAACGTCTCTGGGCTTCTACGCTTCAGGCGTTCAGTACGATGGAAAGACCATTTTCGGCATGAAGATCTATTCCGATGACGCTCGCTATGTGACGCCTGGTACTGATCCAACCGCCGATAAGTTGCCGATGCCGGAGAAATCCGCATGATCACGTTGTCTTTCAAGGACGGGAGAAAGGTTTCCAACGCAGCCGTTGCGCTCGGGAAATACTTTCCCCTTGTCTCTGGGGGTCAGGACTATGTCGAGGAGATTAGAAAGCATCCGAAATCGATCTCCCTTGATCTTAAGCTTTACGTGGCATATCGGATGGCCGCCGACCCAAATCTTCGCGGGAAGGATCCTGACGAAATCATGAACGAGGTCAACATTTCCAACGTTGACCAAATGCTTGAGTTCAAACAGGTCATGTCTCAATTGGGCAATGAGGGTAACGGCTCAAAAAAATAAGGCTGAAGGGAAAGGCGGGCACCCCTTCTCCGAGCGGATTGGCCCGTCTTGAACTCATTTACGGATTCGTCGCATCAGGTCTTCCCCTTGATGCTTGGGAGTTCATGTCCGTTGCCGACATCAATTCATTCCTTGACATGAAGTTGGTTAAGGAAGGGCTCGCTGATTACGTTGAGTCGGAAGATCCTTCGCAGTTGGCGAATGACAGGGGGGAAATCCTATGAGTGAATCCTGGGCCGACGATTTCTACAAGATGAATTCCGCTCTCAAATCTTGCGCCGTCGATTCGGTTAAAACCGTTTTGGACAGGAAATCGAATCAGGTAAAGGACTATCTCGCGATGTCTACCCCGAGAAAGACTGGCGGTTTGGTTGGGTCTTTAAAAAGGAATCCTATTGAACCGTCAGGCGGAAAGGTCGGATTTAAGATCGTTTACGACGGTTATAACCAAAAAGGAGTGGCGTTTCAGTTGATAGCGAACGCGCTCAACGTCGGTTACTTCGCGAACACGTTCACTTATATACCAGGCACTCACTTTCAGGACAAAGCCATTTCTCTTCTGAAAGGGACTGACGAAGAGATCGATAAGGAATTTGAGAGGATGGTTTCAGAAAGGACTAAATAATGGCAATAGAGATCGCTAGAAACTTAAAAGAGATTAACGACGAGCTTAAAACGACCGACGCGCAAATGAAAGCGGCGGCTCGCGATGCGTCGTCTCTTCAGCGATCAATGAAACTTGATCCATCTTCAACGCGGCTCACTGCCGCCCATTATGAGACTTTGAAGAACCAGGTTGACCTTTGCTCAAAGAAAGTCCAGCTTCTAAAAGAAAAACAATCTGAAATGGTTGCCGCGAATGGGCCCGATGCAAAACTGACTCCGCAGTATCAGCGCCTTGAAACTCAAATCGCCCAGACCGAAGCGCAGCAAAAATCTTTGAATTCCCAGATGGAGAAGACCACGAAGGTTGATTTCTCCTATGTTAAAAGCGGTTTGGCTTCCATCGGAAAGACGGTTGCCGGAATTGTCGGATCTATAGTCGCAATCGGCGTGGCGTATGCCAACACTGCTTCGGAGATTGCTGACAACGTCAAAAAATTTGGCGGAACAGCCGAAGAATGGCAGTATCAATCAAACGCTTGGGAAAGGCTAACCGGAGACGCCGGTGCTTATTCGGAGGTTCTTTCTTCCGTGATAAGCACGCAAGCCAATGTTCAAAAGGAAAGCTCTAAAACTGGAAGCGTTCTCGCGCAGCTCGGTCTTACTTTCGATGACCTAAAAGGAAAAAGCTCGACCGAAGCCCTTCAGATCTACATGAGCGCTCTATCGAAGATTGGCGATGCAGCGACAAGACAATCAATTGCCGTTGCCCTTTTTGGTGAGACCGCTGGTATCTATATCGCGAATATGTGTTCGGTCGGAGCCGACAAATTATCAGATTGGAACGACGAGTTGACGAAAGCTGGAATCCTTTCTAACGAACAGGTGGAAGCCGGCGATGCGTTGGCCGATAAATTCTCCTACGTAAAAAAGGCCGTGATGTCTCTCGTGGCGACTTACGGAGAATCGCTTATTCCAACCATTGAAAGCTTCTTGAGAGTTGGCGAAGGAATCATGCCATTGGCAAAATCTATCGCCGATGCGATGAACGCCATCGGCCCGGCTGGTGTCGTTGCTTTGGGCATTTTCGCCAGTATGTGCTCGGCGATACCTTCCCTCGTGATGATGCTGGCGGCGTTAAACGTCGCCGCAGACAACATCCCCGTTGCCATTGCAGCTTATGCGGCTTTGGCGGCGGCTACCGGAATGGCGATTGGCGGAATCGTTGGCGCTAATTCGTCCGGTTACTCTTCTTCGTCTTCATCTACGGAAATCACTTCTACCGGAGCAGGTCTAAGCAACGAGACATCGTCGATTGCAAATAAGACATCATCTTCTGATTCGGGCGCTTCTTCCACGTCTTCTAAAAGCACGCAGACAACAACGATCACGGATTCGTCCGTCAATAACTATTACATCTCAAAGGATGTTGATGCCGATGAAGTCATTGAAAAAATTACGGATAGGAAGCGTTCGTTGATTGGAGGCAAGGTATGAACATCACGCAAATTCAAAGTTCCGACAGTCTTGTCTCAAGCATCAAAATCGATGTTGTCAGCACTGACAACAGTTCACAGATCAAAGTAAATGGCGTTCCGACTTCGCCTTCAAGCGATTTTATCCTAATGCCATCGGGTCTCGGTTTTAAGCAATCATTGGATGTTGTTACCGGCGACACGATTGACTATGTTGTTAAGCAGACCATCGAAAAGCGAGAAATCAAGCTAACCATCATGTGGAAAGGCCAAACGGCCTATGCCAAATTTCAAGAGTTCTCAACTTGGATCGCACGCTATTTCGATCTTGAAAAATACCATATCCGTTTCTCTTATTCGATCAATGGCACTCGCCGTTTTGTTGAAGTGGCGGCAACTTTGCTTGATTTGAAAGGCAGGAATGGGTCTTTTGTCAGCGCCGAATTGACTTTAAAGCCGCTTACTCCCTTCTATGAGGAGACGATGGTTTCGTTCATTGTGGCTGATGCCAATAGCGGAAGCATCTATCCCTACGTTTATCCATACGTTTATGGCGGTGGCGCTTATTCAGGAAACAATCAGATAGTGAACAACTATCTAGAAAGCCTTCCTCTAAGAATAGTTTTGAAGGGCCCGATGGACACGCCGTATGTTTCTATCCAAAAGATCAATGAGGACGGAACGGTTGAGAGCGAGCCTTATTCTAGGGTTCAATTCGCAGACGGAGTCTCCATTGCTGCCAACGAGACGATCACGATAGACGCATTCAACAAAAAGATCTACTTAACAAGCACGAACGAAACTACGGGAGCAGTCACTGTAACCGACCTATTCAACTCGGTTTCTAAATCCTATGACGCTTTCCTTTTCGCGAAGCCGGGCTCTTCGAAGGTATCGGCATCTCTTTCTGATTCCAAAGCGGAATGCGAGATCTTCTTTGTGAGGTACGTATTATGACGGGAACAGGCTTCATTTGCCTATATGACCATCAATTCAAAGCGCTGGGAACTTGGACGCAGCACGTTGCAAAAGAATGGTCTTTGACGAGAAAGGCTTTCGAAGCCGATGATTTCTCGGCCACCTGTTCCGATTGGGGTAACTCGAAAAACGCTTGCTTTGTAGGTCTCCACAGCCCGTCTGGGTCGCTTGAGTATATTGCGTTCTGCGGAATACCGGTGACAAAGGGGAAGCTTACTACCGTTACCGGTTGCGATTGCCGCCATATCTTCAATCAGGACATCAGTGTTGCATTAAACAAGCAAAACACGAGTGGAACCTATGCCATAAACGATTGCGTTTCGCTATTCACTTACTTGCTCAAGGGCGTTTTCTCCGATTCCGGTATCTCTTTGGGGATAGATTACGAAATCGATGTAAGCGATACCTCGTTCTGCACCTGGAACGAGAGCGCCATAGCTAGAGAAACGTCCATTGCGAACATTTGGGATCTTATCCAGAAATTCAACGCCGTTTATAACACCGTGATGACCGTCGAATGGTCAGTCAAAACGGGAACCAATGTGTACGCATTGAAGTTCGTCGTTAGGCGCATTTACCAAAGCCGAGCACTTAAACTTTCTGATTACGACATCGTGATGAAGCTCAACCAAAACACGGTGAACAGGGTTGTGGCCACTGATGGATCTTCTTCTATAACTTACTATCTATACAACGACAACACTGTAGGAACTGTTTTCGATGCCTCAAAGTGCCTTTTCCCGCCTAGAATATTCACAATTTCCTCTGATGACTTTTCTACAGCCAAGGCAAAAGCCATCGATAAACTGAACGACAATCGTTTCCAAGACAGGGTGACCATCGATAGAACGACGAAGCTTGGTTCAACGCTATCTGATTTAGATTTCACTTTTTTTGGAGATTTGACAGGATACAACGCTGCCGATCTTTCGACTTCGAAAAGACTTCCGGTTTCGGCTATCAAAACCGATTCCAACGGAATGAATAAAGTAGAATTCGGTCGCTTGAGTGATTATTGGTTTTTGGAGGAATGAAAATGGCTCTGACACTTTTAAGAAAAAACAATTCCGATCCCATCAGCGCCTATCACGATTCGCTTTTATGGCATTCTTTGCTAGGAAGTGGCGTTCTCGATTCTGCCTATGATGGCTTCAAAGGGAAAGCATCGGCTTCGTCTTTCTCAATTTCGTCAGGACTTATCCTCTATGGAGGAAGGCTTGTAGAGATCACCAAAGGGACTTCGATAGTATTGGATACGAGCGAACTAACAAGCGCCGTCTGCTATGTCTATCTTTCGATAACGATTTCATCGGACGATTCCGCCAGCACAGTTTCAATCTATGCCTCAAGCAACAGCTCTTTGGCATCGTCGAAGACCCCGGTTGATGGGGTTGGAACATTCGTCATGATGCTTTTCTCTTTCAACAAATCAACGGGATCGGTAACTGAACAGTTCAAGCGAATTCTTCCGGGGATAGCTCTCAATGCCGTTAACCTACTCGGAGACGGATATATCAACGGCGTAAAATTTTCCGATATCTTCCTTTCCGATATGAGTGGCGTTAAGTACGCGCTTGAGAGCGACGTAGCCGCAGAAGCCGATGGTTTTGTTGGTGGATCTAAAAACATCGTCCAAAGCAATCTCTATATGCCAAACAGGGGAGTTTATCTCCTTCAAGATGCAATCTTGGCAAACATCGAGGGAGTGACGCTTAAGGCGGGCGAAACAGCCAATGTCGCGTTCGTTAATTCAGCAAGCCTCCAGCAAGGTGAAGACATCGTTGAGATTGACTACACACTTAATGGAGGAACAACCGTCAGGAAAAGCGGTCAATTTGCCGATGATCTTTCGTCAAACCACGTTGCTACGTCTTTCATGATCACTGGAGGAGTCCATATTTTGATTCTTGCTAGTCAGAAGAAACTCCAGCTTATCAACAAAACAAAGAGCGATGTTTCTATCGCAAGCCTTAGGGTTGATGCGCTTTGCTTCGGAGGTGCTGCATGAGTTTGAGGTTGGTGAACAAGAAAGGAAACGCTAGGCAGTCTTTCATGGACTCCGCCATCTTTCACTCTGGGAAAGGGTGTGATAAAGACGGAAGGCCGTATGGGATCGTCAGATCGCAGTACCAAGATCCTTTCTCCATGAGATTCGATAAAACGTCTCTAACCGCTTATTTGAATCCGGGAATCTTCGAGATTTACGGTAGGGACATAGTTTTGGATGCCGAGCAACTGGTATACGATTTTCACTCTACATCCGAATCGTCGGTCATGTTCTGCACCGTTTATATCTCGATCAACTTGGAGGACAGCACCAGGCAGTCCGTTAGTGTTGGCATAGACATCAGTGGTGGCAACTTCAAAAATTTCGCTACGTCAGGCATCCAAGACAACTTAATTCATCTTACCCATGGAGTATTTCAAGCTCCAGTTTGCCGTTTCAAATACACGCCGTCTTCAAACGAGCCGTTCAGCGATTATTCCGTGGTGGCTTCGGTTCTCGACGACGAATCACGTTTCGCGGTGCGGAATCTTCGCAAGGGAGACACCATCAATGGAACCTTGGTCGAAAGTCTTTTCCAAGTGAATAAAGCGGCCAAGGCATCAAACTCCGAATCTCTCGCAATATACAAAGCGAGCGGAAGCGGAGGCAAGAACGTCAAGGGATATAGCCACGCGGTTGTTGCAAATTCATTCGGGACTAATGCAATTGATTCATCTCTAACAGGTTTGTACACGGTCAAGAGAGTGAAGCTTTGCGACATCGACGGGAACTTCATGGGTTCCGATTGTAATATCGTCAAAGACATCAGAGTAGATTGGAACCACCTTGACCGTGTGATCATGTTCTTCTCTCACGCGAAACTTAAAGGCCACGGCGAATATTACGAGCGCGGAATAGCCACGTTGGGAATTCAGAATTGGGCGAAAGGCGATTGCTCTGTCGATTTTGATCTAGCCGATTACGAAATCAATTCGTCGAAGCTCGTTAGCGATGGATTGTCGGTTTACTTGAGGGGCACATTCGAGGCTATCGGTAATCCAGTCATGTCAAGCCTTGGCTTCAAACCATACGCAAATAGCGCAAACGATGGCTTCTTATCGATTTACATCAGACTGGCTTCTTATCAAGTTTCACAGCACGATTTCGGAGCCATATCAATTGCGAAACTTAACGAACGTTTCGCTAGATTCACCGCCAAAGGTAACGGAAATTCTGAAGTTTATTGCCAATGGTATCAGTTCCTCGATTGGCGGTGGTTTCAGTACATGGCTCTCTCGAACATCGAGGCATCCGGAGAGGTTTACGCAGACTTCATTTATAAAGGAGGGGTTGACCTATCATGAGACTTGTAGAAAAGAAGAATTTGGCTCCAGGAGTAACGCCAGACATTGGAGCAGCGAGAAACAAAATCGGAGCCCGTGGCCAAAACGGTGCGATCTTTGGTTTTGGATTGAGCAATCTCAACGGCGTTGTGAAGGTGGCGAAGGGATTGTTGTCAGTTCAAGGCTTCACATTCGAGGTTTTGGAAACCGAGGATCTTTTCGATATTTCGTCTTTCGCGGTTGCCTCTACCGAAACCTACATCATTTACCTAGCGGTTACTTTTGACGCGGCGACGAGGGACGTTTCCTCCGCCGTCGAATGCTATAAGGCTTCGGTCTTGAAGTCAAATGTTGCAATCGAGCAAGGCATTTCCGGAACATTCTATTATCCTTTGGCTAAATTCGTAAAAAGCGGATCGGCCATTGCTTCATTCCAGTCCCTTGTCAAAGACATCAGCAACTCGGGAACCGGCAACAGCGTTGTCGTTCCGCAGCCTACTTTGGCTATAGTCAATATCCAGGCAACCCATAGTGGCGTTAAGAGCGTCCTTAACGGCTGGGTGATGATCGGAAACGTTTTGGAATATGCTTCCTTGGCATCTTCCTATGACGTCCAGTTCGTTTTCTTCAGAAAGCTTCAAAAATCCCATACCAGATCAGCCAAAAAATTGTGGACTACAAGGACTATGTGGTGCGAAAGCGAAATGTCCGGATCTTCCGGAATCGGGAACTTTTCAAAACTCACAGTTGGATATAACAATTTGGTGTCGATCTCAATAAGCGGCTCAACGTATCCTACGAAGAAATCCATTTGTCCTGTTTCCGACATTATTCAAGCCGCATTCTATGTCAAGGCATCGGACGGAACTAAAACCGCAGTTACCCAAGGATGCAATCCGGCGCAGATTAGATCAACGAGAAGCCACAATGCCGGTAAAACTAGGGGGATTAGGCACAATTTCGTTGAGTTCGCCTACAAAGCACGCGTTTATTCGAACGGAGTTCTGATTGGCGAAAGTGCAATGTCGAATCCTGTGGTGATCGTGCCTAACGTTAAAGCGAAGCAAGGAGGTGTTTTGGGAACATATTTCACAATAAAGTGCCTTTGATTTACTAGGAGGACTCTCTTGCGCCCCCATTCGCGTCCCGCAATTGGCGTTTGATGGAAATCTCGCCTCGCTTGACGCGACTATTGAGCCAGCTGTCGCGGCGCTATTGATGCGAAACGGGGCACGAGAGAGCCCTTAACGAAAGATCTATTTCTTGACGATGCGCTCTATCCATTACCTTAAGGAGGTTAAAAATGGAAAAGATATTAGAACTATTGCTCCATGAATCGGGAGAGCTCCTGCCGGTTAATGATGGAGCCAGCCTAGGCTTGCAGTTGGAAAACGGGGCCACAAAGATTCAGGTCGATTTGCCGAAATCATCGTATGGAAACAGCCATTACCTTGAGTTCGTCAAACCGAACGGAACCGCTTTGTCAACCTCGGCATTGGAGGAGAAGACTTCGGATTCCGGAGTTCACTATATCGAGCTTCCGGTTTCTTCTTATCTCAACGATCAGACCGGTCGGGTTTTGATGCAATACGTCGGTAGAGGAGGCTCTGATTTAACCGTAATTAAAAAATCATCGGTGGTTCCTCTCGACGTCGATTCGAGCATCAACGCTTCGAATGTCATTTCTTTAAGCGATCCCGATTTCATTTCGTGGGCTACGTATCAAATCGCTTTGCTCACCGAGAAAGTCGGTGGGTTGGACGAAGACACAACGAACGACCCGGCAACCAAAGAGGAATTGTCTGCCGAAACCGAAAGGGCTAAGTCGGCAGAAACCTTGATCTCTAAAAGCGTGTCAGACGAAAAGACCCGCGCCGAAGCATCCGAAAAAAATAATTCTGATGCTATCTCAAACGAATCGACACGAGCGAAAGCAGCCGAAACGCAATTAGGATCCCGCATCCTTACTCTTGAGCAGTTGGTGAACGGGAATACTTTCTTCATGGGGGCCAAGTTCTACGGTTCGGAAACCGTTGGAGAGCGCCTTGGGGCTGCGGTTGGGCTTCGAGCCGGTGTTAACGGAGCGGTAAACGATTTCGACTCCATGCCGATTTACAACAACATAAAGAAAACCACCGAAACATCCGGAAACGTCATGGTGAAGGTTGGTACTCCGTTCTTTTGCAAGCGTTTCAGCAACGGAAATCCCGGCGACGCTGATTTCTGGTATGCCGATTGCATCTCACCATACAAGATCGACGATTCTTGGGGACTTCATTATGCGTTCATTAACGCCGATGGAACCAACAGGGGATATTTCACCATCAGCTCCTATTTCGCGTCCAGGGAAGCGAACAAACTCGTTTCTAAGACCGGAACGATTCCTTTGACCAACATGACTCCTAAAGACGCTCGCGTTCTCGCCTCGGCAGGAAATGTTCATCTTGCCGAAAACCGAAAATTGGACGCAATGGCTCTCCTTTTCGAAATCGAATTCGCGACGACCGATGGCCAAAGCGTTTTCAAGGGAATCACCTCCTATATCGGGATTTGTCCTTCCGATAATGCCGACATTCAGTTAGCCGACGATGGCACAACTATTGTCTGGCCCGTCGCTGAATTCTTCGATGGGCATGAAGAAGAGTGGGCGAAGGCCTTTAAAGTCGGAACCGTGGTCAATGTATGGAACGATAACGGAGGAGGCGTGATCGGCGAGAACGTTAGGACTGTCACGGCCATCTCCTTCGTTGATGGAACTGGTTCAGACGGAGCGCAGCAACGCCAGGTTCATATCACGGTATCGGGTTCAGAATTCCCGCTTAAAACGCAGGACGATCTTTACGCCGATCTTCAGAACTTCAACGTTCAAAGCGGCCAATGCGATGCCTTGACCGGATCAAGCGGAGAACTAACTTCTGTATATGATGGAGTGCGAGGGTTCTCTTACCGTGGAATCGAAAACCTTTGGGGTCTTTGGTGGTGCTTCGGAGAAGGAGCGTGCATCGTTTGCCACCACGGGCCCGAGGCATCCAAATGGGTCAGAAGATTCGAGTGCTTTGATCCGGCAGCCTATACCGAGCTTAACGAGGTATTCAACGGCAACTCCGTAAGAGTCGCTACCAGGTGCCCATCGTTCGTCAACGTGGGAGATTATCCGAAAAACGGATATTCCGGTTTTATCAAAAAGTTTAAGGATTCACCTTCAGAAGGGTATTTCGGCGTTGATATTCCGGAAGGAACTTCAACAAACGGCAGCAGCGCTACATATCGTTGCGATGTATGTTATGCAAACGCAGCAGTCACTCAAACTACCGAGCAGGAAATCCTTTATCTTATTTATCGCGGTGGCGCTTACGCCGATGGCGTGAGTGCTGGGCCGTGGTATGCCGCTGGCAGCTGGAACCCCTCGGACTTCGATGCCTATGCCGGGTTCCGCCTTTCTTCCGATCCTTCTTGAGAGGAATGCTAAGGGGAAACCTCCCCTTGGCATATCCGTTAGAGTAGAATCGACTCGGGCGCGTCTGGTGCAAAGAACCCTTGTCTCTCTCCGTTTCGGTCGCGGTGGCAATTACGACAATGGCGTGAATGCTGGGCCGTGGTATGCCAATGGCAACTGGAACCCCTCGAACTACGATGACAATGCCGGGTTCCGCTATCTTGATCCGATTATGGCACCAGCCGTCCACGCCGCGCGCGGAAATTGGCTATGAAGGGGCCGGTTAGTAGCCCGAAAGGGTCGAAAGCCGGCTTAAGCCAAAGAAAGGACTTCGATGAAAAGAAAAGGAAATCTATACAAGGATCTTCTTTCCGACAAGGCGATTTTGTCGGCGGTCATGAAAGCCAGCAAAGGAAAACGAAACAGACCCTCTGTTGCCAAAAGATTGGAAAACATTGAAGAAACCATCTCCGAGATTAAGGAAATCCTTACCTCAAAATCCTTCACCCCATCAACGATGCGAACCATGACTATTCACGAGTATGGCAAGGAAAGGCTGATAAGCAAGTCTCCGTTCTTTCCGGATCAGATCATCCATTGGCTTGTCATGGATGCGATAAGGCCGCTCACGGAGCGGGGCATGGATTTCGCCACGTGCGGAACCGTGCCGGGAAGGGGAACTAGCGGAGCGATCAAAATACTACGAAAATGGATTAGGAATGATCCGAAAGGCACGAAATGGTGCCTGAAGATCGACATCCATCACTACTATCAGTCAATCGACCGCTCAAAATTGATCCTCAAGCTCCGAAGACTGATCAAGGACGATGACATGATCGATTTGATCTCGAGGATGGTCGGAGGCGAAGGGATCGGAATTCCAATTGGCACTTATTGGAGCCAGGGGATGGCGAATTTCTACCTTCAGCGCATAGACCATTTCATCAAGGAGAAGCTCGGAATCGGACACACAGTTCGGTACGTGGATGACATCGTCATGCTATCTTCAAACAGGAGAAAGCTGATGAAAGCCCAAAAACCCTTGGCGGATGAACTTGCCAAGGAAGGAGTCGAGATGAAATCGAATTGGTGCGTGTTTCAAACGTCAAAACGAGACATCGACTTCGTTGGCTTCAGACTCCACGGAAATGGCAGGTTGAGCATCCGGAAAAGAGTTTGGAGGATGGCCCGTAGGACGATCTTGAGAATAAAGCACCATGGAATCGGCCTAAAGCGTGCTCGTAGGCTGATAAGCTACAACGGATGGATCCGGTCTACGAACAGTCACATCATCAAAGAGAGATATTTGCCTTTGGTTTCTTGGAAGAAAGCGACGTCTCTCGTGTCTCAAAGCTCCCGAACGGAAGCCAAAGCAAAATCCCAAAGGAGGGTTAATAATTATGCTTAATCTAAAGGGCGAGTCTGAAACGAAACCCGAGGAGATAATCGTCGGGAAACACTACGTTGACGTTAATTTAAACGTCAAGCAAATCACAAAAAAGGCAAAAGGCGAAAATACTTCTAAAACAGTCTTTGCCTTCGACATCGCGAGATATACCATCGAAGAATATCTCAAACACGTCACCGAGATAGCGAACACAGCAAGCGCAGCCGTTGCCGAAATCAGCGACCTCGTCTTAACCAAGGAGGCTTAACCATGGCACAGTCTTATGAATTCATCGCGCAGAATTACGCAAATCAGATTGAGTCCGGCAAGCGAACGTTGGATTCGATCAAGGATACCCTCGTTCGTCAAAGAACCGAGGAGATCCTAAAGGAGAGGAAGGAGGCGCGAAGTTAATGGCTTGCAAGTCAGGAAAGGCTCGTAGAAGCGGAAAGAAGCGGAAAGAAGCGCCGCTAAAAATCGTTTCCTATAAATGCGGGGGTGGAGCCATCAATTTATAGGAGGAATCCAAAATGGATCCAAATTCGTTCTTTCAAGGAGCAGTCGCATTCATTCAGAAGTACGGTCTGCTCGCCATCATCTGCGGCTTAATCGTCGCCGCCATCACGGAGGCTATCAAAATTCCCATCTATCGCGCCGGTGTCAAATACCAGGAGAAAACCGGTATCGACAAAAGCGGAATCACTTGGCTGATCACCTTGGTGAGTTTGGCCTTGAGCTTCCTTGTCGCCGTTCTCGTTTGCTTCTTTTTGGTTCACTGGGACTACTCTAAGCTCGACTGGGCGGAGGTAAGCGCCAAGAGCGCGACTATCTACGCTGCTGCCACGGCGGAGTACGAGATCGTCAAAAAGATTTTCAAGGCCGCGAAAGCGATTAGCGCGGCTAACAAGGCTAAAAAAGATTCAGTCGAATCTTCGTCCCATGATATCAAAAACGATCCAAGCGTGACCATCCCGACCGTGAATGTAGAAGCGCCAAAAGCAGTCGAGGCCATCGCCGCTCCTAAAGCTGCGAAGAAAGACGAAGCGCCAAAGCCTTCTGAAGTGCAAGGCACCAAGTCGCTTCTTTGATTGAGGGACAAGCTGGACAAAACTTGGTCTCTCCACGTTAGGAGAGGTTCACCCTTCTGGCGCTTGCGAAGACGATGGTGGATGTTTCTATACTGGTTGTTTGGGGCAATCGGATTGGACGCATCGTGTCTCGACCCAAAATGGCTTAGGGATGCCAAGAAGAAAAACAAGAGCCGCCCTTGGTGAATGAGCGGCTTTTTGCTTGGGATTTTTCATTTTAAGGCGCTTTTAATTACACTTTTATGTACTTAAAAATGCAAAGTCTTGCACTTTTATGTACTTAAAAATGCAAAACAATATGACGGTTTTAGGGAACGGTATTTGGAAATTTTCCTAATTTTGCTATTATTTTTGTACCGCGATATTTGGTCGCGGAAACCGTTGGCCGAGGCTAGGCTGACGACCTACGCTTCTAGGGAAGCGCGGTACCCGCCCGTGATAGCGGGATTTTTTTGTTTTATGTCAATTTTATGTCAATTTTATGTCACGGAAAATAAAAACCCCGAGTTAATCGGGGCTTTTTGCAGTATGGAGCAAGTGACGGGAATCGGACCCGCGTATTTACCTTGGCAAGGTAATGTTCTACCATTGAACTACACCTGCATCGCGTTTTTCGCGCGGTGCTTATTATAAGTAATAGGAAAACTCTAATCAAGTGGAAGAAGATACTTCCTTGTCTTATAATTCGATAGGTTCAAAGAGGAAACGGAAAAATGGCTGATTTAAATGACTTGGCGGAATTGCTATTCCCCGACGTGACGAAGACGATTGACGATTTGGAAAAAGAATATCCCCCTCGCAGTTTGCCCGAGGGTGCTCAAGTAACGCGTTTTGCCCCATCTCCGACGGGCTTTTTACACACTGGCAGCTTATTCACTTCGCTTATTGGCTACACGATTGCCAAGCAATCTAAAGGCGTTTTCTTCTTCCGTCTTGAAGACACCGATACCAAAAGAACGATCGAGGGCAGTGGCAAAGACTTGATTGATCAGTTGAAGATTTTTGGTCTTGTGGCCGATGAAGGCTATTGGCCCGAAGGCGATAAAGGCGCGTATGGCCCTTATCAGCAAAGCTGCCGCAAAGACATCTATCGCATTGTGATCAAAGAACTCATCAAACGCGGCCGGGCTTATCCGGATTTCTGCACGACGGAGGACCTCGATAAGATCAGAGCCGCCCAGGAAGCCAATAAGGTTTTGCCAGGCTACTATGGCATCTACGCCCGTGACCGCAATCTTTCAGTCGATGAAGAGATTGCTAGGATTAAGGCGGGGACCCCTTGGGTCATCCGTTATCGCAGCAATGGCGACCATGATAAGAAGACCAAATTCACCGATGCCATCCGTGGCGAGATCGAACTTCAGGATAACGACGTCGATGTCGTCATCTTAAAGAGCGACGGCCTTCCGACCTATCACTTCGCGCACGTTGTCGATGACCATTTCATGAGAACCACCCTTATCACCCGTGGTGAGGAATGGATTCCGTCCACCCCGATTCACCTCGATATGTTTAGAGCGTTAGGTTGGAAAGCCCCGAAATACGCCCACTTGCCCGTCATCATGAAACTTGACCATGGCAACAAGCGCAAACTCAGCAAACGCAAGGACCCCGAGGCCGCGGTTTCCTATTTCCTGGAAATGGGCTATCCGCCAGAGGCTTTGCTCGTTTATCTTATGAGCATCGCCAACAGCAACTTCGAGGAATGGTCGTCCGCCAATAAGACATACGACATCACGAAGTTCCCTTTCTCGCTTAAGAAGATGTCGCTTGATGGCGCTCTCTTCGATATCGATAAGCTCAATTACTTCAGCAAAGAGATCATCGCCAAGGAACCGGCCAAGGAATTGCTTCCGAAAGTCAAAGCCTGGGCTAAAGATCACGACCCTCTCCTTTCCGCGAAGATCGAAAAGGACGAAACCTACTTTGGCAAGATTCTGAACATCGAAAAGGAACGTCCGAATCCGCGCAAAGACTATGCCAAATACAGCGACATCGAACCGTTGTCCCGTTTCTTCTATAAAGATGATTACGAGAAGATGGTCAAAGCCGGCTTGGAATTCAACGCCGCCTACGACAAAGCTTTCTTAGCCACTCTCTTAAAAGAGTTTGCCTCTAAGATGCTCTATGGCGTCGATGAGCAAGCGTGGTGGAATGGCGTGAAGGATATCGCGGGAGCCAATGGCTTTGCTCTTGCTAACAAAGACTACAAAGAGAATCCGTCTGCTTATAAAGGTTCCGTGAGTGATGCGGCTGAGGTCTTGCGTATCGCTTTAACAGGTGTCAAACAATCCCCCAACCTTCATGAGGTCATTGAGATCTTAGGGAAAGAGGAAGTCACTCGTCGCTTATTGGCCTTAGCCAATAGTTTTAGCCGCTAAACCCTTCTCTTTCTTGCAACTAGGCCCCCGCAATGGTTTAATAGTACGCGCTGGCCCTGTCGTCAAGCGGTCAAGACACCGCCCTCTCAAGGCGGGTTCCCCAGTTCGAATCTGGGCAGGGTCACCAATCGGCACATATATCCAAACTATTTCTTTGTTAAGAACTGCTTTGGGTCCAAATTCGACAAACGAAAGGTCCTCGCTAAGTACGAAGCGACGCACAGCACACCGCGGATATGCGAGCGAGGTCCAAGAAAGAAGCGCGGTTAGCCGCGTTTTTTTCATGGTTTTTGCAAAACATATTTCTATTGTTATCAACAATTTGTCGGTCAAATGAATTTTGCGAAATTCTACTACTTTTTGAAAAAAACAATTTCAAGTTTAATACATTAGAAAAAAGATAGTTAATAATTTAAGTTATTTAAAATATTAGAAATCATCACATAAATATTGGCAAATTCTAGAAAGTTTCAAAAAAAATTGTAATTTATTCTAAAATTTGTTGTTTAGTTATTTTGGAAAGAGAAAAAAGCAATGGCAACACCGTTTGGACGCGAACTTCGAAAATTCAGAATTGACCACGATATCACTTTGCAAAAAATGGCAAAAAAGATGGATGTTTCCATATCCTATATTTCTGGTGTAGAAGCCGGTAGTATCAAGCTTCAGTCTTCTTTTTTGAGAGACTTGAACCGACACTATCGATTAACTGAAAATGAGATTGCTAATTTCAACGTCGCTTTCGAAAACACCGTTAGCAATCTTGACTTCACTTTGCAAAAAGTCACCGCCGATCAAAGAAACATTGTTTTTTCTTTGAAAAGGTCTTTGCCTGATTTAGACGAAGAGCAATGCCGGCAAATTCTTGAAATCATTAACAGGGGCAAAAACAAATGAAGAAATACTGTATCACTACAGCGCCCAGGAGTCGTACCCAAATTCACGATTTTGCACTTCAATTGCGGAATAATTTAAATTTATCAATCGATGATTATGTTCAGCCGGCAAAACTGTTTGATCTTTTGGCATATTATTGTGATAAAGAGGGATTTGATTATCAGGTTCTTCCTGACGAAAATAAATGTTTTGTTCAAAATCGTGACGAGGCTTTTACGGATTTGAAGACTGGCAAGATTTATATACGGGAAAGTGTTTTTAAAAAAGCATGCTGTAGAAAATATGATAGGGCCGCCTTTACTTTAGTTCACGAAATCGGTCCTTTTCTCTTGCACTTCCATTGCCCTGCGTACCTTTATCGGACTGCAGACGATGGTGGTGTGAAAGCATATGTAAAGGTTGAGTGGCAGGCCGATACATTCGCTGATGATATATGACGAGACTAATCACTGCGTTTTAGAAATAGCTTTTCATCCAGAACCAAAATTGACAGGAAGCAAGACAATTAACGTCCTTCATTACCATACTTATGATTATGACTTTCATAGAAGCGAAGCGTGCCTTTTGACAGAAGCGATGTATCATAAATTTAGCCTTTATTTTAAAAAAGTGGGAAAATGAAAAACGGAAATGTTAACGAATTCATCCAAGGCATTTGGTATCAAGACTACACAGTTCTTTACAAAGGCTATTGTTATTTCTTTGATGGATCAAATCAAAAGGGGCGGGCGGCTGAATTTCGGGTCCAGCGCTGGAGAGCCCACACAGAAGACCATGAAACGATTGTGAACGAGAAGGACGACGATGGCGAATTGGTAGATTCATCTACCGTGTTTGAGACCTCTTGCCCAACCATCGAGGAATGCGTTCAAGAATTTCTGAGCGCAAAGGTTTTCGACGGGAAGACAAAATCATTTTGGGAAGTGCAAGATAAAATGGAGTGGCTTGATTGAGCGAAAAACAAGAAAGCCGATGACGGATAAGGCATTTGACTCGAATGTCGATCGGCTAATCAGTACGACCAGTAACCGAATCATCTTACGAAGGTGGCTCGGTTTTTTCTTGCTTAATAGCCTTGATGCCATTATGCTATAAAGGTTCTAAAAAGAACCAATTATGACATTTAACACCGAAATCCTGTCTTTAGTCGAAAACCTCCGCAAAGGTTACGCCAAAAGCCTCTCAAGCCTAGCCCATGAGGAAGGTTTGACCCCGTGCGAGGGGAGCGTCCTTTCCTTTTTGCGCTTCAATCCTGGCTATGACGCCCCGAGCGACATCACGCGTCTTATCCAAATTACGAAAGGCAATGTTTCTTCTTCTGTTCATTCGTTGGAGGAGAAAGGCTACCTCGTTTCTAAGACGGATGAGAAAGACCATCGTTTGTCCCATCTCACTTTGACGGAAAAATCCTTTTCGTTCCTTAATCGCGTGAGCGCGATGAGAGCCAAATGGGTCAAGAAACTTATGGCGGGCTTTTCTTCTAGTGAGACGAAAGAACTGTCTTCCTTCCTTTTACGTATCAACGAGAACATCACCAAATGAAAACCGCATTAACCGAAGAAGCCTTAGGCAAGGCCCCGATTGGACGTTTGCTTTGGAAATTAGCTATTCCAACGATTTTGGCTCAGTTCATCAACATGCTCTATAACCTGGTGGACCGGATCTACATCGGCCACATCGCTGAGACCGGAGTCACCCAATTGACGGCCTTAGGTGTTTGCACGTCTTTGATTATTTCCGTCTCCGCTTTCGCTTACTTGGTGGGCTCTGGTGGTGGACCTTTGTCTTCGATTGCCGCGGGTAAGGGCAAAAAGGAAGAGGCCGAAAGGATTGAAGGCAATTCCTTTATCTTGCTCATTATCCTCGGCGTTATCCTTACCACTTTGCTTTTGATTTTCTCTAAACCTCTCTTACTGGCTTTCGGCGGCAGTAACGAAACGATTGGTTACGCGAACGATTACATGCAGATTTACGCGATTGGCACCATTTTCGTCATGCTGACTTTGGGGATGAATCTTTTTATCACTGCTCAAGGCAAAACGATGACGGGTATGCTTTCGGTTCTTATCGGTGCGATTTTGAATATCGCCCTCGACCCTCTCTTTATCTTCACCTTTAACATGGGCGTCAAGGGGGCGGCTTGGGCCACCATTATTTCCCAAGGCGCTTCCTGCATTTGGGTTGTGGCGTTTCTCTTTAGCAAAAGGAGCGAGTGGCAATTAAAACCTTGCAATTTCCGTCTCGACCTTCATCTTGATTCAAGGATCTTCGCTTTAGGCTCCGCGACTTTCCTTATGCAGATCTCGGAAGGTATTTTGACGATTTGTTTCAACACTTCGCTTCGGAAATACGGTGGCGATTTGGCGGTGGGGACGATGACGATTCTTTTCTCTTTGACCCAACTAGCCTTCTTGCCTCTATCGGGATTAGGGCAGGGGGCGCAGCCGATAATTTCCTATAACTATGGGGCCAATAACAAAGAACGGGTCGAAGCCACGTTTAAGCTTCTTTTGATTGTCAGTCTTTCGTTCTCGGCGGTTTTCTGTTCCCTCATTCTTGGATTTCCTGAACCTTTTGCAAGGATTTTCACTAATGACGCGACTTTGTTAAGCCATATTACGGTGCCTGCCCGTATCTATGTGGCGTGCCTTACGATCTTCGGCATTCAGATTGCCTGCCAGCAAACCTTCACGGCCATCGGCGATGCCGTCTCCTCGCTTATGGCGGCCATCATGCGTAAATTCATTTTGCTCATTCCTTTGATTTATATTTGTCCCGCCATTTGGACGAGCAATCAAGAATATGCGGTCTATTTAGCGGAACCGATTGCCGACTTCTTGGCTATCTCTTTCACTTCCGTTTTATTCTTCTTCAAGTTCCGTGGAGCCATGAAGAAAATGGATGAGAAGAAAGAAAACGAACCCACTTCAGTGACGACAGTGCAGTGACACAAGTGTGTAAAAACCACTACAATAGTGGATATGAATAAACCCCTTCGTGAGCAGTCGCCTTTTATTCCTTTTCCTTATATCGACAAATATCCAAAAGATGAGCACGGGGATATTTACCCGTCGACCCATAAATACGACTATGATTACGAGGATCCTAAGAAGTTTGTTTATCGTCCGAAAAATTTCGCCTTCAAATTCAAACGGTTTTTCATTCGGACTTTTGCTTTCTTAATCGGCGAACCGATTGTGCGTTTCCGCTATGGAATAAAGATTGTAGGCAAAAAGAACTATCTTCTCCATAAAAAGGAAATGAAGGAAGGCTTCATTACGGTTTGCAATCACGTCTTGCCATGGGATTGCTTGGCCGTGTCCGCCACGCGGATGGGTCGTTTCCCGGAGTTCCCGATGTGGCAGGCTGGTTTCGAAAGCACGATTGGGCCGTTATTACGAAGTTATGGTGGCTTTCCTGTCGTAAAGACGGTTCATGGCGTGATGAACGCCTATATCGCCATGCGAGCGGTTATCAAGGAGCATAAGTGGCTTCACGTTTATCCCGAGGCCGCGTGCTGGAACAATTACGCCCCGTTGCGCGAATTCAAAGATGGAACATTTAGACTAGCCTATGAATTAGGCACGCCAGTGTTCCCGCTTGTGATTTCCTATCGGCCTCGTCATGGCTTCTTCAAACTTTATTGCCGCAAGGATCCTTTGGTGACTTTAAAAATTGGCGAACCTCAATACGCTTTGAAAACGTTATCGCGGGCGGACGGGACCAAAGAACTTCTCGATCGGGTCCATCTTAAGATGATTCAGATGGCTGGCCTCGTGAACGAAAAAGAAAACGAAGAACTGAAAAAACTATATTCCTACCAATAGACGATTAATATACCGAAAACGGATTATTTATATCTAAAATATCGTTTAAAAGTGTTTTCGGTATGATATAACATACATAGTGTAAATGTTGCATTTAGTAAGTAATTACTGAGGAAAACCATTTTCATTTTTATTTATTGACAAAATACCGAATACGGAATAAAGTACATTGTTTCCTAAGGAGGAACTTATGAAGTATCGAAGCGTACAAGAGACGGCAGCGGCGTGGAAAATCAATGAGCGCCGGGTCCGGGTCTTTCTCGATGAAGGGAGAATTCCGGGCGCGATGAAGGTCGGACGGAGTTGGATGATTCCCGAAGACGCTTCGAAACCCCTTGATGCCAGATTGACTCCGACTGGCAAAGCCCAGCTCAACGTCAAAGAGCATTACGACATTGATTTCACGACCTATTTGAAGAATTATCCTGATGACGAAGGTTTCTTTGGCCGCTTTGGCGGATCTTATATCCCCAAAGAGCTCGAGAAGGCCATGAAAGAAATCTATGATGGTTATCTCACCATCTGCAAGTCGACCAAATTCATCAACGAATTAAGAGATATCAGAACCCATTATCAAGGACGTCCGACTCCGATTTACCATTGCGAGCGGTTATCCAATTATCTTGGTAAAGTCCAAATCTATTTGAAACGCGAGGATCTTAATCACACTGGCGCCCATAAGATCAATCACACGATGGGCGAGGTGCTTCTTGCTAAGTACCTTGGCAAGAAAAAAGTCATCGCCGAAACTGGCGCGGGCCAGCATGGCGTCGCGATGGCGACGGCCGCCGCTTACTTTGGCCTTGAGTGCGACATCTACATGGGTGTCGTTGATATTGCCAAGCAAGCTCCGAACGTGGCGAGAATGAAGATTCTAGGCGCCCACGTCATTCCAGTTTCGGATGGCGCTGGCACTTTGAAGGAAGCGGTGGATAAAGCTTTCGCCGCTTATATGGATAGCTGGAAGACCACGATGTATTGCATTGGTTCCGTGGTCGGCCCAAATCCTTTCCCGATGATGGTTCGCGATTTCCAGGGCATCGTTGGCAAAGAAGCCCGTCAGCAGTTCTTAGACATGACAGGCGAGTTGCCTGATATCGTTTGCGCTTGCGTCGGCGGTGGTTCGAACTCCATTGGCATTTTCCAAGGCTTCTTGGCGGATCCAGTTGAGATTGTTGGCGTTGAGCCGCTTGGCCGCGGGCCGAAGCTTGGCGATAACGCCGCTTCCATCACCTTCGGCAGCGAAGGCGTTATGCATGGCTTCAACTCCATGATGATCAAAGACAAAGACGGCAATCCGGGTCCGGTTTATTCTGTGGCCAGCGGTTTGGATTATCCTTCAGTTGGCCCTGAACACGCTTTCTTACACGAAGTTGGCAGAGTCAATTACGATGTCGTTAGCGACAAGGAAGCGTTGGATGCCTTCTTCTTACTATCGAGATTGGAAGGAATCATTCCAGCTCTCGAAAGCGCCCATGCCGTCGCTTATGCCATCCGTCGTGCCAAGCAGATGAAACATGGTTCGATCCTTGTTAATCTCTCCGGACGCGGTGACAAAGATCTTGATTACGTCATCAAGAACTATGGCAAAGAATACGGAATCGTCGATTAATTAGTCCTTTCCAAAGAGACCGCGCTTATCCTTTGGCGCGGTCTTTTCTTTTGCTTTTTAAAGCGGTCATAATATCCTCATGAGCGAAATTGAAGCATTGCGAAAAGAACTCTTCGACCCAACTTACGTAAAGGACGGTTTTCTTCGTCGCAACATCAATATCTATAATTCGAAACTGCCTTCGACTGGCACCTCGGTTCCTCATATTAAAGAAATAGCGAAGAAATACGCCGCTGACGGAAAGCTGGTCCTTGACGAGATTCCATTAAGTGAGTCCGTGGAGATGACGATGGTTTTCCTCATGATTGGCCTAAAAAGAGAAAAGGCTTTTGCAAAGAAAATGGATTTTTTGCGCAGTTATTTGCCCCTCGCCGATAGTTGGGCGGAAACAGACCTTTGTCCTCAATTCATTAAGTTACCGCCTTTAGAGGACTACAAACCGTACTTTGAAGAATTCATCCGCTCACCTTATCCATATGTGCGGCGGTTTGCGTATGTCTACGCGATTGGCTATTACCGTGATCCCCATTCTCCATATTTCCTTAGACACATTTATAAAGATAAAGAAGATTGCGTTACTCTAGCGGAGGCTTGGTTACTTGCCACCATGGCCATTACAAACTTCGACGATGTTGTGTCATTCTTAAAAAGTTCTAAACCTACGGCGATACTCAAGAAGAAAACAATATCTAAATGTATAGAATCGTTCCGTATCACCGAAGAAGAAAAGACATTACTCCGAGCTCTTCGAAGCAATTAAGCGCTTTCATGACAGTGTCAGCAAAACCTTATTGAGTTTGTCAATGAACCTGCTTTAAAATGACTAGCGTTGTTTTTGTTTAGGCTATCCATGCAAGGGGAGGTCTATTACACATGGCTACCAAGTTTGTCTTTGTGACAGGTGGTGTCGTTTCCTCGTTGGGAAAGGGCATTTTCGCCTCATCTTTGGGTCTGTTGCTCAAGAGTCGTGGCTTAAAAGTTTTCATGCTAAAATTCGACCCCTATCTCAATGTTGATCCTGGCACGATGTCGCCGTATCAGCATGGTGAGGTCTACGTTACCGGCGATGGGGCTGAGACCGATTTGGATATCGGCCACTACGAAAGATGGCTCGATGCGAATCTCACAAAAGAAAGCTCGGTTACCTCAGGCAAGATTTATTCTTCCGTCATCGAGAAAGAAAGACGCGGCGATTACCTTGGAGCCTGCATTCAAGTCATTCCCCATGTCACCAATGAAATCAAAAGCCGTTTGCTCGATGCCGCAAAGGTCTCAGGCGCTGATGTGGTGATTGCCGAAATCGGCGGCACGGTCGGCGATATTGAATCCTTGCCCTTTCTCGAAGCTATTCGTCAGGCTCGTTTGGAATTCGGCTATGAGAATACGATGTTCATTCATAACACCTTGGTTCCGTATTTGAAGGTGAGCGAAGAAAGCAAGACCAAACCGACCCAGCACTCAGTCAAAGAGTTACTCAGCGTTGGGATTCAGCCTGATGCGGTAGTGCTCCGCTGCGAAGTGCCGCTTCCAGAAGGCGCCAAAGAAAAAATAAGCCTTTTCTGCAACGTTCCTGTCAAAGGCGTTTTTGAAGCCGATGACTGCAAAGTCGTTTATGAATTGCCTCTCAAGCTTCACGAACAAGGACTCGATGATTATGTTTTGACCCACTTTGGCCTCCAAGCCAAAGAAGCCGATCTCAAAGATTGGACGGCTTTGGTTAAGAAAATCAACGCTTCGATAAAACCGGTTAAGATTGCTCTCGTAGGCAAATACGTGGAACTCAAAGACGCTTATCTTTCTGTTGCTCAAGCCCTTAAACACGCGGGCTATTTCTATGAGCACAATGTGGAAATCGGCTGGATCAAGAGCATGGATGTTACGAGTGAGAATTACAAAGATATTCTTAAAGATTACGATGGTATTTTGGTGCCTGGCGGCTTTGGCGAGAGAGGCAGCGAAGGCAAGAAATTAGCCATTCGTTACGCCCGTGAGAACAAAGTCCCCTTCCTCGGAATTTGCTTTGGATTGCAGCTTGCCATTATTGAGTTTGCTCAAGATGTCATGGGATTGCCTAAAGCCAATACCACGGAATTTGATCCAGAGGCCGCTGATCCGGTCGTTGATTTCTTACATGACCAATATGCCGGCATGAAGATGGGCGGCACGATGAGACTTGGCTATTACGATTGCGATGTGAAAAAAAGCACACTTGCTTATCGCTGCTACGGGCAGGAGCATGTTCAAGAAAGACACCGTCATCGCTATGAATTCAACAATGCTTACAAAGAGCGTTATGAAGCGGCTGGCATGGTCTTTAGCGGGACTAATCCTCAGACTGGTTTAGCCGAAATCGTTGAAATTCCTTCTAACCCTTTCTTCTTGGCTTGCCAATTCCATCCAGAATTCACTTCTAGGCCTCTTCGTCCGAACCCTCTTTTCAAGGGTTTCGTCGAGGCGGCGATAAATAAGCGCGAGAAATAGGTCGGTGTGCTATATTGTAAGGGCATGAAAGCCTTAGTTTTGTTTACGGGCGCAAGCGGTAAACGCGATTTCTCAAAAAAGATACCTGAAGTTAAGAGAACACTGGCCTCTTCTTTTGAAGTGTTAGATTTCCTTACATGTGAAAAGCCGGGGGATTTGCGGAGTAATTGTATAAATTATGCAAGCAAATATGATGTTTTTATCATTGCGGGCGGAGATGGCACTTTTAACGCCGCTATCAATGCCATTGCCCCTTTGGACAAACGGCCGACTTTAGGTTTTATCAACTTTGGAACTCTGGGCGATGTTGGAAAGAATTTTGGAGTCACAAGGTCTTTGACCAAAGCGTTGCAAATCATTAAGAATGGCAAAACCAAATCTTTTGATATCGGTAAAATCGGCAATTCATATTTTGCCTATGTCGCCGCTTTCGGCTGCTATAGCGATATCGCTTATAAAGCTAAGCGCAAATCCAAGCAGCGGTGGGGGAAAGTTTCTTATTACACCTTAGCTGCTAAAGCAACGATGAAATCTGCTAAATTCGCTGTCAGCTATGTATCTGACAATAAACGCGTTACCAAGATTGTTCCTTTCTTAATGGTAATGAATGGAAGCGATATCGGTGGCTTCAAAGTAAACAAGAAGGGCCTGATTGATGATGGAAAGATGGAATTGTTTATGCCAAAACCATCGCCCTCTAATGGGCTTTTGCAGACTTTGCTTAACCCGGATAGCGAAATGATTACAATATCAGAGGTTGATATTCAACCAATCGATTCGTTGCCTTGGTGTCTGGATGGCGAGTTGGGTCCGACGGGGCGTGTCAGCATTTCTGTCTTGCCGTCATGGTTGAAAGTGTTTGCTCAAAAATAAGTATACAAAACGAATAATAGCGTTTACGAAAATCGTAAAATCCTTGCAAAGTGGAGTTTATTTTCTTTCCTTTTGCGCGCAGGCGTGGCTAAGATATACATGAATAAAGGAGGGGGATTGAAATGAAAAAGGCATCTTTCATTCTATCCATCGTCGCTGCAGCCCTCGTTGCTGTGGCATTTTGTTTGCTATTCTTTGTCGGCGGAGGTTACATGCCATACGGCTTTAAAGGCTCTGGCATGGAGTATTGGGTAACTCTGCGTTCAGAGTTCTTCAATTTTGGAAACATCAAAGGTGCTTATGGCAATTACCCAATTATGTGGGTATTCCTTGCGCTTTTTGTTGTTATCCTCGTTCTCTGGATTTTCCATTTGATTCGCATGATCCATCGTCATCGTGGCAATTCGTTCTTCCAGGACATTGCCTTCTTGGCTGCCGGTTTGCTAGGGTTGGATCTTTGCATCTATGGATTCTTACCTGGCGTTTGGGGCGCGGATGGGGTTGGAGCTACGGCTGCTGACCACTCGGCCTTAAAGACCGCCTTTGAAAACGGAACCTTCAAGACTGGAGATTATGTCAACGTCATCTCCGCTATGAAGGCCAAAGGAATCACTGGTGGCGCAGTTGTCATTGGCTTGCTTCCTTATATCTTAGGCGCCGTTGCCTTAGTGCTTGTCTTGATCGCTGTGATTCTCTCTCTTGTTGATATGAGAAAACATCCGGGAGCCAAGAAGGTTAAATCCTTAGTTCCGCCGGAAGTCAATTCTCAAGAAGCCAATCAGGCTCCCAAAGCCAAAGCAGCTGAAGATGAAGAGTATCGTCAGACTCTTAACGAAGAACTCGCTGAGAAACCTGACAATACGACGACTGTGACCAATCAGACCTATCAGGGTCCGCAGCCTGGCATTGTTCAGTACATCAACTATGGAACTAAGGGAGGGAAACCTGTGGAAATCAATGGTGGCAATTACGTTACCAAGGATGAACTTGGACGTATCATTCATGAAGAGTTGAGCGCCTATTTCGATAAAGACGCGAAAGAAGATAAAGAAGGCGCTGCCGATGGTGGCAATATGCTAACCAGCGATGACCTTCGCGAAATCATCCGCGAAGAGATGGGCACTTATAAGCCCGCTCCGACCCCGATGCAGGAAGGCATGAAGGCCAGCGAAATTCGTCAGCTCATTGCTGAAGAGATCGCCAAAGCCTTAGCCGCTGAGCGCGATGCTGACGCGAAAGCCGAAGCTGATCGTGAAGCCGCTCGCAAAGCCGCTCTTGTCGATGAAGAAAAGCAGAACGAGGAGCGTGAAGCCCTTCGCGACGCTCGCGTGCAGGAACTCGTCTCGCAGGTTCGTGCTTCCAACAACGAACTTGCTAAAGTCAAAGATTCCGTTTTGAGCCAAGAACAGTACCGCACGATTGTGGCACAAGAACTTGACCGCAAATTCCCGAACGGCTACGTTGTGAAGACGGCCCCGGCCCCAGTGGCTCCGGCGCCAGCTCCAGCTCCAGTCGTTGAGCCAGCCCCGGCCCCAGTTGTGGTCGCCCCGGCCCCAGCTCCAGTCGTTGAGCCCGCTCCGCTTCCTGAGACACCGAAGATTGTTCGCATTCCGTTTGCCAACAGACTTACCGATGCCGAAAAAGATTTGAAGAACAACTACAACGAAATCAAAGCAGAAGCCATCTCTTATGGCCTCAAGAGCCGTGTCAGCAACAGTGGTGATACCTTCCGTCTCCACACGAAGACGTATCTCAAGATCACCATCGCTGGCAAAGGCCTCAAGATCTACTACGCCGTCGATCCGAAAGATTATGACAATGGTCCGATCCCTGTGAAGGATGCTTCCAATAAGAACATCTACAAAGAGATTCCGGGCTGTTTCAAGGTTAAGAGCGATTTGTCTGTCAAACGGGCAAAGCAACTCATTGCCGATGCCTGTGGCAAAGACAAGCTTACTCAAGAAGCTGTCGAACCGCACAACTACGCCGCCGAGCTCAAGGACTATAAGCCCCAGGGTGGAGACGACGATGATGACGGCGGCGAGGAAGACGATAAGGACTAATCCTTAAGCATCAAGCACTCTCCTAACGGAGGGTGCTTTTTGTATTTCCCTTCAATTATGTTACAATCAAGTCCATCGGATCATCCCCGACTGAAGGAGTTGATGCCATTACGGATCCGCTAATATGGGTTTATATCGCCCTTTCGATACTATTCATTCTACTTGCTGGCTTCTTTAGCGCCGCTGAGACGGCTTTTTCTTCATTAAACAAATATCGTTTCGAAGTCAAGAAAAGCGATGGCAGCCATGTGGCGGGGCTGGTTTTAAAGGTGTATGCCATGTTCGACACGACGCTTGTGACGATTTTGATCGTCATCAATGCTCTCTCGGTCGTTCTTTCGGTTTTGTCGACGAACCTCTGGCTAAAACTTCTGCCTAAGAGCGTCAGTGGGACTTGGGTATCCCTAATTTCCTCTATTGTCATTACCGTTTTCCTCTATCTCTTCGGCGAAACGATTCCAAAACAAATCGCCCGCAAGATCCCTAATAGGATCGCGGCGCTTTCCGTTTATCCCCTATATTTCTTTATCATCATTTTGTATCCGCTGGCTTGTGTCTTCCGTTTCTTCGCTTGGCTCGCCAAAAAGATCTTTCATAGTGGCAAAGGACCCGAACTCACAGAAGAAGATTTCAGCTTAGTCCTTGAGAAAAACGAGGAGAATGGTCTTCTTGATAGTACCGAAAGCGATGTCATTCAGGCTTCCTTTGATTTCGCCGATACTTCGGTTAAGGAAGTGCTGACCCCAATCGCCAAAATGTACGAAATTAACCTCAAAGGCCTTACGAATAAGCAATTGGCCGATAAACTGTGCGAGACTCAATATTCCCGCATTCCGGTTTACTATGGCGACAAAGATAAAGTCGTCGGCGTTCTTATCGTCAAAAATTTCTTATCAGCTTATCTTCGAAATCCCAACGTTCCGTTAAAAGATTACATTCAAAAGCCTTATTTCGTTACGCCGTCTATTCGCATGGATGACATGGTGGATGGTTTTAGAAGGCATCATACCCAAATCGCCATCGTGAGGAATGGCGACCGTTTGGTTGGCATGGTCACGATGGAAGACGTACTCGAAGAACTCGTGGGCCCAATCGGGGAGAAGATCGCCCCTGAGAAGGAGATCGCGAAACTATGAGTTGGAAAGATGGTTTATACATCGGTCTCTTGGTTTTGCTCATAACTCTGAGCGCTCTTTATAGCGCCTCTGACATGGCCTATAGTTCCGTCAATAAGCTTCGCCTGGAGAAAAGGGCGATGACGGGCGACAAGCGGAGTCAAACGGCTTACCGTTATGCGACCGATTACGACAAGACGATTTCTACGATTCTCTTTGGCAACGATTTCGTGAACATTTTGGCCTCATCTTTAATGGCTTTATTGGGCGCGGATTTGTGGGCTGCCAAATTAGGCGACAGCGGTGCGGCTTTATTGGCTTCGGGCCTTCTTCTTTTCATTCTCTTGGTCTTTGGCGAAATCACGCCGAAAGCCCTCAGCAAAGCCCATTCCTTTTCTTTGAGCCGTCATCTCGTCGATTTCGTCAAAATATCTTCTTTCGTCTATTTCCCGTTCGTGAAGCCCGCCAACAAATTGGCGGAATGGATCGCTTCGCCGCTTATCGAAAAAGCCCCGCAAGAAAGCGCCCTCGCGAGCGACGACGAACTGCTTGCCATGGTGGACGACATTGAAAACGAAGGAGTCATCGACGAGGGTCAGAGCGAGCTTCTCCATCGTTCTATTCTCTTTAAGGAAACGACTTGCTACGAAATCATGACGCCCCGCAATAAAGTCCTGGCCTACGACATCGAAACGTCCTTTGATGATTTCTTAGCTCAGAATGATGCCTTCCGCCATAGCCGCATCCCGGTTTACAAAGGCTCCTTTGATCATGTCTTAGGTTATATCCCTGTCAAATCCCTTTTGCGTATCCTTGTGCAAGGCGAAAAGCCTTCGCTTGAAGACCTCATTATGCCGATTGTGAATGTCCCGCACACGATGGAAATTTCTTCGGCCATGGAATTGCTTAAGGAAAGCCATCGTCATATCGCCGTTGTTCGCGATGAGTTCGGCGGGGCTGAGGGCGTCATAACTCTCGAGGATATTCTTGAGGAGCTTGTCGGCGAGATGTGGGACGAAACCGATACCGTCAAGACCGATGTCGCCGAGACTGAGAAAAAGAACGTTTTCTTGGTTCGTGGATCGATGAATATCGATGCCTTTTACGAGAAATTCAAATTGAACGAAGACCGGATTGATGAAGATTACACGACTGTCTCGGGCTGGGTCAATGACCGTCTTGGCCGTTTCGCCCGCGAAGGCGACAAGTATAGCGAAGGTTCAATCGATTTAACGGTCGTGAGCGTCACTGATTACACCGTCAAAGAAGTGAAAGTCGTATATCATCCTCGTAGGAAGAAAGCCAAATGATCGAAGCCAAGAAATGGTTGGATTCTCATGTCCCAACTTGCAAAGGCAAGCGGGTTCTTATCACTGGCGCGACGAGCGGTATTGGTTTTTTCGCCGCGAAATACCTCGCTTATAAAGGCGCGGAAGTAGTCATCGCCTGCCGCGATCAAGCGAAGGCCGAAGCGACCAAAATGGCGATTCTTCGCGATGTTCCTGACGCCGTTTTGTCTTTCGTGTACTACGACCAAGCCAATCCAGAATCGATTCGTAGCCTTGTGGCCTCGTTAGATAAAGAAACTTTCTTTTCCATTATTTTGAACGCGGGAATCTTTAAGCCGAAAAAAGAAATCGCGCTCTATAAAGACGGCAATTCCCTCACCTTCCAGACAAACGCAATTGGAACCTATCTTCTTTATAGTGGCCTTTCGAAAACCCACAAATGCCGTTACGTCTTCGTCGGTTCTTTAGCCGATCGTTATCCGCCCAAAGGGGACTACGCGAAGTTCTTCCATGACTTTGGGAAAGACTATTTCCTGAACTATGGCGTGAGCAAGCGGGCCGTTATGGGCTTATACGAGTGGATTTACGAAGAAGGCACTGTTGATGTCACCTTGACCCATCCTGGCATTGCGAGAACCGATATTACGCGCGGTTATCCCAAATGGTTCTTGCCACTTGCCAATGGCTTTATGAAAATCTTCTTCCACCCCGCGTGGAAAGCGTCTTTAGGGTTGGTTTTGCTTGGCAGTGGAGAAGGAGCGAGAGGCTCTTACGTCGTGCCAGGCGATTGGTGGCATATCAATGGCTATCCAAGGATAATAAAAGGCCCTCATAAGAAGGCCAAGAAACATCTAAAGCAGCTGATGGACTTATTCGGGGAGACCGACCGGGTTTAGGCCCCGTTCTTTGAGAGTTAGGCGGTATTTGATATAGATTTTGTCCGCGAGTTCTTCTAGGGACTTATCGTCAGTCACGATAGAGAAATCGGTAGGGGCGATATTGGCGGGACGGAAATCGATCCGGTCGCCTTCGATGCGTTTTTCGATGTTTTCGGGTTTATCGCCGCGCATTCTCATACGGACGATGCGGGTCTCTTCGGTCGCGAGAAGATAAAACGTCACGACTGAGGGATCATGAAGGGCGATAAAAGACTTTAGTCCATTAGGATCCACGACGACGCATTTCAAATCCGTGACTTGAGCCTTGCTCGTGCCATAGTAGTTGCCATTATAGAAAGTGGTTTCGACGAATTTATTCTGTTCTTTCAGGGCCAGAAATTCTTCTTTGCTCACAAAGAAATAATCAACGCCATTGCGTTCGCCGACGCGCGGAGCTCTTGAAGTGTGCGTGACGGCTTTTACGATGCCGTATTTCTTCGCTAAGAGTTTGGCGATTTCGGTTTTGCCGCTTGCAGAAGCACCAGTGAGGAGAATCATTTGGGTTTATTATACGCTAAGGATAGAGTCGTTGTAGATGAAGAAAAAAATATTTTGTCCATCTTACCGAATCTTTTCGACTTCTCTTTGCATTTCGGTGGTACCTTTTGGGCGAATCGCACTATATTAATGATGAAAGGAGGACTCGATTTACGGAAGAAGAAGTGGAAATCCAATTCCCGCACCTCAGCGACGTCACCAAGTCGTGGATCGTTGGCGCGGTTTACCGTCAATCTCTTATCGAGGTGGGTCATAGTCCTGACTACCATGTTTACGACCTCGAAAAGAGTTTCCTGGAACACAAACAGGATCTCCCCGCGGGTCAGTTCGTGAAAAGGGTTTATGACTTTTATTATTCTTTGCGCGGACTAGAACGCCGCATCTTTCTTTGTGAATGCCTTGAGCATGGCCGCCATTATCCCTATTGGTGGCTGACGTGGTGTGATCCGAAGAAATATGGCGTCGTTTTCCGTGAAGTCATGAAAAAGACCTCATCGAGTTTCTGATAATCTAAATGCATCATTCCGTTTTAGGCCCGGGCCTCATTCTTTTTGCTGCACCTGCCTTAGCCATCGGCGCAGGGCAGCCCAAAGGATTGATCCGTAGTTCTTATTCGATTGTTCCAACCACCTCAACTTCGATTCCCGACGATCCGCGAGTTAGTTCTTTTTCGTCTCATACCGTGACCAGTTCTTCGACTGCTAGTAGCACTGTTACGAACTCTTCCACTAATCCCTCTGTGTATACCTCTGAGGAACTGAAGAAAATGTGGAATGGTGTTCTTGGTCCGTGCAGTTTGGACCAGGATTTGCATGGAAATTTGTCTTTTACAGCCCCGCGAACTGACTCGTATGTTATTAATTGCAAACTTGAAATAGGAGAGCTTTCATCTTCTAGCGTAGGGCAAGAACCCAAAGTGTTTTATCGGGAACAATGTTTTGGGCCAACGACCTATAACTTAAGGGCAAATGAAACCGTGTCTTTGCCGGCGCTATCGTGTTCAAAAGAACATCTTGTGAAAGATATGTGGGCGATTTTCTGGATTCGTTGTTATGAGGCGGGGGTGGTCGAAACTGTAACTTCCCTTCAGGTCCGGCCCAAAAGCGATTGGATTTATGACTTGCCAAGCAAATCCGGATTCTTTTCTTTGCCAGCCGCGATTGACTTCATAGGCGAACCTCAAAAAAGTTTTGTCGCAACGTATGTTTGGGAGACTGGTTTTTCTAATCACCAAACGATCCTATCTAATGGCCAGGTACCCTTTTCAAACATGAAACTTACCATTAAAGACGATCCCCGAAGGTTATCCACGCTCTCCTTGGTTTCTGGAACATTGACTCTTAATAACCATCTTAATGATTTTGTTACCGGGGTTAGCGATGGCGCGGTTCGGACGTGGGAGCTTGGAGAAAGACAAACAAGCTATGATCACATGCCTATTTTGAAGACGCCGTGTTTGTATAATCCGGCTACTGGATTGATGAGAGATGGCAAAAACATCCGAGGAAGCGAATTCCTCACCAACGATTTCTATCTTCCTCCATGCAAAAAGGAAGAAGTTGGAACGAAGCAATACTCCTTTAGTCTCACGATGAAATACAAAGACGTCAATGGGACCTTTACCATTAATAACAGTTTCACGATTGATGCCGTTTCGGAAGTGGCGTCGGGTTGCGAAGCGGGCGACTACTGCGTTGGTGTCCGCTAAAGTATGGGCTACATGTTTTTCTGGTCGCTCTTCTTCGTTCTTTCGACCACCGTTTGCCAGTTTGGCTATATCTATGGCGGCGTCGATAGGACCTTTCGGGGTCTTAATAAAGGGGCGGCCGAGGCGGCGATGGACATTACGAAGCGCGACGCAAGGGGATGGCCGATGTTTCGAAGCGACATTTTCCTTGCCTCCGCGGACTCGTATTTCGCCTATAACCTCAAAGATTACCTGAATTCCAAGGATTACAAGATCACTTATGTCTTCCTTGATGAAATGGGAAAGGCCTACGCAACAAAACCCGAATATTGTTCAGGTTTCACGGTAACCATGACGGCTCGAATCATGGATTTAACCGATTACCGCAATCAAGTGACATTGGAGGTCAAAAAAGGGGAAAAATATGTCTGAAAGCCCGATTGATTTTCTTGAATCATCATTTCTGAAGGATGTCCTCTTGCAACCGGGCGTCACGGATATTTCCTATAACGGTGAGACCTTCTTTTGTCTCTCCAACCTAAAAGGACGGGAACGGGTAAATCTAGATATCAAAAGAGAAGAAGTCGGAAGCTTTTTAAGGCAAATAGCCAATTTGACGGAACGCCAGTTTTCGTATTCGGTTCCGATTCTCGACGTTTCTTTTGGCCGCTACCGTCTTAATGCCGTCTATCCGTCTTTGGCTCGGGTCAGAAACGAGAAGAGTTATTCCTTCTCGCTTCGTTTAGCCTACCCAGGCACCTGTCTCGAAAGTGGAGACCCCTTCTTCGGCGGCAACGAAAAGATTCTTCTCGAGGCGCTAGAGGAGAACGAAAGCGTAGTGATTGGAGGACAAACTTCGAGTGGCAAAACCGAGTTAGAGAAGTGGTGTCTGCTTCACCTAGGAAACAATAAACGGGTCATCGTAATCGACAACGTGGAAGAACTGGATATGGTGACGAATCCTTCTATCGACTTAACGACCTGGCTTGTGAACGACGCTCTACCCGAAGCATCCTTTGACTCGCTTATTCGTAACGCCTTACGCAACAACCCTGATTACATTGTCGTAGCGGAAAGCAGAGGCAAGGAAATGTTGGACGCCATCACATCGGCCTTAAGCGGCCATCCCTTGGTGACAACCATCCACGCGAAAAGTTTGGATCAGATGCCTGAAAGAATGGCGCGGTTAGCCATGCTCGGGAGCGACAAACTCTCGCGCGAAGAAATAATGGATGCCATCGCCCATCACTTTCGTTATTTCGTGTATCTCGAAAAAGAAACGAACCCCGCCGGCCACATAGAACGTTTCATCCAATCCATTGGACGTTATAATCCCCGCAAAAAAGCCATGGATATCCTGTATGAAAGGAAACTATCATGAAAACGAAATGTTATCTGTTGGCCCTCATTGTCAGCCTTTTCTATGGAGGCTTGGCTTTTATTGTCACCTGGAATTATCTTCTAGGGTTATTGGTGTTCGCTCTCTATGCCATAGGAGGCATTCTTGCTATCGTTCCTCTTTTTCTCCGGTATGGGGAAAAAGAAAAGAAACGTCACGAAGTCTATCGTTTCGTGAATAGCTTTCTCATCACTTTGTCGGTAACGAAATCACCAGAGAAAGCCTATGAGGGCGCAATTAGCGGAGCTGAAGGCGAGTTTGCTTTGGTAACGAAAAGCATTTCAGCTTATACGGTCGAGGAGAAAATCGAATACCTTAAAAGCTATTTCATCGAACCGTATTTTCCGATGTTCGTTAGCGTCTTTCGCCTTTATGAAGAGCAGGGTGGCGATCCTTTGATGCTTGGAGAACCCTTGTTAAAGGAAGCGACGAGAAGCGAAACGTGCGATAACGCCAAAGCCAAAGAGAGTCTTGGCCAACTTGTGGAGTTTTTGTCTCTCTGGCTTATGAGCGCCCTCATCATCGTGTTCGTGAGAGTGTGTTTACGAACCTTCTATTCACAGCTCGTGAGCAATTGGCTCTATCTAGGCTGCGCTCTTGTTTATTTTCTCTTAGCCTTGGGCTCATTTGTCTATTACTCGAGTGTTTATACGGAGTTGCCAATAACTTTGGGGAGGGATCGTCATGTTCAAACGCTTGTCCGAAAAGATGAAGAATAAAAAGCCTAATAAAACTGGCTCTAAGAAAGAAAAAAGCAATCGTTGGTTACCGGGTCTTTTTGCAATCGTGGGTCTTCTTGGGTCTTTTGCCATTTACTATTTCTTTCATGAGACCCTTTTAGCCTTTCTCTTTTTTGGAGCGACCGTTTTCTTCCTTTATGTTTTCTTCAGTAAACGGAAAGCTCATAGCGAAGTCGAAGCAGAACAACTTGAAGAGGAGTTTGTAAGGATTTTCACCTATTTCTCCATCTATATCCAAGATGGTTTGCCCATCTATAGCGCTTTTCAGGAACTTCTCAAATACGCCTCTCCGACAATGAAAGAACGGCTTAAGGATCTTCTTAACGACATTGACCATGACAAAAGCGTAAAGCCTTATGTGACTTTTGCTTCCTTGTTCCCCAGCCTAATGATCAGAGAAGTGATGATTTCGATTTACAAGATGGTGGATGAAGGCACGAACGAAACCTATCTGCGCCAATACGCGACCATTTTTGCTTCTCTTGCCGAGGACAAACGGACCAAAGCCAAAGAGAGGCATAAGCGTTCTTTGGGAAACGTTTCTTTTTTGCCACTACTCGCCAGCGGCTTAACTAGCGCTCTTATCACAATTGGCATCATGACGGTGATTGGAGGTCTTACGAGCCATGGGATCTAAACTCGGTTTTCTCTTGTCGCTTATTTTCTTAGTCCAGGTTCTCGCTTATTCGGGCGACATGTATTCTTTACAAGTCATCCACGCGGATTTGGATGCAGTGGCCCTCCAAGCTGGTTATCAGATTTCTCGTAGCAACGGTCTTACTAAAGAGATTGAGACGTTCGTTTTTGATTCCGCGAAAGCTCAGATCAAGGCTTTGTCGACTGAAGCTTATTTCGGAGCCGAATACCGTTTTGTGGTCTACAAGGACTACTCGCCGATGATCGTTTCAAGCCAACCTATGGTCGTCTCGGTTACCCGAGAGGCCATTCTTGGATATCAGCAATGAAAGGAGGTAAGGAAAATGTCTGAACTAAAAGGACAGCTTTTGGGAATGCTTATGGTCTTAGCGATCTTCGCGGCCATCGGTAGTGTTCTCTTTGGTGCTTTCAAGCAGACCGCCAACAACATCTCTTCGGAGATGGTGGGCGCGGAGACAAGTCTCACTTCGCGCTCCGTCTAAAGAAAGCAAAAAGGCTAGAAATCATCAAAAATGGCGGTTTCTAGCCTTTTTTACCGCTCATTGCGCCTAAAGGCGAAAGTACTTATAATTGCGTAGTGAGGTAAAAAACATGTCAGCAGCTCAGATGGAAGAAATCAAAAAACAGTTTGCCGCTAAGGTTCATCAGGATAAACTCGACGAGAGCAAATCACTTAAAGAACTTGGCCTAGACAGTCTTGATGTCGTTGAACTTTGCCTTGATCTCGAAGACAAGTACGGTATCCAATTCGAAACAGCCGAACTTGCTGGTTTTAAGACCGTTGGCGACCTTCTTCACGCGATTGAGACGAAACTTAACGCAAAATAACTCCGTTCTTCTTGCAAAGAGCCTTAAGGCTCATTAGAATTGTGCTTGCGCTTTTAAAGGCGCAAGTCTGATGCGCTCACTTAGCTCAATGGCAGAGCAATCGGCTGTTAACCGATCGGTTGTAGGTTCGAGCCCTATAGTGAGCGCCATTTTTTTGGCCCGGTGGAGAAGCGGCTTAACTCATATGCCTTTCACGCATACATTCATGGGTTCGAATCCCGTCCGGGTCACCAATGCCAAACAATCCGAACTGTAACAGGTTCGGATTTTTTAATGCTTTTATAACAGCGCATTCCCGAAAAAATCTTATTTAAATGATTTGCGGAAACGTGAAAAGCGCGCACACTAATGTTTTCGGAAATGTGAAAAAACTCTTTGCGGTTCACAAAGCAACCTCATTTTGCAAAGAAGATTGAAGCAAAGATATCGGGGCGGTTGTTACTTTGTCACTTCGGGACCGCGTCATTCATCTTGGCTGCGGAGAAAACATGGTCAGTTGAGATAACCGCGATTTCAATAGTTTACTTGAAATAGGCGGCTTTCATTGTAATCTTCGATTCCTCAAAGAGAGTCTCTAAAGGCTTTTGTGGCAGGGTATTCCACTTAGATAAGGCTTTCTGCGAGAATCGGAGCCATGCAAATCGGAAGATAGAGTATCTCTCCGTTTACTTTGATGTCTTTGTCAAAAATCTATGGGTTGTTAAAAACAATAATGTCAAAAATCTCATTAATCTTTTTATCAAGAAGACGATCCATCTACCCGGATGGCGGCGGGCACATTATCCTGGATTATAAGAAAATCAGCCGAGAATACTCTTTTTCGAATGGTGGTTCGAATACGGAAACAAATGCTTCACCAACGAAATTAAAGCCAGTCAAAATTGACTGACTTTTTTCTTTTACTAAAGCCGATTCTTGTCCATCGGATTTAACAATGAAAAAATCCGAGCTTAATTGGCTCGGATTAGAAATATTTAGAGACGGATAATGAATTGAGGTCTGACAAAGTTTTGTGTTGCTTTTCAGATGTGGGAAGGCAAGACGACTCCACTATCCTTAAAGACTGTGCAAAGGAACTGAAAGGCGCTGGTGTCCGTTCCTTGAACTGCCGTTGCTTCATAACGGAGACAGACGCCGGTTTTGGTGTCGATGCTGTAGTGGAGGTCGATGGCCGAAGCGACATACGAAGCATGAAAGACATATTTTTGGCAAGCTCTTCCAGCAATGGTTTCCACACCATCTTTGGCCAAATCGTCTTTCGCTACTTCGTAGATGCTCATAAAGGCCAAAAAGGAAGTGCTGTATCCTTTGACGTTTTCTTCATCGAGTTTTAAATCGTTGACTAAGGCCAATTGCCCTGATTCGTTTGGCATATAGACCAGATATGTAGTTCCTTCTTTGAGAAAGAGGGCTTCGGTTCCGGCATTGTCTTTTACATAGTAACCACTGTCATTGTGGGCAGTGGTGATGAGAAGCGGCTCCTCAGCGGAACCATTGCTTTTTGTGGCGTAGGAGTAGGTGATCCAATATTGGTTTCCCAAATGAGCGTTTATGTATTCTTCGCCATAAGTGAATGTTTCGGGACTGGACTCTTCAACTTTGGTCGTTGAGTTTTGAGAATCGTTGTTGGAAGTTAGGAAACTCGGTACCGAACAAGCGCTGAGAAGCAAGGCGGCTAGAGGCAACAAGAAACGGCGTTTTGACATGGTAAATAACCTTCTTTCGCCTAAAATTTATCGCAAGAAGAAGGTTTCGCGAAGTCATTAGTTCTAATGAGTGGTGTCGGGGAGAACAAGCGGGTGAATCAGCAAGAGAAGTTCGGCTCTACTATTAATTTCTAGTTTGCGGTAAATGGCCGTTTGATGGGTATTGACGGTCGGGTATGATAAATTCAATTCAGCAGAGATTTGTCGAAGGGTCAAACCATGTAAAAGAAGTCTCGCAACTTGTTGTTCTCTTTTTGAAAGGTGTTTCTCGTTAAAGAAAGCGGATAAGGAGTCTTCCGTCGTCACATCATCGCGATGCAAATCATTCAACCATTCTTTTTGGTTTTGGCGCTGGAAGAAACCTGGCATCAAAACAAAAAGAAGGAGTGGAATGACGATGAAGAGGACTGGCCAATGACGAGATTCGGAATTGAACGAGAAAGGGACGAGAAGCGATAGAAGCAAACTGGAACAATAAGCAACCGCTGAGAGGATGGCGCCAAAACCATAGAACAGCGCGTTTTTGTATTTGCGTGTATAGACGCCTAATACGTAGTATAGGGAAAAGAGTCCGAGTGTATGGGCTGCGGCTAAGAAGAGACTGGCGATCATCAAGAAAATGATGTTTGGCGAAAAGAAAAGGCAAAGACCTCCAAAGGCGGAAAAAAGGAAAGAAAGATAAAGACCATAGGTCAATAAAAAATGGCGGTTTTTGAGGAAAAAGATTCCTAGAAGAACGCCGATTAAGGCGCCCCCAAAAGCCGTATAAGCAGCCTGGTGAACAAGAGTCAGGAAGCTTTCATAGAAAGATAATTCCAAGGACCCACTGAGGATAAAAGAGACAAAAGACAAAACGAGAAGCCACCATTCCGGAACCGTTTCCAATGGTAAAGAACTAACTGATTTTTGTTGGCTCGGACGGCGAAGCAAAAGACACAAAAGACCCAATCCACAAAGAGATACGGAGAGATAGGGTTCAGAGCTTTGCAGTAAGAAAAGCGTCGAACCTAAACCAAAAGCGATTATGAGAGACCAACCTTTTTGCCGATTGTCAAAGTCCATGAAAAAATCAATTCCGAATGTGGCTAAGCCACAACCTGAAACGATGGCAAAAACCAGCCTTAGCCAATAAATCGCCAAAGTTCCAAAAGGGGCAAATGAAATTCCAAGAATTACGAGCCCAAAAATCACTAAGGGCCAATCAGACAAGCGAACGCGAGAATGAAATATGACGGAAAGCCCTAGGCTGAGGAGAAAAGCTAGGGAAAGAAAATAATGGTTCCATGTTCCGGCCGTTTGATTAACGAAAAAGAAATTTTGACCGAGAGTGGCTTCTTCAATCGCCAACAAGGCGACGATCCAACCAAAAAAAGATGGGATTTTTTCCTTTTGGACAACTGCCAAACTTCGAATGTGGTTCTTCTCGTGGACCATGATTCAAGATTATCATAACGGTCACCTTTCTCGCATCATCATGTTGGTTGGACTGGATAAAATTGGCAAGAAAGACCGAAGTTTATCTTAAGAAAAACGATGTCTTGTTTTTTCCTAAATAGTGGTTCGAATGGACGCATACCTAGACAAACACAAACGCCTATGAAAACTATTGGAAAGGAACGTGTTCAGTCGTCATTTTCATATAAGATAAAATGACTATCGTGCATGGTGTTGGTGATTTTCGAGCCTGTTTTGGCTTCGGCGTATAATGGCCTTGCCAGATCGGATTCGCATCCAAGATAGATTTCACGTGGCCGGCGCCTCTTGGGTCCGGTCTG